>Ga0247814_10000005_pt1 | contig 491843 bp, 515 predicted proteins | sample UWRJL179409R1_FD_179947 | JGI IMG/M metagenome (GOLD analysis project Ga0247814, IMG submission 179947) | Plant litter microbial communities from Arlington Agricultural Research Station in Wisconsin, United States - UWRJ-L179-409R-1 | ecosystem: Environmental > Terrestrial > Plant litter >...
ACTTTTCAGTAGTCGAACACGACATGCGCCGCGGTGATGGAATGGTAGACATGCTAGACTCAAAATCTGGTGTCCTTCATGGACGTACCGGTTCAAATCCGGTTCGCGGTACCACGCTGATTATTATAAAAAAGGCCCCTTTCGAGGGGTCTTTTGTTTTGCTGAATATCGGGCTGATGATAAGCTAATGCCATGAATGAACTTACCTCTGGATCAGTTAACGGCTGGTTGCAAACACACTTCCTCGGCAAAATAACTGGCTTTACAACCTTTGGTGCTGGCCGCGTCGTCCTGTCGTGGAACGTCGAAACGAAATTAGTGACGATGATTAGTGTTGATGCTGACAACAACATTCTGAACACATTATTTACCGTTCCCGCCAAAGACATCCAACAGGCAACGTTCTTTTACAACAACTTCTTCCTAAAAACGGGTGACGTGAACTACGACATTAGTCTGCGCAACGCCCGGGCAAACAAGGCTGGGCTGAACGACATCATTAACCTTATTGATGATGAAATTGGCGGCGTCTTAGAAATCAACGATGATATTAAAAGTGGGATCAATAATTTCCGTGCATTCGTCGAGTCGGAAAACGGCAAGAACACCTACACCCTCAAGACAACACCAAAAACGCGCATTAAAATCTTGATTATTGCTGGGGTGGCTGTGGTGGCAATTGCCGTTATCACCGCTGTGGTGGCAATTGTTTCCGCGCTGCTATAAGGCTACTGATCGCTACGAACGCGGTTGAATGTAGTCGAAGTGCGCGTTGATGATAGCGAATAGACGCTCGGTCGCTGTATTGATGATGTCGTAGTCTTCGTTTTCGAGACCCTCTTCGAAGTGGTACTCATCAACTAGTATTTCAGCTAACTGATGCATTGACCCACCATCATCGAATAGTTCTGATGGCTTGATCAAAATACGCTGTTCATTCACTGCGGCATAGTTTCTGTGGGTAGGAAATTCCTCGGCAACAACCAAGTGGGCGCGCCCAAGTTGTTGGCGACGTAGGACAGTAAAATCAGCACTAGGCAGTTGATTATAGGCTGGCGGACTGACAGGTAGGAGGATGATGTCATCTAATTCGTCGGCGCGCAGGGCCCGGTTAACGAGTTGCAGGACGGTCAGGTCGTTGATGGCTTGGTCGAGGAGTCCTAACTCTTGTTGTAGTTGCAAAAACGTGTCAGCTGCGAGGGGTTCTTGCTGGGTGAGGTGTTCTAGCTGGGCAACTCCCCTGTCGCTACGTAGTCCAAGGTAACGATTCAGGATGCCGCTGCCGATAGGTGCCATATCAAGGACTGCTTCCTGAGTTTTTGGTGTAACGGCCTGCCCTTCGAATTCACGCGTAAAAGCTGGGATCGCGAGCGCCTTTAGTACCAGGCGATTTGTTTGTGGCGTTAGCTGATGTTTGTTGCTATCTAACAGCTGCTTGATTAGTTCGAACGAAGTTTCAGGATCGTGCCACAGGCTATCGTCGAGGTCCTTTTCGGTGACGGGTTTTTTCTCGGGCTGAAAAGAGATCTCGAAGGTTCGCTTCAAGCCATTATCGTCCACAAATTGGTTTCCGTTAAAGGAAAGTCGCTCACCAATGTCCATATACTACTATTATAGCATATTATTGTGTATTAATCAATTTATCAGTTCAGTGTACTAGTGAATGCTGGCAGCGATGGCCTCAAGGGGCTTCTTAGGACTCCATAGCCAGTAGGCGGCCGCCTTGGTGGCAACGGTGCCGCGCCAGATCATCATCGGGTTATCCCAGGGCTGGGTCACCACGGCGCCCTCATGAGCAATGACGAGGGTATCTTGGTGGAGGACGACGATGGTAACGGGATAGGTAATGGTAAATTTGTGCACCGCTTCGACGAGGTTCGTCAGCTGCATACTAAATGTCAGCACTTTCGGGTAGTAGACGGCTTGGAATAATTTCTGTAACTGGGCGAATGAAGCGACCAGAACGGTATCCGGTCGTTCGACTAATAGTTCGGAGGCATTCTTAACTAAGTCAATTGCATCACGGGTAATCACGAGTTGACCGGTGTACTTTTGGATGAACTGTTCGTAGACGATAGCAGTTTCGCTACTACGACCGGCGTCCCCGATCAGTAGGACTGAGTTTGCCCATTCCGCCATCGTGTTCATTTCGGCGATGGCGTCTTTAGCCAGGCTACCCGATGGATTTGTTGGTGCATAGATAGCGTCGGTGATGGCCCTCGACAGTGATTTTTTCAGGACATCTGGAAGCAGTACTTTAATTGTCCCGGCGCCAGTTGCGCTTGCGACGCTGTAGGCTTCGGCCACACCAGCGAACCCCAGTGAGTTACCGCCAATAATCCCTAGCTTGCCAGCTTGAGATTTTTGTTCGGGCTTACTCCACTCAATATCCGGAAACAAAGAGGTTTCGACCGATTGTTTTTTCCAATACGAATAATCCATTGTTTCTAGTGTACGTCGGCAGCGACGCGTTTCAAAGCCTGGCGCATTTCATCGATGTATTGCAGGCCGCGGTCTGTCGTCATGATTTCGCCGGTTTGGTGACGGGCAATGCTGATAACTTTGCGGGCGGCTTTAGTCAGGCCGTCAGGAACAGGCAAACTTTCGACCATGTATAGCCAGTCGGCCTTGATGTTCATCTCGGCAAAGTCGAGTGATTCGTACCCTTCAATAATACGCGGAGTGATGTCGGGAAAGTGCAGACGTTCCTGACGCATCCGCTGTTCATAGGTATCGCCGTCGGTCACCATGTAGGCGACGTTGGTATTACGAAAGCCGGCGTTTAATAATTGGTGCACGCTTTTGGTGAGGATAGGACCAATGTTATAGCGACCGGGAAACCCCGAACGGTACGTCGCGTAAATGTTGTCACCGATGACATTGTAGTTCACGAGGTTCTCATTGATAACAGCGTCGTTCAGCTCAGCGTAGGTGACGCCTTCATTGGCGGTACGAAAGCCAGTCGGGTCGTCCTCGCGGCGAGGACGCGTGATGGTTGAATGGACCAGGCTGATATCCAGATCCTCTTCGTGAGAGATGCGGATAACTTCGTCACTGGTGGTTGATTTACCGGCACCGGTTGGACCAGCAATAATCGTCAGGCTGGTTGCTCCGAGGGAATCGTAGACGTGCGCTCCCCCTTGGTACGTGCCCTCTTTGGCACGTAAAGATTCAAGTATATTCGTAACAAACTCTGTGGACTCGCCAGTAGCGGGCATCATTGCTCCTTATTAAAGCCCACCACGGTTTTAATTGTGTGACTTATTATAACGTCTGCAGCATCAAGTTTAAAGTCGGCACTAATCTTTTCACCCTCAATTACTCGAGGTAGCCAATATGGATCATCGGACCACATATCGGTGTACGGAATATCTGTTACGTTGAACCACTGCGGGGCCATTTCTTCACTTTCGGTTGGCGTACCTTCCCATTCGGTCGCGACGAAAATGTGGACGTGCATCAAGGTCGGTTCGCCTTTGAAATATTCATCAAAGCGGATGTCCCCTACTTTTTCATAGGTCGTTGGTGTGACGCCGATTTCTTCGTGGGTCTCGCGCAGCATTGCGGCTTCGATGGTCTCGCCCGGTTCGACTTTGCCGCCAACCCCGTTCCAGCGACCTTCGCCAAAGCCACGCTTTTTCATAGCTAATAGGACGTCGTTATCGCGGCGTAGGAACAGGAGGGAAAGTGTTTTCGTCTTCATTAGATAGAGAGTTCGATGCTGACGGGACAGTGATCAGATCCCATGACGTCCGGGTGGATTTTGGCATCGACGATGTTGTCGCGTAGGGATTCACTGGCAACCCAGTAATCAATCCGCCAGCCGATATTACGAGCACGGGCGTTGGCCCAGTGGGTCCACCAGCTGTAGGCTTCGGCGGTATCTGGATACAGAGTGCGGAAGGTGTCGATCAGGCCTGACTTTTCGAAGTTATCAAAGCCTTCGCGCTCTTCGTTTGTAAAGCCGTGCTTGCCGACGTTCGGCTTTGGGTTGGAGAGGTCAATTTCGTTATGGGCGACGTTGAGGTCACCGCTAAATAGGACGGGCTTTTCTTTTTCAAGTTGTTTGATGTGTTCCAGGAAGGCTGGATCCCATTGTTTGTGGCGTAGTTCAAGGCGAGAAAGATCGCCTTTCGAGTTTGGCGTATAGACCGTCACGACCCAGAATTTGTCGAATTCAGCCGAGATGACACGACCTTCTTTTGTTGGATCGCCGTAGCTATCCCCTGCCAGGTTATATTTCTCGGCGATATCATCTGTAAATCCATTTAAGATCTGAAGCGGTTTTTCTTTACTAAAAATAGCCGTGCCGCTGTAGCCCGCTTTGTCGGCGCTATTCCAATGCAAGTGGTAGCCGGGCAGATCAAGTTCGACTTGCTCGGGTTTGGCTTTGGTTTCTTGCAGGCAGATAACATCAGGATTGTGATCTTTGACGAAGGTTTGAAAGGTGCCTTTGGTGAGGACTGCGCGGATGCCGTTGACGTTCCAGGAATAGAGTTTCATATGACTCTAGTTTATCATTGTCGCTATCGTCTAAAAACATATTGATATATGTACTTAGGTGATATGACAAGCTATACAAATTTCGTAGTGGGCACCGACCGAAATCGGTGCCCACTCAGAAAATCACCAGTCCGATCCGTACACCGTTGGTGGTGGTGTCGGGGTATCTACCTTGTCGAATGAACTAATGCCATTCGGGCTGCTCTTGGACGAAAGACTGTAGGTCTCGTATCCGCAAGGCTCAGGAGTCGTCACGGCTATTCTGCCAGACGTACCTGTGATGCGAAGCAGATCGACGGGGATGCCGGTCTGCTCACTCACCGATGCGAGGACTTCTTCCTGGTTGGTAACTGTGATGTCGACAACGCCACAGCTGAAGTTGTACTCCACGGGCTGTCCTTCTTGGATAACTTCACTTCCTTGCGGAAGTGTGAGCTGCGCGTCTTTTGCGCTCACGCCGGCGACATACAATGCCGCGATAGCGTGATCGTAATCGATGCTCTCCTGCCCACTGAGGACGAACTGCGGAGCAACCGTGAGGCCGCTTTGGTTCGCGGCGCTCATTCGCGCTTCGATGCTAGCCTTGACGACTTGAAGGGGGTTGAGGTCCTTGCCGATGTCGTAGCTGTTCCCTTCTGCGATCAGTTGGTTGTAGAGCGTGACGTAGGCCTGCGGATTGGACTCCGTGAAGTCCACCGACATGGTCCGCGTGTAAGCGTTGCCATAAGCGGTGACTTCGCCGCTGAGATCAACGGAGCTGATCGGTTTGCTGGTGACTAGGCCAGTTCCCGATACGTCGAGCGCGATGTACTCCTGATCGGGACCGAGGTCCTCTTCGTCGAAGTCAATCGTGAACTTGACCAGCTCGTGTGTGTCCTTGTTGAAGAGGGCGCCGTATTCGGCGGGCAGGTAGTCGTACGACTCCTCTCCGTAATAGTAACCGTTTTGACTGGTTTTGATGAAGGTTCCTACGCCCACAATGAGTCCAACTGCCGCCACTCCTAAGAGTGCGTAGCCGATTCTTTTCAGCCATTTTTCTCGCTGTATGCGCCGATTTCTCGCTGCACCGTGAGCAACTGCTTCAGATAGTTTTACCAATGGAATTCCAATGTTTGAGGATGGATGGATGTATTGTATAGCTTGTCAAAGGTCGTTCTCCAGCCGGAGAAAAACCTCAACAGCTTAGAACTGTGATATATTATAACAAAATAATGACAAAAAGTCAAGTAGGCGTAAGTGGCATGACTAGTGTTAGCGAGCTAGAGGTGCTTCGTCAAACGCTTGTTTTCGCGCTCTTGGTCACGCAGTTTGATAGTATTGCGCTTGTCGTAGTTTTTCTTACCCTTACCGAGGGCGATAACGAGTTTGATGTGGTTGCCTTGAGTCAGTAGTCGAAGCGGCACAATCGTCATGCCAGATTGCTTGCGATCAGCCAGCTCGTCAATCTGTTTGCGACTGGCTAATAGCTTGCGCGGTGAGGTGTCGACACTAACTCCCCCATCAGTTTTTGAGTTGAGGGCAATACTGAAACTAGAGTTATTCAGCCAGAGTTCGTTGTTGCGAATCGTCACGAATGATCCTTTTAGTTGGACGTGACCATCACGGGCAGCTCGGGCTTCGCGACCGGTCAGGACAAGTCCGGTGATGAGTTCATCGTCGAGGGCATAATCAAAAGACGCTCGTCGGTTGACGATCGCGCGGGGCTTAAGATTCTTTTTCTTTTTGTCTGCCATAATATGTTTATTGTAACAGATTACACCAGGGATTTTATGGTGTTGAGCAAGGCACGGGCCGAGGCTTCCCAAGTAAATGAACTGATGTGTTCCATACCGTTTTTAATGGTCTGGTTTCGTAATGTTTTGTTATCAAGTTCTTTGACACGGGCAGCGAATTCTTTTGGTGCATCGGGGTTGAAGTACAGCGCTCCGCCGGCGGCAACTTCGTGGAAAATTGGAATATTGCTAATGACAACCGGGACACCCATCGCCAGTGCTTCGGCAACCGGGATGCCGTAACCTTCGTCATAACTGGCGGTCGCCAAGATGGCGTCGTTGGCCAGTAGTGCTTCGTAGGCGTCATCAGTTACGCCACCATGGAACTCAACGTCGGCGCCTTCGGGAATGAGGGTACTCAACTCTTTACGACGAGCTGGGGTGATCTTGCTAAGTAAATGCAGTGTTCGTCCAGGAAGCCACTCCATCCCCTTAATTAGGGTCTCAACGTTCTTGTAGGGCATGAATGATCCCATGTAGATGATGTTTTTAGGGGTGGCTGTGTGCATTACTGGATACGTATGAAACTTTTGCGGAGCATTGGCGATAACGATGATCGGGCGTTCAGTCAGATTCGCTTGCTCGAATTCGCGCTGCACAGTGGTGCTGACGGTAGCGACGATATCCGCACCGTTGAGGGCAATCCGTTCAGGGATGTATGTCAGGTGGTAAATACGCCAGCCAATCTTTAATAGCCAGTTAATGTTGTTTGGCGGTGTCGGGTGGCGGTAATAGATCATGTCGTGTGACGTCAGGATCAGTTTGTAATTACGGCCGGCCGTACCCATCGTTTGCATCGGTGAAAAGACGATATCGGGCTTGTAGCGGTTCAAGACCTGAGCGGTAAAGGGTTCCATGACGGATGATGGCTCGTGGATCTGAACGTAGGCGGCCTTTTTAGGAAGGAATTGAATCTGGCCGGGATTCGAGATAATGAATGTCACATCGGTTAATTTCGCGAGGGCGTTACCGAGTTCGGTTGAGTAGCGGCTAATACCGTCGTGAAAGTCGGTGCGGATATAGCGGGCGTCGTAAAAAAGCTTCATATTGGTACCAATTGTAACAGCTCGTGCTGGGCATGTTTACACTCATGGTATAATAAGCCCATATGAAAATCCTTATTTCGTCGGATTTACACTACCCGACTATTAACGGTGTCGCTACTTTTGGTCGTAACTTGGCCCTTGGGTTAGCTGCGCGTGGGCACGAAGTGATGGTGATCGCCCCTAGTCAGACCAGCAAACGCTACAAAGAAGTCGACGTAAACCACGTTGTCGTCCGTACAGCCTCAGTCCCCTTTGTTCCCTACCAAAACTTCCGCGTCTCACCGACTCCAGGTAAAGAAGTCAAAAAAGCCATTATGGAATTCGATCCTGATGTTATTCACATTCAAATGTTGATGTGGATCGGCCAAGCAACGATGAAATACGGCAACAAATTCGGTATCCCGATTGTCAGTACTAACCACGCTATGCCTGAGAACTTAATGGATAACGTCGTCCTGTTAGCGCCGTTCGCCCGTCCGATTAACTACATGCTGCGTCAGTACGGTGCGCGCTTCCACTCAAAATCAGACTACCTAACCCTGCCGACCGCGTCTGCTATCAAAATGTTCAAGGCAACTGACAAGATGACCGTCCCAATGGAAGCTGTTTCGAACGGTATTGACCTTGTTCGTTTCCAGCCCGGCCAACCGGACAAAGAAATCTATGAAAAGTTTGAACTCCCAATGGGTACGCCGATCATTACCTATGTCGGACGACTCGATGCTGAAAAGCACTTACCCGTTCTAGTTAAAGCGTTCGCTAAAGTCTTAAAAACCACCCCTGCTCACCTGATGATCATCGGTGCTGGCCAAGACGCTGTTAGCCTTAAAGAGCTTGGCTACGAACTGGGCGTTTTCGAGCACATGACCTTCACTGGTCGTGTGACGGAAGAAGACAAGCAATTACTCCATCAAGTCGGGACAGTATTTGCGATGCCATCACCAATGGAGCTACAAAGTATTGCTACCCTCGAAGCTATGGCCAGTGGTCAACCAGTCGTCGCTGTTGATGCCGGTGCACTCGGTGAACTGTGTCACAACGACGAAAATGGCTTCTTGGTTGAAAAAGATAACGTCGCCCAAATGGCTGACGGTATCGTCAAACTGATTTCAGACCCCGAACTGCACGCTCGCATGAGCAAAGAAAGCATGGCAATCGCCAAGACGCACGACCTCAATACGACACTTGATCGTTTTGAGGCAATCTATACTTCGTTAATAAACGCCTGAACGAATCCGGCCACTTGGTCGGGAGTTTCATAGTGCGTTAAGTGCCCCACATGCTCGATGATTTCGAGTTGGGCATGAGGAAAGAGCTGTTGCAGCTCTTTTTGTTTTGCGAGCGGTGTGATGTCGTCTTCAGCACCGGCAATCAGCAGCGTTCGGATAGTAATCGCAGGCGCAAAGGTTCGGACGTTGTTGCTGACGGAAGTTTTGAAGCTTTCGGCGACGGATGTCGCGGTATGAAATAGGCTGAAATACTTGCGGTGCTGGTCATGAATAAAAGCACGCAACTTTTTATCTTTTGTTTTCGCCATTGTGACGCTCATAACCATGACGATGGTGTTCGAAGCGAGCCATTTCTGCGCAAAGCTATCTGGAAGCTTTGTTCCAAGCCAGTAGTAAAAGACGGCGAGTTTACTGAGGACGCCGCGGGGTCCTTCGAGCGCCGGTGCGCCGATCGGGTTCACTAGAATCAGCTGGCTAATCGTATCCTGATATTTAGCCGCATACGCCGCACTGACGATACTGCCGAAGGAGTGCCCTAATAGAATTGGCGGTGTTGCCAGTTTTTGCTTGATGATAAAGTCTTTCAACCAGGCAACGTACGAATCGAGGTCGTACATATCCATCGTGTCCCCTTTTGCAAAGCCTGGTAGGTCTGGGGTGATAATGTCGAATTCAGATAAGTGATCAGCAATCAGCGATAGTCCGTGGTGCGTCCCTCGGAACCCGTGGATCATAATGATGGTTTGTTTCGATGTCTGCTTTGAAGTGTGAGTGGTCATTCACACAAGTATACCGCAGTTAGCTCCTTATGATGAAGCGTACGTTTCCAGGTCGATGACACGGGTGCGGGCTTCACGGATTTGAATTGCTAACATGACTTTCTCGTGCAGTTTTTGATCAACGGTCTGCAAATAGTCGATGACAAATTCGCTGATATCATCGTGACTGAACTCTTGGCGGCGTAGTTCGACGCAGGCAGTCTGGATATTGATTGCGTCCTGGGCGTGGTCGGTTAGTTCAAGTTGCTCGATGACAGAAGGTATGATGTCGGTCTCAACGAGTTGCTCAAGTACTTCGTCCATTCGGGGGACAACTTCTGTGGCGGCGTTTGGTAGTGGCGTGACGCGGGCAATTGTCTCGACCGTTGAGATGGGATACCCTTCAGGGTAAATAAGTGCGGGGACGATGGCTTGTTTTGCGAGCGCTCGTTTGACGTAGGGCCGCTTTGGTCCTCGCCGGAATTGTTCCGGCGAAACCCTAATAACGTTACCCTCTCGGCTATCCATATTGTTGTTATTTAAAACCTGTAGATAGCTGATTTCAATAGACTTGGTCTTTTTTACAACAAAGAAACACCCCCGACTAGGGAGGTGTTTCTTAATAAAAGATTAAAACTTACGCAGAACTATGCGGCGACGGGTTGGATGCCGTGTGCTTTGATCGCATCTTGGATCTTTGGACGGTCAAATCCAAGCACTAGGTCACCACCAATGTCCGTAACAGGTACACCGCGGAAGTCACCATCGAGTTTCTTCATTAATTCGTCGTTGGCGTCTTGGTCAGCTTCGATATCTTTGGCGATATACGGAATGCCAAGCTTGTCGAGCCACTGCATTTCAGTGTGGCAAAAGGCACACCAGCTGGTGCGGTAAATAGTAATCTGTGGACTAGTTGTATCACTCATAAGAATTCCCTCTTTACTTTCACTATACATTGTACAGTAATTACGACCTCAAGTAAATACACCTGTAGGCTACTCCGCTTATGCTACAATATTCATAAGAGTTTTTATAGAGTTACCTCATATATATGCATACTAATCGGCGACAAAAAACAACCAAGGCGTTTGCGCTGCCTACTGTTTTAATTGCGTCAGTTGTCCTGCTGACGATCCTTGCTGTGTCTGTTTCGGCCACAACGGCAATTCGTAACACCCTCAAGAACCAGTACTACGCCCAATTAGCCCAGGTCGCCGGTGAAGCTGGCGTCGCGTATGCGAAAGCCTGTCTGGCCCAGAGTGGGAATGTCCCCCAGTGGACCGACGCCAAGCCACTGACTCCAGCGACCGACTGTACGGGAACCGTTAATGTAGGATTGCCTGTTAGGTCACTGATTGTTGGTGGTGGCGGTGGCGGCGCGAACACCGGCGGTGGCGGCGGTGGCGGTGGCATGATCAGCAGCGCAGCATCTAATGTGAATATTAATAATTATTATGTCGGTGTTGGCGGTGGTGGCTTTGGTGGTTCTGGCGGGTGTAATGGCTGTAACGGATCTAAGGGCGACCAGTCTTCCTTTAATAACATGATTGCTGAAGGTGGCGGCTACGGTGCAACCCATGGCGGTGCTAATGGCGGCAACGGTGGAAGCGGTGGCGGTGGCGGTATGACGACCGCTGGGATTACTGGTGTTGGTGGAGCTTCTAGTAACGGAAATATTGGAGGAAATGGTTCTGTCGCGACGAACTGGAATGGAAATTCTGGTGGCGGCGGCGGCGCCGGCTATCTTGGTGTTATCGGCGGCAATACCGCAGGTTACGGCAATGGTGGTGCTGGACGAGTCGACGATATCACTGGATCTGCCGTTTACTACGCAGGCGGTGGCGGCGGTGGCGAAGTGAATGGTGCCGTAGCGGCTGCTGGTGGTGCTGGCGGTGGCGGAGGAACGACATTGGATGCTCCGGGCGGTGGTGGTGCTAATGGGCTCGGTGGCGGTGGCGGTGGCGGATCGTACAACGGAAATTATTTTAATGGCGGTAACGGTGGAGCTGGAATCGTAATCATCTCCTACCCTACTTCGAGTGGTATTGTCGCCACCGGTGGTACGATCAGCACAGTTGGTGCCAATAGGGTCCACACCTTCACCGGTAGTGGTTACTTTAATGTGACATCTGTTGGCTCCGCCAGTTGCCCAAGTGCACCGGGTTGTTCGGTGACAGTTAACGGGAATATTCGTAGCTCATTCAGTGTGCCAAAGCCGACGGTTGATGCCAATGGTCGTGCGCTGACAATTGCCAACACTGGGTATGTCGAGGTAACACGCTCTTCAAATGGTGGTGTCTGGCGAACGTATCGCCAACCGAGCGTCCAATCTGCTGTTGTGCCTGACCTATGTTCGGGTAATGCGACTGCCGAGCGTGGCTGGACAGCTGCTGTCAGGGCTTCAACTCAAGATTCGATCGGATCAGTTTCAAGCGCGCAAACGATTACGATTGCCGATACGGCGCTTAATTCCGGGCAGATGTACTTTAGAAAAGATTTTAATATTAGCTTTGCAGGTAATTACGATCTGACAACGTTCACTAATAGCAGTCAAGATATTGTCGATGCATTCGTTGATGGCAATGCGGTCATTACCGCGACGAGTGGTACGGGCAATGCATCGGTCTCCCTTACTGCTGGATGTCACACTATTGTTGTCGAGCTTACCAATTCAACGATGCTTGCGCGAGCCTCTGACGTGACTGTCGCCCTGGTGAAGGCCGGCGATGCTCTTCCGACCGTTGTGTCGGATACGACTTGGCGTGCTACTGCTGGTGATACCGACCACTTCTCGGAAACAAATTTCTACGAATCAAGTAACGGCTGGGAAACTGCCGTCAGTCACGGAACCTGGGGCACGGCCGCCCTACCATGGGGTGCTGGCCCGGCCGCTTGGGCGAGTGAATCGGGTGATCCGCTGGCCCAATGGGTGTCGACCCGATTCAATTCCGGTAGTGTATACGATCGACCTGGCGCCTCTTACGCATGGTTCCGCACCGCACAACCGTTTGCTCTTTCGGCGGTGACAGACGTGCGCTTGTCGACCTACTGTGACGATGCTTGTGCTGTCTGGGTTGATGGCGCCGTCATACATAACATCACTAATGGCGCCTTGGCATCAAAAATTATTACCCTGCAGCCAGGCCAACATACAATTGGTGTTCGTCTCAATAATCTAGGGGCTGCGGCGAACCCCTCAGCATTCTTGCTCGCGGCTGTTGATGCGTCGACCGGAGCGGTTTATTCGCGTAGCAATATAGACTGGAGTACGACACAGGCATGGAATACGGGTTCTCACGATTTGTTCTCATATGACAAAACGTTCGTCCCAACTCCCGCAGTTCTCCCAACCGCCAACGTTCGCGTCTTGGTTGTTGGCGGTGGTGGTGGTGGCGGCTCTGATATGGGCGGCGGTGGCGGTGGCGGTGGCGTTGTGTATAACGGAGCGCTAAGCATTACCCCTGGCTCACACCGTGTTGTTACAGGCTACGGCGGCACAGGCGCTACTGCCGGCGTTAGTCAGCCGCGCGGCGGCAGCGGCGGTAACTCGGTCTTTGATGATGTCCGTGGCTATGGTGGCGGCGGCGGTGGCTCTGAATATAGTACTGATGCTTCACCTCCGGGTGCCGGTGGTTCGGCTGGTGGTTCGGCTGGTGGCGTGCAGCTTACTCGTGCTGTTGGTGTGTTTGGTCAAGGTAATGGCAGTGCGCTGTCGCCCGGATCGTACTACCCTACAGGTGGTGGTGGCGCAGGAAGTGCCGGTTTAGCTAACCCTGGTCACGGTGGGGCGGGTATTGCGAACTCTATCCTGGGCACAAGCTATATCTTTGGTGGTGGCGGCGGCGGTTCGGGTTATTCCGGCATCGGCGGCAATGGCGGCTCGGGTGGCGGTGGTGGCGGCGCAGTTGGCGCAACAACTGGTGGCACCGGTGGTCTGTCGGCTGGTTCACCTGGTGGTGGCGGTACAGCTGGGGTCCAGACGAACACCCCGGGTGGTAACGGCGGCGCAAACACTGGCGGCGGTGGTGGCGGCGGTTCTCACTACAACTCAAATAACAGGGGTGGCAACGGTGGTTCTGGTATCGTCATTGTTTCGTACCCAACCGGATCATTAACCGCAACAGGTGGAACGATCTCGACCTCGGGTGGCTATACAATTCACCGATTCAATACTGTTGGCACATTCGACTTCAAAGTTATTTCGATTCAATAGCACCCTACTCCAGCCCTATACATCCGCCCATTCTCCTGTTACTATAGGGACTGTATGCCACAGTCGCCGAGACCCTCCGAAAAGACGAGCCAGACGACCAAGCGGCCCCTTAACGCGCCGATGGTACTGATTGCCACCGCTCTTGATACTACTTGGAGGATGTTCGGTCCGACAGTTGGTGGTGTATTTGCCGGTATCGGTATCGATAACTGGCTAGGCACTGCCCCACTCGCAACTATTATTTGTTTAACTTTAGGAATCATTCTCAGCACCGTGTTGATCATTCGCCAACTATCTAACGTCCGAAAGCCTCAAAAGTGAACAACTTTGCTGCTTTAGATATTCACATCTCGATCTCTGCCCAGACGCTATTTACGGTCTTTGGCTTCCCTGTCACCAATGGGATGTTTACTGGTGCGATCGGTCTGGTTTTGACATTGGCCATCCTTTTCTACGTCGCCGGTAAGGTCAAAAAAGACAAGTACAACCGCTTCGTCGGACTCGTTCAATGGGTGTTCGAAGGCCTTCTTAAATCTATCGATGACATCATTCCTGACAAAAAGATGGGTCGCAAGATTGCACCACTCGCAATTACGATTTTCTTCTTTGTATTGATTAACTACTGGTTAAGCGTCATCCCTGGCCTTGAATCAATTACCTGGAACGGCGTGCCAGTGCTGCGTAGCCTGACCGCTGATCTTAACTTCACATTAGCAATTGCCCTTATCACTATTGTGACCGTTCAGATTTACGCTATTCGTCACCTTGGTAACTTCGGTAACTTGCACCGTTACTTCCGTAACCCAATCAAGGATCCAATTGGTTCATTCGAAGGCATTCTGGAATTGGTTGGTGAAGTTTCACGCGCCGCTGCCCTCGCCCTTCGTTTGTTCGGTAACGCCTTTGCCGGTGAAGTCCTACTGATCGTTATCGCTGCCCTGACTAGTTACTTCGCCTCATTCGTTCTGCCGGTATTCATGGCCTTTGAGCTGTTCATCGGATTCATCCAAGCCTACGTCTTCTTTGTCCTGACGCTCATCTTTACCTCACTCGCCGTTGCATCGCACGGCCCTTCACCTGATCATTCTCCTGCTCACACGTCACGAAAAGCCGTCAGGCAGGAATGAAAAGTGATGAATGATATAATTAAGCAAGAAACTAAGGAGTAAATACATTATGGACGCATTAGCATTTGGACTCACATATGGTCTACCAGCAGTTGGTGCTGCACTAGGTATCGGTTTTATCGGTGCTGCCGCATTGAACGCATTTGGACGTAACCCAGAAAAACTAAGCGACATCCGATCACTTATGATCACCGCGATTGTCTTTGCCGACTCACTCGCGATCATCGGTATCATTGTTGCAATCGTTGCAAAATTCATTTAAGGAAAATATAACAGATGACTTTTTTAAGCCAATTTGCCGAAACGACTGAAGCCGCTGGTGGAGATATTTTCTCTACCCTCGGTATTGACTGGCGTTTGCTGATTATTCAGATCGTGGCCTTTTTGATCCTCGTGTTCCTACTAGGCCGCTTCGTCTACCCATGGCTTATGAAGTCGGTTGACGAGCGACAGGCAAACATTGAAGCAGCCTCAAAAGCTGCCGTGAATGCCCAAAAAGCTGCCCAAGCCAACCAAGAGAAAGTTGCCGAACTGTTAGCCGAAGCTCGAAAGCAAGCGTCTGACATTGTCAGCACTGCCAAGCTCGAATCTGCTGAGATGATCAGTACCAGCGAAAAACGTGCCCAGGCTTCTGCCGAGCGTATTGTTGCTGATGCCCACGATCAACTCGGTAAGGACGTCGCGAACGCCCGCAAGCAGCTGTATAACGACACGCTAGAACTAGTGGGTCTGGCAACTGAAAAGGTTATCCACGCCAAGCTTGATAAAAAGGCTGACAGCGACCTGATTGCAAACGCAGTCTCGTCAACTAAGGAATCTAAGTAATGGCTGGCCGATTGTCTCGTCGTCGCCTTGCGACGTATATCGCTGACGGACTCGTTAGTGGTACGCCTAGCAAGAAAACGCTTATCGAGCAATTGGCCGCGTACTTGATTGAAACCAGGCGCACCAAAGAACTCGGGTTGATCGTTCGAGATGTCGAATATCACCTGGCGGAAAAAGGACACCTGACTGCCACAATTACCTCTGCCTTTGATCTGAACAACGAAACACTGCAAGCCATTGAATCGTTCGTAAAAGATAAGACAAAGGCGCCGAACGTGTCATTGACCACATTGGTTGATCCAACTGTTCTCGGCGGGGTAAAGATTAGCCTGCCCGGACGTGAAAATGACCAAACCATCGCCCACCAATTGACCGTATTAAAGACTCGATTCAAGAAAGTATAAAGGAATAAACATTATGAGTGAACTATCGATTACCGACCTATCAAAAGATCTGCGCAGTGCTATCGAGAACTTAGAATCGAGCAAAAACCTTGACGAAGTGGGCGTCGTGGTTCGAGTTGGTGACGGAGTTGTCTGGATTCACGGTTTGCGGAACGCCGGCTACAACGAAGTCGTGAACATTGAAACAGCTGAAGGTGTCGTAGAAGCCTTCGCACTTAACCTTATGGAAGACGAAATCGGTGCAGTTCTCCTTGGTGAAGACAGTGCTGTCAAAGCCGGACAATCAGTCCGCCTCAAGGGAACTGTCCTGCAGGTTCCTGTCGGCCCAGAACTCCTTGGACGCGTCGTCAACCCACTTGGTCAAGCAATTGACGGTGGCCCAGCGATCGTTACAAAACTTATGGGTGATGTTGAACGTGAAGCGATTGGCGTTATGGGACGCAAATCTGTCCACGAACCACTGATGACCGGTATCATGTCTATCGACGCCATGTTCCCTATCGGCCGTGGCCAACGTGAACTTATTATCGGTGACCGCCAAACTGGTAAAACAGCCCTCGCGATCGACACTATGATCAACCAAGCAAAGCAAGACACTGGCGTCGTGAACGTCTACGTGGCGATTGGCCAGAAGTTCTCTAAGATTGCTCGTTTGGTTGAACGTCTAAAGCAAGAAGGTGTGATGGATCAAACCATTATCGTCGCGACGTCACCATCTGACCCAGCGTCACTGCTGTACCTGGCACCGTACGCTGGTACTGCCATGGGTGAATACTTCCGCGACAACGCACAGCACGCGCTGATGATCTACGATGACCTGACGAAGCACGCTGTCGCCTACCGTCAAATGTCACTGCTTCTTCGTCGTCCACCAGGACGCGAAGCCTACCCAGGTGACGTCTTCTACCTGCACTCACGACTACTCGAACGTTCTGCGAAACTTTCTGACGAACTTGGAGCTGGTTCACTAACTGCCCTTCCGATCATCGAAACTCAGGCCGGTGACATTTCGGCTTACATTCCAACCAACGTGATCTCGATCACCGACGGTCAGATCTTCCTGGAAACAGACCTCTTCTACCAGGGTATTCGTCCGGCAATCTCAGCTGGTCTGTCTGTCTCACGTGTCGGAGGTGCTGCTCAAACTTCGGCTGTCAAATCTGTCAGTGGCAACCTGAAGCTCGGTTTGTCACAATTCCGTGAACTCGCAAGCTTTGCACAGTTCGGGAGCGACCTTGATGAATCTACCAAGCACCAAATTGACCGCGGTCAACGTTTGACTGAACTATTGAAGCAACCACAGTACCAGCCATCAAGTGTCTGGCAGCAGGTTGTCAGCATCGCAGCGGTCACTAACGGCTACTTCGACACCGTTCCAGCGGCTCAGATCAAGGATGCGCAAGCAGCTCTCACTACCAAGCTTTGGTCAGCTCACAAGGCAGATATGACTGAACTTGATAAGGGTGGTAAGCCAACTCCAGAGATGATCAAGTTGATCGAAACTGTTGCTCGTTCTGCGGCGAAAGGCTTCGAAGGCTAACAATGGCTTCAACGCAACTATTAAAATCACGCATTCGCAGCGTTAAGAGCACTCGCCAGATCACCAAGGCGATGCAATTAGTTGCGGCTAGCAAGATGCGCCGAGCCCAGGAAGCGACTAAAGCTTCTGCGCCCTACACACTTGCGGCGCGTGAACTGCTGACGGCGCTATCTTCGCACACTTCTGTGAAGAATCACCCGTTATTCGTTAGCCGCGACGTCAAGACGCGTCTACTGATTGTCATCGCGTCTGATAAGGGATTAGCTGGTGCGTACAATAGCAACATCGTCCGTGCGTACGCGAATGAATTAAAAGCTGACGACAAAGCGGGCATCAAGAACACAACCATTACGGTCGGACGTAAGGCTGCGCAGTTCGTGGCACGCATCAAGGACACCGAAGTCCTCGGTGCCTACGAAGAACTGCCTGACCGTCCAGATGGCAGTGAGCTCCGGGCTATCCTGGATAGTGCACGTTCACTATTTGAATCTGGTAAAGTTGATGCGGTTGATGTCATCTACACCAACTTCAAAAGCAGTATCAACCAAGAAGCAACCGTTGTCCGCGTCCTGCCAGCTGGTTTTGAGCCAATCCTTGAAAAAGGTGTGGCGCGCGACGTAACATACGAACCAAGCACCGAAGAAGTGCTTGATGGTGTCGCCTACCGATTGGTTGGGGCACAGATTTTCCAGGCACTGCTGGATTCACGAGCCAGCGAACACAGCATGCGTATGATGGCGATGAAAAATGCCACCGATAACGCATCTGATTTGGTTGATGATTTAACATTAGAAATGAACAAAGCCCGCCAAAGCGCAATTACACAAGAACTGGCTGAGATTTCAGGCGGCGTCGAGGCACTAAATGAGTAAGGAGACTCCAATGGCTACACAGAATAAAGGTAAGATTATCCAAATCGTTGGTGTCGTTGTCGACGTCCAATTTGATGGTGAACTTCCCGCAATTAACGATGCACTACTAATTAACAGCGAAAAGCACACCATGACCTTCGAGGTTGCCCAGCACCTTAGCGAAGACACTGTTCGTGCCATTGCACTATCAAGCACTGATGGCCTGCGCCGTCACGACGAAGTCATCGCAACTGGCGGCCCAATCACCGTTCCTGTTGGTGACGAAACACAAGGACGCATGTTCAACGTTGTTGGTGACGCTATCGATGGCAAACCAACTCCTACTGGCAAGCGTGCTTCAATCCACCGTCAAGCACCACCACTTGACGAACAAGCGAACAAATCTGAACTCCTCGAAACTGGTATTAAAGTTGTTGACCTTATTGCCCCACTTATCAAGGGTGGTAAAGCTGGCCTCTTCGCTGGTGCTGGTGTCGGTAAAACCGTCCTTATTACCGAGCTGATCAACAACATCGCTAAGTTCCACTCTGGTAACTCAGTCTTTGCTGGTGTCGGTGAACGTACTCGCGAAGGAAACGACCTCTACTACGAAATGGAAGAAGCCGGTGTGCTTGCGAAAACGAGTCTTGTCTTCGGACAGATGAACGAACCACCTGGAGCTCGTCTTCGCGTTGCCCTTTCTGGACTTGCGATGGCTGAAGCCTTCCGTGACGAAGGTAAAGATGTCCTGCTCTTCATCGACAACATCTACCGTTACACCCAAGCCGGTGCTGAAGTCTCAGCCCTCCTCGGTCGCCTACCATCTGCTGTAGGTTACCAGCCTAACCTCCAGGAGGAAATGGGTGCCCTGCAAGAGCGTATTACCTCTACTAAGAACGGTTCAATTACCTCAGTTCAGGCTGTCTTCGTCCCAGCGGATGACCTTACTGACCCAGCGCCAGCGGCAACCTTCGCCCACCTTGATGCGACGATCGTTATGAACCGTGCCCTAACTGAAATCGGTATCTACCCTGCCGTTGACGTCCTTGCCAGTAACTCGACTAGCCTTGATCCAGAAATCGTCGGTGCAGAACACTACCGTGTCGCCCGTGAAGTCCAGCGTGTCCTCCAACAGTACAAGGAGCTTCAGGACATCATCGCCATCCTCGGTATGGAAGAATTGTCTGACGACCAAAAGCAAACCGTTGCTCGCGCACGTCGCATCCAACGCTACCTTTCACAACCCTTCCACGTTGCCGAGAAGTTTACTGGTAACCCAGGTTCATACATCAAGCTCGAAGACACCATCCGCGACTTCGCTGATATCCTCGCTGGTAAGTACGACCACCAACCTGAAGACTGGTTCTACATGGTTAACGGTACCCTTTCAGAAAAAACTCACGCTACTAAAAAGGCAGAGAAGTAATTTCTATGCACTTGCAACTTATTACCCTCCAGGGCGTGCGCGTCGATCAGGACATTTATGAACTGACCGCACCGACCGTCGCTGGAGAAATAGGTGTGTTCCCGGGTCACGAACCATTGGTGACCCTCGCGTCACCTGGTGCGTTGACGGTGCGCTATAAAAAAGGCGATGCCGATCGTGAGCTCGAATACTTTGCCATCAGTGGTGGTATTCTTGAAATTAATCCAACGTCGATTCGTGTCCTGGTTGACGAAGCTGATCACGGTGACGACATCGTTGAAGCCGAATCACGTGCTGCCCTCGAGCGCGCCCTCAAACTTCGCGATGACGCCAAAGACCAAGTCGACCTCGAGAAAGCTCATGAGCTTATCGACCGACACCAAGTTCGTCTGCGCGTGGCTGACCTTCGTCGCCGTACTCGTCGCTAATCACCCGTTCTTCTTAGTTCATAACAAAAAATACTCCTTTCTATAGGGAGTATTTTTTCGTGACGCTACTGTGAGTAAAGGTTAGAGGTCGGCGATAAGGGCGCGGACTTCAGCGGTTGTCTTGGTGTGCATCATGGCATCACGCAGTTCAGCGGCACCTTCAAAGCCGCGGACGTAGATCTTGAAAAATCGTTTGAGAGGGTCGTACTTGCGCGGTTCGAGCTCTTCGTTGTATTTGTCGAACAGGTCGAGTTGCATTGAAAGTAGGCCGATGAGTTCGTCGCGGCTGCGTTCTTTCTTTTCTTTGGCAAAGGCATACGGGTCGCTAAAGATGCCACGGCCGATCATAACGCCGTCAACGCCATATTCGTTAACTAGTTCTAGACCGTGTTCGCGGTCACGAATGTCACCGTTAATGGTTAGCAGTGTCTGTGGGGCGATTTCGTCTCGCAGCTTTTTGATGTCGTGGAGTAATTCGAAGTGTGACGGAACTTTACTCATTTCTTTGCGGGTACGTAAGTGGATTGTCAGGTTGACGATGTCTTGTTGCAGGATGTGAGTCAACCAAGCGGTCCACTCATCAGTCCGAAGGTCGCCCAGGCGCGTTTTAACGCTGATAGGCAGGCCAGACTTCTTGGCTGCAGCAATCAGTTCGGCTGCACGCTGCGGGTCGCGTATAAGGCCGCTGCCGGCGCCGGTCTTGACGACGTCTTTAGCAGGACAGCCCATGTTGATATCGATACCTTGGTAGCCTTGTTCTTTTAGCCCGTTCGCCATAAATTCGAAGTGCTCTGGGTTAGTACCCCAGATTTGAGCGACAATGGGCTGTTCGTCTTCGGTGAAGGCTAAACGACCACGCGTGCTGGCTCGGCCTTTTTCGCTAAAGTAACTGGCAGCATTGGTAAATTCAGTAAAGTAGACGTCCGGTCCACCGGCCGCTTCGACGACGTGACGAAAGACAACATCGGTCACCGCTTCCATTGGAGCGAGGACGAAGAATGGTGCTGGGAGTTCTTGCCAAAAGTTTTTCATGCGATTCCTATTGTCTCATAGTTTTGTTTTCAAATAAAAACGTCTCTCATCGATCACAAACATATTATTTATGATGAATGAGAGACGCAGAGATAGTGAAATCCTCCCAAAGTGTCCGAAAACACGCGTCTTTCGCCGAAGCGATCTTCGGCTACTTCGTGCCGTGGATCTTCTGCTGGCGCTCCGCCTCGTGGTTCGCGTTGCGAACGGACAGATCGCCGATGTTGCTATCGACGATGCGCTGCTCGTCAGCGGTCCGCATTGCGGGGCGCTTGTTGGCTGCATCACGTGCCTGCTGAATCGTTGTCATGATCGTACACCAATCTACTAGGATGTGAGTTCCGAAGAACTCAACCTCCTAGACGACTTGTCAGGAGGCGTTGGAAGAGGGACTCCACTTTCGCCTGACGGCAATCACGAGGTTGGGATTCGTTTATCTCTAGGCAACGCTGCCTAAGGCAAATCCACAAACATCCTGTGGGGAGCCCCTCAGTTTGGGGAAACTTGGGGGTGACCCCGTCGCCATGTCCCGCGCAGGACATGTTCTGGGCTTTACCTTACACGGTAGCGAGAAGCTGATGGGGGTCAGCAAGGGGTGTTCTCGGTACTTTTCGGGCGCGACGGGGTCATGCTCCGCGAGTAAACTCGCGGAACTTTATTCACTATCTCTGTCAAAGTGCAACGGAGAGGGTGTAAGATGCGAACACCATTACTGCTGTTAACGTCTCACACCCTCAATCTGTGCATTGACTATTATAGCACGTTTTACCCTATTAAGTCAATAGATGGCGCATAGTTAACTGTATTAAACGATGTCATCGAGCAGGTCTTGCTCAAAGGCCAGTAACCCTTTATACGTTGGGTCGTAGCCTGAAGTGTCGGGTAGGTCGAGGGTGATAATGTGTTTCCACACTTTACCAATCAGTAAACAAAAGCGATCGAGCTCTTCCCTATCAAATTCGAGTTCCAACGAATAGATCTCATTGGTTGCGCGGTTTGGTTCGACAAATTCAAGGATGCCTTTGTCGACGGTATAGTTGCTATAGTCGCGTGATCGTTCGACGAGCAGCTTATAAAACAATAATTGCTGGCGGTATTTGTGCAGTTTGATCTTGTCGTATTCGGCTGATGTTTTCCAGCTGTTGACGGCTTTACCAGTTTTGTAATCGGTAACGGTCATGGTGCGGTCGGTTTTGTTAATGTCAACCACGTCGATCATACCGGTCAGGTGGGCGTCATTAAGGTAGACTTCTTGGCTTTTGAAGTTCAGTTCGGCCTTTTGGGTCATGGTGAATGAATCGTACTTCGCCGCCAGATATGTCTGTAACTGCTCGCTCCCCTTTTGGTGGTAGGTTGCGAAGTCTAACGCATCAAGCCGTTCGTTCTGCAGGTTGACTTCAAAATCACGCAGGACGTCTTCAAGGGGCTTCTTTTCCCCGGTGGCGACGATATGAATGTGGGCCTGTTGGAGGGTGTTGTGAACGGCGGTTCCGTAGGCAGCAGCGGCGGATTTGGTCGACGGGAAATGTAGTAGGTTACCTAGTAAGAACGACAATGGGCCACCATGTGTCACATCAAGGAAGTTATTTAAGTGGGTTGAGCTGAGTTTGTAATGTTCGAGGGAAGGTTTCAGTAGCTCGGTCAGTTCGAGGGTTGGCTGGGTTAATGGTTCGTACCAGGCCAGTTCGGCCGAGGTGACTTGTTCTTCGAAATTAGAGTGCGCGATCTGGTGCGTCTCGAGCTCGGCGTCACTCAGGAAGCTGGCGATCAGCGTTGGTTTGTCGCGGTCGTCGGCAGCGCTGTAGCTAATGTGCAGGTTTACTTTTGCGCGGGTCATAGCGACGTAGAACAGACGCATCCGCTCGTCGGACGACTCGCCGACTGGTGCAAGTGGCAAATTCTCTGGGTAGCTGATATTACGACTGGCGCTGCGAGCCTTTTCGCCCCAAGCATTATCGACGGCGTTAAAAATGTAGACTGATTCGAATTCGAGTCCCTTTGATTTGTGAGCGGTCATGAGGTTGACTGCCATCGCCTGTGTCTCGGCGGTACGCGAAACCAGCATGTTGGTACCCAATCGGCGGTGCAACAGAATAAAGGACAAATATGATTCCAAAATAAGGATCTCGTCGTTATGGTATTCGCGTAGTTTGGCACGAATTGTGCGCAGGGCTGCCAGGAAGTCGAGGTACTCGGACGGACTGTTTTCCAGGCGTTCCGGGCCAAAGAAATATGTAAAGAACGGACTTTGTACGACGGGTTCGGCAGATTCGCTCAGCGTTTCATCGATGCGGCCGATCATTTTATCAAGCATTGGCTCAAGGGCGGAATGTTGCGCCATTGCAGCCAGTTCAATCAACCAGCCGTGGATCCAAACAAAGCGCGGCGTGGTGGCCATCACTTGTAGCCAGTGTTGGCGTGATTCATACGCGGTGGTGCTAAGTTGCCAGAGTTCGAGTGGACTAATTTCCCAGGCCGGGTGTGCGAGGAGTTCCGGCATCAGCGCGTTGGCTTCGTCGTGCTTGCCCTTGCCGAGGGCAACAACAACTTTCGCCAGTAGTTCGAGGGCAACAACAGGTGCCTGATCCAGGACGTTCTCTTGGCGCTCGTAGTTAACTGCCACGCCGGCGCGGCTAAAGTATGGCAATAGGTTTTGGATTTCACTGTGGCGGCGTGTCAGGACAACAATATCATTCGGGGCGACGCCTTTTTCAATCTCACTGGCAATACTTTGCACGATCCAGTGGCGTTCGTGGTCAATCGAGTCGGCTTTAAATAATTCAACCTTCCCATCAGATCCGCGGTGACCAGTGAGTTGCTTGTCGAGGTCGTCGATGATGTTTTCGAGGCGGTCGTTACCTTGCAAGATGACCGAACGAGCTTGTTCTATAACAGGCGTGACGGAACGATAGTTGTCAGTTAGCGCGACAATTTCGACAGAGGGATAGGTTTCTTTAAAGTTAAGGATGTTGCTGATATCAGCACCCTGGAACGAGTAGATTGCTTGGTCATCGTCCCCAACAACCATGACATTTGGGCGGCCTTCGTTGACCGGGTTGGAAGTTAAGTTGTGCAGGATACGAGTCTGGGCCAAGTTGGTGTCCTGGAACTCGTCAACCATGATGTAGAGGTATTTCTCTTGCAGGTTGTATCGTAGGTCATCGTGCACTTCCATGGCGTGGACGACTTGCAGGATCATATCGTCGTAGTCGAACAGGCCTTGTTGCTCCATCTGGGTCAGATATTCAAAGTAGACAAAAGCCAGGGCGCGAAGTTTGACAAGTTGCGCCCGGGACTTAAAGACGTACTCGCCTTTTTCATTCTTCACAAACCATTTCTTTTTCCAGGCGGTAATCGGTTTGGTCGGGTGCTCGCTTTCGGCGTGCTGCAGCGTCAGGATAAGCGCTTCGGTAATGATGCGCATTAATGGGGTAACTTCGAATAACACCTTTGAGTTTTCGACGTGTTTCGTCAGGTCTGGGATGACAGTAGCTAATTTGTCTTTTGTTGTTTTGCTGACAGTTCCGACGAGGTGCGGGACGATCAGACGCTCGGCAACGTCAATAGCCGCTTCGCTTTCGTCCAAGATGGCGAGTAACTCGTCACTGGTCAGACCACTGCGTTTGAGTTCGGAGATAACGCGCGTCGCATCTGGCTGGTGGGTGTATTCTCCATTCATGGTGCTAGCGAGCGGGCTTTTATAATCAAGGCTATTGAAGATACCGCGTAGGATTTCGTAGCGGTTTAGGTCGTCGGCCGGTTCGAACATGGCGCCGCGGTAAAAGAACTCACGGTTTTGGTTGATAATTTCGGTGCCGAATCCGTGGAACGTGTGGATAGCGACTTTGTAGGCGTCCTTGCCGATAATGCCAATCAGGCGCTCGCGCATCGCGACGGCACCACTTTCAGTAAATGTCAGACAGAGAATATTTTCAGGCAACGTGTCAGTTTTCTTTAAAATATTAGCAGTGCGCACACTCAAAAGTTCGGTCTTACCCGTTCCCGGTCCGGCGATAACCATGACCGGTCCCTCAATTAGATCGACAGCTTGTTTTTGCGCAGCATTCAGCTGTTTGTAGCGCTTCTCAAAGTCCATTGCTTGTCATTATACCACCTCTGTATGGTACAATGACACGCATGAATGATCAGGTCTACGAGGACTTTGCTCTCGAAAAGAATATGAAAGCTCAATTCGGCGTCACGGCCGAAGTTGACTCTGTTATTGCGCGCCGTTTCCCGGTCAGTCGCACGGCTGAAGCGACACTTTTCCTTACTAAAAAGAAACAACTCTTTCTGTATGTCACAAGCCAATCAAAACTATTATTATCCGATGTTCAAAAAATTGTTTCACGGGTTGGACTAAAGGCCGAGCTATACATGCCACCAAAAGGCCGCCCGAACTATTTCGATGAAGTCGGCACCGCGAAATTTCGTGAAGTGTTTCCTGGTCGTAGCAGCATTAGCCCGGAAGACATTGGCTTTTACCGGACACTTACCCCGTACTCACCGGCACTTATTCTTATTTCGGAAGTAAAGACTGGGATTGTTTCGCAGTACGATAGCGACAGTTCTGGCGAATGGCGTCAAAAAGCCAAATTCACCTACCGACGTATAAAAACGAGTTAATTTCGACTAAACGTTACGTCTTATTTAACGTTGTCAGTGAGGAATGTTCCCCATTTGGCATTCGTGATCGCGCTTGTCAGTGCTTCGGGGACAATGAAGCTGTCTTTGATATCAACAGATGGCGTTGGTCGGGTACCGAGATATTCCCAGGCGTCAGCGTTTTTTGTATCTAGCGTTGCAAAGTAATATTGGGTAGAACCGGCAACGCCTTGTTGTTGTACGGTCAAGGTAATTAGTTCTTTGCTGTCTTTAGTGACAGTCTGTTTGCTAATAGTATTTGCCTTTACGTCTACTTTTGTGAGGGCAAGCAATTTTGCGATATTTTCGTAGGCAGTTTTCAGGTCGGCTTTCGATAGGCACACGACGCTGAGGGCTAATTCCGCACTCTTGGTTTTGTTGTAATCAATAACCTGACAGACTGATTCTTGTGAATCATAGGTGACGTACGGATAGCTACTGAGCGAGGCGGTGGCCTGGTCGACTTTGGTGAAGCCGCTGGAGGTCAGTGTGTCAGTGATGGTTGTTTTGATAGTATCTTTGTCGCTCGCGACCTTATCGGTATTGACGGTAAAACGCAGGCTAGATGTCGTGGTAACGCCCGTCAAGTAGTCATAGCCGTCAACTGGGAAGATGACGGGATTGAGGGTCGGATCGGCGGCGTTTTGGGCAACATCACCGCGTGACAAAATATAATTCTTAGAGTCAGTGATTGTCTTGTTGGTGGCAATTTTTTCGATCAGTTCAAGCGGTGCGAGGCCTTTATTAATGACGGGTGCAGTTGCGGTGTTGTTGTCGACATCTGGACCAAACGCTTTTAGCGAAATGACGGTGCCGACGATCGCGGCGATGAAGACAATAATACCCAGCAAAACAAAGGGCCATTTTTTACGAGGCTTTGGTTGCTTTAATGTCAGCGGGTATTGGTAGTTGTGTTCTTGATCCATATAATTCCTCTTATCTTCCCGCTATCGCGGACAAGCTCCAGTCATTGGCAAACATTTCGGTCCAAAACCACCTTCACCGTATGCGGTGATGTCACCCCAGCCAAATGGCGCTTCTGAATAACAGTGGAGCGTTACACGACCACGGCCATCACCCCAGGCTTGTCCTTGGTTTGAATAACGTCCACCTTGGTTGTATGTACTCCCTGCAGCACTAAACTCGGCAGCAATAGACCAGTCAAAGCGCCAGTTGGTGGTGTACTGCGGGCAGTTGCCACTCCAGCTCATTTCGCGGTACGCGTCGTTACCGATAGCGGCATTTGGGGTTGAAAGTGTGCGGCTGCTGTTGTTGTAGGCGCTGGTGAATGCTGACGCGTAATCGGCGGTTTGGCAACGTGTGCTGTTATTAATGTTGACTGTGTAGTTCCATGACGGGAAGCCGCCGTCGACCACTCTATAGCCGGTGCCCTCAACCCATGGGTTACCACCGTAATACCAATAGTAGTACGGTGTTGTTCCGGCAGCACAAATTGCGTTTGAGGTAGAGCGGACAGTTGCATAGTTAGGATCCTCTTGGCTGAGGTAAAAGCCAGCTGGTGGACCAGCACTGGTGCGGGCAACAACGTTAGACCAGTCACTAGTGTCGCCGGTTGCGAGGGCTTGGACACGGTAGTATTTCGTGACACCTGGTTGTTCGTCGGTGTAGACTTTGCTGCTGGCTGCTTGGATGTATTCTTGGGTCGAAGCTCCGGCTGGGAAGCTAGCGCTGGTGCTGCGTTGCGTTCGGTAGGACTCAGCGTACGTGATGGCGCCCCAAGTCGTGCTGATTTGATTAGGGCTATTTACGGAGGCCGCGATGACTGGTGTGCTGAGCTGGCGTGTCGTTGCGACGGCGACATTTGACCAGATACCGGCGACACCATCATTTGTGACTGGTTTGACGCGGAAGTAGCGAGTTGATCCGGCAGTGTAACCGGTGAGGGTTGCGCCGTTGGTGGCAGAACTTGTTTCGATCAGGTTATTGACGAAGCCGTTATCACTTGATGCCTGCACGGCATAGGCGGTTGCATTAGCAACCGATCCCCAGTTCAAGACATAACTGGTGAATGTCGATGACGAAGCACTGAGGTTGGTGATATTGCCGGATGTTGCAATATTAGTTGTGCGACGACTGGTGATTGTTTTGATCTCGGGGCCAGACTCGGCTTTGTACTTTAATTTAAATGACAAACACGAGCCATTGGTATTACATGAGGCACTGCTATCGCCGATATATTCATAAAAGTCGGCACCGTTGATTGTCAGGATGCTGCCGGCGCTATTACACTTAATTGAGTTCGTCTCGCTTGATCCAGCAGTTGGAACTAGTAGTGACGTTTGATCCATGCCTTTTAATGTCGCCGAAGTAACGGTTGGACCAGCGGCAGAGATGGCGCTACAGCTGGGGTATTCACCATTATTGTCATAATACTTTTCGAGGGCTTCGGCGATGACGGTGGCACTCGATTGGCGACGAGCGTCGCGGGTATCTGCTTGGTAACGGGTCAGGCCAACGATTGTGATGGCTGCAAGAATACCGATGATCGCAATAACGACAATTAATTCAACCAGCGTGAAGCCGTGAATGCGACCGGATCGGACTTTATTCATTACTGAATTGTACCAAGCATAAGCAAGGTTGTAAATGAAACGACGACTGTGGACTATACTAATGTCATGACAACCTCAAAAACAGTAATTCGTACCTACATTACACTGGCATTATTTAACACATTAGCGGCCTCGCTGATCTGGGGTATTAACACCTTATTCTTGTTAGATGCCGGCCTGAATATTGTCGAGGCCTTTGCCGCCAACGCGTTCTTTACGGCCGGGATGGTGTTATTTGAGATTCCGACTGGCGTGCTAGCTGATACGAAAGGTCGCCGGCTGTCGTATCTAATTGGGACACTGACGTTAGCTGTCACGACCCTTTTGTATCTGGTGCTTGACCTGGTCCATGCACCGTTTCTTTACTGGGCGATCGTGTCGCTGTTCCTTGGCCTCGGGTTCACCTTCTTTTCAGGCGCAACGGATGCGTGGCTGGTTGATGCGTTGAAGGCCACAAAATATAAGGGTCAATTAGATGCTGTATTCGGCAAAGCCCAAGTTGCGACTGGCATCGCGATGTTGGTCGGATCAGTTGCTGGTGGATTGATCGCGCAGTTTTCAAACCTCGGTGTGCCGTACCTAGTGCGAGTCTTGTTACTCGTCGCGACTTTCATAGTAGCCTTTGTCTATATGAAAGACCTCGGCTTTACACCTGAAAAGCAAGCGACGTATAGTAAGTCCGTTAAATCTATTTTTGCGTCGTCGTTCAAGTATGGCTTTGGACAACCGGCCGTGCGCTGGGTCATTTTAGCCGCACCGTTCATATCTGGTGTTAGTGTCTACATCTTTTATGCCCTCCAACCCTATTTGCTGCAGCTGTACGGTGATTCGACGGCGTATTGGATCGCTGGGCTGGCCGCTGCCGTTGTGGCTGGTGCGCAGATCGTGGGTGGGTTGCTGGTGCCGTTCTTCCGACGGCTGTTCAAGCGCCGTAGTATGTGGTTACTGACCGGAACATTAATCAGTGCGCTGCTATTGATCGCATTAACCCTCTACCCCAACTTCTACTTTGCGATTGGTATGGTGGTGCTGTGGGGATTGATCGGCGCATCAGTGATGCCGGTTCGCCAGGCGTACCTAAATGACCTGATTCCTTCCAAACAACGCGCGACAGTATTGTCGTTCGATTCACTGCTGGGATCAAGTGGTGGTGTCGTCAGCCAACCATTGCTGGGTAAGGCTGCCGACGTCTATGGCTACGGACAATCGTTCGTCATCGCCGGTATTGTGCAGCTGGGTGCCCTCCCCTTCTTGTTCCTCGCTAATCGCCGCCGCGAGTCAGCTGACACAAAAACATCACTAACAGAGAAAACAGGCTAACATTCCGCGTCATATATGGTAAAATAATTAAGTTCTTTGCACTATGTGTATCGAAGACCTGCGTTGGGGATTCGCCAAGTGGTAAGGCATCGGCTTTTGGTGCCGACATTCGGGGGTTCGAATCCCTCATCCCCAGCCAAGAAGAAATGACTCGCTTTTGCGGGTCTTTTTTCTTGCACGATCGAGGGAGTTAGCTTGTTTGCTATGATAAAGGCATGATTGAGAAAAACAAAAAAGTTTAGCTATGAATTTGACCTTACTTTTAGTATTGGCGGTTATATTGCTTGGAACAAGACTACCTTCGTTTATGAATAAATTGGGTATGTCTAAGAAAGATAAAATTGTGTTTGTTGTTATTGCTTTTGCCATACTGGGTTTAGCTTGGTTTTCTATGTACGCTATTGGTAGGTTCGTCTAGTATTAAAATCTATTTGTTATACTAAACGATATGATTAAGTCTAATCTCGAGTCGGCCGTTATATGACAATAAAAAATCTTCCTCAAATCCGCATCCAATACGCCTGGCTTCTCGCCAGCGTTACGGGCGAGGCTTTAAACAAAGAAAATGGTGACGGCTCTCCTCTTGGTAGCTACGCTGATTTTCAGGCGATAGCTAAAACGTACACAGATTGGTGGACACCACACAACGATGAAATGCTGCAAGCAATCTGCAATATCTTGGGCCTCGAATTTCGCCAGAATATTATTGATGTCTACGTATCGCCATGGTTTACACCGATTAGTGATCCGATGACGCTTGGCCCAGGCTTTCGTGATGAGGATAATTTTGTGAATGTCTTGATACATGAGCTGATACATCGGTTAATCACAGACAACACGTCGGTTCCGTATGAACATAATCACTTGAACGATTGGAAGAAATCATTTGGCAAGGATCATTCGCAGGTTACGCTTGTTCACATTCCGGTGCATGCCGTACTTAAGAAACTGTATCTCGATGAAGTTAATCGACCAGATTTGCTGGAACTTGATATCAGTAAATCACAGAAGTATCCGGCGTATGCCAAGGCATGGGAATACGTTGAACAGCACGATTATAATGAGATTATCAAGCAACTAGTAGTGAAAGTATGAGAAAACCCGCCCAATCAGGGCGGGTTCTTTCATAGTTACTTGGAGTTTATTGGTCAGCGAGCAACTCTTCCTTCTGAGACTCGGTGTCACTTCCTCCGTCAAGCTCGCGGACTGCGTGTAGGACGAGGAGTGCAATCAGGCAGAGCGCGATGACGACCAATGCCACAACGGCGATGTTCAGCAAGACCTGGTAGGAATCGAGCGTCTGTTGCAGATCGTTGATTCTGCTCAGGATCGCAAACACGCGGTCGTCGGGGTGGATGTAGCCACAGACGGCGTCATCCATCGTGTATCTGGCGGAGTTGTTGCAGACTGCGGCGAACGAGGCGCTCGCAGGTACGAGCACGAAAGCTGTCGCAACAACGAGTGCTCCGGATATTACTGCTAGGATGCGACGCATCAATCTTCCTTTCACTATGAGGATGTACGAATTGAGAATAACAAACACGTGGTTGAACTCGATCAATCAGTATATTATTTTACAACATTAATTGATCTAAGTAAAATATGTGTTACTGCTTTGCAACTTCTTTGAATTCTCTTACTGCTTTCAAGACAACCTCAGTCGAAATCCGTGCCTCATTCAGCCCATCCCCCGCATAAAAACTCTCGGTAGGTCGATTACCTAATATAGCCGGCAGAGCTGCCCACTCTTGTGACAAGTTCGCCGCAAACTGCTCGGCGCTGATCTTATCGTTCACAAAGTCGACCGCTCCCCTACGTTCCATTAAGGTGATCGCCATCTTATCTTGGATGCGCTCGCTGAATACTTGTGATGGCTTGAGTTTTAACTCTTTAATCAGGCCCTTCAAAGTTGGACTGATGATTTGGTAACGACCCACCGCGTTACTGGCATTGCCATCGGCAACGTACTTATCCTGCCATGCTTGAACTTCGGCGATAGACATCTCCGTTAGCTTCAGTGACGTATTGGCAGAGTTACCAAAATACGCATTATAGTTACCGCGACTCTCACCCTCCGCAATAGTGGTCAGGAGGGTTGTATACGCCGCTGGATCGATGCGTTTTGACATAGCGCTACTATACAACGCGATGCCGATCAGCACCACGCCGGAGAGGCAGATAACTAAAAGGCTCCGATTCTTTTTGCTAAGGATGCGCCGTAATAAGCGTTTAAGGGATTTGTGAACTTTTATCATAACCTTCTTATTATCCACGTTTGTTGGCATCGATGCTAGTATTGTGGTTAAGGTTGCCACCAAGCCGCATGCCACGCATACTATCATTATTCGTTGTCCATCTATTCTATGAAGGAGGTGGGGCGATGCCCCTCTCGATTGATCCCATCAAAATCCAACACCTCAATTACACCAACGCGGACGAAGGTGACCTGGTTGATCTCGTACTCGAGGACGACAGTACGCTTCGGGTCTGGCTGCACTACGACACGTTCCTCGGCTTTTCGTACACCCCCAAGTTCTTTTTGGACGACAGTCGTATCCCCGACTGGTTCAAGGATCAGGCGTTGGTTGCGACAACGGCTCATTTGGAACGCATGGAAGTTGCTGATGCGCGTGAGGGGATCGTTTGGCGTACGCTTCGTGCGTACGGTGAGCGGCCCGACGAGGAGCTGTCGATGACTGATTGGTTGATGGATCTCTTGACGCACAACGTCGAGATCTTCACTGCTGTCCTCGAGGTGGGTCGCGCACCGGAGGGGTATTTCAACGGCATTGCGAAAGATCAGGGTAATGCCTATTACCACTCTGTTGCTGGGGTCTGGAATGCCCCTTCGGCAATCGCCCACATCGTGCCGGTCACCGATTAGCTCGCGTGACCACCTACCCCGCCAGACTCTTGGTTTCACTGAAACCTCGCAGCCAGCGGGGATTTTCATACCCCTTTGCTATAATGGATCATAGTGATTAAAAACAACAAAACCCCTTTTTACGACGAAGATACCAATGAATTTCTCGGCTTTATCGTCGGTGATGGTACCAGCTGGCAAGTCCAGACAATTTTTGGCTACCTGATGACACGCACCGCAACTCGTGCTGAAGCGGAGCGATACTTATATCAAAACGGCTACGACTACCTTAAGGGCATCTGGCAATATTATGACAAGGATGACAAAGATTGGTTCCCCTGTGTCATCAAGAAAGCCTTCGAACGTCAGGTGATCGTCAACCGCACGAACAATTTAGGATTCCAAGATAAGGATGACCGCAAGCAAGTTATTCTCGAAGACCCGACCGAGAATGATCTCGTTAAATCGAGCTAGGTATCGTGCTACAATTCAACTATATTTAAACAGGAATATATATGGCAACACAGACTCCAACATCACAAACCGGACGTACTGCGGGCATTGTTTCGATCGTATCGAGCGGCCTCGGTATCGTGCTTACTCTCGTGCCATTCGTGACAAGTGTGCTATCGATCATCGGTCTTATTGCTAGCCTGACGCAGTTTCGAACCGTCATTACTACCAAAGACGACACGCAAGTATTGGCTGGTCGCAAATGGAAAAATGTTGCGATTCAAGCACGCATTGGACTCATCCTTTCAATTATTGCGTTCCTGCTTTCCCCTATTGGTATCTTGATCGGCGTCCTTGCATTGACGCTGGGCAATTAGTAGTCGATGAGCGAAACAATCACCCGACTCCCCCTTCCTGCTCACATTGTTCCGCATGCCTTTGCATTCCTCTGGGATAACAAAAAAGTCTGGGCGCTGACAATTCCTGTCGAGACAATGAGTATCACAGACCTGGACTGGCACCAGGATATTCCTTGGTTACACACTCCTGGTGGAAGGTTTGATGTAACACCAGCGGATATTATGCGCTACCCAGATCTGCACCGCGCGCAGTACGATCGCACCATGGCAAGTGATCTGACGTATCCGATCGATGTCATGTTCAATGCCACGACAAACCGCTGGCAAATACTTGACGGTCTGCACCGATTGATGAAATCGATGGCACTAGGAAATGATACAGTGACAGTGCGCAAAGTAACCGACGAAATGATTCCGCTCATCGAAAAGTAAAAAAGAATCCCGACACGCACTGTCCGGGATTCTTTTTTATTACGATGGTGCTACGGCTTCAGAATGATCTTTACCGCGCCGTCTTCCTTTTTCTGGAAGATTTCATAGGCGTGCGCCGCATCCTCAAGTGGGATATGGTGCGTCGCAAAGGTGTCGACGCCGAGTGGGTCTTCGTCGGTGAGTAGTGGGAGGATATCATCGATCCAACGCTTAACGTTCGCCTGGCCCATTCGGAACTGAATTTGCTTGTCGAACATAGTGTCGAGTGGCATTGGATCAGCTTTACCTGAATACACACCTAGGATCGAAACCGTGCCGCCGCGTCGAACGGCGTCGATGGCACTGTGGAGTGCACCCATGCGGTCGATGCCGGCTTTAGTGAAGACGTTCTCTGCAACCGCGTCCGGTAATAATCCGGCGGCGTCTTGGACGAACTTTTCAACTGGTGAGCCATGCGCTTCGGTGCCAACCGCGTCGATGACTGCATCTGCCCCACGGCCATCGGTCATTTCCAGAATCACCTCTTTGAGGTCTTTTTCGTGCTCGGACAGATCAATGACTTCAACGCCATTGGCTTTTGCCCGTTCTAATCGTTCTGGTACCAGGTCAACCGCGATAACGCGGGCGCCGTGATATTTGGCGATGCGTGTTGCCATGTCACCAACTGGCCCCAGTCCCATTACAACGACAGAGCCGCCCTCGGGGATATCGGCGTATTCCACACCTTGCCATGCTGTCGGCAGTACGTCAGACAAGAAGACGTAGCGATCGTCTGGTCCTTCGTGTGGGATGACGATTGGGCCATACTGTGCTTGTGGGACGCGAAGGTATTCAGCTTGTCCGCCTGGAATGTGTCCGTAGAGCTTACTGAACCCTAGTAGCGACGCACCTCGCTCGTATTCGGTGACCTGTGTGGTTTCGCACTGTGATTGCAAACCTTGTTTGCACATTGCACAGTATCCGCACGAGACGTTGAATGGAATGACGACCCGGTCCCCGACTTTGACATTAGTGATGTCACTGCCGATTTCGGTCACGATACCCATTGGTTCGTGTCCCATGATGTCACCCTTTTCCATGAATGGCGCCATGACCTCGTACAGGTGCAGGTCTGATCCACAGATACAGGTCGAGGTGACCTTGATGATGATGTCGTTCGGTTCCTGGATGACAGGATCCGGAACGTCTTCGACTGATACTTTACGCTTTCCTTGCCAAGTTACTGCTCGCATGTAGCCTCCCTTTTCAATGATTACGAACGCGTGTCTAGAAATTATTCCACGATAGACTTGGTACGATCATCGGCAGTTGTGGTGAGTAGTGCGTACCCTACTACCATTATACCAACAACGAGGTGTGGTAACCACTGTGCGTTATCGTTGGTGTCGTAGAAGCTGAATAGCCATGGTGATAGTGCCAGGAACAGTCCAGTGACAACATCGAGGGCGATGTGAATCCGCATAGGAACTAGTTTAAGTGGGCTATACGGGCTGGTGGTGATCAGCTCGTTAAGCACGATAAAGATACCGACCCATAGGGCGACCATTGAGGCTGCGGTATTGTCGGCGATTCCAAAGATACTAGCCGCGAATACGAGCAAGACACCGACAACGAGGCCGATAACTGTGTGAACTTTTGTTGATACAAGTTTCATGACATTCTCCTTTGATTAATTAACGTGCCTCATCATAATCCTGTGTTTTTGGTTTGTAAATACTTTTTTATAAAAAGAGAGCTCCCGGAACCTTTTGGTTCCAGGAGCCTTCACCTCACAGGGAGGCGGCGAGCTCTTCGTTGTCGTCGGTGACGACGGGCGGGAGCTCTTTGGCGGGGATGAAGACGTCATTCGGCCGTTCGGGCCAAAGGTAGTCCAGCAGGGCGACGAAGTCTTCGAAGTAGCGGTAGATCGTGCCGATCGATCGCTTGGTCTTGACGGTCACGCCGGCTTTTTTCTTGGCCAGCTTGTCGACACGGTGCAGCTCCTTGAGGAGCGTGCTGGTGTTGAACCAGTCGCGGCCAACGGTCGGGTCGGCCAGCAGTCTCTCGGCCGCATCGACGATCAGGTTGAGCGTAACGACGGAGCGTGCCTGTGTCGGCACGTGCCGGAGGAATCGCTTGTCGTGACGCTCGATCGGCTTGCCGTCCAGGAGGACGAGTGACCGAAGGGTTGGGGTCTTGCGGACCTTGGGCTTCGGCTGGATCGTGCGCTTGCTTTCGGTTGCTATGGTCATGTGCGCTCCAAGTCGGAGAGATAACATACCGGGCGGTATATTGGCAGCATAATACCACAAAACATGATAAAAGTCAATACTGTGCCCTACCCTAACAAAAAAAGAAGCCCCCGGAACAATGTGTTGCGGGGGCTCTTCGCCCTATTAAAAAGCGGCGACCTCGGGGTGTCATGGCTGACTCACGCGAGGCCTGTTGTTGGGTTTGAAGAACCTATCTTTCCGGCGCGGCCAGACGTAGTTCATGGCGGCGATCCGGTCAGAAAAGTAGCGGTAAAACAATCCAACTGGGATTTGCTCACCTTTCCCATCGCGACCGGTTTGCTCGATGATGTCCGTTGTCGTGAACTTTTCACGGCCGAGCTGGCGATCTGCGAGTACGACTTCCGTCGCCTCGACGATGCGCTGCAACGTGTTCCATGATCGCGGTTGCGTTGGTATGGTGGTCAAGAAGCGTTTGTCATGCGGCTTGATTGGTGCGCCGTCGATTGCTTCGAGTTCTTCTAGGGTTGGGGTTCTTCCGAATTCATTTTCCCACATGTGCGCTCCTGGTTGGAGGGTAATATACCGGTCGGTATACCATTACTATTTAAGCATAAAATCAGCTATTAGTCAATTTGCGTATCTGTTACGGTACGGATATAATAAGACGCACTAAGCGCCTTGGAGGTCCCGCATGAATACTGTCACTTGTCCGCACTGTGGTCACGAAATTGAAATCGATAAAGCCCTCGAAGGTCAAATTGAAACACGTGTTCTGGCTGCCGCCAAACACGAACACGAAGCCGAGATTTTGAAACTTAAATCAGACCAAGAAGCCGTTGTCGCTAAAGAACGCGACGCCGCGAAACTACTCGCCGCTCGCCAGCTAGAGGCCGAAAAAGAACTTCTCCACCAACAGGCCGAGGCTGACCTGCAAATCGAAAAGAAAAAATTAGAACAGCAAGCCGCCAACGATCAGCGCAAAGCAAACAACGAACAAGAACTACTGGTAAAGCAACTACGCGATGATGCCGAGGCTGAAAAGCAGGCCCGCGACAAACAGCGCGAAGAGCTGACTGCGATGACCGTCGCCCTCCGTGAAGCGAATGCCGCCAAAGACAACGCTGAGCTACTCGCTGAAAAGAAGATTACCGAAGAAGGTGCTCGTATCCGTGATGAGGTCCAAAAGACGGCCGATGAAAAACAGCGCCTGAATATTGCTGCCAAAGAAAAGACGATTACTGATTTACAAAAAGCCCTCGAAGACGCCCAGCGCAAAGCCGCTCAAGGTAGCCAGCAACTACAGGGCGAGATCTTGGAACTGGACCTCGAAGAAGTGCTAGCGAGTGCCTTCCGTGATGACACGATTAACCCGGTCGCTAAGGGTGTCAACGGCGCCGACATTAGTCACACTGTCCGCAGTCAAAGTGGTATCGAGTGTGGCGTCATCCTTTGGGAGATCAAACGCACCAAAAACTGGACCGATGGCTGGATTCCAAAACTCAAAACCGACCTGCGCAGTGCCAAGGCGAATGTGCCGGTGATTATCAGCGAAGTCCTTCCAAAGACCGTTGACGGCGACATGGGCCAAGTCGATGGTGTCTGGGTGGTCAAACCAAAACTAGCGATTATCCTCGCTACCCTGTTACGTAAAAGCTTGTTGGACGTCGGTCGTGAACGCGCCTCTGCCCAAAACAAAGGCGACAAAGCCGACGCACTGTATACCTTTGTGACCAGTCACGAATTCGCCCAGCAAATCGAAAGCATGGTCGAAACCTACCAAGAGATGAATACGCAGGTTACCAAAGAGCGTGTTGCCTACGAACGCCTGTGGGCACAGCGCGAAAAGCAGGCGCAAAGTCTGTTACTGAACACCGCGACGATTGTCGGCAGCATGCAGGGCTACATCGGCCAAGCGAGTATGCCAAAGATCAAAGGCCTTGAACTGGGTGACGGCCTCGACGAACTGTAGGCTATACTAGATCTAATGTCCTTTGGTAATTGGCTACAGCATCGTGTCCTGAAACAACCGTACTTACTGTATACGCGGCTTGATGAAGGTGTCGGTAAGCCGGTCCTCCTCCTTCACGGTATCGCCAACTCTGGCCAAAGCTGGAACTCGACCGCAAAATTACTAGCAAAACAACCCGTGCGCACCCTCGTGTTCGACCTGCTTGGGTTCGGTCACTCTGTTCGCCCGGTAGATGAATGGGTCAAATACACTACCGACGATCACGCCCGAGCCGTTATCCGGACACTGGTCAAAAGTCGGGTCCGTGAACCGGTGACGATTGTCGGCCACTCAATGGGTTGTCTGATCGCCATCCGCGTCGCCAAGCTGCGTCCGAGTTTAGTTGATCGTCTGATCCTGTACCAACCGCCTTTCTATGTCGGATTGCCCGAAGGATCGCAGGCCGACAAGCGCACCAAGTTCTATATCTCGACCTACGAAAAGCTATTCAAACAAATGCCAAGTTGGTTGGGTAAATTCAAAGTAGCCCAAAAAGTATTCAACCAGTTCACTGGCTTTGACCTGACGCCTGATAATTGGATCCCATCACAGCGCAGTATGAAAAACACTATTATCGAGCAAACGGCCGTGGCGGACTTGAAAAAACTATCCGTTCCGACAGAAATTATTTATGGCACGTTGGATGGATTGGTCATTAAAGATACCAAGAACAAATTCTTTGCCGATATTGCAACGCATGTGACGTCAGTCGAAATTCCTGAGACACACATCATTTCCCCTCGAGCCAGCAAAGCTATCGCAAAACGTATCGAGCAACAGATTCGTAGCCGTCATATTTCAGATAAGGCGTAGCTAGTCGCGGTAGTCGTGCTGACGGCGCTGCTTGTGAGCAGGCTTCCATCCCCTGTGCGCGTGATGACGACCAGGTGTGTGTTGTTTGCTAAACGACGAAGCGACATGGTTCATAAAGTCATCGCCTAGGTGAGTGGCGAGCTTTGAAAGCTCTGTCAGTTGTTTTCGCTTTTGAAATTGTAGGCCATCAAGGCTGATGATGTTGCCGGCAATTGAACGGACATGGTGGCGAATCTGAGGCATTGGAATAGTCGGAATGCGTTTGCTGTGAGTCTTGCTAAGTGTGCGACGTTCACGCTCTAATTGATCGGACGCCCATTTTGCAAAGGCCTCTTGGAAGAATTTCTGGTTTTGTTTGTTGTTCTTGGTAACGGGGATGCCGACGCCTTCAAAGACGCGTTTGCCAGCCCTAATTTGCTGACGAATCACCAGTGATCCAGTGTATGGGTCGTAGACCATTTTGCCGCGTTTGGCAGCGAATTGTTCGGGCGCGAGGTCGATCAACCAGTCGGTATTCACAGACGTAATTCCTTGCACAAGGTGCATGGTTTGTAGTTTACCGTCACGTGTCGGAACCTCGAGGTCGAAAGGCGTTCCTGCAACGAGGACTGGGTGTTTGACGACGCTACTGCTGGATAGTTCGCGGGTCGTATTAGACGCGATGTGCGTTGCGTTACCCAGTTCATCGACGGCCCACAGTTGGTCGATCTGCCCAGCGACAATACTGCGCATTAACTCCGTTTGTTCGTCGTCAGTAATTGGGGTTAGCATGGCGTCGACCAGTTCGATATCCGCCAGGTCATGGTTCAGACGCTCCATGACTTCACGAGCCTTGGTGACATTCTTGGCGATGATACCGAGGTCTTCGTACATTTCTGGGTCAATATTGGTGAGTGCCAAGAATACATCGTACTGGGCGAGTAGGTCGGATTTGCGTTGACGGGTGTATTTTTGCCAACCGGTGTAGCGTGTGCCGCCTTTGACGATGCCACCGATTTCTTGGATGGCGATAATGGCTGTCAGCTTGGTCTGTACCTGGTGGGAATATAATTTTGATTCTACTAACATGCGGGCGTAGCTAGACTCGACGGGATACTGTTCCATCATGTGGCCGATGTCAGTCACCATTCCACCGTACGTCATTGCACCTAATGCGATAAGTGTTGATTTGGCACGTTTGATCGCCCGCATACTTGGGTCATGGTAAAAGTCGAGCTGTTCGATGTCCATCCCCACGTTTGCCAGGCGGAGGGTCAAGCGGTCGATGTGTTTGCGCAGGATTTCGGGTGTACCGTAGGGCGGACGATCTTCAAAATCTAAACAGGGCAACGTATCGTACTGGGCGAGGATATACTCCCCTGCTTTCGTGCGACCAGCACGACCAGCACGTTGCAGGCAGTCAGCTTGGGAGGTTTGGGTGATAAATAGTCCTTCAACACCATTTCGGACTTCACTTTGTCGTTGCAGGCCGCTGTCGATAACGACATCGATGTCGTCGATTGTCACACTGGTTTGGGCGATATTGGTGGCGAGGATAATTTTGCCTTTTGGATAACTAGCGAAGGCAGCTTGTTGAGCGGTTGCCTCGAGCTGCGAGTGCAATGGAATAATCGGCACTCTAGCCGCAGCCGCCTGTTTTGCAATTGCGTCGGTGACGTCCTGGATCTCGGCTTTACCCGGCAGGAACACCAGCATATTGCTGGTTGTGGTGCGAAGCTTTTCTAGGATTTCAGCGATAACGTCGTTGCCGCGGCGCTTTTTCACTTCGTAGCTACGGCCGGGCACGCTAATAACGGCTGTCGTATTAAAGAATTCGGCCAGTGGCGCAGTGTCGATAGTGGCACTCATGATGACGACCTTGAAACGTTCGTCTTCTTGGCAACGTTTTTTCGCCCATGCAATCAGGACTTCCATGTTTTCGTTCCATTCGTGCACTTCATCGAGGATGAGGACTTGGTTTTCGCGGATCCCGACGCCGGTAATTTCGCGGACCAACTGCAACCCGTCCGTACAGTACAAAATGTGCGTATTCGGCGAGTCGTCACGCTCGTGTGCGGTGCGGTAGCCAATAACGTATTCACTGTCGGTGCCAGTTCGCTCGGCCCACTCTTCGCGGACGCGGCGCGATAGGTTGCGGGCAGCCAAAATGCGTGGCTGCGTCACGATGACTTTGGTATAGCCATGGTCGGCTAAATACTGTGGAACCTGGGTGCTTTTACCAGCGCCGGTTTCGGCGGTGATGATGGTCACCTGGTTGGCATCGACCGTGTCGGTGATGATGTCACGATAATCAAATATCGGTAAGTCGGTAATGAAACCGGATGCGGGGATCTCCATAGGTATTATTGTACATTACCTCACAAGTTAATAAGTAGTTAATGTTTATGGTAGAAAATGATATGATGAGATTAGAACAACAGACGATTACCGGATTATTTAAAGGTCGCTATGAATAACTTCCACACGTTTTTCGATCAGTTCCCACTCACCTTCTTGCAAAAGGGCGAAATCATATTGCATCAGGGTGACACCCCAAGGCATGCTTATGCCATTAAAAGCGGTGTCATCAAAGTCACCAACATCACCGGCAATGGTGAAGAAAAATCATTAGCATTCAAAGTATCGGGTGATTTGATCCCGATTTACTGGATATTTGGACAGTCTGACACGTCACTGTACTATCATCAGGCGCACACCGACTGCGAACTGTATGTTATCGATCGCGATTCAATCCTGTCGTACATCGAACAGGACCAGTTATTTTCGAAGTTCCTATTCGATAAACTTGTCACGGCAGATTTAAACCGTGAGTTCCACGTCGAGGCACTCGAACAATCACGGGCTCACTTAAAACTTCTCTATACCTTCAGGCATCTAGCGCTGATGAATGGCATTGAGGTCAAAAAAGGTCTCGTCAGAATCGGTATCCCACTCACCCAACAAGAAATTGCGAACTTTACGGGGCTTACTCGTGAAACAACTGTGCTTGAACTGAATAAGTTAAAACGCCAATTACTAATCTTTCGAGAGCACAAACACTACACGGTCGACACACTTAAAATCAACGATTTTATCGATGATGAGTACGATCCGCTGAGGTTGGCCTTATAATAGAAGGATGACCGCACGCGTAAAAAAACCTAAACCAATTCACCACGCCGAGGATTTCGGTCTCGACGTCACATCAGGCGATGACGACCTGTTTCGCTGGTTCCTCTTGTCATACCTTTTTGGAAAACCAATCCAATCGACGGTCGCAGCTAATACCTGGCGGATCTTTATCGACCGTAAAATTGATACCCCCTGGGCAATTTTGAACTTATCTCATCGCGGCTTGGTGAACATCCTTGATGAAGGAAAATACACCCGCTACGACGAAGTCATGGCCCGCGCGCTGCGTACATGTATGGAGCAGCTCATTGGTGGCTACGAAGGGTCACTGGTGATTATGTTCGATAGTAGCGAAACAGAAGACGAATTCTCGAAGCGATTACAAACGCTCTACGGTGTTGGTCCAAAGACAGCCGAAATATTTATGCGCGAAACTGAAGAATTATTCGCCCGCCGAGTCGAATAAATTTATTTTGAAATGAAAAAGTTCGCCGGTGAAGCTCAAGTCGCGACTGCGACGAACTTTTTCGGCGAACATGTTACTGCTCGGCTATGTTGGTGATATCGATGCCGTATTCACGCGGTCGTTGCTCGTCGAGCAGTGAGTAGACCTGGTGTTTGAACGTTTCGAAGTCGTGCCACGCAGTGGTATTGATGATTATGAAATCGATCTGATACCTCCAGTGCCGCCACTTCTGACGCACGACGGGATGCTTGGTCGCCTCGCCTTCGACCGTAATGCCTTCGCGGGCAGCAACGAGCGTTTTGATGCGACTGTTAAGCAGCAGCGGCGCAACCGGCGATAGTTTATGCCGGAAGGTGGCGATGATCTGTAGTCGTTGACGGGTGGGCTGAGGATCAAAAAATGAATCAAGCGGGTCCGACATACCATCTCTTTTCGAGTCAGTGTCTAACGGGTGTTAGCTGTATGATTATGTCATGTATTTGATTAACAATCAAGGTTGGTTTGGTGGTGATGCTGTATGATGGAATGAATGATTGTATTGATCCATACCTCTAAAACAATGCGTCCACCGGTGACAGATGCGACCGGTACTGTCTCGACGCCCCTCTTCATCGATAAAGCGGCACAGTTGGCCGACTATCTGAAGTCACTGTCGGTCGGCGACGTTGAAAAAGTGATGCATGTCTCGTCGAAACTAGCGACGACGACCAGCGAGTTACTGCAAGCCTGGACGACCGATACGACCGCACTACGCGCAGCGATCGATAGCTACCTGGGTGACATCTATAGTGGCCTACAAGTTTCTCGCTGGACGGATGACGATCGCCAGTACGCACAGCAACACCTGCGGATCTTGTCGGGATTGTATGGTATTCTGCGCCCACTTGATGGTATCTATCCCTACCGATTCGAGATGGGGTATAAAACGCCGGGGTTTGTAGCGCCAAACCCATATGTCTTTTGGGGTGCATCGATTGTCGATGCCCTTCCAAAGGACGAAATGATCGTCGACCTGACGGCGGTTGAATATGGCAAGACGGTTACGAAATATATTCCAGCCGATCGCGTCATTACTCCCCGATTCTTAACAATCAGTCCCAAAACTGGGGAGCCGGTATTTGTGGTGGTCCATGCCAAGATTGCCCGCGGCGCTTTCGCGAGCTGGATGATTCGTCATAAAATTACTGAACCGACAGAAATATGGGCTTTTGATGAGATCGGGTATGTCTATGACGAGTCGCTGAGTACACCAAGTGTGCCGGTCTTTGTTTGCCAAGAATTTGGCGGGCTGGGTTTGAGCGTGCGCTTAACTTAATTGCTATACTGAAGAAAAAGGAGTCCCTATGTCTACATTGTATATTCCCGTTCTGGCCGGAACGACCCGCGAACAACGAAAAAGTATTTACGCTGCCCGTCTGGTGGCAGAAGTTGGCAATACCTTCGAGGGTATTGAAACCGAAGTTATCGATCCGAAAGATTTTAATTTCCCAGGTGATGGTAATGACCCGGAAGGCAAAGATGTTCGGTATACCGCAATCACTGATCGAGCCGACGGCTTTTTTATCGTCTCGCCGGAATATAACCACGGCTACCCTGGATCGTTAAAGAGAATGCTCGATAGCGAGCTAGAAAATTACATCCACAAACCAGTTGCCTTCGGTGGCGTCTCGAAAAGCCAATGGGGCGGCGTTCGTGGTATCGAAGCGCTCGTCCCGACTGTTCGTGAAATGGGCATGATTGCGACATTTAGTGATATGCAGTTTCCAAAAGTGCAGGAGTTATTCGACGACAAAGGCATGTTACTGAATGAACACTACCGTGACTACGTCAAAGCTGCCTGGACAGAATTGATCTGGATGACGAAGGTCATGAAATATGGCCGCGAAAATATCGACAGCAAATACCACTCATCTGCTGAGTAGCTTACAGCGCAAGAACAGTTTTGGTAGCCGGCTTGTTGAGCGCCAAGCTGACAATGTGCATGATCATTGCTTCATACTCTTTACCAACGGTCATTTGGTAAGCCTTGAGGAATGAACTATCTTTCTGGATAAGGCTTGGAATGTGGTTGGCCTCGAGGAAAAATGGTGCTCCGTGTGCATCAAAACGAATATCTATACGGCCATAGCCAGCACCACCAAGTGCCCGGAAGGCATCAATGGCAAATTGCTCCACCATCACTCGTTCGATTGGGTCGGTGACTTCGTTCATATCTTCTGAATCTGAAGTTTTCACAACCTGGCTGCGAATGCGGTCGCCGTTACTGTCTTTTGCTGCGACCAATTCGAGAGGCATGGCAATAAAGCTATCGTTTGGTCCGCCGATGACTGCAACGCTAAATTCACGACCAGATAGATATTCTTCGACGAGTGCGTCGGTTTCATCTTCGGCGTGGATTGAGTTAATTTTGTTTTGTAATTCGGCAGTTGTGTAGACAATTGAGAATTCATCAACTCCTTGGCCGCCACTTTTATTAGTTGGTTTGACGAATAATGGGAACTTCAGGGTTCCTTCATTGATAGCAGCACTATCATTACGGGGCGCGTGCATAAATGCAGCCGTACTGATATCACGCTCGAGCATACGCTGTTTCGCGAGGTGTTTGTTGAGGCTAAGGCGGTTAGCAAACTTACCCGAACCGGTGTAAGCGATGCCATTTTGTTCGAGAATTTCAGCCAACCAAACTTTCGCACCGTTGCGTGATTCGTCGCTAATGGCGTAGATGCCTGCAAAAACGAGATCAGGTTTGCGTTCGACGAGAGCCTCGAGGTCTTTGATGGTATCGACGGTAGTCACTGTAACATCGGTGTAATGTTTGCGCAGCGTGGTCGCAATATCACTAGCCGATTGTGCACTCATCGAGCTGATATGTTTGAAGTTCGATCGGACAATTTCGATACGAAGTGTGATTTTTGGCATCATAAAGATACCTTGCAGTTGACTGACATGAGAGTAAATTCCTTGTCTATTAGGTTGTATTTGTTAGTAGAAGCGGGAAGGACGCCCAGAATTACTCAGAATTGCCGAAGGTGTCGAAAGAATGTTCTATTAAGCATAATTATGTCACAGAAAATTCAATTTGACAAGGACAAGCAGCCTGACATCTGTTACAATGGATAAGTTATGATTTCTGATATCACTATCTCTGAAAAGTCCTTCGGACCAAAATCCCTCATGTCTAATGTGCGCTTTACTATTAATGACGGTGAAAAAATCGGCGTTATTGGGCGTAATGGTGTCGGTAAGTCGACCCTCTTCGGGATCCTTGCTGGTATGGACAAGGATTTCACCGGTGACATCATTTACAAGCCCGGTACGGTGGTTGTGGCAACGCAACAGGAATATCACGACGTTGGCGACAAGACTGTCCTACAGTACGTCCTCGAAGGTCTGCCTGAATACTCAAAACTCAGTCACATTATCGAAACGTACCCTGAAACCATGGGTGACAACATGAAAAAGATTAACGAATACAGCGATGCACTGGTTCGTTTCGATGACAAAGGCTTTTACCAAATCGAAGAACAGATCGAACGCGAACTGACTAACTTCCAACTGCCTAATATTGCGCACCGCCTCTTCTCTACCCTATCTGGTGGACAAAAGCGTCTGGTAGAAGTCGTCAAGATCATGCACTCTGATGCTGACCTGGCCCTCGTTGACGAACCAACCAACCACATGGACTACATTGCCAAAGACCAGTTTATTGACTGGTTAAAGGGCGCGCATGAAGCGACTCTTCTGATTACTCACGACCGCGATGTGCTACGTGAAGTTGACCGTATTGTCGAACTGAAGGACGGTGGCTCACAGACTTTCAAGGGTAACTACGATTCGTACCTGAAACAAAACGCTGTTTCAACTGGGAGCCAAATGAACGAATTCGAAATGATCGAAAAGCGTATTATTAACCTGAAGGCAAAGGTTATTGAATACCAACGCTTCAAGGAGAAGTCTCGCCACGGCGGCACTATCCAACGGTTTAAACGCCTGGAAGAAGAAGGTCGTAAAGAACTGGCTGAACTGCAGACTCGTGTCAAACCTACCTTCTGGATCGATAAAGATTCAGTCGATAACCTGAATTACAAGGTTGCTGCCCAGTACGACAAGTTCAAGGCGAAGAATGTTCGCATCAATTTGAAATCTGACGAATCACGTAGCAAGCACGTGCTTATCTCGGCCCGCGACCTTAGCCTTGGATATGACAAGCCACTCTTTGCTGGCATCAACATCGACCTTCGTGAAGGTGAAGCGATTGAATTCCGTGGACGTAACGGTGCTGGTAAGACGACGCTTATTAAAGCGATCCTGGGCGACGACTCAGTCACGACTTATGGTGGTGAACTTGAACTCGATAACCAGGTTCGTGTTGGTATCTACGAGCAAGAAGTATCATCGACCTACTTTGAAATGCCACTTGAGGAAGCTATCGAACGCATGTACCTCTCAAAAGACCTCCCGATCTCGACCACCAAGATTCGTTCAATCATGAGCGACTACCTATTTACCGAAGGTGATGGCAAGACACCCGTCAAGCGCCTGTCCGGTGGCCAGAAGGCACGTTTTCAGTTGATTGCAATGCTTGCGAATGAGCCACAGCTATTGATCCTCGACGAACCAACAAACCACCTTGACCTTCCAAGTGTCGAAGAGCTGGAAACAGCGCTTGGTCGTTACTCTGGTGCGATTATCTACGTTAGTCACGATGGCTACTTCCGCGACAAATTGTCGGGTGACGTGCTGAAAATCGGCGCACAGTAGATCGATCTTGGTACATATCTCGTCCGCGAGATATGCGGACAAATAAAAAACGACTCATAGTGAGTCGTTTTTGTTAGGCGTTCTTAAGCTTCAAGCTCTTGAGCTTTTTCTTTAGAAGACGCTTCCGTGAGGCGCCATGCCAGTTTTTGTGCTTAGCCATCATGATCCAATCGTTTTATTACTTCCGTTATTATACCATAAGACCCCTATAAATGCCCTACTTTCGATCTGTTTCGTCGCTGTTATTGTTCTTGTGGTTGCCGCGCTGTATAGTTTAAGTATGATTAAAAAACTCTTCACTAAATTTTCAGTTAAAGACAAAGTACTAAAACGCGAATTAGTTCGTGCGCACCTGATGGTTGCCCTGCTCTCAATCGCACTACTGACACAGCTACTGGTGAACGGCGCAACATACCACAGTGACGACACGTTCATGGGTGTTATTACTGGCATTGCGTCAGCGTTGCTCTTGCTCGTCGCTATTATTTCAATCAGTGTCGTGATTGCGATTCGTAAGGGCAAGAAATAATGGCTACTCAATCTGAGCGCAAAGCTAGCAACGAATACATTCCTGGTGTCTGCAATATTGGCCCTGCCGAGCGCCGCATGCGTCGTCGCAGTGGCTTTCTTGGATTGATTGTCACGCTGGTTGTGTTGATCATCCTACTGGCAACTGATGTGCACTGGGCGTGGCGCCTCTTCCTGGTTATTCCGGCGACCGTCGCAGCGACTGGTTTCTTACAGGACCGCTTCCACTTCTGCGTTGGTTTTGGTATGAAAGGCATCTTTAACGTGATTAATAGTGCCGGTGTTGTTGATAATGTTGAGCTAGAGGAATTCCGCCAAGCAGATCGTCGTAAAGCGATAAAAATTCTTTTCTACTCGCTGGCTATCGGCTTGATCGTGACCGCCCTCGCGATTCTCCTCGTTTAATCCTTATAATCTAGTCCAAAAGAAAAGCCCCCTTTCATGAGGGGCTCTTCTGTAACATTGGCTACGGTTGATAAAAGGGCGATCCCTTAGCGCCTATCACCGGGTCTGAGTGTCGCATACCTGCTTGCGGTGACGATGAGCTTTACGTGTTGATGGCTGGACATATATTTCCCTCCTTCGTTTAGCTTTACCCTCTTATTATACGCCCAATTGTTAGCGTAATCAAAAACACACCCCATATTGAGGTGTGTCTGTGAATGGGCTGAACGACTAGCGTCGGTCTTGCATTGGGACGAAGGTGTAAGCTTTTCCGCTTGCGCCACCACGACCAGTACGGCCGATACGGTGAACGTAGTCTTCGTAGGTCGCAGGTTGTTCGAAGTTAATAACGTGTGACACGTTAGGGATGTCGAGTCCACGAGCAGCAACGTCGGTTGCAACCATGATGCGGACTTTGTTGTCCTTAAACATCTTGAGGGCACGTTGGCGTTGTGACTGTGATTTGTTACCGTGAATGGCAACAGAAGTCATACCGCTTTGTTCAAGGTGGTCAGAAAGACGTTGGACGCCAAACTTAGTTTCACCAAAGACAAGTACCTTTTCGAAGTCAGACTGTGAAAGCATGTCGAGAAGGATTTCGAGTTTCTGGTCCTTGTCACGTGCTTCGACGATGTCTTGTTCGACGTGTTCCGCAGTTTCAGATGTACGAACAGATACTTCGACTGGGTCGTTAAGGAATGTGTTAACGAGGGCTTGGATTGTTGGCGTGATCGTTGCGCTAAAGAATAGAGTTTGGCGGTCACGTGATGTTTGGTCAACAATTTCGCGGATGTCGTTAATGAATCCCATGTCGAGCATACGGTCGGCTTCGTCAAGTACGAGGTACTTAACTTGGTCGAGCTTCAGCTCACGACGGTTCATAAGGTCTTTCATGCGGCCTGGAGTACCGATGATGACGTGCGGACGGCGACGTAGGTCACGGATTTGACGTTCGATGTTCATTCCACCAACAACGAGTGCTGAGAAAAGACGCATACCACGTGAGAATTCACGGAACTGTTCGTCGATCTGGACAGCAAGTTCACGGGTTGGAGCCATGATAAGTACTGAGTTGAAATCTTGAGTGTTACGGATCTTCTCGATGATTGGAAGGATGAAGGCAGCTGTTTTACCAGTACCAGTGTTTGCTAGGCCAATAACGTCGCGTCCTTCAAGGATGTAAGGAATTGCTTGGTCTTGGATGGCGCTAGGGATTTTGTAACCCTTTTCGATAATGTTGTGTTGTAGGTCAGCACTGAAAGCGAAGTCCATGAACTCGTGCTTTGATTCGTAAGGAACTTCATCAGCTTTAGCGACTGCTTTGTTGATGAACTTGCTTGGGTGGATGTAAGCTCCACGACGGTTTCCACCGCCACCTGAGCGTCCACCGCTGCGTTGGTTGTTACCACCGAATGAACGGTGTCCGGGGCGTGCGCCGCGGGGTGCTGATGAGCGTGATTGGTTGGCGTAGGCCATAAAATAAATTTCCCTTTCTGGGATAAATGATAATTCGCTACAGACGAACAGTGAGAACCTTTTGATTTCTCATTAGGTACAAATCTGTGCGATTAACCATGAGAGACGGTATCCATTCGGATGCAATGTATCTATAGTAGCACAAGCTCCTTTGTTTGTCTAGGGGTGGGGGCTGTTTTGGAGCTCGCTATTTCTTCTTATTAGGTAGGCGTTTGATGGTGCCGGCTTTTTTGACAAGATGTAAATGCTTCTTTGGCAGGGCCTTTTTCTGGGCATTATTGATCGTTCGCTTGAACTTCTTTTCAGCTTCAATATCGGCGTAGCGTGCAAGGGGTCCGTGGGCAATAATCGGGTCTTTCGACGCTTCGTCCATTTCTTTAATCACATCAACGGCAGCGGTTTCGATCAGCCATTCACGGCCTGGCGCTGTTTCGCCGATAGCGGTGATGTGCCAGAGGTTTGAGCCGACGACGACTTCTTCAGTGATCTGTAGTGGACTAACCAGTAGGAGTGGCCCACTAGGTAGGCGGTCGTTAGCCTTGTAGATAAGTTCTTGGCCACGTTTGAGGTCGCTGACGAATAGTTCGAGGGCGATTGAGCGAATGCCTTTCGGAGTGATGCGGATTCCCTGGATGTGTTGATTGCTCACCCATGTAATCTCACCGTTGAGTTCGCGGATACGGGTCGATCGAAGTGTTACGCGTTCGACGACACCCTGAATATCAAACGGTACAACTTTAATGTGGTCACCGACGCCGTACCATTGCTCAACCATCATCGCTCCCCCACTGACGACGTCACGCAGGATTGGACTCAGCGAGGCACTTAGGAGTAGCAAGAAGACGGCGCTAGCCCCAATCAGGGCAGTTGGCGGTTCGTTCGGGTGATCGAGGAGCCACCAGAAATACAAGGATACGATGACCAGGAAGACGCGGATGAGCGCGATGCTGAGCACCAGATATGTTTCGTAGCGGCGTAATCGCTCAACGGTTGGCAGGTCCTGGCTCTTGTCGGCGCGACCACCGATAACGGTAACGGCTTTGCGCAAGAAGTACGCAATAATACGCCCCAAAATCAGTGCGATGGCGAGCGATACGATCAGAGAAATGACGGTATGCAGATTGAAATAGGTTTGGGCGATGTACTTAATAACATCTGTGCCCTGGTCGATGGTCATTTATATAACTATACCCTCATTTCGGGTAAAAAGCTAACGTAAGCGCTTCTGCGGACCCTAGGACGGGCGTATAATAAGAAGTAATAAGGAGGACCTATGTTACAAGAAAGTCATGCCTATAGTGGATTTGCCGTCCGTGATCTGACGGCGGCCAAGGATTTTTATACCGACATGTTAGGGCTCGTCGTAGAGGAGGGCGAGATGGGGCTAACGCTGAAGTTAGCCGACGGCCTGCGTATCTTTGTCTATGAAAAACCGGATCACCAGCCTGCTACCTATACGATTCTCAACTTCCCCGTCGAAGATATAGACCTGACAGTCGACGAGTTAATGGGCAAAGGTGTCGTGTTCGAACATTACGATAACTTGCCCGCACCCCAAGATGAAAAAGAAATCCTGCGCGGTAAAGCCGGTGGCTACGGGCCAGATATTGCCTGGTTCCGTGACCTCGATGGGAATATATTTGCGGTCCACTCTACCTAAAGGGCGGTAAAAATCAGCACCATCGTGACGACTGCACCAACGAAGTAGTTGAGCCAGATAAATCGGCGCCACGCTTTGTTGGCGGTGCCTGATGTTTTATCTGTGACGAAGGCATACGGTGCAACGTTAACGATATAGATCAGTCCGGCAGTAGCGACGATGATAGCCACGCCACCTTGCAGACCAACTGTGATTACAGCGGCGGCGTAGAGCACGATACTAAGCCGCACAGTAGCCCGCGCGCCGATGATTGTGGCGACAGATGACAACTTACCTTCGCGATCAGGAATAACGTCTTGGACGGCCCCGAACGCGTGACTCGCGATACCCCAGAGGAACAATGCAAGTGCAAAAGGCCAGGCAACTGGGTTAAATCCAGTGACGGCAATTGCAAATACCATTGGACCGACGAAGTGAATACTACTAGTGACTGAATCAAGGAACGGTTTTTCTTTGAAGCGCAGCCATTTCAGGCTATAGGCTACCACAAAGAACAGAACGCCGACAAAAATAGCTGCGGCGTCGATAGATGACAGCAAAATGATCGCTAGCCCGAATGGGAGTGTCGTAATCGCCGCAGCCCAAAGGATGGTCGGGTGAAATGATTTGGCTTCGAGGGCCCCTTCGATACTATTTTTACGTGGATTTAAGATGTCCGACTCATAATCAAAGACATCGTTGATACCGTACATTAACAGGTTATACGGAATCAGGAAGAACAACGTTCCGATGAAAAATAGTGCATCAAATCCCCCACCCAGTAACAAGTACGTTGCTGCAAACGGATAGGCCGTGTTGATCCATGAAATCGGGCGTGAGACTTTGAATAGTTTCGTTAAAGAGTGTCGCATTACTTTTTCCTTTGCTTGTCTTGTTGGTTTTCACCGAGGCGATGCCAGACTAACGGGACGATACAAGCCGCGTATAGGGCGTAGAAGAAGTCTTCGATTGGTGCACCGAACAGATATAGTCCGAGTATCTTTGACGGGTCATAATCAACGATATTTAGAGCGATAATGATCGGATCAAAAACGGCCGTCAACAGCACGAGCCCACCAAGGGTAATCCACCATGCGAGCGGTGGCTTTTTAAACGACTTCGGCATGAACATGATCAGCGTGATAAGGAATAGTAGGTTCAGAATGAGATATGTCATTACGCGCTCCTCTTTTCAACGAAGCGGTAAACCAGGAGTGCAACGTAGGTTAACAGGAACAAAAAGAATAGTTCTTCGATGGGAAATTCCGGGATGATGCGGACTGGTAATGTGTAGTCCGATCCGCCGTGAAAGAATATTCCCAGCTGAATACCAAAAATATCCCAGACGACGAACAGCCAAATAGTGATCGCGAGTGTCGTTGCCGTCCGTCGTGCATCGTAGAAAAATGCCAGTTTGAATCGACGGTCGATTACTACCAGGCACGCGATCGAGATCACTAAGCCGATCAGATAAAACCACTGCATTATATTGTTTCCTTGATAGTTTCGATTGTCATGACTGGACCACCTCGCTTGATATTCATAATTCGTTTATACACTAGTTCCGCCCCGATCAGGCACATTGGGAGGCCAATTCCTGGCACGGTATTAGCGCCAACGTAATATAGATTTGAAAGTTTTTTGCTTTTGTTGGGAATGCGCCACATCGCACTTTGTTTTAGAAGGTGCGACATACCCAGTGCCGTCCCCTGCCAGGCATTAAACGTGTGGCTGAAATCATTCGGCCCGAATGTGTCGAGGCTGACGATGTTCTTCTGCAGATCGGGTTCGTTAATAGCGGTGGCGATCTGGGCGATAAATGTTTTAGCGAGTTTGTCTTGTTGCTGTTTCGTGAGCTTTACGCCGGTAGGAAGTGGTGCCAGCACAAACATATTCTCGTGCCCTTTTGGTGCGGTTGAAGGGTCAGTCGCTGAGGTTCGACTGACATATAGCGAGGCCGACGACGGGATCTGTTTTGCCTCATAGATATCCTCGAAATTCTCACGCCATTTGTCGACAAACAGCAGGTTGTGGTGCTGCAATTGAGGCAAGCTACCCTTGACACCGATGTAGATGAGTAACGCCGAAATACCAGCTTCTTTCTTGTTCCAGAATGAGTCGGGGTAGCTGCGAGCCGGAGCGTCCAGTAATTTCGTCTCGGTGTGATGCAAATCAGCATTAGAAATCACGATGTCTGCGGCGATTATCTTACCGGCTACTGTAATGCCAGTTGCTTTGCCGTTTTCGTGATTGATAGATTGGGCGCTGATGCCGGTGTGATATTGCACACCGAGTTTTGTTCCAGTTTTTACTAGAAGTTCGATGATCGAGTACATGCCTTTTGCCGGGTAAAACACACCTTCCTTAAAGTCGAGGGCGCTCATCAGACTGTACATGGCTGGGGCTTTGAACGGTGAGGTTCCCAGGAAAACCATTGGGTATTCGAGTATTTGCTGTAATGGTTTTGAGTCTACAAATGTTTTAACGCGTGAGTGAATCGTTGTTAAGAGTAATTTCGCCATTCGGCCGGTGCTCCCAAGTACTTCCCTGTTTGTGAGGTCGCGTAGATCGGTAAAATTGGTATACAGAAAATGTTTGATCGCCATTTGGTAGATCTCGTTACCTTCGGTCACGTACCGCTCGAGGGCTTTGCCCGATCCCGGTTCAATAGCCTCAAATGCCTTGGCGTCCTTTTTTAGGTTACCGTGAACAGTGACAGCGTCACGTGATTCAAAGAAGACTTTGTAGGCAGGATCGAGGCGTTTAATATCAAGTTCATGAGTGACATTTATATTAAATAGAGTGAAATACTGTTCAAAGACTGCCGGCATCAAGTACCATGACGGGCCTGTATCGAAGGTGAATCCTTTGGTGACTCGTTTGCCGGCTCGGCCGCCTAATTGGCTATTCTTTTCATAGACACTTACCTGGAAGCCGGCTTTTTGCAGCATGTTCGCTACCGCCAGGCCACCGATACCCGCACCGATAATAATTACAGATTTAGGCATGAGTAGTCCTGATTAATGACGTGCGCGCAAACAATACAGTTTTTTGTAGATTATTGACGCGAATGCGTTTTTGACGCAGCTGGGTTGCCGGCGTTAGTTTGATCTTTTTAAGGAGTTCGCCGTAGTACTGATAGCTGAGGCTGACTGCTTTTTGCGAAGAATCTGGTAGCTTTGCAATTGCTTTCTTGGCGGCAGCGAGATCCTTTTCTATGTCACGGACAATGGCGTTTTTAGCCTTGTCATCAAATGCCGCGAATGATGATATTGGGAAGTACCAACGCCCTAAGCCTTCGGCATCAGCCGCGATATCGCGCAGGAAGTTGATCTTTTGGTAGGCGGCACCTAATTTGCCAGCGCCTTTTTCGAGTTGGTTGTAGCGTTTTATGTCGTCCGTAAATACTTTTAGGCACATGAGTCCGACGACCTCGGCCGATCCGTAGATATACGTGTCGTATAATTCCTGATCAAATACCTGAGGCGTGATGTCCATACGCATACTTTCGAAGAACGGCGCAATCAACGATCCATCGATATCGTATTTTTGTGCCGTTAATGCAAAGGCATGGATGATTGGGTTTGTGCTGTAGCCAGTAATGATCGCCGCCATCGTTTGTTTCTCAAGGTCGTTTAACACTTTTAGACGGTCTTTGCCGGTGTACGTGTCAACAACTTCATCAGCAATCCGGACTAATCCGTAGATAGCGTAAATATGGGGACGTAATGATGCTTCAAAGAGGCGGATGCTTAATCCAAATGAGGTTGAGTACTCGTTGGTAATGAGCTTACTCGCTTTGTAACTGGCCTGGTTGTATAACTCCACTAACGGTCTCGTTTCAGGCAGAGATCGATGAGGTCACTGAACTTGGTGCGGTGAATATCGTCCATTTGGAGGGTCGCCAGGAGTGCGTGGGTATGTTCGCGGTAGGCCGCAATGAGGACTTCGACAGCTTCTTTGGCGCCGCTCTCTACCAGGAGGTTCTTTACGACGGCAATCGCGTCATCGTTCAAGTCGTGTCGGCCAAACAGTGCATCAAAGGTAACGCGCTGGGTCTCGTCGGATAATTTGTAGAATTCTTCGATTAGGAAGGTTCGCTTGCCTTCGCGGATGTCGCCGTCAGTACTTTTTCCGGTGATACCCTCGTCGCCAAAGATACCGATAATGTCATCGCGTAGTTGGTAGGCAATGCCAAGTTGCTCGCCAAAACGTTGCAGGGTTTCAAGTTGTTCGGGTGCTGCGCCGGCCAGGGTTGCACCCATCAGGAATGGGCTGACAAACGAATAGCTGGCGGTCTTTTGTTCTGCGATAACGAGTGGATCGGCTGAATCGATGCCACGGAAGGCGGCTTCGGTATCAAGCAGTTCTCCGCCGATGACTTGAAACATGGCTTTTGAGAGTAATCGCTGTGCTGCTAGAACCACGGCTGGTTGGGCGTCTGTTTCAGTGACGAGAACGAAGGCTTCGGAGATTAACAGGTCACCGGCAAGAATCGCGGCGCTTTCGGCGTAATGGCGACGATCTTCGGTATTTTCGATGATCTCTTCGTAGTGATCAAGGTACTCCCTTGCAACGTTTTTGACACCGTAGCGAATATCGTCGCGGTCAATAATATCGTCGTGGATCAACATGGCGACGTGCAATAGTTCTTGAGCGGCAGCAGCTGGCAAGATTGATTCGATAGGTTTGTCGCTGAAGGTTTCGAAGGTTAAGAGTGTCATATATGAACGGAAGCGTTTGCCACCGGCGCTGTAGAGTTTTGAGATGTCTTGCCACAAGGTTTCATAGTGCGGGCTGATACGGCGCGCTTCTTCGGTGCGCTGTTGTAGCAACGGCGTAATAAACGCGTCAATGATGGCTTTCGATTCAGTCGGCGCCAAGACGATGGTGGGTGTGATACCAGCATGTTTCATGTGTTCCTAATATAGCACGAAAATGAAGAGGGACCCTCTTTCGAGGGTCCCCTTTGTCTTCCGGATACTGAAGACAGCAACTATCTTTGCAGATAGGACGCCGGGTATGGCGGATTTATGTCAGAGGCTGTCTGACTTGCAGGTTCTGATTAGCTCACTCGCCAGTGGTGTCCGTGACCGTCTTGCGACGGCGACGCTCGACTCCGACCAGGATAGCACCGGCCAGCAGCACCAGGGCTGCCAGCGATACGGTTCCGGTGATGTCGCCACCAGTCATTGCCAGGCCCTTGGGGGGCGTGACGTTCGTGCTGACGGTGGTCGGCGGGATGGGCGTCGGCGAAGGAGTCGGCGTCGGGGTGGGAGTTGGCGTGGTCGGCGGCGTCGTGCTCTCGCACGGTTCGCTGCTGAACGTGTACTCCCAGACCGCGACGTTCTCGTCACCGATGGTGTAGGTGTCGTCCTCACCCGGCTGGGTGATGATGGCGTTGCGGTCGAAGGGCACGAATGCCACAAAGACCGATCGGTCACCATCGGTGTAGTCGTTCACGTAGTACGTCCCCGAGAGGTCGTTCGCCGTGTACGCCGAGGAGTAGTACGTCACGCCGTCGACGACGATGGTCTCGTCACTGCCGGGGATCTTGGTGGCGTTCTCGATGCCGTAGCTGTCGTCGGTGATGCCACATCCGTCGTGGAAGTAGACACCCTTGGGGGTGATCGGGTACGTGTCCGGTACGCAGTTGGTGTCAACCGTGTACGCGTTCTGCACCTCTCCCTTGACGCCCGCCGTCACGACGTGGGTGCCCGAATCTTCCGGGAACCGTACGGTGATGACCTCGATGGAGTTGGGTTGTACCGTCACGGTCTGGATTGCTCCATTGGCGTCGGTGTAGGTCCCCTCTCCGGCCAGGGCGGTCTGCCCAGGCTTGAGGTCTTCGATCGTGTTGTCGAACGTGATCGACGCGGTGCCACAAGTGACGACCACGCTGACTGCCAGGCTGGCGGGAGCGACCACGGGCGGCGTGTACTTGTCGAAGGTGTAGACGACGCAACCAGCCGTGAAGCTGGTGACGGTCCAGTCACCCAAGACACCACTGCCCATGCTCAGTCCGATCTCGATGACCTTCGCTGCCGGGTTAGCGGCGACGAAGTCAGCCCACGACCCGAAGGACGTGTAGCCGTTGCCCGAAGGCACGTTGAAACCGGGCTTGTTGATCCACCAGTTGTGCGCACCGTAGGACCACGGTTCGCCCACGAGGTAGCCATCCCAGTCGCCGTCTCCGTCGACATCGATGCCTACCTGCATGCCGGGCTTGACGCCCGATCCACCGGCTGCGAACTCGACGCTGGGCTCACCAAATTCGGCGAGCGGCGTCGGGGTCACGTTCTTGTAGAGGGTTGCCTTGTTCTGGCCCGAAGCGGGGTTGGCCGTGTCCGTGGTCTGGAGGTGGTAGCCTCCGTCAACGTACTCGGATACGCCCGTGCTGCGGGTGTCGTGCGAGTTCCATCCCGCCGGGTTCACGTCCGTGGCCGTGGGGCCAGTCTCGAGCGTGGTGCAGACCTTGGGGGTCGGCGGCGGTGTGGTGCAGGCCTCTCCTCCGTTCCAGTGGTCGAGCAGGTTGGTTGGCGTCGAGCTGTCCGGGTAGTGCGGCAGTGCGCCGTCGACCCCGTCGAACTTCTGCTTTCCGATGGCCAGGTCGTTCTGGGCGAAGCAGTACTCGTAGTCGAGTGCCAACGTTGCGGTCGGCTGCTCGGTGGTGAGCGTGACGGTGTCGAAGTCACCTGGCGTCTGGGCTCCACTGGTCTCCCAGGTGGGTCCCTCGGTCAGGTAGCCGTACAGCGACACGTCACAGGTGGTGAACGGCGCCAGCAGCTTGAGTTCGACGATGGTCAGGTCGTAGCGACCGTTGGGGTCGCTCTCGCCTGAGACGTCGGTCCATTCCAGCGCGTTGCCGTCGACACAGACCTTGGGGGTCGGCGTCGTCGTCTCCGTCTGCGGAGCGGTCCGAGCAGCTTCGGGGGCTACGAGGGCCTCCGACTCTACCGGAACTGCTTCGCTGGGTGCTGCCGGTGCTTCCGTCGGGGTGACGGCTGCTGCCTGGGCGGCAGCGGCTGCCGCAGCATCGGCTTCTGCTTTTGCTGCTGCGGCCTGTTCGGCTGCGACTGCATCGGCGGTTGCTTGGGCTGCGGCTGCTGCTTCAGAAGCGGCAAGTGCGGCGGCATCGGCTGCAGCTTGCGCGTTAGCCGAATCGACGACCGACGAATCGGGCGTGACGGGTACTTCATCACCTTCGGCGGCGTACGCCATCGAGGGTGCGATGAGTGCCGCGAGCATAGCGAGGCCGACGGATGCCGACATCGCTGCAGTTGCTCGCTTGCGGGAAATGTTCATCTTACTCTTTCCTCTGTAGGGGTGGGAAGGGCGATGCTTTTCGACAGGGTGTCGAGGTAGTACAAGCGTGTGAGCTAGTTTTTTAGGTACTCATGAGTTGAACCTAAAAAGTTTCGCTCACTTGCCGGCATATTTTATCACAATACTGAGTAAATGCAAACAATTTTGCTGATGACGCGCTGTTATTTTGGGGTGTGAAAAAGGGGCCCCCGAAAGGGCCCCTTGCTACCAGGGGTATTTGAGCCGTTATATGCTCGAAAATACCGCTGGCCTTATGCCGAATTGCAGAGATCTCCCGAAGGATACCTCAATACTACTCGGCGCGGCTCACTTAGATCGTGCCAGTTCCCTTGTTGCGACGCTTACGCTCCGCGATCAGGAGTGCTGCACCGGCTGCAAGCAGCAGGACGAGCACACCCAAGGTGGCACGAATGTCGACACCAGTGGATGCCAGGACGTCGATCGGGTTGCAGATGCCACCCTTGACCTTGTCCTTGACGGTGTACGAGACGGTTGTCTGCGATGTGCCGTCAGCGAACAGGTGTCCAGTTGCAGCGTTGAGCGTTGCCTTGTGGGTGCCGACCGTCTGGTCGAGTGCACCAACGAGTGTCGCGTTCACCGGAGTGAGCTTGACGGTCTCGCTTGCCAGGCAGGTTGCGGCCTTGTCGATCGAAACCGACGCGGATGCATCCTTGGGGCACAGGGCGGGGTCAGCCGCGACCACCGTGTACGTCACCTTGATGGACGTGCTCTTGTCAGGGAAAACGAAGTTGTCCTTGGCAGTTGCAGTCCGGGTGTGGGTGCCGACCGACAGGTCAGCCTCCTTGTCCCAGGTGGCGTTGGTGATGGCGAACGACGGAACGCTGCTGCTGGTGCAGGTTGCGACCGATTCGACCGAAGCCGAGGCGGTTGCTGCACCGGGGCACAGGGCGGGGTCAGCCTTCTTGATGTTGTAGAGCACCTCGAGAGTCGACTTGCCACCCGCGAACAGGTGTCCCTTGTCGGCGATCGCGGTCAGGGTGTGGTCACCGTCGGTGAGGACGGGTTCCGTTGCCCAGGTTGCGTTCGCCAGTGTGAACTTGACGGTGCTGTCCACCAGGCAGGTTGCCTGCTGGTCGATGCTCGCGGTTGCGACTGCATCCTGCGGGCAGAGTGCCGGGTTGGCTGCCTCGATCGTGTACTTCACCGTGATGGTGTCGTTACCGGTCGAGAACAGGTGCTTGGCGTCTGCCTTGAAGGTTGCCGTGTGCGCGCCGACCGTCTGGTCAAGCGTGCCTACGAGCGTGGCGAACTTCGTAGTTGCTACGACGACACTGGAGGTGTCGCACGTTGCTGCCGTCTTGACGGAGACCGTCGCGATGGCGTCCTGCGGGCACAGGCTGGGGTCAGCCTTCTCGATCGTGTACGTCACACCGAAGTGCTTCGTTCCGTTCGGGAAGTTGAATCCAGCGTCAGCCGTTGCGTTCCGGGTGTGCGTACCGACCGACAGGTCAGCCGCTTCATCCCAGGTGGCGTGGGCCAGCGCGAACGAGACGTCCGTGTTCGTGTCACAGGTCACGGCCTTGTCGATCGAAACCGACGCGGACGCATCCTTGGGGCACAGTGCGGGGTCTGCTGCCTTGATGGTGTAGGTCACCGAAGCGGTAGCCAGACCACCTGCGAACAGGTGGTTCTTGACTGCCGTTGCCGTCCGGGTGTGGGTGCCGACCGACAGGTCAGCCTCCTTGTCCCAGGTGGCGTTGGCGAGGTCGAACTTGACCGTGGTGTCTGCCAGGCAGGATTCCTTCTGATCGATTTTCACCGATGCCGAGGCGTCCTGCGCACACAGGCTGGGGTCCGCTGCCTTGATGGTGTAGGTCACCGCGAGGGTGTCCTTGCCGCCGGCGAAGACGTGTCCGAAATCAGCCTTGTAGGTGACGGTGTGGGTGCCGACCGTCTGGTCGAGCGCCTGGCCATCAGCCAACTTGGCGTTGACCAGCGTTGCAACAACCGTGCTCGATGAGAAGCAGGTTTCAACCGTCTTGACGGAGACCGTCGCGGCGGCATCTTCCTTGTTGGTGTTGCAGTTGAACTCGGGCCACGTGTCGGTCTCGTTCGTCTGCACGAACGACACGGTCCACGTTGCCTGGGTCTTCTTCAGCACCGCCCCGTATGGGAGGGAGATGATGCCGGCCTTCACTTGCTCGAGCGTCAGCGGAATCGGTGTCTGTTCGACGCCGAGGATCTTCCACCGCAACCCGAGGTTGTTCTGGCCGTTGTAGCTGGCACCGCCGGCGACGTTCTGGTCGACGTACATGTTCACCTGCGAACCCGGAGGGGTGATCGTGGCGTTGATGTGGTCGCCGTTAGTCAACGGACGGTTGTAGTTGCCCGAGATGACGTCACAAGTGACGGTCTGGGTCGGCGGTGCGACGACGGGCTTGCAGTCCGACGGGAAGGTGATCTGCCCGATCGGGTCCTGCTTGGCGCCGTCACCCCATACGAGGAACGCAGTTGACTGCGCACTCTTTGCGGTCCCGGGCACGATCTGTGTCCAGGTGTAGCTGGTGTTGCCGACGACCGTTTGCACGGCCGGCGTCACGACGGTGTTGACGGGCAGGATTTCTCCGACCGTCAGCTTTGCTGTGTGACCGCTGCCACTGGTCGGAACGTTGGTGGTTGCACCCGTGTAGGTGACCTCTCGTGTTCCGTCCGGAAGACAGTTCGCCGAGACCTTGACGGTGCCGGTGTGGGCTGATGCTGCGTCGGTGGGTCCGACGGTCGCGGCGAGCGCGACTGGTCCGGAGATCAGTAGTGCTCCGATGAGTGCGAGTGGCATGAGCCGCTGCTTCATCGTTTTCGGGTTGGTGGATTTCAAGGGTTTTACCTGCCGTTTTCTGGGGTAGGTTCGAACGCTAGCGATTTGCTAGGCGTCTTGATGCATGACTGTGTGAGCCGAATTGTCGATGTACTTGCAAGTTCACATCGGATAGACGGAACTCACAGCCAGCCGGTATTATAGCACAAAACTGATAGAAAAGCAAGTATATTGCTGAGAATAGAGTACGATTCTGATGATGACAAAAATAGTACCCAGACATCATATTTCTATATATCAATACTTGTCGACGCACTATATGACGGAGTATACTAATAACAGTCATGTAGGTACTTTCCCCTCTCATCGAGAGGACAACGAATTTCAACCTACAGGCTTATACAGAAGCCACCAAACGATGCTACGCACACCTCAGTTGATCATTAGCAGATTAACACCGAAGGCGCCCCTGGTAATCGATACAATTCTCCGTGATATTTAGTAAAAAGGTAGTCGAGTCTAAGCGGTCTCACTCCCCTCTCTAAATCTCTCCTCCGTCTCCAATCGGAAAACAAAGCCGCTGCTGACCAAAATAAGTTGTCAGCCTTTTTGCGTTCACCTAACAACACTATCTTATCTGGAGAAATATTATGAATCGTACAACTGTAAATGAAGAAATCGCTGTCACACGAATGGGTTTTAAGAAGGACTTGTCTGCGTACCCACGCCGTATGGAATTCCGTGGCACTGTCTATGACTTCCTAGATGCCGGTATCCGCTGCCTGGTTCGTTCTGGCGAACACATGGCCGAGATCATCACATTGACCGACGGTCGCTCAGACTACCGCCTACGTAGCGATAACCACGGCGGTAATTGGACACTTCTGAGCATCATGTCGTAAGCGACACGCTTCGCAAAAACGTTCTAAAAATTAAATATCCGACACTGCGAGGTCGGGTATTTTTTGTCTTAATTGTGTGAAAACTTATTCGATTGGGTTCTTGATAAAGCGACGGCCAAAGAATTTGTGAATCTCGACGACAACGATGAGGGCGATGAATACCGCCAGGCTGACGACGAACAGGTCGCCAATACCGACTGGGTGGATGTGTAGGAGGCCCTGCAAGGGGCCGAAGATAGCCAGGACCTGTAGGATTACGGAAATGGTCAGCCCAACGTAGAACGGCTTGTTAAGGACTCTTATTCGGCTAAAAATTGACTCGAACGTGCTGCGGGCGTTGAAAGCGTTAGCCCATTGCATGACGACCAGGGCACAGAATGCAATTGTCTGCCCATACGCAGCGCCGTATTTGTCTGTAAAGTAGGCGAACAGTGAGATTGCGAGGATGGCCATCGTGAGGGCAACCAGGATGATGCGGCCGATCATGTACTTGCTGAGTAGCGGTGCTGTTGGTGAGATCGGCTTTGCTTTCATGATGGTTTTTTCGCCTGGTTCGAGGCCAAGTGGAATGACCATTGAGGTATCCGTTACGAGGTTGACCCATAGGATCTGGACGGCAGCCAGCGGCATCGGGAGGCCTAACGCAATAGAAGCGACGAAGGTAATCGCTTCACCGGTGTTGGTTGATAATAGGTAAAAGAGCATCCGTTTGATGTTGGCAAAGATGACCCGTCCCTCTTTCATTGCCCGCACAATACTTTCGAAGTTGTCGTTGAGTAGGATGATATCACCAGCATCCTTAGCGATCTGCGACCCGCTCCCCATCGCCACCCCGACGTGCGCACTGGAAAGCGCAGGGACGTCGTTAACACCATCCCCTGTCATTGCGGTGACTTCCTTTGCCTTCAGGATCTGGAGGATGCGGAATTTGTTCTCTGGCGTCACGCGCGAGAAGACACGCGAGTATTCGATGCGCTCTTGGAGCTGGTCGTCGTCGAGGTCGTTCATCACCCGGCTATCAAAGACTTGGTCGCGGTTATCGATCAGTCCTAGTTGTTTGCCAATATGGTAGGCAGTCTCAAAGTGGTCACCAGTGATCATGCGCACCGAGACACCAGCGCGCTGCGCAGTATGGATGGCCCGACGGGCAGTAGGTCGCAAAGTATCGGCAACGGCCAAAAAGCCCACGAATTCAAATGAAGTCGTGGCATGAAGTTTCTGGAAGGTATCGAGGGGCTTATCGATCTGGGCAACAGCGAGGGCGATGACGCGGTAGCCGCTTGAGGTGAGCTTTTGAAGGGCGTCGTTGGCTTCGGTTTCCTTGGCTTTAGAAAGTTTCGCTCGTTCAATGATCTGTTCGGGGGCGCCTTTGACGACTAGGTCGTAGCGGCCTTGGTGGTGCCAGACATTGCCGCTCATAGAAACTGCTTGGTCAAACGGGAGTTTCGCAATAGTCTCGCCTTTTAGGTGCACGAGCTTCTCTGCTTCGGTGAATTCGATCATCGCAATATCTAGTGGATCACGAGTCCGTTCACTGTGGTGATTGATCGTTCGGTGGGCGACGGTTGGTAGGTGGTGTTTGCTACCTTCGGGTTGCCAGGTCTCTTGGACGGATAATTTGTTTTCGGTGAGTGTCCCTGTCTTGTCAGTCGCAATCGTTGTAATGACCCCAATCGTTTCGATCGCTTTCATGGTACGCACAAGCGCCTTTTTGGCAGCCATACGGCGCATACCGAGGACAAGGATGACAGAGATGGCGACTGGTAGGCTCTCTGGCACCGCAGAGACAGAAATGGCGAGGACGAATTGTAGCGCCTCGGTAAACTCGATCCCACGGGCAATTGCCAGCACGAACGCAACTACGGCTAGCGCCCCAACGGCCATGATGATCTTACTCAGCAACTTATCGATTTTTTTCTGGACCGGACTAGTTGATTCGCCAGGTTGTTTCTTTGTCAGGGCGGCAATGCGGCCGAACTCCGTTTGATTACCGGTGGCGACGACAATACCGGTCGCTTGGCCCGAAACCACAAATGATCCCTGGAAAAGCATATTTGTGCGTTCGTAGACTTCCTTTTCACCATTTAATGGTCCAGTTGTTTTGCTCATTGGGGCAGATTCTCCGGTCAGGACGGCTTCGTCAATCCGGAGTGAACTAGCGGTAGTCAGGCGGATATCGGCCGGGATCTTGTCCCCTTCGGATAACTGAATAATGTCACCAGGGACCAGGCTGATGTCGTCGATCAGGTGCGTTTCACCGCCGCGGATAACTTCGACTTGTTGGGAATTGTGTTTTTGGAGTGATCGAAGGATGCGTTCGGTTGAAAAGCGTTGGACGTAATAAATAAGGGCACTGGTTGCCATGATAACGAAAATAATAACGGCATCAAAAATTGCGTTATGCAGCAAGCTGATTGTTGCCGCGATAAACAACACCAGCATGAAGATATTACGGAACGGTTCGACCAGTTTACGCCAAAGTGGCTCGCCTTCAATGCGAATAGCGTTGGGGCCATATTGTTCAAGGCGCGCGGCAGCTTCGCGGCGCAGGAGCCCATCCGGTCCAGTCTGGAGTTCGTCGTAGGCGGACTGGATCGATCGATGGTAAAAAAGCATTAGCTCTATTGTAGCAAATCGAGCAATAGATAAGAACCGTGATGCACTTTTCGTCCTGTTGGACTCATCAGTATATTCAATAAATATAGAAGTGCCCGGGAGGGGCAAGTTCTCAATGCTTGCGCACGAAGTTCTTGCCCGGCTCCCGAGTACACACGATAGGCGGAGGTGGACGGACAGTGATGGTGCCGGCTGGGTACTAGCCGTTGGACGGCTGGCGGCCGACCATGATCGAACTGCCGGCCTCCACGGGCCTGCTCAGGTCGACGGGGATGCCGTCGACGATCGCGACGTCGTTCTTGCCCGGCACCGTGAGCGACTCGCTGGCTGCGAAGTACTGCTCGAGGGGCTGGCCGTCGATGTGGAGAAGGGCTTCTTCGGTTCCGTTGATGTCGCTGATCGTGATCGACGGGCGATCGAGGGCTGCTGATTTCATGATGTTCCTTCCTTCGTGGACGACCAGTTTTTACTGGACGCTTGCTGCTTCATGTCGAAGATTCCGGTAGACGGCATCTTTGACATCCTCTCCCTGTAAGAACAGGGAGAAGTTCATACTCACCATCTGGGCGACGGCGAGAGCTGAGTGGGGATTTTCACGTGTGCTGCAGCTGAGATCGGTCGCCGCCGTGTCATCAAAGAAGGTACTTTCGTACCGTTCGATGTGAGTTGGGTTGCACGGCTCGATCGTCATGACATGCACGTAGGCGTCACCCACTCGTCCATCTATGTACAGAGGGACGAAGGGGTTGTACTTCAGTGCTTGCCAGATATTGTTGCGGCTCGCCATGGTGTCGACACCACTTATGACGACACCCTGAAGCTTCGTCTTGGCATCGACACGTTTGTAGTGCGGCTTGATGACAGTGTCGTAACCCTGGGCCTCGACAAAGCGCTGCATGCCTGCGACCTTTGGCTTTCCGATGTCCGACTTGCTGTAGACGAACTGGGTTGGGCGATTGTGCGGAGCGACGATGTCATCGTCCCACACGTTGACCTCGCGCGCGCCAAGTTCGATCAGCGCAAGTAGAACGTGTGTCCCGATGCCTCCTGCCCCTATGAGGTGGATTGCATCTGACCACTCATCGAGTGGGGCCATTGCGGTACTCCTGTCATGAAAGGTGTTTGTGGATACGGGAAATACGCCGATGGCACCAGGTGTTCGTGGCCTGGATTCACCGAGTTGAGCGCGAAGATGGTCAGCTGGATGGCTTGTCTGTATCGCCCCGCACCGAAGTGCGACGCAATGATAGACGAGTTAGTGCCCAAGCAGAAACTGCCATCATCAAAGCTGTACTCGGGGTACTTACCCCGACTCCAGTCAGTGCGCAGACATTGTCGGTAAACGATCACCTTGAATGCCTCGAGAGGGTCTGGGTCACCAAAAATGATGGCCCAATCTCCGATGTCGTAGCGGACGCCATTATGGACGTATGATGCTCGTACGATGACATTAATGGCATCGTTTGAGTCGATCGAGGCCGACACCACTTCGGGAAGCGCGCAGATTGTACTGAACTCTGCGTACTTCTCGGCGATGTAGTCTTTGTTGACGACTATCGAGGGCTGTGCCTTGATGCGGGTGATCTCGGACAGGTACTGATTGCGACCGTACTGGGCAGCTTTGATTGACTCGTGGATCTGAGACCGCTCATCGTCAGGCCGTCGCGGGTCCTGGATGTGCTGAGACAGAGTAGTGAGCCGCTTGTCGATTACCCCTAACTGCTTGCGCAGATTTTGGAGTGTTCGGCGTTTTTCGGTGTTCAGCTTGCGGTATCGACGGAAAACGTGTGGATAGTCCTGCGGTTGAATTGCCATATCTCCCCCTTGTCGGAATAAATAATTAATGTCACTGCTATCGTCCACAACGTGAACTGCAACAGTGACATTAATTTCAATACTCAACGACAAGGGAATCGTGTGTACTGTTAAATTACATAAAAAGTACGTGACTTTTTATAAAGTAGAATTATGTCCCCATTCAGAGGTAAAGTCAAACATAACAAAAATAATCTCCCATCACTGAGAGATTATTCTTCTATGGCTAACTGTTGCTAGCTAATTTTGGCGAGTCGGAACGTGTTGCTATGCGACCCCGAACTCCATTCGACGATGTCCTTGACGGTCTTGCCAACCAAGTTTCGTCCCAGTGGACTAAGGACCGAAATCCGTCCGTCACTTGGGTTTGCTTCAATGGTATCGACCAATGTATAGCGGAAGAGTCTTCCCTGTTGGTCGATCAAGTCAACGACTGAACCCATTGCCACCTTCATACGTGCTCGTTTCGATGGAAGGAGCTTCGCTTCGGAAATAGTCTGATGCTTTTCAGCGAGCTCTGATTCGATCGATTCAAGTTGTGCTAATCGTTCAATTCGCTCCAATCGGTCGTCGTGACCGGTTGTCTTGTCAATATCGTGCAGTCCTCGAATAACAGCTGCACGGTCGTGTTCTAGTTGTGAAATTGTTTTTTTGAGTTCCTTCATACCTTTTTTACTGAGTAAGATGGTTTTTTTCGATGCATTGATGGTGGTGTTCATATAATCGTTCACTCCCTCCTGTGCTTATTAGGCGTTTTTGTTGTAGCTGTTTATTGTGCTACTGGTTTTAGTATTACGTTTCTTGCTGAATAGATTCTTAAAAGCCCGTACTATTTTGTTGTAATTTTGCCATCTTTCAAAATAAAGGTTTTATCGGTCTTTCCGGCGATCTCTAAATCGTGTGTGACCACTATAATTGTCGTCTTTTGGCTGCGCGACAAATCATGCAGTAGATCAAAGATTTTTTTGCCGGTAGCGCTATCCAGGTTGCCTGTCGGCTCATCGGCGAGGATGTAGGCTGGCTGGTTGGCGAGTGCCCTCGCGATGCTGACGCGTTGCTGCTGTCCACCGCTCAGGCGTGTCGGACGGCGTTGGCGTTGATCCTCTTCGATGCCAACTGATTCCAGTAACTGGGTTGCGCGGTCGAATCGACTCGTAGCTGGGTAACCACCAAACTCAAGCGCTAACATGACATTCTCAAGCGCAGTTAGGTTTGGGACGAGGTTATATTGCTGAAAGACAAAGCCGATCTTTTTAGCACGGTACTGGGTTTGCTTTGCCCCGCTGAGTGTATTGATCCGAGTGTCATCGACGACGATGCTACCGGTTGAGGGGTTATCGAGTGCGCCCAGGATGCTGAGGAGGGTGCTTTTCCCACTCCCCGACTTGCCGATGATGCTGACGAATTCGCCGGTGTTGACCGAGAGGCTGACATCCTTTAATGCTTGGACTTGCCCGCCAGGGGTGTTGAAGGTTTTTGATACATGTTCGATGGTTAACATAGGGTACTCCTATTCTGTCCTTAGTACTTCTGCTGGTCGGATGCGGGCCGTCAGCCAGGCTGGAATCGCGCTACCGAGGAGGGCAATAAGTAAGGTGATACCGACGGCAGCTGCAAAGATCTGAGGGGTCAGGCTAGCAGTTACTTGGGTAAGGTTAGTATTGAGTTGTGCGGCGCCTTGGTTGAATGCTGCGCCGGGACCACCCATGCCCATACCGCGTCCACCTTGGCCTGGTCCGGTTGCGGTTTCGGTTGTGCTGGTTGAGTTGGCGTTGCTACTGACGAGGGATGTCGTCATAGGGCCGCTAACGAGGATACCGAGGACGAGTCCGATGACTGCGCCAATGATGGTAATCGTCAGGCCTTCGATAATGAACTGTCCGATGACTTTGCTATTTGATCCACCGATAGCCTTGATGACACCGATTTCACGTCGTCGTTCGCGTACAACGAGGAACATCGATAGGACAATGATCAGTGCTCCAGCGGCGGCTGCGGCAATCACACCAGCTGTTGTCAGGCTGGCGATACCTTGGAGTGATTCAACACTTGTGGCAGCACTTTCGGCTTCGCTGGTTATGTCGGCATCGTCACCGAGGCTAGCCTTAAGGGCTGTGACGGTTGCGGTGACATTATCGCTACTGTTGACTGTTGCGGTAACACTGGAAACGGCGCCGGCTTGATCGGTCAACGTCTGCAAGGTTGTGATTGGCATAATGATGCCACTATCTTGGAAGGCATTGCCGGTCGTATAGATTCCCTTCACGGTAATCGTTTCACTGTAGGCAGTAAAGGTACTTCCGACAGTCAAGCTGTTCTTGGTGGCCAGGTCTGATCCGACCAAGGCAACATTGTCGCTACTGGTACCATCAAACGCTTCGCCGCTACTGATTGTCAGGTCACCACCGTCTGTGGCAATCGAGTTGACGTCAGTGGTTCCGGTGACGCTGGTGCGAGGGGTCGGAGCAGGACGACTAGTTTCGGCTTCGGTCGAAGTTGTCGCTGTATCCGAACTTTCAAACCGTTGCTGTCGTTGGCCGAATGACCCCAGTTCGAGGGATGACGTTAAATTTGTATCATCAGTCCCTAACTGGTCGGTCAATGTCGAGCTGATCGACGTGACGTTAGCGGTGCTAGTGATGGTCGCAATCTGGGCTGCGGTCAGTGGATCGCCACCGCCCATATTCCCCATCACGCCAGCTGGCTGGATGGTGACGGCAGTGCCGGCAGTTGCTTTGACTTCTTCAATCTTACTCAGGACGCTACCCCGGGCGACGAGCATGCTCAGGATGAGCGCAATGCTAATGGCGAACATCAAGACGATCGCACCGGATTTCAGTGGACTGCGTATGGCGTTTTTCACCCCACGTGTCAAAACGTTCATTATATTTCTATCTCCTTTTGTTTAGTAACTTGTTTGGTAACAAGCGTAACTATAACTGGGGATCTTGAATTTTGACTGTGAGGTTCCTGAGATTTGGCAGATAAAATGTAAAGACAGTTTCTTCATCTGTTGAACTGGCTTGAACGTAGCCGTGATGAATCTCGGTTATCTTTTTGGCGATAGCCAGGCCGAGGCCGTAGCCGTTCTTGTTGCTTTCGGTGCGCGAGCTGTCCCCACGATAGAATCGTTCGAAAATATGCTGAAGTTTGTCTTCACTGATTGGCTCACCGGTATTAGTGATTTCAAACCCGGTCATCAGACGGCGTTCAAAAATACGGATTGAAATGCGGGAGTCCTCGGGGCTATATTTGATAGCGTTATCGATCAAAATACTCATTAATTCGATAATTGCTGGTTCGTTGCCGGTTGTCATGGCGGTTTTGCGAGTGGTGATATCGAAGCGCTTTTTGTGTTTATTGTACGGCTTCATGGCGGTCGGTAATAAGGTCACGATATCAAGCTGGGTTTTTTCGAGCTTGTCGTAATCCAGGCGTGACATCTTTAGCAGCATCTCTGACAAGTGAATGAGTTTATCAACTTCCTCTAGGTTACTTTCTAGCAGCTCTCTGGCTTCGGTGATCGACAGATTTTTGTCACGCAGGTAGACCTCCAGTTCGGCTTTCATGGTCGCCAGCGGCGTCCGAAGTTCATGACTAGCATCGCTCGTAAACCTGCTCTGGGCCTCGTGGGCCTGCTCGATTGGGGCAAGGGTGCGACGGGCCAAGAAATAACTCCCAAAGCCACCAGCGACAAGTATGACGGCATTCACATAAATAAGGGCGAGGATCATCTGGTCACTCGCCTGCTGTGACTGGTCTAGGCGTAGTCGGTTTTCGGGGTCATTTGGGTTGTCGTTCATGACGGCAGCTTCGCGGTTGATACCAGGGAAAAGATTAGGATCAACCAGCCCGCGCTGCAAATTCTCAAGGCGCACGTTCACTTCGTGGAAATTAATCTGATAGATCGCAAAGCTAAATATCAGGCTGATCGCCATAATGATGATCAGGTACCACGCGGTAAGTTTGAGGGTCGCCGATCTGAACATAGAGTTATGCCTCGAGTTTATATCCAAAACCACGGACGGTGTGGATTAAAGGTTTCTTAAACGGTGCGTCAATTTTGTTACGCAGGTACTTAATGTAGACCTCAACGGTATTTGGCAGAATGTCAGCATCATAATCCCAGACATGGCTAATAATCACCTCTTTACTCAAAGGGCGACCTGGGTTGCGCAGCATGTACTCAAGGAGGGCAAATTCTTTACTAGTCAGTTGGATTGGTTTACCAGCTCGTTCAACGCTATACGTGATGGTATCGAGGCTCAGGTCACCAGCGACTAATATCGCGGCCTGCTGCTCAGTCGGTCGCCGAAGTAACGCTCGGACTCGTGCAAGCAATTCTTCTAAGGCAAATGGTTTGACAAGGTAATCATCAGCACCGGCATCAAGGCCAGCGGTACGTTCGGTGATGCTGCCGAGGGCACTTAAGAATAGTACTGGTGTATGAACTTTTGCTTCTCGCATTGCTTTGACAATAGCCAATCCGTCATAGCTGCCAGGTAGCATACGGTCGATGATAGCAATGTCATATGGTTCGGTAGTGGCCATAGCATGACCTTCATCACCATCGAAGGCGACATCAACGGCGTAGGTCTCTTGTTCAAGGGCCTTTTTTAGGGCGCGGGCAATTTTGTGTTCGTCTTCTACAATCAATACTCTCATAGTGCCATTATACCCTTTGCCGACTGAGAAAGTACTGAGGTGTATGTTTTAAATCAGTTTTAACAAGGGTAGGAATAGATAAGAAGCGGTATAAAGATACGTTGAGTTAACAATGATTATGCAGCGTGGGCGTACTGAGTGCTCCAGGCATTCATGCTTTGCAGAATTGGCATCAAGTCGTGACCTTTAGTCGTCAAGCGGTATTCGCAGCGACTATCAGAAGTGGTCGCGTTTTTAGTGATGATGCCTTCCTCTTCAAGGTGATCGAGGCGAGCAGACAGTGTGCGAGGGTTAATTCCCTCAACCAGGTCCTGGATTTGGCAAAAGCGAACAGATTCTTCGTTAATAAAGAATCGAAGAAGTTGAGGAGTCCATTTGTCTCCCAAGATTCGTGTTGCTTCCTTGACGCATCCAATTGTTTCTGTACTCATAATACTTATTACTATACATTATCTAGTTAAAATAATCAAAGGAGCAATCGGCTTAAAATAAGCTTATTTTATCAAGCCGTTTTGGTTGTGTGTGCGGATGTGATCCATGCTGTAGTCCCACGAGGCATCGGTTTTTTTGTGAGGGTTAAAAATGTAATGAGGATCAAAGATTTCTTTTGTACGCTTAAAGATAGCGAAGACATCTTCGCCGAACACAGCGGGCAGCCATGGCCCTCGCACCATGCCGTCATTGTGCTCTCCTGCCATTGTGCCGCCGTATTTGAGGACAAGTGGAATCAGCTCGCGCATAACCGGTTCAAGTTTCGCTTGGTCGGTTTTGTTTTCAATGTCCATTAACGGGATGATATGGAAGTTGCCATCGCCGAAGTGACCAGCGAGTGTCGCTGGCAAGTTGTACTTGCGGATAATACGACGAAGTTTCGGGACAAACTCTGGCAAGTACTTTGGCTGGACGGTCATATCATCAATAAACGGTGAGGCATATTTGTCTTTCACTTTGTTGCGTAGGAGCGATAGTGATGAACGGCGGATCTGCCAGAATGGTGCACTTGATGCTTCGTCACCTTCAATGTCCATGCGGAGTTTGAAAGGTTTAAGCTCGTCATGTAGGTTCGAGATCTTGTCGTAGACCTCTTCTTTAGTTTGGCCTTCGAACTCAATCATCAAGAGAATATTTGGCAAGTGACCTTTAAAGCGAGCGACTGACCCTAGGAGGTATGTCTGTTGTTTGAGCATTTCACGAGTACCGAGTTGTTTGCGGAAGGTGCGAAAATATTTCACCCCAAGGTTAAAAGTGATGTCGTCGAAGCCTTCGAAAGTTGCTGGCTGGTGCTTCATGACAAGTGGAATCAGGTCGCCAAGTTGTTTGAATGAAGTGAGGTATGCCAATAATAGTCCAGAGTGTGGCGGTTTGGCGACAGCTTCGACCTTGATGTCGGTGACTATACCGAGTGTTCCCTGGCTACCGGTAATGAGGCGGGTCATATCGAATATGCCCGTTCCGCGGTCCCAGACGCTCCATAGGTTGTATCCCATTGAGTTCTTGTTGACGTGGGGGCGGGCGTTCTTGATCAAGTCGTAATTGGCTTCGATGAGTTCATAGACCTGGCGGTAGAGGTTCGCCTCGTACGTTTTGAGTTTCAGTTTTTGTTCGAGTTGTTTGCGGTTAAGCGGTTTGACGGTGTATTCTTTGCCATCTGCAAACACGACCCTTACCTCACGGACCCAGCGTTCAGTGTTGCCGTACCGGAGGGACTGTTCCCCACCCGAGTTATTGCCGACCATACCACCGATTGTATTGATGGCACGACTGGCAGGGACGCAGCCGAGCATTAAGTTCTGTTCAGCCAAAAACGGATCGATATCACGCATAAAGACCCCGGGCTGTGTATGAAGGATGTTGCCGTCGAGTCCTTCGATCTTCGAGAAGTGCTTTGTCATACTAATAAGCAATGAGTTACCAATAGCACCACCGGACATGTCAGTCCCGGCACTACGAGGAGTAATTGATAAGGCCGGATAGGCTTTCTTGTTGGTGTTGACGAATGTGACCAGGTTTTCGATGTCTTTACTGTCTGTAGGTTCCAAGACAGCCTCAGGCACCAGCTCATAAATACTGGCGTCGTGACTATATTCCGCGCGGTCGGTTGCTTTGGTTAAGATATCGCCCTTGAAAATAGTTCGTAAGTTGTGAAGTAAAGATTCCATGTTACGAATTACTATACCTAGCCATAACCGCTTTGTCGAGGTGCTATCCCCTTGAGAACTAATGTTGTATACTACCACTCATGAAGACTCGTATAGATATAGACACAAAGACATTCGTTCGATTTTGGCTGGTTGTTATTGGCTTTGGCTTAGCTATTTTGGCGCTCTATAAAGCCCAGACTGCGCTTATTATTCTAGGAGTATCATTCTTCCTGGCAATTGCACTCAACTCACCGGTTTCACGGATTAGTCGGATCCTTCCTGGCAAAAGCCGCGTCGGTGCCACGGCCATCTCTTATGTGTTGGTCGTGATCTTGCTGGGTGCAGTAGTGACATTGGTGATTCCACCGATTGTCCAGCAAACTGCCAAGTTCATCCAGACCGTACCATCACTGATCGATAACGCTGGTACTCAGTACAGTGGTGTCAACGCTATCATCGAGAAATACAATTTACAGCCACAAGTTGATCAAGCCGTTAACTCTATTAAAGAAAACACTGCCAGCTGGGCAAGTAACGTCGGTCAAAGTGTCGTCACGGGCGTTGGTTCACTACTCGCCTTCTTTACCGGACTAATCCTAGTGCTTGTGTTGACCTTCCTGATGCTGATCGAAGGCCCAATGTGGCTTCGACGCCTCTGGGGTCTATACGGCAACAAACGCAAGATGGACACGCACAAACGCGTTGTTAACCGTATCTACGGAGTCGTCAACGGCTACGTAACTGGCCAACTCACTGTCTCTGCGATTGGCGCTACGGCTGCTGGACTTGTTGTATGGATTCTCAGCTTTATCTTCCCTGAAATTCCAGCTGCTCTTGCCTTCCCAGCTGCCGCGATTACGTTCACCCTCTCATTGATTCCGATGTTTGGAGCAACAATCGGTGGTGTCATTATCGCGATTCTGTTGTTCTTTAACGCGCCACTCTCAGCGCTGATCTACGGTATTTACTTCGTCGTCTACCAACAAATCGAAAATAACTTCATCTCACCACACATCCAAGCCAAGAAGATCGAACTATCTGCCCTTGCTGTCCTGGCTGCGGTGACGATTGGGTTGTACATGTTCGGTGTCGTCGGTGGTATTATCGCCATCCCTATCGCCGGATCACTGCGCGTCCTGCTCGATGAATATCTCAAGCACCAAAGCGACGAGCGCCTTGAAAGTGAACCTGCGAAGGTTGAACACACTAATGAACCAAAGGTTTTAAAAGAAAAGAAGATCGCTTAAGTATGTAAGCGATCTTCGGATCAACATTTCGTTCGAAGAATTAATATTCCCAGATCGAGCCATGAGCGGTGTCACGAACAGTGATGCCGCTCTTTTCTATCGCTGCGCGGAGCTTGTCGGCAGCTGCCCAGTCTTTGTTATCGCGGGCACGTTCACGTTCGATGATCAATCGTTTGACGTCGTCATGAATATCAGGGGTTGAAACAATCAGATCGATACCCAGCAGCTGGTCGATTGTTTCCAGGAAGCTGGTCAGCGCGTGTTGGTGGATGTCTTCGATGTTGCGGCTTTGGACGCGGCTAAAGGCGTCATCGATGATAGCGAAGCCAGCTGGCGTATCGAGATCATCGGAAAGGGCTTCTACAAGGGCTTGAGAGCTCGCGTACAGCGAGACAGATCGTTCGTCGGTCGATTTGTCATCGTCATCACGCAGGCGGTCGTGCGTCTGGTGACGAAGCGCGGCAACGTTGCGCCAGTTCCGGAGGCGGTTCTGGGCTGCTTCAAGGTTATCAAAGGTAAAGTTACCTTCGCTACGGTAGTGGCTTTGTAGCACGAACATGCGGAAGTCAATCGGACTAAAGCCCTTTGCTTCGAGGTCGTCTAGTGTAAAGCCGTTATCGAGTGACTTGCTGATCTTGGTACCGTTCACTTTCAGGTGATTGTTGTGCATCCAGTAGTGGGCGAAGATTTTGCCAGTTGCCGCTTCGGACTGTGCGATCTCGTTAGTGTGGTGTACAGGGATATGATCGATGCCACCAGCATGAAGGTCGAGTGTGGTCCCGAGTAAGCTCATAGCCATTGCAGAGCATTCCAGGTGCCACCCAGGGAATCCCATACGTTCCTCACCGGCCTCGATCAAGTCAGCTGGTGTCTCCCATTCCATGTCACGGGTTTCGCCCTCGGGGGTGAACTTCCAGACCGCAAAGTCGCTGTGGTTGCGCTTTTCGATATTGTATTCGACGCGGGCGCCGGCACGTTGGGCTTCGAGGTCAAGGTCGGCGAAATCGGCGTAGGTTGGAAATTTAGCTGTGTCGAAGTAAATGCCGTCATCAATCTCGTAGGTAAAACCTTTATTTTTCAAGATACGAACGAGTTCAAGTTGCTCTTCGATAAAGTTAGTGGCCTTGGTGATGTGCGTTGGCATGATCATGTTCAGGCGCTTCATACCAGCCAAGAAATCATCAGTGTAAAACGCGGCAACTTCCCAGGCAGTCTTGCCTTCGCGCTTGGCGCCTTTTTCAAGTTTATCTTCGCCGTCATCGGCGTCGCTGACGAGGTGGCCAACATCAGTTATATTCATGACTCGGTCGACCGTTAATTCATTAGCCTCAAGGGTGCGAACTAATGTATCCCAATAGATGTAGGCGGTCCAGTTACCGACATGTAGGTAGTTATAGACAGTCGGCCCACAGGTATATAGACTGACCTGTCCGGGGATTTGAGGAACGAATGTGTCTACTTTGTGTGAAAGTTGGTTATGAAACTGAAGACTCATAGTCGGTAATTGCCTTATCGGTTGCGGTTACTAATTCTGAGATTATTTTGTCATATTGTTCGTAAACACGGAAGCCCGCCGCGTAGGCATGGCCACCACCACCGAAGAATCCGGCGACTTGTTCGGCAATTGGTGAGTTAGCACGGAGCTTGCCGGTCAGTTTGCCATCAGGGTAGGTTTTGACGGCAATCCCAATTTCAACACCTTGAACCAGGCGCATTTCATCGAGGACGAGGACGCTTGGGTTATATTGATCGCTGAACTCTTGGATTTCGGCCCATGGAATGTGGACGACAGCAAGTTTGCCATCAAGAAAGTACTCGATCCGTTCGATCAAACGGCCTTTGTAGGCAAGGATCTCGGGTGACTTTTTCATGTATTCACGACGACGTGCTTCAATATCGCTATGCTTGGCACCAAGGGCTGCTAGTTTGCTGACAGTCAGGTAGGTGTCGGCATTAACATTCTGTGTTGTCAGGCCAAGGCTATCGCTCATAATCGCCACCATCATGTTCTCGGCAGCTTGGTGGGTCATTGCCCAGCCACTCTTTTCGGCCAGTTCGTAGATAATTTCACTAGTGGCGACAGCTTCACGCTCGAGGATAACGTGGTCAAAACTTAGGCTACCTTCGGATTGAATATGGTGGTCGATAACGATAACTGGGTGCGATTCCAAGAAGTGTCGAACGCCAGGTGTTTCGAGGACTTTTGTTAGGAGTACATCAGCAGTTGTGTCGACGATAATCGCCAGATCAGCCTTCGGGTCAAAATCAGACACGACGCGGTCCCAGCCGTTAATGTAGCGCATGTATTTCGGTAGTTCGATTGGGCAGTACAAGACGACTTCCTTACCAAGGTCGGACAGGATTTCCTCTAACGCGAGGGCACTTCCGAGGCTGTCGCCGTCAGGATTTTCGGCTTGGATAATAATAATTTTTTTAGCGGCTTCGATGAGCTCTTTAGATTGTTCAAACATTACGGTCTATTGTAGCAGATGTCGGGTGTGTTACTATTTATAGACTCTGTTTTTCCCCTTTGAAAGGACCAACATGTACCTGTTTCACTGGCTGTTCCGCACTATTGGTGTTACCCTGGTTGGTCTGGCGCTGATTGGGATGTATGGGATCGGGTTCGCGCTACCGCTCCTGGTAGATACTGCACACCAAACGATGGCGGTTATGTCATCAGTCGTTATCGTGTTGGGTGCACTGACACTGACCGGTTGGTGGACTGTCTGGGTGTGCGAACTGTATTACTTTTTCGCCATTCGTCAGTACGTCAAAAGGCTGACGAGGTATCGCACGTCATACAGCGCACTGACGGTTGAAGGTGGGCGCATAACGGTCTACCGCCCTTCGCAAAAATACATGATCGCGATATCATCACCGGGTGGCGACGTGGTACAAGAGTTTTTCGCCAGGGGAAATCCCCTGGGTGCTCGAACGATCGACCTGAAATACCACAACACCAACCATCATCCAAACATTGTTGGGACGCGCCGCAATCGCGCCTATCGACAGCGATTGGATGTGACACCGAGTGTGCTGCGCGCTTTATCGCGCCAGCTGGTGTTTGCAACGCGGTGCTAAACAGCGCAAAAGCCCCGACAGATATTCTCCTCGTCACCATGAGTTGAGGAAATCTGTCGGGGCTGCTTTTTTATGATGCGAAGTTAGAGGGCGCGGCGGCCTTCAAGGGCGTGGGTCAACGTGATCTGGTCGGCGTACTCTAGGTCAACACCAACTGGGATACCACGAGCTAGGCGGCTCATTTCGACGCTAATGCCGGCATCAACAACGAGGCGCTGTAGGAATAAGGCGGTTGACTCCCCTTCGACACTGGCGTTGGTGGCGATAATAATTTCTTTGACGTCATCGTCAACCAGGCGTTTTAAGAGTTCTGGGATGTGGAGCTGTTCAGGACCGATACCGTCGATTGGGCTGATTGCCCCACCGAGGACATGATATGTTCCTTTGAATTGTCCGGTACGTTCGAGGGCGATAATATCAAGCGGCTCCTCAACGACAGCAATCAGTTGCTTGTCGCGGTCTGGGTCGCTGTAGAGGTGTGAAACATCCTCGTCTGCATCGATAAGTGCAAACGTCACCGGACAGGTTTTCACGAGCGCATGCACGTCGTGAATCGCTGTCGAGAGTGAGGCGTTAATGTGCTGGTCAGCTTTCAGCAAGAAATACGCATACCGTTCGGCGGTACGCGCACCAACACCCGGCAGGCGGCCGAGTTCATCGATGAGTTTTTCAAGCGCTGCTGGCAGCAATTTTGCCATAGGAGGATTAGAGTCCTAGGTTGCCGAGTCCACCCATGAGTGGTTTCATTTTTTCAGCGGCTACTTCTTGGGCTTTGGCGAGTCCATCGCGGACAGCTATTTCGATCCAGTGTTCAAGTTCTTCGATGTCGTTGACATCAACTGATGCAGGATCAATGGTGATCTTTTTCATTTTCAGTTCGCCGGTGATTTGTACGACAACCGCACCATCACCCGCTTCAACTTCAATAATTTCCTTCTTAAGGTCGCTCTGAGCTTTGCGCAATTTATTCAGCATTTTCATTTGGTCAAAAGCCATGGTAGTCTCCGTCTCTTATTTACTTATTAATTATACGTTACTGAGCGGTCTTTTTATAGATGTACAGGCGGTCGCTGTCTTTGGCGTAGGTTGTGGTGATAATCCGATCGATGTCGTAGCCATTGACTGTGCCACGAGCCGCACGTGTTGCGGTGAATGTATCGTCGGTTGGGGCGGTGGTCACGACCAGTCCGTCACGGTGGTTTGCGACGACCTGATAAAATGGCAATTCGTCTTTCGAAACAACGAGTTGTTTGGTGTCACTCGGTATCAATTTCAGATCACGCGAGAAGTTAACCGCAGTAGTTGGGCTGTAGTGATAGCCATAGACGTAACGATCCAGTCCCGAGCCAACCAGTGTAATCACCAATACGATCAGCGGCAACAGTCCGGCAATACGCGCATATGGATTGAGGGGGAATAGTCGATACCAGTATGCAATCATGCTGGTCAGGCCCGCAGCTAGCAACAAGACCGCTGGGACAAAGACAACACTCGTGTACTTCGGGTTAATAAGTAGGACAGGCAGCAGACACAGGATCCAAATGATTACTAGGTAACTTCGTGTTGTGTCCCGGGTAAGAACTAGGCGGTACAGACCAATAGCGATGATCAAGATAGATCCAAGGCCGAATACTGGCGTCATCAGTGATGTATTGCTTGGTGCCCAGAACAAGAAGTATTGTCGAAGGAGGTTCATTGCGTTGCCGGCAATGTCCGGTGGCCAAGTCGTTGGAATACCAAGCAAGCTAAGACCGAGTTGCGGATTAACGACGATGCCGTAGACCAGTGGTGTGACAATAATGGCAGCGATGACGACACTGATCGCAATCTTAACCCTTGAAAGTCGACGAACGATGTTACGTAGGTGTGGGTGCAAGGCGGTCGCCAGTCCAATCGCGAACAGCGCGTAGACGCTGAGTGGTGTGTACAGGCTCATTGCGGCAGCGGCGGCAAACAGCAGCTTCCAGAATAGTCGACCCTTTTTAGCCCGGGTAACCTGGGTGCCGATTAATAGTAGAGCGATTGGCCAAAAGATGTACGATACACCCGGTGCACCGTTCTGGGCGACAAACAAAAACTGTCCAGTTGTCACGGCGATGAGCGATGTCAGGACAGCGATGTTTGGCTTGAACCATCGGCGCAACAATAGGATAAGGCCGACAGCCGATAATAGTCCGATGATTAGTGAGGGTAACTTGATCGTAAAGTCATACACCCCGAAGACATCAAAGATACGTGACTGCAACAGATAAAATGGCAAGCTGGTTGTTGCCAGTGTCGCTGGGTTAGATAAATCTAAACTCTCGGCTTTGACTGCTGAGCGCATTTCTTCTGGTGACACACCACCAGGCACATACAACCCGGCGAAAATAAGTAGCCCGACCAGAAGCAGTCCAACAAGCGAATATCCGAGGATGTAGCGCCAGCGGTAGATGAGAAATTTTGTAATGTCTTTCGCAACCATAAGTTACTCTGATTATACCATTAAGTAGTCGTTAACTAATCGTGCTTGCGGTCTAATGACATAAAGCGTAGTCGTTCTGGGTGGAAGAAGAGTTCAACTTTACCGGTTGGACCGTTACGGTGCTTGGCGATGATGAGGTCGGTGATGTTTTCGCGCTCTGTCTCTGGGTTGTAGTAGGCTTCACGGTAAATGAACATCACGATGTCCGCATCTTGCTCGATTGATCCTGATTCACGAAGGTCAGATAGTTGTGGAATCTGCGGGCTACGGGTTTCAACCGAACGCGAGAGCTGTGACAGCGCAATCACTGGCACGTTTAACTCACGGGCGATCAGCTTGAGGCCACGTGAGATTTCACTCACCTCTTGGACACGGTTGCCGTCGTTTTTACCACTTCCCTGCATCAGCTGCAAGTAGTCAATGATGATCAATCCCAAGGGTTGTTCGTGGGCAGCGCGACGAGCCTTGGTGCGCATTTCCAGTACGCTCACACCAGGGGTATCGTCGATAAAGATTGGCGCTTCAGCCATTTCACCCATGGCGTCGGATAGCTTCCCGAAGTCGTCGTCACTCAGGTTACCGGTACGGATGTTCCAAGCATCGACTCCAGAGGCGTCGGCCAACATACGGTCGACGAGTTGTTCTTTACTCATCTCGAGGCTAAAGAACAGGACTGATTGTTTTGCTACGGTCGCAACGTTATATGCTAGGTTTGTCACAAGAGTTGTCTTACCCATGGCAGGACGGGCGGCTAGGATGATAAGGTCAGAACGCTGCAACCCGGCTGTCATATTGTCGAGGTCGCGCCAACCGGTACGGACACCACGAAGAGCGCCCTTGTTACGGTGCAGTTCTTCCATGCGGTCAAAGCTATCGGTTAGGATGGTTTCAATACTGACGAGGTCTTGTTTGAGAGAGGCGTCACTAACGGCGAAGAGCTGGGCTTCGGCCTGCTCGAGGAGTTCATCTGTCGAGGTCTCTTCGTCAAAGCCCATTTCCGAGATTTCGGCACTGGCCTTGATCAGGCGACGACGAATCGCTTTTTGTGAGACGAGTTCAGCGTAGGCTTCGGCGTGGGCTGCAGTTGGGACGTAGTTCGTGAGTTCCGTCAGGTATGCAGAGCCACCGATGGTCTCGATGTCGTTCTTTTTCTTGAGTTCTTCGGTAAGGGTTAATAGGTCGACCGGTTTGTGCTTTTCGTACAGTCGCATCATCGCCTCGAATACTAATCCGTGACGCTTGTCATAAAAGTCATGAGGTTTGACGTGTTCCGAGATGTCGGCTAATGTTTCTTCATCAATCAAAACAGCACCGAGCAAGCTCATCTCGGCATCTAAGTTTTGGGGTGGAATTTTCCCAGCGGGAATATCTTTGGTCGCCATATCACACGTCACGCACGGCTGTTATTGAACCGTGACCTCTTCTCCTCCGCCCATAATAGCAGCTACAGCGGCAGCCTGACTATCTTTTGGTGGCGGTGCTGTGGGAATTGTGTTCACAACCAGTTCATAAACACCGAGTGCTTTGAGGGATTCATGGAGGTAGGTACTGTATTTGGTCTCGTCGAGCTTTTTCTTGTAAAATGCCGAATTGGTATAGAGCGTCAGGTCGTTGCCATCGATTTGGTAGGCGCATTTGCTCAGGACGCTAAAGAGTGCGACGTAGTTTTTGCGAGTGTGCTCGATTAATGTTTTCCAATCAAATGGTTTTGCTTCGCCTTGAATTTCGGCTGCGGCTACATCAGGGCTGGCTGTATCTACGTCAACTCCTGTTACAAGTACTGCTTCACTCCGGGTCTCTCTCTGTTTCAGTACCGGGATAGACTCGGGTTCCAGGGTACTTGTAACAGGAGTCGCCGCAGCCGCAACAGTTGCTGCTGGCTTTGCGGCGGGAATCGCGTCAGGAACGACGAGTTCTGTTTTTGGCATGGCGGGCTTCACGCGCGTCGCTTGCTTCGAGAGTTCTTCGATGGTGGCGGAGACTTCGAGGACTGGTGTTGCTAAGGCAGCGCTACGAGCGGGCTTTGGCTCTAATGCAAATGTGCCGAGGGTGGCAAGAAGTTTGAGTTGTGGTTGGCTGCTCTTCGAGACATCAAGTAGGGTGTCGAGTAATGGCAATAGCTGCGGTTTTTCGATGATGCGGTTGCGCAGATCGTGAGTCAGTTGTTCAGTTAGCGTTACAGAGCTAATTCCGTCAGCGACTGTTTGGTCGAGCAATTTTGCGACAGTCGTGACGTCGTGGGCTTCGACGGCCTTTAAAAGATCGGCAACGACGGTGATTGGTGCCAAGCCAAGAGTCGTTTCGACGAGGTCAGCGGTGATACCTGTCTTTTCATCGGCCAAGCTAGCAAGTTGGTCTAACAGGCTGATGCTGTCACGGAAGCTGCCATCACCGCGCTGAGCAATAATCTTGAGTGATGCATCATCGATGGTGATGTTCTCTTCGCCAGCAATAAAACGAAGGTGCGTCAGCGTATCAGCTTCGTTAATAGCGCGGAAGCCATAGCGTTGGGTGCGGCTAATGATGGTGGCAGGTAATTTGTCGACATCAGTCGTGGCAAGGATAAAGACGATGTGTTCAGGTGGTTCTTCGAGGGTTTTGAGGAGCGCGTTGAAAGCAGCTTTTGATAGCATGTGTACTTCGTCGATGATATAGACCTTTTTGGCAGCCGAGACGGGTGCGATTTGGACTTTTTCGCGTAGGTCGCGGACATCTTCAACACCGTTGTTGCTGGCGGCGTCGATTTCGATGATGTCGAGGTGGGTTGAGTCATCACTGTAAGGCAGTGCGTTGATTTCATGTGCGAGAATACGGGCGACTGATGTTTTGCCGACACCACGAGGGCCAGTCAACAGATAGGCATGAGATATGCGACCAGACTTGATAGCCTGCCCTAGGATGTTCGTAATGTGACTCTGTCCGACGACTTCAGCCAAGCTCTTACTGCGATATTTACGATACAATGCCTGTGACATTGTGATTCCCCTTTTCTCTTCTGTGACTGATTATACTCATGTTTAGAGCCGATAGTGCCGTGTTTTTTACACTTTTTAGTAGAGTCCCTGACGACACATATAGATTATCTGTCTTCGGGGACTATGCCGACCCTTCACACGGTGTGTGGCAGGGTCGGCTGTCCGTACTACGGGGAAAAACTGAGGTTGAGTTTCGCGAGGAACTGTTCGATGACGCTCATCTGCCACGCGGTTGCGGCTGGCTGGTGCGGCGATGCAATGGTCAGCTGATTACGCAGCCCATCGTCACCCTGCTGGATTACTTCATCCAGCGTGTAGTTGGCGTATGCGACACACAGCTTGCGCGCAGCATCTTCCTCGATGCCGATGTTCCGGAACATGACGTATACCGGCATCTCGGCGATATCCGGGTATAGCTGGGCTGCTTTGACGAGGACATCCTCGTCATCACGTCGTAGCTGGAGGTTGCCGGCTTTCAGTCGAAGCTTGATCGCATCGATGGAAGCCGTGGCGATGTTGCGCATCCGGCGCAGTTCTTGTTGGGTGCACAGCGCCAGGACGCCGATCGATCCGACTCCTTCGCGTTCGAGCTTGATCTGAAGCTGCGGAGCGAATCCCAGCTTGTCGATCGGCTGATCAACAAACGGGAATCCTGCACGCGTGACGGGCGCCGGGTCGAGTGCTGCAACCAGGTATTCAGCGTACTCATCGTTGTTGATGAATTCGTCGATCGCTGACTGCTCCAGCCCGGCCCGACGAAGGGCAACGTACAGCTCCAGAGCGGTACGTACTTCTTCCAAACTTAGCTTAGTCATTTCTTCAACTCTCTATAGTAGGGACAATTTTTGACGTGCAAAAACTAAACATACTATAGTACTTTTTAACGTTCAGGTCAATTTAAGGAGAAGGTCTGAGAAGTGTTAGTGCTTAGTTTCGGACTAAAGTGCAGCTTCGACAGCAGCCCACGTTGCTTCTTGGTTTTCAGCTGGGACGATGATGGTGACTTGATCGCCGATTGAAATACGGAAGTATGTGACGCTGGCAAGGAGGATACGGTATTCGCGGCCATTTGCTTCGACGTAGTAGGCGCCGTCGTGTAATACGAGTGTTCCAATGATCTGGATACGTTCGATTGGACCGATTTGCTTGTAGATAAAGCTGCCGTCATCGGCGATGGTAAGTTTTAGGATGTCACCTTCAACTAATTTAGACTTGCTGGCGTAGTTGGCTGGGACTGGGTATTCTTTCCCATCAGGTCCGGCCATCTTTTGGCCATCAAAGATACCTTCAACGATCTTGCCGCCGACTTCTTCATTAGCACCTTGCTTTGGCGTAATGACACTTCCGTCATCACCAATAATGCTAATAAGCAACTCTTTGGCTGCTGCTAGATTTGTTTCTGCTTCTTGAATCAAAGCGTGTAGTCGCTTGACTTGTTTTTCTGGTAGTTCAGACATGGGTACTCGCAATTCCTTAATCTGTGTGTTTTTGACTTTGTATACTTCACTTATATCAAGAGAGGGTAAATATGTCAATCATTCGCCACTGTTCTCACGGCGTAAGTATTGACATTTCATCATGTTTATGCTAAAATACCTTCACAAGTCGTTTGAGAATGTGCGTCATCGAGGGTTTTGGTCCTCGTGACCAAGATCTCCGATTTCGTACACTTTCACTATCAGAGAGGAAGCATCATGCTTCGCATCACCAAAGGCATTACCATTGCATCTATGGTTGCAGTGTTCGTCCTCGCTCCCGTTGTGTCCGCTCAGGCGGCTGACGACGTCGACGTTACTGTTATACAGTGTGACGGTGGCTACCCGCCGGCAGAACCCCGTGTAAACCCTGACCCTCCCATCGCGGGAGCAAAGGATGTTTCGCAGGATCCTTACGCGCAGGGCAACGCCCCGATCGGTGGCGGACGTAACTGTGACTCCGGTCCTGGTGCATTCTCCAACATCGCTCCATCGCAGACCTATGTCTTCATCCAGGAAGGTAACTCCGCTGAGATGGCGAACGGGGCTGCATTTGATCGTGTCATGAACGTGATGTCGATCTTGTTGTGGCTTGCTGTGCTCATTGTGTCCGTCTGGACGCTGGCCACAGATCGTGAGCGTAACCGCAAAAAGTTTCTTCTCTAGTGAAAAGTATCCCCCGTCTCTTCTGCAATCCAGCAGACAGAGGCGGGGGCTTTTTATTTGAATTCTTATCCACACAATTAACAGTAGTGACTGCAGAATCGTTGTATATTTTGCCTGAGAAAAGGTTAACCAACTAAAATACCGCCCATGAAGGACGGTATCGTAGACTTTTTCAACAAGGCCGAATGATAATTAGCTGAGCTCGACGGTTGCGCCAGCTTCTTCAAGTTGCTTTTTAGCAGCTTCAGCTTCTTCTTTTGGAGCTTTTTCTTTGATTGTTGATGGAACACCATCAACCAAAGCTTTAGCTTCACCAAGACCAAGACCAGTAATGTCTTTAACAGCCTTAATGACGGCAACTTTTTGGTTTCCAGCATCCTTAAGGATGATGTTGAAGTCGCTCTTGGCGTCTTCAGCTGGTGCTGCATCAGCGGCAGGTCCAGCAACAGCAACTGCGGCTGCAGCTGGTTCAATGTTGTATTCGTCCTTCAAGATAGTCTTGAGTTCGTTTACTTCTAGTACAGTTAAACCAACGAGGGTTTCTGCGAATTTCTTTAGATCAGCCATTGTATGACTCCTTTATTATTCAAAAATTAATTGTGTGTAGTTAAAAAAATTAACTGGTTGCTTTAGCTTCAACGCCATCAAGAAGTGCGTGTAGGTTACCCGACAACGCGTTCGTGACATCGTGAACTGGTGAAAGCAGCATTGCGATAACTTCACCGATGAGCTGAGCCTTGCTTGGAAGGCTAGCCAATGCGATGACGTCATCTGCGCTTAGCAAAAGACCTTCTGCTGAGAAACCACCGGCAATTTGCATTGCAGGGTGAGTCTTGGCAAACGTGTTCAAGATCTTAGCTGGAGCGATTTCGTCATCTGCGCTAACAGCGTAGAGAAGTTGTCCAGTAAGAGTTGAGACGTCAGTATCTTTGTAAGTGTCGATCCCACCAAGAGCGACGCGGACCAAACGGTTTTTGATAACCTTGATCACGACGCCAGCTTCACGTGCTTCCGCACGGAGCTTTTGTACATCCGCAACGGTCAAACCATCGTATTTTGCAAACACGGTGAGTTTTGTTGTTGCGAGAAGTTCGCTCATATCAGCAACCAATGTATTCTTTTTATCGCGTGAAATCGCCATAAATCAAATTCTCCTGAGAGTTACATTAGTGTTATTCGGCCAAGTTGTAAAAGTTCGTTTTAGACAGGCAGCTATGATTGAGGAAAACAAAAAGTCTTTGGACCTCGCACTGCCAAAGACTCTTGAAATGTATGTTTATTTACAGTTCCTCGGTAGCGGATTAAGTATTCATTGCTGATTACTGCTACTGTCTTTGGTTGTCTTAGGCGTAATTATACATTTACAGATACAGAAAGTCAATAATACATCAGATCGCTAGCTGTAGTGTGGGTATGCCATAGCAACCCTACCCTTGGCGTAGGTTGAATAATGTGTCGTAATAAGTTATAATAAGATACTATCATCTGCACACGCGATGATACGACCAAGGGAGAATACATGACTATGGGACAGACGGCAACGACAGGCCTTTCGATCGAGCAAGTTGCTCAGAAGATCGGTGAACAACTCGTTCACTCTGAGATCCGTGATGAGCGTGGTTTTAACACCGCGCTCACCACCTGGTTCGAACGAGTGACGCCGAACGACGGTGTGGGGCCGCTTCGGCGAGCAGTTCGGCAGTACCTGCTGGACAACTACAACCAGCGGGACCTGGCCGAGCGCAACACCTCAGCGATGAATGCTGCGCTCCACGAACCAGTCTAATCACGATGCGTGAGTCGAGTGGGGGTTCAACGACGAATCCCCACTCCTCACCCACTATTCTCCTTGAGCCTTGACCCTAGCGGTTGAGGCTCTTTTCACCTCTGTGCATAAGTAGACATTAATGGTAAAGTGTGATATAATATAGTACGAATATTATGAACGAAAAGTATAACGAATCTTTCGCATCCCCAGAGGCTCTCGTTTTTAAAGGCAGGACGCTTCCTGAATTGCCGGAACAGTATAAGGAACCTGGTGTCAGTAATGCGCTCATTGTTCCGTATGGTGCTTTACCTGCGAACCCTTTTGTTGACGAACAGGTTAAAAAACAACAAGCTGATATTAACGCAGAATTTCATAAATTATTTGAGACGCCACCCCAGGATATGCCAGAATCGTTTGTGCGTTTAATCCTGGCTGATTATGTCATAAATGAAAACCGTCGTCAGATGGAAAATTACGAAAACTACATGCTATGGCCTGGCGCAGTAGAAAAAGAGCTCGTTGATGATCAGATTCAAGAACGAGTGGAATTGTTCGAAAGGGGCCAAGCCACAATCGATCAAATTCTTGACGTCGCAACCCAAACCGATATTCAAAGTTTTGAGCTTGGTAAAGTCACCCACCCTTTTGGGTACCGTATGCAGTATCTCGATGATTTTCGTACAGATGTTAAAGATGCGATTGAGTCACATGGTGGAGTGGTCTATCCGTCTATTGCCCCATATCGATCAATCGGTATTTTGCCTAAAGTCGAACAGCGAAATGATGGAACAGAGAACGGCCAACAAGAAGTTGTCGGATTTATTGTTAAGTACAAACGAGATTTTGGGAAAGTCACTATGCCTGGATCTGACGAGGTCATTCACTTGATCGAGCGTCAAATTGCTGCATATCGTGTCGATGTGGCATCTGGCTTTGATCAAAGCATTCTATCGGCCATGCATGATCTTGCTGCTAAATATCCAATGCGTGTGAAGTGGAATGATGTACTTAATCCTAGCTTTAAGGACCGCCTGATCCGCACTGGATGTAAAGACTTTATCGAGAAGGCTGTCCAGACTGATTCCCTCGAAGATTTTGTCGTGCCTATCTCTACGACTATTTACGGGTATAAAGAGTTTCCAGCACGAAGCAAGCACCTCGGTGATGTGGCCATTAAACCACGATATGACGATACGGTTGCCTACTTTGGACCAGCTTTTTCCAAAGACGAACTTGATGTGTCATTGCGCATAAAAGAATAATTTTTTCGTCATTACTTTTGCTCAGGGCTGTGTACGTGCTGCCAAATGGCATCAACGACTTCGTCGGGTGACGGTCGAGCAGAAATAAGTGGATAGCCGCGTAACTCCGCGATGGTGCGGTAGCCGTCGTTAACCCGGGTATGGAAATCATCTGCCAACGATTCAAACGTATCGGCCGAAGAATTATAGTCGCGCTTACCTTGTCGAGCTAGCCGCTCTTTTTCGGGTAAGTCGAGAATAAAAGTAAAATCTGGGTGCATGTATTCTTTTGAGGTCGCCTCGAGCACCATTGCCTCGATATGATCAATATCCCACCCTTGGCCAAAGCCCTGGTAGGCGGTGGTTGATTCCCAGTTGCGAGCGCTAATGACATCGTACCCCGCAACAAGTGCTGGTTCGATACCTTGTAGCCAGTTTTCGCGGCGCGATGCATTAAGCAACAGGACATTTGTCAGTGGACTGCGTGTCAGCGATTTTGCTTTGATCATGATACGTAGCTCGTGGGCAATAGGTACGACGATGATACCTTTTTCATCGCGTAGGCTCCCCGGCTCTTCGGTGATCAGTGTTTTTAATCCGGCATCACGGGCAATTCGCTCCGCCAGTAGCTGGACGATAGTCGATTTCCCGACGCCATCACCACCTTCGATTACAATATATCGTCCCCTTCCCATAGGTACGATTACTTCATTCCCTTTGGAAGTCCCGGAATAACCGGTGCGGCGTGACGTTGGTCTTTGTAAGCACGCGGCAGCATCTGATCAGGTGACCAGGTTGCGATAAGTTCATCGAGGTCTGAGGTATGTTGGTACTTACCACTCATGCCCTTGCGGCCATCGCTGTAGTCGCCGTCAACTTCACCAGTGGTGTGAAAAATGAGTTGGCCAATACGTTCGCCAACCGGCAGGACGACTGATTCGTGTTGGTTCAGGTTGTAGATCTCAAGCGTAATACGGTTGATGTATCCCGGGTCAATCCAGCCAGCGTCAAAACAGACCGCCACGCCGTTACGGCCCCAGCTGCTACGAGATTTAACCTCCGAGGCGCCACCGTATGGACGGATGCCAACGAACTCGTGGGTGTGCGCCAGGATGCGCTCGCCGGGACGAAGGACGATGATCGGGTGGTCTTCGGGGATATTATCAAATAGTTTAAAGCCGTTTTCTTCGCACCACTGCGCGTGTGGCATGGCTTCGAGAGGGCCTTTGAAATAACGATCGACGTCAGACTTATCGAATGGATTGTAGACGCGGGCGTCTTCGGAATATTCTTGTTTATAAAAATAGTGCCCCAATGTAAAATCGAGGCTTGCTTCGGAGACGTGTTTTTCGTTGAACGGCACACAGACAATTGTGCCATCTTTAATAGCGTTGGTAATTTGGACATTACTATATACACTCATCGAAAACTCTCCCTGTTTTCTCGATTGTACCACGGTGGCCCTCGGATGAGGAATTTGACAATAAAAAAGACCCTAGCGGGCCGATCGCGCGAACTCTAACATTCGTTTGATCGGCCCACTTGGGTTATGCAGCGATGATCCTCGCGAAGTTGCCTTCGTTGGGGATCTGTTTGCGGTGTTGTCGCCAGCCCTTGAAGCCACCACTGAACTCCAGACCGGCCATCTTTTCAAGAAGGGCGAACTCACTGATGTCAGTGAGGGTGCCCTCTAGTTTCGCGAATGTTGCCTGGGTGTCGTGGATGAGCTCCCACTCAGCCTTCGCGAACGGTGTTGCTTGATGCTCGAGTGGTGTCATGTGTCCGCTGCTTCGCAGGTCGTTATAGCGCTCGAACTCCCGGCTGGGGTTCTTTGCGTTTTGGCGACCGTAGCTGGAAGCTGCAGCCCGAGCTGCCGAGGAGCGAATGGCATCAAACACATCATCGAACTCGCCCTCGTCAACGTACGGCAAGTGCCAATCGCCGTATCCCAGCTCACGGGGAGTAGAGGCGTCTCTCGCATCACGCATCAACTTGGCGATCGTCGCGATCTCTCCCTGTGCTTCAGGATGAATCCTGAGCGCAAAGAAGTTCTCGAGCTCGGTCGTCGTGAGGACGATGGTGTGCCACATGTACGTTTCGAGTCCACGGCCAGCCAGCTGCTTGTGAACGTTCAGCATGGTTGTTTCGCTCAAGTCGATCTCGTCAGTGCTCTTGGGGAGCAACGGCAAGATCTTGTCGAAGTCCTCGAGGAGGATCTCGCCAGGAACGAACTCTCGATTCGCTTCGTACTGCATGACATCCTGTGCGACCTCGCGGCCTAGCAAGAGCTCGATCGCCGTTGTGACCGCACGGTCGCGACCCGTCAACCAGATCTCGACAGCTTGATCATGCTTCATGCCGGCCAGGTGTTTGTACGCCTGCATTCCCGGCTGGTTGATCCCGAACTTCTCGGGGATGAACGGATTGGTCAGCAAGCTCTCGAGCTGCGTTGCAATCGGTTTGGCACGCGTGCTTGCAGAATTTCTTGCAAACGCGCGCGGCGTCATCATCTCGCCGTGGACGATCCGAGGATACGTCGCTTCGAACGTTGTTAGTCGACATCCATCAGGGCTGATGGAGTCGGCCTTGATTGTGGCCAAGAAAGCCAAATCTATCACCTCCGTGAATTAGGGCATGAAACGGAATGTTCTACCCACCTGCGTCTATTGTACACACTTGTCAAGAAAATGGGGTGGTATTCATTTCCGCTTGTGCTAGACTGGAATTAGAGCAGCGTATTTTACAACAAACACGGTACTTATTTTCATACAAAACCAATAGACATCAGATCGGGAGCCGTCACTATGACACACGTATCACTAGAGAGAAATATTAATTTCGACGGTGATACTGCGGCCCCGACAAGCCTTAATTCAGAACTTTCTCAAGCTGAGATCAAGGAGGTCTCAACCTTCGCTATTGTCGATAATGAACGTGACGCTATGATGGGTATTTTGGCGCAAAATCTTGCAGACGTTCAAGACAAAATTACGGATCCACAAATTCTCAAAGAGCAAACCAAGCGTATGCTCCAGAATGCCGAGACGACGATTACGGGTTCAATCGAAACAAAGGAGCTATTCCGCCTGGCAGCAGTCGCTATAGAACAAGACGTTTCGCGTGACCAAATCCGTGCTAGTGAAGTTCCGACAGCTGATCTGATGCTGACGTCACTTGAACGCCGACAGCTGGTTATTGATAGCTTATTCCAAAGCCGTGCAACCAGTGTTGACGTGGCAATCGTCAATGAGCTTGGAGACGCACCCGAACAAGCGAACGAAATTGCCGAGGTGAAGTTTGACCTGTATCGGCTATCACTAGCCGAAGGTAATCCCGAAGCACTGGCTGCCTTTGACGCGCTGCTGCCCGCGCTAGAGACGCAGATCGAAACAGAACGCATGATGACACGCACCGAAGAACTAGAAATCATTGCGTACGAGGCATCTGCACCTAGGCAGGAAGTTATCAGTATGTGGACCGGCACCCGGGCGGTATTTGCGATGGCCAACAAGGCGCTGCAACGCGTGATGGAAAAAGTCGCTTAATCGAACCACTGTGTCAAAACAAAAAACTCCGCGATTACCGCGGAGTTTTTGTAAGTCACTTCAGTTATTAGTTAACGAAGTTTTCGACTTTGATGCCAGGGCCTTGGCTGGTTGAAAGGCTGATTGACTTAACAAATCCGCCCTTGATGCTTTGTGGCTTTTGGCTGATAAGGCTGTCGAAGAATGCTTTTGCATTTTCAGCGAGCTTTTCAGGACCGAAGCTTACTTTGCCGATTGAAAGGTGAACGATTGCTTGCTTGTCGACACGGTATTCAACTTTACCAGTCTTTGCTTCGCTGACTGCCTTGGCAACATCAGTTGCAACTGATCCGCTCTTCGGGTTAGGCATGAGGCCACGTGGACCAAGCAGACGCGCGTACTTACCAAGTTTTGGCATGTACTGTGGTGTTGCGATAAGGATATCGAAGTTGATGGTTTCCTTGTCGAGTTGAGCGAGGAAAACTTCGTCACCAACAACATCAGCACCAGCAGCGGTTGCTGCGGCGTGGTCAGCTTCAGGGGCGAAGACGGCAACACGGATAGTTTTACCTGTTCCGTTAGGAAGGCTAACAGTTGTACGGATGTTTTGGTCAGCTTGGCGAGGGTCGACGTTCAAACGAACGTGTGCTTCAACTGAACCGTCAAACTTGCTCGGGCTAGTAGTCGCCGCAAGTGCAATTGCGTCTGCAAGTGAGTAAAGAGTATCTTTGTTCACAAGTGCAGCAGCGGTTTGGTAGGCTTTGCCACGTCGTTCGATACGAGGACGAGTAACAGGCTTTGGACCTTTAGTCATAGTCGCTTCTTCGCCGTCAGCTGAAGTGGTGTCACCAGCTTCTTTGCGGGCTTCTTTTTCAGCTTTTGCTTCGGCTTCTTCGAGGGCTTTCGCACTTCGTTTGCCGGCTTTCGCTACTTTTTCTTCAGCAACTTCGCCAGTTTCTTCAACGGCGACAGCTTCAGTAACGGTAACTGCAGGTGTTTCTGCGTCAACGATAGCGGCTTCGATCTGTGCAACGGTGTTCTTTTCAGAAACATCGAGGCCTAGTTTTTGTGCTTCTTCAAGCAGGTTGGCTTTCTTTGCCATAGGTGTAAACCCTTTCTGTGGTAGTAACGACGCGGGTCTTAATCCGCAATCTCCCAACATTGATTGTTATGTATCTATTATAGCACACCTTACCCCTGTTGTAAATGTGTGGTGACGTTTTGCCATGGGCGTTATATAATGGCAGGCATGACTGAAATATACGAACCATCGACCTCAACCGTAGAACGTATACCAACTTATGACGCCTTTGGTGATCGTGATGAAGCACTGCAATGGGTGCTCGAGCGAATCGTTATGAAAGCTGACCCCGCACCAGGCGCTATTACTGTTTGGTGGCAGAGTGCAAATGAAGGCCTTGGTGGTCGAAGTCCCGAACAAGTATGGGACACTAACGAAAACGAACTTATCGCCTTCGTTGCCTAGTCTTTAGGCCGGATTTGTTCCCCAGAACAAGAATCCGCCCTGCATACCACCTTGAATAGCACCACCCGGGTGGGCTTCGTAGCACGTATCGAGGAGCGTCTGGAAATCAGCTTTTTCTTGCGCGCTCGGATTGTGTAGGTAATAAAACGTCACGTATTTGCCCGGTACTTTGTTGCAGACATAAAACATTAGTGAGATCGTATTTTCTCTTTGAGCGGCTGGCTGCCAGACGGGGTCAGTCGAGCTGCTGGGTATGATGGGTAGGTTCTTGCCGAAATTTGGTGGAAGATAGCCGCTACTTGCGATAACTTCAACTAATCCAGTTGAGTAATTCTCCCAAGGTTTTGAGACGTACCCTTGTCCCCCATTGTTCCAGCCGGCATTAATTTCTTCAGGTTTTTTGCCAGAGCTGATTGACCATAATTGCATGCCTTTTGAAAACTGTTGGGCGGCTGTCTTGAGGGCAGCATTCTGTGCCCGTTGCTGGGCGCCGTTAAACGCAACGATGGTGATAGTGGCAAGGATACCGATGACAACAATGACGATCAGCAGTTCTACTATTGTGAAGCCTCTTCCGGACAGACGAGGCGCTAGCTGGCCCATGGTCGCCACAATCCGCTCCCAAAGCCTGCGCCATTGCCATTAGAATCCGGAAGTACGCTGATGCACATTTCTAACGGACCCCATGCAATTGCGCCGGTATATTCTTGTATGCCGTTCGAGTTTGAGCCAATCCAAAGCTTTTTGCCGGACTTGCTGATAGCGAGCATGGCGTAGTCGCTCCCTGGGTTAGCGGTATTTGTGCAGTTGAGTAAATTATATCCTGATGTCGTGAAGTATGAGTTCTTGGATACCGGTACGGCACCTGCTTCTAGACCAGCTGGACCTCCGGTTCCATAAGGATATTTGTCAGTAACGTTATCGGCCTTGAATAGTTCATACTTCTTGGCGATAGCCGATAAATTACTTTTGACCGCAGCGTCATTGGCCCTGTTTTGCACGCCGTTAAAAGCAACGATCGTGATAGCAGCAAGGATGCCAATCACAACAATGACAATAAGTAATTCGACGATAGTGAATCCTCTTTGTCGCATTATAGTGGTGCCGATGCGAAGAGCGCAGCCATTTCAGTCCCTGTTAGTGCTCGGTTGTACATCCGTACGCCGTCAATTGCGCCTACAAAGCTTTCCACCCCAGCCGCTGTACGACCGATAGAGTTCGATGTGAAGGTAAATGCTCGTGATGTCGAGCCGCTTCCGGCAGCAACTCCGTTGATGTAGTACGTAAATGCCCCATTGGTGTTAAAAGTCACACCAATGTAGCTCCAGGTATTGGCGGCAATCGTTCCTGTGCTGGCGGCATACTGCTGGACGCCCGTTGCGAGTAGTGTTGGCTTGCCGGCATCGATACGAAATTGCACAGATCCGTATCCAGAGCCGACAACCGTCATTGGTTGGGTTATTGAAGTAGGTTTTACCCAGGCGGTGTACGTGAATGCTGGATTGTTCAGGGCGGGATTAGATGGAAGGCTGATGTTGTCGGCGGTGGCAGCGAAATTATAGGCTGAGTTTGCGGCACCATTTGCGCCGGTCGTTAGCGTTGCGCCCGTAACAGTTCCGTTAGCACCAGTACCGCTACTGTCGTTTGCATTACCGTTCAGTTGCCACCAGCCAACAAGGCCATAATTTTCGTAGCACGTACCCTCTGTCGGTCGTCCACCAGTTGCAATATAGTAATCGACGTTACCGTTAATTGCTGTGAGGCAATACTGGACTGGGTTGACTGTATTGTCGACACTGTATTGATATGTTGTACCGTTACTTGTCTTTAAATTAGCTGCAGCGAGATCAGCAGGGTACTGTTCATTTGTGCTGGTGGTCAAACGATAGGCGTCTAGGCTTTTTGCTGAGTTATTGAGATCTGCCTGCATAGCCGAGACTTTTGCTCTATTTGAGACACCGTTGAATGCCACGATCGTAATGGCCGCCAAGATACCGATAACTACAATCACGATAAGAAGCTCGACAATCGTAAAGCCTGTTTGTTTTTCCACCCTTGTCATTAGATTGAGTATACCATGAGCACTATGTCGAAAGAACAATAAAAAAGAAGCTCCCGTCAATTAAGACAGAGGAGCTCTTTTGTAGGAACGAAAGACTAGCCTTCGATTTCGACGCCCATTGAGCGTGCAGTTCCGGCGATAACTTTAACGCGACCTTCAAGGTCAATTGCGTTAAGGAAATCTTTTTTAGTTTCAGCGATCTCTTCGAGTTGCGCACGAGTGATTTTACCCACTTTTTCGCTGTGAGGCTTAGCGCTACCCTTTTTGATGCCAACCGCTTCGCGGATAAGGTCGTCAACTGGTTGTCCCAGTGAGTTCCATGTGAATGAACGATCTTCGTAGACTTGGATGTGAACGATCACGTCCTTGCCCATAAGGTCTTTAGTTCCTTCGTTGAACGGGTTGATGAAGTCCATCATGTTCAGACCCCATTGACCAAGTGTTGAACCAACAGGAGGACCTGCAGTTGCACGGCCAGCTGGGATGCGAAGTTTTAGATTTCCGATAATTTTCTTTGCCATAATTCTCTTTCTTGTACTAAATATATTTGAAGCTAATATCTAGTGCGTAACTAGGGTATTATACTTTTATTTGCGCTAAATATCAAGCGGCTTGGTTGGAGGTTCAAGTTGATCTTCTATCACCGTGTCGATCAGGTGCTTTATAGCAGCTTCTGTTTCAGGGTCGGCTGAATCAAAGAACGATTGTTCAACCGCCCGCAGCGCCAGCGTTTGCTGACGATGTTCACGGGCGATTTCGGCAATATCACGCATCTCTTCCTCGGATATTTTCCCCAAAAGGTTCCGCATCATATCGTGTTTTTTTTGCAAAATAAATTGCATTAAGTCAGCTGCATCCTTGTCCTTGTTATCGCGTAGGTAGGCCTCGGTGGCAACCAGGAGTATCTTGTTAAGAAGACTAATTTCAACCTCATCAAGGGCCATTTCATATAAGTCGGCAATCGGAACTATAGCCAGGTCTTGCTGTTCATATTCGGATGAGTTATCAAACTCAGCCGGCATGACTATACCTTTGTGACTTGGAGTGCGTCGAGTTCGACAGAAGTGTCGCGACCGAACATGCTGACCATGACCTTGACTTTACCCTTTTGGTTGTCAATTTCGCTGATCGCTCCGTCAAAGCCCTTGAATGGACCATCGGTGATGCTAACAACTTCGCCTTCTGAGAAGTCGATTTGGTGCTTTGGATCTTCAACGCCCATGCGCTTTTTGATCTTAGCAATCTCTTGTTCGTAGACAGGAGTCGGTTGTGTGCTGGTTCCAACGAAGCCAGTCACGCCAGGAGTGTTACGGACGATGTACCATGTTTCGTCGGTCAATTTCATTTCAACGAGGGCGTAGCCTTGGAAGATTTTCGCTTCGATAACTTTGCGCTTACCGTTCTTGATTTGAATTTGCTTTTCTTTTGGTACCATGACGTCAAAGATTTTATCAGCCATATCGACTGCGTTAATGCGTTGGCGAATGCTATCAGCAACTTTTTCTTCGTAGCCGCTGTATGTGTGAATGGCGTACCATTGTCGTGATGAATCGTATCGGTTTGTTGACATGTGTTGTTCCTTGTTTTCCTTAACTTAGAATTATTTCAAATAAATACTTAAATAACAGATCGAGCAGCAGGATAAGTACTACAAAGAAGGCGCTAAAGAGCAAGACAGCCAGTGTCAAACCCCAGGTTGCGCGTCGGGTTGGCCAACGTACGAGACGAAGTTCAATCCAGGCTCCTTTAAAATATCCGCCGATGCCAAATAAAGCTTTCAGGAAAGGATTAGTCGAAGCTGATCGTTCACCCTTGTTCTTGGGAGTTTTTGGAGACTTTTTAACGGTCTTCTTTGGAGCAGCTGACTCGGCTTTGATGCGAGTCACGTTTGTTTCCTTAGCACTAGTTGCCATGCGCCTTCCTTCTTTCTTTTTTTGCCAAATAAAATAGTCTGCTCTCTGCAGACTGTCAAGATCATTGTAACTTCTTATTCCCCTGTCGTCAATAGAGGTGTTATGATGGATGAAGATGCTAGAGGCTATACTGTTTGTACTATATGCGGTGCTGCTGGGAATGTTCGGACTCGCCGTGTGGCGACTTCGTTTTGCTTACACTCACTTTACAATGAAACATTTATTAACGGGCAAAAAAATGATCGAGTCATTACCGAGTGTGACGGTATGTATCCCCGCTCGTAACGAAAACCACGCCATGACCGATTCGTTGGAACGTGTTATTGCCAGTAATTATCCTAAATTAGAAATCATTGTTTTGGATGACATGTCAGGTGATGACACTTCTTCACTTATTAAGGCTTTCGCACACGACGGGGTTCGCTTCGTCGAAGGGTCTCGCCTGCCGATTGGTTGGCTGGGCAAGAACCACGCCTTACAGGCGCTCTTAAAAGAAGCCAGCGGTACGTATGTGCTATTTATGGATGTTGATACACGCTTGGCGCCGGATTCGATCGAACAGCTGGTGTCGTATGCTATGCAAGAGCAAGCGGCGATGATATCGGTGTTGCCTCGGCGCGAAGATGGCCCTCGAGCGAGCGTGTTATTCTCGACCCTGCGCTATTTCTGGGAGATCATGTTTCACCGCAAGAGTGCACCTGCGACCGCCAGTAACGCTTGGATGATCCACCGAAAAACGCTGATTGACGAGTTTAATGGCTTTGAATCATTCAAGGATGCCATTCAGCCCGAGGCGCGTTTGTCGGCTGCGCTGATGGCAACCGGCAAATATCGCTTCTTGATCGGTACTGAAATGTTGGGTGTGTCGTATGAAAAGAAGTGGCGCTCACAGCTATCAACCAGTGTCCGCCTCTTATTTCCTTTGCTGGGCGCTAAAATCGAGAACGTCATTATCGCCGCACTAGATCTTTGTATTGCCGCTGTCCCAATCTTTGTTGTTCTGGCGGGCCCGATTGTCGGGTGGAGTATTCATCAGCTGATCGCTGGCCTTATATACCTCTTATTCGCTGGCCTGTACGCGATGTATCTAAAAAAGATATGGTTACGCGGTTGGGTTGCCGGAGCGCTGCTGTGGCCGCTTATAACTATCCAGGAAGCAGTTCTGGCTATCATGAGTGCGATTCGTTACAAGCAAAACGTTGTGACCTGGAAGGGTCGCCTCGTTAAAGCCCTTAAATCCTAGTTAGTATCTTATGTAACAAGTGTTACTTCTTTGTAATCTGTGGCAGTTCGAAGCTAAAGGTTGAACCGTGGTTCAGGCGACTGGTGAGATTAATCTGCGTACCGAGTTTGTGTGACAGCTTGGTTGAGACGTATAGACCGAGGCCTGTGCCGTTCGTTTCACGAATACGGTAATCTTCGCTACGGTAGAATTTATTAAAGATTTTGGCTTGGTCGCTGCGGCTAATGCCAATACCGCTGTCCTTAACAGAGAAAAGGATTTTGCCTCCTTTGAGTTTAGCGCAGACGGTAATTGTGCCTTCGTTGGTGTATTTAATCGCATTGGTAATAAAGTTCTGTAGTAATTCCTCGAGGTACAGGCGACTGGCGTGGACAGATCCTAGTTTCGGCCCAAGGTCGAGGTCGAGCTTTAGCTTTCGGGCCGTGGCGTCCTTGTTATATTCCTTGTACATCTTGTGCATTAGTTCGTCGACGTTGATATCTTCGCCTTCATCGGCGACGCCACGTTCAGCTCGAGAAAGCGTACTTAGGTCGTTGACCATCTTCGCTAGGTACATCACTTGATCGTGCGCCATGCCAATTGAACTTTCGACGACGTCTTGTTTGGGTTGTTGCGGTTGCCCCATCATGAACTGGAGGTTCGAGAGCGTCCCCTCGACGATGGTAATTGGCGTACGCAGTTCGTGGCTGACGACACTGATAAACTCATCGCGTTCTTCTTCGAGGCTTTTTTGTTTGGTGACGTCACGAACAATTAGAACGTAACCAGCTTGTGACTGGCCTTTCTTGTGGCGGCTGTAGGCGCTTTTGATCGGTGCATAGGTCATCTCAAGACGAATCTCTTCGCCGTCAGCGTAGGTGTGTCGTATGTCGTCTCGACGCATTGATTTGCGTGATCCTTTGAGGATATCGAATAATTTAACTGGTTTGTTGTCACTATCAGTTAAGGTAAACAGTTCACTGATGGATTTGCCCCGTAAACTATCGTTAGTGTCGAGCAGGTTCAGGCTAGCCGCATTGTACATCAGTACTTGGCCATTTTCGTCAGTGCTCAGGGTTGCATCGGACAGGTTGTTGATGATGGTGAGAATGCGGTCATATTGTAAGCGTTCCTGCGCCTGACTATGAACGAGTGCCTGGCGACGTGTCTCTTGGGCGCTAATGATCCCGACCATCGAGATGCCGAGTACGAGGATACCAGTAACACCGAGGACGTTGTCAACAAATATCTCTGGGTGCTGTGGAAAGCGAACAATGATATCGCTGATTGCGACGGCGATGACTGTGCCGATACTCAGGACAAGTGCCCTGCGCCCAAAATAAATGTTTGATGCGAGGAATAATAACGCAATCGAGGCGGCAAACGGCTGGAAGAATCCAGTAATGAATACGATAGTAGCGAGTGCAAGTGCCTGGTACATAATCAAACGCCACATCATGTCGATGCGTGACCTAATCGGTGCGAAGTAATGGTATATGCCGGTTGCCAGCCAGAGTGCCGAAATTACCAAGCATGCGAGTGGCCCGGCGTAGTGTGGGCTTTGGATAATGCCAAAGAAAATAAGGAAGTTATGTGCCACAAAAATAGGCGTTCCCAAAAGGGCAATATACCGAACTGCCTTGTCGGACTCTTTATTGAAGCTAATTCCACCCTCGAACATGTGCGTATTATAGCGCAGGCGTAAGCGTTTTGTATATGCGTCTTGGCTGTGAATTATAGATTAAATTTAGATCGTCGGTGCTTCGGACTTCAAAGCACGGCGGTGGTCTTTGTAAAGTGGATCACCAACCCCGACTAATTCCCAAAAGGCAGGACTGTGGTTCATCTGTCGGGTGTGTGCTAACTCGTGAATAATAACGTAATCGATTAGCTCGAACGGCAGTTTCATTAGTGCAATGTTTAGGCTAATCGTTCCCTCTGACGTACAGCTTCCCCATCGGCCGCTGGCGTGTGAAAAGCGAACTTTTTTATACGTCATGCCGTACTTGGCGGCGAGGAACGATAAACGCTTCGGCAAGTAGCTCTTGGCTTCAATACGCAGGGCGGCGATGACAGCATCGCGGATCTCGCGAACAACGCCACTATCGCGAAGCGTTTTAGTTCCCGGCAAGCTAATGATAATTTGTTGACCACGACGATTGACCTGGAATGTGCCAACAGTTGGGCGAACGATCAACGTATGGCTCTTGCCGACCTGCATGCCGTCGGTGTATTCGGTCGTTGGTTGGGACTGGGCGATCAGGTTGCGTAGTTCGTCGCGCGATGATCTAATCAGACGCTTGACCAAAAAAGCCGGTGCATATAACGGTAGCGATGCGCGCAGCGTTCCATCCGGGGCGACACGTAATCGTACTTGAGAGGCACGGGCGCTGCGACGGATCGTGATTTTGCCAAACTCTTCGTCTTGAATGATCGGCATAATTGGTTACCTAATGGTGATACTACGGCCAGTATGCGGTCGTGGACTTTCTGTAATGGGTACTTCGGGACGAGCTCCGGCGAGGTGCTTAAGGACTGACTTTACCTGTGTGGCGTAGGTGTGTTTACCGCTAATAACGATTGGTTTTTCAACAGCAAGCGGTGGCTGGAAGCGTTTGATGGCAGCATCGAAGGTTGCCGGGCTAATAGGTCGGCCGGTTTGTTGCTGTTTAGTTGCACGGCGCTTCGCCTCGATAGATTCTGTCTGTACCCAGACGAGCAGTGGTTTGTAGCCGGCGTGTGTGACTTTTTTCAAAATAGCCAAGCGTTGTAGCTTTGTATTGGTCGGACCTTCGTAGATAAGGGTGCGGTTTGTTTTCAGTAACTCTGTAAACAAGATGTCCGTTACCTTGATGGCCGATTCGGGACTAATATTAGCATCGGTAATAATGTCAGTTGGGTTGATGTAGGGTGCGTGGAAGGTTTTGGCAAAATGCGCAGCAAAGGTTGTCTTGCCGGCACCGGGAATGCCCACCATGATGATCACGTGTGGTGTCGTGGGAGTCAAAGGTTTCATATATGACAGTATAGCAAAGATGTGTCGTTACGGGCACTAGGCACGAGAACTATGCGCTAAAGTATTGCCAGGCAAAGTAGCCACCAACAGCGATGAGAATCACGATAATGATGGCCACAATAATAACTGAAGGATGCGACGCCTTTTGCTTGCCAAAGAACTGACGAATAGTTTGGGCCACGTTGAGAGGTGGTGCTTTTGCGAGCTCGTTGTTCATTTTGTCCGAGGTGCTAAGAGGGGCGGCTTTAGGCTCCGGCTTTGGTTCAGGTTTGACTACCTCTACGACGGGAGGTGTGACTTTGACCGGTTGCGGTTTTATGACAGGTGGAACGGGTGCCTTTACGACGGGTTTCTCGATAGGTTTGTCGACTGGCTTAGGTTCGGGCATGACTGTCCGCTCAGGAACGGGTTGGTCGCGGTGGCGTGCGGGAACACGAAGCGGCCCAGGATTTGGGTCAACTGTGCGCGCTTCGAGAGCTTCGATCGCTTGCAGTTCTACATCGTCCTCTGGATTTATATCATCCAAAGGGTTTTTTGGTGCGTCATCGCGCGGATTCATGGGCTGGTTCCTTTGCCGTTTCTGTCTATGTTTACTTGTAGTATAGCAAAGGGGTTACTCAGACTCTAGTTAAGTCTATATAAATGGGTGAATTTCACCCCTGAGGGCTTTTTCTTCTAGATCAAGACGATCGATCTCAGCCTGCATCGTGGCCTGTACTTCGGTCTTGCGACGATTCAGTTCCGTCACTTTCGCTTCCAGGTCGGTTGCTTCGACTTCCAGGCTGGCAATCTCTTGTTCATGTTGCGAAGCTCTATCTTCGTATTGTTGCGCTTCATTGAGCATCTTTTGTGCCCGGGCAGGCTCGTCTGGCAGATAGTCATTCGATTGTAGTCGAGTTTTCTCAGCTAATACCCTGAACTCGTTGGCTTTCGTGCGCGCCTTGTCGGCTGTGTCACGGATTGATTGAATTGATTTCATCGGTGTCCTCCTGAATCTTTCAGGTGCCATTTGTCATCGGCACCCTTTTCGTATTTCGTTTTTACAGCACTCCACGCAACCTTGTGGGCGGTTTCTTCGTGACCTTCGCTGCTGCGACGTTCACCAGTGTCGGCGTATTCGTCGTAGGCGCTATTAAAGGCCTCTTTATAGATATCCTGTGCATGGTCTGGAAGGACATGACGGACATTATCTGGTAATTCGGTTGTACTGCGATACGGCATACGCACTCCTTACGTTACCCTTTTATTATACGACAAGGCAATTGAGTAGAAAAGTAGCTACAGCTGGGCGTTCTTTTTAGCAGCTCGTTCGATGAATCGTTCATGAATCGCTTTGAATTGATCCTGCATCACATTTAGCTCAGTATCGGTCAAGTCTTCGATATCAACGAATTCAGTCCGGGCGCCGCGGCTACTCTTGATCAGTTCGTTGAGTTTTAACTGCATTGCTTTAGCATCTCGGTTTTGAGTATTTTGGATCGCAAATACCATCAGGAATGTGACGATAGTTGTCGTCGTGTTGATGACAAGTTGCCAAGTATCTGAGAATCCAAAGACAGGCCCAGTCAGTACCCAGACCACGATCAGTAGTAGTGCTAGTCCGAAGGCGGCTGGTGAGCCAAGTCGGTTTGAAACGTTCTGCGAGATCTTGTGAAATGAATCGCGCTTTGGAATCACGGTTTCGATAGGATCGGGCACGACATGACGGACAATTTTAACGTGCGGGTGTTTTGGTTGGGTGTCGATAGTACTCATAATAAATGTAGTATACCACTAACGCTAAAAACTCCAATTGCTGGAGTTTTTAGTAGAGTGTTGCGATCGAATTATGTGCGAATGCGGGTCATCAATCGAAGGTTCGAAAGATAGTGTTCGACGTTGAGTGTCGTGTGCTGACTTAAGTATTCCATGTGCTTGTCAACGAATAGGACGTCACCGCCAGCAGCTGGTGAGTACATTGAACGGGTGTTGAACTCTGGGTCGGTCATCATGTTTGATAGTGTGACACGGATGAGTTCTGCTTCTTTCGAGTCGAGGAAGCGTTGTGCGCTTAAAGATTTGGCCATTATGCGGGTACCTTTACTAGTTTCGGTTTCTTCTTTTCTTTTCGCTTGTCCTGTGACTTTGCCATGTGAACCTCTCGTTTAGTTCGACGTATACGTAACTAGTATCTATTATGCACTATTTGGTGTAATTTACCTAATTTAACCCCTGTGGGACGCTATATGTAGTGGTTCGAAGTGTAAGAATTACAAGATTGGTTCAAAGTAAAATGCGACGACGCCATATTCTTTTTCGTCTTCGGCTGTGTAGTATTCACGGTAAGTGGCGACCGCCTCGGCTGGGGTTTTCGCTGATGGTACTGCGCCCTTGTGATCAACCGCGTTCATCATTTCTTCAAACGATTCAAAGTACAAAACCTGGGTGATTTTAATGCCGACAGCGTACGGCGACGAGTCGATAATTTTTCCAGCTTGCCACAAATCAGAACGAACACTGACCGTGTCCCCTTCCTTGATTTTCAAGAATCGAGGTTTACCAAGGCGGCCCTCAATATATTTGTTGCCGTTTTTAATCTCTGTAACGAGCTCTGAGTTAATGCCAATTTCTTCCATTACTCGTTATTATATCAAATAATCCGATAAGGGTAACAACTGGGCGCTACGGGGTGCAGTTGATTGTTTTTAAGCTACTGGTGTAGCTGCTGTAGGCAGCGGCGACTGATGTGTCGTGTTGGCTATTGGCTTGGGCGATAGCGTTTTGCTTTGCCTGGGTATTCTGTGGGTAGCGCGTGTTGATATCTGCCATGTCGGCAGCCAACTTGTCGTCGGCAGCTTTCTTATCATTGTCATATGATTGCTTGTAGGATAATTTCAAAGTTTCGTTACAGGTTGTCGGCGTAACCTCGCCGTTACCACCTGTGTTTCCAGGATCTGGCGCAGTGGGCGCAGTTGATTCGTCGTATGGAACTGGTATGTAGTTACTCGCGGCGGTTGCAAACATGAGGATGATGACATGTGTTTGCTCGCCGTTATATAGTCCTTCGACCACCGCAACCCCGAGATCTTGGTAATTATCAGATGTAAGTACTGCTTTTGTATTTCGTCCATTGAAAAAACCTTGTGCGTTGGCGGCCGTCACGATCTTGGCTGAGCTACTGAGGATATTGGCGTCGGCATATCGATAGCCAGCCGCTGAAATCATTGACCAGTCGGTGTCGCTGACGGTCGTTTGTCCGGTGGTGAGGTACGAGACGGCTAGGTTACTCGCAGCTGTCATTAGGTTTTGATTGAGGGTGAATTCTTTGAGCTTGTTGTCGGTACGAACACTATTTAACTGCTTGGCGAATTCAAGCGATGTAAGCGACCCGTTCGCATTGCTTGGTGTGGTGATGAGCGTGTTTTCAAAGCCGGCCGTTAGGTCGCTTGTTGGCAGAACTGAAAAAGTACGAGCATCGTAGACGCGTACAGCCAAGACGGCCGCTGCAGCGACAAGGGCAATCAATAGAATAGGAAGAAGAACGTGTTTACGCTTTGTCATGTCTGCATCTTACTATGATTACGATCACCTGACAATTACTTCACCGACGGGAACGAAATATTAATTGACGCACTATTATGAAGTGATGAGTTGCTGGCTGAGATTGTTCCACCCAAGTGCTCCATGATCAACTTGTCGAGGTACAGGCTGAGGCCAATCCCTTCAACTGTCAGGTCGTTCTCGTGCGTGGCGTGATTGAAGGGTTGGAACATGGCGTTGAGTGTCTCGGCAGATCCAAATGAACTATTTTCATTCGTGATCGAAACCTGTGTTTGCTTGCCGTGTTTTGCGGTCGTGACATTGATTTTGCTGCCAGGCGCGGAGAACATGACGGCGTTATCAAGTACGGTTCCGGTGACGTAGCGCAACATGCGCTGGTCTTGTGATACCTTGCCATTGTCGGCGATAGTCTGGGTAATAGTGAGGTTCTTGTCCGCAATTGCGTCACGCTGTTTCTGAATGGTTGACTGGACAAGTGCCTGTGGAGTGAATGTCTCGGTCTGTGTCGACATGCCATTGATCTGGGCGATAACTGTTAGCTTGGCGACAAGCTCTTCTAGGCGCTGTGTGCCGTCGACGATGAGTGCTTTGACGTTGGCTGGGATGATGCCGTTAGCAGCCAGTGCAACGTGCAGCTGAGCGATCTCGTTGCTCAGGTCATCTTGCATCGCCAAGATGAAGTTTGTTTTGGCGTTGAATAGCTGGGCGCGGTGGAGCTTCATGGCTTGGTTGGCGAGCGCTACTTCTTTGTTGATGTATAGTGTGCGCGCCCCGAAACTGATGATTAATGCGATAGCGACGGCAATGATGATCGTGTAGACAACACCACTGCTGAGGTTGGTGCCATTGGCCGCAGCATTTAACAGCACTGTCACGGCAACTGTTAGAACAATTGAGATGACGATTGGAAGCCAGAAGTAGACTGACATAAAGGCACTGCGGGTCGCCTTTTTGATGTCGGGGCTTTGGATATCGGCCAGTGATGAGGCGGCGCCATTTTCCAGGAGTGCATCTGCTTTTTTGCGAAGCGTTGCAGCGACAGATTGCAATGTCACACTCGCAGGTACCATGCTAGCAGCGGCATCAAGGATCGTGATCGGTGTACGGAGGTAGTGTGATGCGAGTGACAAGAACGTATTCTTGTCTGTTGCCAGTTGCTGTTCACGCTTCAAGACTGATCGTAGTCGACGGATGCGAGCCCATTCTTTGTACGATTCACGGATCAGGAACACACCCAGGAAGGCGGTTGCGCCGTACGTGGCAACGATGGCTGCAGTGAGCGACCGGTTGTCACTGGTTGCGCCTCCGACAATTGGCGCGTCATCGTCGTCAGGTGCCGGTGTTGTTGTCTCGGGATCAGTGGGTGGCGTGGTGGGAGTTAAGGGTGTTGGTGTCGGCGTCGAACCTTCTGTTGGTGCAGCTGGTGGTGTTACTTCAACGATCGGTGCAACAGGTGTAATCGGTGTCGTTTCTTCGATTGGTGGCGTTTCGAGGACGATGAACGGGTCAGATACAACTTGTGAGGTTGTATTGCCATTTGTGTCATATGTAATAGCTAGTAGTTTGTATGAACCACCGAGCGTCGCAATACCGGCTGGAATCGTGTATGTCAGAATTTCGTCAGGTGAGGCAACGCCAGTCACGCGGGCGGCACCCGTCGTGCTGGTGGCGTCGGCAGCAAGTAGGAAGATACTAGCCGTCGCTGGCTTAGTTAGGACGTTATTATTTCGGAAGCTGATAGTTGCGGCGACATCTTCGTTGTTGAGTGCGTAATTGCGTGTTTCAATGCTCGTCTTCCACGGCGAGACGACAGTCTGTAATTGCTTACTGACGATACCAAATGTATCAGCAAAGGTTGTTTCGGTAGTTTCGGCGACAGCGTAGAAGTCACTCGCACCAGCTACTGTTTGAATCGGATCGACTGTCATAGCAAAGTTAGTTTGGTTACTGGCGGTATCGCTCTTAAGCAGGTTGACGCCTTGGCGCCACTGGGTACGCCATTCAACCGCGACTAATTGATCGTTCACCAGGTTACGGGAACTGAAATTATTCGTGACTTTGCCGTTGATCGCTCCCCCACTGTTACGAGCGAATAGCTGAGCACTGGTTTCATACTCGCCGAGTGCGTTTAGCGTTTGAATAGTGTGTTCCCCGGCGACATAGGTGCGGTGAATCAGTACTTCGAGGCTGGCATTATCAATCAATCCGCTGTCGATTGCACCTATCCAGTCAGATGCTGTCACGGTTGCGTTACCGACGGCTGAATCGCGGTAGTACAGGTTCGCATAGCTTAGTCCCTCGGTGACGGTTGTGACGAGGCTGGTAACCCATGGGCCAGCAGCGCTAGTGGCGAATTGTCCAGTTGAGGTAGTGCTGGTAACACGAATCTGTAGGCCACCGGCAGGTGCGTTGGTCGAGTTTCCGAGTCCGTCGCGTAGCTCAACGGTGATATTTGGCGAAGTTGTGTTCGGCGCAATGGTGACCGGTGATGTCGGCTGTGTAATAGCTAAGGCGGTAATTGGGTTAGTGTTGCCTTCACCAACGGTAATTTCAGTCTGTTCCCCCTGGATGCCATTAACATCAGTTGCGATAACGGTCTTTTCGCCTTCGGTTGTGAAGGCTACTTGGTTAGTGAATACCTTAACCCCCTTATCAATACTTGGGATGAATGTGTAACTCTGTGGTAACTGTGCATCAGGGTCGTCGCTGCTGAACGAGACTGTGCCGTTATAGTTCTCGACGATGTAGCCATCGACGTCGCGGGCGATCAGCACCAGAGAGCTCTTCGTGCCTTGGCTTTGTGGGTCGGAAATGTTGGTAACGAGGAAATTGTTCACGACACGCGGAATGTTCGATGATGGTAAGACGGAAAGCGACTGTACCGCATTAACCAATAGCACATCTGGTGCGAGTGGTAATGTATCGCTAGCAGTGATGGTTCGTTCGCCTGCGGCAGTATCTTGGTAGTAGAAGTTAGCGGTCGACGCACCGCTACGCATGACGACACTGTTTACATCCCAGTTTACTTTTGAGCTGCCGAATCGGGATGTCGATGTATCGCTTGTGAGGTAGATCGTCTTGTCGCTAGTAACGGGTACGGCAATACCATATTGGTTTTGCTGCTGGATAGTCAGGACTTCTGACGGTGCATAGGCATCAACGACGATCGGTTGTGTCAGGTAGACCAGTTGGGTTGGATCGCCATAGCGTAGGGTGACAAGGCCAACTTTACTTACCGTAACACCGCTAAAGGTTCCTGTTGCTGGCATTGATTGCGTACCAGCTGTGGCGGTATCGTTGCGGTAATAGAAGCTAACAGATGTTTGCCCATCTGGAATCGTAAATGTTAACTGACTCGTGAAATTGCCATTACGCATCATTGCGTACTTACCTGCACCATTTACCGCACCAAGGGTAATGGTTTGTCCGTTTCCGGTCGCTGGAGTGACTTGATCATTGGCGTTGAGTAATTCAATTGTAATCGCGTCGGTTACACCGCCGCGTTCAAGTGGCGTCGTTGCCGGGGTAAAGCGGAATGACTTCGGGTTGCCGGCGATGGCGTTGCCAGTGTGTGTGATTGGGCTAAGTGCGCCCGATGTACCGGTTTGTGAATCATCGACCGTAATCGTGAATGGCCCAACGTTATTTTGTTTGTAATTGAATTGGCCATTCGAGCTCCCCGCGTTGATTATGAACTGTCCATTGCCAGAGATGACGCTATTCTCGTCAGATGAAGCGTAGAGCGTCAGCGGGCTGGTGGTGACAGTAATATTACCGAACTCGTCATATAGACCAACACGGTACAGTCCATTTACTCCAACTTCAAGGGGTGTCGGAGCAGTTAAGAATCGGATCTCGGCAATATTATCCTGCGAGATGATCGTTATCGAAGTGGTTGACTGTGTCAGGCCGGCGGACTGCGCAGTTATGGCGCCGGCACCGATCTGTGTCTGGCGGTAGCTAGCGGTTGCTTGTGATTGACCGGCTGGGATGGTGATTTGGCTCGTTGCGTTGCCGTTCGCATCGTAGAATGAGCCAGTTTGGTTGTTTGAGCTAAGACTGATAGTCGTGTCACTTGTAGCTGGGACAGATAGGCCGTAGCTATTTAAGAGCGTCGTTGTGAGGGTGGTTGGCTGGCCTGCTTGTGCGGTTGATGCCGCTGCTTGAAGTTTGACTGATGTGGCAGCACCTTCGACATACGTCAGCGATGCACTGGTATCGATCAGGCTACCGGTTGTGTCAGTAGCGCCGACTTGATCACGCGCATAGATTGTCACTTGCCCAGCCACGTTATTGCGGTACGTGACAGTATTAGTCGAAGTGCCTGGGTTAAAGACGACACTGGCGGTGCTAAACACGCCGTCCGACGATGTTGTCATGTAGACAGTTGTGCGAACTTTGGCTGGTGAGATGTCGCCATTTTGGTCAAGTAGAGTGATAGATAGGCTGCTTGATTGGCCTTTCGTAAGGGTCGTACTTGGCGCGGTAAGGCCAATACGAACTGGGAAGTTAGCATCAGTGATCGTCATCGTCTGTGACGTCGAGATCAAGCCATTAGCAGACACAGTCAAACTACAGCTACCTTGGATCATTGCTTTGTAATAGAACGTCGCATCGCTACTGCCCACCGGTAGCGTAATGTCAGTAACCGGTTGCCAGTCGACGTCATTTTCCGAGAATGTGCCAGTTACACAGTTCGAAGCCAGGTTGAGTGTCGTCTCGGAGGTAAGTGGCGAAGTATTGCCATAGCTATCACGAACGACAACATGTAGCGCGCTTGACGGCGAGCCCTCGGGGACGGTTTGTGGCTGAGTGGTGTAGATAACGCGGTATGGCGCTTCCGGTGTCACGGTGACTTGTTGCGTGACTGGGTTCGCAACGCCAGCCATCGAGACGCTGATCGCACGTGATCCAGCGAGCGTGCTTGAGTAGTAGAATGATGCCGAGGCTTGTCCGGCAGCGATTGTAACAGTACTAATCGTTTGTGTGTCACCGGTGTTCAGATAGAACTGACCGTTTGGTACCTGTAACTGTAGTTGGGTGGCGCCATTTTGGTAAGCTGGTGTGCCGTCGGCTTTACGGAGCTCGACAGTGATAATGTCCGTCTTCTCGCCTGCTTTGATGGTCTGTGGTTGCGTGGTGATGACCATGCCGTCAACCGCGTAACTGGAGATTGATACTTGTTGCGTCGCAGCGGTGATGCCGGCAATCGTTGTTGTGAGCGTACAGTCGCCAGGCGCAGAATCTTTGTAGTAGAACGTCGCGTCACTCGCACCAGCTGCTAGGTTGATTGAGGTGATCGCTTGCCAGTTAGTATTGCTTAGTGAGAACGAGCCAGTGCCACAACTTGATGACACCACCATTGTTTTATCAGTAGAGAATGTCGCGTTATTGTTGAATTGGTCGCGGATGATGGCATGGATAGCCGCTGTTGATGCATTCGGTGCGACTGAGGGTGTTGATGACTCGTACACAATCTTATTCGGCGCGGCTGCTTGAACGATCAGTGGCTGTGTTACTGACGAACTTCCAGTCGTTGCCGTAATAGTCTGTGCACCAGACTTCTCTCCGTAGTAGTAGAATGATGCCGCCGCAGTGCCCTGAGGAATATTGATTGAGGTGATGGCGGTTGCTGTTGAGCTGCTGGTTGCTACAAATTTACCGTTGGCAATCCCAAGTGCAACGTTAGTTGTACCGTTTTGCAGGGCTGGTGTACCGTCGGTTTTACGGAGTTCAATATCGATTTTGTTACTGACGGTACCGGCAGTAGTAGTTTGCTGCGTTGAAGTGATGGCGATACTTGCGATAGGCTGACTAGTAATAGCCAATGTTGCGGTTGCGTTTCGGATGTCGACATCAGGGTTGTCGAGTGTCGCCTTATCGCTCGCCGTTAGTTGTAGTGCGCTACCGTAAAAAGCACTGTCTTTGGCGTAGAATTGCACTGATGACTGTCCAGCCAGGATTGTGACGGGACTCGTTGTCCATGGGCCAGTTGCGGACGCTGAGAAACGCGTCGTTGTTTGGTTGCTGTATGGATACACGCTGCGGTTGGTGTCCTGTATGACAATGTTACCAAATACGTCATAGCTAGAAACTGTAAACGCGGCCGAAGCGGTATCGACAGGAGTGCTGGTCGAAAGTGGCGTAATACCAAAGTTTTCAGTATCAGACGACGTGATATCAACTTGATCTGGTGTCGCTGTCATACCAGCCCGGTTGGCGCTAAGTGTACTTGTGCCAGCCAATGTGTCACGGAAATAGACGCGCTTGCTGCTTTGACCTTGAGTGATGGTGGCTGAGGTTACTGGGGTAAACGGCGTTTGGGTTAAGGAATATTGACCACTCGGCGTTGAACTCGTTAGGCCAATAGTAGTCGTTTCGACGGCCGGCGCGACTTGATTAGTGCTATCGAACAACTGGATGTCTACAGGTGTTGAGTCCCCTGCTTCGATTGATGATTCTTGTACGGTGAGTGTGATCTTGCTCGGGAGTGCCGTGACGATCTGAACGTCTTTTGTCGCGTCTTGGAGGCGTACAGTTTCGGTCATCGGTCGGCCGTCGGTGAATGTCAACGTCGTGTAGTCGGTTGCTGTGCTGATGGTTGTGTCACTAAAGGCAATACTGGTACCGGTGAGGCCTGATGGAATCGTGAATTCAGTTGGGCCTGACACGCCGGTTGATGTGTCGGTTGGGAAATAGAATAATGATGTTGCTGTATCGCTGCCGACCCGAATCGTGACATCCGAGTCAGTGCTGACAAGATTGCCCGCGTCATCGAGTAGCTCAACGAGGTAGTGAGACTTTTGACCACTGACCATTGCCTGTAATCCAGTGACGCGCATTTTGGTTGGTGGCGACAGTCCGGTCGTGATTGATTGGTTTGCATTCAACCAACCAAAGTCCCCACCGGTTGATTCAGTTGCATTGTCCATCGCCTTGATGGAGGTGGTGTGGGCGGCTGAATCGCGGTAATAGATATTGGTTGACGAAGCATTGGCGGCAATCGTTGTATCGAATGGCATCGTACCAGACCAAGTGACGCCGTCTTTACTAAACTCGCCTGTCGCTGAGGGTGAGTAAAGGTAGATATGCTTTTCGGCCGCAACGGGAATGCTAAGACCGGTTGAATCTTGGGTTTGAATGGTAATCGGTGAGCTGTAGTGGCCAGCAGTAATACGCTGTTCGGGGGTGATGATAGCAAGCTTGCTGATAGTGCCATTGTTGGCTGGTTGAACGGTAATGGCACATTGTTGACCCTTGGCGACGGCGCCTTCGATTGAATCAGTGGCGGTCACGCAGTATTCACCCACGCTACCCATCGTAACGCCATTAGTGAATGTCTTGATACCGTAGTCGGTTGTTTTCATCGTGTAGCTGGCAGGTACGGTTGCCGCTGGATCGGTCGAGCTAAAGTTGATGGTACCCGTGTAATCGTTGCGCTGAACACCATTCTTGTCAGTGACGCGGATTGTGACGGAACTCGGGACACCGGCTTTAATTGGGTCGCTGACACCGCTGACGACAAATCGGAACGGTGAACTGATAGTTTCGATCTGAGTGAATGGAGCGACACCCTGGACGGTACCCGTAATTGTTGGCGTGCCTGAAGTAGCGTCCTTGTAGTAAACAGTAACGGTTGCTTGGTTGGCCGGGATTACGACAGATGTTTTGTTCCACCGTGTCGAGATGTCTTCGCTAAGGTTGGTCGCAAAGGCGCCACCCGTAGAGGTTGAAGTGAGCGTGACAGTTGTCGGTGTTGGTGAGGTGACAGGGTTATTGCTCGCATTACGCGCTTGCACAGTCAGGGTGCCAACTTCTTCCTGCGAAAGGTTGAGGGTGGCATTACTGAATCGGTATGACTGCGCGGTGTAAGTGTAATTGCTGTTGTATGTGACTGTATTGGTGTATGGACTTGAGACAGCGATTGGCGCAGTACCGATAGTACCTGCCGGTGCGACCGCTGTTAGTGTATTGCTATTAACATAGGTGACGTTAGTTGCGAGAGTGCCGTTAAAACGCACTTGGTACCACGTGGCGCCATCGGGGTTGACGACAAAGTTCGATCCACTGAGTGTGACAGTGGTGCCACCACCCATCGGCCCGGCGGCAGGTGTGAATGTTGTTAAGTTTGGATCCTGCAATTTGTATGTATAGGCATTAGTCAGGACCGACGTTTGTCCGTAGTCATCTTCAACCGTAACGGTGAAAGTGCCGGGCCGCAGTGTGCTTGGAGTGGTGAATGTTAATGTCGTTCCGTTCACAATGATGACTGACGGTGAATAGATGTCCCCTATTTTCACTTTCAGATTGCCTGCAAAACCAGAGCCGGTCATAGTGACTGTGTCGCCGCCGGCAATGAATCCGGCGGTTGGCGAAATGCTCGACGCAACTGGCGGTGCGGTGAAAGTGTATGCATTTGATTTCGTCACTGTTTGATCGTCATAGCTGGTAGCAATAACGTCTGTTGTACCTGCCGAGCGAGCTGGTGTCACAGCGGTCATTTGGGTTGGTGAGACAATCTGGACATTTGTTGCCGGGGTGCCGCCAAAGCTGATGGCCATTGTTTTGGCGATACCGATATTCGATACAGCAACGGGCGTGGTGGAGTCTGTGACGGTATTGTTGCCAAGTCGTCCGTCGTTATTTTGACCCCAACAGTACGCTTGGTTGTCAGATGCTTGTGCACAGGTGTGATAGTACGAACCGGAAATGGTCGTGATTGACTTACCCGCTAACGCGCCTGTCATGTCGATAGGTGTCGGGACATTTGATACTGTCGTTGTGCCATTGCCGAGCTGTCCATCGGTATTTCGTCCCCAACAGTAGCCCTTACCTTCGGTTGTTGTTACGCAGGAGTTCCAGTCAGATGACATAAGCGTTGAAATTGTCTTACCTGATAACGCACCCGAAGTCGTAACGATGGTCGGCACTAACGTCGGATTGCTCGACCCATTACCCAATTGACCTTCGTCACCAGTTCCCCAACAAAACGCAATATTATCGGTCGATAGGGCGCAAGTATGACTGTAGCCTGGCGCTATGGTTTTTAATGTTTTCCCGCTTAGTGCTCCGGCAGTATACACAGCAACTGGTACGTTTGACTGCGCGTTGCTGTTGTTGCCGAGTTTACCCGAGTTTTCTCCCCAACAGTACGCTTGGTCATCAGACGCAATCACACATGCATGGTAAAGCGTAATAGCGATCGACTTAATTGTTTTTCCAGATAACACACCGCTAGTTGTGACTGCGACCGGAATATTAGACTGTGTCGTAGTTCCATTGCCTAGCTGTCCACGGAAGTTAAAACCCCAACAATACGCTTGGTCGTCGGATGCGACGACACAGGTGTTAACATAGCTTGCGTCCATGACTTTAATTGTCTTGCCGTTGAGGACACCTGCTGTATTTATCGCCACCGGGATGAGTGATCGAGTTGTCGAATTGATACCTAATTGACCGTATGAGTTGCCACCCCAACAGTAGGTTAAGTTATCGGATGCTAACGCACAGGTGTGCTCAGATCCCGCTGAAATTGACTTAATTGTTTTTCCAGCCAACGCACCGGTAGTGCTTACCGGCACAGGGACTTGTGACGAAGTTTGTGTGCCATTACCTAATTGCCCCGATGAGTTGCTTCCCCAGCAATACGCTTGTTGTTCATAAATTCCACATGAGTGATTCCAGCCAGTAGCAATACCGGATAGTTGCTTGAACCCTGCAAAGAAGTTTGTGCCCGTGAACGTGACGGACTGTCCACCAGCCGTCGGCCCGCCTGTTGGTGAAAGGCTCGAGATAGTCATAGCTGCGTTTTGGTACGTGAATCCACCCGTGAGTGTTGTTGATTGGCCATAGATGTCTTCTAGAATAATATCAGTTGTTCCGGCCGTAGCCGCTGCGGGCGTTACGAATGTCAAAGTTGTACCGCTTACGACCGTGACTGCTGCTGCGTAGTTAGAACCGACCTTTACCTTCATGCCGTCAGTAAAGTTTGTCCCAGTGACAGTAATAGTGTCACCACCTTCTTTTGGTGCTTTGTTTGGAGATGCAGACCCGATTGATGGAATGCCACCATAGGTATAGCTGTTTGATGCAATCGCAGTGGTGTTGTCGTAGCGAGCGACTGAAGTATTAACTATACCTGATGCATGCGCCGGTATCGTCGCAACGAGTGATGTTGGACTTGCAATTTGTGTGACTGGGGCATTATTACCCCCAATAGTTACTTGTGGGTTACGCGAAGCAACATTGCCAACCGCAACCGGCACAAGCGAAGTTGCCGTTCCTCCGTTACCAAGCAATCCATTTGTGCCACTCACCCCCCAACAATATGCCTTGTTGCTGTTCGAGACTGCGCATGCTGTCGAGGTATACACAGATATTGATTTGATTGATTTATTGAGTAATGCGCCTGTCGCATCGACCGCTACCGGTACATTTGAGTTTGTGGTCGAATTATTACCGAACACTCCATTTTGATTGTTCCCCCAGCAGTACGCTTTGTAGTCAGATGCAACGCTACAGGTTTGAGTAGGCCCTAATGATAGACTCGTGATATTTTTTGCGTAAAGTACGCCAGACGTATCGACAGCAATTGGCACAGCTGAACTAGCAGACGTGCCGGCTCCTAATTGTCCAGTAGTGCCGAGACCCCAGCAGTAGGCAAGGTTGTCGGATGCAATTGCACAGGTATGGTTACTCGTGACAACTGATGTAATCGTCTTTCCACTAAACACTCCGTTGGTTACTACCGCAACGGGGACGCTTGAGCTGGTGGTCGTGCCATTACCAAGCTGTCCGTCGACGTTATAACCCCAACAATACGCTTGACTATCAGAAGCCACCGCACAGGTACTGTTAGCGCCAGCACTGATTGATTTAATGGTCTTGCCCGATAACGCCCCCGTCATAGATACCGCAACGGGCGTCGTCGCGTCAACTGTCGAGTTATTTCCGAGTTGGCCGTTACCATTACTTCCCCAACAGTAAGCAAGGTCGTCGGATGCAACTGCACAGTAGTGTGCATTTCCGCCACTAACTGATTTCACTGTCTTACCAGCCAGTACACCAGCCTTACTAACTGCAACTGGTACGGCTGAGCTTGATGTTGTACCACGTCCGAGCTGTCCGTTTGACCCGACACCCCAACAATATACTTGGTCATCTGACGCAATCGCACAGGTGGAGTTTTGGGTCGACGCGAGTGATTTGATGGTTTTACCGGCCAAAACGCCATCATTTACAACCGCTTGAGGGAAATATGTTTGCGGGGCGTTGTTTGTACCCGCCCAGTTTATAGTCCCCCAACAATACGCAGCCTGATCGAAGACACCACAAGTGTTCGTCGACGAGGTAACGATATCAGTGGTCATTCGTGTACCAGAGGTAAAGTTCGTTCCGGTGATTGTCAGATCACCACCACCGCCGACAGGCCCATTTGCAGGCGATACTGAAGAAATGGTCATTGGCGGATCGGTATAGTTAAAAAAGACTGACGTCGATTGTTCGCCGTAGAGATTCTCCGTAACAATTTCTGCATTGTGAGCGTTGGACTGTGACGGTGTGACAAATGTAATAGTAGTACTATTTACAAGATTGAATTGGCCGAGATAGACATCGTCAAATTTAATCTTCGTATCAGTATCAAAGCCCGATCCGGTGATAGTGATTGTATCGCCGCCGGTAATGAGACCGCTTGATGGCGAGATTGTTACACTGCTAGGCCCTGGCACATATTCGTAGTTAGCCGTTCGAGTTGCCGATTGGTTATCGTAGCGTGTGACTGCTGTATCTTTGATGCCGGCAGGCTGCGCTGGAGTTACGGCGGTCAATGATGTTGGTGAAACATACGTCACGTTTTTAGCAGCTACGCCACCGATAGTCACATGAAGATTATTTTTCATGACAAAGCTTGTCGCGACAGGAACGGTACTTGTCGTTAACTGGCCATTACCAAGTTGTCCACCTGTATTAACACCCCAACAATAGACACGGTTGTCTGAGGTGGTAGAACACGCCATGCTCGTCCCTACTGTAACCGACTTCATGGTGTTGCCAGCAAGCACGCCGGCTGTAGAAACGGCAACTGCGCCTGCTTTTTGTACGGTAGATCCATCACCATTTACACCGCCACTACCGCCCCAACAGTATGCCAGGTCGTCAGAAGCGATCGCACAAGTGTTTGCCGATCCTGCTGATATTGCCTTCATCGTCTTTCCGTTGAGCGTACCGGCTGTATAAACGGCGGTCGGGACATTAAGCTGTGTTGTTCCTAGGTTAATCCCTAATTGGTAGTTAGCATTACTACCCCAACAGTAGGCCAGGTCGTCAGAAGCAATTGCACAACTATAGTTGCCACCAGTAGTAATAGTTTTGATAGTTTTGCCCGCAAATGCGCCAGATGTCGTTACGGCGATTGGCCATGACTGCGCAGCCGTTGTTGTGTTATTGCCCAGTTGTCCAAGCCCGCCAGCGCCCCAACAGTAGACTTGATTATCGGAGGCAATCAGACACGCACCAGATTGCCCGACCGATATAGATTTGATTGTTTTACCGCTGAGCGTACTTTGGCGTGTAACGGTTACGGGGATATTTGATTGAACAACAGTGTTGTTGCCTAATTGTCCACTACTCCCAGCTCCCCAGCAATATGCCAGGTCATCAGAAGCTATGACGCAAGCGCCCGACTGTCCTGATGATACGCTCTTAATTGTTTTATTGGCTAGCACCCCGGCACGACTGACCGCAACTGGAACACTTGAGTTGACGACCGTATTGTTACCTAGTTGTCCTTCGGTTGCACGACCCCAACAATAGACAAGGTCGTCAGAAGCAATTGCGCAGGCAGTATTTGTGCCTACGCTAATGGATTTGATTGTTTTGCCTGCAAGGACACCGGAGGTATCAACTGCAACAGGGGTGCTAGACAGTGTCGTCGTCCCATTCCCAAGTTCACCGTAAGGATTGCGACCCCAACAGTAGGCTTGTTGCTCGTAGATACCGCAAGAGAATTGCCCACCACTTGATATCTGCGAAATCTCTTTAACGCCTACAGAAAAGCCAGTGCCGCTTACGGTGACCGCTTGCCCACCAGCGGCAGGGCCTTTCGCTGGACTGATGGCGGTTACTGTGATCGGGCCTTCGCTGTAGACAAAGTTGGTTGCGTTAGACTCCTGTCCGAAAGCATCGATCACGGATAACTGCACATTGCGGGCGTAGAGCTGTGATGGTGCGGTAAAAGTAAGGGTGGTGTCATTAATATACGCCGCAGTCGCTACAACTGCACCGTTCATCTTAACCTGACTGCCGGTCGAGAGGTTAGATCCGGTGATTGTAATCGTGTCGCCGCCTGATATTGCGGCACTGCTTGGTGCCAGACTAGAAAGTATAGGGGCCGAGGCATACGTGTAGCCATTAGCGATTGTCGAAGATTGATTGTCATGTTGTGTCACTTTGGCAGTTTTTGAGCCAGCACTACTGCCAGGAGTCACTGCCGTTAATGAGGTCGATGAAACGAACTGCGTATTAAGAGCGGGTATATTGTCGATAGTCAGTTGAGGTGTTGATTTAGTGAGTACATTTGCAGCAGCTGGTGCTAATGCCGAAGCGGCTGTATTGTCACCAATTTGCCCGTACGTGTTAGTGCCCCAACAATACAGTTGATTATTTGAAGCAACCACACAACTGTGTCCTGATCCAGTTGAAAGGCTTACCGTTGATAGACCTGCAAGTGCGCCCGATGTCACGACAGGTTTTGGTAGTGTTACGAGTGTTGCATTTGTACCGTCGCCGCGTTGCCCACCAGTACCAAGCCCCCAGCAATATGTATTATTGTCTGATGCAACGGCACAGGTAGCTGTGTTCTTTGCAGATATAGACAACATTGTCGTGCCAACTAGAGTGCCGGTCAGCTCGATAGCAACAGGAACCGATGAATTAGCAGTACCACTACGACCTATGTATGACCCTGCTCCCCAACAAAATACCGATCCGTCGGTTGCGAGGGCACAGGTATGTTGTTGCGTCATGCTTGTAGAGCTAAATACCTTGCCTGCTGGCATGGCAGACATATCGACCGTAACGGGTACAGTTGAATTGGTTGTTGTTCCGTTACCAAGTTCACCATTAGTATTACGGCCCCAGCAATACGCTTGGCCTGTGCTGGCTACTGCGCAGGCCCCTGTATACCCAACCGCGACTGAGGTTAAGAATTTGCCAGCAGTAACTCCAGTATTGGTTACGAGAACGGGCACGTTCGAACTTACTGATCCACCGTTACCAAGTTGGCCGTTTGTTCCGAGCCCCCAACAATACACGTTTCCGTCGGAAGCTGTGGCACAGGTGGTCGTTGCGTTCGCATTTACAGATGTAATGGTGAGACCCGCTAGCACGCCTGAAGCCGTGACAGCAACAGGTACGGTCGAACGCGTGTTTGATGCATTTCCTAGTTGCCCAGCTCCATTCATGCCCCAACAAGATAACGAACCGTCGGTTGCGAGTGCGCAGGCGTGGCCATTTCCGGCAGTAAGTGACTTAATGGTTTTACCTGCAAGCGTGCCGTCAGTATTTACTGGCACTGGAGTAGTTGAACTCGTCGAAGTGTTATTACCTAGCTGTCCAGCAGTACCAAGCCCCCAACAATAAATTGCCCCGTCATATACTCCACAACTAAAGAAGTCGCCGGCTGCAACTTGCGTGGCTTGCTTTTTGCCCATTGAGAAATTAGTTCCCGTAACGGTGACAGATTGTGCGCCGGCAAGTGGGCCTTTGTTGGGTGTAATGCTCGTAAGTGTCGGTGGTGCATCGATGAATGATAGTCCGGATTCCAGGTTGAACCGTTGTCCGTCAGCATTCACGACCGTGACGCGTTTTGCGCCAGCGACGGTTGCGGCAGTGGTAAATGTCATAGTCTGGGCATCAACATATGCACTCGTTGTCGCGACACCGTTCAGCTCAACTTTAGATGTCGCTTCGAACCCAGTACCAATAATAGTGACTGAGTCGCCGCCAACCACTGACACAACTGCCGGTGCAACACTTTTTACGACGGGTGCGGCCGAGGCTTGAGCAGGGTCGGCAAAGATGCTGACAGCAAACACACTGAGTACGAACAAGAATGCAGAAAGAACTGTATTCTTTACCATTCCTCTGCGCAGCTTTGTTGTATTCCCTATCACCCCTGGCCTGTCGTATTAATTATTTCGTTATGAACGTACGCTATTTCGTTGTGTGACTATTGCAGTCGTTCGATCGCTGCTTTGGCGGCAGCATTCTCGGCATCATGTGACAAGATCGCCTCGTATGTCTTGATGGCATTCGCCGTGTCGTCGGCTTGTTCGTAGGCCACGGCCAGTAGTTGTTCAAGTTGTGTGTTGTCTGGTAGTGCGACGAGCCCTGCTTTGTAGGTTGCAATGGCGTCCTGCGGCTTGTTTTTGCTGTACAGCTGAACATTTGCGAGGTTCGCGTACGTGTTCAGTGACTTCGGACTCAGCTCAATTGATTTCTTGTAGGTTTCAATTGCTTTATCCACCTGTCCAAGATCACGATAGGTGTTACCGAGGTTATTAAGGATAACGGCATCTTTGTCATCGAGTTTGGCTGCTTCTTCGTACTGCTTCTTGGCACCTTCCAGGTCGCCAGTTGCATAGAGTGCAACTCCATAGTTCTTGCGGGCATCGGCGTCTTTAGGGGTTTTGTCGACTGATTCTTTTAGTTCTGGTAGTTTCTGTTGGTATTCCAGACCGATTTGCGTCTGTGGCACGTCGGTTTTGTCTTTGTGGTTCAGAACAAAAAAGACAATTAGTCCCGCTGCAATCAGCAGGACAACACCGCCGATGACGATGCTGATGATTTTATGTTTGGCAACCCATGATACGGTCGATTTCACTATGTTACTTGTTTTTTGAAAAAGCACTCGCAGTACCCAGGAAACTCCATTCCCTTGTGAATTTCTCGTATTCATATACCCCCAATGTATTGCTCGTATTCTACCAAAAAACATACCCCTTATGCAAGGGGTAGAGGTTGTGCTTATGACATTGTTATTTGTTGTTTATTCAACAATGTCCTTTAGATTATTCAAATATTCCATATCTTCATCGTCCAATTCAAAATCGATGTCGGCATTCTGAAGAATGTATTCTTCATGCGTTGATTTCGGTAATGTCACGGTTCCGCGTTGGACAGTATAGCGTAATGAAACCTGCGCAACTGTTTTGCCGTATTTGTCGGCGATAGCTTGAACTTCAGGATTACCGAGGATGCGACCAGTTGCGAGTGGCGAGTACGCTTCGATCAGGATGCCATGATCTTCGCAGAATTGCGTGACATCTTCGGTGGTGTGACCGATAAAGAATCGAATCTGGTTCACTGCGGGGACAATGGTGCCACTCTCAAGGATGGCTTCAAGGTCTTTGACGGCAAAGTTCGAGACACCAACTGCTTTCGCGCGGCCACTGCGGAAGATTTCTTCCATCGCTTTCCAGGCCTGGATGTTGCCTTCGGTGTAGTCACCGCCTCGGTCTGACCATGGCCATGGTGCGTGAACCAGATAAAGGTCGACGTAATCAACGCCGAGCGCGTTGATTGATTCTTCGAACTTTTCAAGTGCACCTTCATATGTTTTGACATCAGCGGGTAATTTAGTGGTCAGAAAGATATCTTCACGCTTGATGCCACTATCCGCAATAGCTTGTCCGACACTTTCTTCGTTACCGTAGACATAGGCCGTGTCGATATGACGGTAGCCACTCTTAAGCGCGAATAGCGTCGCGTTGTAGGCTTCGTCGCCGTTTGGAATCTGCCAGGTGCCAAAGCCGATCTTTGGAATAGTTTCACCGGTATTAAGTACGTACGTATCAGTTAAAGTATGCATAGAACCTCCTATTAATCTGTTCCTATTATGAGCGCCGCCTGATGATTAGGTCAACTCTTGCAATAGAATTGGATAGTGCTAACACCTTATATATGCTTGCTTTAAGCTAATTTTCATGTTAATATATCTAAGCTTCGATCTACTTTCAGATTGCGCACATTACCATGTCAGGCTGATCGAAAGATCAATTACATTTCTCAAGGGAGAACGAATGAACACCGCTGGCAAAAAGAGCTTCACCCGCAACACCCTTCTGGGCGCTGCGGTTGTCGCCGCGTTGGCGTTCGCGCCGGCCACCATGGCAAGCGCGGCACCCGCCGACACCACCATTCCGACCGTCACCGTCAAGGGCGAGTCCATCGTCAAGAACGGGATCTACCGCTCGTTGAGCCTCAAGCTCATCGACGCCGGCAAGATCGACAAGGTGTCCATCAACGGCACCGTCAAGGACCTCGTCGACAACGTCTACTCCGACGTCAACGGCATCAAGCCGGGGGCGTTCGGGGCCATCCAGGGCGTCAACACGATCATCGTCTACGACGTCGCAGGCAACGCGACACCGCCGTACACCTACGTGCTCGACACGGCCGCGCCCAGCGTGACCAGCTCGAACCAGGTCTACCAGACCAAGGAAGGGGGCCGCATCGCCGTCACGCTGAACTTCAGCGAGGACATCGACGTGAGCTCACTCCCCCAGGGCTGGTACGGCAGCGGAACCAGCTTCACCAAGGTGTTCTACAGCACCAAGGACGTCACGGTGCCCTTCACGGACATCGCCGGCAACGCGGGCAGCTACACCTTCACGGTCGATGCCACCCCCGCAACCGTCGTCGACATCCAGCAGGTACCGCAGTCCGGTCGGATCGCGGTGACGCTGACCTTCAGCGAGCCCGTCGTCGCGTCGTCCCTGCCCCAGGGCTGGTACGGCAGCGGTGTCAGCTACACGAAGGTCTACTTCAACAACAAGCCGGCTACCGCGACGTTCACCGACCTCTTCGGCAACCCGGGCAGCTACAGCTTCACCCCGGCCGCCTTCTAAAGGTAGCCGCGTAGAACAGTGATCCCGGAGGGCGGTGGACGTGTAGCAACTGCTACCGATTCTTCGCCCTCCGGGACTCGCTCATTATATGTAATTTGATTCGTTATGAATCGCCTGACACGGTTACGATACCTTTGCTATATGACACTGTAGTTTTTGCGAAAACTGTACTGCAAATACAGCAAAGAATTTTTGAATATAGCCAAAAAGATAGAGATACCCTCGCAAGCATCCCTATCTGTAACAACAGCCGAATTGTGATTATATTAGTTTATCTTATGCTTTGTGTGGCTCCTGGTCGTGTGGCTTAGGACCTTGGTGATCATCTCCTCCTTCAGTTGTGGTCTTGGTATCGTTGAAGGAGTCTTTAATAGTTGTCGAGTTATCGGTATTGGTCGTTGTAGTCGTGTTATTGGTTGTCTCGGTCTTTGTCTTGTCGTGTGAATCGTTGAATGATCCCTCGATCTTGACGTCGGTCTTTACGTTTGTGGTTGTATCGTTGTTAGAATCTTCATTCTTTACATCGATCTTGGTTGAACTATCGCCGTTAATCGTGCTAGTTGAGCTGACAACGACACCCTTAGAACCATTCACTGCAACAGAACTTGTTGATGTGTTGTTCGAGTTAGTCGTGTTGTAACTGTCAACATTCTTGACATAGCTAACGTTGTTTGTTGAGTATGTGTTGTATGCGTTTGTCACCGTTGCTTTCCATTCAGCAGAAGACATCTTTGTAGGTGCCTTGTAGCCTCCTGATTGCTGGTGCGTTGAGCCACCGTGAGACGAGCCCTTTTTGTCACAATCTTTTTCATCGGTGGATGGTTTTGGATTGTTTTGAGCTACCTCGTTGCCGTGGCTATTATTGGCAGCATATCCTTGTGAGAATGCTTTTTCGTAGAGCGCATAACTGTCTTTGTCAGACGTTTGTGCGGTTGGTTTGGCTGATGCCGGTTGTGTGAAACTAAAGATTGCCAGCGATAGTGGAATCGCTGCAAGTAGACCAACGAACGATGAGACGCCGTTTAAGAATAATTGACGCCGTGAACTAAGTACGTGATCCGTAGATACCTGTAACATATACACCTCCATCTAGCTAAGTGAATAGCTAATTTATTGCTAAATGGTCGCGCTTCCACATAATACTGTACTGTCTTTGATATTTCATGAATGTTAAAAATCATACATTTAGCAACGTAATTACAGCTTATTTACAGCAATCTACTGAACTACAGTGGTCGCGTAACAACAAGCTTGTGTTTGGCGATGACAAGGCTGATATACTATAGACATGCCTAAACAATCTATCGATACAGAATCTTCATTCGCTCGTCACCCTTTAGAGAAAGCCGCCGGCTGGTCATGGCGCATCGTCGCTATTGCTGCATTTATCGGTGTAATGATCTTCGTCATTATTGAATTAAAAGTGATTATTATCCCGTTCTTGGTGGCGTTACTCGTCACTGCGTTACTTTTCCCACTAATGAAATGGCTCCAAGGGAAAGGTGTCAAAAAGGGTCTCGCCGTTGCGATCAGCCTATTGTCATTAGCAATCGTCGTGTCTGGGTTAATCTTTTTGGTCGCCAAACAAGTTTCGAGCGCCTACCCAGAGTTGAGTAGTCGCGTCACGACGTCTCTGGAAAACACACGCACTGCCCTATCGGCTGAACCATTCAATATTAGTGATGCTGACATTACACGCTACGCGAATACCGCCAAAGAAACGATTGAAGGCAGTACACAGCTGCTCACAACTGGTGTTTTGTCATCAGTAGGCTCAACCGCTGGTCACGTCGTTGCCGGTGCATTTCTAGCACTCTTTTCGGTTATTTTCCTACTTCTCGATGGCAAGAACATCTGGAAATGGTTTGTTCGCCTCTTCCCGCGCACTTCACGCAACAAGATTAATGAAGCCGGCGAAGGCGGTTGGAAAACACTTATTAGCTTCGTAAAGTCACAGATCGTCGTGGCTGGTGTTGATGCTGTAGGTATCGGCATCGGTGCAGCCATCCTGCAAGTGCCACTGGCTATCCCTATCACTGTCATGGTCTTCCTAGGGTCATTCATCCCTGTCGTTGGTGCGGTTATTACCGGTTCACTCGCAGTTATCTTAGCACTTGTATTTAACGGCTGGATTGCTGCTGCCTGGATGATCGTTGTCGTTCTCGCGGTGCAATTACTTGAAGGGCATGTCCTGCAACCGTTCCTTATCGGGAAGGCCGTCAAAGTACACCCACTCGCGATTGTCTTTGCTGTTGCGATTGGTTCACTCCTGGCCGGAATTCCTGGTGCTCTCTTTGCGGTACCGATCGTCGCTGTTATGAACGTTATGGCCAACATCCTCCTTCGTACGTCCCCTTCCCCTAGCGAGCCTGAAAAAGTATAACCATGGGCCACGTCCGCTGCGCCTGGGCAGATACGAATGAACTATTCATCCCCTATCACGACGAAGAATGGGGCAATATCATCCACAACGACCGTCTATTATTTGAAATGCTCAACCTCGAAGGAGCCCAGGCTGGTTTGAGCTGGCTGACAGTCCTAAGGAAACGAGCTACCTATAAAGAGGCTTTCGATAACTTTGATGTCACTAAAATTATTCACTACGATGAAGCAAAACGAGCACAACTAATGCAAAATGCCGGTATCGTTCGTAATCGTCTAAAAATTAACGCGGTCATCGAGAACGCCAAATCATTGATTGCTGTTCAGGAAGAGTTCGGCACCTTTGATGCGTACATCTGGCAGTTTGTCGATGGTAAAAGTCTGACTTATAAAGACCGCGACGAAGCGACCACCATCAGCGAAGTTATGAGCAAGACCCTCAAAAAGCGCGGCTTTAAGTTTGTTGGCCCAACAATTTGCTACGCATTTATGCAAGCAACCGGCATGATTAACGACCACGAGCCGTATTGTTTCAAATCGTAAATGCTATACTGATAACATATGAAAAATCCAAGCGAATGGTTCCAGCACGACGGTATTCAAATTGTCTTTATTTTAATTGGTGGCGTGATTATCTACTACCTAGGAAGCAAGGTTCTCGATATTGTGACCCGCCAAGTGGTTAAGGGGCGTTTGCGCAAATCACCGCAAAAAGACATCGAAAAGCGCCAAAAAACACTTTCCAACCTCGTGACTGGTATCTGGCGTATCCTTGTTGCTGCGACAACTGTCGTTTCGGTATTTAAGGTGCTATTTCCGGCAATCGACCTGTCTCCACTGTTCGCTAGCGCCGGTATCATTGGTATCGCCATTGCTTTCGGTGCTCAGACCCTCGTCAAAGACTTCCTGACGGGCATCTTTATCATCACCGAAAATCAGTACCGCGTCGGCGACTACGTTAGTATCAACGATGCCGACGGCCGGGTTGAGTACATCGGTACTCGTTCAACCGTCATTCGCGATGACAACGGTAACGTACATTACTTGCCAAACGGTTCGATCATTCACGTCATCAACAAGACAATGGGTTACAGCAAGGTGCACTTCTCTATCATGCTAGAGGCTTCAACCGACCTCGATAACGCAATCAGCGTCATCAACCAAGTTGGTGACGGTCTAACAGAAGACAGTAAATGGAAAGGTCGCATCCTTAGTCCGCCACAGTTTAGCTCAATTGGTGCCTTTACCGGGACGAGTATAGAAATCACTATCGTCGGCAAGACACAGCCATCCGATCAGTGGTCAGTCACAGCTGAAATGCGTAAACGCCTTATCGAAGCCTTCGACAAGAACGACATCAAGGTCGCGTAGAACCCTTTTTGACACTGGTTAAGTGCCAGTGGCCACAAACATTGCATTGATATACGGCTATTTCTAGACCTAAGTGATCAAGCATTCGCAGATCGGCCGCCACCAAGGCGGTCTTTTCGTCAGCGAACACCCGCTTGCCTTCGCAGGGAAGTTTCGGGGTGTATGTATTGTAATCGGACTTACGAGGATACTTGGGCATTATCGTAGTATATCAAAAAGCCTCCACCTTGTCGGGTAGAGGCTTTCTTTGGGTGTTTTAGACTAGATGTCGAGGTGTAGTTGACTCATGTGGCGTGCCTTGATAAATGCCTTCATGCGACGCTTTAGGATACGATCAAGCTTCATTGCTGAGCCGCCACGACGAGGCGTTTCTAGGTATTCACTCCACACTGTTTGGTCTGTCTCTTTATACATATACTTCTCCGATAATTTCTATAGTTTTATAAATAAAAAACAACTAAAACGAGATGTCTAGCTGTAACGGGTTTTGGTATGGGGCTGCCTGGTGGAGACGGAAACCGTTGGTAACGTGCTCGCGACAGGAAACTAAAAATGCATAAAGACTTCCAGGGACGCTTAGCCTTGCAGCCAGTGAGTGTGTCGTCTGATATAAGTATACGCTTCGCGCCGATTACTATGCAAGGTAGTAATCACAGAAGCTATGTTAATTAAGAATGCCTTACGATTTGTTGAAAAGTGTCGACAGAACTGCCGTAACACCGAAGACGATAACGACTAAAACAATGAAGAAGATAGCTGCATTACGACCAACCTTTGATCGGTCTTTAGTGTCAATGATCCCTTTTTGAATCAAAAGTTCTTGCCATTTTTTTATTGCTCCAAGCCCGACAAAGTAGCCTGCAGCCATCAGGCCTGCGCCAGCGACGCTTCCTGCAGCGCCGGCCGCATCACCAGCGACTGCACCAATAACGCCATTACCGGCCGCACCGACAGTACCGGTCTTGGTAAGATTTGTTGCGTCATTTTGACCAGCATTAAGCAAGACGGCTTGTTGTTCAGCGCTAAATTGACTTGAGATGCCAGATCCAGTCCCTACAAAGTGATATTGTTTGCCGGCGACAGTCAGGATGAGGGTACCGAGGAGTGTAATACGTGCCTGGAGGTCGCTCAGGGGCGCGTTAAAGACTTCCGCCTTCTTGTCCGACATGATAACGGCCTCGTTCTGGAAGCTCAGGATAGCCGGCACGGTGGCAGCACCATTCCAAAGGTTCTTACGCCAGTAAAGACCGGTAACAAGTGAGTTGATTGATTCAACGGGTGTAGCTGCGATAGGAGTTTCATTCATCCTTCCAGTATACCAATAATAACTTCAATAATTTCAGCGCAAATTAAATATGGCGGGAGTAGTGACGCTTTCGCATCACGACTCCCGCCAGTACATTATTCAGTCCTCGTCAAGAGGAGACGCTTTCCATTGATGGGATCGACTTCGTGAGCGATCGACCATTGGAGAACGAAAATTGTGTACGTTGCAACAAGCGGCGCAAAGACCCCCAGCACGCAGTGCAACACAAACGATGGTGCAAAAAAACTTACCCCCAGTAAAAACCATACAATCGAGAAGGATGTCAGGGCGATATTCATCAACCCGACACTAATCTCAACTTTACGAGCATTATGCGCCAGTCGCAGTAGCTCGTCGTTCCATGTGTCTTTCTCTCCGATTTTTATGTGTCCACTGAGATAGCATATGCTATCAACCAGTGTAATGATGGGCATGAATAGGACGGAGGCTGTATAAAACAGCGCTTTTGGCTTTCCGCTAATCCAAACATACAATGTGTCTCCTGACGATCTGTGTTCCGAAAAGTACTTATCAATTATACCTTAGTTTGGCTGACAATGCCCTTACGCTATAATAGATAGTATAAACAGGAGGACATGTATGAGCATCGCATTAAACCCGTATCTTAATTTCAGAGACACTACCAAAGAGGCTATGGAGTTCTATCACTCTATTTTTGGTGGCACACTAGAGCTGAGCACATTTGGCGAATTCCACGCCTCTGAAGATCCAGCCGAGCAGGATAAAATTATGCACTCTGTTCTAAAAGGAGAAAACGGCGTTACGTTTATGGCGGCGGATACGCCGAATCGAATGGAGCTATCGCCTACCTCTAATATCAGCATGTCTCTTAGTGGTACTGACGAAGCGGCATTAAGTGGCTACTTTGAAAAACTGAGCGAAGGTGGCGTTATCGGTGAACCGCTGACAAAGGCGCCGTGGGGCGATACATTTGGTATGTTGACGGACAAATACGGCACCACCTGGTTGGTAAATATCCTCGCGAAATAATAATCACTTTATTTTATATAGCATTGCTTAAAGTACTTTAAGTCTGTACACTAGGTACTATGAGTGCAGAACAAGAGTTAGTGCAAACATATACGATCAAAGAGGCTTCTGAACAATGTGGTCTGCCTGAATCGACGCTCCGTTATTACGAATCAATCGGAATCATTGATGCCGTGGCTCGCGATGACAGCAGCAAACACCGTGTCTATAGCGAAGACGACATCAACTTGCTTGATGCCATCGCCTGCTTGAACGCAACCGGTTTGTCGATTGATGACATGCGAACGTACCTACAGAATCGCACCCACGGTGCTGATGCTGCCCAGGAACAGATCGCATTACTCCAGGCTCAATACGACCGCATCCAAAGCGAAGCGAAGTTCTTAAGCCTCCGAGAAGAATATGTTCGCACTAAAATTAGTTACTGGCGCGCAATTGATGATGGTGATGAGGCACTCGCAAAGCGAGTCGGTGCCCACGCCAAAACAATTGCCCGAGACTTAAAGTTTCCAAACAATTAAACAATACGTATAAGGAGTATATGAAAACAACACACAAAGGATTGCTCCTGGGTATCCTCGCGCTTGCCCAATTCATGGTGGTGCTTGACGCGTCAATCGTCAACGTCGCCCTCCCGGCTATCATGCAGAGCCTGCATTTTAGTACAGAAAACTTACAATGGATCGTTACAGCGTATACATTAGCCTTTGGTGGCTTCCTGCTATTCGGTGGACGTGCCGCTGACCTATTCGGTCGCCGCAAGGTCTTTATTATCGGACTAGTTGGCTTTACAATTGCCTCTATGTTTGTTGGCGCGGCCCAAAGTGAAACAATGATGATCGCTGCCCGTGCTGTCCAAGGATTAGCCGCCGCCTTCATGTCACCTGCCGCCCTCTCGATCGTACTGACCGAGTTCCGTGAAGGCAAAGACCGTAACCGCGCCCTTGGTGTTTGGTCGGCCGTTGCTGCCGGTGGTGCCGCTGCCGGACTACTGTTTGGTGGACTCCTTACTCAGTACCTCGGTTGGCGTTGGGACTTCTTTATCAACGTCCCAGTTGGTATTGTCCTCACCTACTTGGCGCTTCGTTTCGTCCCACAACACAAATCAACTGTTGACCACAAAGATCTCGACCTGCCCGGTGCAGCCCTCGTGACTGGTGGACTGATGACACTTGTCTTTGCCATTACCAAAGCACCTGAATGGGGTTGGACATCGTTCGGTACCCTTGGTCTGATCGCCGCCGCTCTCGTCCTGCTCGTCATTTTCGTGATCAATGAATCACGTTCAAAGCACCCGTTGATGCCACTATCGATCTTCAAGATCCGTAATCTGACTGGTGCGAACATTACCCAGCTGCCGATTACCGCTGCTATGTTCTCAATGTTCTTCTTTATCTCACTGTACCTCCAAGAGATTAAAGGATACAGTCCACTGCAAACCGGTCTAAGCTTCCTGCCATTCACCATTGTGATTGCGCTCGTTTCAACTAACATGTCACGCTTTATCGGCAAGTACGGCTACAAGCCATTCATGGTTGCCGGCCCATCGTTCATCGCGATTGCACTGTTGTTCCTCAGCCACATTAGTGTCGACGGTAACTACTTCACGACCGTCCTCCCTGGCATCATGTTGCTCGCCTTCGGTGCAGCCATGAGCTTCGTCTCGATCTCGGTTGCCGCGACGTCCGGTGTGCCCCAGCACGAATCGGGCCTCGCCTCTGGACTACTGAACACTGCCCAGCAAGTTGGTGGTGCCCTTGGCCTGGCAATCCTATCTGGTATCGCGGCTAGTACAACTGCCGGTATTACGGTTGCAGCAAGCGCCCAGGAAGCAGTCGTCGATGGCTACCAAACAGCCCTCTTCGTTGGCGCATTCTTCGCGATTGCCGCTGCCCTGGTTGCGTTCTTCGTTGTTCGTCAACCAAAGACCCGCACCGTCTCAGCTGAACCAGTCGTTATTCACGGATAATTATTGCCTTATATACGGTATAATTACAGCTTAATGACCTACCAACTTCCGCTAAAAATTAGCAAAGGCGAAGGAGCACCAATCGTGCTCCTTCATGGTTTAGGTAATAATCACAAAAGTTGGACGCATGTCCTAAAGGCAATGGACTTTAAAAAGAACAAGGTCTATGTCTATGACCTCCTAGGTTTCGGTGACGCCCCTAAACCGACGACGATCGACTACAACCTCGATGATCATGCCGATGCGGTCATTGCCGCTATGGATATGGCTAACATCACCCAGGCTCTTGTGGCAGGTCACTCGATGGGCTGCCTGGTGGCGGCTGCGGTTGCAACCAAGCGTCCAGACCTGGTTGCCAACCTCGTTCTACTAGGCGCACCTACTTTTCGCCATATCCCACGTAACCTCGACCGTCTCAAGTTCTGGAAAAAAGAGGACATCTATTCAAAGGTTTTCCGCTTTATTAGAAACAATCCCGACCTGACCGTCGCTGCCGCAACTGGCGTCGACACTTTTCTGCCGATGATTAAAGGCATGGAAGTGAACGAAGATACCTGGCCAGCCTTTCAAAAGAGCCTCAAGAATACCATCATGACCAAACGATCTTTTCAAGAATTATCCGTCATCAAGTTACCGACATTGATCGTTTACGGGTACCTTGATCTATTCGTCATCAAATCGAACCTTAAATCACTCGCTCGACGTAATAAGAAATTTGTTACCTACCGGGCAATGCTCGGGCCTCATGAGATCACGCCAATCCATGGCAAACAAGCGGCTGAATTACTCCAGACGCTACGTTAATACCTTTGCGGCAGCGTATACTAAGGATATGACAAAGCAACACGCATATACCGACGGAACCTACACCGTAAAAGGTGTCTACGGAACTGACAAAAACCCTAATGGTATCATCGTGACACTGCAACTTGCTGACGATGCCATTGCTGCCGTCGAAGTAACTCCGGCCGGCACCCACAAGACTTCCATTGGCCTGCAAAAGAAGTTTGCCATCGCTATATCGGATGAAGTTGTCGGCCGACCAATTGGCGAAGTACACCTCGATCGTTTGGCGGGATCAAGTCTGACAACCAAAGGCTTTAATGACGCGATTGAAAAAATAAAAATTGAGGCAACTCAGTAGCTATCTTTTGATATACTTACGCTTATGAAACTATTTACTCCTCGAACTATTGTCGCCGCACTTCTTGTCCTTGCAATCATTTTTGGCTACCTCCTCACACCACTCGGACTTGAACCACGAACAGCTGATCTACGCACGTATGCAATCGTGCCATTCTTTATTACGGCATCACTAGGACTGCCAATCGCCGCAGCCATCCTTTTGTTCATAAAGCCCCGTCTGTCGGGCATATTCGTCGTCATCAACGCGATTATCATGCTATTTCTTGTTGCCGGTGACCAGGGTGGTTTCTTCTTTACGACCCCACCACCAACTGCGATTACAATTCTTGAATTCTTGTCGATTATTGTGTCCGCAGGTTTCTTGCTGTACGGACCAGAATTGTACCGAGTGCGCACATCAGCGCGCCTCGCTACCAAAAAAGCTACTAAATAGTCCTCAGTTCGCCACCACGAGATACTAGGTTTTTGTAATCCCATTGAATGGTGGCCGACTTTTTTAACCAAGCTCGCAAGGTGTAAATATTCAGCGCTTCAATCACTCCATAGCTCACTCCGGCAGCCTTGAACTTGCCCTGTGGTCGTAATCGACTATCACCAAATGATTGCCCACTCCAAAAAAGTAATTGCACGTATCCTTTGTTAACGTTGTAGCCAACAATCGGATTACCGTCTATGAACCATACGGGCGAAGCGTGATACAGCTTGCTCGTTGCCTCGGGGAGTGCCGTCGTAATTTCGCTCATCAAGATTTCACAGATCCTCTTTTGCTCGTCGGATTGTCTGTTGTTATAGTCTATGAGCTCATTACTATTCATATCTCTATTATAAAACAAAAGCGCCCCTTAATTTGTGAGTATTTCATCTTTACGATTGTCGAGCTCGTTATTGGTGATAGTTTCACGCGTCGGAATAATACGAGTTCGCTTTCTCTGTTCGTCGGGTAAACCAGTGAGTAGCAGATAGCCTTGCCACTGTTCTTGAGCCACTTGTAATTCCAGGTGAAGGCTGTCAGTGAGTTCTGGCTCACTTTCTACCTCGTATATTCGATATTCACCTGCACTTAGGGTGCATTCGATAGGATAATCGCTATGTAGTAATACGAGGACCTCGCCTATATTTTCGAAAGCGACCCAAGCATATTGGTCATCCCCAAGGCGTAATATTTTTGTGTGCTGTTTTTTGGTCTGGACGAGTTGGTACGTGCCGGTGATTAGTCGCGTTATCATCGTATTCTCCTTAGCCCAAGGGTATGTGTCGGCGAATATCTTATCTGTAATATATATTACTTTTAATACTCAATCGGATGTTTAAACCAATCTTTAGCATCGTTTTGCCTGGTGGGATCTGTCGTATTGGCGTAATCCAGCCAGAACTTATGGCTATCGATTACCTTCTCAATTTTCTTCAGTTTGTCGTGCAAGTGTGCCAGGTCGGATTGAGACTGCTTTAGGCGAGCGCGCTGCTGTCGTAACTCCACCAGGTCGTGTAATGCACTGGCATGTGGGTCGCTATCTCTCGCTGCGTCGCTGAGGCTTTTTAGTTCAAGGTGGTGAATGGTTGTTTTTGCACTATCGGCGGCGGCCTGAAGGGTGCGTAACTGACTAAGGGCTGCAACCCGGTCTCGTTGGACGATGTTCAATCGATCATGGATACGCTGTGCAATGTCGTTCATACCCCGACTATAGTGTGTTATTTAGATATACACAACGGCCAGAACGACCATCGGGCGTGTATAATTGGTCTATGCTAAATATTAAAAAATTATATGTTCGTACTCAAACAATACTTGCTGATGAGACGAAATCGTTCGCACGCACTCCTCGTAAATTTGCAGCCAAAGACTGGAAGAGTGCCCTCAAAGAAACCAAGAATGCCATCAAATCAAAGCGGATAGGTATCCTTGCTGCTGGTATCGCCTACTTTGCGACGTTAGCGACCTTCCCGGCAATTGCCGCCATCGTTGCAATCTTGAGTTTCGCGATCTCTGAAGAGAATCTCCACAAGGCCTTTGAAGTCATCGAGACATATTTGCCTTCTGATATCGGCAACCTCATCTCAACACAATTAGAGGCCGCGCTGGCTAACCCATCATCCGGTGTATTCATTATCGTCTTTGGTATCCTGATCTCGCTATTTAGCCTGTCCGGTGCTGTTAGTAATATCATCAGCGCTGCTAATGCTATCTACGAGACCGACGAGACGCGAAAGTTCGTCAAACTGCGCCTGACGAGCCTCTTCTTTATCATTGCTGGCGGTATCATTGCGATCATTGTTGTTGGATTGCTTATCTTGAGTGAATCATTCTTGGTGTCACTCGGGGTTCCAGAGTTCATCGCAACCGGTATCATCATTATCCGTTGGGTATTTATCGCAGCCCTGGTTGCCTATTCACTGGCCATCTTTTACCGCTACGCCCCTGACCGCAAGAACCCGCACTGGCAATGGGTTACCTGGGGATCGTCGATTGCGACTGTCATCTGGCTATTAGGCACGACACTATTCTTTATCTATGCCCGTTACTTTGCACACTTTACTGACTCGTATAGCGTCTTTGCTGGGATCATCGTACTGATGACATGGCTCAACCTGACAGCGTTCGCTATCCTGATTGGTGCCGAGATTAACTTCCGATTAGAGAACCAGACGCGCGCACGCACGACCAACTAGTTAGTTATTGCTGAGCAATAAAAATTATAAGATTGATAATCACCGTTAGCACAATGCTGATGATAATGCTGGCCAGCCAAAAGAATTTAACGTGAACTTTGCCCGATTCGGTTGAGTGCTGTGATATCTTTTTCATTATTCGACTATATCATTCTCTGTGGGTTTCAGGTACTCAAACCTATACACGTCAGCGTCGACTCGTTCCCAGTTATCTAACGCCTCGTTGAACATAAAGTCGTATACCTCACGGGTATTATCAAATATGTCTTCAGATGATAATTCATGCAGCTCTGTTTGCGTGAGCCAGCGAAGATCGGTCGATTCATCGGCAGCAACGTCCAATGATGGCGCAAAGTTTGCAACAAGTCCATATTCGATATCAGTATGAAAATGATTTGTCGGAATGTCGTGGGTGTTCATGGAGAGCGGATATGGGTGCTGGACAACGTTCGACATTCGTTTGATCCGGGACATTGGCTGCAATACTTGCAGCTCGTCGATTCGATAGCCAGATTCTTCGGTCAGTTCATGGGCAACTGCCTGCCAAGGAGTTTCATCTAGTTCAATGTGACCGCCGACAGGCAGCAAAACACCGAGTTTTTTATGCATATGTAGCAATGCCACTGGTTCGGGCGTGTCGATGCGGATAATATATGCCGTAACGGTAAAGTCGTGTTGATTGTGATCGGTGTGGATGTGGGCCATTTATTCATTACCTCCCGCAAGATTCTGAGAAATCTTATAAATTGCTTTTTCAAATATGTCATTACTATCTTTTAGATCCAATGGATCAATGAAGCGTGCGTCGGTTACGCCATCGCCGAATATGTAGTTAGTCGTATTCAGCGTTGCTTTATGAATGATCCAAACCATCCATAAGCCGGCTTGTTGTAAATCAAATGTCATAGAGTAGGCGATCTCGCCAACCTGAACACCAGTTACGCCCATTTCTTCGTTCATTTCCCGCATAATGCATTGCTCGGCGGTTTCACCATGATCGAGCCCGCCACCGGGTAGACCCCAGTAATCACCCGTCTCCCTAACAACAAGCACTTGGTTCTTGTCGTTTGTAATATAGGCTTTGGCGGAGACGCGGTAAATAGTCGTAGGATACATAGTTACATCATAGCAAATTTACTTGGTACAATAGATACATATGAAAAACTCAAAACTCAAGGGTACGCCCCTCCAAGATTTCACGCCGTATGGCAAAAAGAATAAAGTAGCTGAACTCGAAGTCATCGACCTCGTCGTTGGTGACGGTATCGAAGTGCCAGTCGGTGCAACAATCACTGCCCACTACACCGGCGCATTGGTTGCCGATGGCACTATCTTTGAAAGCAGCAAAGATTACGCCGGTAACGTTGTCACCTTCGGCCTCGATGAAGTGATTGAAGGCTGGACAAAAGGCGTCCCAGGTATGAAGATCGGTGGCACACGCCGCCTTATTATCCCTGCGGCTATGGCCTATGGCAGTCGTCGCGCGTCAGCAATGATTCCAGCCAATAGCGACCTCGTGTTTGATATCGAACTATTTGCCGTCGAATAAACATGCAAAAATTCTTTCACTACGTCGTCGAACACAAGCTTGTCAGCCTGGGAATCTCATTCCTCTTGTTTCTTGCCTGTTTGATTGGCTTCGGACAGATCGCCGATGAAGTCCATGAGGGCGAGACATTGTGGATTGATGAAACAATTTTGCAAACGATCAATGGGTTTTCGAATAGCTTTTGGGATGCCTTTTTCGTTACCATTACACAGCTAGGTGGCGTAATCGGGATCATTACGTTGACGATTGGCCTGTTACTTGTTCTTACGCTACGCCACAAACGCCGCGCTGCGTTTGTCCTTGCACTGACAGTCGGTGGAGCTGCTCTGTTGAATCTGGTACTAAAACTAATCTTCGAGCGTGCTCGACCTGATCTTTGGGATCAATTGATTGTCGAAACCAGCTATTCCTTCCCGAGTGGCCACGCCATGCTGAGTGCCGCATTAGCACTCGCCGTTATTTATATCTTCTGGACGACCCGCTACCGCTGGCCGGTTGCCGTCAGTGCTAGTTTGTACATTCTCGTTATCGGGTTGTCGCGACTTTACCTTGGTGTCCACTACCCGACCGACATAGTCGCTGGGTGGCTCGTAAGTGGTGCATGGCTCCTTGTTGTTGTCGTTGTGACCAATTCCGAGTACCTACACGGCAAACTTCGAATCCTCAGTCCGTTTCACAAACGGACTACCTAACTGTGACATTCTCTAGGTTCGCGTTCGTTTTCTTTAAGAAAGCATATGTTACCTTGTCCATGCTAGCCCCGTCGAAGTCCGTGTGTTTAACATCGCTATAGTGCAGCGAAACGTTACTGAGTGTTGCACCCTTAAAGGTAGTACGTGTCAGGCTACAACCTTGAAAGACTGTATCGGTAATTGTAGCGTTTTCAAATGAGGCATCAGTAAAGTCCGAAGATTTAAAGGTCGAATCATTAATTGTCGCATCCACGAACGTCGTGCTTTGCAGTGACGATGATTTTGTCTGAACCTTAGAAAGTGTCGATTGGTCAAAGGCACCGAATCGGATATCGCTACTCTTAAAGATAGTCTCAATCAACTTCGCGCCTACAAATGTTGCGTTCGAGATAGCCGAGGCAACATATTTCGCACCAGTCAGATTAGTGGTATCAAAGTTAGCCTTTTGAATCGCACTCCCACTAAAGTTGGCATCGGTAAGATTGACCCCCGCAAGATCAGCCTCTTCTAGCGCGACACCTTTGAACTTATGGACACTCGCAACGGCGTTGTCGCGCTCAGATGATAGCTTGTGCCCTATCTCGTCCATGATTTCGCTGGCATCGCCAAAGGAGTCAATTGTTTGCTGGTACGCGTCTTGATCAGACAAGCCCTGCTCTTTTAGGTCTTTGTATTTGTCCTGCAAATTACTGAGTAACTCGCGAGTAACGTCAGCCTTAGCTGGAAAGTCACCGTATGGCTTGAATGCGTCGTTGATAAATGTTGTTAATTCCTTGTCCATATTCCCCCTTACAATAAATGTTCTAATGTTACTTTTGCGTTATCCCAATTCAGTCGATTCAACTTGTACCGGTCACGACCACTATTGGTGATGCGATAATACTTACGTCGCCCACCTTGTGATTCGTCACCCCAGTACGAGATGATATGGTTATCAGCCTCGAGACGCTTCAGACTCGAGTAGAGGGTAGCTTCTTTTAGTTCGTAGTTGTTGCCGGATAGTTCAGCAACAAGCTTTGTGATCTCATAGCCGTACTTGTCACCCGATAATAGCAATTTCAAGATGATCGTGTCGGTGTGACCACGGAGTAAGTCAGAAGTGAGTTTACTGTTGTTCATAATTATAGTTTATGACACAGTACCTCGCCTGTCAAGGTAATATATTTGAAAATGTAATTATGTACAAAATATGTTATAATATATACATACTTCAAATGGAGTTGTACCCGACACCAAGGAGCATTATGAGCTTTCCGCAAGATCTGGTCTTCGCTAAGAGGATCGATCCAACGCTTGATAACGCCGAAGAAATTCGTCGCGAAGTTCTACAGGACGTGCTGGCTGGAGGTTTCGAAGACCCCGAGACAATCGCCAATCCAGATGACCACAAAGAAGTCACGGACCAGCAGTTCCGGATGTACAACCACCCAGATCAGTTTAGCGGATTCCTGCTGAACGGTAAGCTGGTGGCGTTCACCAGGTCCAACTACTGGTACATTAGTGACGAGCTACCGTTTGCTTCGGGAATGGACGCGTTCACACTGCGCGCCCGCAAAGCCCTCCATCTCAGTCCAATGACTGGAGAGTGGGGCATCTCGGCACTCGTCGCTTCGGACAGTTTGGACGATGCGATGCGTCACGATGCGCTACTCGGGCTGTTGCAGTACGGTTTGCAGCGCGGACAGGATGCTAGAGCGACCGCAGTCAACATCGTCATCCACGATCACGACCCGCTGCTCGCCATCGCCCCAAGCCTCGGCTTTGTCCCGGTTGGCAAGAAGGGCGAAGCAGCTGGTGCACCAGGTTTGTTGCAGCAGCGATACAAAGCCCCTGTTCCAAGGTAGTACGTACGCCCGTCGAAAAGGTTTGAGGATATTCTTCTTCACCGCTTCGGCGGGCCTTTTCTATTAATACGCTATCCTCTACTCAGGAATATATTTCAGTATTTAGATAATGTTAGTTCGTTATCTCACCATTCCACATCCGAAACATGACACACTTTCCCTCGTCATTGAGGGTTACAAGCCAAAAGTTACCGAATGTTCCAAGCTCTTTGTAGACCCCCGTCCCTTCAATAGCGGCCGTATCCTTCTTTATATCGAGGATTGACCAAGTGAAGTCCCAGCCACCTTCTTGCCATTGCTGTCGGCTTTGCCAGCCTTTGATAATATCTTTGATACCAACGAGTTTTGTTTCATACGGCCACTCACGGTATTCGGCATCATCGCTAAAAAGTGCTGAGATGTCTTCTTTTGTACCCGTTTTCCAGGCGTGGATATATTTGTTAACCCATACGGTCACTTGCTCAGGAGTTATATTGGTCATACATCCAGTATAGACTTATTAACAGGTATAGCCTGTAAATACTTCATCATATCTTCTAGGCGGGTTTTAAATCGACTCACTCGCTGCTCGTTATCGAGGTCTTCACGCAACTGCGCACGAGATATTTTTGAGGCGTCAGTCCGGGTACGGACATGCTGACTACATGCAAGGTCGGCGCAACAAAGATACGCCACGTTGGACGAAGATTTCTTTGCGCCAATAAAGGTGATACTACCGGCCCGGCTACCTGATTGCCATGTCACACACAGGTCGCAGATAACAGGTTGCGCGCGGCCTGTTGTCGCACTGACACTCAAGCTTTTAACCGAAAATGGCAATACATACATGCCACTATCAAGTTCAACTATCAGTACACCATTATTGCCACTTCGGTCTTTAACAGCGATCATCTCGGTCTGTAGCCAATCGCTGTCAGTCATGTGACTGGTGCTCGTCACAAAGCGTAGCTCGCGTTTCAGACGAGGTTTCACGGGTGATGCTTCGATTATCCGATTGAAGCGTTCGAGGTCGAGGTGAATCATAATTACTGTATCTAGTATATCAAAGTGTTGATGAGGGTTTCGCAAGGTCAAACGCTTTTGTGATCGAGTTATAATAGAGCCTATTTATGCCCACTAGATTCTTTGGCTCTTTTGAACTTTGAGAGTACATACGACTAAGTACAGACATGTCGCCACCAGAAGTTGATATTGCGGTACTACCAGCAAAACCAAGCCGGTTATTATCCTCAACGACCGGGTTGGCGTAATATCCAAGCGTGCTAGTGGCCTTCGTTGCTCGTATAGCAGCAATGACTTTCTCGACAACATCGACATGTTGCAACACGTTGGCTTCATTGTTACCATCTGTCGTTTCAACTGTCATGCCGAAATTGATCGAATTTTTTATCGAATCATCCAGTTCTGAGAACTTGGGAATGTTGCCGCGATATTTGGCAAGTACGTCGTTATAATTTGCTTTCAGACTGTAGTTTGTAACATCACAGTTAGTCAGAGCAAACGTATGTTGTAGCGACTGTATTGTAGGGCATATCGTGCTCTTGAAACCCGATTTCCAGTACTCACCCAAAAAGTCTTCACGGTACGTTGGGTTATCGGTCCGCTCTCCCGTTGCAAGTGATATATCGTCGTGAATATATACCATAGCCGTATAGCTAAACATCGGATCCGTGACGGGCGATACTTTGGCTGTCACAATTTTATTGCCGTTAGAGAGTGTTATATCTTTGTTGAATTTGGTGTCCGTTAGCGTGAACTGTATGCCATACCTATCCGCAAGGTACGTCGACATATCTTTTGATACTTGCTCAAGCTTTGCTTGCTCGGCAACACCCGCCGATGCGCCCTGGGGACTTCCTACAACGATGACGGCAACAATGGCTGCCAGGAAATAGATAGCGACCGGCCATAAATGCAATACACGACCAATCCCCTTTCGTTTGCGCACCATAGCGCTCAGGCCAATCGTCGAGATGATGAGTACAAACGGCGACAGCTGTCCGACAAGTACAACAATCGACAGTAACAACAAGCTGAGCTGAAAGCCTTTTAAGTGAATTACCAGTAACAGTATTAAAGACGCGACGATGTTCAACACGACAGGAAGAACAGCGAGTCCAGAGTAGACTGCACCCCTGATATTGCTGAACCCAAAGCCTTTTGACCTATACAAGATAATGTATTGAATCAGCGCAGCAAACGACAGTATCGTACCTGTTAAATAGATCACAAGATTTGTACTATTGAGGATTGTGATTGCAGTGATCGATAAGCCACCAAGCCAGTAGATTTGAGCAGCGAGTAGCAAGAGATAGATAGCAAAGCGAATGCGGTGCTTTTTTGGTTTTACGGCTGGCTCTACCGGAAGTTGCGCTACTGGATAGTCGCTAACTATGGCCGGTTCCGGAACTGGAGTTGAGGGTAGTTCGGGTGTTGGAGCTACAACTTCGGGGACGACGGGAGTTATGATTGTCGATGCCCTGGCGGCAGCTTCGCGTATATCGTCCTCAGAGGATAACGGTTGTATGGACAAGTTTCCGCGTATATTTGGCTGCACAGCATATATCCCTAAGTGTTTATGTCAATATTGTACGACAAAGCACAAGGAATATCTAACTAAATCGAGGTTTTTCGTTGTAGCAAAAAGCCTCCAGAACGGAGACTTTTATTATCGTGCTTATGCCTTGTAGCATCCGGTGGACGAGCTTTAATTTTTTTGTCTAACTTAAAAGTTCAAACTCATTCTTCAGCTGACTTAACCCTACAATAGAAATATAACTAGATACTGGACTTGCGGTTAACATATCAACCAACTCATCAAAGGTTACGAGTGTCGCATCGTAACCATTATCACTGGACGTCACCTTATCTAAATGAGGAATATCTGCTTCTACGTAGTAGCAGATATCGCTCGTTACATGCCCAGGAGTATCATCAACGAAACTAAACTCTACACTATTCCTACGAGATAGTTCTCTATACGTACTAAGAATAATCTTTGATTCATATAAAGATTTTGCCAGCTGCAGAGTAATGTCGTCCTCAAGAACCACTTTAGAGTCAAGTGTCGAAATAAAATCACTCTCGTCTACAGTTTGTTCATTTGATATTAAGACAAGAAACTTACGAGTAATAAGGTCACGAATAATAAGGGCGGCAAAAGTTGGCTCTGTTTCTTTTACGAAGCCTTGTGAGAAGTTCTTGTTCATAAAAGCAAAGTACCATATTTTGTGGTATTTGTAAATTGCTTATAGCTGGCAACCCTTGGTTGACAAACTCAGAGCTTTTCCTGTGTATCAAAATATGGGAAAATAATATCGTTAAACCTATTTACTATCCCATCATTGCTGACATCTTCTGCTTCTGTTGAGATAGTCCATATCTCGCTGTTCTCATTGCTAACTAATCGCTCGCGTATATAGCAATCATATTCTTTGGGGTGTGTAGGAAAGGGGCTCGACTTGAAAAAAGCTTTAAATCGCTCGGGTGAAAAAAGGCCGTAGTTAATAAATATTTCTACTGCTGCACCTTTAGTATTCCATTTATTAGACTGAATGTTCACCACGTACGTTACTTCGCCATTTTGCTTTGTCCACGTTTTACCATTCTTTAAGAAGCCATTGTTTTTCATCAAAGGAGATATATGTTCTTTGATAAAAATATCTAATATTTTTGCCGGTGACTTATCCATGACCATATCATAACAAAAACCTCCAAAACGGAAACTTTTCTATAATGCTTACGCTCGGCAGCCCCTAGTTGATAATTTCAGAACCAGCTTAATTATTAATTTTTAGCGTTTATTGCCTTCAGTTTTCTTAAACGATCATTTTCTGCTTTTATCAATTCAACGTCATCTTCTGTCATTAATTCTAGAGCACCCTCGATTTTCTCGCCATCTTCTCCGTATACCGCTTTCATGCGATCCGATATCTCCAGTGTCATCCTGGTTATTAGATCTGCCGATACGACTGCAACGAATTTAATATCATCAGGTGCTATAAATTTGTGTAGTATCTCATTTTTTACACTTGTTGCTATTTCCCCTAACGGCATCTCCACACCTTTTTGGTATATCATTACGCCTTCTGGTATAAAGTCTCTGTGACCTACCATTTTATTTCTTTGATTTATGATAGCCTTGTGAGCTATTTCGGACATTTCGTCAGTAAATATACTCCATTTTTTATCAATCGTTCCAAATGGATTCATTGAAGAAAATGCTTTTCCGTAATTAACAACAAGTGCGTCATGCAATTGCCTATATAAGAGGTGGTCTTTATCTATTTCATTGTTAATAAATAAGTGTGCTGTCACCATCGCTTGAGATATTGCGTCCTTAGCAACGATCAGCTTGTATATTTCTGACCTTTCTTTAACCTCATCCAGTACTGCCTTGTCCATCTTTATATTTAAGCAGTTTTTAATAATAATTCGAAGTATTCAGTACCGCCAAAAGGTATCTTTTGCTTTATGATCTTTTTACCTTCCAAGCTTGTACCTGCATAAACAGTAAACGTTCCGTAAAAATCATTAATCTCATCAACTGCTTTAGTTATATTCCGCACCTTGGTAATGTCATCGAACATACTAAGTTGACTGACCTGTGACGGTGTCAACATATAGGTATAAATACCCATAGTTCGTACAATTCCATGTGGTCGTTTGTTAAATAGCTCTAAAGCTCGTCGATATATTTCTTGATTAGTATAGAAAGTAGACTTATGCATACGACGCTGATGCCAGTACTCTCCGTTTTGATATGACACCCATACAGCCACACCTCTTGCTTCGACTTCACGATAACGCAGTTTCATCCCCGTCGTCTCGCAAAGGAAACTCAAACAAGGAAGCAAGTACTCACCCTTATCAGAAGGGTCTTTAACTACCCATTGCCTCCCCACCATACTAAGACTCGTTTCATGATCGTCCATTTCAAAGCCACGCAATCGTTGATACCAATACGTCCCGTTAATACTTTTGAATACCTGCTTCTTTAGCATGTACTCAGGAGCCTTCAGGAAGTCCATTGCCGTCATAATGCCATAAGCATTCAACCTTGCGCCGTAACGCTCTGCAATACCGCTTAAATCAGTTAGTTCACGGTCTTTGTAATACTTGATGAGATTCGTATGATCAATCTTGTCGAGTCCATCAGGTTTATGCCATCCAGCCGCCTCTTTAGCCAGGAACCTGTTCGTCCCGATACCAACATTGATCTTCATCCAGTCACCTATCTCAGCCTTCACGCGCTGCTTAATTTCATACCCAATATCTTCAAGGGTTCGACCATTTAAGATATGCTCCATGCCATGAAAGTCGATGATCCCTTCATCGATACTTTTCATCTTTATCTTGTCTGAGTACGCCAACATTATCTTAATGAGCTTTTGATACACGGCGTTATATTTTGGCGGGTCAGTTTCAAGCAATACGAACTTAGGGCAGATTGCCATCGCTTCAGTTCGACGCATACCAACTTTGATACCCAGCGCCTTAGCTTCATATGACGCCGCGATCACACAGCACTCTTTTGATATACGGTTAGTTACTCCCATTGGCTTACCTCGAAGTGAAGGATGTGCTTGTTGCTCTGCAGTTGCAAACGCACTATTGAGGTCAATGTGCATGATCAATGCTTCTTCTTTATTTATACCGTACATTACGAACTCCCCTCCACCATACTTACTAACGTCCAGATTAAACGCTCTGCATCAAACTCCAGGCGGTAATCGTTTACACCATCACTGACATCGAATACATGAATCATGCGTTTACCTTTAGCGGTCGGGTGTCGCATACCCAACTTCGTAAACACAATTTCATGAATCCCATATTTCATTTTCCATGGGGTACACACATTAATCTCCGAGGCACGACCTCGAAAAATTGGGACGACATCAACTACCTCGTTGATGTGAATCGTTGGATCCATTAAGACCTTTGGCCTTCTACAAGTGTGTCTATACTTACTGCTTTATACATTCCATGACTCCATAGTTTTAAAATAAAAAACAACTAAAACGAGATTGCTTAGCTGTAACGGATTTTATTGTATGAAGCTATCTGGTGGCATCTATAGACCGTTTATCTATATATACGCGACAGAGAACTGAAATTGTATAAAGTCTGTAAGTGGAAACACAGTGTGAGTACTCACATGACTAAGTCTTATTATATACCCGCAATTAGCATTACTAAAACTTGAGCGATAAGGAATCTATTTCCAAAAGAACATATAGAGCAATAGACACAGGTTTTCAATAATAACGATAAAGGCCAAAAGAAACGACCCGAACATATAGCCCATAATTACTCGATCTCCAACTCGTAACACTCTGCCTGTGTAGTTTACGATCCCACCCCTTACTTTATTTGTGCCGTAGGTGGTCATATATGCCCAAGTCAGATTTTGTTCATATGCCTTAATTTGAGCAAGTGTCATTTCGCCAGCATCCCTAATTTCTAGAACTTCCACCGGTTTATGAAGCTGTGTCCATTTAGCCCCTTCGCCCTCAACATGCTCTTTAATACGATTATATGGGTTTTGCTTACCAGTGAACCCTACATAGTATTTATTATGTTCCAACTTCAGGGCGTACAGCCAGTACGGCTTTCTTGCTTCATAATACTTACTAGTGGGTGGTGTCCCGGGATCAATATCCTTATTATTTGTCTTAGGATTAACTAGTACGAAATCTGAAGTCTTGAAAATAATTTTACTCATGGTTATATAGTAGAAGGTAACTGAACATTCCTTGAGATCATCTCAAAAAATTCTTCACATCCTTATTCCATGTGACATTTTTACCAGCAGTTATGGTTGTGAGCAGTCCTGTTAAAGCAATGAATAATCCATCAATGGGATTGTGACCTATTAGTACCAAAACAATACCAACAATCAACGGAACGATCATTAACGAGCCGAACGCAACAACTAATGCTGGGAGTTTTTTATTTTCTTTAGCATTTTTCATGATTATTTGCATCAAAAAGTAGATTAAAAGAACTGTAATTGAAACAAGAATAGTAATCATGCCACCATCAAATGGACCAAATAGATCGACGTTACTTAATTTATACAATGATGCAGCAATACCAAGAGAACCCCAAAAAAACACACTGAGCTGATTCTGATAAGAGATGATGTCAAAGGCTTTTTGATGCTTCTTGCTTTTAAGCTCTGTTGATTTATTTTCTATCGTGAAAGCTAACATTAAAATTGCAATAAGGCCCGCAGTTGTAGAGTAGAATTCCATTGTTATAGTAATCATACTACTTAGTAATACAAAATTAAATCTTTGTTGCACCCAACACTAATAACCGGATGGAATATCTGCGATAGCAGCATCGTCACACGAAAATATGTAAACACATTTTCGTTGCTCCTCGTGCTCGAACCACGATCTTACTCGCTGCGCTCGCAGATCCTAATTCAAATCCGCATAACCCAATCAAGAAAAAGAAGCCATCGAAAGATGACTTCATTTTCTTGGCAGGGGTACGTGGAATCGAACCACGATCCTAGGTTTTGGAAACCCATATACTAACCGTTGTACTATACCCCTTCGGTTACTGCGGATATACCGTAGCTATAACATTGTAACAGATGGCAGTCTCAGCTAAAAGTGCTTTGCGTGCACTACCGTATCTGGTACCATAAGCAGTAATAGGTACATAAATTCTAAAAGGGATGAATTGCATGAATGTAGTCGTAGTTGGTGGTGGATTTGCTGGTGTCAAAGCTGCCCTTGAATTAAGCAAACGACAGGTTGGCAAGATCACGCTTATCTCTGACGAGACATACTTCCTGCACCACGCTACCCTTTATGCGACGGCGACCGGCAAGAACATTGCCGAATCGGTCATCTCTCTCCATGATATCTTTGCGGCCCATCCTAATGTTACAGTCGTACACGACAGCGTCAGCTCGATAGATCCTGAACGAAAGCTCGTTATTGGCGACAAAAAGCAGTACCGCTACGACGAAGCCATCCTCGCCCTCGGATCAGTCACCACCTACTTCGGTATCGACGGCATGGAACAGCACGCCTACGGCATCAAATCACTCGACGAGATCAAGCGGTTCAAAGAACACATCCATACCGAACTCGTTGAAAAGAAACTCGACAAGGAATACTTCGTTATCGGTGCCGGGCCGACTGGGATTGAACTGGCCGGTGCGTTGCAGGAATACTTGAACTACCTAAAATCCGCCTACCGATTAAAAGGTCATCATACTCGCGTCACTATCGTCGAAGCGGCACCGCGGATTGTGCCACGCTCATCCGTCACTGCTGCCAAGATTATCTCGAAACGCCTCAAGAAATTAGGGATCCGCGTCATGGTCAACCACAAGGTTAGTGCCCTCGACGACCAGTTCATCACCATTGAAGGCAAAAAGATTCCCACGACCACCGCTATTTGGACCTCTGGTGTCGCGAATAACCCATTCTTCAAGGCTAATGAACATGCCTTCCATTTAGCACCGAATGGGCGCGTCAACGTCAACGCCTTCCTGGAAGCAGTGCCGCATGTCTATGTGATCGGAGACAGTAATACAGTAAGGTTTAGTGGTATGGCTTGGCCTGCGCTGGCTCAGGCAGCCTACGTCGCAAAACACCTGGCACGACTACACACCGGTCAGGGCAAGGTCGCCTTCCAACCACATTCCGTCATGTCTGGGATGCCGGTTGGTGAAAAGTGGGGCTACGTCGAATGGATGGGTGTCTACGTCGCTGGTCGGGCCGGCTTTATTGTCCGTCGTTGGATGGAATTGTACGGCTACCGACAGCTCGTCCCGCTTCAAAAAGCCGTCGCTGTCTGGCGCGCACACGATATTCCACAAGTTGATGAATAAATAAGTTTAAACTTAAGTGGAATGTTGTTGTAAAAGCTTCCGCTTACATCTATAATCGGGATAGAAATTTGTGCCAAAAATAAGAGGGAGCACGAGACGAGGTATTACTCGTTTTAACAGGGGTATGAGGATATTAATGCTGGGCTGGGAGTTACCACCACACAATAGTGGCGGTCTTGGTGTCGCGTGTTATCACTTATCAAAAGCTCTCGCTCTCGAAGGTGCATCGATCGACTTCGTCGTTCCCTACTCTGCCCCACACGATAATATCGACTATATGGAGATCCATAACGCCACGACATTATCCCCGCTTGATCGCTACGGCATGGGTGCCTACGACAGCGACTTTACCGTTGTCACCGAACCTGGTTCGACCGTCACTGACGTCAAAGACATCCGCGGTGTCCAACGCCACTACACCAAATACGTCGAACGTCTGGTTGGACGTAAAGAATTTGATGCCATTCACGCCCACGACTGGCTAACCATGGAAGCCGGCATCCGCGCCAAGCAACTCACCGGTGCACCGTTAATCGTTCACGTTCACGCGACTGAATTCGACCGCGCTGGTGGCAACCAAGGTAACCCCATTGTCCACGAAATTGAGTACCAAGGATTGATGGTAGCTGATCGCATCATCGCCGTCAGTGATATTACGAAAAAGATTATCGTTAACAAATATGGCATCCCAGCTGACAAAGTTGAGGTCATGCACAATGCCATCGACCCAACCAGCTTCGATGACGGCTACACGTACGACAACCGAACGTATCGTTACCTCGAAGGCCTCAAAGAAGAAGGTTACACCGTCGTGAGTGCCGTGACGCGTTTCACCATTCAAAAGGGCCTGGAATACCTCGTCCGCGCCGTTGCCAAAGCCTCGGAACGCTACGACCGTATCGCCCTGCTTCTTGCTGGTGACGGCGAACAGCGCAACGAACTGATCGAATTAGCGTCCGAACTGGGCATCTCTGATCGGATCTTCTTTACTGGCTTCGTCCGTGGCAAACAGTGGCGCGATGCGTATAACGTATCAGATATCTTCGTCATGAGCTCGGTTAGTGAGCCATTCGGTTTGACCGCCCTCGAAGCGGCGCACCACGATAACGCCCTTATTATTACCAAGCAGTCCGGGGTGTCTGAAGTTTTGAATAGTATCTTTACCTATGACTTCTGGGATATCGACCGTCTAGCTGACCAAATCGTCGGTATCGCGACATCTGACGCGCTTAAGAATTCATTGAAAGAGAACGTATTGAACGAATACGCGCAGCTATCATGGAACGATGTTGCGGCTAAATGCATGACGATGTACAAGTCGACTCACAAAGCCCGAGAAAGAGTATTCGCATAATGGCAAAACGCGGCATCACGTTATATCTACATGTTCACCAACCACTTCGCGTCCGCGATTATAGTGTTTTCGATACGGCCATCGACCACAATTACTTTAACGATCCCGATCCACTCAGTGATCGTAATAACGAAAAGGTCTTCCGTAAGGTTGCCGATAAATCGTATCGTCCAATGAACGCCCTCCTCGAAAAACTCCTCGCTGAGCACGACGACTTTAAATTGTCACTCAGCATTACCGGCACGTTCCTTGAACAAGCTGAAAAATGGGCACCCGATGTCATCGCCAGCTTCCAACGCCTGGTTGCCACCGGTAAAGTCGAGATCGTCGCCGAGACGTATTACCACTCACTAGCGTTCTTTTACAGCCGGACTGAATTCGAACGCCAGGTTGAAGCTCACAAAACCAAGATCCGTGAACTATTCAACGTTGAAACGAGCGTCTTCCGTAATACCGAGCTCGCCTACAACGACTCACTCGCCCAATGGGCTGATGAATACGGCTTTAAAGGTATCTTGGCTGAAGGCTGGGATCCGATCCTCGATTGGCGTAGTCCTAACTTCGTCTACCAACCAGAAGGCACCAAGAATATTTCCCTCCTCCTCAAGAACTACAAGCTCAGCGATGACCTCGCCTTCCGCTTTAGTAACAAAGCCTGGTCTGAATGGCCACTCACTGCCAACAAATACACTGAGTGGGCCAACGCGTCTATCGAAGACTCACCGCTCATTAACCTATTTATGGACTACGAAACCTTCGGTGAACACCAATGGCAAGACACCGGTATCTTTGACTTCTTCGAAGACTTCGTTGGCCGCTGGATCAGCAACCCAGACAATACGTTCTACACCGTATCTGAAGCTATCGATGCCAACAAGCCCGTCGGTGAACTAAGCATGCCGGCGACCGTCACCTGGGCCGATGCCGAACGCGATCTGACCGCCTGGTTAGGCAACAGTATGCAACAAGAAGCGATGGGCCACCTCTATGCCCTCGAAGCAGACATTCTGCGCACCAAAGACGCAGATCTAATTAATGACTGGCGCAAACTCCAGACATCCGACCACGCTTACTACATGTGCACCAAATGGTTCAGTGACGGTGACGTCCACGCTTACTTTAGTCCGTATGAATCACCGTATGACGCCTTTTTGTACTACATGAACGTCATCCGTGACCTTCGTTGGCGCCTACATGAAACACACCGTACAGGAGCACTCAATGGCTAGACCAATTGTCCTCAGTAACGGTGAATTACACGTCGGACTAAACAAGTTCGGATTGGTTCATGACTTTTACTACCCTTACGTCGGGTTCGAAAACCACGCTGCTGGTGAGAATCTGCGCCACAAAGTTGGTGTCTGGGTCGATGGCGTCATTAGTTGGTTAGACGACGCCGATCAATGGACCTTTAAATTTAAGTACCCCCACACGTCACTCATCGGACACACTGTCGCCAAGAACGAAGCCCTCGGGATCATCCTGGAATTCGATGACGCGGTCGATGCCGAAGTCAGCCTATTTATGCGCAACATTCACGTTGTTAACCTATCAACAACAGCCCGTGAAATTAAACTGTATATGTACCAAGCATTCGCGATCGGTGACTCTCGCAGTAATACCGATACCGCTCAATACCTACCTGACAGTGATGCGATCCTGCATTACCGTGGTCGCCGCGCGTTCATTATCTCTGGCTACAACGACGGCAAACCGTTTGACCAATACACGATCGGTCTCTTTGGTTCTGATGATCACGAAGGCTCGTACCGCGATGCTGACGACGGCTACCTAACAAGTAACAACGTCGAACATGGTCGGGTTGATTCGATCCTTGGCTTTACATTAAACATCCAGCCGCATAGCTCAGCCCGCGTGCACTATTGGATTAGTGCTGGTATGTCGATCCGTGAAGCGTTGTATATTCACAAACAGATCAAAGACGACGGATTACAATCACGACTGCATGCGACGGCGAACTGGTGGCAGAAATGGCTACAGCCAGCCCTCGCAGCTGCCAAAAATGTCCCCGAAGCTCACCAAGACCTCTTTATCAAATCCCTCATGACCATGAAGTCACAGATCGACAAGCACGGCGCGATCATCGCTAGCACTGACAGTACGATGCTGAACTATTCGAAAGACGCCTACGCCTACAGCTGGCCACGTGATGGTGCATACACCATTTGGCCCCTGATTCGGATGGGTTACTACGACGAAGCCTACCGTTTCTTTGAGTTCTGCAAACGCGGCCTACACCCAAGTGGCTACTTGATGCACAAATACCGGGCCGATGGCGCCCTTGGGTCTAGCTGGCACCCGTACGTTCACGACGGTGTCGTTGCTCCACCAATCCAAGAGGACGAAACTGCCCTGGTTGTTTTTGTCTTTGCCCAGTATTTCCAGCTTTCGAAAGATAGCAAACTGATTAAAGATTTCTACAGTTCTATGATCAAGCCAATGACCGACTTCCTGGCTGATTATGTTGATGAGACGACGGGACTGCCTCGACCAAGCTACGATCTATGGGAAGAAGTATTCCTCACGACCACCTACACGACATCCGTGACCTACGGAGCGCTCTTGGCTGCGGCCGATCTTGCCGATGTTGCCGGAGATGCAGATAGTGGCGTCAAGTGGCGTAGCGCCGCTGAGGACATCCGTCAGGCAGCACACAAACACTTATTCAACGAAGACCGCGAAGTATTCTACAAGGGAATCATCGTCAAGGACGGCCAGATCATCAAAAACGATACGCTCGATACCTCGGCTGTCTTCGGTGCCTTTATGTTCGGGCTGTTTGATGCCAAAGGCCCCCACATGTTAGCTGCCATCGGCACTACAAAAGCCGTCTTCAACGTCACCAAAGACCAACCTGGCCTCCCTCGCTACGAAAACGATGCCTACCGCCGTTCTGACCCGTCAATCAACGGTAACTACTGGTACATCACTTCACTCTGGCTGGCGCAGTATATGCTGGACGACAATGATATCGATGGAGCACTGAACATTCTCGACTGGGTAAAGTCAAAAGCCCTTTCAACCGGTATGTTGGGCGAACAAGTCGATCCAGTCAGTGGCGCCCTCGTTGCACCGGCACCCTTAACCTGGTCGCATGCCGAATACCTATCGACACTCTTAGACCTCGCCGAAAGAACCAAACAATAATGAAATCGGGTGGGGTTCTTCGACGCATGGTGCGGCACTATTCGCCGCTTATTCGAGCCCGCGGTCGAATTATTAAACAATTCTCTAAACAAGTCGGCTTGGTCTACTTTGGTTCGGTTGATCACGATGATGACCACGAAGTCATTCGCGGCCTAACCGTCTCAACCACTCACCAAGATACGCACTTCTCGATCGGTTCGTTCAATGGCTACGATGTTAGCCTGGTAGACCGGTTTGACGTCGTCCTGAACGAATCGCGCCAGCCAGTTGAACATTCATGGCTAATCCTACAGGTGACGCTGCAAAACCCAACACTGCCGCATTTGTTCTTCAAACCCCTTGGGCACAGCCCAGCGGCATATAATAAGTTCTTCGTCGCTTATAATAACCTCCACACCGTCAGTGATCTATTCGACGCAGCCCACTCGACCGAATTTCACAATCGTTACGAGGTTCATGGCATGGCATCGCGCGCGCTTGAAATCGAAGCAACGTTCACTACTCAGGTGACACAAACAATCGCGGCTCGTTTTTGGCCGCACGCTATCGAGATCTTTGATGGCAAGCTATATGTCTATATAACAGAACATCGCCCACAAGGAGCGATGTTAGGTGCGACACTGGAAGCCACAACGTGGCTAGCGGCCGTCTTGGATAAGAAAGAAACCTAGTTCTTACGAGCTTTAACTTCGTTGCGACCGAGGTTTTTCTTGGTCTCGACGTACAGCGCGTGCTTACGAGCAATCGGGTCATACTTACGCAGGCTGATTTTCTCAGTCGTGTTTTGAGTATTCTTGGTTGTGTAATACGTACGGTGTCCCGTAAGTTCGCTTACGAGTCCAACCAATTTGCGCTTTGTGTTCTTTTTAGCCATAGAATAGGTTTCCTTTAACGTGTCTTAATAGTAGACAACAGTGATATAACTTTCAGAGGTCAATTATAACAAAGTCGTCCCTGTTACGCAAGCTGCCGCCGAGGTTATGTGTAAATTTATCGATAATTTTCGAAAACGACTGGAAAATCGAAGTCAGCATCGGTGACGAGTTGCATGACATTTTGCAGTTCATCTTTACTACTACTGGTGACGCGTACGACATCACCTTGGATCAGCCCCTTTGCTTTTGGTGCTTTTTCACGAACCAGCGCAGTGATCTGCTTTGCCTTTTCTTGTGAGAGGCCAGCAATAAAGGGGACTTCCTTGGTAGATTTAAGATTGGCGGTCACGATCTCTTTTGTGAGGTCGAGTGACTTGCTAGACTGATTACGTGCAGCCAGTTTTTTGCGCAGAATATCGAGGATGTTCTCGATCTGCCAATCCCCGGCCCCAGTAATCTTAATTCCTTCTTTGTCACCAGACCAATCAATGGCAGCAGGCGTTCCTTTAAAATCAAATCGGTTGTCGATTTCTTTTTGGGTTTGCGAAAATACGTTATTCATTTCCGCTTTGTCATAGGTAGATGCAATATCAAAACTAAAAGTAGGCATACCATTACTATAACAGATTGAACAGTCACCGCGATTATGCTAAAATCTACCAGAGTGTCAAATATACTATGCCGCGATAGCTCAGTTGGTAGAGCGCATCCATGGTAAGGATGAGGTCTCGGGTTCAAATCCCGATCGCGGCTCCATAACACCTTGAAAAACAGGTACGAATCATATACAATTGTGCAAGTATCATAAGTCTGCCGCCTTAGCTCAGTTGGTTAGAGCGGCTGTTTTGTAAACAGTAGGTCCACGGTTCGAATCCGTGAGGCGGCTCCATGATATTGTTCGTCATTCACAATTCAACATGCTGGAATCGTGTAGTGGCAATCACAGGAGACTGTAAATCTCCCGCCGTAAGGCTCCGTAGGTTCGAGTCCTACTTCCAGCACCAAGTAAAACGTCTCACTATTGCAGTGAGATTTTTTATTTGTTTACTATGCTTGTTTGTTTTTATACTGCGAGAGTACATAGTCGTAGTAGTCACCCATCACATAAGGATTGCGCAGCGAAGGTTCAGGAGTAATAGCTTGAGTATCTTGCGCATACTTTAGCTGGAGCCCAGCCACGTTCAGCTCATGGGTTCCATCCGATAGTGATGACTTCTGGAGAATACGAGACGTAAATAAAATAGTTGGCTCGACTATCACCTGTTGGGCCGCTTCACTTGATGACACGAATGCGGGGTGATTGATCACCACCATAGCTTCGTCATCAGTCCGGACCACACTAATATCATCAAATGTCAGATCTTCGAATACTCGAAACCATGCATGACGTGGCGGGATTGCCTCTTCGCCAGCAAACGTTGTCCGTGAACCGATTGAAAAGACATCGTAGCGATACAATCCGGTATACCGTGGCACCTCAGCCAAAGCTGCTTCTATGCCACGCAGTGCCGCTGAACCTTGTAGCTCGATAACCAATTCATCTAATTGTTCTGGAGTAAAAGTTCGAGAACGCCCGGCAAACTTTTCCATGATAGGCGTAAAGGGATTCTGGTCGAGGGCACGATCAAGTTCAGGGTTATCGAAGAGGTGGGTGAATTCATCTGGAACGAGTGCACTCATATTGGAATGAGTATGCACCGCTACGCAGACAGTGTCAAATGTTACGAAGCTATGTGTTTGTGCGCGTGCTTTTTGTAGCCGGCTTCGTAATCATTGCTTTGTGTCAGGTCGATGATAGCGAAGATAAAGATAACGAGATTCCAGAATACGCTGACGATCAAGTTAATGATAACGAGGACTTTAGCAGTCTTTGGCTCAGGTCGCTTCATGAGGTACATTCCAGAGATGAGCAGGTAGATATGCGGCAGCAGCACAAAGACAAAAATAAATGCAGCGGCAATTGAAGCGACGAGCACAGCGTCTTCGGCAACGATCGTTTCGTCAGTTAAGGCGGCGAAAAAAGTAATAACAGAGAAAAGGATAGCACCGAGGATTCCCAGGCCACCAAAAATAACAGCCAAAATACCATGCACGCGCAGCATACTACTGGCACGCTCAAATTTGTATGCTTCGTAGTCAGTCTGTTCGGTCATGATTTCTATTCCTTTTAATTAAAATTACATTACACGACGCGGTTGGCGCACTTGCTTTGGCTGTCCCTGTGGGATGATCAGCTTGGCAGCACGTTCACGCAGGTCAAGGGCTAGGCTAGACTCACCGATACGGTCGTAGGCATCAGCCAAAATTGTAAGGGTTTGCGGAACTGGTTCGAGTTCGATTGCACGTTCCAGTGAATCAATCATCTTGCGGTCGTTCTTTAGCTTCTCTTGCACTTTCGCATAGGCGATGTGACGCGAAGCCAAGTCGCTATCAATAGCGAGGGCTTGTTCAAAGGCCAGGGCGGCTTTTTCGTAGGCTTGCGTCTCAAAGTAAATTAGTCCGACATTGTGGAGGCTACTAGCACTTGGTTCGAGTGACTGGGCAATTTCAAAACACTCAATCGCTTCTTTGTACTGTTGTTGCTTGGCGTACAGAATTCCTAGGCGATTATAGGCGCTGGCATTGCGTTCGTCGACGCGAAGGATCGTCAGAAGGGCTTTTTCAGCCCGAAGATATTTACGATCCTGCAAAGAGCTCTGGGCGATTGACCATAATTGATCAAGCTTATCAGAAAGTTTAGAGGGCAAATCACTGGCGACTTCACTAATAGTTTGTCGCTGATACAGTGCCCAGGCACCAATTAAGGCAATAACGAGTAGGCCTAACATTCCCTTAATTATACCACATGCTTAGAGCACAACGGATGCGAGCTGCAGCCGAATGTTCCCGTTCGCTTCGATTCGTTCATGAACTTTTAATAATGTACCGATCTTCTTAACCAAATCACCACCTTGTCCTTTGGCGACTGATCCTTGTAGTTGCTTCATGGCATCAACGAGCAGTAATAATGCCTTTGGGCGATCGTCTTTGTAGGCCAAAGCAATCTTAAGGCGGTCATACACTGTTCCCTGTAGATACATCCGAGCATCGCGCACGATTTGAGCGCGCTTTTCAAAGGCGTCGCTATCCCCTGCCAGCGTTGACAATGTTGCTGGCAGTCCACTGGCGATAAACAGTAGCTGTGCCCGTGTTTGGGCATCAGTTACCTTTAGTTCGTCGAGCAACTGGCCGGATTGCTCGGCGGTTATTGGCTTGACTTCGACAGTTTGGACGCGCGACTGAATAGTTGGTAATAATTTCGACGCGTTGTGTGTCAGCAGTATAAAGTGCGTATTCACACCCGGTTCTTCGAGTAGTTTCAAGAAGGCGTTCTGGGCCTGGATTCCCATCCGTTCGACGTAGTCAATCACGATCAAACGAGTACCGGTTTCGATGGTTTTGGTGGTGCCGTACAGTCGGCGGATCACATCAACCGTGATAACACCTTTTTCGAGGTCCACCTTTTCGTCCTTCTCTGGGAGAACGGTAATGACTTTTACCTTCAGGATGTCCGAAAGGTATTTTACGATACTAGTTAGGCCAACCCCTTCAGGGCCGGTAAACAATAATGATTGCGGCAAATCAGCAGCAAGAGAGTCTAGTTGGAGTGCAGTAGTTGGGTGAATGTACACACTAGGCATACGTGTATTCTGGGAACTTATCGGTAAATACCTTTGGAATCGGCGCGGTGAATGTTTCACGCTTCGAGGCTGGGATGGTGATCTCTAGCTTGTGGGCGTGCAGATACAAACGGTCAGCTTTCTTTTTGCCATAGATACGGTCACCGGCAACAGGTGTGCCGAGGTACTGGAGGTGGACACGTAGTTGGTGTGTGCGACCAGTTTTTGGCCAGAGCTTAACGAGTGCTTGGGTTTTGTTCGTTGCCACAACCTCGTAGGTCGTTTGGGCGTTCTTGCCACTTGGGTCGATACGGAACGTGCTCGGTGCAGCACCGTTACGGCCGATCGGAAGATCGATCATTGCGTTGGTCTGCTTTGGAAGACCTTCGGTGACAGCCATATACTCTTTTTTCGCACGACGGTCAGCGAACTGTTCTTTGAGCAGCGCGGCGGTGTCTTCGTTACGGGCACCGATGATAATACCACTAGTGTCACGGTCGAGGCGGTGGACGATGCCAGGACGGTTCGTTTCCAGACCGAAGGTTGTGTAGCGACGGAAGAAGTCGGCCACGGTGAACTCGTCGTTCATGACACCCTTGCTGTGGGTCAAGACGCCACTTGGCTTGTTAATAACGATCACGTTGTCATCGATATAGACGATTGGCAGTTCGCGGTCACTAAAGTCAGAGGCAGTTGGTGGCGTCATCGCGATGTCATCAGTTTCGACGACGTCTTGTTTTGGACGAGTAATAACCTTGCCATCAACCAATACCAGACCGGCTTTAATGTACTTCTGGATAGTGCTACGAGACAGTTTCGGGTAACGGTTTGATAGTTCGATGTCGAGGCGACGCTTTGGTGTCGTGACTTCAAATAGGTAGGCATCTTTACCTTTGAACGGCATGCCGTAGGTAGTTGATTCGTCGAGTGGGTTCTTGATGACGTGACCGATAACTTCTGGTTCCATCGTTTGGATGCGCTCACGGATGTATGTCTTGTCGTCATCGGCATTGCCGTCAACAAGAATGTAGTAACGGATCTTGTTAAATACAAACGTAATTAGGGTTGAGCCTTGGTGTAGCTCAACTTCTTTGGTTAATGAGATTTCGGCTTTGCTAGTGAATTCACCGGCAAGTCCAAATTGGCGCAATACGATTCGAATATCGCGTGTAAGTGTTTTTGACATATAAAGTTATCCCCTTGGTCGCAGTCCGACAGCTTGTTGTGCGCGTAGTAAGGTCGCGTTTGCGACGACCGTAAGATCACGTTCAGATTGTTCTAGTTTTTTAATAATGGCAGTTTCATCAACTTCTTTGAGATTCTTTTGGAATTCCACCAAGAAACGACGGACTTCTTCGGCGACGACGGCTTTGAAATCACCGTAACGAGTCTGACCTTCAAATTCAGCAACTACTTCCGGCAGGTCGCGTCCCTGTAGTAGTGCCAGGATCTCGAGGAGGTTGCTAATACCTGGTTGGTTGGCACGGTCAAGGCGCACAAATGCTTTGTCGTCAGTCGTGGCACCCATGACTTTACGAGCGGCTTCTTCGGGCATGTCACTCAGGAAAATAACACCCTTGCCTGATTCGTCACTCTTGCTCATCTTTTTTGTTGGATCGATGAGGTCCTTGATGCGCAGCCCCTGGTCGTTCCCAAAGAAGGCGTGTTGTTCCTTGACTGACTTTGGTACGGTAAAGACTTCACCGAAGCGGTTGTTGATGCGTTCACCAATATCGCGGGTAAATTCAAGATGTTGTGACTGATCATCGCCAACAGGAACGTAGTCTGGGCCGTACAAGAGGATGTCAGCCGCCATAAGGACGGGGTAATCAAAAAGTCCAACACTCACCCGTTCGTCGCCTAGACCTTCTGATTTGTCCTTAAACTGCGTCATACGACTCATTTCACCAATACCGGTGAAACAATTTAGGATCCAGCCGAGTTCGTTGTGGGCTGAAATGTAGCTTTGGCGGTACAAATAGATGTTAGGGTTATCCAGTGGCAGGCCGGCTGCCACGAATTGTTTGGCGGTCATAAAGATTTGCTTGCTGAGGGCGGCGTGATCGACTGGTGTCGTTATGCTGTGAAGATCGGGAATAAACATGTTGACCTGAAACTCTTCAGAGCGATGTTTCGCCATATCAATGATTGGCAGCATGCCACCAAAATAGTTCCCAATTGTCAGGTCATTGTTGGCACGAAGCCCAGTAAGAATTACAGGTTTACTCATTACGCTTCATTATAGCCTATAACGGAGGTAAAACGTAGCGTTCGCTGACATCTGTTAGCTGCGAAATAATCAGGGCATACAAAAAAGAGCCCCGGATGGAGCTCTTTTTGAAGGTTGTCCGAAGACTAACGCTTTGAGAACTGTTCGCGTTTGCGAGCAGAACGCAGACCGTACTTCTTACGTTCTTTCTCACGAGAGTCGCGCTTTAGAAGCTCGGCTTTCTTGAGAGTAGGACGAAGATCAACGTGAGCGGTTGTCAGGGCTTTGGCGATAGCAAGCTTAATTGCATCGACTTGTCCTGATGTACCACCACCTGCAACGCGGATAGTGATGTCATAGTCCTTTTGCTTACCAACGAGGGCAAGCGGGTCTGTGATTTCAGCTAAAAGCGTTTTGTTGTCTGAAAGATATTCAGCAGCAGGCTTGTCGTTGATTGTGATTGTACCTTTACCGACGTAGAGGCGCGCACGTGCAGTTGCACTCTTGCGACGACCTAGTCCGTAGACGTATGTACCAGTTATATCAGCCATAATTATCGAACCTCAACTTTCGTAGGAGTTTGAGCAGTGTGAGTGTGTTCTTCACCAGCGAATACACGTAGGCGTGCAAGACGACCTGCAGCAAGCTTGTTTTTAGGAATCATTCCCTTAACAGCTGCTTCGATAATTCGGGCTGGTTGCTTTGCGCGGACTTCTTTCAAAGTCGCGTCGCTAATACCACCAGGGAAACCACTGTGTCGGTAGTAAACCTTACCAGTTTCTTTGTTTCCTGTGACGACAAGCTTTTCAGCGTTGATAACTACGACGTAGTCACCGTTGTCGACGTGTGGGGTGTAGGTTACTTTAGACTTACCGATAAGAAGGTTAGCGATTTTTGTTGCAGTACGTCCCAGTGGGATTTCTGCAGCATCAATCAAGAACCATTCGCGGCTAGTGTCTTCAGTACGTTGGCTAAAAGTTTTAGCGTTAACCATTATTTAGTCTCCTTTGTAGCAGGCTTAGTTGTAACAACAGGCGCAACTGGAGTTTCTGAAATCTCATCGACGAAAGCGATAGTAGCCATTTGGGCACCATCACCGACGCGAAGTCGAGTTCGCTCTACACGAACGTGACCACTTGTGCGACCAGACAATTGCGGAGCAATGTGGTCGACCAGGCGGAATGCTGCGGCTTGAGTCGAAAGACCTGCAATCACGCGGCGGCGGTTCGCAAGATCACCTTTTTTAGCTTTGGTGATAAGCTTTTCAATGTAGCGGACGAGCTCTTTGGCTTTTGGAAGCGTCGTTTCGATCTTCTTGTGCTCTACGAGGCTTGTTGCCAAACCTTTAAGTAGTGCGCGTCGTTGATCACGTTCGCGTCCAAATTTACGTCCTTTATATCCGTGTCGGTGCATCTTTAGATTTCCAATTCAGCCAATTTATCTTTAACTTCATCAAGCGCTTTGCTTCCGAAGCCCTTCAACTCACGAAGATCTTGTTCTGAAAGAGTGACGAGGTCACGGACAGTACGGATTTCGTTGTTGATGAGTGCGTTAGCAGTACGAGCACTGAGGTTTAACTCTTCAATTGGCGTATTGAGTTCGTTAGATTCTTCTTCAGCGTCTTGGCCAAGTGCAGGTGCAGCTTCAACAGTTGTTGAACCGGCAAGTGCAGTGTATTGGTTAACAAGGATAGCTGAAGCTTCTTCAAATGCTTCACGAGGAGTCATTGAACCGTCAGTTTCTACGTTAAGCTGTAGCTTGTCGAGGTTAGTCTCTTGACCAACACGAGTGCTTTCAACTTTGTAACGCACACGTAGCACTGGGCTAAAGACTGCATCGAGTGCAATCATGTCGCTGTGAACGCGGCTAACGCTTGATTCTTCGATTGTTTCATAGCCACGACCAGCTTCAACAACAATGTCCATAACGATAGACTTTTTAGGGTCGTCGATGGTTGCGATGATTTGGTCAGGGTTGATGATCTCAACTTCTGCGTTTGACTTGATGTCAGCGGCGGTGATAACACCAGCGCCTTTCTTTTCGAGACGAAGTTCGACTGGTTCGTCTGAGGTTACCTTAACGTGAACGTTCTTGAGGTTAAGCATGATATCAACGACATCTTCTTTGATCCCAGGAACAGTTGTGAATTCGTGGCTTGTTCCTTCAATACGGAAAGCAACGATTGCTCCACCGCGAATACTTGAAAGAAGGACACGACGCAGGCTGTTACCGAGAGTGTTACCGTAACCGGCTTGTAGAGGCTCAATAACGAACGACGCACTAGTAGCGCTGTGTTCTTCGACGCTTGCAAGTGCTGGGTTGTGAATGACTTTTGACATTGTGGTAGGCTCCTTACCCTTTAACGTGAGTAATACTCAACGATTAGTTGTTCGTTAATTTCTGGCTCTGCTTCAGCTCGTGTAGGCAATGACGTGACTGAAATAGTCATGTTTTTTGCATCACTCTTGATCCAGCTAAGTGAAACTTGCGCTGAATTCTTCACAACATCGTCAAGTACGGTAAAGTAACCAGACTTTGTGCTCTTTGGACGAACAACAAGTTCGTCACCAGGTTTAACGCGGATTGATGGAATATCAACACGACGTCCGTTTAACATGAAGTGTCCGTGTCCAACAAGTTGACGAGCTGCACGACGGCTAGTAGCGAAACCAGCGCGGTAGACAGCGTTGTCGAGTCGTTGTTCAAGCATCTGAAGAAGGTTTTCACCCGCAAGGCCGTCACGACGAATTGCTTCGTTCATGAGGTTTGCGAATTGCTTCTCAAGAAGGCCGTACAAACGACGAACTTTTTGCTTTTCACGAAGTTGTGTCAGGTAAAGACTAGGCTTACCCTGACGACCGTTGGCGTGTTGACCAGGAATACCAGTCTTCTTTGCCATAACCTTGTGCGCTTTAGGGTGCAGTGCATAGCCTTCGCGTCGAGATTGTTTAACAATTGGTGATGTATCTCGTGCCATGATTAACCTCTTCGTGCCTTACGAGGACGGACGCCACCATGTGGAACGCCGGTTACCTCTTTAATGCTATCGATAGTAATGTCGAATGCGCCGAGTGCACGAATAGCTGCATCACGACCCATACCAACTCCCTTAACGAAAACATCAACAGAACTCATGCCATATTGGCCTTTCGCTGCTTCAGTTGCTTTTTCAGCAGCAACTTGAGCGGCGTAAGCGGTTCCCTTTTTGCTTCCACGGAATCCAGTAGCGCCAGCGCTACTTTGGGTAAGGACATTACCTTTTTTATCTGAGAAGCTAACAATCGTGTTGTTGAATGTAGCTTGGATGTGCAGCTGACCAGCAGGAACTGATCGCTTTTGCTTCTTTTTTGTAGAATCTGCCATATCGTTCCTTTCCTAGGTCTTGGTTGCTGATTTAGGTTGTGCGCCACCGACAGCGATTGCACGACCCTTACGGGTGCGGGCGTTCGTACGGGTACGTTGACCGTTTACTGGAAGACCAGACTTGTGACGTAGGCCACGGTAGCTGTTGATGTCTTTCAGACGTTTAATATTGTTTGTTACCAAGCGCTGCAAATCGCCTTCTACGGTGTAATCACGATCGATTACTTCACGCAAACGTTGTTCTTCAGCCTCGGTGAGATCTTTCACCCGAGTGGTCGGTTCGATATTAACCGCCGCAAGGATGGTCGATGCGAAATGTGGACCGATGCCGTAGATATACGTCAATGCGATCTGCACTTGCTTTTCAGCTGGGATTACAATCCCTGCAATTCGAGCCATGCTTAACCCTGCCTTTGCTTATTTTTAGGTTTCTTCTTGTTGATGACACGAAGAACGCCCTTACGGCGGACTATTTGGTCACCCGGACTGATTTTTTTGACACTCGCACGAACTTTCATGTAGTTCAAAACTCCAGTTATTACATTTGATCTTGGTGCTTATTGCTAAGCGTCTTTGTGGCGATACGTGATTCTTCCCTTTGTGAGGTCATAAGGGGTCATCTCAACGTCTACCTGATCACCTGGTACAAGGCGGATATAGTTTTTACGCATTTTTCCGCTAATGTGCCCGATAATGCTTAGGCCGTTCTCCAGGCCGATCTTAAATTGAGTATTAGGCAGTGCTTCCACAACCTTTCCACGCATTTTAATTACTTCCTTTTGATCTACCATAAGTTACAGTAGTGAATTATATACTAGTGGAGGTGATAAGTAAACCACTTACAAGAATATTACAGCGCGTTTTTGGCATGTAATGAATGTGTTATTGGTCTATATTGTAGCAAAAACTGACGTGCCGTCAATAACATGGTGTGTACCTAATTTTTTTCTTATCCTTCAGCCGTCAAACATATGTTTCACAGATCAAGGATAAGGACAGAGGAGATACTGACCTTATCTTCGTGCTCAGTCTCCTTACATGAGATGTTCGTAGAGAAAGAACTCAAAGCTTGGGCTCTCGGGGTATTTGGTCGACTTGGTGGTGATCTCACGAACACCGATGAGTCGTTGGCCGGGCTCAACGAGTTGCTTCTTGTTCAGACGCGTCTCGATGTCGCTGACGAACCACTTGATCGAGATCTCACCTTCCGGGTTGTTCTCCGGACGAAGCGCTTCTGCGATTGGTCTAGCTGACCATTTCTGACGCGTTTCGAACTGATGCCCCTTCCACGTGTAGGTGTCCTCCAAGCGCTTGCCGAACAGCCAGGCGCCAAATGTCGGCGGGTGCTCGTCTTTACGCGTGTGGACCCTGTAGCGGCTCCACAGGTTGTTCACGAACTGGCGCGTGATGATCTCACGGCACTCCTCCATGATCTTGTCGGCAGTACGCCGCAAGGTCTTGGTCTGCTGAACCTTCTCAACATACATACGTACAGCTGAAATAGGCAACTTCACTCCTCTGTCTCGATTGTTGTTCACCAAGCCGGTGATCCAACTTGGGTACTAAAACAGGGCTACTATACCAGAAAATGGTAAGTATATCAATATAGTGATGTGACTCAAACCTTTAAAGATAATTCATTATCTACAAAGGGATGAGGGCAGAAGATAAATTGCCCACACCGTTAAACCCGTCAGGCACTGAGTACTATTCAGGCTGCAGGATGAGCACGATGACGCGGCGTTTCTGCCTGTCATACGACAACGCAGGCACAAGGCGGGTTTCGCCGGTTTCGACGAGTGCATCGCGAACGTTGTCCAGTACTTGGCTATACAGCCCGTCGCTTCCGGTGCTATACATACGCGCATCACGCGTCGTATCCGCATCGAACAGGATCTTGCCGTGCGCCCATTCGGGGTAAATCACCTGCTTAGACGTTGCAGCTCGTTCCTGCTCGCCGTCAAGTTTCTCTTCGAGTCGCGTGATATGACGCTCAACGAGCGCTTGCATAGACATAGCTATCCAATCTTCTGCCAGTCCACGGATTTCGTGGACTTACTAGTTATAGCATCTTTAGCTGAGGGGTTGAAGAAGTATCTAACTATTTGTAGTCGTCGTACGTCACCATGAGGGCACGCGAGTTGATCTGACGAAGGGCTTCAAGTCCTACAGAGACCACAATAAGGAGCCCTGTACCACCGATTGAGAGGTTGGTGCCAGAAATACCCGCAATGTGGAACAGCAAGTACTCTGCGATGAACGGTGTGATAGCAATTAGACCAAGAACTAATGAGCCGAACAGGATCAAGCGGTTAACAGTCGTTGAAAGATACTTTTCGGTAGTTTTACCTGGACGGACACCTTCGATGAAGCCACCTTGCTTTTGCAAGTTCTCGGCAATTTCGTTGGCGTTAAAGACAATGCCGGTATAGAAGTACGTGAACAAGATAACGAGCGCAAAGTACGCACCTGGGTAGATGAAGGCTTCGAGGGTTGAACCGGTGAAAGCGCCCGGTGTTGGGGCTTGGAACCAAAGGATCAAGTTATTTGCCAGGTCAAGGAACGCAGGGTTGCCAGCAGACTTAAGAACCTGTCCCAGGAAGGCTGGTAGTGACAGGAAGGCAACCGCGAAGATGACCGGGATCACACCCGCAGCAATCAGCTTGACTGGCAGGATGCTTTTGACACCACCATAGTTACTGTTACCTTGGACGCGCTTGGCATAGTTAACGGTAATAATACGTTGGGCCTCATTAATCTTAACCAGTAGATATAGCAGCGCCAGCGAGGCCAGGATGATAGCTAATGCCACCCAGAACACTAACGGGTTAACCGGGAGTGTAAACCAGCCAAAGACGCTCATTGTGCCAGTTGATGTATCAAACAGTGACGAACCGATAGTTGTCAGCATTGTCGGAAGTTGGCTAATGATACCCGCGAAGATGATCAAGCTAATACCGTTACCAACACCTTGTTCGGTAATCAGCTCACCGAGCCACATCAGCAGGACTGAACCCGCGGTCATAGCAGAGACTGCCACGATCCATTCTATCGGGGTGGCGGCATCGAGAACGGTTGTATTACCGGCCAGGACTGTCTGACGAAGGATAAAGATGAAGGCAATTGATTGCACGATGGCCAGTGGGATCGTCGCGACACGAGTCCATTGGTTGATCTTGCGACGGCCAGATTCACCATCCTTGTGTAGTTCTTCGAGGCGAGGAATCGCCTTTGTCAGTAGCTGTGTGATCACAGAGGCGGTAATGAACGGTGTCATACCGACCAGAACGATCGAGAAGCTTGCCAGGGCGCCACCAGATAGCAAGTTCAGGAAGCCACCGAAATCGGTGCTACTAACGACGCTGTTCACGACTTCGCGGAGCGCAGTTGGCTCGGCAAGTGGCACAGGGATGTGTGAGAGTAAGCGGTAGACGACAATGATGCCGAGTACAATTAGTAGCCGCTTTTGCATGTCGCGGTTTTTGAGTGATTTAAAAATCGTTTTCCAGTTCATGGGGAAGTATCTGTCTATTTCTATTCTTAAGTTAGTAGGGCTTTACAGTCATTATACTACAGGGTCAGAATTCAAGCCAAACAAAAACGCCTATCTGTAGGCGTAAAAGGTTTATGGGGGCGGAAGTGTGGCACGGTGCCAGGGTGGCTCTATGACACACCACACACTTCCGCCCCCGTGTTCATCGCTAGGACGACAGACACTTATCCCAACTTGCAAGGGACGGCTACTCCCGGTAGCACGGGATGCTGAACTCAAGCCATCGGCTCGGTCACCATCAACGCCTGCCTCGCGCGCTTACTGTATACGATCGTCACTACGCGCAACGACCGATCGGAGTTTCAGGGTGGCAATCTCCCATCCAGCTGCACGATTACCGTTTGGTTCCTCCGATTCCACCGAGTTGCATCATCGTCATCCTAGAACGATAATGTATACCTTGCGGGCGGTTGTGCAACGGCTACCTCACTTCTCGCACATCGAGATTACTCACGATAGTTGCTCATGAGCCCTCAAATCATATAGTATCGTCCGCCCCACCGTCAACACTTGTCGCACAAAAAAAAGAAACCCTCGTGATGAGGGTTTCTTTTCGTAAACGAGATTGCTTACTTTTCGTCAGCTGCTTCAGCTTCTTTTGTGCTTTGGCGAAGTGGAACGAGAGTTTTCTCAAATGTTCCACCAGCCTTAACAACTGCTTCAACAACGCTCTTACTTGCACCAGATACCTTCAGGTTGACCTTTTCAGTCAATTCACCACGGCCGATAACCTTCACTGAGTGGAAAGGTGTCCCGATTAGTCCAGCTTCGTATAGAGAGAAGTGGTCGACAGTCTTGCCCGCAAATGCGTTCAAGTCTGCAAGGAAGACAGCTTGTGCAGGGGTACGAATACTCTTGAATCCGCGAGCCTTAGGCACAGCCGCTACGAGTGAGCGCTGTCCACCTGAGAAAGTTGGAGCAAGTTTTTTACCTGTACGAGCGCCTTGACCCTTAGTACCACGTCCGGCAGTTTTACCCTGTCCGGCTGAGATACCACGTCCGACGCGCTTGCGGTCTTTGTTGGCTTTAACTTGGAGTTCGTTGTATTTCATTACTTTGTCTCCTCTGCTGCTACTGGTTCAGCTTCAACAGCTTTAGCTGCCTTTGCTTTTTTACCAGCTTGGTTCTTTGTTGTAGTCCATTCGTCACGAGGAACGAGTGAACGAAGTGCTTCGATAGTTGCGTATGCGATGTTCACCTTGTTTGTTGAGTTCAAAGACTTTGAAAGAAGGTTACGAATACCAGTCATACCGATGATTGATCGGACAACACCACCAGCAATAATACCGGTACCTGGTGCTGCTGGCTTCAGAAGGATCTGAGCACCAGAGAACTTAACTTCAGTTTCGTGAGGAATCGTTTCGTTATTCACAGGAATAATGATCAGGTTCTTCTTGGCAACGTCAGTTGCTTTCGCGATTGCTGCTTGTACGTCAGCACCCTTAGCGACACCGACACCAATCTTAGTTTTGTGGTCACCGACGACAACAAGTGCCTTGAATCGGAAACGACGTCCACCCTTTACAACACGTGACACACGGTCAATGTTGATAACGAGTTCTTCGAATTGCTTTGGTTCTGCTGGGGCTTGGTCACGACGTTGGCCGCGTGGACCTTGGCCGCGTCCGCCTTGTGGGCGAGCGTTTTGTGTTGGGTTTGTTGGTTGTTCAGCCATAATTAGAATACCAATCCTTCTTTACGAGCGGCATCAGCGAGTGCTGCCAATCGCTGTGCGTACTGACGACCGTTACGGTCGAAGACGATTGCAGTGATCTTGCTCTTCTTTGCTTTCTTTGCGATGTCAGTTCCGACAACAGCAGCTTGTTCAGCTAGTGTGCCAGTTTGCTTTGTGCCAACAGTTGTTGCAGAAGCGATAGTCTTCTGGGCAATGTCGTCGATCAGCTGTGCACTGACGTGCTTGTTGCTGATAGTAACTGTCAAACGAGGACGTTCAGCAGTACCAGTGATCTTTGCACGGACTCGTTTAGAACGAAGTTCGCGGTTGAGTAGCTTTTTAGCGAGGTTATTCACGATTACTTACCTGCCTTTCCGGCTTTACGAAGGATAACTTCATCAGCATACTTAATTCCCTTACCCTTGTACGGTTCAGGCTTCTTAAGGCTGCGGATTTCAGCTGCAGTTTGACCAACAAGTTGCTTGTCGATGCCGCTAACAGTAATTTCCATCTTGTTTACTTCGAGGGTAACACCTTCACGAGCAGTGTATTGGACAGGGTGAGAGAACCCGAGGGCCATATCAATAACTTGTCCGCCACCTGTAACGCGGTAACCAACACCGTTGACTTCAAGCTTCTTTTCGAAAGCTTTTGTCACACCATCAACAGCATTGTTGAGGAGGGCACGTTGGAGGCCGTGTTGGGCCTTTGCAATACGCTCGTCGTCCTTACGAACAACGATAATGTTTCCTTCTACGACAGAAACAGTCACGTCTGACAGGTGAGGTACTACGAGCTGACCCTTAGGGCCAACAACAGTAATAACATCAGTGTCGACCGTGATTGTCACGCCTGAGGGGATCTGAATTGGTAGTTTTCCGATTCGACTCATGATTTATTCCATTCTTTATGGCACGAGTGAGAAGTGTTTGTTTTCGGGCTGACATTATCACCAGGATAATGAGCGCAAAATCTCCCAGATTTCACTCGCAAATTTATATCTAGATAATCATAGCACGGACTAGGGTAAAATGCAATGCCGGACACTCCCCTTCCCAACAAAAAAGAACCCCGTCATAGGGTTCTTGATTGTGAACAATGAAGTTCTAGTAAACTTTCAGAAGCAGTTCGCCGCCGAGACGTTGCTTGATCGCAGCGTGACCGGTGAGAACACCCTTACTTGTACTGACCAGGACGATACCACGGCCACTTTTTACCTTTGGAATATCATTTGCGCCAACATAGACACGACGTCCAGGTTTTGACAAACGAGTGATTTCATTGATAGTAGAGGTTTCACCTGGTTCGTTAATTGTAACGACCAAGATATCGCGAGGCTTGGCTGACTCAACCTTAACGGCGGTCAGGTAGCCTGCTTTTTTTAGCTCTTTGGCAACGGTAACCTTCAATTTTGATGAAGGAACGGTAATTTCATTCTTACCAACCATTACTGCATTACGGATGCGTGTAAGGAGGTCAGCGATTGGGTCTGTTGATTGTAGTGACATAATCTATTCCTTTCCTACCAGCTACTCTTAGTAATACCAGGGATTTGCCCTGCAGATGCTTTTTCGCGGAAGTTGATACGGCTGAGGCCGAAGCGACGCATGTATCCACGTGGACGTCCGTGTAGGGCGTCACGGTTCTTCCAACGTGATGGTGAACTGTTCTTTGGAAGCTTCTGAAGGCCTTCAAGGTCACCCATTTCCTTTAGTTCAGCACGCTTAGCGGCAAACTTGAGGATCATTTTCTTTCGTTTTTCGTCGCGAGCGACGGCAGATGTCTTAGCCATTAACGAATTCCCCCTTCTTTTTCAAATGGAACACCGAATTTTTCTAGGAGCGCACGACTGTTTGGCTTGCTACCAGCTTTGATAACAAAGGTGATTTGCAGACCGTGAATGTGTTGTGTCTCTTCGAAGCTAAGTTCTGCGAAGATAGATTGGTCAGTGACGCCAAGGTTGTAGTTACCAGCCTTGTCGAAGCCCTTAGCGCCCACGCCGTGAAAGTCACGGACACGAGGAAGTGCAACGTTAACGAAACGATCGAGGAACTCGTACATACGAGCACCACGAAGTGTGACACTCAAGCCAACGCGGTTCATACCAGCACGAATTTTGAATCCGGCGATAGATTTTTTAGCCATACGGTCAACGGGGTGTTGTCCGGTAATTTTTGTGACGGTGTTGCGAACTACTTCGTAGTGCTTCTTGTCATCTTTGTTCTTACCGATTCCGACGCTGACTACAATTTTCTCGAGTTTTGGTACTTCGTTGATGTTCGAAAGACCGAGTTCGGCTTGTAGTTCCTTAGCATACTGTGAAGCATACAAGGCTTTCAGGCGAGGAGCGGTAACAACAGCTGTTTTAGTAGCCATTATTTGATTTCCTTACTTCCTGCTTGACGTGCAACACGAGTAGTGGTGCCGTCAGCGTTTTTTACAAATCCAACACGACTTGTTGTACCGGCTTTTTCGTCGATAACAAGTGCGACCTTGTGAAGAGAAACAGGGGTGTGAACATCCTTATGACCACCACGTGGGTTGAGTTGGCTTGGTTTAATGTGACGGTGCTTGACGCCAATTCCTTCAATAAGAACGGCTTGTTTTGCAGTCAGGACAGCGACAACTTTACCAGTTGTGCCTTTGTTAGCACCACTGATAAGTTTGACTGTGTCACCCTTAACGATTCGTTTTACTTGTGACATATTATAGTACCTCCGGTGCAAGGCTAATGATCTTAGCGTAGCCCTGGTCACGCAGTTCGCGAGGAACTGGACCAAAGACGCGAGTACCCTTAGGAGTCTTGTCATCGTTAATAATTACCGCAGCGTTGTCGTCAAAGACGATTGTGCTACCGTCTTTACGACGGATTTGGTTACGTGTACGGACAACAACAGCCTTAACGACTGATTTCTTTTTAACAGTACCAGTTGGGTTAGCGACCTTAACGGTAGCGACAATAATGTCACCAACGTGGGCGTAACGACGACGAGTACCACCAAGAACACGGATACAAAGGATTTCCTTTGCACCGCTGTTGTCAGCGACCTTAAGTCGTGATTCTTGTTGGATCATATTACACTTCTTCCTTTAGCTCGATTGAACCACGAGATTTCTCGATGATCGTAACGAGTGAGAATGACTTACGCTTAGAGATTGGACGTCCCTCAGAGATAGTCACTTTGTCACCAGCGTGAGCTTCGTTGTTCTCATCGTGAGCAATGTATTTACGAGAAACAGTGTACTGCTTTCCGTAGATAGGGTGAGTCTCACGACTGGTTACGGTGATAGTGATAGTTTTGTCAGCCTTATCAGAGGTGACAATACCGGTGAGTGTTTTTGGCATCTTACTTCTCCTCCTTTAATTCTGATGTAATCGCTTGTGCAATCGCAGTGTGCGCACGAGCAATGTTCTTGCGCTGCACTGTGAGGACATGCGGGTTAACGAGTTCACCTTGTTTGTGAGAACGACGAGATTCGAGGTTTTCAGCAACAAGTGTCACTAGTTCTTCTTGAAGTTGTGCGAGAGTTTTCACTTCGACAGCCTTCTTTGAAGTTGTTTTTGTTGTCGGTTTCTTTACGTCAGCCATTATACTTGCTCCTTGATCACGAACTTAGTCTTTACAGGTAGTTTGTGAGCAGCAAGACGCATAGCTTCACGTGCGACTGATTCCTCAACACCCGCCATTTCGAACAGAACGGTGCCAGCTTTTACCTTGGCGACGAAGAACTCAGGGTTACCCTTACCGCTACCCATCTTGACGTCCTGTGGTTTTCGAGTACGAGGTGTGTGAGGGAAGATTCGAATCCAAATCTTACCACCACGCTTGATGTGACGTGTCATCGCTTGACGAGATGCTTCGATCTGTCGTGACGTGATGTCGTTGTTGGTCTGTGATTGTAGACCGTAGTCACCGAAGGCAACGTAGTTTCCGCGAGTCGCGTTTCCTTCGTTTTTACCCTTACGGACTTTACGGTACTTGGTTTTCTTAGGAAGTAGCATAACTATTCAGCCCTTTCGCCTTTGTAGATCCAGACTTTGACGCCGATGATACCAGCAGGAGTTTTCGCTCGAGCAGTATGGAAATCTACGTCAGCACGAAGCGTGTGTAGTGGTACTGAACCTTCGATTGTTTTTTCACGACGAGCCATTTCAGCATTGTTGAGACGACCAGCAACTTGGATACGGATACCCTTTGCGCCAGCATTCATCGTGTTCAGTGCAGCCATTTTGGTTGCACGACGGAAGTTTGCACGTCGCATAAGTTGGTGAGCGATGTTTTCAGCTACTAGTTTCGCTGAAAGGTCAGGGCGCTTGATCTCTTCAATGTTGATACGAACTGGAAGGCTTGCAAGCTTTTCAAGTTCACTCTTTAGTTCAGTCACGCCTGCGCCACCGCGACCAATCACAACACCAGCTTTCGCAGTGTGGATAGTAACAGTTACGAGGTTTGCTGAACGTTCGATTTCAACGCGACCGATTGTTGGACGAGATTCGAAACGCTTTTCAACGTGTTCACGAATACGGATGTCTTCAACCAGAAGGCGTGGGAAATCTTTTTTGCTGGCGAACCAACGAGAGTCCCAGTTCTTGGTGATCTGGAGACGGAAGCTAATTGGATTTACTTTTTGTCCCATTATTTGGTCTCCTCTTTCACTGGTGTTTCGGCCTTAACAGCTGCAGGTTGCGCCGCAACTTTCTTTGGCTTGATAGTCCCAGTCACTTCAATCAAAATGTTTGAAGATTTCTTTTGGAATGGCAGTGCACGTCCACGGCTGGCTGGAACGAAACGCTTGAGGCGAGTTCCAGTAGTGACAGAAAGAGTAACGATAGTTAGGGTCTTTGGGTCAAATCCGTGGTTGTTTACTGCGTTAGCCTTGGCGCTCTCGATCACTTTGACAAGTGGACGAACGGCACGCTTCGGTGTGTGGTTTAGAATAACAAGTGCATCAGCAACGGTACGGTTACGAACCAGGCTGGCAACCAAGCTTACCTTGCGGGGAGCTTGATCGACACCTTTAGCGTATGCGCGTACTTTATCAGCGTCAGCAACTTGATTTTTAGTAGTATTAGCCATGATTACTTCGTCTTGCCTCCGTGTTTACGGAACTTACGAGTTGGACTAAACTCACCGAGTTTGTGTCCAACCATGTTCTCTGAGACGAGGACAGGAACGTGTACTTTACCATTGTGAACGGCGATCGTACGACCGACCATTTCAGGGGTAATAGTACTTGCACGAGCCCAAGTCTTGATGATTGTTCGGTCTTCGAGACTAAGAGCAGCCACTTTTTTAGCTAGCTTGAAGTCAATGAAAGGACCTTTTTTAAGTGATCTACTCATTATCGCTTCCTCTTCGCGTCGTGACGCGACCTTACAATTAATCCGGCAACGTCTTTACGACGACGCGTTCGGTAACCGAGCGTCAACTGACCCCAAGGAGTACGAGGCGCTTTACCAGGACCGTGCGCACCACCGTCACCACCACCATGTGGGTGATCTACGGCGTTCATTACGACACCACGGACAGATGGGCGGATACCCTTACGTCGGTTACGACCAGCAGAACCGATTTTAATATTTTGGTGTTGAACGTTTCCGACAATACCAAGTGCAGCAGTTAGTTCCAATCGGAAGCGGCGAACCTCTCCTGATGGAAGACGAACCTGTGCGTAGTCACCTTCTTTGGCCATAAGTTGTGCCTTAGTTCCGGCAGAACGAACGATTTGTGCGCCCTTGCCAGAGTGGAGTTCGATCGCGTAGATCTGTGAACCAACTGGGATTTTAGAAAGTGGCATACGGTTTGAAGATTCAACAGCAGCTTCTGGACCACTAGTGATCACTTTGCCCTTCGTCATAGACGTATCAGCAAGGATGTAGTGGTACAGACCGTGTTGGTCTTTGACACGTGCAATACGTGCACTTCGGTTCGGGTCGTATTCGATTTCTTCAACCGTAACAGTCAGACCAGCAGCCAAGTTGTGGTTCATTAGACGGTAGTGCCGTTTAACTCCACCACCACGGTGACGTACTGTAATGCGTCCGGTGTTATTACGACCAGCGTTCTGCTTTTTGCTCTTTAGGAGGCTTTTGAGAGGTTTACGAGTAGTAACTTCGCTCATGTCCTGAGTTGTCATGCCACGGCGGGCAGGAGTCGTTGGGTTATAGAGTTTAATCGCCATTACTTTGTCTCCTCTTCAGCAGGTTGCTCGAAGATATTTAGTGAGCTATCGGCAGCGAGTGTGACATATGCCTTCTTGCTGTCGGTGCGCTTTGTTGTACCTGGGTAACGATTCTTGCCTCGTGAGAAGCGAATCGCTTTACCAGATTGGACCAATGTCTTGATCGCAACGATGGTAACACCGTATTGAGTCTGGATAGCATCTTTGATTTGCTGCTTGTTAGCAGAAGTCGGAACGCTAAAGACATAGATGTTCTTTTGGCTTTGTCCGTAAGCCTTTTCTGTAGTGACAGGAGTCACGAGAATTGGAGAAACCATATTACGCTTCCTCCTTTACGAGCCAGCTCTTCAGAGTTGGGATCGAATCTTTAGATAGGACAATTGAATCAGCGTTGATCAAGTGGTAGACGTTGAGGTACTTAGTACTAACAAGCAATACGTTTTGAACGTTGTTTGTTGCACGAAGCAATTCAGGTGTCTTCTCTTCAACAACGATGAGGACCTTGCGAGTCAACTTGTTGTCTTCGAGGAACTTGATTGTTTCAGATGTCTTACCTGTTGTCTTGAAGTCAAGAATCGAAATGATTCCTTCTTGGCTTGCAATTGTCAGTGCTTGACGTACTGCTTGGCGCTTGGCCTGAGTAGTAATCTTTAGCTTGTAGTTTTCAATACCGAGGGGACCGAAAACGATACCACCACCGCGCCAGATTGGGTTACGTGATGAACCGAAACGTGCACGACCGGTACCTTTTTGCTTCCAAGGTTTCTTACCACCACCGCGGACTTCACCACGGGTCTTGGTAGTTGCACTCGCCTTACGGCTGTTAGCGAGGTATGCGTCATACGCGAGCTTTAGAAGCTCGTGGTTCTTTACTTCAACGTTAAATACTTCTTCTGGAAGTACAACTGTTGGTGTTTTAACGACATCAGCCATTATGCTTTTCCTCCGATAACGATCAGACCCTTTTTAGGACCTGGAACGGCACCGCGTAGACCGATAAGATTGTGCTCAATGTCAATGTAGCTGACGATGAGGTTCTTAACAGTAACTTGGTCGTGGCCCATACGACCAGCCATACGCTTACCTTTAAAGACTTTTTGCGGATACATCGAACCGATTGAACCCGGCTTACGAACGTTTCCGTTACCACCGTGAGTGCTTTTGCTTGTCGCAAAGTTGTGTCGTTTCACTGTTCCAGCGAAACCTTTACCTTTGCTAGTTCCAGTTGCATTGACGATATCGCCAATTTGGAACGCGTTTACATCAATCGTGCTACCAACAGACATGTCTGCAGGTAGGGCGTCGACGCGAAACTCACGAATGAATTTCGGTGTGACAGAGCTGGACTTAACGTGTCCAGCAACGGCCTTGCTCAGGTTCTTACCTAAATCAAATCCCACTTGGACTGCGTTGTAACCATCGGTGTCGATGGTTTTTACCTGAGTCACAGTCACAGGACCAGCTTGAATAAGCGTGACAGGAACTGCCTTGCCATCTTCGCTGATGATTTGGGTCATACCAATTTTGGTACCGAGAAGTGCTTTCATAGACTTCTTAACTCCCACTTAAAATTCTTGGTGGGAGGCAGTATCTTCGCCCAATATAAGGGGTCAGACTTACCAATTCACCAAGAATCGTTTAATATCTTCGTAATGTTACCGGCTTAATATAGCAAAAATAAGCGCTCTCGTCAAGGGGTCGCACCCTTTTCAGCCCCCATTCAGCATAAACATAAGCACGACGCATTCATGTATAGTAGAACCTATGCTAAAACCTTCGCGAAAACACTCACCCAAACGCCTGAGCGCATTCATCCGCCGTCATCTCATTAGCATCGTCGTTATTATCGTCGCGATGGGTGCAACGGGTGGAGTGTTATACTTCCACACTAGTAACGTCAACGCCGAAATTAATAAAACCCAAGCCGCCTCGACAAAGTCCGCTACAGACATGGACAAAAAAATTGCCGCCATCAAGGCCAAAAAAGCAGAACTTGCCCGTATCGCTGCCGAAAAAGCCGCTGCCGAGAAGAAAGCCGCCGAAGAAGCGGCCGCTAAACTAGCTGCCGAACAAGCCGCTCAGCAAAAAGAAGCTGCTGCCATCGCGATTAATTCGGCCAGCTGTAACAGAGGCACGACTCACATCAACCCAGCCTCAATTGATGTCGTTGTTAACAAAAAGCACTGTATGCAGCCACTGAGCTACGTTCCTGGTGACTTGCAATCCTCGCGTGGTGCGACGCTGAGCGCGAAAGCGATGCCTAGCTTTAACGCCATGATGGCCGCTGCCGATGCTGCCGGACAGACGATGTCGATCACCAGTAGCTTCCGCTCGTATAACGATCAAGTCTCAACCTACGCCTACTGGGTAAATACCAGTGGGGTGGCCGGTGCCGACACCTACAGCGCGCGTCCTGGCTACAGCGAACACCAAACTGGCTTTGTCTTTGACGTCGCCGCACCGGGCTGTGTACTGGATTGTTTCGGTACAACGGCGCAATATGCCTGGATGCAGGCCAATGCCGCCGATTATGGCTTCATACAACGCTACTACGCTGGCTATGACGACATCACTGGATACAAGGCCGAAGAATGGCACTACCGCTATGTCGGTGTGGCTGTAGCGAAGGATATGAAGGCACGCGGCGTCAAGACACTTGAGCAATACTGGAACATCTCTGGTGGGTATTATTTCTAGCCCTTGTGCTAGCAGTACAAGTGCGCAATAATACAAGGCATTAGCGTAATACCAAAAGGAAACCCATGGTCACCACAAAGACAGTGAAGAAAACCGTCAAGAAAGCAGCCCCAAAGCGCGCTGCTGCCAAGAAAACTTCTGCAAAGAAAGCTGCCCCAATGCAGTCATTCCGCGTCTACAAGAACCCAAAGCCGTTTACAACCTTCCGCGTCACGCGCCAGACTGTCTACTGGATCGTCCTACTTGCGATCGTTGCTATCAGCCAGCTATGGCTTCTCAAGATCCAAATCGATATCTCGAACCTGACCGATTTGATCATCGCGGAATAAAAGATTCTCGATCATCTCCAATAAAAAATAGCCTCGCAATGAGGCTATTTTTTATTGGGCGAATGGATTACATTCGGATTTCGGCGTCAACACCAGCTGGAAGGCTGAGGTTTTGCAGGCTGTCGATAGTCTTTGGAGTTGCGTTCGTGATGTCGATAAGACGTTTGTGAATACGCATTTCAAAAGCTTCACCACCCTTTTTGTAGACGTGCGGGCTTTTCACAACGGTGAAAACACTACGGCGTGTTGGAAGTGGCACTGGTCCAGCAATGCTGGCACCGCTACGAATAGCTGTGTCGATAATTTGCTTTGCTGATTGGTCGATGACTTTGTGGTCGTATGCCTTTAGGCGAATACGAATACGAAGGCCTTGTTCTTTTGTTTCTGCCATGGGAAGAAACCTTTCTTGGTTGTGCGCTGTAACCTCTGCTCGAATCGCTGTTATTACGTCTGGCCGAGTTCTCAGTGCGGATTAATATACCTACGCAGTATAACAGATGTAAGCGCATACGTAAATTGACATTTTGCACAATTTTAGCTATAATAATAGTAGTTCCTTTTCATACCTAGACCTAGTAGAGAGAAGTCTTATGGCCACCGCAACGCTTTTCGACGAGCGTGTCGATCAGCAAGCTCAGCACATCCGCGACAATGTCTTGTCGCAAAAACAAATCCATGACGATGAAGTCCTTGCCATGGCTGAGTTTGATGTCAAACTTAAAGCCGCTCTGCCTGTCATCGACGACAGCTATGTCGACGATCGACTTCGCACCGAACTGCGCTCTTTTTGGCGCACGCTGGGCATCGACATCGATACACAGGTGACTCATGTCACCGACTGGATCGAGTTCGACACCCACTCCTTCAGCAACATCGATAACAATCGACGCGCTGCCGTGATCGTGTTTTTGGAGTCGCTTTCATTCGGACCCCAGAAGAAGATCATCCTACACTGGTATCAGGAACAGAAACGCTTCCGCCTCGAGCAGAAGCTTTCCTAGCCCCGCCACCCGTTGACGTGAACCCCGCAGATAATTCTGGGAAGTTCCTCCGGGATCTGGCGGGGTTTTCGCATTTCTGGTATTTTAAGAATATGTTAGAGCGTATCACCCCAGCCGATATATCTTTTAAACCCATCGCAATGCTCCGCGTGAACGGCGATCCCATTGAAGTCGCCGATGTCACTCCGTATGAACTGTCTCATTTTGTCACCAACTCCAGCGTTACTATTACTGATCATATCGAGAGACTTCACGAGATGCGCATGGCAAAGGCCCGAAATCCTGAAACAAAATCTCGCCCCAGCATCTTTATCGCGCGACTAGCGCTCGATAGCCTGGTCTACGATCAACACCAGGTCTTTACCCATACCGGACGTCACGACTTGTTGTCCGTCCATACCGATCCATCCCACCTTAATACCACAGCACGTGAGTATTTCGAGGAACTTCAGAGTACCCCTTTTAACCCTGAGGTACGTATTCGACGCCCCAGTGACAAAACCGATATCATGCCTGGCACACTTGGGATTTGGCTTAGTTTAGCGATAAAGCCTAAAGCACAATAAACTACTCTTTGTTGCAATATTGACGAAATAAATAATAACTGTCATATGATATCTATTGCTTTTACCTCTTAAATCACCTATCGTAACTGTATGAGCGCCGAATACATACCTGAAGCAGTCGTCACCTTTGGACTGCGAAACATCCTCCTCGTAAATAATAGGTCTTTTGAGAGTGCCGACTTGGTACCCAACAACATAGAAGAGATTGTCGAATGTGTCGACGACGACCTGCAGAGTCAATTCACCCTACTCGAACAACAAGATCGCATATGGCGAGAACAGCAGTCTTCTCATTTACGCCCGACGATCCTTATCGCCCGCCTCGCATTATACGATCAGCCGTACATGGCGCTTACCCGTAAGGCACTTATATCTGGACACAATTTCTTCACCCACGGTAGCGTTCTTACCGAAGAGGCACTTCCCTATTGGAATAGCGCAAGTGCAACATCCTACCAGCCAGAGGTTCATCACCTGCGTGGAACGAATAGCACGACCTCTGGTGTGTGGCTTGGCATCAGCCCAAAAGACTAGTTCTAAAAAAACTTCACAAAAAATAACCCCCGAACGATGTCGGGGGTTATTTTTATTGGTTAGATTGTGTTAATTAAGCAACAATCTTGGTTACAACACCAGCACCAACAGTCTTACCACCTTCGCGGATTGCGAAGTTAAGACCTTGCTCCATAGCGATCGGAGCGAGTAGTTTGACCTTGAAAGTCAGTGTGTCGCCAGGGATGACAAGTTCCTTGTCAGCTGGAAGTTCGACTTCACCGGTTACGTCAGTAGTACGGAAGTAGAACTGAGGTTTGTAACCCTTGCTGAATGGAGTGTGACGACCACCTTCCTCTTTCTTGAGGATGTAGACTTCTGCTTCGAATTCAGTGTGTGGAGTAATTGAACCAGGTTTAACGATAACTTGACCACGTTCGATTTGTTCACGTTCGATACCACGGAGGAGTAGTCCGGCGTTGTCACCAGCTTGTCCACGGTCGAGGTTCTTCTTGAATGCTTCGATACCAGTAACGGTTGAAGTCTGTGTCTTTTTGACACCGACGATTTCAACTGGGTCGTTAATGTTGATGACACCAGTTTCGATACGACCAGTAGCAACTGTTCCACGTCCCTTAATAGAGAAGACGTCTTCGATAGGCATAAGGAATGGCTTGTCGAGGTCGCGTGGTGGTTGTGGGATGTACGCGTCGATAGCTGCAACCAATTCCATGATTGCGTCTTCAGATGCTTCATCACCTTCGAGAGCCTTAGTTGCTGATCCCTTGATGATAGGAGCGTCTTCGTCGTAACCGTTCTTAGCGAGCAGTTCACGGATGTCCATTTCAACGAGTTCAACGAGTTCAGGGTCAGCAAGGTCCATCTTGTTTAGGAAAACAAGGATCTTTGGCACACCAACTTGGTGAGCAAGTAGAACGTGTTCACGAGTCTGAGGAAGTGGACCGTCGTTTGCAGCAACAACGAGGATTGCGCCGTCGATTTGTGCAGCACCGGTGATCATGTTTTTAACATAGTCAGCGTGTCCTGGCATGTCAACGTGAGCGTAGTGACGGTTTTCTGATTCGTATTCTTGGTGAGATGTCGCGATAGTAATACCACGAGCACGCTCTTCAGGTGCGTTGTCGATCATTGCGTAGTCAACTTTTTTGTTGACGTCGCTAGGAAGACGCTTTGAAAGTACAGTAGTGATTGCTGCAGTTAGAGTTGTTTTACCGTGGTCAACGTGACCCATGGTTCCAACGTTAACGTGAGCTTTTGTGCGATCGAAATCAGCCATGTTAGATTAAATCTCCATTAATTATTTTCGCATAAGAGCAACAGCACCTCATGACGTATGCTCACAATTATACAGCGTTTTGCTGTGTTCGTAAAGAGGTATCACCCTTTTAATCAATCCGGACGTCCCTATACAAAGAACACCGCCACTAGGACGGTGTTCTGTAAGATTAGTCCGAAGACTATTTGCCTGATCGCTTGGCGATGATCTCGGCAGCAACGTTTGGTGGAACTTCCTCATATTGAGCAACTTCCATTGTTGATGCAGCACGTCCTTGGCTCATTGAACGGATATCGTTCGTGTAGCCAAAGAGGTTTGAGAGAGGGACGAAAGCACGGATGAGCTTTGCGCCACCAGGGATGTCTTCCATCGCGTCGATACGGCCACGACGACCGTTAAGGTCACCGATGATGTCACCCATGAAGTCTTCAGGAGTTGATACTTCAACTTTCATGACAGGTTCAAGGATAACTGGCTTCGCTTTTGGAATACCTTCTTTAACAGCGACGACACCGGCCAGGCCGAATGCAAGTTCGCTTGAGTCAACGTCGTGGTAGCTACCATCGTAGAGAGTGGCTTTGACACCAATCATTGGGTAACCGGCCATAACACCACCTTCGAGTGATTCGCGGATGCTCTTCTCAACAGGCTTGATGTATTCCTTAGGGACAACACCACCCTTAACAGCATCGACGAATTCGAAGCCAGTACCAGATTCTGTCGGCTCGAAACGAATCCAGACGTCACCATATTGACCACGTCCACCAGATTGCTTGGCGTGTTTACCTTGGGCTTCAACCGTACCACGGATGGTTTCACGGAAGGCAACTTGTGGTTCACCGACGTTTGCTTCAACGTTAAATTCACGCTTCATACGGTCGACAAGGATTTCAAGGTGAAGCTCACCCATTCCTGACATAATTGTCTGGCCTGTTTCTTCGTCGGTGTGAATACGGAATGTAGGGTCTTCTTCAGCGAGGCGTTGCAGTGCAATACCCATTTTTTCTTGGTCAGCTTTGGTCTTTGGCTCAACAGCGATCGAGACAGGCGGTTCAGGGAATTCGATTGATTCAAGAAGTACTGGGTGTGCAGGGTCAGAAAGTGTGTGACCGGTAAAGGTTCCCTTTAGTCCAACAACTGCAGCAATGTCACCAGCACCGATCATGTCGATGTCTTCACGCTTGTCGGCGTGCATACGGACAACGCGGCCGATACGTTCTTTGTCACCAGTCGTGGTGTTTAGAACGTAGCTACCAGCAGTCAACTTACCGCTGTAGACACGAACGAAGATCAAACGACCGACGAATGGGTCAGTAGCGATCTTGAAGGCAAGCGCAGAAAGTGGCTCGTCGTCAGATGGAAGGCGCTCAACAACGTCACCAGTTTTAGGGTTCGTTGCTTGAGTGGCACCAACATCAAGTGGAGATGGAAGGTAGTCGTTAATAAGGTCAAGGACCTTTTCAACGATAACACCACGGCCATCACCACCAGTAACGAGGAAGAAGTCACCAACGAGGACACGCTTGCGAAGTGCACGCTTGAGGTCTTCGATTGTGATTGATTCTTCACCTTCGTTAAGGAAGCGTTCGAAGAGTTCGTCTTCGGCTTCAACCGCAGCTTCAACCAGGAGGCTACGAGCGTTCTTCGCTTTTTCGAGCATGTCAGCTGGGATTTCACCGACGACAAGTTCGTGGTCAGTGTAGTCGCTGTAGGTGTAGGCTTTCATGTCGATAAGGTCGACAACACCGTTGATTTCTTTTTCAAAGCCAATAGGAAGGTGCACAGGAAGTGCGTGCTTTGAAAGGCGAAGGTGGATAGAGTCGAGAGATTTGTAGAAGTCACCACCGATTTGGTTGATCTTGTTGATGAAACAGATGCGAGGCACACCGTACTTGTTAGCTTGGCGCCAGACAGTTTCAGACTGAGCTTCAACACCCATTTTTCCGTCGAAGATGGTTACCGCGCCGTCGAGGACACGAAGTGAACGCTCAACTTCAACGGTGAAGTCGATGTGACCAGGTGTGTCAATGATGTTGATCGTGTGACCCTTCCACTGTGCCGTAACGGCAGCTGAAGTAATCGTGATACCACGTTCTTTTTCTTGTGCCATCCAGTCAGTAGTAGTACCGTCATCAGAACCGGTGCCCTTAACAACACCAATTTTGTGGTTAATACCAGTACGGTACAAAATACCTTCAGTGGTAGTGGTTTTACCGGCGTCAATGTGCGCGATAATTCCAACGTTTCGGAAGTCCTTAAGTTGGACGGTTTTCTGGGCCATGTGTGGTCTCTCTTTTCTCTATTAGTTCAACAATTACTCTACAAACTATTTTTAGCCATAAAAAATAGCGCTTTAACCATATTATACCAAATAAGTCAGGTTCTTACTAGGGTAGCCTACCTATCTTGTTCAAGATCATCGAGTAGCTTCACTTCGTCCTCTCGCCCATCCTCGACCATCAAGTCAGTATAGACATCCCAGGCCGCGAACAACGACATGCCAACCCCTTGCAAAAAGTAGGGGCGATAATCTGGATTCGGGATTAAAGATTCCGACCAGCTATCTACTTTCAAAAGCGACGCATCACTGAGCTGGCCAACGATAAAGTTAGACATAGCCCGATACCCTATACGCCTTCCCTTTAGCGTTGCAATCTTGTTATGTGCAATGTAGGCATCTTTTTGTTCGCCCATTAGATTGGTATACACAAATAAGTTGTGGTACGGCTGCAGCTTTTGGTTGAATGAAGGATAGGTTACTTCGTTCATAGCATTACCAAATAGCATCCCCGAGACAGCCGCATTAGCAATTTTATGTTCAGGGTCTATAGTGATCTTTTTATCTACCTGCATAGCCTCCATACCAAGCGCGATTTTCGCCATTGGTCGCAGCGTCTTCATGTAAAAAGATTGATGATTCCGACGCTCATACCTAACAGCACCTAAATAAAAGTTCGCCCCGCCCTCTTCGGTAATATCCGTATGCAGTGCATCAACGAGGTTATCGTAATCTGATCCGGTTGGAATAGTGAATGATTCAGGAAGCTTGGGCATATCTATTCCGATTTCATAAAGTTAGGGTGCTGCGCTAGAAAGCGAAGCATACTAGATCGGCAGTTATTGTCGAAAGCTATATTCTCATATTGAAGGATATATTTCAGCGGGACGTATCGCTGTTCGCCATCTGTTTGCGTGATGACGATCGAAGGTTGCAGCGTATTCTCAAAAATAAGCGTCCCGTCCTTGCTGATATCGTAATCGTTTACCATTGCGATGCCGTGCACCTCTGTCACCTCCTCATAGGGACGTACTGAATCTATACGGGCTATTCCGTCAGTACTCAAAATATACTCTTGCGCAGCGATTTTATATGTAGCGTCGTCGTTCTCAACCACCGTCGTCAAGATGGCGCCGATTGCTCGTCGCATTTCTATGTCGTCGTGAACACCATCTTGTGCCAGTAACCAGGTCGTTAAAATACCCAATTCCCGCATGAATGTTGCGTTTATACCATCGCCGGCTTCGAAAAGATCTAAAAGATCCCTTAAAGTTTCTTGGAATTTTGGGTTCTCGATCGTAGCCAGCTGTCGAATACTCGTCGTCAATATTTCCGAGATCTCTGCTTCAACGCTACCCACCGTCCCTATCAAGAGCGTTGATTCATCAACCGGCGCAATAACAGAACGCGAGGTCATCGTCTCGTCATCAAAACCAATACTCAATTGATATACAAGTATTCGCTGCTCGTTAAGTATCATCTCACCTACACCCGAAAATATACCCGTCACCGATAGCTTCTTGAGTAACTCTGGGTCATAAATCGACTCGATAATGACACCCGTCTCACCAATTTTCTCAGATGTCCAGATCATAGAAGGGGAAAAAAGCTGCACCATTTCACCAGTGAGCTTCGCTTCAATAAGGTCACCGTTTAATTTTTCAACATGTGTCGCCGCTTCGTTGTCATCGTAGGTATCCCCGACTATCTCTGTCGTTACCTGAATTTTTGACTTTATTTCATCTTGTAGTGGGATGTATATAATTTCTGACTTAGCGTGTTCCAAAGCATCTGTTCCTGGTAAAAAATGGTAGTTATGGGATTATAGCACTTTTATGCCGCAATCGCCTCTTGGAATCCAGTGCTTGATGCAAAATAATGCGCAACCACGGCTTCAGTCATAACATTCAAAAATGTCAGCTCGTCACGCTCCATTTCTATCCCCGAGGCCTCGGCGACAATCAGGGACAACAAGTGATTCACTTGTTCGCCCAATTCACCTTTGTCGGTTTTACCACTTTTTCTATGCGCCTTATCTAAAAGTGGCTGCATAGTTAACACCTGAATACACTCGTCATATATTTTTTGAGTCGGTATTAACTTTTGTTGAACCGGGATTTTGCCGTTCGTATCAAGGAAGTAACTATCATGATTAAGCGGTGACGTCGCGGTGGCTTCTTCGCGGGGTGAGGCTGGATATAGCAATAACTGGGGTTGATGCGAGCGAGCTGAGAGCGCTAAGCTAGCTACCTCTACCATGCGCCACTGGGGTGGCTCGTTTACAGCAAGAGGTCGTAAATACCCCATCGCCTGCCCAAGGCTGCGATACACGTCATCACAATCTTCGCTGCTGACTTCAATATCAGAAGCTCGTTTAGTAAACACCGGCAGATAGGTCGCGAGTGTTAGGGAGTTAAGCGCGGTTTCTTGTCGGACCTTTGGATGCGCTAACGCCATTGATGTGAGTAATCGACTGGTGTGAAAGAACTCATCGCGTTCACCCCTATCACTATCCTTCATGTTCAGTGCATACTCGGCATTGCTCCAGGCAGAATGGAGTAATCCACTTGGGTTTCGTCGTGTCTCGAATTGCTTTAAAGCTGCCAGTGCGACATGTTGATCAAGGTCTTCGATTGGTGACTGAAGGGCGCGGTGCAGCTCGTAGTTTTCGTTACCGTGAGCCGCCGCTTCGGACATATTAGTCCCCAATTACCTTTGCGATGTTTGTGTTGTTCCCCATTTGTCATAGTTATACATGAGCACGATAGAGTATGTAAACCCTTAAATATAGTTCCAAATAAAATACCCGACCATGATGATCGGGTATTTTGTTGCAAGAGGCTGATTAGCTTCGAGCGAAGTGGGCAAAAGCACGGTTGGCTTCGGCCATTTTGTGGGTGTCTTCTTTTTTCTTGAAGGCAGCACCAGTTTCGTTGTAGGCGTCTACAATTTCCAAGGCAAGGCGTTGGCTGTAAGGAATACCCTTACGTCCACGTGCAGCCTGTACTAGCCATGAGAATGAGTAGTGCAGTTGACGGTGACCAGCGACTGGGAATGGAATTTGGTAGTTAGCACCACCAACACGACGAGATTTAACTTCGAAGTTAGGTGATACGTTCTTGAGCGCACGTTCGAACACTTCTAGAGGACTTTCGACGTCAAGCTTTTTCGCTGCTGTTTCAAGTGCTGTGTAGACAGCCTTTTCAGCAGTTAGTTTCTTGCCATCAAGCATAGATTTGTTGATAAGACGTTGCACAAGGACACTTTGGTAACGGCGGTCTGGGTTCAGAACGCGTTGTAGGCTAGCGGTAGTTTTGCGAGGCATTACTTGCTCTCTTTCTTTGTACCGTATTTGCTACGGCCTTGTTGACGATTAGCGACACCTTGAAGGTCGAGTGCACCACGAACGATGTGGTAACGAACACCTGGAAGGTCAGGGACACGTCCACCACGGACAAGCACAACGGCGTGCTCTTGGAGGTTGTGACCTTCGCCACCGATGTAAGCCCAAACTTCTTGACCGTTGGTCAAACGAACACGTGCAACTTTACGAAGCGCCGAGTTAGGCTTTTTTGGTGTCTTGGTAGTAACTTTGATACATACACCACGCTTAAGTGGGGCATTTTGTTCGTAGTAACGAGTCTTTAGCGCGTTGTGAATACGGCCAAGTGCAGGTGACTTACTTTTCGTATTAGCGGTCTTGCGAGGCTTACGAACCAGTTGGTTGATTGTTGGCATTAAAAATAAACTTTCGTTATTACTTCAATTATTTGTCCATCGGAATCCGATGGGGTTTGTAGAAAGATTTCTACGGGTGGTTCTTAAAGGTCAGCATCCTTATAGAACGGTGTCTATCGCGTTACGAAACTTGTACACTGCCTCGTAATAGATAGACGGAAACTCCCAATCATCATACCAAAAATAAGCGTGATTGTCCAGCCATAACAGAGAGACGTGATATATTAAGAATATCCATAACGTAGGGAGCTTAGATTCATGAAGCCAGAAGAAGAAAAGAACATTACTTCGGAGCTCGATGCCATCGATTCCCCGCTATCACCTCCTCCAGAGCACATCGTCATCAAAGCCAAAAAAGAACGCCACATCATTCGTAATTTATTTATTACCCTTTTCGCACTCGCCTTCTTGGCTGCGGCCGGCTATGTTGGCTGGTTACTGGTCAGGCCATTAGAACCAGGTAAAGAGAATGCGCCACAGACCACAACCCCTTCAACACCTGCTATTACCGCCGCAGCTTTGGTTGCCGAGATCAAACCCGATATGATCGGCGAAGCCACCGAAACCGTGCCTAACGGATCCGGCACACCAGCGCCGGCCTTTAGTTTGCCCGTCTACCAACCAAAGAACTTTGAGTTTTCCGTCAGGCCTTCTGAGGGCAGTGGCTTTTCATCATACGGTGCCCAGTCGACCATAACCGCCGATCTGCGCACAATTGAAACTGCGCTCAAAGACAAAGGGCTCACCCAAACTGTGCTTGATCCCGGGAGTGACGTTGGCATGTACGCTGCCGACTTCCAATCCGATGACGTTATCTGTCTGATCACTGACCAAAAACCAGCCTCAGTCACCCAGCGCTTCATTACCAGTATCGGGTGTGCCGATAAAGAAAGTTACGTCGCCAGCGCCAAATCATTACAACCATATTTCGATGTCTATAAAGCCGAGTCCGGCAATGCAACGGGCGACCTTCTGCTCGGCAACCCTACAGTTAAAGTTAGTGCTACGGCCGGCTATACGACGACTACTATCGGCATAAGCGGTGCGGACTACGGATCATTCGGTGGCTTTGGTGCGCTTTTCTATACAACCCCTGACAAAAAGATTCATTTCTTCCTTGGCACACAGAACGTGGTTGGCTGTGATCGATATAACACTCCTGATCTCAAAAAGGCCTACCTAGGTGAGAGCTGCTACGAACAGAACAACGATAAAGCTGTCGTCAAACTATAGGTATAGAAAGAGCCCGCTGGGAGCTCGGCTGATTTCTCAGCGGGCTCTTCCAACGGGCTTGCGTGTCCGCACCGACTACTTAGTCGTTTGTAGCAGCGTAAGCTTGCCCACAAATGCCAACACGGGTGGCAGTGCGATTCTGACGTACATGGCGCGTTTTTTTTCGATGTAGTGCACAGACTCGACGCCATCCTGGCCCCGGAGGAGCTTCTTCAGCTCTTCAGGGTCTTGGCTACGCGGGACGATAAACTTGAACGTCTCCACCCTCTTGGGTGAGGAGATTTCGAGCGATACTTCCTCCTACTCGAACTCCGAAAAGTGACAGCTCTGGGTTTCCCCGCGGCTGGAATTGATAACGGTCATTAACTTTCCTCTCGTGGTGTCTGTCCGTGGCACGGACGACTAGGCGTTGATTGCTGACAGTTCTTTGGCTAAAGCCATGAGCGCGTCATTCTTTTTATCGAATGACTTCCTGGATGCCCGGTACAACCGGGCGATCCGAGAGAATCCGACATTACGCACCCAGAAGGCGACGTCTTTTGGATTGCTCATTTCAAGTAGTGCCTCCTCTTTCGGAAACATACGCTTCACTTTCGTGACGGCAGCATGCTCCTGGGATGGTTGTGGTGAAGACATGAACGCGCACTCACCTTTCTTGGTTGGGGTGTAAGTACAAAATGCATTATAGCATAAAATCGACTAAAAAGCAATACGCCCCACCGAAGTGGAGCGTATTTTTGGTTTGCTACTAGTCAGTAACTAGGCAGCGAGTTCGACGTCTTCGACGATCTCGGCTTCGACAACGTCTTCGTCGATAGTATCAAGCGCAGTTGCGCTATCAACACCGGTTCCGACAGGAATCTTACGTCCGATGATCACGTTCTCTTTCAGGCCGTTTAGGCGGTCGATACGACCACTGACCGCAGCGTTGATTAGAACACGAGTCGTGTCTTGGAATGATGCGGCAGATAGGAAGCTATCAGACCAGATCGAGACCTTTGTGATACCAAGCAGCAATTGTGTGAAGGCAACAAGTTCTTTACCTTCTTCGATGAGCTTATCGTTGGCTTCCATAACGGCAGCACGAGATACGATATCACCGGTAACAAATGCGCTATCACCTGGATCTTCAACTTGGACACGGCTAAACATTTGACGAACAATGATCTCGAGGTGCTTGTCAGCAACGTCTTGACCCTGTGCCGCGTAGATACGCAGGACTTCGTTAATGATGTAGCGTTGTGTCGCTTCGATGCCCTTGAGGCGCATCAAGTCGTGGAGGTTCAATGAACCACCGGTCAAACGGTCACCCGCTTCAACCATGTCACCAGATTTCACAATCAGCTGTAGGTTTCCTGGAACTTCGTAGCGTACTGGTGAGCTTGCGTTAGCGGCAAGTACCAGGAACTCGTCAGTTACTTCAACCACACCGTCGAATGGAGCAATGAGTGGCTTAGATTCACTCTCACCAGAGGCAAGAACGTCACCGACCTTCACATTTGAACCAGACTTGATACCAGCGGTTCGGCCTTCGAGAGCAATTTGCTCAACGTGCCCGGCTTCTGGTGTCACTTGGACGATGTACTTTTTGCCATCTTCCCATTGTTCGACAAGACCCTTCACTTCAGTGATGTGTGCCATACCCTTTGGTGAACGAGCTTCGAAGAGCTCTTCCACACGAGGCAGACCCTGGGTGATGTCTGATTCCTGCACACCACCGGCGTGGAAAGTACGAAGCGTTAGCTGTGTACCAGGCTCACCGACAGATTGCGCAGCAATAACACCAACTGGTTGTGCTTTCGCAACGATCTTGTTTGTAGACATATCGATACCGTAGCTAGACTGTGGCACACCGCGGAGGTTCTTGGTTGAAAGGACAGAACGGATTTTGACTTCTGTGAGGTCTTTGTCAGCTTCGATAGCTGCCGCAGCTTCACGAGTAATCAGCTCACCACCCTTAACGTGACCAGCGATGTCTTCTGCAGCGAATCGTCCGTAAAGACGGTTGCCGAAGTCGATCATTGTCAGTTCAGTTTCAGAACGGTAGATTGTAAATCCTTCGTCGTCACCAGGGGTGTCAGCGACGGTAAATACGTCTTGTGACACGTCAACCAAACGACGAGTTAGGTATCCTGAGTCGGCTGTCTTAAGCGCCGTGTCAATCAGACCCTTACGTGAACCACGTGTGGCAACGAATTGCTCAAGTGATGACAGACCCTTTTTGTAGCTTGAACGAATCGGGAGCTCAATTTCGCGGTTAGTTGCATCAACCATGATACCGATCATCGCGCTGGCTAGCTGGATGTTCGAGATATCACCACGTGCACCTGAGTTAACCATGACAGAGACAGATGTATCCATACCCTTAAGTTTCTCGGTGAGGAACTCAGTAATATTACGGACAACACCACGCCATGTCGAGACGGTAAGGCTGTAACGCTCTTCTTCAGTAATGAGTCCTTGGTTGAACTGGTCACTAATCAGAGTCGTCTTCGCGTCACCTTCGGCAATCAGCTCGTCGGTTTCAGGGAATTCGATGTAGTCGTCTTTACTTGTTGATACCGCAGCGATTGTTGCGAATCGGAAGGCAAGACCCTTCATTTTGTCAGCAGTTTGGGCAGTTTGTTCCGCACCGTACTGTTCAAAGATAGCGTTCAAGACTTTCTTGAGTTGCTTCTTTGTCTGAATGTTGTCATCAAATGGATAGTCAGCTGGAAGGATTTCGTTGAAGAAAACACGTCCCAGAGTTGTATCACGCACAGCACCACGAGAAAGGACGCGGATTGGTGTTTGCAATTGAATCTTCTTGTTGTCATACGCCATTTCAGCTTCGTAGACAGAACTGTAGGCCTTGCGGTCAGTAGTTTGTGCACTTGGCTTGTTGTATGTCAGGTAGTAGTTACCAAGCACGATGTCCTGTGCGATCGAAAGGACCGGCGCACCATCAGCTGGCTTCAAAAGGTTCGCAGTCGCGCTCATAAGCTCACGAGCTTCTTGCTGTGCTTGCTTTGAAAGCGGAAGGTGAACTGCCATCTGGTCACCGTCGTAGTCGGCGTTGAATCCGTTGGCGACGAGTGGGTGTAGTTGGATCGCTTTACCTTCGACGAGCTTCGGCTTGAAGGCCTGGATCGAAAGTCGGTGAAGTGACGGTGCACGGTTCAATAGAACGTACTTGTTGTAGATAACTGAGTCGAGGGCGTCCCATACAACTGCTTCGCCAGCGTCGATCAAACGAGTTGCTGAACGGATGTTGTGGGCGTGTTCGCCGTTAATCAACCAGTGGATCACGAAAGGCTTGAAGAGTTCGAGTGCCATCTGCTTTGGCAGACCACATTCGTCAATCTTAAGCTTTGGACCAACCACGATCACAGAACGACCAGAGTAGTCGACGCGCTTACCGAGAAGGTTCTGGCGGAAACGACCCTGCTTACCCTTAAGCATGTCAGAGATTGACTTCAAACGGCGACGGCCACCAGTTGCGTTAACCGCACGACCACCACGAGCTGCTGAGTTGTCGATCAAAGCATCAACTGCTTCTTGCAACATACGCATTTCGTTTCGGCGAATCACTTCAGGAGCATTAAGTTCCATCAGTTTCTTCAAACGGTTGTTACGGTTGATGACACGACGGTAAAGGTCGTTAAGGTCTGAGGTCGCAAAACGACCACCAGTAAGCTGCACCATTGGACGAAGGTCCGGTGGGATCACTGGAAGGACGGTCAGGGTCAGGCTTGATGGCTTGATGCCAGCAGACTGCATACCTTCGAGAACCTTGAGGCGCTTGAGGAGCTTCTTCTCACGTTGACCCTTCGCGCCTTCGACTTCTTCGGTCAATTCAGCGATGAGTTCAGGGAGTTTGATGCCATCAAGGAGGGCCTTCAGTGCAATACCACCCATACCAACTTCAGCGAGGTCTTGGTACTCTTCAGGAAGGTTACGGAAATCAACCTCAGAGATGAGCGCGTTCTTTACGAGGCTTTCAAGCTGAGCTTTCTTTACGTTGTACGCTTCGTTGAGTTCTTCGGTCTCACGTGTCATTGATTCAGCGATAGTTTTAACGTCTGCGCCTTCAACTTCAGCTTCTTTTTCGTGACGGATCTTGATCGCCGCGCGTCCTGCTTCAGTTTCAGCTTCGAGGTCGGCAAGGAACTTGTCGCGAGTTTCAACGTCAGCTTTTAGGATGACGTAGGTTGCAAAGTATGCGATACGTTCGAGGTTACGAACAGTGATACCTAGCAATAGTGACATTGCTGATGGTGTTCCACGCATGAACCAGATGTGAGCAACAGGGCTCGCAAGCTGAATGTGTGCCATACGTTCGCGACGAACGATAGACTTGGTAACGAGGTCACCATTCTTGTCGACAGCCGCTTCACGAGAGCGAACACCCTTTAGCTTGTTGTCGTGCGGATTGATGTCTTTAACTGGACCGAAAATTCGTTCACAGAAAAGGCCATCGCGCTCAGGTTTTTGAGTACGATAGTTGATCGTCTCAGGTTTTGTGACTTCACCGTGACTCCACTTAAGGATGTCTTCGGGGCTCGCAACGCTAAGGCGAATAGCGTCGAAGTCAGCGATACCGTTATTTGCTAGTACACGTGACATATTACGCATCCTCCTTAATTACTTCTACTTCATCAATGTCCTGGATGCTCATTCCATCTTCGATTTCACCGATATCATCAGCTTCGTCAAGGAAAGTTTCTACGATTTCTTCGTCAACAGCACCATCTACTTCAGAGGCAGGAACTGGTTGGCCGTTGATGACACTTCCAATTACTTGTTCTGCATCGATAACTGCGTCTTCTGATTCATCGAGGAGGTCAACACGAAGGCCGAGTCCTTGAAGTTCTTTCACGAGGACGTTAAAGCTTTCAGGGAGCTTTGGACCAACAATTGGTTCGTTCTTGATGATTGATTCATACGCTTTCGCACGTCCGTAAACGTCGTCAGACTTGATGGTCAACATTTCTTGAAGTGTTGCAGCGGCACCGTAGGCTTCGAGGGCCCAGACTTCCATCTCTCCGAATCGTTGTCCACCATTTTGCGCTTTACCACCGAGTGGTTGTTGCGTGACCATAGTGTAAGGACCGGTTGAACGGGCGTGAATCTTGTCGCTTACCATGTGGTGAAGCTTCAACATGTGCATGACACCAACTGTGGTTCGTTCTTCGAATGGTTCACCGTTACGGCCGTCAAAGAGTTGGCTCTTACCATCGCGGGCAAATCCAGCTTTTTCGAGCTCGTCAGAGATCAGTTCGTCAGGAACACCGTTGAATGGAGGGGTTGCAACTTTGTACCCGAGAGCACGTGCAGCCATACCAAGGTGGGCTTCAAACAACTGACCAATGTTCATACGGCTTGGGACACCAAGTGGGTTCAGGACAACGTCAACTGGAGTTCCGTCTTCCATGAAAGGCATATCTTCGATTGGAAGAATCTTGGCAACGACACCCTTGTTACCGTGACGTCCAGCCAGCTTGTCACCAACTGAGATCTTACGGAACTGAGCGACGAAGATTTGAATCTGCATCAATACACCAGCTTTTAGTTCGTGACCATTTTCGCGTGAGAAAATCTTTACGCCGACAACTTTACCACCACCAGCATTGTTCATGCGTTGTGAAGTATCGCGGACGTCTTTGGCTTTTTCACCGAAGATAGCACGGAGCAAACGCTCTTCAGAACTAAGTTCTTGTTCACCCTTAGGGGTAATCTTACCAACCAAGACATCGCCAGACTTAACTTCTGAACCAAGTTGAACGATACCGTTCTCGTCGAGGTGACGAAGTGATTCTTCGCTAACGTTTGGAATGTCACGGGTGACGATCTCTGGACCGAGCTTTGTTTCGCGGACTTCTACTGTGTAGTCCTTGATGTTGATGCTCGTCAGTGTGTCGTCTTGTACGAGGCGTTGAGAAAGTACAATCGCGTCGTCCATGTTGTAACCAGACCATGGCATGTACGCAACAGTAAGGTCACGACCCAGCGCGATTTCACCCTGGTCAACAGATGCACCTTCGATAAGAATGTCACCGGCAACCACTTTTTGACCACGAGTAACGCGGACTTTTTGGTTGATTGAACGGTCGTCGTTAGACTTTGTAAAGTGAACTGGCTTGTAGGTCTTGAGGCCTTCAGCGTACTTAACGTGCACTTCGTCACCATCAGCACGAACAACTTCACCAGTACCTTCAGCAACAACGAGCTGGCTAGTATTGCGAGCGATAACGCTTTCAATACCAGTACCGACAACAGGAGCTTCAGGGGTGAGGAGTGGTACAGCTTGCTTCTGCATGCTTGCGGCCATCAATGAACGGTCAACACGGTTCTTTTCAACGAATGGGACGAGGGCTGCAGTTGAACCAAGAATTTGCTTGTGAGCAGCGTCCATGTAGGTCACTTCACTGGCGTCAACTTGCTCAGGGAGCAGTCCGTTACGAGCTGAAAGACGTTCAGCGGCGAATGATCCGTCGTTGTTCATTTCAGCACCGGCGTCAGCAATCACTTCGACAGCTTCTTCTGAAGCATCGAGGTAGACAACTTCGTCGGTTACTTTACCGTTTGTTACCTTGAGGTAAGGAGTTTCGATGAAACCATACTCGTTGATACGAGCGTAGGCAGCAAGGTTAAGTACCAGTCCAATGTTGGCACCTTCTGGTGTCTCAACCGCACAAAGGCGTCCGTAGTGAGTCGGGTGAGCGTCACGGACATCAAATCCGGCACGTTCACGAGATAGTCCACCAGGACCCATTGATGAGAGGCGTCGCTTGTGAGCGAGTTCTGCGAGTGGGTTAGTTTCGTCCATCAGTTGTGAAAGTTGTGAACTCGCGAAGAATTCACGAACTGCAGCAACAACTGGGCGGGCGTTGATCAATTGGTTAGGAGAAACGTTCTCGATGTCAGACATAGACATACGGTCCATTGCGTTACGTTGCATACGAAGCATACCAACGCGGAATTGACGAGCAACGAGCTCACCAACTAATTTCACACGACGGTTTGAAAGTGCGTCGATATCATCAGGAAGTTCTTGTGAGTTGTTAAGGCGGATAATTTCCTTAACGATTGCTTCGAGGTCCTTGACCATGAAAACGCGGTTTTCAGTGGTGTTAGGAATGTCGATACCGAGGCGTTGGTTCAACTTGTAACGTCCGACACGGCTGTAGTCGAATCGTTTGAAGTCAAAGAACATACGTTCGATCATTGAACGAGCGTTGTCGACAGTCGCGAGGTCGCCTGGTCGAAGACGACGGTAGACTTCGATGAGGGCTTCGTTTGTGCCGCGGGCTGGATCTTTATCAAGGGTTGCGTCAATGTACTTAACTTCACCAGTGTCAACATCTTCAAAGAGAGCTTTGATTTCAGATGTCTTGTTGTAGCCAAGTGCACGGAAAAGAGTCGTAACTGGCAGTTTACGACGACGGTCGATCTTTACGAAGATCGCACCATTAGCAGCGGTTTCGAATTCAAGCCATGCGCCACGGCCTGGAATCAGTTTCGCACCGTAGTTGTTGCGGGTTGCGAGGCGATCAGCTGTGAAGAATACACCAGCAGAACGGATCAGCTGTGAGACAACGACACGTTCAGTACCGTTAATGATGAATGTTCCACGCTCGGTCATCCATGGGTAGTCCCCTAGGTAGATTTCTTGTTCTTTTACTTCACCAGTAACTTTGTTCGTTAGTTCAACGACAGCCTTTAGTGGTGCGTCAAAGGTAAGGTTGTTTTCTTTCGCGTGTAGCTCTGAGTGCTTTGGATCCTCGAAAGCGTACTTACCGAAACGAAGTGCCAACTTTTGACCAGTGTAGTCATCGATTGGGTTCAATTCAGCAAAAATTTCACCAAGACCGGTTTCGACAAATTCTTGCCATGAAGACCGTTGGTGATCAATTAGGTTTGGTAGTGCTAGTGCTGTGTCGTCTTTTGTAAAGAAAACACGCTTCGCGTCGCTGGGACGTTTGATCGTTGCCATAGGCTTATAGATTCCTCGCATTTAAATTAATTGATGCCCATTGCCGTACATGTTTTGGCGAATGAGAAGGGTTCTTTTGGCTTGGAAGATTCCCTTAACCTCTGGTTACATATCGATGCCTAGGAGGACTGCCAGATCCATTTTGAGACATACGAAACCACGGCTACACTACTTCTTAGTAGTAATTATGCGCTCTTAACAGTAATAAATCAAGGGGTATTGAGGATATTTGGACATAAACAAACCCCGCAGGTTGTGGCGGCGTCATTTCGACGTGCAGCACAACCCACGGGGGCATCTTCTAGGCGCGAGTGTTACGATCTGTGGTGATGAACGGAGTATCTTTCATCACCTCATCCAGGCCGAGCATTAGAACGGCGACGACAATGATGATCAGCGCGACGATCCCGGCACCAATCGTTACCAGCATTCCGATCTGATCCCACATCTCTTCAAAAGAGATATGGGCGAACAGTCCGACGACAAAGCTGGCAACAACACCGATCACGAGACCGATGATTGCAGCAGCAACGACGATAGCCCAGACTGCTACACCGACCAGCACCACACTGCGCTGTCGGTCGTTTTTGAACACACTACCATGAAGAGCATCCACTGACCTTCCCCTTTCATTTCGATAGTTTGGACGAGCAGATTGTCTTGAATATACGCTGACGAGAGTACGCCGTCAAGCAATCCTATGCTTTTGCGATAACGTCGTCGATCAGGCCGTATTCTTTGGCTTCTTTGGCACTCATCCAGAAGTCGCGATCAGCGTCCTTCTCCACTTTCGAAAGCTTTTGGCCAGTATTCTTGGCAAGAATTTCGTTGAGCATCTTTTTGAGGAAGATACCTTCCTTCAGCGTGATCTCTTGGTCGGTGATTTTACCCTGAGTACCACTTGATGGTTGGTGAATCATAATACGGCTACTTGGTAATGCGTAGCGCTTGCCTTTCGTGCCACTAGAGAGCAAGAAGGCACCCATACTTGCCTGCAGACCTATACCTATGGTCTGGACATCAGGTTTGATGTACTGAATAGTGTCATAGATCGCCAGGCCATCGTAGACGCTTCCGCCTGGACTATTGATATAAAGTTTAATGTCTTTCTTTGGGTCTTCATCAGCAAGGTGTATCAGCTGAGCAACGACGATGTTCGCCGTGTGTTCGTTGACGTCTTCGCCGAGGAAGATAATACGATCCTTCAGGAGCCGTGAGTAAATATCAAACGCACGCTCTCCGTCATAAGATTTTTCGATCACTGTTGGGACAAGATAATTCGATGGTTTCATATACCTATTGTATATAAAATTAGCACTCGATGCAAGAGAGTGCTAATATTGAATTCAATTGTGTGAGCGGCGATGACTGCTCTGGTGTCTGCCCGAGCAGTCATCGCCAGGGACCTTACCCAAATCCCTCTACCCTCTGCCACGACAGACCCGAATGCTGCTTGCAGCTGAGAGGAGGACACATCACTGCGTCCTCCATCTATTATACCAATGTTGGCGTTAGCACCTAGCCTTAACTGTTAAGCGCGATCAATTGCTCGATCGTCTTTTCAGTCACGAAGTGGTTCGCAATATCGCGGCGAACTTCAGGGCTTTCGAATTGCTTCAAAGCTTCTGGGTTATTGCGGTACTGTTCTTTGTGAACTTCAACATGCTCGTCGATTTCTTCTTCGGTTGCTGATACTTTTTCGGCAGTGGTAAGTTCAGCCAGGACAAGTCCAGCTTGAACGCGACGAAGCGCGGTTGGACGAACTTCTTTTTCGCGCCAATCTTCGATGTCAGCAAAACCGTTTTGATTAAGGTATGAATCAATATCAAGGCCTTGGTACGCAAGGTTCTGTTGGAAGTCACGTTCGATAGAGTTCATTTGGTCAGTAACCAGAATCTCAGGAACCGGGACTTTACTCTTTTCGATCAGTTCAGCTAGCAGCGCGTCTTTAAACTTGTCGCCAGTTTCCTTCTCTTTTTGAGTGGTTAGTTCGCGCTTGATGTCGTCTTTAAGTTCAGCAACGTTCTTGAATGGACCAGCTTGCTTGGCAAACTCGTCGTTAATTTCAGGAAGTTCAGGTTCTACTACCTTGTTAAGGGTCGTGGTGAACACAACGCTGGTACCGGCCAGGTCAGCTGCGTGGTAGTCAGCTGGGAATGACAGGTCGAGATCGAATGTTTCACCGGCTTTTTTGCCAATGATGCCTTCTTCGAAGCCAGGAATGAATTGACCAGCACCGAGTTTCAGGGTGTAGTCGGTCGCTGTTCCGCCGTCAAAAGCGACGTCGTCTTTTTTACCAACAAAGTCGATAACTACTTCGTCACCGTCTTTGGCGGCACGTTTGACTTCTTTTTTAGTCGAGAAGCCAGCACGCATGCGTTCAAGGGTTTCATCGATTGCTTTAGCGTCGATGCTTACCTTTTCTTGCTTGGCGCTTAATTTCTTGTAGTCACCAAGTTCGATCTTTGGCAGAACTTCGACTTCAGCGGTGAATTCGAGTTGTTCACCCGGAACGAATTTCTTTACTTCAACCGAAGGACGGTCGAGGGCTTGTAGCTTTTCGGCTACGAATGCTTCCGCTACAGCACGGCTGATAGCGTCATCCATTGCTTGTTCCTGAAGCGCTTGCGGGCTGACGTGTTTCGCTGCGATGCTCGCAGGAACTTTGCCGGCACGGAAGCCAGGAACCTTAGTTGATTTACTCAGTTTTGCCAAAGCAACTTGCTCGGCTTCACCAAGTTCTTTCGCACCAACGGTGATTGTTAGTGATACTTTTGTGTCAGATAGGTAAGTAAGTTTTGTCTCCATTCCTCTGATTATAACAGAGGTGGATTCTCTAGGCAAATCGGGCGATGATCTCGTCGATCGAAAGCTTTTGCTCTTCTTCGGTGGCGGCATTCTTTAATGAATATGTTCCGTTGTCGGTTGAGCCAACGAATAGCAGGTGTTCGATATTCTTCTTGAGGGCTGTTTTAATCTTCTTGTCTATCTTGCGCTCGGTGATATCGACTTCGGTGTTAATACCGCCAGCACGTAGCTTTGCAGTCACTGCATTAGCGGCGTCAAGCGCATCATCAATGACGACGACATAGACCTTGGTGAGTGACTTTTGTGCCGGCAACAGGCCGTGGACAGACAAAAAGTTTTCCATCATCGTGTTACCCGGTGCCATACCAACCGCAGAGATAGGCTCGGCACCAAATAGCCCTACCAGGCCATCGTAGCGACCACCACCAAATAGTGAGCGGTTGTTGTCGGGGTGAGTGTCAAAAGCTTCAAAGACGGTGCCGGTGTAGTAGTCTAGGCCACGCATTAATGTTGCATCGAAGACCGCGTCCGTTACGCCGGCTTTTGCCAAAGATTCAAACACACGAGCGACTTCGCTAAGCGCGTCGGCAACCTTGAGCTCTTCAGGAAGTTCTTCAATTGACGTCGCATTGATTAGCAACATCACTTTTTCAATTCGTTCGTCAGTATCGCTGCCGAAGATGATTCCAACTTGTTCGCGGAAATCTGTTTCAGTAATCTTGTTACGGCGATCAAACAACTTAGTCATTTGTTGTGCGGCCACAACCTCGAGGCCCAGGTACTGTGACATCATAAAGTTAATGAATTTGCGGTTATTAATACGGATGATATAATCACCAGATTTGGCACCAAACTCTTTGAGGATAGTGTCGGCGATTGTAATAATTTCAATATCAGCCGTCACTTGGTCAACACCAAAGACATCGACATTTAACTGCCAGAATTCACGCTCACGACCACGCTGCGGGCGTTCATAACGCATGAAATTAGCGATTGAGTATAGGCGTGCCGGATACGCCAGTTCTTGACGACGAGCCGCAACCATACGGCTAATCGTTGGAGTCATCTCGGGACGAATCGCAACATTACGACCACCACGGTCCGTAAAGACATACGTTTGATCGTTCACGAGCTCTTGACCACTCTTGGCGGCGTAGATGTCGATTGGTTCGATAATTGGTGCGCCGTATTCTTCGTAGCCGAAACGTTCGACGACGGTGCGCCAGGTGTTAAAGATGTAGTTCTGAGTCCGCTTGTCCTCAGGATAGTAATCCCGGGTGCCTTTATATGGTTGTGAAGAAAGTGTATTCATATCTGTTGTATTGTCTCATTTTCGGTAAGTTCGGGCAAGATCAAGCCAGAATTCATCTACAGGCGTCTAGCTAGCCTCTTCCCAAGGCTCATGCTTGAGAACTCGCGCGGCGATTTCTTTATACGAATCCTGGTCTTTGATCAGCCTATCGGTGCCAGTGACCTCGAGCGGTCGCAGATAATGCAGGCGCTTTTGATCCGGCTTAGCGAGGCGACTAGCGAAATCAGTAAATGCTTTTCGGCGCGCCTGTGATGATTGCAGCAGTGCGTTGGCGGCGACTTCAATATATACGTAATGTTTCACCCCCGGCTCTTCGGGACGAAGCGTATCCAACTCGTTAAATCCCGCCAGTAGTTGGTTAAAAGCACCCTGTTGCTGCACCTGGAAATTAATCCGTACAATGTCTTCACTCATCCTTACTGTATTAGCGGCACCGGTCAGCAGTACCGGAGCATTACGATGAATAAAGGTATCTTCGACATCATGTACCGTCTCGTAATAACGGGAATTATTAAAATTTACGCCGTCAAGAAAGGCCAACTTGGTGGCATGAAAGCGCAGGTGACGATTCTGGGTACCCGGTTCAAGGAGGTTTTTGGCACTTGATTCAAGCCGTTCACTGGGCTCAAAATCGTGCCGTAAGACGCGCACTAATCGAGTATTATTCGGTTCAGTACTTTCCATACTCACAGTATGACACGCTATATCTAGCGGGTCAACGAGTGTTGTTGCAACCAGGCGTACATCGTAATACCAGCGGCGACACCGACGTTGACCGAACGAGTCGAGCCGAATTGTTCGATCATGACGACTTCTTTAGCTTTACTGAGCATTTCTTTACTCAGACCTGGACCTTCAGCGCCAAATACAAGCACTGCGTTAGCTGGGAGAGTTGTTTCGGATAAGTTTTTTGCGCCCTTTACGATATCCATACCGATAACTTCGCGTTTGGCTTTTTCCATTGCCAGCATAAATGCCGTCACGTCATCGTGATACTGAATGTTCATGTACAGATCAGTTACCATAGCGCCGCGCTTGTTCCATTGCTTGCGGCCAATAATGTGTACACGCTTGATGTTAAAGGCGTTGGCAACACGGACGATGGTGCCCATGTTGTAGTCACGCTGAAGGTTTTCGATAGCGATCTCGAGGTCAATACGGCTGTCATCGAGGTCAGCTTTAATTGCCGCCACCGTCCAGTAATGATACTTGTCGAGGACGTTGCGCTTGTCACCTTCTTTTAATAGTACGCGATCATATTTCTGATCAGTCGGCCACGGTTCTGGGTGTGGACCAACCCCAATAATTTCTTCTTGCATCATTTCAGTATACTTCATCAGAGGTGAAAGACCTCATACCTATTGAATTTTTCGTATGCGGTGGTTCGACCTATCAGTTACATACACTGCACCAGAGCCATCAACCGCAACACCTTGTGGGAAGTCGAATTTCGCTGCTGCCGGTGTACCGTCGGCATACCCGGCTTCACCTGTACCAGCAAATGTCGTCACTACCCCCGCTGGAGTGATCTTGCGAATACGATTGTTGTACGAGTCCGCTACATACACGACGCCAGAACTATCGACTGCAAGCCCCTGAGGATGATCAAACAGTGCATTGGTGCCCGTACCCTCGGCATAGCCACACGTCGAACCTGCAAGCGTCGTCACAACCGCAGCGGTAGTAATTTTACGGATCCTACAGTTATCAAAGTCTGCTACATATGTCGTACCGTCAGCACCTATCGCGATATCTCGTGGGTGATCGAAAAGTGCACTCGCGCCCGTTCCATCAGCAAATCCCGGGGTTGATCCCGCAAATGTTGTCGCAAGCCCTGCCATCGTAACCTTACGTATACGATAGTTAGCATAGTCAGCGACATACACAACTCCTGTACTGTTATCTACAGCAACACCAAATGGATTGTAAAACTGTGCAGCCGAGCCGGCGCCATTGGCGTAACCTGGTGTGGATCCCGCCAAAGTCGACACTGTGCCGGTCGGAGTAATCTTGCGAACACGATTATTCGCATAGTCGGCTACGTACGCGTTGCCAGCATTATCAACAGCGATTCGATAAGGGAAGTCGAATTTCGCACTTGCCCCTATTCCCTCTGCTAATCCTTGCGTAGATCCCGCAAGAGTCGTGACGGTTCCCGTCGGCGTAACCTTACGGATGCGGTGGTTATCCCTATCGGCAATGAAAAGTGTCCCTGATGCGTCAACTGCAATACCGTATGGGTCGTCAAACTGTGCATTCGCTCCAGTTCCATCGGCATACCCCGCAGTCGAACCTGCCAATGTCGTCACCATAACACCAGTATGCCCAGGACATGCACCGACACGAGGACCCGGATTCGCACTGGAGACATAATAGCTCGCCCCACTATTAGTACCTGTTAGGCAGTAGCTGTTACCGGTGCTTGTGTAGGTATATTGATAGGCTGTACCAGGACTAGCCTTCAACCCAGATCCGGAGTTGGCAGTGGCTGTAGAGGAAGGATATGCACCATTTTGCTGGTTATCTTGCTCCAACTGCGTTGCTGCATTTTTCATATCAGATTGCAGTACGGCAATACGCGCTCGCTGCTGAACGCCGTTAAACGCAACGATAGTAATAGCTGCCAGAATACCAATCACTACGATGACGATAAGTAGCTCGACTATAGTAAAGCCCTGACCAGTGGATTTAAAATCGTTCTTTGTCTGTTTCACGGTCGGCATATCTACACGCAACTATGAAGCACGAGCGTTATTCAGTCAACTTGAAAATAAAAAACAGACACGAATGTCTGTTCCTTATTGTGGTGCGCGCGAGAGGACTTGAACCTCCACGTCATTGCTGACACTAGCACCTGAAGCTAGCGCGTCTACCAATTCCGCCACGCGCGCATGTATCGGTTGGGTACTGGCAAATTATAGCAGATCACTTCCCTACTGTTAAGCAGTGAAGTCGGTCAAATCGTAGGTTGTGCGTAGCGATGCAACCAAGTGGCGAACATCGTTCTTTTGTTTGACGTCTGGGTTGAGCGTGTTGAAAGGGTCAAAGATCGAACGGAGCTGCGCGTAGACTGCAACTTCGCCGTCTTCCAGGTGTGCCCAAGCAGCGTTAGCCTTCAGTCGACCTTCTGATCCGTCACTCACGAAGGCGCCGCCACATTTCGTCACCAAGTCAGCGTAATCAGTCAAAAGGCGGAATAGTTTCTGTTTGTCACTAATAACATCGAGCTTGAATACTGGATAGACATTTAACGTTCCCGTTAGAATGTTCGCTACTGTCGGTAGTGTCACGTGGTATTTCGCAGCCAATTCATCAAGCGCAGTCGTAAATTCTTCACGGCGACCTGAAGGCACAAAGGCACCATCAATCACCGGCACGGCAACTGCGTCGTCGTTTTCAGCATAGCTGAGTGAGTTTGCAATCGAGGCAACAGCATCAAACTCATCGAGTTGGTGATCAGATGAATCAACCATGCCAACACCAAGTTTCACCATTAGTTTGCGCATCTTCTTTAGCTTGGTAGCCTGGGCGCGATCACTGAAGTCGTTAAACTCAAGGTAAATAACCGTCCCCAGTGATTCGACTGGACCGAGCAAGCCGGCTTGAGCGCCTAGTTTGGCGGCACGGCGGAATAGCTCGCCGTCGATCGTTCGCAATGTCGTTGGGTCGAGCTCGATCAAACGATCAGTAATGTCACGTGCTAGGCCAGCGTCTTCGACAACCGCAACTACCGCAGTGCGGTCTTGGCTAAAGAATTCAGCTTTTAATACGACTTCCGAGATCATACCGAGTGTTCCTTGGCTACCGATAAATAATGGTGTCAGGTCGAACGATCCGTCCTTGGCACGGATTCGTGCCAAGTTCTTGTAGCCAGTATTATCACGAACCGGGTCATTAGCGAGGTGCTTGATGACTTCCTCGTTGTCTTCGAGGAGTCCTTCGAGTTTGCGGTAGATCTCGCCCTCAAATGTTTGCAGCCCAAGCTTTTTATTAAGGTCGTGTTTGGTGATGCGGCTGGTTTCGATCAGGTCACCGTTAGCCAGGACGATTTCCAACTTTTGAATAGCAGCACTAACTTCACCAGTTGTTCCAAGCGTATTATTAGCGATTGCGCCGGCGATACTTGAGTGGCGCGTATCAGTTGGAACGTTAGGAATTGTCAGCCCCTGCCATTTAAGGGTTTGATTCAAAGTTTCGAAGTTCACTCCCGGTTGGACGTGAACCAAGCGTTCTTTCGCAACAATATTAATAATGTTATTGAGGTGTTGGGTAGTGCTAATGATCATACCCTTACCAATTGCGGCACCGGTAACGTCACCGCCATAGCCACGAACAGTCAGCCCCATTGGGTGACCTTTTTCAGCGAGTTGCCATGTAAAGCGAGCGGCTTTACGGATGTCATTAGTAATACGAGGAAATACGACAATTTCCGGTGTGACTGATAGTACGCTACCGTCGCGACTATAGCGTCGTCGCATCGCTTTTGAACTCGTTACTTCACCTAGCAAATGCTCGTTCAGGTATACTGCAATCTTATTCATGTCCCCGTCCTCTTTGGTATTCTTTGTCTCTATGATAGCACAAGCACCTTCGGTCGCGACGAAACATCGTGACAAACCGTTTTATCTCTGTTATAATCTACGGTAATGCGCGCGTGGTGGAATTGGTAGACACGCTAGCCTTAGGAGCTAGTGCTTTCGGGCGTGAAGGTTCAAGTCCTTTCGCGCGCACCAAATGAAATAGCAGGTCGGCTGGCCTGCTATTTCATTTGGTTTCGTTTTTTCAACAAGGGTAATTGACATAAAAAAAGGACGCCGGAGCGTCCTATTTTAGTCGGTAGAAAGCAAGACTTGCGTTTCCATAACTTCGATTGTCCACCACAACAACTCCCGGTTCGGTTGGCGCTTCCTCACTACCTGGGTATGATAATACCATAAGCCCGTTTGGTTTTAATAGTGCAAATAAGTCACGAATTGTAGGAAATTGTGGATCGTAATATGGCGGATCTGCAAAAATAATGTCGTAGTACTCTTCTGTCAGATTGAGCCAGGTCGATGCGTTGGCCCTAATCAGTGTCGTATTTTCTTCGACATCGAGTTTTTCAATGTTTTTGGCAATGACTTTTTGAGCGACGCGGTCTTTTTCAACGAAGGTTGCATGCGCAGCCCCACGACTTAATGATTCCAACCCAAGTGCGCCACTCCCTGCAAAGACATCCAATACTGCCGCACCGGGTAGTTCATGCTGAATCTTGTTAAAGAGTGCGTTCCGAATACGCTCACCCATTGGGTGGGTACGACGGTTACCAGACCCGACGATGGTACGGCCACCATACAGGCCAGCGATTATACGGACGTTCATTTAGGAGTACTTTCTGTGCGAGCGTCTTTAGATCCATTCAGGAGGATTGATTGATACCAACCCAGGACAACACCCTTGACGATAAGTGGGACTAATTGCATGCGAACAGTCTTGGCGAGTTTTTGATTCCAGCCAGTCTTGGCATATGTTTCGTAGGTGCCAAGGTCAACGACCTGCTTCATAAGTGTGTTAAATGTCTTTTCGTAGCCATCATTTTTAAGCGAGGCAATATCGGCGTCGTTAATGACGATCTTACCAAAGCCTTTACCGAGGATCGCAGTGGCGACACCAAATTCAAACATAAAGTGATTCATGAAAATACCACGCTTGCCCCAATACTGCCAGTTCTTCGACAAAGTATCGCGGCGGTTAGCGCCTTTAATAATATTCTTTTCACGGACACTGCTGCGTTCGTGGTGCGGCATACCAAACAATTCTTCGATCTTGTCGGCCAATGGAAAGTGATGAGCCGGCGTCAGGCCATCAACGATAGCGTGTGCCATCCAAGCGGCTTCGAAGGCGGCTCGCTCTTTGTTTTTAGTCTTTAAGGCTTTCGCAAGGTTGAACTGATGATCGGTGATCATTTGCATGACTGCAACGTCCTCTGGTTTATTCGGATCAATAAAGTGCCAAGGCTCGTCGACTGAGGGGCTTTTACGCTTCACGCCATCAGGTCCATTGTTTCCCTCAAAGTGCAAAATATCGCTCACAGCCGGAAAGAAAGCTTTCTTATTGAGAAGTGCAACAAAATGACGACGGGCGACTTTATCAATACGTTGGTGAACGCCAATGAGTTGACCAGAATTTTTCGTGACGGTAGTGCCTGCGTACATATATATTTGTTGTTAATTTAAGGTTGTTAAGCGCTGATAATGCTCGACATCTCGGTGTAACTGTTTATATTGTAGCAAATCTGCCCCTTGTGCGACGAATGCTTTCGCCGCCTTCTGTGCGCGAGCGATCATTTTAGTGTCCGAAAGCGTCGCAACCTGCAGGTTCAACTCACCATGTTGAGCGCGGCCATAGATCTCACCTGGACCACGTAGTTTCAGATCGACCTCTGCTAAATAGAAGCCGTCATTACTTTTTTCGACTTCTTTCAGACGTTGACTCGGGGTTTTTGATGAGCTAACCATTAAGTAACAATAACTTTGGTACGAACTTCGCCCCACACGGCCGCGTAACTGGTGAAGTTGGGCTAAACCGAAGCGATCAGCGTCTTCGATAAGGATGACCGTCGCATTCGGGACGTCAACACCGACTTCAACAACCGTCGTACTAACCAGGACATCGATCTCGCCCACCGAGAACTGGCGCATGACTTCCTCTTTTTCAGATGACTTCATCTTACCGTGCAGTAACCCGATCTTGCGGTGTTTGAAAATGGCTTGATCGAGGCGCTTAAATTCGGTTTGAACACTCTTTAGTTCATTATCTGGATTACCATCAATCAAACTACAAATCACGTAGGCTTGACGACCTTCCAGTAACTGCTCTTCGATTAATTTGTACAGTTGTGGCCGGCTGTTTGGTGACCAGATTTTGGTGGCGATATCTTTACGGTCTTTTGGTCGTTCGTTGAGAACCGACACATCCAGTTCTCCGTAGACCGTCAGCGCCAAACTACGCGGAATTGGCGTTGCCGTCATCGCCAGTAGGTGTGGCATGTGTTCGGACTTTTTTAATAATTCTTGGCGTTGATTGACCCCAAAGCGGTGCTGCTCGTCGATCACCACGAACCCGAGACGTTTGAAGTTCACACCAGACTGAATAATGGCGTGTGTTCCAACTACTACGTCGACGTCACCCGAGCTAATCGCAGCGTACAGTGTCTCGCGAGCTTTGCCTTTGACACTTCCTGTTAACAATCCGACCTTCACACCAAACGGCGCCAGTAGTCGATCGAGTGTCGCAGCGTGTTGTGACGCCAAGATCTCGGTTGGGGCCATGACGGCTGTCTGGAAGCCTTCATGGGCGGCTTGGCGGGCAGCCAGACCAGCTACGACTGTCTTACCAGACCCAACGTCACCTTGTAGCAATCGGTTCATTGGCACTTCTTTTTCAAAGTCCTGCAAAATATCCCAAGCCGCAATCCGCTGGGCACCGGTCAATTCAAACGGCAGGTTGATGACGAATGATTTCACAATCGCCTGCTCAAACGGAATGTGCCAGCCTTGTAGCTTGGCATTCTCCATGCGGTTCATCTGGCTCGCGAGTAGCAGCGCGAAGAGTTCTTCGAAAGCGATTCGTTCTTTGGCTTTTGAGATGTCCTCGATCGTCTCCGGGAAGTGCATCTTTAATAATGCCTCACCGTGACTAATTAACTTCTCAGATTTCACAATACCAAGCGGTAGCGTCTCGGGCATCATTGTCATGAGTGGGCGCAGTTCATTTAAGATCTTGCGTACTAATGGCGTCTTAAGTCCATGGATTGCGCGGTAGGTTGGGAGGATACGATCAGTCTGGACCGGCATCTCACTCACCTTCTCGGCACTCGGGTTCGATAGCTGGTATTTATTGTAGTTAAACTCAAATTCCCCTGAGAAAAAGAATTCCTCACCCGTCTTTAACTGTGTTTCGCGGTACGGCTGATTAAACCAGACAGCCTGGATCTTGCCAGAGTCGTCAGCCAGTGTCGCTGTCGTAATACGGAGGCCTCTACGAACTGGACGGGTCGCGATCTTTTCGCAGCGCGCTTTGATCGTCATCTTGCCGGGGTGGATATTGGCAATCTGGGTGACATGCGAAAAGTCCTCGTAGGCCCGAGGCAAAAAGTTAATGAGGTCGTACACCGAATTCAGACCAGCCAGCTTAAATTGCTCGCCAGTCTTTTCGCCTACGCCTTTGACCTGTTCAAGTGGCGCACTGATATTCATATATCTATACTAGCTTAGCGAACAAGAATAAAACTATTCTTACCTTTTTTAACAAGTGACGTTACCGCAATGACACTATCTTCAGCGACTTTTTCGCCGTTAACGGAAATCGCGCCGCTTTCGATCAGGCGACGAGCGTCACCGTTACTCGAGGCAGTCTCCGTACCAACCAACACTTCAATTAATGAGTTATCAATCGCCACGGTTGGGATTTCACCAGCCAGGACATTGAGATCCTCCTCGGACAGTTCTGCAAATTCAACACCGCCAAATAGTACGCTCGTAACGCGCTCGACGCTGTTCGTGCGCGCTTCACCGTGCACAATTTTCGTAACTTCACGAGCCAGCGTCTTTTGCGCCAGGCGGTCACGCGGATTTTCTGCCGCTGCTACTTCAAGGGCCTCGATTTCTTCACGGCTCAGCATTGTAAATGTTTTAGCGTAATCGATCACATCATGGTCGCCAGCGTTCAGCCAGAATTGGTAAAACTTGAAGACGCTCGTCTTATTGCTATCAAGCCAGACGGCACCTTCTTCAGACTTACCAAATTTTTTGCCAGTTGTCTTGTTAATAATAAGAGGCGTCGAGTAAACGTGCGCAACTTTCGAATCGAGGCGTCGAATCAAATCGACACCAGCGATTGAGTTGCCCCATTGGTCAGCACCACAAACCTGTAGCGTCACGCCGTGTTCACGGTTTAGGTGAAGGAAGTCGTAGCCTTGGATAAGTGAGTAGCTAAATTCAGCGTAGCTGATACCAGACCCTTCAGCTCCTAGACGGGACTGGACGAACTCACGTCCAAGCATTTGACTGAGTGGGACATTCTTGCCAACTGTGCGCAGGAAATCAAGGTAGTTAATGTTTTTGAACCAGTCGTAGTTATCAACGATCTCAAACGGCTGACCCGCAAAGACAGTTTTGTATTGTTCGGCGATAGCTGCTTTGTTGCGAGCAATCTCTTCAAGTGATTTAAGGTTACGTTCGTCAGCTTTGCCGTCTGGGTCACCAATCATACCAGTTGCGCCACCGACCAAAAGGTAGGCCTTGTGACCAGCTTCGATAAAACGGCGCACCATCATAGCGGCTGCAAAGTTGCCGACTTGCATACTGTCAGCACTTGGGTCGACACCCCAATAAAAAGAGATAGGAGCCTGGCCTTCGGTCAGGTCAAGTTCAGTAATATCGGCGTACGTCATCTGGTTGACGAATCCGCGCCAGATCAGCTCCTGTGAAAGTGTCATGCATTATTCCTATCTGTTATTTCCCTGGTAGTATAGCAAATAATCGATCTTTACGCACTGTAATTAATGCTATAATGGTGAAGATATTGCTTATGAGAATAGGGAAACGTGGCTAAAAAAACTCCATCAAGAAAATTGAGTGTGTATTCTAATCTTTCACGTCGACGAAAGGCGAAAAAGGACTCTGAAACGCGCCGCCGGGCTGAATACTTGGCAACACTTCCGAAGCACCCCGTAAAGCGCTTCTTTTATAAAATGCACCCGAAGCGATTCTGGGGCTACTGGTTCAGTAAACGTGGTGTCTTTATGGCTCTTAAGATTGCCGGCGTGGCAATCCTACTACTCGCCCTCCTCGTTGGTGGCCTGTTCGCCTACTTCCGTAAAGACCTTGATCAGATTCGTCCAGGTGAAATCGACAAACGGGTTCAGTCAACTGTCACGAAGTACTACGACCGTAATGATCAACTGCTCTGGGAAGACAAGGGTGGTGGTAACTACAAGCTCGTTGTGCAAAGCGCCGACATTAGCGACAATCTGAAAAAGGCAACTGTTGCCATCGAAGACCGCGACTTCTTCAAGCACAGCGGTGTGAGCGTCAGTGGTACGGCCCGCGCCTTTGTCAACAACGCCGTTGGTGGTGAAGTTCAAGGTGGCTCGACCCTCACTCAACAACTCGTCAAGCAAGTCTTCTTTGCCGATGAAGCCTCCGATCGTGGCTTCGGCGGAGTGCCTCGTAAGATTAAAGAGCTCATCCTCTCAATTGAAATCGAGCGTATGTATGATAAGGATCAAATCCTAACCCTCTACCTCAATGAATCGCCATACGGTGGACCGCGTAATGGTGCCGAATCTGGTGCCCAGGCGTACTTTGGCAAAACAGCCAAAGACCTGACATTAGCGGAAGCATCGCTCCTGGCTGCTATTCCCCAGAACCCGACAACCTTCAACCCATACAATGTCGCTGGACACGAACGACTCGTCGCTCGTCAACACGAAGTACTCAATAGTATGCGTGAGGTCGGCTACATTACTCAGGCCCAAGCTGACGAAGCTAAAGCCGTGCCTATCCTCGATAGCATCAAACCACTTGCCAGCCAGTACGAAGGCGTTAAAGCCCCTCACTTCGTTCAAATGGTACGCTCACAACTAGAGACTGAACTTGGCAAAGCAACAGTTGGTAAGGGCGGCCTGACCGTCAAAACAACGCTTGATATCCGAATTCAGAATAAGCTCGAAGAATCTATGACCGACATGTTCAACTCAGCAACGCCAAGGATTGCCGGATTCACTAATGGTGCTGCCACCGTCGAGGATTCACAAACCGGGCAAATTGTTGCCCTCGTTGGTAGTCGTGACTTTGCCTACGAAGGCTATGGTCAAGACAACGCTGCAACCGCCTACATCCAACCGGGTTCATCAATCAAACCGTTGGTATACTCTGAACTGTTTGAACAAAAGCCAAACGGCCAGCAGAACTACGGCAGTGGCTCAATCCTAAAAGATGAGCCAATCGACCAGTACTACGGTGCCAAGCTACAAAACGCCGACCGTCAATACCGTGGCGATGTGACGATCCGCACCAGCCTGGCTACCTCTCGTAACGTCCCAGCCGTTAAGGCCATGATCGTTAACGAAGCGGTTACGAAGGGATCAACCATCCAAACAATCCACGACCTCGGCGCAACCAGTTACTGTACTGTCGGTGATGACAAGACAGCCGGCCTGTCACTTGCTATCGGTGGGTGTGGACTGAAACAAGTCGACCTCGTCAACGCCTATGCCTCACTCGCTCGCGGTGGTGTCTACAAACCACAGTCATCTGTCCTTGAGGTAAAGAACAGCTCTGGCGAAACACTGAAGAAATGGGCAGATGTTGCCGGCAAACAAGTTGTCAGCGCACAAGCTGCGTACGTCTTGGCCGACATCCTGACTGACCCAGCTGCGAGCGCCTCACTCGGTAACTATGCAGCCAAGAGCATTCCAGGCGTCAAAACCGCTACCAAGACTGGTACATCCGACAAGGGTGGAAACGCCAAGGACCTTTGGATGATGAGTTACAGCCCAGCACTTACTATGGGAGTCTGGCTCGGTAACCCTGATACAACTATCTTGAAGCAAGGGACGTCATCACTTGGTAGTCCGATCATTGCCAAGGTTATGGAATTTGCTCACAAAGAGGTCTACGCCCCAGAAGGCAAATGGAAATCAGGCGATTGGTTTGCAGCCCCAACTGGTATCCAAAAAGTTGGTATCGAATTCTACCCATCATGGTGGAGCAAAACCCAAGGCCAAGCTAACGCCAAGCTCACCTTCGATAAGGTATCGAAAAAGAAAGCTACCAGCTGTACACCAGACGGCGCCAAGCTCGAAGCTGATGTCGTCAAGACAACCGACCCAGTTACCAAGAAGGACGTCTATACTAACGTCCCAAGTGGCTACGATGCAACAAAGGATGATGACGCGCACGCTTGTGGCGATGCCCAGATGAGTGCCAGTTTCGTTGTTACTCAAACTGGACCTAACGCAAAGATAACCGTCACCGCAACCAAGGGTAAGTTTGACCCGACAACTATTACTGTCAGTGTTGGCGGAACAGTAGTTGGCACGGTCAACGCCTCAGCGACCGGCGGCACCTACGACTACCCTGTCCCATCAGGCAGCGGGAGCAAGCCCGTCACCGTCACGGTTACTGACAGCGGCTTCTACGTCGTGAACGCCAGCGGTAGTGGTAACGTCTCCAACTAGGAGCGTTCCACTCGCTAGCCAATAGCGTATAAAAATAACCCTCTGCAACGAGGGTTATTTAATTGGGTTGATTAGTTAATTAGTCTTGCTTGTCGAGTAGTTCGAACAAACTGTCTTCTGGTGTACGACGGCGGTTGTATTTACGGACATTTTTCTGAGCAGGGGCTGTTTGAGATTGGTCAGCCGATGACACAACTGTCTGTTCAGCTGTTTCAGCATTACGCGATTGAGTGCGCGGTGCTTGCGATGTACGTGGTTGACGTTCGCTGCGAGCTTGTTGCTGACGTGGCTTTGGCTGCGCAGATGGCTGCTCAAAGACACCAGGCTTCGCCTGTGGCACTTCAACAACCGGTTCCTCAATACGAGCTGCCTTTTGTTTGCGAGGCTGCTGGACCTTTGCTACGAGCGCCGCGCGCTTTGGTGTTGAAGCTGCAGCAGCTTTCTTGGCGATCACATCGCGGTCACCACCACCAACGAGACGTGCAAACATCATTTTACCGGCAGCAGTTTGGAGGCCACGGATAAATTCGATTTCGACGATCTTACCGATTTGGCTATTAGCGTGTTCAACCACAACCATCGTACCGTCAGCCAGGTGACCGACAGCTTGGTGTGAATCATTTCCTTTTTGGGTCAGTTCAAGCCGAGTCTTTTCGCCTGGAAGGTACGCCATACGAAGTGTCTTCGCAAGGTCGTTAACGTTCAAGACAACGATACCTTCAACTTGCGCAACCTTGTTGAGGTTAAAGTCGATCGTGCAAATTGCGCCGTTGTATTCCTTTGCGAGTTTGAGGAGGCGGTTGTCGACACCTTCTTCGGCTTTGGTGCCGTCGTTAAAGATTTCTACTTTCACATTTGTCATTGCCTGAAGTTCTTTGACAATATCTAGTCCGTGACGAGCACGGCTGCGCTTTTCGGTATCGGCATTGTCAGCGAGGAATTGTAGTTCACCAACGACGCTACGCGGGATGAAGAGTGTGCTTGTGATAAAGCCTGATTCGGCAATCGAAATAATACGTCCGTCGATAAGCACAGAAGTGTCAACGAAGATTGGCATGTGTTGTTTCTTTGAATGTTTAAATTTTACTGTTTGGGCTACCGTGAGGTACGTTGTTTCGGCTGCAATAGCGAGCAGCGCGATGATAATGAATATGTCCATTGTTTTCCTATTTCTGTAAGTAGTCGATCAACGCCATGCGAAGGTCGGCTACAGGTGTTATAAATTTGTTGTCACTGTGAATTTTTGGAGCAATCGCTCGTTTGAATCCAAGTTTTTTTGCTTCCGCGACACGTTTGTCGACACCGGGGACTGAACGGACTTCTCCACCGAGTCCTACTTCACCAAATACGACTGTTTCGTCATCTATGCGACGTCCAGCAGCTGCACTGGCGATTGCCATACATATAGCAAGGTCCGCGGCTTGGTCATTGAGTTTGAGGCCACCAACAACGTTTATGTAGATGTCTTTATCAGATAAATTCAATTTTGTACGTCGTTCCATGACGGCGATCAACAAGTTAAGTCGATTGAGGTCAAACCCGCTCGCGGTACGCTTAGGATACCCGAAACTCGTCGGATTGACAAGGGCTTGGATCTCGACTAACAGTGGTCGGGTGCCTTCAAGTGTCGCCAATACAACCGATCCATCAGCCGGATTACGTTCTGCCAGCAGGGCTGCCGATGGGTTTTCAACTGGGCGAAGCCCTTCTTCGAACATTTCAAAGATAGCTGCTTCGTTGGTTGAACCAAAGCGGTTCTTGGCGGCGCGGACGATCTTGAAGCCACCGTAACGGTCACCTTCAAACTGCAAAACCACGTCAACGAGGTGTTCGAGTACCTTTGGTCCAGCGATACTTCCCTCTTTAGTCACGTGACCAACGAGAATAACCGCTGTGCCAGTTTCTTTCGCAGCTCGAATCAGAACGTTACTACTATTCGTAATTTGACTCACTGTCCCCGGGGCGCTCGTAATTTCATCAAGTGCTAAGGTTTGGATAGAGTCAACGATAACAAGATCATATGAACCGCTCCGGATTGTTGCCGCGATATCATTCGCACTCGTGCTCGCTACAAAGTCGAGTCGCTCACTTGATTCAGCGCCGAGGCGCTGCGCACGCAGCTTCACTTGACTAGCAGACTCCTCGCCGCTGACGTATAGCACCGTCGTTGTCTTGGCGATAAAGGCAGTGACCTGCAAGAGCAGCGTACTTTTACCGATACCCGGTTGTCCAGCAAGCAGAACTACTGCACCGGGCAAGACACCGCCACCAAGTACGATATCGAGATCGCTAGCACCGGTAGGCATACGTTTCGATGTGTCATCAGCTGGCATATCCTTGATCGATTGGACCTTCAAGACACGACCACTACTTCCGCCCTTGGCTACCGATGAGGTACCGGAAGATGTCGGGATTTGTTCGACGAGTGTATTCCATTCTCCACAGTTATCGCACCTACCTGACCACTTGCTATGTGTGGCACCACAATTTTGACAGACGAATTGAGTTTTAGATTTTACCATTGTTCTTAGTATACCTTAGGGAATGAAATTGATTATTAAACAGAAGGGGTTGGCTGAAGGTCTTTAATGCTGTCGATACTCTTGTTTAGGACTTCGATTTGCGATGATAACTCTTGATACTGCTCGTATTTGGCATTATACGTATCGATGTCACCGCTAATCGCGGCACGATCAGCATCAACTTGATTTGACCGCGTAATTAACTCCGCTCGTTGCTGGTTAAATTGACTAATCGAGCTAAAGTCGCCGCTATTGGCGCGCCCATTAAATGCTTCGATATCAGCCGAAAGCTGTGCAACATCGGTATTGTACTTGGTAGTACGCGTCTCAATACTAGCGCCGAGTGTCGTAAGTTCGACGTACAGACTGTCCGACCGTGCCTTGAGGTCTTTGAAGACTGCATCGTATTTATCATGCAGGTCGACGACCTTCTGGCGATCATTGAAATATTTACCATAGTACGTCTCGAGCTCGGGACTGAGAGACCGCGTCTCGGTGGCAAGGATTGAATGCAGCTCATTAATGAACTGTCCCGGCTCGGTGCGCTGATAGTAGTCCATCCGCTCCTTAAGCTCTGGATCGTCAGTGTGTTTTTGGTACTCAGCCCGAATCAGGGCACCAATCTTCGCTTGGTCTGATGGACTAGTACGTTCCCAGACGGCATGTAACATTTCGTGCGCAGCAGTGACCTCTTCGATACCATCGAGCTGGGTATTTTCGACATTGTAAATAAAGATGCGGTGCTCGCCGGTATAACAACCAAGAATTGGGTTACCTACTTCTTGACGGGGACAGTCTTGGTTAAATTTATCAGAGCCATCAACTTGTGGCTGAGTGGCATAGAAATGAAACTTTCCGTTTGCAGTGAAATCGACCCGTTCGTCGATAGTTTGGATACTGCTACTGGGGGTGTACGACCAGACGCTGATCTGATCCATGGCATATTGACGGTTCAGGACCAGCCAGCCAGCGGCAGCAAGAATGCCGATGCTTAACGCACCGGCAATTATTGCACCTGCAACACTACGCTTCTTGACCAACATTGATCTGTATCTTACCCCGTACGGCTGATATCTTGAGCACGGTTCCCTTTTCGTACTCGCCAGACAGAATACCATCAGCAACTGGCAGTTCGAGTAGGTCCTGCATTGCGCGGCGCAGTGGTCGAGCGCCGTACTTCTCATCATGACCTTCACTAATCACTTGACGCTTGGCAGATGCAGCGATGACCAAGTGAATACCCTTACGAATCAGACGATCCTGTAGCTCATTAAGGAGCTTGTCGAAGATCTTACCAACTTCCTTTTTAGTCAGTGCACGGAATGTCACAATCGCATCAAAGCGGTTGATCAACTCTGGGCGCATAATGCGGTTCAGGGCAGCTTCGGCAGCCAATGCGTTTTCCGCGTGGATGTTATCAAGTTGCTTTTCGTCATTACGGGTAATCGCACTAAAGCCAAGGCTTGATTCTTTCATCATACGATCAGCACCGAGGTTACTTGTGAGAATGATAATCGAGTTCGAGAAATCAACCTTGTGGCCTTTGGCATCGGTCAGCGTACCATCTTCCAGGATCTGAAGCAGCAGGTGGAAGACATCAGGGTTAGCTTTTTCGATTTCGTCGAACAAAACAACACTGTATGGTTGGCGACGAATCTTGTCGGTCAATTGACCACCGTCATCATATCCAACATAGCCAGCAGGGGCACCAACGAGGCGACTGGCGGTGTGCTTTTCGCTAAACTCACTCATGTCGATCTTGATCAAGTTATCTTCACTACCAAAGACTTCACGAGCTAATACTTTAGCAAGTTCGGTTTTACCAACACCGGTTGGACCCATAAAGACGAATGAACCGATTGGGCGATTGCTACTCGCAACACCACTACGGCTGCGACGAATTGCCCGTGAGACCTTTTCGACGGCTTCACGCTGTCCGATAACGTACTTTTCAAGGTGGCCTTCGAGGTTACGCAGTAGTTTTGCTTCGGACTTCTGGACACGGCTAACAGGAATACCAGTCATCAGCGCAATCGCATGTGCAATATCTTCATCGCTGAGGACGATCGGTGTTTTCTTTTCGTAGGCAGTACGCGTCTCTTCGAGGCGTTCATTTAGTTGCGTAATGCGCGTCTTATATAGCGCGGCGCGTTCGTAATCTTCAGCCGTGACAGCTTCTTCCATTTTTTCGTTCAAGTTCTTAAGCTGACGCATGTAGTCGCGCAACTTACTTGGCTTGCGACCAGATTTAACGCGAACTCGAGCAGCCGCTTCATCGATGACATCGATTGCCTTGTCGGGCATGTAACGCTCATTAATATAGCGGTCGGCCATGTAGACAGCATCTTCAATTGTTTCGTCGCTAATCGTCACACCGTGGTGCTTTTCGTAGTACGGTTTGAGGCCTTTAAGGATAGCGATGGTGTCTTTCAGCTTAGGCTCTGGAACAACGATTGTTTGGAAACGGCGCTCAAGGGCGGTGTCTTTTTCGATGTGCTTGCGATACTCGTCAAGTGTTGTCGCACCGATCAGGCGGATTTCACCACGTGCTAACGCCGGCTTCAGAATATTGGCAGCATCAAGGGCGCCTTCAGCTGCGCCAGCACCAACAAGGAGGTGAAGTTCGTCGATAAAGATAATGACGTTCTTTTGCTCTTGCAGTTCAGTAATAACTTTCTTGAGGCGCTCTTCAAATTCACCACGATATTTCGTGCCCGCAATCATGCCGGCCAGGTCGAGTTGAATAATACGCTTGTCAAGCAAGTGTTCTGGTACATCTTCGGTGGCGATGCGCTGCGCAAGGCCTTCGACGATGGCTGTCTTACCAACACCAGGTTCTCCGATAAGGACAGGGTTGTTCTTGGTACGGCGACTCAGGATCGTCACTAAGCGCTCTTCTTGCTCGGCACGACCAATAACTGGATCGAGCTTGCCGTCTTTGGCAAGGGCGGTGAGGTCGGTTCCGAACGTACCGAGCGCACCCTTGCGAGCAGGTGCCTTCTTTGAGGCAATCGTTGCTTCATCATCAGTGGCGCTATACGCGTCGCCTTGGCGATCAAGATACTCTTCGAGTTCTGCGACGATATCAGTGATATTAACGTCCATGTCACGAAGTAACACCGTTGCGCGAGCGTTCTTTTGTGTCAGGATGCTGTAAAGGATGTGTTCTGTTCCCAAGTAGTCCTGGTGGAATTCTTGAGCAATATCCCAGCTCATTTTGAGTGTCAGTTTTGCGGTCTCACTCAGGCTCTTGGTGTTTAATCCACCAACAGCTGCGGTGACAGGAACCATGTTCAGTGCGGTTTGGGCGCGGTCAAGTGTGACGCCAGCGTCTGCGAGGATTTTAGCACCCACAGATGCGCCCTGCGCCATGACACCTAAAAGTAAATGCTCAGTTCCAATGTAAGGACTGCCATACCCCTGTGCAATCAATGTTGCGTGGTGGAGGCTGGTCCGTGCATTGTCGGTGAGATGCGAAATAAATTCTGCAAAATCATCAGCCATAGTACTATTATCTATCCTCCTATATAAGAAGTGCAAGCATATTATCTATTTGCTTGTCCTCATATACCCAGTATAGCAAAATTAGCACTCGATGCAAGAGAGTGCTAATTTATGATTTGCGTTAAGAACAAGAACTATTCTTGTGTCGGCGCTTCGTCGGTAGACTCTTCAACGGCGTTGAGGAGGCTATCTTCGATGTTCTTCTTTGGGGCGTGGTCAGCAGCAGGTTTTGCAGCTGGTGTTGCCTGTTCGATATCGAGTTCATAGCCAGTAAGACGACTTGCCAGACGAACGTTCTGTCCACCACGACCGATAGCAATAGACTGTTGGTCCTCGTTTACAAAGACAGTTGCACGCTTGTCTGCTTCACGGATTTCTACTTTGTAGACTTCAGCTGGGCTAAGGGCGTTCTTGATGAACTGCTCAACGTTTTCGTCAAATGTAACAATGTCGATTTTTTCTTGGTCACCGACTTCGTTCATGACAGCCTGGACACGTGTTCCGTGGCCACCAACGAATGTTCCGACTGGATCAACGCCAGGAACGTTACTTGCAACAGCAAGCTTTGTTCGGCGACCAGCTTCACGGGCGATACCCTTGATTTCTACCGCACCAGATTCAAGCTCAGGAACTTCTTGGCGGAAAAGGTATTCGATGAATTCAGGATTACCACGGCTCAGGATCAGTTGTGGACCACGGTTGTCACGTTCGATGTCTTTAATAAAGACCTTGATACGTGCACCAACACTGTAGTATTCACCTTGGATCTGTTCGCTTTGTGGAATGATTCCGTTAGCTTTACCGATCTCGATACGGATAACGCGCGGTTCGACGCGCTGGACAGTTCCGTTTACAACGGTACCGATCTTGTCTTCGTATTCACTCAGGACAACTTCACGTTCTGCTTCACGGAGGCGTTGCAAGACAACTTGCTTGGCAGTTTGCGCAGCAACACGGCCGAAGCTAGTGACTTCGAATTCGTCTTCGATCATGTCTTCGAGTTCAGCGTCAGGTTTGACCTTACGAGCGTCTTCAAGGCTAATTTCGTGAGCGTCGCTTCCGACAACTTCAACAACTTCGCGAGAGACGAATACTTTCGCAACTCCGCTTTCGACGTTTAGTTCGCTTCGGACTTCTTGGTCACGTTCGCCGTTATCTCGGCGCCATGCAGCGGCAATAGCCTGTTCGATAACTGACATAACGATTTCTTCAGGGAGGTTTTTCTCTTCAGCGATAGTACGTACCGCAAGCGTTAATTGTTTTAGGTTTAGTTCTTCCATAATGATGTCCTTTCTTAATTACTTCGACGTATCATGTATAAATTCTGATGTATTGTTCTATGAAAAATTCCGACCTGGTGGCCGGAATGTACTGTCGCTATTATAACCGATTGAGTTCTCAGGTGCAATACAGTTGTACTTCACCCCGGTTATTTAGCAGGGAGTGCTTGATCAGGACAGGCTGATAAAACGCTCAGCATGGCATCCTTTTCAGGTGGCGTAACCCAAAGGGTGTACTTTTGCTTGACGGCAATTTGGCGAGCGATGTACTCACAACGAAATGGTTTATTAGATGGTAGCCAAGTGGCCGCATCGCCATCGCTCTTTTCTTGGTTAGCATCGCCCTGCACTGCAATCAGCTCTAATGGATCATTGGCCATCTGTACCCGGAGCTCACGGGTCAGCTGCTGAGCACCAGTCTGCCAAGCATTCGACAGTGCAATAACATGATCAATCTGAATGTCACTACTGCCCTTTATAAAAGGAATGACTGTTCCTGTATACGAATCATTCAATGTTCCACTAACAACACTGCATGCCTCGTCCAACACGGGGTCAGTCAGATCGCGGTGCAAAATAATATTGCGCGTGTCACAGCCATTTATTGTCGCCCAGCCGCTACCGAACTGGCTGCGGGAATAATCGGTCTTGGGGGCTCGGCCCTTTACCGGCAGCGCATTAAGCGTATCGGCTGCCGAGCCAGTTGCGACAATTGTCGGTGCTGTCACTTCGGTCGATGCGATATCTTCAATGACTGGCGGCGCAGCTGCCAAAATGACAACTGCAAACCCAACTAGGCTGATGACAACTGTTACTACCCTGCGAAGACGCCTATTCATCCTCGTAGTATGAAAGCAAGCCGCCAAATGTTCAATGGCTGATAGTCTTTGGGGTTATATTGTTTTAACTTTGTACTGCCAATGCATTCGTTGCTATAATGAGTGTCATATGCAGACTGTAACTCGACTCATCCAGACATTTGTTCCCGAACACTATCAACTCTCAGTTACCCTTGATCGCCTCGGCCGCAGTTTTGCGGGCACGGTGACGATCAACGGCGCCTCAACAACTAACGCCAAAAACGTCCTGCTTCATGCCAAAGATCTCGTCATCCAATCGGCTACCTTTGACGGTAAACAGGCTGACTTCTCACTTGCTGATGACGAACTAACTATCACCCACCCTGACATCGTAGAGGGTGAACATATCGTTGTCGTCGCCTTCTCTGGCGCAATTACTGATGGCATGCACGGCCTGTATCCTTGTTACTACGAACACGACGGGGTTAAAAAGGAACTTCTCGCTACCCAGTTCGAGAGTCACCATGCCCGCGAAGCTTTCCCGTGTATTGACGAACCGGAAGCGAAGGCTACATTTGACGTCACGCTTACTACTGAACAGGGCGTTGTCGTGCTCGGTAACATGCCGGTTAAAAACCAACGAACTGAAAACGAATTACTTGTCACCGAATTCGACACTTCACCACGCATGAGCAGCTACTTACTTGCCTGGGTTGTCGGTGAACTACAAAAGAAATCTGCGATAACCAAGAGTGGTGTTGAAGTAAATATTTACGCCACACCAGCACAGTCGGCTGATAGCTTGGACTTCGCGCTTGATATCGCCACTCGTGGTATTGAGTTCTTCGATGAATATTTCGACGTCCCATACCCACTTCCAAAATCTGACCACGTCGCCCTGCCTGACTTTTCGTCTGGTGCGATGGAAAACTGGGGACTCGTTACCTACCGTGAGATCGCCTTACTGACAGATCCAAAGACCGGTTCACTCATGACCCGTCAACACGCGGCCCTGACCATCACCCACGAACTAAGTCACCAATGGTTCGGTAACCTTGTGACAATGAAGTGGTGGAACGACCTATGGCTGAATGAGAGTTTTGCAAACCTCATGGAATACATCTGTGTCGATGCGCTACAGCCGGATTGGAAAATTTGGTTGGATCAAGCGACCTACGAAGTCTTGCAGGCCCTGCGCCGCGACAGCCTCGATGGTGTCCAGGCAATTCAAACCGAAGTAAATCACCCGGATGAAATTACCACTATTTTCGACCCTTCAATTGTCTACGCTAAAGGCGGACGATTGCTACGCATGCTCCAAACCTACATTGGTGACGAAGCACTGCAAACTGGACTGAAACTATATTTCAAAAAATACGCATACCAAAACACCGAAGCAAACGACCTATGGGCGTGTATGAGCGATGCATCAGGACAAGACATTGGACTACTCATGAACAGCTGGATTTCACAATCTGGCTACCCGGTCTTGAATGTCAGCCAAGAAGGCGATCAGATCCATTTGTCACAAGAACAATTCTTTGTCGGCGCTCACAAACCATCCGATAAATTATGGCCAATCCCACTCGGTGCGTCCGACGAGAACTTCCCTCGCCTCATGAGTGAACGCGAGTTAACGATTACCCGCAGCTCTGACCTGCCACTCGTTATCAACCACGACAGCACGGCACACTTCATCACCCACTACACACCGTCGCTACTGGCCGAACTTGTCGCAGCCCTGGATACACTATCTGACATCGACCGAATCAAACTGCTGAATGAACAAACGCTCCTCGCACAGGCGAATCTAATCTCAAGCGCCGAACTTCTGCCTTTGTTGGAATACTACAAAGACGAAACTGTTGAGGCCGTCTGGGATATCATGCTTGTTGCCCTTAACGAGCTAAAGAAGTTCGTCGAGACTGACGTTGTCCTCGAAAACAAACTGCGTGCCTACGCCGGGAAGCTGGCCGAAAAGCAATTCACACGACTTGGATGGGATGCAAAACCTGGGGAATCAGAGTCTGACCTGAAACTACGAAGTATCGTGGTAGGGCTAATGGTCTACAGTGAACACCCTGATATCATCGAGCACGCCCAACACCTATACGACACAACACCCCTTGAAGACCTCGACCCAGAACTACGAGTCATCATCATGGCTTCAGCGGTCCGCCATGCGACCGATCAATCGATCATCGACACGCTGCTAGCGGCGCACAAAGCAACCAACTCAAGCGAACTACAAGAAGACATCGCCTCGGCTATCACTTCAACTAAAGACCCGGTCGTTATCGAGCGTTTGTTCGGTATACTGAACGTTCCTGATGTCATTCGACCACAGGACTTTATGCGTTGGTTCATCTGGCTCCTGCGTAACCGTTACGCCCGTAATGCAATGTGGCAATGGGGTCGCGATAACTGGCACTGGATGGAAGAAACCTTCGGTGGTGATAAGAGTTACGACGCTTTCCCGCGCTACGTGGCCGTATGCCTGACAACTAACGAACAACTTCAGGAATACAAAGACTTCTTTGTACCTCTAATGGATCAAATTGCCCTCAAACGCAACATTGAGCTCGGTCTCGTCGAGTTGAGTAGCAAGATTGCGCACGTTGCCCGCGACGAAGCGGCTGTGCGAAAAGCCCTACTCGATCTCTAAATAAGCATCAACGATGGGCGGCTGCCCAGTAGTGGCAATTGCTACCAACCGTAAATCAACTGCTTTCAAGTTATGGCTGGAGGCATAGAATTCAGCAGCAAAGCGCATTTGCTGCTGTTTTTTCGCAGTAATCGCAGCCAGGCCACCACCTTGATCAGCTGTCTTGCGATACTTTACTTCTGAAAAGTAAAACGTCTGATCTTTGAGCGATACAACATCAATCTCACAGAACTTTGTTTTCCAGTTGCGCTCCAAGATATCATGACCGAGGCCACGTAGATACTTAGCCGCAATATCCTCGGCATCATCACCGATTTGCTTTGAGGTCTTCTTGGATACGACGGATTTTAATGCTGTCGTGTTAGCAATTTCAGGACGATACTTTGCAAGTGGTGCAAACGATAAGCGATGCAGTGGTGTGACGCCAATCTTTTCAATAGCTGTGCGGTGGGTAGCTGTACCGTAGCCAACGTGACTAGTGAACCCATAACCAGGATAGATCGTATCCTGCAAGGCCATGTAATTGTCCCTGGCGACCTTTGCAATGATCGACGCAGCCGAAACGCTCTGGATCAATAAGTCGGCCTTGGGGAGCGTCGTAACGTACTTGCCTTTGCTCGTTTCTTTCAGGAAGTTGATGGTGCCATCGATAATAATTTCGTTGTATGGAGTTTTTACTTGTTCGACAGCTCGGATGGTTGCCAGACGGAGTGCCGCCGATAATCCAATTTCATCAATCTCTTCGGCCGGTACCCAACCAAGCCCAAAGCCGCTGGCTTTTTCGCGAATCAGAATATCGAGCGCGTCTCGCTTTTTCTTAGTGAGTTTTTTGCTATCGGTCAGGCCCTCGATTTCAGCATCACCGAGTACTACCGCCCCGACAACAAGTGGACCCGCCCATGGACCGCGACCGACTTCATCAATTCCTAATATCATGATACTTACTATACAGCCCTGCTCTATGAACATTCTTAAACTATCTATAAATCAGCGGGAAACAAAAACACCCTGCGTTAACAGGGTGTTTCCTAGACGATAGAGTAGCTTACGCTTCTTCGTGTCGCGCTTCAACTTCAGCTTGCTTTGCAACAAGTTCAGCTTCGGCAGCGTCTTTTTCAGCTTGCTTTGCTTCAGCGGCAGCAATAGCTTCTTCCTTAAGGCGTGCAGCTTCTTCTTCAGCGTGAATGTCACGAATATCGTTAACACCTTCGCGGTCAAAGTTAACACTCTTAAGTCGGGCGCTTTTACCACTACGTTCACGCAGGTATGAAAGGTAGTTACGGCGAACTTTCGAACGACGTGTGATTTCTACTTTTTCAACGAGTGGGCTGTGAAGCAAAAAGCTCTTCTCAACACCAACACCGCTGGCAATTTTACGAACGGTAATGCGAGCTGTGTGAGAGTTTGCACGGTCAACACGGATCACAACGCCTTCAAAAATCTGAATACGTTCTTTAGTACCTTCTTTAATTTTCTGGTGCACACGAACAGTGTCGCCGCTCTTCGCGTCAACAACTGCAGCTTTTTTCTGTGCTTCGTTTACTCTCTTAATAAGTTCAAAACTCATTTATATCTCGCTTAATCATTTATACCTGTAATCGAATATCTAATATACCATAGTCAATCTGTTATTTAAAGGGTTTGAAACAATTTCGTGATTCTGACAAGTGTCGACTTGTGTTCTTTAAATAACGCGATTCACTTCGTCGAGCGTCGTGTCGCCGCGCAGCGCCGCCAGGACACCGTGTTCAAGTAACGTCACCATGCCACTTTCGCGGGCCGATTGTTCAATAACTTCAGCGTGCACTTCAGATACGTCACCGCGCAGGAATTTTTGAATTGATTCACCCACAACCATTTGCTCCATGATAACGATGCGCCCAGCATAGCCAAACGGAGAATGTTCGTTCGGAATGGGTCGATACAGCTTGAATGTCTCCATATCGGGCTTCTCGACGTGCGCGGGCAGGTTGGCCAGCGCGGCTTTCACCCAGTTGCGTGTTGCTTCATCTGGCTCATAGGCCTCCTTAGATGTGTCATCCAGGCGACGAACTAATCGCTGCGCGATGACAAGACGAATCGCCGAGCTAAAGATTGGGTTAGTACCAATCAAATCAATCATACGACTGAATGCCGCACCAGTTGAGTTAGCGTGGAACGTCGACAGAACAAGGTGCCCGGTAATTGATGCCTGAATCGCCGTCTTTGCAGTGTCGGCGTCACGGATCTCACCAACCATCACGACATCAGGGTCGAGACGCAGCACTGAACGAAGGTGATCGGCAAAGCTTTGGCCATTGGTTGTGTCGACTGGGATCTGCGAAATACCCGAGATGCCATATTCGATTGGGTCTTCCAGGGTGATAATCTTACGATCAGTTGTATTGAGGGCGTTAATCATGCTGTAGAGGGTAGTCGATTTACCACTTCCTGTTGGTCCAACCATCAGGACCATACCGCGGGGATGGCTGACAATCTCATCAATCTCTTTACGTTCGTCGGGGCCAATACCTAGTCGATCAAGGTTGAGCATTGATTCGTCGTAGTTAAACAAACGAAGTACAGCGTCTTGGCCATACATGGTCGGGATGACTTCAACACGCATATTCAAAAGATGTTTCGCACCATCAATGATGATTTCTTTTTGGAGGTGGCCAGACTGTGGTTCAGTAGCAGCCGTTGAGATATTAGCCCGTGAGGCTAACGCACCAAGAATGACGCGGTAGCGATCACTACCGAGCTCGGCTACAGGGTGGAGGGCACCATCAATACGCATACGAATACGAATCCCATTGCGTTGGTTTTCGATGTGGATGTCACTGGCACCGAGTCGGTCAGCCTGTGTAATTAAGTAGTCGAAGACTTCGTCACTCCCAACCGAGTTAAGCGTCTTGCTGACCTCAGACATTGTGTCGCTATCGCCTTCTTTAGCAATCTTGATATCGTCGTAGATTGTCACAACCGGTGGATCGTAACGGTTCATCAATACATTAAAGCCACTGAGGCTAATTAATAGATAGACGACGTTTTGCGCCTGGGCGGCATATTTCGCCGTTAGTTCCCGAATAAAAGATTGTGGTGTCTGCGTCGTAATACCAAACTTCCAGGAAGTTGAATCACTGCCCGCCTGAAGCGTAACCAGACGGTTGCGGTGCATGATATCATTAGTAAGTACGTCCGGAACCAGTGGCACATCTAATTCGATCGATCGAGTGTCGAGATATTGCATTCCCAAGATAGAAGCACGGCCCTGTGTCGACTGCTCATCCTGCTCTCGGGCGCGTTCCTGAATTTTATCTTCGTCCATTACTATCATCCTATCAAAAAACATGAGCATTTTATAGTGGTATAATGACCAGCAATGCCTGAAATCATCGTTATCGCCCACAATATTCGCTCGACGCACAATGTCGGTTCGATCTTTCGGACCGCCGAGGGATTTGGGGTAACGAAGATTATTCTCAGTGGCTACTCGCCGTACCCACATATTACTGGTGACACTCGCCTACCGCACATCTATGAGAAACTAACCAGTCAGATCCACAAGACCGCACTTGATGCCGAAGTTATGGTGCCCTTTGAATACATCGAATCTCCCCCACTTGAGCAGTTAAAAGCCGCCGGCTACCGCCTGGTCGCCCTCGAACAAGAAGATCGCAGCATCAATTTGGCTGATTATGAGACACCTGATAAGATCGCACTTTTGATTGGCGAAGAGGTCCATGGAATCGAAGCTGACTTATTAGCCCAGTGCCAGGATGTGCTTGAAATCCCAATGGTGGGTCAAAAAGAATCGTTTAATGTGAGTGTCGCGACAGGTATCGCGCTCTACGCGCTTACGACTTAGGCGTTTTTTCCTCATCGTCGAGTAGGTCACCTAACTCTTCGATCTCTTGCAGTAGCTCCTCGGCCTGAGCGCCATAGACACGCTTCAAGAATTCAGCCTTTTGAATGACCTTGAGTATACCGGCAGCAAACTCTTGTCGCTGCTCCTCGCTTGATGCCTCTTCGGTGCTGAGCGCCATATCGACGTAGTCATCCACAACCGTGACCGGCAATAGGTCATAATTCTGGCGCAAGAAGTCCATATTTTCTTCTCGGTTTTTATCGTTCACCTGTGTAAAAAAATCGTGATCGTAGACGGGGGTGTTAGCTAGTTCAGACATATCCTATTTTTATACACCCGTAGATGTAGTCGGTGCAAGCATAGCCTATTTTAGAACGACAGCGTCTTCACCCAGTAATTTGACGAGTTCCCCGATGAGTCCATTGCTGCCGTCAACCTTAAATGGCATCTTGATGGCTGACTTCTTGTCGGCACCCAGTACAAGGACAATATCCGTCACTCCCGGGAACTGGCTACTGATCTGTTTTAGTTGTATTAAGCTGGCTTGATCATCGGGATTCTTAACATGAACAAACAGTTTTTTGACAGGTTCAGCCGCCAAAACAGTGTACGAATAGTTCTCTTTCTTCGCGGCTGGTGCAGCATTTTGCTCTTGGCTTTTGGCGACAGCTTTAGCGTTGCGCTTCGCCATCACATTGGCGGTATGCGCTTTTGGTTTGGCCATTTTATTGCCATGCGATTCATAGTTACGTAGTTCTGCATCATCAACGATCTGAACATCGTCAGCGATAATCTTGATATCGGTGCTCAGGTTGCCATCACGGTCGCGGGCATTTACTTTACCACTGACGCGTATGACTGAATCGATTAGTAGCTGCGCACCGACAACTTCATAAATACTCGGGAAGACAATGATCTCAGTCTCGGAAGTTTTATCCTCAATCTTAACGAAGGCCATTTTGGTACCACTCTTGGTGACAATGCTTCGAACAGATGAGATCAGGCCGCCGATTGTCAGTGCTTTGCCATCAATATCAACCGATAGTTCGCTCATCGGTACAGTTTGCTCGTTAAAGTAGGCGTCGTAGTTATCGAGCGGGTGGGCACTAATATACAGCCCAAGCAGCTCGCGCTCCCACGTCAGACGTTCTTTGTCAGTATGCTTCACAGGCGCTGTCTGCATTTCAACCGTCGGCTGAATCGAGGCAACATCAGCCAGGCCACCAAACAAGTCAGTCTGACCACTGAGGGCTTCTTTTTGAAGCTTCGAGGCAAAAGCCTTGATTGTCTCGAGGTTAAACAATAAATCTGAGCGATCAGCTAGCGTGTCGAAGGCACCGGTTTTAATCAGCGATTCCCAGGCCTTTTTGTTCACTTTCGAAGTCGAGGCACGTTTTGCAAAGTCCTCAACAGTCGCAAATTTGCCGTCAGCGCGGGCGCGTAGAATCTCTTCCACAACTGAGGTACCAACTCCCTTGATGGCTGCCATCCCGAAACGAATCTCTTTTTTACCGGGCACGACGGCGAACTCGACGAATGATTCGTTGATGTCAGGTGAAAGCACCTTGATGCCCATGTGCTTACACTCATTCATTTCAATCGCCAGGCGCTCAAGGTCGTCTTGGTCGCTGGTCATAAGGGCTGCCATAAATGCTTCTGGGAAGTGCGCCTTAAGGTAGGCAGTCCAATACGCAATAAGCCCGTAACACGCGGCGTGAGATTTGTTGAAACAGTAGGCGGCGAATTCTTCTAGTTGCTTCCAGAATATTTCCATCTGACGTGGATCGGCGCCAGAAACATCAGCTGCACCTTCAATAAACCTCGTCTTCATCTTGTTCATCATTTCAACGTTCTTTTTACCGATCGCCTTGCGCAGGGTGTCAGCTTCCCCACCAGTAAATCCGGAGAGGTCCTTTGAAATTTGCATGACCTGTTCCTGGTAGACCAAGACACCGTAGGTACTTTGCAGTGCACCCTCCATCTTGCCGTGCATATATTTAATCTCTTCTTCGCCGTGTTTACGCTTGATGAAGCTATCGATGAACTGCATTGGTCCAGGGCGATACAGTGCCACCATGGCGATAATATCGTCGAAGACAGTCGGCTTTAGTTCGCGCAGGTAGCGCTTCATGCCGGCCGATTCCAGCTGGAAGACGCCAGTCGTATCACCGCGCTGCAATAGCGCAAATGTCTCGGCGTCATCAAGTGGGATCTTTTGTAGATCGATGTCAGTATGAAAGACTTTTTTGATAATACGCAGCGCATTATTAATGGTCGTTAAGTTAGAGAGCCCCAAGAAGTCCATCTTGAGCAGCCCGAGTTCTTCAACTGGACCCATTGGGAACTGCGTTGCCACGACACCTTTTTGTGACATTTCAACTGGGACAAACTTCACCACGTCATCTGGCGCAATCACCACACCGGCAGCGTGCACACCGTGGCTACGAATCGTGCCCTCGAGTTGGATCGCGTAATCAAGCACCCTCTTGGTGGTTGGGTTTGATTCATACTCGTGCTTTAGGTCAGGATCTTCTTTAATACTAACGGCCAACGGAATGGCGCGACCTTGGATAGGTGGAGGGATAAGTTTTGCCAGGCGGTCACTTTCGCTATATGGCACCTGGAGCACGCGCGCAACGTCACGGACCGCGGCACGGGCGGCCATACGACCAAAGGTCACGATGTTGGCAACACGCGAAGTGCCATATTTTTCGGTACAGTACTGAATCACCTCATCACGGCGGGTATCTTGAATGTCGATATCGACATCCGGCATGCTAATACGGTCTGGGTTCAAGAAACGCTCGAACAGTAGGTCGTACTTCAACGGATCGAGTTCAGTAATACGTACTGCATACGAGACAATTGAACCGGCTGCACTACCGCGACCCGGACCAAAGATAATACCACGGTTCTTCCCCCAGTTAATAAAGTCCTGGACGATAAGGAAGTAGCCGTTGAATCCCATACGATCGATCACCCCGAGTTCATAGTCGGCTCGTTCCAGCACTTCTGCCGATATGTGTGTCCGGTACTCATCGACAGTGAATTCAAGTGGGTTGTCAGTCAGTGGCAAGTCGCCGTAACGCGCAGCTAGGCCCTGGAAGACCATTTGGTGCAGGTATGTTTTTTCGTTGTATGTGTCGGGTGTTGGGAAGGTTGGAATTAAAATACCACCAAGCTCGAGTTCAACATTACACATATCCGCAATCTTGCGGGTATTGAGAATTGCTTGGGCGTGCGTCTTACCCCAACGTGCAATCAAGTCTTCTGGTTCGGTGACGTGTAGCTCGAACTCCTTGAGGGACATACGCTTTTCGTCGGACAAGAACGACCCCGTTCCAACACACAGAAGGATTTCATGCGCATCAAGGTCGTCGTGAACCAGGTAGTGTCCATCACTGGTGATCACCATTTGGATATCAAGTTCTTCGGCAATACGTTCCAGGTAGCCGTTGATCTTGGTTTGGACGTCCCAACGAGCCGGCGCTTCCATGTGACCATGGTCTTGGAGCTCTAGGTAGTAACGATCACCAAAGACAGACTTATACCAGGCAGCGACCCGCTTGGCCTCTTCATAGTTATCATTTTTGAGGTTTTCGCCCACTTCACCACTGGCGCAGGCTGACAAAATAATTAAACCTTCATTATATTTCTCTAGAAGTTCATGATCAATACGCGGCTTGTAGTACATACCGTCGAGGTTCGCTTCAGAACTGAGGCGCATCAGATTCTCGTACCCTTTTTTGTTCATAGCAAGAATAATAAGGTGGTAACGAGCCTTGTCTTTTTGTGGGTCGCGGTCATGACGAGACCGCGTCGCAACGTAGGCTTCCATACCTAGGATAGGTTTTACACCTTCGGCTTTGGCGGCTTTGTAGAACTCAAAGATTCCTGACATTGTACCGTGATCAGTAATCGCAACTGCTTCCATCCCAAGCTCTTTGACTTTACTGAAAAGGGCCGGGATCTTGGTCAGGCCGTCGAGGACACTGTACTGTGTGTGGTTATGGAGGTGCACGTAACTAGACGCGCTCAAAGAATGCGTAACAGCCGGTTCTGTGTTAGTTTCTACTACCCCCATGGATATTCTTAGTATAGCGAATCAGGCCGAACTAGTCTGTAGTAAAAAGAGATAAGCGCGAATTACATATCATTAATTCTTTTGAACGATGTCGACGATATACTGTACGAAGTCGCCGATACCACCGGGCAGGTCGACAAGGAGCGTCAGCAGCCATACTACAAGGGCGACGACAATCGTACCACCGAGGAAGGTACCAACGCCGAAAAAGATGCCTCTGAAAAAGTTCATAGCGTAGACTTGCTTGCGTGACCTATGGAAGTCATAAAAAAGATCTTCTAAAATTGCGTTGCGTGCACCGCGCTCGTTATCTACTTTGAGTTTTTTGACTGCTTTTTTAATCATAGTTATGATTATATCCTACAGGCATCAAAAAGACGCGCTTTTGACAGCGCGTCTTTCATGAACGAAACAACGAAAGAACTATTTGTTCTTTTGGATAGTTGTTTTAGCGTCGACTGCAGCCTTGTCGCTTTTAGCCTTTAGGTCTTTGGTTGTGTCGACAATCTTGTCAGCAACATCACCAGCAACTTTGTGGGCTTTATCAACGACGTCTTCAGCTACATCGCCAGCTTTGTGCTTGACGTCTTTTGCTTTAGAGATTGCTTCTTCTTTAGTATCAAGCGCTTTGTGCTTGATGTCTTCGATAGTTTCTTTACCACTTTTTGGAGCTGTAAGGATACCAGTTACGAATCCTGCTGCGATTCCGATAAGTGCGCCAATTGCAAATTTACCTTTAGCCATGATTATTTCCCCTTTTTAGATGTCTTAGTGAACTTCTTAATATATCGTCCGATCATTTCGGCGACAAACATCGGTGATGTCAGTCTTGCTGCACCAGACACAACTGATTCAACAGAGCTGACAGCTTGTTGAGCAGTGGCGGCGATGCGTCGAATTTCAGCGGACAAACGAATAAGATAAATACCCAGAATTACTCCAACAATCAAAAAGATTGAAAGAACAATTGCGAGAATGATAACAAGTAGTTCGGCAGCGCTGCTCATATATTGTGACCTTTCTTCGATATCTGTTTACAACGTTTAGTATACGCTGAAAGCCAAGGGGTGGCAATTATTCTGCGAGTCTTTTTCGGATCAATTGTTGCGCCAAAGCCGGGTTGGCTTTACCGGCTGACTTTTTCATAACTTGTCCGACGAGGAAGCCGATCGCCTTATCTTGCCCCGCCTTAATATCCTCAACTGATCGAGCACTGGCGGGGTCATTCAAAACCTCATCAACGATCGCCATGATAGCTGATTCATCGCTGACCTGTAGGAGGTTCTTCGATTCAGCAATCGCACGTGGTGACTGATCGCTTGTTAACAGCTCCACAAAGATTTCTTTAGCAGCGGTACTCGAGAGTTCGTTCTTGTTCACCATCTCGGCAAGTTCGGCGTAACCTTCTGGGGTAAAGTTGCTGGCAATCGTGGCAACTTCTTCGTCACTTTGTGAGACAGAACTGGCAAACCAGTGTGCGACCCGGCGAGCAGCATCGTCACCCGCAGTCTGCTGAATTGTCGTAATCAATACGGCGTAACTTTGGTTAGCAAGGAGCGCTTCGATGACCGAGCGATCAAGACCAAGTGTCTGCCACTGCTGACGGTAGTACGCTGGCAGTGGTGGCACATCGGCATAGATCGTATCGATTTGTTCGGTTGTCAGTACAACTGGCGGAATGTCAGCGTCTGGCATATAACGGTAATCTTGGGCGTCCTCTTTACTACGCTGTGAACTCGTCTTGGCTGTTGCATCATCCCAACCACGAGTTTCTTGAACGATTACTTCACCAATTTCGAGGCGTTCAACTTGGCGGATAAATTCATATTCAGCGGCTTTTTCAACGCTCTTGAAAGAGTTTAAATTCTTCACTTCAGCTCGAGTTCCGAGTTCAGTCGCGCCTTTAAGGGCAACGGACAAGTTAACATCGAACCGCATGTTGCCATGGTATAAATTACCGTAACTAACACCCGCGAATGTCATGAGTCGTTGCAGTTCAGTGGCAAACGCTTTTGCACCAGCGGCGGAGTGAATGTCAGGTTCCGAGACCACTTCGATTAGTGGCGTGCCGGCACGGTTCAAATCTACCAGACTAAAGCCGGCATAGTGCGTCAGCTTGCCAGCGTCTTCTTCGATGTGGGCGTGGTGGATACGAACGCGAACGGTTGTGCCATCAAGCAATGGCGCTTCAACGTAGCCGCCAATAATAATTGGCTGGTACATCTGGGTGATCTGGTAGCCCTTTGGAAGATCTGGGTAGAAATAATGCTTGCGGTCAAAGCGGCTGACGTGGGCAATTTCAGCATTCAATGCCTTACCGGCGCGAACAGCTAAACGAATCGCGTCACGGTTCAAAACTGGCAGCATACCAGGTAGTCCAAAGTCGATTGGGTTAGTGGCAGTGTTCGGTGTTTTGTCGCGCGCATCGTTATCGGCACCACTAAATAGCTTGCTGACGGTGGCAAGTTGGACGTGGCATTCAATACCGATGGTCATTTCGTATTTATCGAGAATGTCTTGGCTAATCATTAGATGGCTCCTAGGTCTTTGAGGGCTTGTTTAAAGGCGGCGAGGGCACGACGGGCACCGTCGTAGTCCAATCGCACATCAGGTTCGTGGGCGATCTGGTTGCGTAGTTTGTGAGCAGTCCAAACGTTATTAGCATTCGACCACTTTTGCTGGGCTGATTTCATGCGCTCCCCCATAGTTGCACCGGCAATGCCCTTATCCTTCAGGGCGTGATCAAGCAGCGTATCGGCATTAAGAACACTCATCTGATAGCTACTGAGTTCATCACGTTTTAATTGCTGTTCAATGGTCATCCAGCGAGTACGGTATTTTTCGACGTCGAGGGATGAGCTACCGCGCTTGGTCAGTGTAACGACAGCGAACAGAATACCTGCAAAGATTAGGATTGCGGCAAAAAAGAATATGACGCCAATTGGTGAATCCATTATGCCTTCCCTTCCATACTCTCGGCCAATGCGAGTAACTGCGCATCATCACGTTGCTTACCAATTAGCTGCACGCCGATTGGAAGGCCGTCTTGGCTCACACCAGCCGGAACACTAATCGCTGGTAGCCCAGCCAGGCTCGCAGGAACGGTCATGATGTCTTCGAGGTACATCTTGATTGGGTCGGCTGCATTCGCACCTAGCTTGAACGCTGGAGTTGGTGCAACCGGCGCAATCAATACGTCGTAGTTAGCAAATAGTGCATTAAATTCGTTAATCAAGAGTGTCCGAGCTTTTTGAGCTTTCAAATAATAGGCGTCAAAGAATCCGCTTGAAAGAACATAACTACCAATCATGATGCGACGTTTGTTTTCAGTCATAAAACCCTGATCACGCGATTCACCATATACTTCGGTTAACGTCGAAGCCTCGGCACGCTTGCCGTAGCGAATACCATCGTAACGCCCCAGGTTGCTGCTGATTTCGGCCGGAACGACAATGTAGTAGATCGCCAGCGCGTATTTCAGCATCGAAAGGCTAACTTCTTCAACCGTATGTCCAGCAGCACGAAGCTTTTCGATATACGACTGGGTGGCAGCGCGCACATCGGCATCGACATCATCAGCCATTGCTTCCCTGATGACACCGATTTTCTTTGATCCTTCGATAGTTGTTGGAGTAAAGAAATCATCCAATGTCGTCATGTCTTTCGTATCACGTCCACCCATAATGTCCATCACAAGGCCGGCGTCATGAGCGTTCGTGGTGAGTACACCAATCGTGTCAGTGCTGCTGGCCATCGCAACGACCCCGTAGCGACTGACTGTTCCGTAGGTAGGTTTGATACCAACCACACCGTTAAAGCTAGCGGGCTGGCGAATTGAACCGCCAGTGTCAGTGCCGAGGGCAAATGGCACTATGTCAAGCGCAACCACAACTGCAGAGCCACCACTACTTCCACCAGCAACGCGTGTTTGGTCAACTGCGTTCTGTGTTGGACCGTAAGCTGAGTTTTCGGTACTTCCACCGTGCGCAAAGGCGTCAAGGTTAGCTTTACCGATACAAATAGCGCCTTCAGCTTCCAGCTTTTCAATCGCCGTTGCTTGTAACGGTGCTTCAAAGTTTTCAAGAATCTTACTGGCTGCGGTTGTCGTGCCGCCGTAGGTCAGGAAGTTATCCTTCGCAATAAAAGGCACGCCGGCGAGTGAGCCAGTGATTTCACCACGGTCAACTTGGTCAGCACGCTGAAGGGCGCGCGCTTCAGTCAGACTAAGAATGGCATTAAAAGATTCGTTGTCACGTGCTTTTGCGATCGCCTTTTCGACGTTTTCACGGGCCGAGACACCAATAAAATCAGCAATAGTACTCATAATTATAAGACCTTCGGTACCTTAATTTGGTTAGCTTCGGCTGCCGGCGCTAGTGCCAACAATGCAGCCTTATCAATCCCGTAGGTATCAACTTCGTCTTCGCGCCAAACATTCTGCAGGTCAGTTACCTGGTAGGTTGGTTCGACGCCAGTCGTATCAAGTTCATCGAGCTGCTGGAAGTAACCGACAATATTTTCAAGGTCGGCTTGGAGAGGACTAATTTCGTCTTCGGACAGTTGCAAGTTACTGAGCTGTGCAAGATGCTGCACATCACTACGGGAAATTTGTGTCATATACAGACTATTATACCGTACCAACGGCGTTTGTGAACACCTGAAAGGGGTCGATTACATCTTTGAACGTACTTCGGCTATCAGGTCACGCAGTTCGGCAGCTTTTTCAAATTCGAGGTTAGCACTAGCGAGATCCATCTGCGCCGATAGATCTTTGACCAAACTATCGTATTCGTCTTTTGGAATCTTCTTGAGATTAAGCTTCGGTTTGTCGTCGTCCTTCTTTGGAATCAATCCACGGAGCCCCTGATCAAGCGCCTTAGCGACACTGGTAGGCGTAATCCCGTGTTCGGTATTGTAGGCCGTTTGTATTGCACGGCGACGGTTTGTTTCGTCGATAGCGCGTTGCATCGAACCAGTCATGTTATCGGCGTACATCAATACTTTTCCATCAAGGTGACGAGCCGCACGACCAATCGTCTGGATCAGTGCGCTTTCACTACGAAGGAAGCCCTCTTTGTCGGCATCGATAATTGCGACCAGGCTCACTTCCGGAAGGTCGAGTCCTTCACGCAGCAGGTTAATACCTACCAAGACGTCGTATACCCCTGATCGTAGATCACTCAGGATATCGCCACGTTCTAAGGTATCCACTTCGGAGTGAATATAGGCCGTCTTGATACCAAGTTCTTGTAGATACGTCGAAAGGTCCTCCGACATACGCTTTGTCAGCGTCGTAATCAAGACGCGTTGTTTCTTTTCAATTCGTTCACGAATCTCGGCAATCAGATCATCGATCTGTCCAGCTGACGGACGGATAATAATCTCTGGATCGATCAATCCAGTTGGACGAATGATTTGCTGCGCCGGTTCAGGGCTGTGCGAAAGTTCATATTCCGCCGGCGTCGCCGAAACATACACAGCTTTGTTGATGTGCTTGTTGAATTCGTCGAAGGTCAGTGGACGGTTATCGAGGGCGCTTGGCATACGGAAGCCATTATCAACCAGCACCTCTTTGCGAGCTCGGTCACCGTTATACATCCCGCGCACCTGCGGCAATGTCATGTGGCTTTCATCGACGAACAGCATAAAGTCATCAGGGAAATAATCCATCAAGGTAGCTGGTTGTTCACCCGGTTCGCGGTTTGTCAGATAACGGCTGTAGTTCTCAATCCCCTTTACGAATCCGGTTTCTTCTAGCATTTCGATGTCGTACTTTGTGCGTTGTCCAAGACGCTGCGCCTCAAGGAGCATGTCGCGTGATTCGAAGAATTCCATACGCTCTTCGAACTCGCGTTTGATGTTAATGATGGCGTTATCAAGCTTGGCACGTGGGGTAACATAGTGACTACTTGGGAAGATAGTTGTTTCATCTGGTTCGCCTAAAATTTCTCCCGTCAAAGGATCGATGCGCGTAATGCGTTCGACTTCGTCACCGAAAAATTCAATACGATACGCAACATCACTACCGGCTGGGAAAATATCGACGATATCGCCGCGGACACGAAAGGTACCACGGTGAAAATCAATATCATTTCGTTGGTACTGAATATCCGTGAGGATGCGCACGAACTTGTCCTGCTGACGACGCTCGCCCTTTTTAACGGTGACTGACATTTCCGAATAATCATCCGGTGACCCAATACCGTAGATACAGCTGACACTGGCGACAATAATTGTATCGCGTCGGGTTAGGAGTGCTGTTGTTGCGGCGTGCCGCAGACGGTCAATCTCGTCGTTAATCTTGCTGTCTTTTTCAATATAGGTGTCACTACTGGCAATGTAGGCTTCTGGTTGATAGTAATCAAAGTAACTGACGAAGTAGTGCACTTCATTGTCAGGGAAGAAAGCTTTGAACTCACTGTATAACTGAGCAGCCAGTGTTTTGTTGTGTGCTAGAACAAGGGTCGGAACACCACGATTAGCGATAATATTTGCCATCGTGAACGTCTTACCACTTCCGGTTACACCGAGGAGTGTCTGCTCTTTCTCACCGTTATCAAGCCCTTCGATGAGGGTTTTGATCGCAGATGGCTGATCACCAGTCGGTTTATAGGCTGATTGTAGGCGGAAAATTGAGTCCATTACTCCTATTATACTACGAGCAAGCAATGCTATATAGACTATAGTGAAATATTGTCAATAATATGGTTTAAAGAGTGGTCAGGCTTTTAAAACCGTCAGTGAAGGCCGTTTGATACTCGGTTAGCAAGGCAGCATCGGCAGTACAGCCAGCGCCGGCAAGTGTCAGCCCGTAGGTATCGTTTCCGACTTGGATAATCTGCGTCGTCGTTTGACGTTCGTTATCGCCAGGGTTTTTGATGATAGACGCGAAAACCCCTTCATCATCAGTACACTTCGTACCGACAAGTGCGGCGGTACTAAACTCCACATACTGCGTTTGAGCAGCGGTTCGTTTCACCACAAAATCAAAACCTGGAACACCCTTACTATAAAAGACAGTGACACCTAATGGTTCAACTACTACAGAGCTAAGTGTCGCGGGATCTACTGCCGGTGTCACCGAAGTATCCGGCTTCGGTGCCGGTTCTGTATCGGTATCAGTCGAGGCGTCCGAATCCGTCACATCGGTCGACTCCTGTGAGGTATCGGTTGTTGTTTCAGTAGGAGTATTGAGGTTCTTTGCGACGACCGCACCGGCTATCGCCAGGGCAACAACCAACAGTGCAATGATTATGACTAGTAGTCGTTTCTTGCTCTGTGTCTTTGCCATCCCACACCCCTCAATTTATCGTTATGTTAAGCATAATTCTCTTGAACCAAATTGTAAATGGCTACCCTGTTACTTATTCAGTTTACGTTCGTACGCTTTGATTCTTTTTAAGATTTCATCGTGGTCATCAAGGATTTCAAACATATCCATATCCTCTTCATTGATAGTGTGGAATGTATCCAGCATTATCGAACGAATTACCTTGTCGAATGGTTTCCAAAAATCTGAGCCGATCAGAATAATTGGTGCCCGTGGAATTTTGTTGGTCTGTTGCAAAACAACGATTTCGAACAGCTCATCAAGCGTGCCAAAGCCACCAGGGAAATATAGGTATGCGCTCGCATCGAGTGTCATCGCAACCTTACGTCCAAAGAAATGCTGGAATTGGAAATTGGCCGTCGTGTAGTTATTAAGGCTCTGTTCGTGTGGTAACAAGATATTAAGCCCGATCGAATCTCCACCCGCATCGTACGCACCCTTGTTAGCTGCTTCCATAATGCCGTAGCCACCGCCAGTCACCACAGCAAAGCCTTCTTTAGCAATCTTCTTGGCGACTTCATAGGCGTTAATCGTGACTTCATCATCCTGTGCTTTGCGAGCTGAACCAAAGATTGTTACCGTCTTGGAGTGTTTACCCAACAACTCGAAAACTTGTTCAAACTCTTCAACGACTCCATCAAGTCGACCTTCGGCAGCATCGATCAAACGACGACGGATAAGCAGGTCATGTTTGTCGTTTTCGCGGCGCAGCGCCGGAACGGTCTTAGGCTTAACAACCGGTAACTTTTCCGGCGCAATCATATCGTTATCGAGTTGCTCGAGAACCTGATTCGCAAGGTTCTTGAATCCCATATAGCGGACAAAGATCTCATTCCATAAACTTTCGCGGAAGTGATACGCATAGCGGTTCTCATAGGTCTCGCTGTTCGAGTAGCCAAAGCTGACGTCGAATAAGTTAAAGGCAACCGGGAAGCCGTCGTACATCAATGCAACGTAATCACGGTCTTGCCAGAACTTCAGTTCAGGGTCGATCTTATACAGTAAGTCTTCGGCACGGCGCCAGTGGAGATCCTCTGGTTGAACGTGTGGCTCGAAGGCGACATTACTAATCGAATCACCTTTGTGGCGTCCGAGGTAGCGTTGAATGACACGCCAGTGGATCTTTTGACCGGCCATTTGACTGGCGTCACCAGGATCGGCAACCAGAGTATTCACGACGGTCTTACCAAAGTGTGGCTGCTTGCTCTTTAATTTAAAGAAAGTTGAATATAATTTCACTTCATTCATGTAGTGCAACAGCAACGGCAATGTTTTCAGTACCAGTCCGCGCATTGTCTTGGCGTGCATTGGGACAACGACGATCGTGCCCATCTCTTTGGTGTGGGTGACGTTGTGTAACTTCTTTTGGACGAAGTGCGCCGCTAGGTCAACATACTTATCATGATCCATTACCACGATTCGCAGGTCACGCTCTTCGTAGTCTGCTGGTGTGACGTGCTCGAATAGTTCGTCGTAGCTATTAAGCCAGTCAGGCCCTTCCGAGAATCGCAGGGCCGTATATAATTCATCGAAATCTTCACCCTCGAACATTTTTTCGATGTCGGTGTACCCAAGTTTTGCCATCAATGTTTGTGGGGGCATTTTGCGTAGCAGATTCTTGGCGCTTTCACGCTTGATAACAAATACCTTGCGGTTAAATTCAACGTCGTTGGCTGCCTTGACCATAAATGGCACCAAGTACTCGACGTTGTCCGACTGCTCGGCACCGATGACATGCGTCAGGCGTTTCAAATCTTTTTCAAGACGTGATTCAAGACCACGATACACTTCTTCACCAGTCGAAGTCGCTGGATTCAATCCAAGTTCGCGCAGGTTCTCGTGGGCCATAGCGGTAATGTCACCAATGAGCTTTGTATCGGCGGCTTGTCGACCACTCGCCTGCTCTAATTGGCGCAGGGCTTCAGTAAATAGTGGCTCTTCAGCATCTAATAAGTCTCGTAAAAATTTGGCCATCTAGAATTCCCTCTCTTTTATCGGCATGTCGTGCAGCTTTACTCCCTGATGGAGGATGCCGTCTTTGGCACCAATCTTGGTCACAACTGACGTTGAGTTGGCACTCGCAAAAATCATCGCATCCTTTAATGATGCACCCTGTGCATACTGGCTTAAGAAGCCGGACCCAAACGCATCACCGCCACCGGTGCGATCAACTACTGGAACATCTTCGTACATACCCGCTTCAACAATCGTCTTGCCATCAGTAGCGAAGGCGCCGTGCGGACCATCGGAGACAATCACGACCGGACAATAGTGGTGTGCGTGACGAATCAACTCTTCCATACTTTGCCCCGACACAATTTGCTGCGCTTCTTCTTTGTTTACTGCCAGGATTTCAACGTCTTCAAGGAGCGTGCGCAACTTATCGATTTCCGCTAGTTCAGCCCCGGCGGGGTTGAGCATAACCTTTACCCCATGTTTCGCCGCCCTGGTGATAATCTTCTCGAGCAGATCCATATCGCCAAGCGCCGAGAGATATAGCCAGTCACCTGATTCGATAACGCTAAAGTCGAGGTCATGCGTGTTCGAAGGTAGCTTTGTTCCCTTGTAGTTCAGAATCGTTCGCTCACCACCAGTCAGCATCATAATCACTGAGTAGCTAGCTCGGTAGCTCTCTTTTTGAATGACGTGGGCGGTATCAACTCCTTCACTATCGAGTGATTGCAAGATCGCTTCGCTAGCGACATCGGTGCCGATACACCACATGTACCGACTGTGCAGACCCTGACGGGCGAAGGTAACGGCAGCATTCGTCACGTTACCACCTGTGGCAAAGACCACTTCATCAAGGTCGAGCTTTTGTCCAACCGGAAGTTGTTCGTAGGCAACGCCTTTATGGACGTGCTGCTCGAAAGATGTCGAGCTTTTTACGAAGACATCTTGGGTGGCTTTGCCGATAGTGACAATAGTCGGGACGCTCATGCTTATACTACCGCTTTGCCTGCGCTTCCAAAGGCGTTGATCTTTTCTTCAACGACAGCCTGAACAGCACCGAACACTTGGGGCATCAATTTGACGACAGCGTACTCGTTGGGGTTTTCGGCCAAAACTTTTTCAAGTTCTTTTCGGAACGCGTAGCGCATGTCGCTGTTGATGTTGATCTTGCTAACACCAATACGAGCAGCTTCTTCGAAGAAGTGCAGTGGTGTGCCACTTCCCCCGTGGAGGCTGATTTGGACATCCATCGAGTCACGGATCTGCTGGAGGAGTTCAAGGTCAAGGACTTTTGGAACTGGATACTTACCGTGCAGATTACCGATCGCCGCGGCGTACGTATCGATGCCAGTTGCTTCAACAAATGACTTTGTACCTTCTGGGGTCGAGAACGTTTTTTTAATTTCTTCAAAATCAATCGTTTCGGTATGAACGTTGCTGCTGCCACCAAAGTAGTGAGGTTCGCTTTCGACTAATGCGCCGGTGAACTTAGCGTACTCAACGACTTCTTTTGTCTTTTCGATAATTTCTTCGGTTGTCGCGTCGTGGTTTGCCTGTGAAATATCAATATGAATAAATTCAAAGCCAGCGTCGATCGCACGTTTACAATCTTCGACAGTTGGACTGTGGTCGAGGTTGATGTACATTTCAATACCGTACTGGACCTTGTAGTTATCGACCATATCACGGATGTTTTCGAGGCCAATCGCCTTCACTTCACCGTCACTGACTTCGACGAGGACTGGGGCATTAAGTTTTTGCGCCGCTTGAGCAATCGCGATTAATGTCTCTTGGTTATCGATGTTAAACGCACCGACCGCAAAGTGTTGCTGGCGTGAACGTTGCATCAAATGTCGTGCCCGCGTTGTATTATCGCGGATTTCTCGAATAGTCAGCCCCATGTTGTTGTCCCCCCGTGTAGTTTTTTTTGAGTTGCTCGTTAGGATAAGTATATACCACTTACGCTTATTGGTGGTAGCGGTGCGTCGTCTTTGTCCACTCAGCAACCTGTTCAGCGATTTGCTCGCCGGTCAGTCCGAAAGCTTTAAAGAGGTCTTTTGGATCACCTGATTCACCGAAGCGATCTTGCATACCAATGCGCTTTACGGGCATTGGAAGTTTCTCTGAAAGTAGTTCCGTAATTGCACTTCCGAAACCACCAATCACCTGCGCCTCTTCGGCTGTGACGACACGGCCATTACGCTGTGCACTCGCGAGGATAGTTTCTTCATCAAGTGGTTTGATAGTTGGCACGTGCACGACTTCGGCGTTAATACCGTGCTCAGCTAGGATCTTGGCAGCTAATAGCAATTGGTATGTCATCGTACCGGTTCCCATTAAGGCAACATCAGTACCCTCTTTTAGGACATACGCTTTACCAATTTCGAATGGCGAGTCATCCAGGCTGAAGACTGGTGTTTTTTCACGAGCCAATCGTATGTAACTCGGCAGACCGTTTTCGGCAATCGCCAAAGTCGCTTTTTCGGCTTCGATACTATCGCCAGGTGCGACCACGACCATGTTCGGCAGAACGCGCATCAGGGCGATATCTTCGAGCATTTGGTGGGTTGCGCCGTCTTTACCAGTGTAAATACCGGCGTGTGAGCCAACGATTTTGACCGGCTGATTGTTTAGGCTCACCGTTGTACGGATTTGCTCCCAGTTACGTCCGGGACTGAACGCTGCATAACTACTAGTAAACGGAATCTTCCCAGCGCGGGCCATACCACTTGCTACTGTCACAAGGTTCTGTTCCGCGACGCCTACTTCAACAAATCGTTTCGGAAAGGCGGCTTTAAACAGGTGCATCTGCGTACTTTCGGTCAAATCAGCACACAGGGCGACAATCGACTCGTTTGCTTCTCCGGCAGCTTTCAGACCACGTCCAAAGCCAGCCCGGGTCGGGTCAAGTTGCACATCGTCAGTAAATAGTGCGGGGTTTAGTGGGTAACTCATAGTCCTGCTCCTTCGTGGGTAATCTTGCCATCTAACGTGCGTAGTTTCTCAAGCGCAACTTTTGCTTGATCACTATTTGGCGCCATGCCGTGCCACTTGTAGTCGTATTCCATGAATTCAACACCCTTGCCTGGGATAGTGTGGGCAATAATCATGGTCGGACGGTTTGTAATTGCGCGGCCTTGGCTGGTGGCATCGATGATACTCTCGATGTTGTGGCCATCAATCTCTATGACGTGCCAACCGAATGCCTCCCATTTACCCTTGAGGTCTTCGAGGGGCATAACGTCTTCAGTGTTGCCGTCAATCTGGATATTGTTACGGTCAATAATACCGATCAATTGTGACAATTTATATTTGCCAGCAAACATCGCCGCTTCCCAAATATTGCCTTCATTTAGTTCGCCATCACCCATCACAACGTACACAAAGCGATCTTTGATATCGTCCATATACTGCATCGTGTAGGCATAGCCTGCTGCTTGTGACAGACCACTCCCTAGCGGACCACTGGTCGTTTCTAGGCCTGGCAGGCGCTCACGTTCTGGGTGACCTTGCAGGCGGCTACCGTATTGACGGAGTGTCATCAGTTCGTCTTTTTCAAAGAAGCCAGCTTCGGCCATAGCGGCGTACTGGACCGGATTCGTGTGGCCGTTACTTAGCATCAAAATGTCACGGTCTTCCCATTCAGGGTTCTTTGGATCGAGGTTGAGAATATTGAAATACAAAGCGGCAAAAATATCAGCCAATCCTAGTGGACCAGCACTGTGCCCGCTGCCAGCGTGCTCGAGCATGGTGATAATATCTTCGCGAATGTCGTTCGCTTTTTGCTGAATTTGAGGAATGGTTAACTTATCCACTAAATGACTCCGTGCTTATTAATTTCTTTCGTCAATGTCGCGTAGGCCGCAGCTGGATCGTCGGCTTGATCGATGGCACTGCCAGCGTTCAAGACGGAAACACCACCTTGGGCAAGTGTATAGGCATTCTCAATACTGACGCCACCATCCCAACCGATTTCGGCTGCTGGGTTGATGGCTTTAACGAGTCGAACTTTTTCAAGTTGCATCAAGCTAGCCGTGCCACCGTGTTTGCCTAGGTCACCAGTAAAGATCATGACATGGTCGGCTAATTTAATGATTTCAGCCACTGTCGAAGGGACTGTTGGGCGAAGGAGTGCGATACCTGCTTTGATACCGGCAGCTTTTATCTGATTAATCAGCGCAGCGCGGTCTTCTTGAATCTCGGTATGAAAAATAATCATGCTTGGTTTCAGGGCGATCAATGCCGCCAAGTGTTCACTCGGTCGTGCCACCATAGCGTGAATGTCAACTTCCCAGCCTTCAGGCCAGAATAGTTGCGACTCGCCGAGCAGAAAAGTAGGTGCGAATTCACCATCGCTAATATCGATATGGACACGCTTGGCAAACGGCTGTAGTTTGTCGATATCAGCCTTGTACTCGTCAAGTGTTTCAACCGTTACCGCTGGTGCCACCACACTCATAATTACAGCTCGTCCATCTGTGCATTACGGCGCTTAAAGCGAGCGGCTGAAGCAAAGGGCGTATTTAGCCAGGTCTCGATAATCCCCTGCCAAACAGCGGCTTCATCTTCTAGGACGCGTGACGGCAGACAGAGGACATTACTATCGTTATCGTTACGGGTCATTTTTGCTTCGAAAGCATCCCAGACAACGCTGGCACGAATACTCTTGAAACGATTCGCCGCCATAGCCATACCTTGGCCACCACCACACAGCAAGATTGCGCGGGCTTCGCCTTCTTCTTCACCGATGACTTTCAGTGCGGCCGCTTGGGCAAACTCTGGAAAGTCATCAGCTGGGTCAAGCACGTTGTCACCTACGTCGTGCACATCATAACCATGTTTTGCGAGGTACGCAAAGACATGCTCTTTCATCTGGAACCCGTTGTGATCACTACCCAAAAAGATCTTCATATAACGTAAAGTATAAGCGTTACGGCCTTAGGCGCGCAAGCTCTTTCCCACATCCGCGACTAATTCGACAAGGCGGTTGCTGTAACCCCATTCGTTGTCATACCAGACCATAATCTTGGCAAGGTTGCCGCCAACGACTTTCGTGAGAAGCAGGTCAACGATACCGGAATGGCTATTACCGATGTAATCACGGCTCACGAGTGGTTCGTTACTGACACCAAGGATTCCCTGGTAGAACGGATCGGTTGAGGCTTTCGTAAAGACGGCATTAATTTCTTCAACTGTTGCATCTCGTCCAAGTAGGACGGTAATATCGCTAATTGAGACAACTGGTGTTGGAACGCGAATACTCAGCCCATCAAACTTGCCAACGAGTTGTGGCAAAGTCTTGGTGACAGCAATCGCTGCACCGGTGCTGGTTGGAACCATGTTTTCAGCCGCGTTGCGACCTTCGCGAAGATCTTTAGACGGAGCATCCTGCAAAGCTTGGCTAGCAGTGTAACTGTGGACGGTTGTGAGGAGTGATTTCTCAACACCGAATTCGCCGTCAAGGATCGCCATAACCGCACCAAGTGAGTTCGTCGTACAACTGGCGTTGCTAATAACTGAACTCGCGCCAGCGATCTTGTCTTCGTTTGCCCCAAGGACAATTGTGTCGACACCATCGCTCTTGCTTGGGCCACTAATGATGACGCGCTTAGCACCGGCAGTAATGTGCAGTTCAGCTTGTTCTTTTTCGGTGAAGCGTCCGGTTGATTCGATGACCAACTCAACTCCAAGATCGCCCCATGGCAGTGCTGCTGGGTCGCGCTCAGCGAGGACCTTAATGTGTTGGTCGTTGACAATGATACCCGTGTCATCAAAGCTCACTTTATTTTTGTACGCACCATAGTTGCTGTCGTGTTGCAAAAGGTAGGCTAAAGTTTTTGTGTCGGTCAGGTCGTTGATAGCAACGATCTCGAGGTCGCTACGGTCAAAAGCAATCTTGAAGGCATTACGTCCAATGCGTCCAAATCCGTTAATACCGATTTTAGTTTTGCTCATGTAAAGTAATTCTCCAGTCATAGCTGCTTAAGCCAATAATCATAACCTTTATAGTATATACGCTGACCGTTGTTATTCAAAGAAGTCTCTGCCTGACAAAAACCACTATTGCTCGTATACTAATAGGACTATGAAAAAGAGTGACCTGCTAGCAAAAGCCGCACCACACTACGACGAGAACCAAGTCCTCGAACTGGAACACGCCATCGACCTGGCCACCAAGGCTCACACTGGCCAAAAACGCAAAAGCGGTGAACCGTATATTATTCACCCACTATCCGTTGCAGGTACCTTGATTGACTGGGGTATGGACATTGATAGCGTCATCGCCGGCGTCCTGCACGACACAGTCGAAGACACTGACACCACACTGGAATCATTGGAATCGCTATTCGGTAAAGACGTCGCGTTCTTGGTTGATGGCGTCACTAAAGTCTCGCAGGCCCGCGCTGGGATGCAGGACCTGGCCGAATACCTGCCCCAAACTAAAGACAACTTATCAAAACTATTGATCGCCGTTGGCCAGGACGTCCGTGTCATCATCATTAAACTCGCCGACCGCCTCCACAACCTTCAGACCCTTCAGCACATGTCGAAGGAAAAGCAGATCAAGATCGCCCGCGAAAGCCTAGAAGTTTTTGGACCAATGGCCGACCGCATGGGTATGGGGCGCGTCCGGATGGAGATCGAAGAGCTCGCCTTTAGCTACCTTGACCCAACTGAATTTAAACGCCTGCAAAACGTCGTGCGTAAACGCCTTGGGAAAAGTACCCGTAAATTAGGAACGGTCCGCGAAGAAGTTGAAAAGGCGCTGAAAAAAGAAAGCATCACGTCCGACATTAATGGCCGCGTTAAAAGCGTCTACAGCCTGCACAAGAAACTCAAAAAAGTGAATGGCAACATGGACGACGTCTACGACCTCATGGCGCTGCGCGTTATCGTCGAGACGAAAGAAGATTGTTACCGCGTGCTTGGTATCCTTCACTCACTCTACCAACCGATGATCTCGCGTATCAAAGATTATATTGCTGTCCCAAAACCTAACGGTTACCAAAGCCTCCATACGACCGTCATCACTCCCCAAAAACAAATTGTTGAATTCCAGATTCGCACCTACGACATGCACGAATTCGCTGAACGCGGACTGGCCGCCAGCTTCCACTACCACGACCAAAAGAACTCGAAAGATTACACTCGTAACAAAAAGAGTGCCGTCTTGCCAACCCACATGCAGTGGATCACTCAGCTACAAGAGATTGCTACTAAGCTTCGCAGTGGCGAAGACATCACGAGCGATCAGTTGAATGTTGACCTCTTCGGTGACCGCATTTTCGTCTACTCGCCAAAGGGCGATATCTATAACCTACCCGAAGGCGCGCTACCGCTCGACTTTGCGTACCTGGTCCACAGTGACATCGGCAAGCACGCCTATGGATTCCGTGTGAACGGTGCAATCCAGCCATTTGACAAGCCACTCCATAACGGTGACATCGTCGAAGTGATGACCCGCAAGACCAATGCCCCGAAACAAGCCTGGGTCGAACTCGTCACTACCACCCACGCTCGCAACAAATTGCGCGCCCACCTACGCCAACTAGGTATTATTGGTGGCATCAGTCACGCTGCCGCAATCATTCGCCAAAAGACACTTCAAAAGAAAACGAAGTGATGGGTATCGTTACTGCTCTTTCAACTGTCGCCGATGGCAGTATGTATAATCGTCAAGACATGACGGACCAGTCAGTCATTACGAACCGTACCAAATTCTTAGCAGTCCGTGACATTGCGATGACACAAACAACTCGCCTCCATCCAACATTCGATAAACAAGATTTTTGTATCTACCGCGAAATCGACGAGCTCGATCAAGGCCTAGGTATGACAGATGACACCGGCATTCGTGCCGATGCGATCATCACCACCCAACCTAACCACGCACTCTTTTTACCCGTAGCTGATTGTGTCGGTGCCTCGATCTACGACCCACGACGTAACGTCCTCGCGCTGGCACACCTAGGTCGCCACAACCTCGAACAAGGTGGCGCCCACAAGATCATCACGCATCTGGCGCGTCGCTATGGCAGTAACCCTTCGGACCTGCAGGTCCAACTCACGCCCGCAGCCGGCAAACGTGAATATAAAATATGGGCGCTTGAAAACAAAGGCATGAAAGAAGCAACGCATGAGCAGCTCGCTTCAGCCGGTATCCTACCGTCAAATATTATCGATAACACAATCGAAACCACGAACGACCCAGATTACTATTCATATAGCCAATTCTTGCAAGGCAACCGCGATGAAGACGGCGACCATGCCATTGTGGCCATGATTACGAATGAATAAGAACTAGATGAGGCCGCTGGTTTCGATCGTATCAACTAATACTGGTGACCCAATAATAAACTGACTACGCTCGACGCCCTGTTTGTCATCATATGGCAATAATTTCGCACCGGCCTCTTCGGCGATCAACACACCCGGTGCATTGTCGTGCAGACCGTTACCAGCATTCAATACAATGACGCCGTCTATCTTGCCTTCGGCCAATGTAATGTAACTATGCCCAGCCGCACCAACTGGTAGTAATGCACGGATATGCAGTGCGTCCATCGCTTCTTGAATCAATCCGAATTTGGTACGTGTCATCGAGTAGGCAAATAAATTCCCTGCCGCGCGGGTAGTATTGATACGAATACGTTCGCCATTTTTAAAAGCGCCCTTGCCCTTCAGAGCGGTATACAAAACGTCATTCACAAAGTCGTAGATCACGGCCGCAACCACAACACCATCATGGACAAGTGCTGCCATGTTCGTTGAAAACGGTAGTCCGCGGATAAAACTCGAAGTCCCATCAATTGGATCAACCAACCAGTATGTTTCACGGCTGCCTGACGTGCCAGTTTCTTCGCCTTCAAATCCCCATTCAGGAAAGAGGGCATTCAATCGAAGCTTCAATGCTTCTTCGACTGCAACGTCCCAAATCGTGACCGGCGAGTTGTCGGCTTTACGAGTATGTTCGATGTTTCCGAATACTATCAAAAGTTGGTTTCGGAAGCCTTTGAACACATCGACGACCAGCGCCTGCGCAGCAAGAACTTGGTCGTCGTTTAGCATTGGATTACTTTGTGTTCCAGCGTTCGATAGCTTGGTGGATGATTGTTTTTGCTTCTTCGATGTCACCCCAGCCCTTTACAGTAGTCGTGCCGGCTTTTTTGAGGTCTTTGTAGTGGTTAAAGTGGAACTCGATTTGGTTAAGCAGTTGCTTTGGAAGATCTTCGAGTGAGTTAATGGCGTTGCCACTGTTTCGTTCGTCGGCGGGGACAAAGACAACCTTGTCATCGACTTCGCCGTCGTCTTCGAATTTCATGACACCAATGATTTTCGCTTCCAGGAAGATACCGGTAGGCAGCGGTTCAGATGTAATGACAAGTGCATCAAGTTCATCGCCGTCTTCGTCGAGTGTCTGTGGGATAAAACCGTAGTTTGTTGGCTTGGCGAAAATTGCTGGGTCGACACGGTCAAGCTGGAAGGCTGCGACGTCACGATTCCATTCAATTTTGTGGCTACTGCCGGTTGGGATTTCGATGACGACGTTCGCGAGTCCGTTGTCAGTATCACCAGGTGTTAAGATCTTATTAAAGTCAGCCATGTATTCTCCTTTGTTCTATTACTGTTATTTTATCAGTTTTGGCCTAATTACACTATTAACGACCAGACAGTTATATAATCGTACGAGATGAATATGAAACTCGTCTTGCCGACTGAATATGTCGCGCAAGCAACCAAGCTTGTTAAAAAGGCCAAAAAGCGCGTCTTTCTTATCTCTATGGTGATTGCCGATCACCCCGCCACCCACGAATTGATCGAAGAACTGATGAACGCAGCTCGACGCGGCGTCTCGGTTACTGTCACGGCCGATGTCTTTACCTACGGTGAAGTAAGTGGCGGCTTCCTACCGCTTCGCTACTACAGCCCCGGTGTCAAAGAAGTAAATACAATGGTCAAAAATCTGCGCGCGGCTGGCGTCAAGTTTCTCTGGCTAGGACGTGCCCGCACGACATTACTCAACGGTCGCACGCATACGAAATGGTGTGTCATTGATGACGTCTCGTTTACCTTCGGTGGAGTTAACATGTATCAAGGTGGTGTCGCCGAAAATACCGACTACATGTTCCGCTTGAAGGATTACCGCCTCGCCGATCGCCTTGCCCGCGAACAAGAACGCATTCGTAAAGCCGAACGCACAACTACCAACTACCCGAGTGTCTCATATGAACTGAGTGGCAATTCAGTCCTGTTCGATGGGGGCATTATTGCCCACTCGATTATCTATCGACGCGCCCTCGAACTTGCCAAGGAAGCGACCGACATCTTATTTGTCTCGCAATATTGCCCAACCGGCAAACTGGCTCGCATCTTCAAGAAAAAAAATGTTCGTCTGTATTTCAATCGCCCCGAGAATGCCGACCTCCTCAATGGCTCGATGATCCGCCTCAGCATGTTCCAGAGCGGTTTCAAGACATTGTATACACGTGATGCATATCTGCATGCCAAATTCATTATCTTCACCATGCCAGACGGCCACAAGGTCGCCATCACTGGATCGCATAACTTTGCCTACACCGGAGTATTATTCGGTACCCGCGAGATTGCCCTTGAAACCGTCGACAAGAAAATCATCAGTCAGCTCGAAACATTCTACAACGAAAAAATCGCCTCATAAACTGAGGCGATTTTTGTTTGTTTCGTTACCTACGCTTTTGCTTCGCGGTTGTATTCGGTCAAAAATTCACGAATTGAAAGTGCGGCTGACGCACCCTCACCAACGGCGCTGGCAATTTGCATCGTCGCACCACTGCGAACGTCACCGCTCGCAAAGACACCAGTAATATTTGTTTCGAGGTGCATGTTCGTTTTAATCAACCCACGTTCATCGAGTTCAATACCACTTCCCTCGAGGAACTGCGTGTTCGGCAGTAATCCCACAAAGACGAAAACACCATTAGTATCAATCGTGATTGGCTCGTTGGCCTTGATAGCGTTGACTGCACTGACACGACCATCGGTAGCGATGATCTCTTCGGTTGTAGTGTTCAAGTGTATTGTTACTTTACCCTCGTCAACAAACTTTTGCATATCGTGCTGCAAGATTTCACTGGCAGATACCGTGCTTCGAACCAATAGGTCGATGTGTGACGCGTATCGAGTCAGGAAGAGTGCTTCCTGAAATCCAGAGTTACCACCACCGATAACGACCAGTTTTTTATCACGGTAGAACGCACCATCACAGGTTGCACAGTAGTGTACGCCACGACCATAGAATTCGGCTTCGCCAGGAACACCGATTTTCTTGTAGTCGCTGCCGGTTGCGATCAGGACAGCTTTGGCTTTAACTTCAGCGCCGTCGACAGTGACGACTTTGATTTTACCTTCATCACGAAGGGCGGTCACATCACCGTATTCAACGTGCGCACCGAAACGTTCGGCTTGCTTTTCGAGGTGCCCCGCAAGCGTTAATCCTTCGATACCTTCTGGAAATCCAGGATAGTTATCAACGATATCAGTAATAGCCGCCAGACCACCGATAGCACTCTTTTCGTATAGTGTCGTATCGATATCTTCGCGGGTTGTGTAGATGGCAGCGGCAAGAGAACTTGGGCCAGCACCAATCATGACTACTTCTTTAACTGAATCGTTCATATTGCTCCTTATTACTATATTAAGTATAGCATACGTCTGTACGCTATCGGGTTGGTTTTCGTAGACTATTGTGCCGGTGCGGCTTCAATTGAATTAATCTTGACAATGAATTGCAGTGGGGCATTGGCTGGGATAATCCCAGAGGCCGTTGCGCCATAGGCTTGATCAGCAGGAATCGTCAATTTAATGACACTCCCAACGCGCTGGCCAGTTAAACCTGTCGTCCAGCCTTTAATCACACCAGAAAGTGCAAAGGTCACCGGCGCGTCATCAACACCTTTTTTCTTTGAACTATCAAAGATCGTGCCATCGTTCAACCAGCCAAAGTAGCTGGCGTTAATTGAATCAGTCCCCTTCACTTCGTCGCCAGTTCCAGCAACGACGATTTCAGCCTTGAGGGCAGTGACACTAGCAGCGTCAAATGCTTCGGCGCTGTAGCCAGGTAGTGCTTCTGAGTTAGCGGCGTTGGCTTTACTCGCCTCTTCTTGTTGCTTGGTGTATTCCTCAAGCTGCTTGGCGTAATCTTCTTGCTGTGTAGCCGAGTCGGTTGCCTGATTATCATTTTGTAGAACCAAGATCGCAAATGATCCAATCGTTCCAACGGTCATCACAATTGCGATGATCCAAATTCCAATTTGTTGTCCTTTTGTTGCTGACATTATACAACCTTTCCGTTTGTTGCTGCGGTCACTTTTTCAGTCACTTCGGCCATTATAGTAGTAATTTCTTCACCCGTTAACGTCCTGTCGTATGACCCAAGGGTGATACGCAGCGTTATGTTCTTGGTCTCGCCTGATTCTGGTTGATAGATATCAAGCGGTGCAATGGTAATACGCAGCGCTGAATCGGTCAGTGCTTGTTTCGCCGCTTCGTAGACCTGCGCATAAGGGACATCACTCGCAACCTGGAAACAAATGTCACGGTGAGACCCGGGGTACTTGCTGAGGGCTTCGTAGCTATTTTCTTGGTTCATAGTTAGTTTCAAAAGAGCCTGTGGAGCGATTTCAAATCCAGCGACGTTATCAGATAGTTTGAATCCTTTTTGAACCGATCGCTTAAACTCACCAATCACACCAATGCGTTCGTGGGTTTTTGCATCCCACACACGGGCACTACGTTTTGGCTCGTATGGCTGCGTAACGGGATAGTTCACTTCTTCGAGTGGTTCGTAGGTGAATTCCAGTCCGAGTTCACGGCCGATATATTCCAGGTATTGTTTTGCTTCGTAGTAGGCAGCGCTTTTTGCTTTCTTGCTCGTTGAAACGACAAAGGCGAGGCCATCAAGTTCTTTCGGAACATTCTCGTCCGTCAGACCGTGGATTTTGGTGTGGAATTTATTCAGTTCAAAAATCGCGAAGTGATCGTAGCCGGCTTTGCTGTTTTGGAAGACATTCGAAAGCAAGCTTGGCGTGATGCTTTGGCGGTAGTACTGCAAGTCAGGACTAATACTATTTGTCAGGCGGTAGGCAGTTTCTGGATCCTGGCCAGCTTTTCGCATCACGTCACCATGGATAAAGTTGTAGGTTAATACTTCATTAGCACCGGCACGGACGAGGATCGAACGAAGTTTGGTTCGTAGTAGGTCAAATGGTGCGGGGCGCACAGCCGTAAAGTCACGCGATGGCAAAGTTGGGTTAATTGAGTCGAAGCCAGTTAAACGGCCGACTTCTTCAATGACGTCTTCGGCGATGTGAATATCATTACGCCAGTACGGTACGGTGACGGAAATATCACCTTCTTCGACGATGACGGTGAACTCGACGTTTTCCAGGATTTCTTTGACGTCAACGGCGCTGAACTGAGTACCGAGTGTCGCGTTCACTTTTGATTCATGCAGCATAACAACGATTGGTTCGTGTTGGCCGGGATAGGCGTCAGCGATCGCGCTCATAGCTGTCGCACCAGCAAATTGCCCCATCATCTTGGCTGCTTCGACTAGTACAGGCGCACCGAGTGCACCAGGCAGACCCTTTGTTAAGCGAGTAATTGCTTCGGTAAATATTCCGTGACGCATTTGCACCGCGCGGAGTTTATAAAGGTTGAAGGTTGCAGCTTCCAGCATAATGCGCGTGGTTGACGAATCAACTTCAGTGTTCGCACCACCCATCGCACCTGCAAGGCCGATAGCCGTTTCACCAACGGCGACAATAATATCGTCTTCGCTGATTTCCAGGACTTTGCCATCCAGCAGGGCTAGTGTTTCGCCGGCTCGGCCAGCACGAACACGAATATCAGCCGTGCCGTTACCGACTGCTAATACTTTGTCGTAGTCATAGGCGTGCAAAGGACGACCAGCTAGTAGCATCATGTAGTTCGTCACATCAACAATCGCACTAATTGGGCGAACACCGCTGCGCGCCAAGTACGTTTGGATTTCAAGCGGTGATTGTGCGGCTTCGTTAATGTTGCCAAGGACGACGACCTGGAAACGATCAGACAACGCTGGGTCATCGATCGTAACAGTTGGCGTTGCAACTGATTCATCAGATCCAAAGATAGGATTCAAATCTTGGAGCCATTCCGGTGTGCGGAATTCTTTGCCCTGGATGCCGGCGATTTCACGGGCAAAACCAATCACACCGAAAGCATCAGGTCGGTGAGTTAGTGATTTGTTTTCGATATCGAGTAAGTAGTCATTTAGTTCGTATAGTTCCGCGAAACTCGTGCCAGGTTCAGCGTCTTTGTCGATTTCGATAATGCCACTGTGATCTTCGTACAGGTCAAGTTCTTTAGCACTCGCAAGCATGCCGTTGCTCATGTAGCCGCGGAGTTTGCGGGCACCCAGCACAAATGGCTCTGCGTCTTTTGACGTTTCAGGAACAGTACTTTCTGGAGGCAACCAAGCAGCCAACATACCAGCGTGCACATTCGGTGCGCCACAGACAACTTGGACCAGTCCGTTTTCGTCGCGTTCGACGTTTTGAAGGCGGCCACCATCATCGATTTTCGTCAGATTGAGGTGATCAGAATCTGGTACTGGTGAACATTCAACAACCTTGACGACAATGACGTCTTTGTATTTTGCACCGAGGTCTTCGACGCTTTCAATTTCAACCAAACGAGCACCGATCAGTTCGGTCAGTTCGTCAATCGAGACATCAATGTCAGTGAATTTTTTCAGCCAGTTTACGGAAATGATCATGCGAACTTCCTTAGGAAATTAAGTTTAGCGGATTCGAAATGACGCAGGTCTTCGATACCATATTTCAGCATCACTAATCGTTCAACACCCATACCCCAGGCAAAGCCACGGTACTTTTTCGAATCAATGCCGGCAGCTTCGAGGACATTCGGGTGGACCATGCCACAGCCTAACATTTCGAGCCATTCGCCGTCTTTACCACCCAGCACGGCTGGTTTTTCAATCATGAATTCGAGGCCCGGTTCGACAAATGGGAAGTAGGCTGGCTGGGTTTTAATACGAAGACTTTGGCCGTAATAGACTTCAAAGAAGTTACGCAGCGTTCCTAGCATTTGCCCCAGTGTGGCATCTTTACTGACGAACACTCCTTCGGATTGGTGGAAAGTATGTTCATGAGTTGCATCAACATCTTCGTTACGAAAGACGCGGCCATAGCTAATAGCGGCGATCTGGCCACCAGCTTCCAACCGTTCTTTACCAGCAACCAAAATGCGGTTCTGCATCGTGCTGGTATGTGCAGGAGGAATAAAGCCTTCTTCGGTACGGAAGGTGTCGTAGCCATCACGGGCCGGGTGGTTTTCGGGGAAGTTCAACGATCCAAACATGTGGAAGTCATCGTCGATCTGGCGCGATTCAACTGCTTCAAATCCCATACGAGTAAAGATATCGATAACATTGTCCATCTCTTTGGTGAGGGGGTGCTGTGAGCCTTCGTCGGTTGGCAAGAACTCTGGGCGAGTACTATTCACGTCCCACGGTGCCGTCACATCAAGCGTGACAATATCGCCACTTTCAAGGATGGCAACGCGTTCGTCGATGGCCGCTTCAACAGCTTGCTTTAACTCATTAATAGATTTGCCGTATGGGCCTTTTTCCTCAGGACTCATACTACCGATTGCGCTATAGAGACTCTTGAATTCTGGGGCACGCAATATATCACGAGGCGTCTCGCTTATTTTTACTCGCTCCAACAGTTCCAGACGAACAGCATCAATATCGTGGCTAGGCATAACTAGTAATTATTATACGCTATGAGGCGTTACTTCGTAAGCCTGTTACGCGTTCGCTTTTATCATTAAGAATAGGATTGTTCCGACAGCCAATACCGCCACGAGCGCCCACAGCCAGGCCAGTCCAGTCGATTGTTTGGTTCCTTTAATAAACTGCGAATCTTCAACACCATCTGGCTGATCTGCTTGCTTGGCTTTCAGCTTGGCACGCTCCTGTAATTCAGTTGCTAGTCGCTGCTGTAGTTCGGTTCGGTTCTCATCTTGTCGTACAAATAATGCCATAATAACCCCATTATACCACTAGTAAAATGACTTTACGTTTATGCTATACTGTAACCATGTTGACTATAAGGAGGGAAACATACAATGGCTACGAAGAAGACTTCGACAAATAATAAGACAACAGTACGTAAAACTACTGCGGTTAAAACGACCGTTACGACAGCTCCTGTTGCCGCAACGACAAACACTTTTGCTGGACACATCCAACAATCAGTACGCTCAGTAACGCTTTGGCGCGCATTAGCCGCTGAACTTATTGGAACGTTCCTTCTCGCAGGCGTGGTCATCGCCGGTCAAGGACAGCCAATTTTTGTACTCTTTGCATTCGCAGGTATCGTATTGATGCTTGGCGCAATCTCTGGGTCACATGTTAACCCTGCAGTCACTATCGGTGCACTCGTTACTCGCCGCATCGGTTGGTTACGAGCAATCGGATACGTGATCGCTCAAGTCCTCGGTGCAGCACTTGCGTACATTGTACTCAACGCTTTCATCGGTGGCGCCGCTCCTGTCAGTGAGCAAGCTCAAGCATACGGACAAGCAGCTCCTGCCCTGTTCGCAGCTACTGACATCACATCACTCGCTGGTAAAGAATGGTTCCTATTCTTTGCTGAACTAACTGGTACAGCCGTGCTTGCCTTCGCGATTGCTAACGCAACTCGTGAATTACAAGACCGTGTTGCTGCTGCGTTTACAGCTGGTTTCGGTATCTTCATCGCTTTGATGATTGCCGTTAGCGCTGCAAGCTACGTTGGTGGAACAGCGATCATCAACCCAGCGCTTGCAGTTGCACTGCACGCATACAGCTGGGCTACTGTCTGGCCATTTGCGGTATACGCACTTGCACCAGTTATCGGTGGTGTTCTCGGATTCGTCCTTTACGACGTACTTCGTGGACGTGCTGTTACAACAATCAAGTAGTATTACTTGTTCTAAATACCCCGCCTTTGACCAAGCGGGGTATTTTTTTGTCCTAATTTTTTGGGTAACAAAAAGCCCTCGAATCAACGCAGGACTTGATGTCTCTTGCGGATTCGAGGGCTAGTCCCTAGCGAGCGCGTCGCGCGTCGTCAGGAACACTTCTTTGATAGGAGAGTCGAAGCGGATTGTCGTGACACCCTCTTCCCAGCGCCGACCCGCCTGTCCAGAGAAAACTGTCAGGGACGGGACGGATTCGCCAATGTTCACACGCCAACCTCCAGCCTTGCTGTCGTAGTGCAGGTTTCCCTGCGTGACATACGAGTCGATGTGCTGCGACCAACAGGTCTCCATCGCTGAGTCCAGATCCAGCTTGTCTTCCACCGTCAGCTTTGCCTCGAGGTCCTCACGGATCTCGCCCTGCTTGGTGATAGGTAGCAGATCAATTGGAAAAACCAGCTGTCCTGTTGGACTCGTGCCGCTCTCTGCGTATAGGACCGTCCCATCTTCGAGCTGGAAACCTACCAGCCCTTCGCCCGAGCTATCGAGCATAACAACGACGGACCTTGTTTCATCAATTGCAAAAGGCACTGCCCTTCACCTACTCTCTTTACTTGTCAAAGTGTATCGTTCACCCCATCGGTGACGACGGATTACTAGAATAACTAAGTTATAGCATCAAACTGATGTTTTATAAAACATGAGCACAAAGGATTATTCGTCAGTTTGCGGTTTATCAACCAGTAGCGGTTCGATACTTTTGTTGTTACCAGCGATCTTCGTCACGTCAGTATCAATTTTACCGAGTTCTTTGTGGGCGTTGTTGTAGTGGTTAACTGTTGTGCCGAGGGAATTACCAAGCTTGCTCATAAAGCTATCAAAGGCTGATATATGGCGCCCCAGCTTGCCGACTTGGATCTGTATATCTTTTGCCTGCTCTTCGATCTGAAGGCTACGCAAGCCCTGCAGAACGGTCTGGAGGTATGCCATGAAGCTGGTTGGGCTAACAATGATGACCTGCTTTTCGCGGAAGGCATATTCGATTAAGTCACGGGCAGATGACCCCGTCCCAACATCCCCGATCAAAAGGTCATAGTATAGCGATTCACTTGGGATGAACATAAAGGCAAAGTCCATCGTCTTTTCGGCCGGTTTGATGTATTTGCTGGTTTCGTCGATGCGGCCTTTCAGGTCCATACGCACTTTCTTGAGTAGCTCTTCACGTTCGGCTTTGGTTGGTGCGCTCACCATGCGGTTATAGTTTTCTAGGCTAAATTTGCTATCTATCGGCAGGACCAGTCCTTTATCCAGGAACACAACGGCATCGGCAATGTTGCCATCGTTGAATTTGTACTGCATCTGATAATTCTTCGTTGGCAGGATATTGCCCAGCACAGATTCGAGCAGGTATTCGCCGAAGACGCCGCGCTGTTTTGGGTTCTGCAGAACGTTCTGTAAGGTTTTAAGTTCGTCGGCGACATCAATCACCCGGCGATTAGTCTCGTCGAGTTTGGCCAAGCGCTGCGTCACGTCACTGACTAGCTTGCCACTTTCGGTTAGTTGGCGCTGCATGGCACCCTGCATATTAGTGGCGTTTCGCTCCAGTCGATCACTTAAGGATGTCTGCAGATTCGCAATCGTGCGATTTAATTCCGTGACGTCGGATTTCAGCATATCGACACCACTACTATTCGGTTTGAGGGACTGCAAACGGTGTGCAATCACAAACAAGGCAACACCAAGGGCTACAACAATTACTAATAGGATCACCGACAAGACTTCATTCATGCTACTAGTATAGCGCAAGCACTATCGGCGAAGCGAATATTATAGCGGCTGACCGGGACCAGTCGACGAAGAAGCGTCATCGGCACCGTTCCACACCCAGTTCGTCGAATCCCCATCGGCATAGGCATACAGCGTCGGTCCATCGGTAACCATAACCGAATCGACATCAAATTCATAGGCAGCAACACTCGAACGCAGAAGGTATACAACGACACCCCCAGTGGACGCTGCTGTGTGGGTATACGAAACCCGTCCGACTTGGCCGGCGGCAAGAGTGATCGGCGCAACAGGTGTTCCAGTCGCACTCCCAGCACTTCCTTGTACAGAAATACGATACGTTCCAGCCGTGACGGCGCGTACCTTTACGGAGTACGTTCGGACCTGCCCTGCCGTCATGGTCGAGGGCATAGCCAGGTTGATACCTGCATCGACTGGGCCCGAGGCAGGAGTACTCACACGCAGACCGGATAGTCCATCTATTGCGGATCCTGCCGCACGGGTAACAACAGCCCCATTCACACCTGATGGGCCCGTCATATTAACTTCAAAACTTGGATTAACGTGTAGATTCGTAATAGCCGCGACACCACCGACACCCTGCCCTGGACAGGCACCGCTAGTCGGATTTGTGTTTGCGTTCGATACGTAATAAGATTTGTTTCCCTTTGTGGCGGTCAGGCAGTACGTCTTCGGGCTGGTTGTGTTATTTGATGTATATTGGTAGGTCGTGTCGCCAGAGGACGAGATACCAAGTGCAGCAAGGTTATCGGTGCCGTTCGATCCAGCCGCAGCTGGGTAGACATCGAAATTTTCAATTGCATATGTCAGGATTCGCTTGCTCGCCTGCGTCGCCGCTGCCTGTGCGGCACTTGCCTTGGCACGATCCTGAACACCGTTAAAGGCAACGATAGTAATAGCGGCCAAAATACCAATGACGACGATGACAATCAATAGCTCAACAATCGTAAAACCAGGTCGAGGTGTATTCTTGGGATGACGATGCAATTGAGCCCACATAATTACGTCAGATTATGAAGCATGAACACTTTAGAGTCAACGAAGCATCAAAAGTAGCGCGGGGTCCTACAGGACGAGGGCGATACGAATAATCAATACGATCAATAGACTGATAACAATTGTGACCCAGAGGGTAATGAAGCGACTAATCCATGCAAACAGGGCAAAACACAGTGCATACAGCAGGACGCTCCAGAGGATCGCTTCGAGCCAGAATAGTCCTTGAGTCCAAGACGCGAGGTCCCACAGGATCGCAGCCGTCGCAACGGCGATAATGATCGGCCGAGCAATCCGCATCCGCACCATAGCAACGACAGCAAGGGCAGCAACCAGAATGGTCGTGATCTTGCCGGCTAATGGGATCGCATCAGTACACATCTGCGCGGCGGTCAGGTTACGACATGTAAATGGCTCGACGGCATAGTTGCCAATCAGGACCGTGACTAACCAAAAAATAAGTCCCAGGACGGCACCAAGGGCGATGGTTCGTCCCCAGGCCAGGTAAGTTTGTTGTAACGCGACAGGATCTTCGATAATAACTTGCGCCATGACTACTCCGTTTTCTCCACCGGTACTTTATTTAGATACCATACCGCACCTACCAGGCCGATGACAACCCCTGCGATAACATCCAAGGGTGTATGGACCAGTGCCAGCACGCGTCCGACACAAATCAGGACAACCAGCGTCGCCAGTAGAATGGTTGTTTTCTTCATTTTCGTCTCGAACCAGACGGCAGCCGTAATTGCTGTTACGAACAGTGCGTGATCTGATGGGAAGCCCGGGTTATTGAGGTACAACGCACCCGGCGCGACGCCCAGGATCTCGAATGGTCGTTCGAATGAGGGTTGGTAGACCGAAGCGATGAATTTGGCGATCAGGTACGAGGTGAGGCCGGCCATCAAGATGCGACTGTAGGCATCGAAGCGGCCACCTTTCGGAATTTTAAAGAGGAGGACGAAGGCGCCGATAAGTATGACGGGGATGACGAAGGCGTCGGCGATGATGTGAACAATGAAGTCAAAAGTCATATCACTATAATACCCCACAAGACACAGCTAATTTATGTATTCGCACTTCTAACGACCAGCATCGCGTGCGGCCTGCTCTATCCAGGAGCCTAGGTTTGTACGACCATCTTGTGATGCCCAATCATAGGTTTTATAACGTGTTGAAAGCTTGTTCGAAGTTCCTGCAAAGGTCAATGCATCGAAGGGGTTTATTCCTCGAATATCGGTACCGGTGCGTGGATCACGCACCCCGTTGATACGCACACCAACAATACCATTTCCACGACTGATACTCTGATCTATTTCATACTTAATCCATTTTCTTACAATACCAGTCAAGGGATCTACTGTCTCGCTACCGATCAGAACTACCGTCACACTGGTATTGTGCAGCTGACTGTCGATCCAGTTTCTAATAGCCTGATCACTACTTCTCTTGATTGACTCCCATTGTGCTGAGTCAATAAAACCATTTGCATCAATACGCCCATTGGTTATTACATTACTGTTACGCACTTGAGCGGCGCGCATGACGTCTTTAGTGAAATGGAAACTAAAAAACGCCCTACGCGGCACTGTTAAAACTCACACTCATTTGCATACCCGCGAGAAATGCGCCCAAGACAATCAGCATTACAACGACAGTGCCGTAGAATGCAAGCAGGACCGGTCGCCATAATGACTTGAACCATTTGCCAAATGTCATGGGATCGGTTTTCATCTCATAATTAATACCACTTGGGCTCAACTTAATAACCTTTTCATATAGTCCGCGGAATAAACGTTCTTGGGTCAAATAGTACGAATCAACACCCCAAAACAACAATGTCGATACTAGAGGTATCACCATCAGGATAATACTCACCTCTTTAGCGGCGAAAGCCGCAACACCAGCGATAATTGTAATTGACCACCCCTTAAATAGGAATGAATTTGATGCCATTCTGTTAATGACACCTTGGATTAAGTCTAAGTGCTTTCTTTTATCTTCTTGTGTGTTATCTAAATTCACTTATGCACTCCTTGATTTAATTGGCTTCGTGGCTCTAATTGCGGTTGGCGTTAAGTTCGCAGGAGGCTTAGGTAGAGCTTGAGGCCCGACGGATGTTTGTGGGCGGACAATTGATGGACTGTTGATTCTTACTGGCGGTTTATTAGGCGCGGGCTTTGGTATTGGGTTGGAAGTTGTGTCTGTCATGTTTCCTCCTTAAAATGTTATAGATAGCGTTATATAGTTACTTAGCAACAAGAAAATACTTGAAGCCGCAAAAAAACTCGTCAAGGCTTGGTATATTCGCGCTTTTTTTATGTTCTCATACTCTAGGTTTTTTATTCCCAACTCAATATCAGCTATGAGTTGCCAAATAAATGCGTCATTAGTGAGTCGGTAGTAATCGGGACGATCATCGCTCGAATTTACTTCACTAGAGTACTTAACCAAATTAATATTCACTAACGCCAGGATAATTGAAATAATAAGGCCACTTAACCCTATAGCACCGAGGACAGTAAAAGCACCCTCTTGAATTTCAGCACCGAAAATCAACACTGCTACAGACGCAGCAAGTACTATGCTGCTCTTGTTATCTATAACGGCGATAGCTGAATTATATGAGTTGTAACGATTCAAAAGTGATTGATACCAAACTACGAGCATATCATTACTGATATGTTGATCGTCGACTACCGTTAAATCCCTTAAATCTTCTGACATAGTAAACCTATTCTACACCAATAGGCAATAAAAAGTATAGTCGCATAATGCTTATGCTTATTAGTCAAACTCTTAAGTAAATTTTGGTTTCTCACCAGATAAATTAGCCTACTTCGCCTGTTCCCAGCTAAATAATTCATACCCAAAATGCCCGTAGCGCGCCGTCTGCTCATAGACCGGTCGCTTCAAATCCAGCAGTTTTATAATCCCATTCGGCGACAAATCATATCCCGTCACAACCTCTTCTTGTCCATCAATCACAACCGTCGCTTCCAGCGGTTGATCATACCCGATCGCATACGCTAGATACACATACACCTCCTTTGCTCCCCGTGCCTTCAGGTAATTAATCGCTACCTTCCGTGCCACATACGCCGCCGATCGATCGACCTTGCTCGGGTCCTTGCCGCTGAATGCTCCCCCCCCAATTGGAATCCGTGGGCCGTAGTTATCGACGATTAGTTTGCGACCCGTCAGTCCCGCATCCGCATCAAAGCCGCCGACTTCCCAATCGCCGGCTGGGTTGATATGGAGCTTAATTTCATCATTGCCAACAGCAGCTAATGATTCCCGCTTAATCCAATCGATCACCGCCTGAGTTAATTCAGCCCGCGCCGCATGTTGAAAACTCGCTACAATCGAGACAATTTTCCCGTCCTTCGTTGTCACCTGTGTCTTGCCATCAAATGGCCAGCGTTCATATAAGGTTTGGTTTAGTTTGCGCGCTAAAATAACTTCCAACGGCAATAGTTCGCTCGTTTCATTCGTCGCATACCCTACCATGATTCCTTGATCACCGGCACCACCAATATCAACCCCCTGTGCAATCTCCGGACTTTGCGCCGCGATATGCTCGATGAGTTCAACGTTACCGGCTAATCGTTTGACGATCGCTGGTACATCAACATTTGTTGCTTTCGATGTTACTTCTCCTGTCACGAATACCTTGCCGTGCCCACCAGCCACATCTACTGCGACGCGGGCATTCGGATCTTCGGCTAAATGGGCGTCCAATATCGCATCCGATATTTGGTCACAGATCTTATCGGGGTGCTTTGGGGACACGCTCTCGGCGGTTTTATAAATTGACATAATTGATGCTCCTTTATACGTATCTTCCGCGCCATAGCACAAGAAGAAAAGGAGTTAACATTCATCTTCCCGTGAGGGCTAGAAGGGGCACCGTTCCCGACGAAAAAGATTCATCGATTGGTTGCCGGCAGGTCATAGAGCTAGATCTCTCGCTGCACTCTGGATACGTGTTTAATTGTTTGCTTAGTTAGTATACCATCGACGGATTTCAGGGGGAATACTACTGGGACTGATAATGGCAGATGCAATAAAGATACCTAGTGCAAATACGATTACGCCAGTTGGCACCCAGATAGCCGCGAATCGCCAGGGGTAGCGTTCGGCCCAGCGAAAAAAGAATGGATGTGATTTCGATAGCACTTTCGTGGTTGCGTTCGCACTATCCCATGTGTACGTCACCATCGCTTTGCGAAGTGCGTCGGGCTTTGTCAGGTCCGGCGAGTTGGTCAGTTTGGCGATCGCCCGTAGTGTCTCGAGTTGATAGTACGCACCATGGATACGCAGCCGTGTACCAGTCTTTCTATTGGCCAGGAATAATACTGGGGCAACCGACGAACTGACAAACCCTAATCCGGTCGTGTCTTCGTAGTTAACTAATAATCCCTCAAATCCATCATCAAGAGTAATGGTTTTCGATCCAATCGCTTTGCGATGAATCAGTTTACCATCAGTGATTGTTACCCGTGAACGCGTAATGTACGCGCCGGTATACCCAAGGGCGATAGCCAGGCCTGCAAAAAAGATACCCAGGATGGTTGCCATTGTTCGTCCCTGCGCAAATACAAACACAGCCACAAAGACAATCGCACTCAGCGGAATCGCCGCGATAAAGAGTTTATATGCTTTCCAGGATGGAACAAAAGTGCGTATTGGTGTCGTCATTACCCCATTAAATCACAGGATAAGCCCAAACTCTACGGTAAGTGATTGCCACCTGTCACACCAATCACCTCAGCCGTAATATAGCTTGATTCTTGGCTCGCCAAAAAGACATAGGTTGGTGCTAACTCAGCGGGTTGTCCCGGACGGCCTAGCGGTGTATCTGATCCAAATTCTTTTAATTTCTCGAGCGGTTGCCCGTGACTTGGTTGTAATGGTGTCCAGATTGGACCTGGTGCCACTGCATTAACGCGGATACCCTTATCGGCCAGCATCTTTGCCAGGCTCTTCGTGAATGCCGTAATCGCGCCCTTTGTCGACGCGTAGTCTAGCAGCCCCGGTGAAGGTTGGTATGACTGTATTGAAGTCGTGTTAATAATACTGGCGCCTGCAGGCATATACGGCACGGCCTCTTTCGTAATCCAGAACATCGCAAACACGTTCGTTGCGAAAGTTTCTTGAAATTGTTCGCTCGTTAGGTCCTCGAGCTTTTCAACATAGACTTGTTTGCCGGCGTTGTTCACAAGGATATCAATCGATCCCATTTCTTTGACAACGCGCTGGACCAGCTCTTTTGCAAAAGCTTCTTTCGTAATGTCGCCGGCAATTGGCACCGCTTTTTGTCCAGCGGCTTCAATTTCTTTCACGACAGCCTGCGCGTCCCCTTCCTCTTCTGGGAGGTACGATATTGCCACGTCAGCGCCCTCTCGGGCATAGGCAATCGCAACTGCCCGTCCGATGCCAGAGTCACCACCCGTTACGAGTGCTTTGCGTCCTTTTAACCGGCCACTCCCTCGGTATGTTTCTTCACCGTGATCGGCTGGTGCGTGAAGCTCACTATCTAGCCCAGGCTCTGGCTGGAATTTGGCATCGATCATATCTGCAGTTGGGTACTGCGTCGTTGGGTCCTGCATTGTGTATTGATCTTTATCGCTCATTGGAATGTTACCCCCTTTAAGTTATCAGTTTTCAACGATGGAAATAGTTGGACTATTTCGAGAAAGTGTCTTTGGCTTTTTTCGCTACTTTAGCAGCAGTATCGGCGAAATCCTTTAGCGGCTGAATGCGTGCTTCGAGTTGGTTGTGGATGTGGGTAATTTTTACTTTAATCGCAATCGCAACTGTAATGAGGGCAATGAGGATGATAGTAATCAGGCTCATGCAGATGATTCCGATGATATAGAAGGCGTTTGCAAGTTCCATGTAATGTATTCCTTTATGCTAATTGGCTAAATTGTTTACTCTATTTATTATACCCTCATTTTTCAGCCCTTTCCAATCTTTTCACTACAAAAAGAAAGCGTATAATGGCATCCATGAACGCATCTACCGAGATAACTCGTTACAAAAAGGGCAAAAGTTTTGGCTACAAAAACAAGGCAGGAGTTATTGCTGATACCGATCTTATAGATCGCATTAACAGCCTGGCCATTCCACCCGCCTGGACCGATGTCGTCATCAACCCTTCGCCTAAGGCACGCGTACTTGCCAAGGGACATGACGTTGCTGGTCGCCAACAGGCTATATATAATCCCCGCTTTCGAGCGCGACAAGATAAACTCAAATTCAATCGTACACTGCGATTTGCCAAGAAATTACCAAAACTTCGCAAACAACTACAAAAGGACCTTGCCCGTCGCAAACTAGGCAAGGAAAAAGTCCTCGCAACCATCGTGACTCTGATTGACCAAGCCTACTTCCGGGTAGGAAACGAGAAGTATGCCAAAGAAAATAACAGCTATGGTATTACGACGCTGCGCAGCAAACACACCGACGTTACGGGTAATACCGTTACCTTTCATTTCATCGGCAAGAGCGGCAAAGAACACACCAAAGTAATCACCGATAAACAAATCGCCACTGTCGTTAAACGTCTGGATGAGCTACCTGGTCACGAAATATTCCGCTATCAAGATGATGCTGGCGCCATGCATGACATCCATAGTCACGACGTCAATGCGTACATCAAATCAATCATGGGCGACGAATTCACCGCCAAAGACTTCCGAACCTGGGGAGGGACGCTCGTTGCAACGACCCAGCTCATTGCAGCCGAGCATTCAGACAATGCGAAAGAACGCGCCAAGATTGTCACCCAAGTCGTTAAAGATACTGCTAAAAGGCTTGGCAACACACCGACCATTGCTCGCAAGTCATATATCGATCCCCGCGTCATAGCAGCATTTGATAAGACATCGGGTATCAAAAGCATGAAAGCATCACTGGAAACAATTCGTCCGCGCAAATATATGAGCCGTGACGAGATGCGCTTGCTTCACCTGCTGAAAAATAAATCCTAAGAAAATAGCACCCACGAAGGGGTGCTGTATGCCTTGTCGGCGAGCCACGCATGGCAGCTCGCCGACAAGGTCTGTGGGTGGCGGCCCACAACCGTATTGGATGACAGATCCTTTCTTCTGGCTCATGTTGTCAGGATGAGCTATCCTGTGGTCTGGCCTAATCCAGCGGCAGACCAAGATCACGCATAAACGGAATCGGATCGACGAAATTATTATTCACTCTGACGAGGTAGTGTAGGTGGTTGCCCGTCGAGCCACCGGTCGAACCGACATAGCCAATGACCTGGCCTGGCTGGACGTAGACGCCCTCGTCGATGCCATCAGCGTAACCGATCATGTGCCCGTAGCCCGTCACGACACCTGCGCCGTGATCGATCTCAACGTAGTTACCGAAACTTCCGTTCCAGCCCGCGTAGTCGACCGTACCAGCGTGCACTGCGTAGATGGGTGTGCCTTCGCTGATCGCGAGGTCCACGCCGTCGTGGTTGCGCCATTTATGTGTGTACGGGTTCAGGCGCATACCGAACCCGCTGGAGATGTTGTAGCCCTTGTCGAGCGGCAACACCCAGCCAGTCGTATTTCCGCTGACTTGCGACGCGTTACACCCCAGGTTACCCTCGGGCGTAATACTGTTCGGATCACCCGACCGTCCGTTGACGATCTCGGCGGCCACCGTGTCCCATTTCCAACGCGACTTGTAAGCCGCCCGGTCAGGGTTTTGCACGGTGATCGCCACTTCCATCATTGACTGGAGGTCGCGACCTTCGATCTTTTGTAGTGCGTCGTAGAACTTGTTGGTTGCAGTTGTGGGATCAAGCCTCTCGGCCGCCGTCCCCCAATTATTCTGCTGCTGAAACAGGCCCAGACTTGTCGCGTCACCGTAATCCAGGTTCCGAAGATCGGATTCCTGCAGAGCAGTCGCGATGGCAATCTGAATGCTTCGTGTCGAGAAGCCCCGCTGGATGCCGATCGTCACGATCAGTTCAGCATTTGCCTTTTGTTCTGCTTGGACCTCCGCCGTAAAATCCGTTTGGTACTGGGCGAAAGTCAGCTTGTTCCCGACCTCGGACTGAATTGGCACCAACGTGTTGTCTGGTGTCACGACGTCCGTGATCGTTTCCAAGATGTTGTTTGCCGGCTGGGCACAGAGGACGCTCGAGAACGCCATGAACCCAAACACGCCGACATACGGGGCTGAAATGAAGGTGGCGAGCACAAGCACACCTCCAATCGCTAACCCTTTTTTAGGCACCTATGCTCACCTCCTTACATCTAGACGCGGTACGGTTCACCGACGGTCGTCAGACCAACGGTTTCAGCTCGTTCGCGGAAATCAGCCGAGCTCCACACCGGAATCGCGTTCGCCATGTTCGTGCGGGCAGAGTTTGACTGCACCAACGGAAGTTCGGCGGCCGTGATGACGGTCTGGAATAGCAGCGGCGGGTGGTCCCGCAGCCACAGAAAGGCTTGTCCCGGTTCAAGCTGGGGAAGCAGTTCGATATCCGAATCGGACATGCCGAGTCGGGCGAACCGCTGCAGGAAATCGGTGTCGTTGGGCTGACGGAAGATGATCCGCGCGCCAACGCCATTTTCGATCTCCTGACCGAGGCTCCGAATCTCGGAGCCTACGTTACCAGCCTGAGTGATCTGGCCGTAGTACTGGTATGCCCGGAAGGATGCTGTCGGGTAAGCTCGCGACTTGTTCTGACGATCGGCGGTTGCCCGTGCGTGCATCAGCGACTTCATCGCACCACCCTCCTCATCACTTGCGTCGATGTGGGGAATGATCAGGCTCAGATCCCGACCGCTCTTCAGCCCGCGCTTCGCTTTCACGATCGCGCTGGCTTCGGCCTTCATCAGCACCGCTTCCAGGATAGACTGCGCGTTGACCGGCAGCGTCTCCCAGTCGAGTGTGACGACCTGTTGAGTCAGCACCTCGTACAGCGTGTTCTTGCCACCAAATGCCCGACCGTAGTTGCCGTTGACGAGCTGCGAGAAGCAGTCCGCCGCTTGACGGGCAGCCCACAGACTCGACTCGTCGATCGTCCCTTCCGGGATATCCAACTGCAGCTGTGCCAGCAGCTGTGGCCGATCAACCAGTTCATCTTTAAACTGATCGATGGCGGCGTGCTGGTTCTGGCGATGGTAGTCCGCGAAGTCCGCGAGCGTCAGCTGACGCAGCACGACCTCCAAGGTTGTCGGACTAATCGCCGCGAGGGACGACTCGAACAACTTTCGCATTGCCACCATGATGGCAATAGAGGCTTGAGCGGGAAGATTATGCCCAGCCACCTCCTGTGCAATGTTGATCGCGACCTCGATCAGATCCGCCTCTTCGGTAAACAACCCGAAAAGGTTAATGGATCCTTCTTGACCGATGTCGTAGACCGGTGACGCCAGTGCGGTAGAGAGTGGCGCAAATTCCGCCACGCCTTCTTCTGATTTACGGCTGCTAATGCGACCGCGCATCAGTGTCGGGTTGCCGTACGCGTCCTTGGCCTGAAGACCAAGGAGCCGCGGCATTAGCACTTTCAAGAATGTGCTTTTACCGGAATTCTTCTCACCCTCGGCACCAAAAGTTGTCGAGTGGGTAGGAAGTGTCCATGGGTAGAACATCACCACTTTCCCCGTCCGAAGATCATATCCCAGAGGGATACCTTCGTACTGAGGGTGCTTGGGTGAGATCCACGACTGCCACATAGCAAACGCGGATGGGGTAGATTTAAACGCCTGACCGCGCATGATGGCAGTCCTCTCTCTTGGGGGTGAATACTGAATAGTGTGTGTATCTTATTTTTTAAAGACCGAGGAGTTGTATAACCCCTCAACTACGCCGTTAACGCATTAACTCCGCATTTGAAGTGTTATCCCCGGGGTGCGTGCGTTGCAGCACAGCACCCCGGGACGAACACCTTTACTATCCGAAACAAAGACGACACCGTCTTACATCAGGTCGAGCCCGGTCGTCGCTGACAGGTACGCCAGCAGCTGACTGCTCTCGCCCTCGATGCGCATCGGTGCCATGCCAATCGCCGCAAGGCGCTGCATCTCGGCATCAACTTCTTCCTCTAGCTCATCGTGCGACGTTGCACTGACGGCAACGTACGGGTTGAACGCTTGGCTGTAAACCGACGTATCGATCTCACCAAGTCGCTCTTCGACCTGGCGCGCCTGGCGCTCGGCCCGTGGACCAGTCTGATCCACCCCGATGATGTCCTTTAGATCACTGAAGATGCCGAATCCTCCTTGCGAAAGATTGTACTCGACACCTCCATGAACGGTTTCTCCGATGACGCTGTGCGCATGCCAGCGCGCTGTTGACCAGTAGAACTCCCGAGCCAGGTACGGCTCGGCAGCGGACGACGAAAATCCGGTAAGCTTCAGGGTTGCCCCAAAAGTTCCATCAATCTCGACGAAATCCTTTCCGACGCGGATGTACTGCGTCGGAAACCACTCGTCTGGAACGATCTCCTCGTTGGACTCGTGACGATGGTGAGCGCGGGCATTGTACGCCTGCAGCCCCTTCACGTCCCAAGCTTTGCGAAGATATCGCTCCACCCCCTCCATGTCGAGCACCTCCACGTCATCAGCCTGCTTGCGCAGGGTTGGCATGGCGGCATTCATGATGCGCATGATGGGTTGACGGTTCAGTTCGGCCTGATCGATCTTGCGCTTTTTGAGCGCTCGCTTGAAGGCATCGGTCGATTGCACGCTCACGACCATTACCATATCGACGTCATTGGCCGTCTCGTATACGGACGAAAGGTCTTCTTGGACCTCGTGTAAAAACGCCATCCGTGTATCGAACGCAGTTCTCGGTCCGTAGGTCGAATTGGCAAATACCCGTGGCAGAACTACCTCGGGCTCACCTCTCAACGTTAACGCTCCGAAGAGCTCGTAAAGATCTTCCGGCCGAGCACGGACACACCACGAGACTTGCACGGGCTCTTTGACGCTGGCGGCCATCTTGCGGATGGTGTCAGCGAGCTGATCGTGCTGGGTCTTTTGGGCGGCGACGCTCATTGACGAGATCGGACTTCCCTTCGCAACAAACACGATGGCGATCCTGTCTTTGGTGCGATTGTGAATGAACCCGATGTTACCGAATCCATGCGCCGAGAAAGGCATAATCGGACGGACCGTTCTGCCAAACCGTTTGCCGAGCCGTGTTTGTTCCCAGATGATGCCGCCATGTTTGCCACGGCGAATCCCCAGATCCCTGACAACGAGGACAGGGTGGAGGTACAGACGTTCATCACGCTTGGGGAGGTTTAGTAGCGACAAAAGCACTACCAGCACCCCCACCAACCAGACATACGTCTTGGCACCTTCGGGAACAACTGCGTTTAGGACGAGGAGCAGGACGGCAAGTGCACCGACCCACAGATAGTCCCGGAACCCCAACTTGGTGTAGCGTTGTGAACGCTTCTTTGGATGGGGAGTAAGGACTGCTCTATCGACTTGCATTTCGCCTCCTGTTCTGTACCGAATTCACCAGTTTGGGAGCCTGGCTAACGACTAACGATGCAGCGGTTGCTGCGACCGCGCCCACCGGAGTGGTACTCGCAGCGGCACGCGCAGCGAGCATTGCTGCCCCTTTAGCTGCACCTTTCGCGATGCCAGCAGTGGCAACGCCGCCAATGAACCCCTGGCCGGCCGAACGCTGTAGCGCCTGGCTGCGACCGCTCATCGACGAGATGTTTGCGTCAACGGCTGTTCTGGTCGCGCTGCTGTAGTTGCCCTGAGTGATGGAACGAACCGTCCCGGTAATCCGCGAGTCGATGAGACCACCCACCCGCGAAACACCTTGGTACATCAGGAACAGCAGCACTGGCTGAATCAGAATCGCGGCAACAAGTGACGCGACCGTGCTGGTACCAGTAATCACCATGGCATTTGGCGCTCCCGCGAAGTTGTTCGCAAAAGCCTGACCAAGTTCGATGCAGATGATCGCCACCGGACGTCCCAGCACCATAGTCACCAGGCCGACCGCAACCAGGAAATTAAATACCTTCCTGGCCCGCGCACCAGCACCGAGCAACCCGAGGCTTAGTAATCCGAAAAAGGCCACCAATATCGTCACAAACTCGTACGACAGCAGTAGCGCGAACAGATCATACGCGAACAGCGCCGCCGGCCCGAAGGTTATCGAGGCCAGAAACGAGTCCGTGATGATCATGGTGGGAAGTTTTGGAACGGCGACCGCCGCCCCGCTACTTCCTGATTGGTCAATGAAATTGACAGCAACCACGCTGAGATCGTCGCCGAGTTTTTCAAACGCGGCAGTTACCTCGTACCAAAGCGGGCTAAGTACAGCCACGCCAACGTAGACGAGTAGCGCTCTTGCGAACGATACCCGTCCCCGCTTCCAGACCAGTGCCATGACCATCGTGAACGACAGTACGGCAAAAGCCAGCAGCGGTGCGGCCCCCAACGCATTACCATTGAGGTAGTTCACCAGCGGATTGCCATTGAGCGAAAGGGGTGTTGCCACCATCCATTCAAACAGAATGACAACCTGCTGGTATGCCTTGCGTAGTGCATCAGCAAACAAGCTGAACGGATCCCAAAGCATGTTCATCCTTTCTGAATGAATCGGAATCTATGCCGCCGCTCGCGTAGAGCGGCGGCATAGTAGGAACTAGCAGGTGCTCGGCACGAACGACGGGAGGACGGTAACCGCCAGTGAACCAAGGACGAGAATCGCCAGGATGATCAGGATCGCGTTCAGCACAGCCTTGCGAGCGCGCGCTGCGACTGCGACGATAACCAGGATGACAATCGCCACCGGCACGATGATCAGGCCCAAGTTCTGGAGCCCGAGAATGTTACCGACGATGTTGCTGATCCCTGCGATGATCTGGTTAAACAGATCACACTGAACAGGGATGTTTACCGCGGGCAGAACCGCCAGCGCATGTTCGACGAATTGCATTATTGAACCTTTCTGGACAAAGGATTGGTCGAACCCTCAGGCGGAATGCCGTGAGGGCGAGTTGGTTGCGACGGCTGTGGTCGTAACCAGCGCAGCCAGCTGTGTCAGCGCGTAGTCGGTCCGGGCGTTGAGTGCCGAGATCCGAACACGGCCGGTTTTACGCAGGTAGCGGTTGAACGGGATGAGCACGACTTGCGCCGGCTTTACTCCGTACCGCGCTGCGAACTGGTACTGCTGGCGGGTGTTGCACTGGTACCGAGACAGACCGCTCAACGCGATAACCACCGTGTGTAGGTTGTTTTGCAACCCGTACATCCGGTGAGTCAACGCCTCGTCGATGTCGTCGAGGTCGTCGTCTGAGTAGGCCTTTGCCACCATGACGCGCACAGTGCTGCCGGCGACGGCCACGTTCGTTGCTGGGATTTCCAGCCCGCCCATGGTGTCAATGACCAGTGTGTGCGCGTTCTCCTTGAGCTTGCTCGCCACCTGTCGCAGATTGTTCTGCGATACCGATTCGTTCGCTCGCCAATGAACGATCCTCACCCCAGTCAAGGGGTCGGTTTCCGTCATCATGGCAAGCGACGCGTACGTCAGCTCTTCACTGTCCGGATCGGTAAAGCTGTTCACCACTGCACTGACAGTGAGCACCTTCTTGGGGTCGAAGCCGAATCGCTTCGCGACCTTGCCGGCACCACGATCCGTTTCCAGGATCGTGGTTTCAGCGTGAGTCGCTGTCTTGAGCAGCGCCGCCAACCACGTTGAAATGGTTGTCTTGGTGGCACCACCCTTGGGCGTGAACACGGTGATGATCGCCATCGAATGATGACGCGCCGCGTTGATCTGCTCGCGGAGCTTGGCACTGGCTGCGCGGTACGACCAGATGACCCGCGGCTGCGGGAACCACTTGATCTTGTACAGCGACAGCCGTGCCCACAGCCACCAGATTGCACGAAGCAACCCTTTCTTGGCCGGCTTGCCGCCGAGTACCCAGTCGGGCAGTGATGCTTGGAACGAAACCTTGGGCTGCCGAAGCAACTTTTCTTCAGGCTCATCCGGTTCTGCTGACGGTGTTGACCCATGTGGGTCGAGTCGAGCAGGCACCACTTCTACGCGCGTACTCTGCATTCCTGAATTACTCATGAGACCTTTCCTTCGCGGAGATAGAGTGTCGAATAATTGTTTCGGACAGGTTGTAAAGGTGTTGCTTTACGTAAGAATTTTTTCGCACGCAAACCGGATTTTTGTCCGGTTGCAAAGTTGGTGAAATAGGCCATCAAGTTTGGAATCGAACAACAATTCGCACTATGAATGATTTTTTCGTTTGTATCTTAACTGGAAGTATACTCTTCAAAAAATATATTACAATATAAAGTTGTTTGGTCGTATATTCTCTCATCTGGTGAAAAATACACAATGTGGTATATGCAAAAAGGCGTGAACATTTCTGTCCACGCCCATGCATTATTTCACCTCTCCTAGTCGACGCTTCAGGATGCGAGCGATCTGTATCCGTAGCAGTTCGTAGTCGTTGACGTCGGTCAGATCTCGGATCGGGCTTTGGTACTGCCCTTCCAGATCGACTGTTTTCACCGTCACCGTTCGAACGTGCTTAAAGAAGAACAGCTCTGCCACTGTCGGCTTGTTTGTCTCGAAGCCACCGACGAATTCGGTACCGATCTCGTTGACGTCGGCGTTACGGATGAACAGCAGCCGGTTATTCGGACGATAGACAGAGACTTTCATCCATGTCACCTCGACGAAAGTGCGCTGCCACTCGTAGTGCGTCCGATAGACCGCGAAGGCGGCGAACCCCACCAGCAATGCCACACTGCCAGCCATCCACTGTGACGGGATCGGTTCGAGTCGCAGTGTCTGGCCGACACCGTAACTCATGTCTGGTATCGTTGTCAGTTGGTACTGTAGATAAACCAACAAGGTGATCAACACAGCAACCACGAACGAGGCGCGCAGCGATCGCTTCAAAAAGTATTTAAAGTGTAGCCGGCGGTAGTACAGTACTTCATTTGGGTCGAAGTCCGATGCGGCCACCGACTTGACGATACGGACGGGTCGGATACCACCCGGTGCGTTGCGGTCCATGTCTCACCTTTTCTGTCGATTGTATGGGTAGGTTGTTAATGCGCGCATCGAATATCGACGCTAACCTACCATCAAAATGTAAGTCTATCTACGTTATACTGCTGGAAAAACAATTTAGCAAGCATGAATTTTACAAATTATCCAATCAAGTATTTGACATTTATTACACATATAGGTATACCTAATTCATGAGTATGTCGCTGTCATCAGAAGCACATAACGAGGGTCTCAAAGAGCTTGTCACCTTCGAACATCTTAACCTGTCAGAACAGGCGAACGCATTACGTGAGCGCGAATACCTTGCGCCGGTATTCGTAGAAAAAGACGCTTCGTTGCGGCTAAAAGTACTGGATCAATGTGGCATGGCCTGTACTTTTTGCCATAACGAAGGGACGCCAGTCAGTGTCGATAATATCCGCCGCCAACCGGGTGATTTTACCAGTGCCGGCAAGTCTGATCGAGTGTCAATTTTCCTTGATAGCAACGGCGCAGATTTTGTGAGCGGAACCGTTCAACCAGACCGCTCTTTAGACCAAGCTGTCGATCAGTTACGTGAATCGGTATACTTCGATGAAGTACACTTGACCGGTGGTGAGCCAACATTACACCCACAACTACCCGAAGTTGTCGCCGCATTGGTTGAAAAAGGCAACGAGGTAAAAATTACCAGCAACGGCGAGCGCTTTTACGCTATTGCCGACAAACTAAAAGACGCTGGATTAAGCAAAGTTGTGTTTAGTATTTTTGGCACCACTCCGGCCGAACTTGCTGCCGTTCAAGGCAACAAATTTCGCAATGAAAAGTTCGCGGCGCTAAAACTTAACGCCTTAGAGCGATCAATAAATGCTGCTGCCGAGCACGGTATCTCGGCAGCAGCTAATATAGTCATGCCAAACCTCGATCACGGAGAGCGAATCATGCGCGTCATCGACCAATTCGGTGACAAGTGCAAAATCCGCATCCTCAACTCGCTCGATGAGGGTGCCGGATCCTACGAAGCCGTCTATGAGCTACTCGCCATCATGGGTGCTGAACCAATTGGCGTTAATATTACAGCCGGGGCATCCGGTATGTCGATCGACTATCGTCTACCAGATGGTAAAGAGATCGGCTTTAAGCAAATTCGACGCTCATACCTAGACGGCGTTTGCGATGATTGTGTACTAAAAAACAACGGCTGCGACGAAGGCTACTATGGTGTCCGCATGTACGTTGATCGGATGAACATGTACAGAGTGGGTGTTTGTATACAACGCATGGATCTGACGCGTCCACTTGATCAATTTGCCAGCAGCACCTTACCGGATATGATTGCAAATCATCGAGAATCCGATTATTATAACATTACAAACGGAGTGTAAAAGTTCCCAAAATATCATGACAACCTCATCTGAAATTAACCCAGTAAACCGCGAAACCGAACTCCGTGTTTTTGACATTGATACCGACCTTATTCGTAGCAAACTACAAACCCTAGGCGCAGTCGGACTAGGCACGATGGATTTCAAGCGAGCTGTGCTCGACGTTTCTCCCGTCAATCCAAACAAATGGATTCGCGTCCGCACCGAAGGCGACACTACTACTTTGGCAATCAAAGAACGTATTTCTGATGAAGCCAATGGTACTGGTGAAGTCGAGATTGATGTCGAAGACTTCGATAAAACGCTCGCTCTTCTTAAAAGCCTGAACGGCTATGAACCACGCAGCATTCAAGAATCGCGCCGTGAAGCTTTTGAGATCGAAGGGGCTGAAGTCAGCATCGACAGCTGGCCCAACATTAGTGATTTTCTTGAAATCGAAGCTAAAGACAATGACGCCGCAACAATCTACCGTGTCGCTGCACTACTTGGCATTGCACCAGATTTATTAACCGCCAAATCTGTTGAAACATTTTATACCGAAACCCTAGGTATCGACATTAAAACGACATCACTGCGTTTTGAATATTAGATATCCATGAACGTACACTTTACTGCCTCTAACTACGAACTTGAAAAGCATTATAAAAATTATACTGCGATTGTTGATGTCATCAAAGAACAAGGTCATACACTGACACGTGAATGGCTAGAAGAAGACCTCAAGCGCCGTAAGAAAAAACAATCGTACAGCGAAACCGAATACAAAGACATCTGGCAGAAAGTTAAATTGTCCATCTTGAAGGCCGACGTTGTGATCGTTGATGGCTCGGTTAATAGTTTTAGTATCGGCTACCAGACTGCGTTTGCCGTCAGTAACAAAAAACCCGTCCTCGTGATGACGAGTGACCATCAGATTAGCCAAACAGTCGTAGCCGGGGAGGATAACCCCCTCTTGTGTATCCGTAATTATAATCCCAAAACACTCGAAGCAGTTGCCACTGAATTTCTAATGAAGTTCGACCTACCTCAACAAGATATGCGCTTTAACATGTTCATCGACCGCGAGACTCGTACATTTCTCGAGATCGAATCTTATAAAACTGGTAAAACAAAAGCCAAAATCATTCGCGATATGATCAAAAACGAGATCAACAACAAAAACGGCCTGTAGCATCCTGTTGCTTTTTTAGTAGATTGTTTTATACTTCTAGTGTTCCTACGCATGTCGAGGGTGGTGATTATTATGTGCGAGAACACGCGTCGCGTCGCCGTCATCTCAACCGAGATGGTGTTGATGGCGCTGAGGGTGAACTGCTCATGCAGCTGTGCACGTTGCGACATCGGGTCGCATTGCGGCAATAGCAGCCGTGGGTGCAACTATTAAAAACGGGCCGCCGGACATCAGTTCGGCGGCCCAATTAAATTACTATACAAACTACGATTCAGTTCGCAGCTTTGCGCGGTACACCTTTAGTGCTCGGCGAGCCCCGATGTTATACGCCCATGGCGCGACGCGGTACACAATCCAAATGAAATGATTCATAACTGATGTATTGATTGTCGCCTTGTTTCGCTTGATACCGCGAATGATTTTTGCGGCCGCTTTTTCGGGACTTTGCAATGTCTTGCGACCCTTCAATGCCTTGGCGCTATCGAGTTTATTATAAATAGCCGTGTCGTACAGCGGCGTATTGATAATCGTTGGGCAGACAGCACTGACCTTAATCCCAAGGGCTTTAGCTTCGTTGCGTAGCTCATGTGTCAATCCAACAATCGCGTACTTCGTTGCCCCGTAAATACCCATGGCAGGCACCGGAATAAGTCCCGCCGCCGACGCGACATTGACGATGTGACCATAGCCCTGTTTGATCATGTATTGATACGCGAAGTGCGTACCATTAATGGTCGCAAAGATATTATTGTTCATAACCTTGTACCAGTTCTCTAGTTCGGTATCACGGATTTCCCCGCCCATAAATATGCCAGCGTTATTGATCATGTAATCAATCCGACCGTAGGTAGCGATGATCTTTTTGAACATCTTTTCTACCTTCTTGGTGTCCGTCATATCGACGTGCTCAAAGTCAGCTTCGTAGCCATCTTTTTTTAATTCTTTGATGAATTCGTGTCCGGATTTCTTTGTCCGACCAACGATGACTAGTTGCGCACCGGTTGGTGCTAACTGCTTTACGATTTCTTTTCCGATGCCCGAGGCACCGCCAGTAACAACAACAACTGATCCGCTAAAAATATTTTTCATAATCACCTTAGTATACGCTGACGAGCCGATTATCAGTCAGATGGCGTAGCTAATTGCATTTTAACTAGTTTTGTGATATAATATAGATAGTACACCCGTACCTTTCATCCTCAACCAGATTGGAGGTGGTTGTCTTGTCCGCAAGAGCGACACACCACATTACGCACACCGACCCGATGAACAACGACTGGTCGGTGGATGTCTACCTGATGCTCACCACCCAAGAAAACCTCGTCAGCGATAACCGCATTACCCGTTCCAACGCGCGGGCGACCGTTGTCATCCGCTTCAACGAGGCCTGTGCCACCGAATACGGTGATATCTGGCGTGACGCTCATGTCGTTGTCGATTACGGCCGACTAACCATCACCAAGCTATAACCACCCCAGTCCTGGCAGGATGAAAAAGCCGCGCTCATTTCGAGCGCGGCTATTTTCTTGTCTATTTTTTGTAGTATCGCTTGAAATTTCGCTTCAGCTGCTGCTTTGGCTGCGGTTTCGGTTCGGGCTTTGGTTTGTATAGGTTAAATAGCTCTACCCATTGGTGTAGCTTCATTTCTGATGGCTTGATGTCATCAGCAAGTCCCATTTCGCGGCGTGGCGTCTTTTTAAAGATCTTTGGATCCGAGAAACAACCTTCAATGAAGGCGCGGTACTCAGCCATTTTTTCCAGCGGGATAAACGGTTCATCACGTTTCTTGATTTCGATTAACGAGGTGTCAACATTCGGGTGTGGGAAGTAATCAGTGCGTTTAAGCGGACGACGGATCCTAACACCGAAAGTTGGCCCAATCATCATCCCCAGCTGGCCAGTAAATCGGTCAGAGTTTGGTAGTAATTTATGCGCAAATTGCTTTTGGACAATCAGGTACGTTGCCGAAGGTGGATTTTCCGCTTCGGTCAGTTTGTGGACGATAGGCGAACTTAGGTGGAAGGGAATGTTTGCGAAGACTTTGTAGTCGCCCTTTGGTAATGGCATTTCCAAGAAGTCGCCTTCACGAACGGTCACGTTGTGATACGGTGCCATGTTATCGCGCAGCTTGTCGGCCATGCGCGGTTCGTATTCAATCGCCACAACTTCGTAGACACGCTCAGCGAGGACTGCCGAAATCGAACCACTACCAGCACCGATGTCATAAACAGTGTCTTTTGGTTTGATATTAGTGTGACCTAATAGTTCCTTGATAAAGTCAGGACTGCGAAGGAAATATTGAGAATAATGTGAAAGTCGTTTCATGTCTACCTGATTATATCGTTAATGGTCGGGATTCGTTCATCGAAATAAAGTCTCGAAATTAAATTGGGGTGCACTGGTCCGAAGATCAGTGCACCCCTTGTCGCGTTACCGCAACAACTACTCGTCGTGAGGCGAGTCAGCCAGAGCCAGTTGGGCCGGCACTTCGATGACCGTAGCCACGAAGTGCACGTCACGTCGCGGCTTGCCGTCTTTGTCGAACGGCCAAGACCATCCGAAGACGATAGCATCGAACTCCTGACGCAGACGCAGCTCGCGCTCGACGGCCGCTGGATCCTTGTAGGGATCGATGATCAGCGCCTGCTGTCCATCGACCAGTCCAGTTCGCCGATACGGCGGTTTGTACTTCTTGTCTACCTTCTTGGGAAATTTCTTCCCCGGTCGATGTCCAGTAGCTACTCTTGTCAAAATGTTTTCAAGCATAATGCCACCCCAATACAACGGCTTTTGTGCGGTTTACACAACTCATATAATAACATTTTTTGACGAATATTTCAATATCTGGCGCATCTTTGCTATACTGGTATGAGTATATGAGGAATCAAGAACTTCCAATCGTCACCGTCAAACTTGAAAAGATTGTCGGCGGCGGCCAAACTATTGCGACCATGGATGATGGCCGCAAATTATTTGTATGGGGAGGATTACCTGGCGAAACTGTCGAAGTGCAGTTAACTAAAAAGAAATCTCGATTGGCTGAAGGCTACGTCACCACTGTGATCGAAGCATCAAAAGACCGTATCGCTGCCTACGACCCAGGCAGCTACATCTCGACTAGCCCATGGCAAATTATGAACTTCCGTAGCGAACAGCAATACAAAGCTGACCTTATTAACGAAGCCTTCACAATGCACGACGTTACCCTTCCTGGCGAAGTCAGTGTATTTACCGATAACAAGTCATACGAATACCGCAACAAGATGGAGTTCAGCTGGTACTGGGACAAAGAGACCGAACAGCTCGACCTCGCCTTTTTCGCCCGTGGCTCACGTGGTAAAATCCCTGTCGAAGGTAGCCGCTTGGCGCCAAACCACATTAACAATGCAGCGATCGCAATGCGCGACCTACTTCGTGCCCACCACGCAACTGGCTTTTCACTCAAGACCCTTTTGATCCGTGCCAACCAACGCGGTGAAATCTCAATGCAGCTATATGTTAAGGCTGAATCGTTCAACCCAATTCGCGATATCGATATCAAAAACCTCGGCGTCCGTGGATTTGAATTAATCTACTCTAACCCAAAGAGTCCTGCATCTGTCATCACAAAGCGCCTCCAAGAATGGGGCCAAGTGCCACTCTACGACAAGATCAACGGCGTTTCATTCACCTACGCGACGGAAAGTTTCTTCCAGATCAACATCCCTGTCTACGAACAAGCCCTTAACGACATGAAAGCGTTCGTCAATCCCGACAAACCAACTGTCGACTTATACAGTGGCGTCGGCACCATCGGCCTGACTATCGGTGCTGGTGCATTAACACTCGTTGAAATCAACGAAGGCGCTGTGCGCGAAATGAAAGAGAACATTGATCGCCTCAAGATCAAGAACGCCCAAGCCGTTCACGCCTCTGCCGAGAAAGCACTCGACTTTATCAACGGCGACGCTACTATTATCGTTGACCCGCCCCGCGCTGGACTTGACCGTAGCATCGTCGAACGATTACTGGAAGTAACACCAGAACGTATCGTTTACTTGTCATGTAACCCAGTTACTCAGGCCCGCGACGTCGCCCTCTTACTTGAAAAATACGAAATCAAAGCCCACAAGGGATACAACTTCTTCCCACGCACACCGCACATCGAAAACCTCGTTGTCCTCGACCTTAAATAGTCTTCACCTCTTTCACAGCGTATAATAGGTGTATGAACATCGAAAAGTTACGTGGCGTAAACTTAGGCGGCTGGTTGGTTATCGAAAAATGGATGACCCCTGCGCTTTTTGCTGGCACCGATGCGGTCGACGAATATACGTTCATGCAGACGCTTGGTGCTGATAAAAAAATTGAGCACCACCGCAAAACTTTTATTACCGAAGCTGATTTCACATGGCTAGCTAAACACGATATTAATGCTATTCGCATTCCGGTTGGTTATTGGCTATTTGCGGGCGATACACCTTTTACAGCTACCCTGCCCTACCTCGACTGGGCAATGAAGATGGCAAAGAAATACAAGTTACAGGCCATCATTGACCTACACGCCCTGCCCGGATCACAGAACGGCTTCGATCATAGCGGTAAGGTCGGCAAAGCTGACTGGTTCCGTCATCGTGACTACCGCCTCAAAAGCCTCGACACCCTCGAACAAATTGCGACCCGATACAAGGACAATCCAAACTTCTGGGGACTTCAGCTGATCAACGAGCCGCGCGTCAGCGTGTTCCATTTCAAATTACGCGCCTATTATCTGCGCGCCTACAAACGCATCAGTCAGATTCTGCTGCCACATACTCGTATCATTTATTCCGATGCCTTCAGCCCCCGACTATTTGCTGGTTGGTTACCGAAACGACCCAACCAGGCTGTTATGGACGTTCACAAATATCATATGACGACTTTTATGTCCCAGCGGTTCTCAATGGATTGGTATTACAATCGCCTGACCGCATACAAGCGCCTCTTGCAGCGTCTTTCAAAGCAACAACCCATCATCATCGGCGAGTGGAGCGGCGCACTACGTCAGACTGCTTACGATCGGATCCCAACCGCGGATCACCCTCAACTGACCATTGATTACATCGCCCGACAACTCGACACGTTCGATGATGTCGCTGGGTGGTTTTACTGGAATTACAAAACCGAGCAACCCGGTGTTTGGGATTTCAAATCACAAGTCGAAACTGGCGTCATAACTATTTCGGCACATACGGATAATACGTAATAGATTGTAGCTGTAGGCTTGAGGGCAACTTTGAATCGTCGATCCCGTATGGCGGATAGGCCTGAGTCTCCTGGCCAGCCCAGTTACCACCCAGTGCCAAGTTCACCACCAAATGATAGCGTTGATCGTAAGGCCAGCGTTTGAAATCCCACGACGGATCTTTCGATACCGTGTAGTACACCTGGTTATCAACAGAAAAGGTCAGGTTTGTAGGCGTCCATTCTAACCCGTAGGTATGAAACGCCGTATCGGCGTCAGGAACGGTAATCGTATTATAGTAACCGCTGAGATAATCGGCGTTCGTCGGGCTTTTAAGGGAATGGGCAATGCCATAAATGACATTTTGCTGCGAGCCGATTGCCTCCAGGATGTCCATCTCGCCATCAACACAGTAACAGTTAAAGTCTGTTTCCGGATACTGATTGGTAAACACTTCATCCGTTGGTAATAACCAAATTGCCGGCCAACTGCCGACACCATGTGGGATTTTGGCACTAATCTCAAACTTCCCGTACATGAAGTCTTCGTTACCTTTGGTATCAATCCGAGCCGAGCTATAGCCTTCAGCGACAGTACCCTTGGCCTGTAGCACAAGGGCATCATTTTCAATCCGTAGGTTTTCGATGTGATCTGTATAATCCTGAGCCTCGTTATTTGCGGGTGCGGCATCGATCACCTGATTCCAACTAACATCCTTAAATGCGCCATCAGGATATGACGAATAGTTTTCGACCCAGGTTGGTTTGGTTGCAAAATACTCACCGTTGAGTCCCACCATTTCAGTGGGCTCAATAATTTCAGGTGACTTGGACGCATCGGGTGTCGGCGTTTCAGATGGTACAGGTGCGGGTGTCGCCGCTATCGCCCGAGTATCCGATGGTGGTGTCTCGACACATCCAGCCAACGATAAGCTCAGACTCATTCCCAGTGCAAGTCCCGCCAAGCCAGTACGACGACGAGGCCGCAGCAGCGCTTCAGGTTCACTGTGGAACCCTTCACCACCCGACTGCACCTGTCGACGATTCATAAGTGTATAGTAAGCTTTTTTACTATTTTGTCAATTTGCTATCTGAAAGAACGGACAGACTCTACTTAGATTTTGTTTTGACAGCTGCCGCTTCTGGTTCACCTTCGATCGAGATGTGTGGCAGGATACGGTCAAGCCATTTTGGCATCCACCAAGCGGCCTTACCGAATAGTGTCATGACAGCTGGGACAATCGTCATGCGGACCAGGAAGGCGTCAATCAAAATACCAACTGCCAGCCCGAAGCCAATCGCTTGGATCGTGCCATCACCATTGGAAATGAATCCCGCAAAGACTGATACCATGATGACGCCAGCCGCGGTGACGACTTTACTACCAGTTGCGAACCCGCGAACGACGGCCTTTTTTGCATCACCAGTGTGTAGGTGCGCTTCGTGCATACTCGAGACCAGGAAGAACTCGTAGTCCATCGCCAGGCCGAACAAGATACCGATCGCCAGAATTGGAATAAAACTAACGATTGGGCCAGGTGCATCAGTGATGCCGAACCAGCCCCATTGGAAGACGGCTACCAGCGCACCAAACATCGCCAAGACAGATAATAAGAATCCGGCCGTTGCTTTGAGTGGAATCAAGATTGAGCGGAAGGCAATGATCAAGAGGATTAATGATAGTCCAACCACCGTCGCGAGGTAGACAGGCAGTGCCGTCGCCAGCTTTTGGTTGATGTCTTGCTGCAAGGCAGTAGAGCCTGTCACACCAATCGTAATATCATTGCTGCCAGTAAGGGCCGCTTGGTTATCGCGAATATACGCAATGAGGTTGATTGTCTCATCAGAAGCTGGTGCTGAATCAGGAATTACTTGAATGAACCCTTTTGTGCCATCACTTGTGATTTGCGCCGGCAAGGCAACTTTTACATCGTCGTTTTCGGCGACTTTTTCGGCAACCTGGTTCAAGTGATAGTACGGCGCATATTGCTGAACCTGTGCTTCCAGTTGCATTCGCGCTTGAATAGGCGTGACGCCTTCGGGTAACGGTGTTTGTCCCGCAGCGGCAATGAGTTGTTGACGGACAAGGTCCTTGTCGGCATCAGTGACCGCAGGCAAGTTTTCAACAACCAACAATAGCGGCCCATTCGTGCCTTCGCCAAATCCCTTCGCCATAATGTCGTAGGCCTTTCGCTGCGTACTGTCTTTTGCCGCGTAACCATCGGTTGGTAAACCAAGTTGTAGGCTAAATACCGGCAAGGCAATGATCGCAATCACCACAACGGCGCTGACAAGTGTCACAATTGGGTGACGCGTAATCGCTGCACCCCAACGGTACCAGATAGTCTTCTTTGGCGCGTTCTCGCTGTGGTGTTGGCCACGAGCTTGGGCGGCCTCAATCAGGACGCGTGTTTTCTTGCCGAAGATACGAGAACCCGCAAAGCCAAGCAGTGCTGGAATAAGTGTCACGGCAACGATAGCCGCAAAGGCAACAGTTGCCGCACCAGCGATACCCATGGTTGTCATGAATGGAATCTGCACAATTGAAAGTGCCGCCAGTGCAATCACAACGGTCGCAGCCGCAAAGATGACAGCGTTACCAGCCGTTGCAATTGCCCGTCCAGAGGCGGCTTTGTAGCCATAACCCTCGAGGAGTAGTGACTTGTAGCGGCTAACGATAAACAATGAGTAGTCAATCCCAACTGCAAGTCCAAGCATCACTGCCAGAGCTGGGGTCGTCGAGTTAATATCAATTACTTGGCTAAGTGCAAAGAGTCCAGCCATGCTTCCACCGATTGTCACAAGGGCGATCAGGATTGGCATCCCCGCTGAAATTAATGAACCAAGAGTAATAAGCAGGACTACCAGCGCCAATAAGACACCGGCAATTTCACCAACCCCTAATAGTTCTGACGGTGCGTTATTGATGATGTCGCCACCAGCCTCAACAGCCAGTCCGTCAACGCGTGCGTCACCAAGTAGTTCGGTGATTGCTTCGGTGGTTGATTCTTTAATCGAACCAGTACCTTCGCTAAGTGAAACCGTTGCGTAGCCAATTGTTTTGTCCGCAGAGATAGCGGTTGGATTTTGGAACGGAGTTATCACTGCCGTTACTTGGTCAACCTTACCGATATCGGCGGCTAGTTCACTAATCGGTTGCTGGAAATCTTGAATTGTCTTGCCCGCTGGCGCCTCAAAGACAACTCGCGCTGTACCCTTACCGTTACCCGGGAATAATTCACTATAACGATCGAGTGTCTTTTGAGCCTCAGTCCCCGGAATCGAGATTGCACTACTAGTCGGTTTAATGAACGTAATGGCACCCGCACCAAGAATCGCAATAATAGCCACCCAAATAAGAGTTGTTCGCCATTTGTGCGTAAAAGCGTTTTCGCCGAGCCAGTGCAAGAAATTTCCCAAAATAAAGCCTTTCGAGCTTAATACTATTACTTCTATTGTAACAGCCAAACCAACCACGACATACATTTCATACTTTGTTTTTTACTGACAGAATAGTACTTACGCTACTTGACTTTAGCTTAAGATTATGCTATATTAATTCTTAGTCTTTTGGGTACATAGGCCTTACTCCCTTCTTTGGTTGAGCAAGGCTTATTTCATGAGATGTCATTTAACATCGTCAGATATAGTTTTCTTTTTGCGTGTCCGCCTTATGGGATACGGATTAAGTGTTTGAGTTCATTCAAATGTTTTATCCGTATCCTCTTTGGTTATGGCTGGTCGTTACTCGATCGGTAGTCTCGTAGAAAGAAATAGGCACATGAAAATCAACCTTCCCTCAGCAGCAGTTGCGGCGATCGTCGTCGCTCTCGTAGCTTCACCGCTTGGTGCCCTCTCCGCAACCGCGGACGAGATCACCGAGCCGACCTCCGCAACAACTCCCGAGGCATCCGCTCCGGCACCTGCCGTGGAGGCACCCGTCGTACAACCCGCTCCGGTCTCCGAAGCGCCTGTCGTCGCGGCCCCCGCGGTTCCGGCCCCTCCGGTTCCCGAAGTGGTCGCTGCCGCGCCCGTCGCAGCACCCGTTGCGGCACCCGTTGCAGAGATCGTCACCACCGACCAGGTGGCCGACGCCGCACTGCCGGCAGAAGACACAGTCCCCGCGACCGAGTCCGAAGCCACCGCTGCACCCGCGCCCGAAATGGCACGGGTCGCAGTCGCACTGGTCACCGCCGACACCACCGCCCCCAAGCTGACCGTCAAGACGGCCAGTTCCAAGGGCGCGAACGACCGCTTCACCACCGTCAGCTTCTCGCTGTACGATGCTGAAAAGGTCGACAAGGTCGAGATCAACGGCGTCGTCAAGGACCTCTCGAACAACGTCTACAGTGACGTGAACGGCGTCAAGCCGGGCACGTTCGGCGCAGTCGAGGGAACCAACACGATCGTCGTCTTCGACGTCGCCGGCAACACCTTCAGCTACACCTTCGTGCTCGACACGACCGGCCCGACCGCTACGGTCAAGGACGGTTTCGTCGGTACGAGCGGGTTCTACCAGAACGTCAGCTACAAGCTCTTCGATGCCTCGAAGGTCGTTTCGGCGACCCTCAACGGCAGCGTCAAGACGCTGACGCCTGACCAGTACTCGGACCTCAACGGCATCACGCCGGGGACGTTCGGTGCAGTCGAGGGCCTCAACACCCTCGTGCTCGAAGACGCACTCGGCAACAAGTCGACGTACACCTTCGTGCTGGACACGACGAAGCCGGCCATCACCACCCCCGCGGGTGGTCTGGTCAACGGCATCGAGACCTTCCACATCACCCAGGTCGAGGCCAACCCGGCCAAGACCTACGTGGAATTCCAGCAGCTCTCGGGCGGCAAGTGGGTCAAGCTCACGGGCGCCTGGTTCTACGACACGAACGTGTCCGACTTCACGGTCGACACCTCCCTCTACCCCGAGGGCGCGTCGCAGATCAAGGTCAGCACCTGGGACAAGGCCAACAACCAGTCCGGCGCCTCGTTCGGCCTCACGGTCGACAACGTCGGACCGAGCGTCACCGTCAAGCCCGAATCCATCGGGTCGGACGGCGTCTTCCAGAACGTCAGCTTCAAGCTCTACGACCTCAACAAGATCGACAAGGTGACCGTCAACGGGGTCCTCAAGGACCTCAGCAACAACACCTACTCGGACATCAACGGCCTCAAGCCGGGGACGTTCGGGGCAGTCGAGGGCGTCAACGAGCTCGTCGTCTACGACGTCGCGGGCAACACCACCATCGTCACCTTCGTGATCGACACCACCACACCGGTGATCAACATCCCCTCGGGGAACCTGGTCAACGGCGTGGAGACGTTCAACATCACCCAGGACGAGGCCAACCCGGCTCGTGCGTACGTGGAGTTCCAGCAGCTGGTCGACGGCAAGTGGAAGAAGGTCGCCGGTCAGGAATTCCTGAACACGAACTCGTTCGACTTCACCGTCGACACGACCAAGTTCGCCGACGGCAAGTACCAGATCAAGGTCAGCACCTGGGACAAGGCTGGTAACCACACCAGCGCAGTCTCGGCGCGGACCGTCGACAACACCAACCCGGTCATCACCATCAAGCCCGAATCCATCGGGCAGGATGGCGTCTACGAGTCGATCAGCTTCAAGCTGTCCGACAAGCAGAACATCGACCGGGTCGAGCTGAACGGCAAGGTCAAGGACCTCGTCAACAACCCGTGGAGTGACGTGAACAACGTCAAGCCCGGAGTGTTCGGCGCGGTCGAAGGCACCAACACGATCGTCGTCTTCGACGAGGCCGGTAACTCGACCTCGCTGACGTTCGTCCTCAAGGTCAAGAAGGCAGAAGTTCCGCCGGTGGTCACCCCTCCGACGGACACGACGCCCACCGACCCCACGGACGAGAACGACGATCCCACGGATGAGACGCCCGGCGACGAAGGTACCATTCCCGATACCCCCGTCAACCCGGGCGACGACACGGTCGACTTCCCTGACCTCGGCGGCAACGACGAGAACAAGGGCACCGAGACCGTGATCATCCCGATCAACAGCTCGACGATCACGCCCCCGAAGGCAGCAGCCAGCGCTTCGCAGGCGGCAACGCTCGCGAGCACCGGCACCGACATCGGAGCACCCGCCCTGGGCGCCTTCGGTCTGTTGTTCGCGGGCGCGACCCTTACCGGTCTTCGTCGCAAGCGCCTGTTCGGCCACAAGGCCTAGCAGTTAGCCCCCGAGAGGCGGTGGCGGGTACTACGGTACCCAAAGCCGCCTCTCAATAACCCTATATCTGACATGTTAAAAATAGAGCCGGCAACGGCTCCTTTTTTTACCCAAAAATAAGTGAATTCTTACTTGGCGGCACGGAAACCATACGCAGCATGCGCGTAATCTTGTTTTGCGTCGGTATATAACGTGAACAGTCCAGAAGAATTTGCACCCGTCCATCGGCCGCGAATAAATGCATACATGGTCGCATCGCCCGATACGTACCCAGAGTACATGTATCCCAGCCCCGTATTTCGTGATGAATTAATATACGAACTAAGTGACGGCGTCGCATATCGAGGGTCGCCGTAATATCGTCCGGAAGTATTTGTTGTTAGCGCACCGTAACTTGTAAATAATGCGAACTGGTCAGTGTAATAGGCATTGCGTGGTGTTGGCAGTGAACCAGCCGCAAGCCCACAATTATTTGCCGATGGACCCGTATAGCAAGTAAATTCATTACCGGCATAGCCGCTATTTTGACTTGTATCGAAATAAATTTTCTCACCGTTGCTCAGCACGACTGATGCCCCACCGTATGCCGCAGCGGCAGCTCCTACTGGGAGCGTCCCACTTCCAACCGCTCCGCCGCTCCAGTTCTGAGGTTGCGCAGCGGCATTTGTCGCCATTGTCATCCATTCATTCTCACTGAATAAGTGGCTCGACGTGGCGACAGCTTCGGCAAAGCCTTTGGCCGTGACCTGGTTAATACCACTGCCCGTCCAACGGGACCCAGTAGCCTGGCTGGTCGCGACACCACTAATGTTACGTGCCGGATATTGCTGTACACAAAAACCATTGTCGGTTCCATACAAACTATTACCTGGCACCTTCACCCATAGCCCACCAGTAGTTGGGCAAGAAGAAGGCTGAACAGGCTTGTAGCCATCGAAAGTAGTCGTTTGCGCCCCGCTGGCAATCGGCGCTGTTTCATAGCCAGCCGGTAGCGTTGGACCAGTACTGCCACCATCACTAACATGCCCCGTACAAGCACCGGTTGTCGGCGTGGTATTCATTGACGTAATCATATAAATTAATCCACTCAACGTACCGGTCAGACAATAACTGTTCGTCGGTGATGTATAGGTGTACTGGTAGGTTGTACCACTACTTGATGATAGCTTCGCAGCCGCCAAATCAGCTGGATAAGTGTCGTCGGCACTCGTTGCTTTATGTGAACCGAGCGTCTTTGATGCTTGGTTAAGGTCTGATTGAACGACAGCGATTTTCGCCTTTTGCTGAACTCCATTAAAAGCAACGACGGTTATTGCTGCCAAGATACCTATAACAACAATAACGATCAGCAGTTCAACGATTGTAAAACCGCTTTGAGGTCTTTGTTTTAAGGCGTACATTATCAATAAGTATAAGCTAAATGACCCCAGTCGTCAAAGCACAGGCCCGAGTATGAACGGTTATTTATGTGCAATAATTTTTGGATGAGGCGCAACCGGAACCAAGATCCACAAAAGCACATATGGTACGACACCAGGTAGTCCGCCGGGTAGCAGCAAGATAACGAATATGATACGAATAATCGTTGGATCGATATTGAAATATTCAGCAATTCCCGCACAGACGCCGGCAATTTTCTTATCTGTTGAAGATCGGTATAACTTTTTCATACTACGTATTGTACACGGCGCGGTTGTGATATAAAAGATACATAGAGGTAGCCATGAAAGACAGCGAACGACCCACTCTCAACACCTTAAGCCCGAACCATCAACCCGGTCATCCGCAAACCGTTGCAATCTTCCAGGCACTTGCTGAAGGTTTTAATGTCCAGGTCACTCAAGAGCATCGTCGTTACTGGCGAAGCATGCTGACAGTAGGCCGAGCGATAGATAGCGTCGTCGACGATCAACAGCCCAGCTCCCTCCAAGTCGAATACGACCTACTTGCGCAAGGCCTCCCCATCGAAGGCATGAGTACTAGTGAGGCCAAAGAGTTCAGCGACATCATTCAATCGATATCACCCGAACGCCGACAAGCAATCCTCGATGGGATGAGCATCAATGACTACGCCGAGCAAATGCGTAATACACGCGGCTATCGTCAATTCTTTACGCTCAGGACTGAAGAAGCAGAGGTTTTTGGGCGCATCATGCAACTCGATAATCCCGACGATGTTCCAAGTATCACCTTTTTCAACGCCTGGCTGCCAAAGTTCGCCCGCGCCGGCTATTTAATTGATTCCTTCGGTGACTTTACGCAAGATTACAAAGATGGTCAGATCGCCCTGCGACCAACGCTTTCACGGCGGCTCAAAATAGCTGGCGTCGCACTAGCAGAAACACGACAGGCCGCCTCGGATCTGCCACCTCGGACAATTGCCTTCCTGGCTATCGCCTCCCTCAGCAAAATGGCCCGCAACGGTCTCAGCAAAATCAAGCAATAGCTTAGGTATCAGCTGCTTCCCAGTTTCACGCGTTACAGTGAGTACATAGCTATCACTAATCGTTTGCCCAGCAAACAAAAGGAGGATACGATGCCATTTATACAGGTAGGAATAGAAAATGATCACCCAATAGAACTATATTACGAAGACCAGGGCGAGGGTCGTCCGGTCGTTTTAATCCACGGCTTCCCGTTTGACGTTGGTGCCTGGGAGCGACAAAAGAAAGTCTTGCTCGACGCTGGGTATCGGACGATCTTATACGATCGCCGTGGTTTCGGTAAGTCCAGTCAGCCGGTTGCTGGCTACGACTACGATACGTTCGCCGCTGACCTTGATGCGCTGCTGAACGAACTCGATATTCAAGATGCTACTTTGGTCGGGCATTCAATGGGCACCGGTGAAGTCACCCGTTATATCGGAAAGTACGGCAGCGAACGCGTCCTTTCCGCCGTCCTGATCTCACCACTGCAGCCGTTCTTATTAAAAACCGATGACAATCCCGAGGGTGTCGACAAGAGCGTTTTCGAAGGCATCAAAGCAGCCATCGCCAAAGATCGCTATGCCTTCTATACCGGCTTCCTACAGGACTTCTTCAATCTTGATGAGAACCTTGGAATATTAGTCAGTCAAGAAGCCGTGACTAATTCTTGGAATATCGCGACACACTCCTCACCGATCGCAACCTACGCCTGCGTTGATCAGTGGATCACCGACTTCAGGGATGACGTCAAAAAGAATGACGTCCCAACACTCGTCATTCACGGGGACAAAGACCGGGTCCTCCCCTATGACGTTACGGCTGGGCGATTATCGTCACTCATCGCCGATGTCAAAGTCGTCACCCTCAAAGGCGCCCCGCACGGTATCCCATGGACCCATGCCGAAGACGTCAACCGCGAACTGCTTGAATTCCTAAAGTAAGAACTGCGCTATAAAAAAGAGACTTCCTCGCGAAGTCTCTTTTGATAATTTTGGCTGGGGTTAGTGGATGTGTTTCAGGAAGAAACTACTATTTACGTCGAATCTTTTTTGAAGGAGATTTCCTTGTTGCAATTCGATATGCAGAAAAGATAGAAACAGTTCCCAGTACAAGTAGCGCTATGAACATAATTACTCCATAGAACTGTGGCTCACCTAAACCACACAGTAAGACAGATTCAAATCCACAAAAAATCTGTATATACATTGGGATAGTAAACGGGAGCGAGAGCGCAGCCATAAAACACACCACGCCAACCGCTACTAACTTATTTTGCATCTTTAGACCATTCACTGCTTTCATCATAACAAAAAGACTCGAAAACCGAGTCTTTAAGCATAATCATCTTGGCTGGGATGGAGGGATTCGAACCCCCGAATGCTGGTACCAGAAACCAGTGCCTTACCACTTGGCGACATCCCAATAATGTACCAATAAATTGTACACTAACTGAGGTGAACGCTCAAGGGGTCTATGGGCTTCGGTGCCTACACTTTCTTGGCGCGCTTGGCAGGATGTGCAAACTGACCGTGGATCTCGAAGAGGAAGTAGCCACCAATCGCCAGGAAGATTGCCCCGAAGATAATACTAATAATGAATCCGATAACACTTAGGCTGAGGATCGCACTGACCACAATCGAAATAGCGCTGATGATCCATGACAAGAACAAGAGTACCCAGCCTTTTTTCTGGCGGTCTTTGAGTGGCATAACAGCGAACGCTAGTGCGGCAACTGCGAGGCCCAGTAGTACGAGGCTTACAATAGCCTTAAAGATTGCGTAGTCAGTATACGTGTTGGTGACGTAGTACAAGTTACTGACGGAATTAAGGAGTGTCAAAAGTGCAAATAGCCCGTTAAGCGCGAACAAGAACCAGATGCCACCAATGATCGCTGCGACCAATACGATCCACCATGCATTGAGTGCCAACCATTTTTGGGCCGTAGCGGGCAGATGGGGTACGTTCTTGACCCAACCGAGAACGATTCTTTCGAGCTTATTGATTAATTCCATGTGCTACTCCTTATTAATTGTTTCATCATACCTTGATTGGACGACGTTTTCCAGGCCACAATCCCCATGCCGACCAGGCGGCCAGGATGCCAAATGTCAGACTCATAAATACGACCCACCAGCTTGGCATAATATCGACAACCGTACCCAGGAAGCCGACACTGACCACGGCGCTGCCTTGTGTGACCAGCCAGATAGTAATCTTAATCCAAATTGCAGCAGCGATCCAGCCCAGCACCATGCTTACCCATCTGAATGCAGGACTCAGTGGCATCCGCAACAAAAACGGCAGCGCGAACACTTCGGCCACAACTAAAAAGGCAGCTAGGAAGTACGCGTAGCTAACCCCACCCGCAAAGCCAAAGGTCTTCACCAGTTCCAAGAATGTATCGAACGTAAATAATTGCGCGATCGCCATGACCGCTAATATGCCTGCGTAAAAAATTGCGATCCGTTTGCTATCACGGGTACGAGCAGCTGGAGCATCGGTTGGCTTCGGTAATATACTCATACCCGCAGTATACCACTGGACAGACATGTCATAATGTTGTTATTTTTATCATTTCGCTTGCGCTTTACTGATTGCTAGGTTACAGTATCAACCAGCGAAAGTTACAAAAACAAACATAGCTCCAAAAAAATTATGTGTGACTACCTCGCTCTACGATGTTCCACCACAACACGAAGAGAATCCGCAACACCAAGCGGTTTTTTCTTTTTTTTAAAGAGTATTACGAAACACGAGTACGATTGAGTTTACCGACAGTTTCGCCGAACTCAATCCGGATGCCACCACGAGGAACCACAGTTTCGTCACCATCGATAGCGTCAGCAGCAATGTCCTCGGCAGCAATATATGACGTACGGACAATTTCTTCGGGCACGAACACAATAATGTCATTATTTCCCAGTACCTGCGCACGGCAGACGACATTTCCCATACGTTTTGCAAAATCAGGTTCGTGAATTGAGCGTGCTTCGTAGGTCGGGTCAAGATCAGACAAAGGCTGTATTTCAACTCTTGCCATCGGATCAAATGGATTGTTACGATCCATCACCGTACCGCCGTCCGCAACTTGTAGACACTCGTCGTTGGTGAGCGTGATAATTACTTGGTCATTGTCTAATCGAAGTTGTGATTCCATGACTACATATCCTTTATTCGGCTTTTAGTGAGTGTTCGGCGCGCCATTTGTTAATCAACGCATGATTGCCGTTGAGCAATACTTCGGGCACTTTCATACCGTTGAATTCGGCTGGTTTGGTATACTGCGGAAACTCAAGTGTTTCACCGTCAGAGAAGCTTTCGATTTCAGCGCTCATTTCACCACCCAGGACACCAGGGATTAATCGAACAATCGAATCGATAATTGTCATGGCAGGTAGTTCCCCGCCAGTCAGGACATAGTCACCAACACTAACCTGCTCGTCAACTAGGCTGACGATACGCTCGTCGTAGCCTTCGTAGCGGCCACAGATAAAGATGTAGCCCTGATCAGCATCAGCCCACTCTTGGGCAAGCGCTTGCTTCCAGCGCTGCCCACGTGGGGTCATAAGGACAACTTTCGCAGTCGGGTCGGCTTCTTTGGCTTTGGCAACAGCCGCGAATAATGGCTCGGCCATCAGTAACATGCCATCACCGCCACCATATGGCGTGTCGTCGACGCGTTGGCGAGGGCCAATCCCAAAGTCGCGCAGGTTCACCATGCTAAACTCAGCAGCACCACCCTTTTGGGCTTTCCACATCATTGAAGAGTTCAGTACCCCTTCGAACATTTCAGGGAATAACGTAATTACTTGTATCTTTTTCATCTGTTACCAGTGTACGACATATTGACCAAATTGTACATATATGCTATAGTTTCCATAGTTTTTTCGAATATACGAACAAACATGCTCTTCTCATCGCAGTCTCTACACAAGGGAGTTTCAATGCTTTATGACCAAAATGAACTTCGGCTCCTGGCAAAGGTACGGGGCAAAGTCTTTATCGCCGGATGGTACACATTGGTGTTTGCCATCGCCACGTCGCTGATGATCATCTGGATGATCAATTCGGATGACCAGTTGGGCAACGTCATGTTGTTCCTAGCTGCCTTCGTCTTCGTCGTCTACATGGCGTCCTATGTCGTGAAGCTCTGCAAATGGATGCACGTCATGGTTAGGTTGCTGCGAAGCTTCCAGCACAACGACCGCATTCTTGTGCAAGAGGCCGAGTACTACGCCAACCACGGCAAGTAACACCAGAGCAAACAACGCCTCCCCCGGGAGCGATGTCCGAGTGAACTACGAGTTCCCGGGCAAAATCCCGGGCAACTCCCTAATATATTAATTTCGATTGATGCCTTAGACAGTTGTCCAATAAAAAAACCACCCATAATTAAATAGATGGATGGTTTCTTATACACATAGGCTCTCAACAAATGTGGTGATTTGTCGCTCGCATGAGCTTAAATTCTCGCAGTTCAAGATGTTCTGAACTTGAAGGTATTATATATCAAGATCGTCGAGTTCGGCAAGCTCTGCACGGGTCTTTTTTGAGTAGTCAGATGCGTTGTCCACAGGCTGATCTGTAGAACTTTCCACAGGTACGGCAGAACGCTCCGCAATTGGCTCATCTGAGGTCGATGCGGCGGCATCATACTGGTGAAGCTGCTCATGGTTTCGGCTATCGTGGCTTTCATCGTGTGATGAAAAGGTCGGGCCTTCTTGGCCGTCATTGTTCACAATTTTCAGGTTGTAGCGGGCATCGTTCTTGGTGCCAAGTGCACGCAGTAATGTGCGCAGGCTTTGGGCAGTGACGCCACGTTTGCCAATCACTCGGCCGAGATCTTCAGGATTAACGGTTAGTGTCAGTAACACGCCCTTCTCGTCAATGATACGGTCAACGACGACATCATCTGGATGTCCGACGACGGATTTTACGATATATTCTATGAATTGCTGGTCGATTGTGGACATATATTCCCCCTTGATGTCTATTGGTCACGCGCAAGTTATCGTATTTTTATTGTAGCACAAGCACTATAGGCGTAGGTGTGTGGTTTCGCGTCTCATTCATATTGCTTATATTTAGTTTTTATGTAATAATATACATATCTATAGACCCGCTATAGTGTGAACGAGAGGAACGTGTGCCTTGAGTAGTCTCAAGCGAGCGATACAAGTACTCGCCCTGGAAAAGCACTGGACACCCGACCAAATCCAGTACGCCGAAGATTACGTCGACGACCTGCTTCGACATGGCTCCCACGCTGCAGTTCCACTGCAACTTACAGCTGGCCATGCTCACGCGGTCAAGAAACTCTTCAAAAAGTCCCAAGGTTAAGTTCACCGTGGACCCTGTCCACACAACTGCCCCGCTGAAATATGCGGGGCTTAACCTATGGCGGCACATTTTAATATAAAAATAACCCCACGCAGTGTGGGGTTATTAAAGATTGGAAGTAATGAACTACTCTGCAGCAGGTTCTTCGGCAGCAACTTCTTCGACAGCTTCAACTTCAGGAGCCGGTTGGTTCTTGCGAAGCTTGTCAGCGTGACGAACAGTTTTTTGCTTGTCGGTACCAGGCATAACAACCCAGTTAGGAAGGACGACACCAGCGTCTTTCATAAGTTTGACGACACGTGGTGTTGGTTGTGCACCATTGTTGAGGTATTTTTGAGCCGCTTCAACCTGAACGGTCGCATCTTTAGTGTGTGGGTTGTAGCTACCTACGTAGGCAACAACACGTCCACTTGATGGGTGACGTTGAGATTCTTGGACAGCTAGTCGGTAGGTTGGGTAACCCTTACGACCGACACGTTGCAAACGAATTGCGAGCATAAAACAGAACTTCCTTTTTCGATTTCGTGAACTAACACTTTAAAATAATTGTAATCTTCATTGATTTTACACTGTTTTCCTCTGTACGTCAATCGGCAGAGGGGTAATTACAAGAGATTACCTACGCAGTGTACTGCGATAAAGCTGCTTTAGCGGCTTCTTGTTGCGCAGCTTGCTTGCTTGGACCAGTTCCCTGGCTAATTAGGCGATCGCCCGAATAGACACCAAGTGTGAAAACCTTGTCGTGGTCAGGGCCAACTTCTTCGAGCACGATGTACTTCGGCGTGACGCCGTCTTTTCGTTGCATAACTTCTTGCAGGTGTGACTTAGGATCGCGCCAGCTGCCATCGGTTAGGATATTCTCAAGTTTTGAGGCGATGTGCTTTTTGATAAAGACTTCGGCGTCAGCGTAGCCACGCTCGAGGTAGATTGCACCGATCAATGCTTCGAAGGCGTTGGCCAGGATCTGGGTGCGAGCGCGTTCCCCACCCTGCTTTTCGCCACGGCTCATACGGATTAACGGTTCATAGCCAAGTTTGATACCAGCAGCCCCGATACTTTCGGTGCGGACTAGCGACGCACGCCAGCTCGTAAGAATGCCTTCTGGTTCGGTGTAGTTATTAAACAAGAAATCAGTCACTACCAGTTCAAGCACTGCATCACCCAGGAACTCTAGGCGCTCATTGTGCTCACTCACACTCTTGCGGTGTTCATTGACGTAGCTACGGTGTGTAAAGGCCGTTACAAGCAGTTCGATGTTCTCGAACTCAAAGCCCAAGAAATCACGAGCAAATGCTTGGTAAGGTTCGGTTTGCATCCCAGACATTATAAATTCTCCTGACGGATCCGCTTCATCGCAAGAAGCATTAGTTTGCCGATATCTTCGTACTCAATGGCATCGAGTGCATCGTGGAACGTAAACCATTTGATGCCGTTCATCCATTCTTCTTTTTGGATGTCGTTAGTATCACCCTTGGCACGTACCAAATAGATCTGTGTCGTCATCAGCACAAGTTTGTCGATACGGCGGTAACGGAAGTGAATTTTGCCTAACCAGCCGAGGACATCAACCTCTTTAAGACCGGCTTCTTCGCCGATCTCACGTTTTGCTGTTTGTTGAGCGGTTTCGCCTTCTTCGATGTGACCTTTTGGAATCGTCCAGCGGTCTTTGGCATCTTGGATCAGCAAAATTTCAACGCCACCTTCGGATCCACGACGGAAGACAATTCCACCAGCCGTTGGCTCGCGAACTATTTCCTGGATTGAAGGTTTTTTGCGTGTAAAGTATTTTTTGAACTTATCAAACTGTGGTGCTGCCATCAGTGGCTCCCTCTACAAGTGTCCGGTAGGCTGTCCCGAGGACGCCGTTGACGAACTTGCTCGAGTTATCAGAACCAAACGCCTTAGCGAGTTCGACTGCTTCGTTGATCGCAACCTTAGGTGGGACGACTTCTGCTTGGTGAAGCAGTTCGTATACACCAATGCGAAGAATATTACGGTCGATTCGGGCAATCTGATCGATTGGCCAGTCCGGCGCGATTGGTTGAATCTTTTCATCCAAGGCGACTTGTTCTTTCAGGACTCCGCGGACCAATGCATCGACAAAGTCGGTGTCATCAATGGCTGTCTGGTAACGCGCTAAATTGCGCCCAAGGACCTCCGCAACGTCAACAGTAGTATCTTCACACTCAGTGCGAAATTCAAACTCGTATAAAGTTTGTAGGGCGACGATGCGACCGAGATGACGATTAGATGCCATAATGCGTTTGTTTCTCTTTTATTGTAATGATGTAAATGTGTGTATAAAAAACAGTCGAGGACTATTTTTTAGCTGCAGGCTTTTTCGCAACAGTTTTCACTGCGGCTACTTTTGGAGTAACAACTTTCGCTGTTGCGCCGACAATCTTTTTACCAGTTTCTTTGCGAGTCGCAGTAGCTTTTACTGGAGACGAACCGTTAACACGGCGTGCAAGGATAAGGCGAAGGTGGCTGCGTCGTAGTCCGGTCTTTCGAGCGCTACTCTGTTTCTTTGGCTGTCCCATGAAATATGATCCTTTTCTTAGGTTGTTAAAATCTTGTCGTTATTATACTATTTTTCACCGTCAGACTCAAGTGGTTATGGTTATAGTCTGAAATGTGGTATCGTATATGCATATGAGCAATGAAACACAAACACACACGAACTCAGAGTATTCAGATGCCGCAGCGGCTTCAAAGCGACTGTTTGGTAAAGAGAATCACGGTGTCTTGAAGGTAGTTGGCGCCAGTGCCGCAGGCGCACTTCTTATTGGAGCAGCGGTCGGATCAAACATCGAACAACAAGCCCGTGAAGACGAGCGTGTCGCATCTATCAGCGAACAATACGCCCAAGACGAAAGCCTTCTCGCTGAAATTCAAGACCAAGCGCTTGCCGATGTCGATCCAGCAAGTATCGTTGGTATTTTTGATATCACCCCTGGCAGCACCGTGAACGGCAAAAGCATCGAAATTCTCGAAACGCTGCCTGGCTACGAATCAGCTGATGAAGCAGCTAAAGATTTCATCGACTTTACAATGCTCGAAAGTGGCAAAGCCCAAGGCTCATACGACCTTGACGATACATTTGTCATTAGCGAAACAGAAGTGAAGGGACAAATCACTTACATAGTTCAAGACGGGACTGGCATTCAACAGAACACCATCCCCTCACCTGAAACTCACTAGCTTTAAAAAGTTTTCTAAATAGTATCTATAAAACGATACTGACGAGCCGGCCTGGAACATAAATGATCTTGGCCGGTTTTTGGTCCCCGACGAATTTGGCAACATTCTCGTGGGCTAGTGCCTCAGCTTTAATAACTTCAGCATCCATGTCTTTGGCGATCGTGATTTCACCACGAAGCTTGCCGTTTACTTGAACTGCGATAGTGATCGCATCCTCTACTGTCAGACTTTCGTCCCAGGTTGGCCAGCTGGCGTTTTGAACCAGCCCTTCACCACCCAGTTGTTGCCATAGTTCGTCCGCAATGTGCGGTGCGAATGGTGCCAGCATTTGAACAAGTGCTGTCAAAGCGTCTTTCCAGGCATCGGTCGAAAAGCCGTCTAGTTTCAACTTGTACAGTTCGTTGACATACTCCATCAAACTCGCAATGGCAGTGTTGAAACTTTGACGACGGATGTCATCAGTCACCTTCTTCACGGTTTTGTTCTGAATGACGCGCAGCGCTTGATCATTCTTGGTCGTATCCGTTTTATCAGCACCTAGGTATTCCTGAGTAACAGTCCAGGCGCGGTTTAAGAAACGGTAGACGCCGGCAACACCCTTGGTGTTCCAACTAGCATCAAGTTCGATTGGCCCCATAAACAGAAGGTATGTTCGTAGCGCGTCAGCACCGTAGCCAGAATCAATCACATCAAGTGGATCAACGACGTTACCCTTGCTCTTGCTCATCTTGGCACCGTCTTCGGCGTTTATGTAGCCGTGATAGATCAGCTTTTTGACTGGCTCTTTAAAACCAACAAGACCCATGTCCTTAAAGACGTGCGTCCAGAATCGAACGTACAACAAGTGTGCAACGGCGTGGTCACCACCGACATAGACGTCAGTTGGTGCCCAGTAGTCAATTAATTCAGGATCCCAGGCTTGCTGACTATTGTGCGGGTCAGCGTAACGCAACAAGTACCAGCTACTGTCAGCGTAGCCATCCATAGTGTCCGTCTCGCGTAGGGCTGGTTTGCCACATTCAGGACAGGTTGTGTTCACCCAGTCAGTCGCCCGTCCCAGGGCAGTTGTACCGTCACCACGTGGTGCGAAATCTTCGATATCAGGTAGAACAACAGGTAGTTGATCTTCGGGTACTGCAACAGCACCGTGCTCGGCACAGTGGATGATCGGGATTGGTGAACCCCAGTAGCGCTGGCGGCTAATCAACCAGTCGCGCATTTTGTATGAGGTTTTCGCTCGTCCGAGGTTTTGTTGCTCTAACCATCCAACGATTTCTTCGCGGGCTTCACTCGATGCCATGCCGTCGAACTGACCGCTATTCACCATCACACCTTCGCCGTGGTAGTTCTTGCCACCAACGAGTAACGAAAAGCTTGTGGCGTGTAGTTCGTCAGTCACTTTCGCGAGTGCTTCTGCTTCACTAATCCATTCAACTGTAAACTTACCTTGTTCGTCAGCCTCAAGCGCAGTATCGTCTTGAGCTTCGTCGATCAGGTCAAATAGCAGAGCGTGCGCTTCAATCCGTCGCGCGACGTTCTTGCTGTGAGCAAAGTAATTGTGGTGCATGCGACCAGTTTGATTGACGAGCGCAACGTTGCGATACCCTGTCTCTTCTAGGATTTCACGTTTGGCGGTATCGATAATATCTTCGTGCTCGTCACGACCGCCACCAACAAATAGGTTGCCGCCATTTTGTGCACCCCAGTTGATCGAAAGGAACTTATTAGTTAGTGGGTTACGAACGATCGCCACGATGCTCTTACGAGCCTCAGGGTTCTCTTGTGGCTTACCTGTTTCTGGTTCTACAACTGCGATAACCGGTAAGTGATATTTTTCAGCGAACGCATAATCACGTTCGTCGTGTGCTGGTACGGCCATGATTGCACCGGTACCGTAGCCACCCAGAACGTAATCAGCGATCCAAATCGGTACTTTATCACCTGTTGCAGGGTTAATGGCATAGGTACCAGTGAACACGCCGGTTTTTTCCTTGGTGTCATTCGAACGTTCGATTTCAGATTTCTTGACGGCAGCTTTAATATACTCAGCCGCTGCCTCTTTGAAGTCGCCCACACCAAGTTGCATTGAAAGTTCATGCTCTGGCGCCAGAACGAGGAAGGTCGCACCGAAGATCGTGTCGGGGCGCGTAGAAAAGACTGTGATATTGCTATCACTGTTTTCAATTTGGAATTCAATTTCCGCACCGACAGACTTGCCGATCCAGTTTGTCTGCGCTGTCTTAATTTTTTGTGGCCAATCTAGGTCTTCGATTTCATCAAGCAATGAATCCGCGTAATCAGTAATCTTAAAAAACCACTGTTTCATTGATTTCTTTTCGACTAAACTGCCGCAGCGCCAACAGTGACCACCTTCAACCTGCTCGTTAGCAAGAACCGTCTTGTCGACAGGACACCACCATTGGAGTGATTCTTTTTGATACGCCAAGCCGCGCTCGAATAATTTCGTAAATACCCACTGCGTCCAGCGGTAATATTCAGGGTCACTCGTGTTAATCTCACGGGACCAATCGATACCGACACCCATACGCTTAAACTGGTTCTTGAAGTTTGCGATATTGGTCGCCGTCGCAATTTTCGGCGAAGTACCTGTTTTGATGGCGTAGTTTTCAGCCGGTAGCCCAAACGTATCCCAGCCAATTGGGTTGAGGACGTTATGACCTAGCTGACGGTGGAAGCGTGCAATCGCATCAACAATCGCCCAACTAAAGGCGTGACCAGTGTGCATCCCGGCACCAGACGGATACGGGAACATACCAGAGACGTACATTTTGACTTTTGATGGGTCAGTCGTGACTTCGTTGGCTTTTTGGTCCTCCCAGACCTGTTGCCATTTTGGCTCGATCTCCGAGGGGTTGTAGCGATTCATAATGCCTTTAGTATAGCAAACAGATTAGAACTTTGAAAAGAAGGCTTGCTTGGTCTGCAACCATTCAGGTGATTGTCGCACCAATCGCGACTCATCATCAGTCGAATGCAAGACGATCTTGACCGCTTCTTCGAGGTAGATATCGGTCTGGGAACCCTTAAATAGGAGCGCTGAGCCCGTTTCAAGTACTTTGTGCGCATAAGCACCAGCCTCGAGGGCGGTTTTGAAGCTGACAACGTGGCAACCATTTGAGCGGGCTGCAGGGGCCAGGTATGTTTCCGCCTGCTCACCGACCGTAATCACATGCGACAGCATACTCGGGTCGCATAGCTTCCCAATCGCCGTATGTTCGGCTGGTGAGGTTGCACCCAGTTCGTTCATACTGCCTAGCACTACAATCCGCTGCGGTACCGATAGTGAATACAGCGATTGAATCGCGGCGACAGCTGCCAGCGGACTGGAATTATACGTATCATCAATAATGATCGAGTCTTGGACGCCACGTAGAATACTCATTCGTCCGGGGACGGGCTGAATGTTATTTAATCCGTTGCGTAACTCATCTGGCGTCATGCCAAGCTTTAGTCCAACTGCACCTGCAGCAACGGCGGCGCGCAGCGTGTGTTCGCCGGCAACTTTTATTTGGACCTTTACCGCCACACTTAATTCACCCTGTGCAGTAAACAAGCCCGAGTAGCCGTCCTGTAGCGTGTAATCATTTTGAATAAAGTGAAATTCAGCCGCTTCGGTCGTACCATAGGTATTAATTCGTGGATTCGTTAATTTACTGGCGTAGCTACCATCGATATTGTCGCGGTTAATTAATACCGACTGGCTAAAGTTTGCTGCCGATAGTTCTTCACTAGCCACAGCATCCAGTGTCCCAAAGAACTCCATATGTTCAGCCGATACCGCCGTCACAACAGCCAGATACGGCCGCGCATAGGTACCAAAGTGTGGAATTTGCCCAATCCGGTCGCTACCAACTTCTTGAACAATGACGTCAACATCTGATGGATCGCGAATACGTTGACGCGCAGCCTTAAAGATAGCCAGCCAGGTCCCGAAGTGTTTGATTTGGTCACTACTTGGGTAGTCGATACCTAAAAGTGCGAGCGGGCCGCTAATCTCTGCATTATGATTGCCCTCGTGCAGCCGAACTCGGAAACGCTGCGACAGAACCGTACCAATCGCCAGTTTCGTCGTTGTCTTGCCAACAGACCCCACCACGGCGATCAATTTAATGTCGGGATGACGACGCAAATACTTAGCGGCGTACTTCTCTAATTTCTTTTGGATATAAGCCTTAAACATTACCTTCATTATGCCATAAAGTTTTCAGGAAATTACTTCAACAAAAATACGCCTCCGTGAAAGAGACGTACATTTGGCTGCTGCGCGCCCACCCGGGGCGCAATTTTTTGTTGTGACATGTTTGTTTTGCCGCGACTAGGACTTTGCCCCAATGCGCATCAGCATAGTGACATTATTGCTTGTTTTAACCATAAGCGCAAGTCTTATTTATAAGTTAACTTTAAGGGGTATCACTAGTATTTTACGTACGGATATGCTTAAATAAGAAGCGTTCAGAAGCACAACGCGTACCAAAGTGGACGGCGAGCGCTTATTCTTCCAAGGATAAACTCTCTTCTTCACCGAAATACTGTCGTCATGGTCGATCTGACAACAAGTAATTAGAAGAAGAAAAGAAGATATCCAACTATGGCATCACAAAATCTATTTATCGGTAGCCTTGCTTACGCAACTAACGATGACAGTCTAAAAGCTTTCTTTGAAGAAATTGGCGAAGTGTCTAGTGCACGTGTAGTCATGGACCGCGAAAGTGGTCGTTCAAAGGGTTTCGGTTTCGTCGAATTTACAGACGAAGCTAACAACCAAAAAGCTGTTGATCAACTAAACGGTAAGGAACTAGACGGACGTCCAATTAACGTTAGCCTAGCCCGACCTAAAGAAGATCGCCCACGCACAAACGATGGTGGATCATTCCGCCAACGTAGCTGGTAATTTACTAGCTAAAAATAGCCCCTCTCACGAGGGGTTATTTTTTTGGCTTTTTTATTGCTTACTAACGAAAGAAGGGTGAGACGAGCCAGTCTTGATTCAATGCCAAGAACTCATTTATCAATCCAAAGCTATTTAATAGCCAAGCCGTTGCCAGGATTAATACTCCCGTTAAAACCAACGTAAGCAATCGCATACTGACATGCTGTCGCTTGAGCCACACTACCCAACCCTCATACTTCCGGCGTAGCCATGCGAGTGCATGCGTCGCGAATTCAAATTCCGTCGACAGCACCGCAAAGCCCGCAAATACAATCAGCCAACCTGGTCCGGGATATGGGATCAGCACTAACCCAACCAAAATAATCACCCCACCCATAAGCGCGATGACAACACGTTTACTGTGCCGAATCACTTTATCCATATGTCTATCGTAACAAGAAAGCCTTAAGGGACACAAAGTCACGAATCTTCATGTACGATTCGATGTCATCCTCGGGTGTTAGTTCGGCCCGGGTCAATCCCCCATACCCCTCTGGCTCAAAGACGCCGTCCCAGCCATAGCCGCCACCACCGCGTGGGTTGGTCGCAATCGTGCCATCGAGGCGTCCTGCGAACGTGCGCAGTTCATTGCCATCATAATACGCGTAGATTGCGCTAGCGTAGGCCGATCGGTCTGAGAAGCCATCTAACATGCGGCACATGATGTTCTGTCCATCCTTCGCCGTCACAAAGAACTTCACAAATGGACCAGGCAGTCCATCAAGGGCATTAAAGAATAAGGACGTATCTTCGACTAGTACGGGGCGCTGCAATAATTCGTAAGCTTGTTTCACTTTATGCTCGATTACTTCATACGGATCAAGCGACTGGATCTCGTCGAGGTCGAGTTTGTGATGCTCCAGTTCAATCCCAAGTGTCTTGGCTAAATACGCAACTTTATTTTGGTTACCCGTAATATAGATCGGTAACTTACTCACTGATTTTCTCGAATCGTCGCACCTTCGTACCATCAACATCGACGAACTCTAGAAATACTTCATACGGACGCACCCAAAATGGCACGTTCGATTCATACAACGGTACATATACCACGACAGGTTTGGTCGTTTCTGAATCAAGCCCAACACCAATCACTTCGTAGCGTTTGCCTTTGAAATGTTCGTAGATGCCGGCTTCAATCAGCGGAACCGCAAACTCTTCGCTGTTGCTCATACTTGTTCCTCGTATTTTTCAGGACTTTTACGGAAGTACTCGATCCATTCGCTGTCATCGTCCAGATCAACGCTATGAATGTAGGCCCGCTTTTCAAAGATACCGTTCTTGGCAGCTTTTTTTTGCTGTGCTGTGGCGACATCATCCTTCGTGTAACCATATGCCTCAACCAGACTATCAATCACCGCTTGAACATCAGCGATTTCCGACAGCACTTCATTGTCACCCGTTTCAATGACCGGAATCTCATCGGTCTCTTCATGGATCTTAGTAACTAATTCTTTTTTAAATTCGAGTGGGTCGAGAATACGATAATCCGTCCGCACCTTTGGATCGTCCAGACAGCGCTGTAACACTTGGTCACGAACGAGTTTTTTGAAAAAGAATGTGGGCATGATTATGTCTCCAATAAGTTTAGAAAAGCTGCTTCATCAAGGATCTTGGTGCCGTACTTTTCAGCTTTCGCTAATTTGCTAGCTCCAACTTTACCACCGGCTACGAGGTAATTCGTATCTTTGCCCACGGCTGACTGAAACGTACCACCCAGGCCGCGGATTTTTTCGGCCGCTTCATCGCGTGACATCGAATCAAGTGATCCGGTGACGGCAAAGTTTTGCCCAACAAATTTACCGGTTTTCTTTTCAAAGGTTGGCACAACGTTCAGCTGATTGAATTTAGTAATCAACGCTTCGTTATCAGGATCCGCAAACCAAGCAGCCACACTTTCAGCCACAATTTCGCCAACGCCGTTAATGTCTTTGAGCTGATCGATAGTTGCCGCTTGCAGTTTTTCAAGTGAGCCAAAAGCGTTCACTAAGTCAATCGCCGTTTGTGTTCCCACATGACGAATACCTAGTCCATAAACGAATCGTTCGAGGAGCGGTGTTCGCTTATCGGCAATTGCATCAACTAACTTGCCAGCCGAGATGTCAGCAAAGCGGTCAAGTTCAAGTAGTTGCTGTTTCGTAATTGTATAGATGTCAGCTAGGTCTTTAACGAGTCCTGAATTCACTAACGCCACCACGTTCTTTTCGCCTAACGTGTCGATATCAAGTGCACCCTTTGAGGCGAAGTGTTCGACAGCTTTTGTTAACAGCAATGAACCAGTCGCACCTTCGACGCGGTAGACGACTTCGCCTTCAGGACGCGTAAACGATAGTTCTGGGTATTGGTGCTTTAGGGCAGCTAGGAAATCAAATGGTACTGAATTTTTTGGACGAAGTTCAGTCACAATACTCTCGAGCTTAGGAATAATGTCACCAGCCTTAAATATAATCGCGGTATCGCCGATACGAATATCCAAGCGGGCAATTTCGTCGGCGTTGTGCAGACTAGCATGTTGAACGGTTGTTCCGGCCACAACCACAGGATCAAACACAGCTACCGGAGTCGCTGCGCCCGTTCGTCCAATGCTAATGACGATATCCTTCACAATAGTCGTGGCCTGTTCGGCTGCATACTTAAAAGCGACGGCTGCTCGAGGTTGTTTGCCAACGATACCCATCTTTGCAAATTGCGCCCGGTCATTTACTTTGACGACGAGGCCGTCGGTATTGAATGGCAGTGCGAGACGGCGGTCACTCCAGCTGTCGATAAACTGCATCACACCATCGAGTGTGACGAATGTACTCGCCTCTTTGTTACGGCTAATCCCAAGGGCCGATAATGTCTCGTAGGCAAACATATTTGTCGGTACGTCAGTTGGGTCGTCGCGCAAAATGTCATAGGCACGGAATGATAACGGTCGCGCGGCTACAAGTTTTGGGTCGAGCTGACGAATCGTACCAGCCGCCAGGTTGCGAGGGTTCGCAAATTCAGGCTCACCCGTTGCGCGGCGCTTATCATTAAGGGCGTTAAAATCCTTTTTGAGCATTACGATCTCACCACGGATTTCAGTCCGCCCGGTTAGAAACTTTTCATATCCTTCGGCGTCACGTAGACGTAGTGGAATATTTTTAATAGTGCGCACATTCGACGTCACGTCTTCGCCAACAAAACTATCACCACGCGTAACGGCTTGGACTAATAGTCCATCCTGATAAATCAGTGCGCAGGCCAGTCCATCCATTTTAATATCAGCAAAGAATTCGTGTGTTGTACCTGGCAAAAGTTTGTCCATTCGGACCACCCAAGCTTCAACTTCCGAACGGTCAAAGACATCATTCAGACTGAGCATCCGCGAGCTATGGGTAACTTTTTTAAAGCCACCAAGCAGTTCGTTACCGACACGCTGCGTCGGGCTATCGGATACAACCAGTTCAGGATGCTCGGCTTCAATCGATTTGAGCTCCGAGAAAAGGCTATCGTAGACAGCGTCACTGACTGCAGGCGCATCAAGGACGTGGTATTCGTAGCTATACTTCGAAATTAAATCACGAAGCTCTTTGGCGCGGACATCAGGCTGGTTTTGCGTCATCATCAACTACCCTTCTATATAATAAGTATACATAACTCGCACCCCATACTACTGATGCAACACCCAGCAATAGCAAGGCAACGGGAATGATTGGCACCCAGTCGATTTGAGTCCAGAAATGCTTGATACCCGAGTCAATCAGGATGAGCGGGATCAATACCACCACCCAGGCAACGCCGACACACAGCACCATCCATAGTAGTCGTAACAGGATCCGAAGTCGGCGACCCACCACCATATCACCGGCAGCTTTGATAGCCTTCATAGGATACATACCAGGTAACGTCACGATAATCATGGCAAAGAACGTGCTCGTGATCCAGTACAGTGACAGCACCGTCAGTAGCGCCGCTGCAAACCAAAACAACATCGCCTCAACCCCACCAGCCAGCAGTCCACTCGCCGTCGCAGCTGAATACCCGATCACCGCCAATCCAAGCGGTAGTAACTGCACGATCATTAAAAGCCCTACGAGAAATGTAGAGACAATTGGAGCGCCGGCACTGTACATGCCATCGCGGAGGCGTACTTTGTGACCAGCTAGCATATTGCGCAGCAGCCAGACTGTCACCAGCCAGACCATCAGTCCGATAATAACGGTATAGATCTGCTGCGAATCACTCGGTGCTTCGGTCAGTCCCGAACCGGCGATTGATACAAACAATAACCCAGCCTTGCCGAGTTCAGCAAAATTTCCCTCAAACACCTCCGAACCCGTGTCCTGGAGGGTTGAAGTAAGTGTTGCGTAATTATCCTGCGAGCCGATACCGATCAGCACTGTCGTCAGGACAGCATAGATCGCAATCAAAATAATGAAAGTCTTTCGGTGCGACCAAAGCATCTTATTGACGATGCCAGTAAAACCCAAGAATCCTGGCAGTTGTAGCGAACGATGATAGTCTCGGCGCCTCGTCAGCTGAAAACTACGGTGTGGCCGTCGGGCCATAAAACCTTGGACGTGTGTTTTTAGTGAGACAAACGGACGCTTCAGTTTCGCGGTAAGCTTAGAACTGCGCGGCATTTGCACGAAGCCTTTTGATACGTTCAGACAGAGGCGGGTGGGTAGCGAACAGCTTCGAGAAGAAGCCTGGTTTCAAGGGATCGTTAAGGAACATGTGTGCAGCCGAGGTATTTTGGCGCCGCATAGGCTTGCCATAAGCCTGGAGCTTGCCAAGTGCCATTGCCAGACCTTCTGAGTCACGAGTTGTGAGTGCACCGGTTGCATCAGCTAAGTACTCGCGTTGACGACTAATCGCCAGTTGCACGATTGTCGCGATGATCGGTGCCAAAACAACCACAACTATACCAAGCACTAGAACAATTGGGTGCACATTACTCTCACGGCGATCTCCACCGAAAAAGAACATGCGGATCACGATGTCGGCCAGGATGCCGATTGCACTGACCAGTCCGAAGGCGATCATCGAAACACGAATGTCATAGTTCTGGACGTGACCCATTTCGTGCGCCATAACGGCTTCCAGTTCGCGGTCTTCCATAACATCAAGCAGTCCGGTCGTTGCAGCCACAACGGCGTGCTTTGGGTCGCGGCCAGTCGCAAACGCATTTGGCGCTGAATCTTCGATGAGATAAATCTTCGGCGTCGGAATACCTAATGTAATCGCTAAGTTCTCGACGATACGGAATAGTCGCGGATTATCTCGCTTCTGAATCTCTTTCGCGCCAGTCATTGCGAGGGCCAATTTACTAGAAATAAAGTATTGAATAAACGCATAGACAGCAGCGGAGCCGATAACCCAGTACAGAATATTCGTGTCACCAAAATAGAGGCTGACTATCCAGCCAATTGCACTAATCAGGCCAACGAAAACGGCCATAATCAGAAGAGTATTTCGTTTATTTGCAGCGATTGCTTTGTACATATCTACCCCTTATTATAACAGATTAGAGCTTCATTTCTTTGTGTGCTTTGAGCAGAATATCATACAATGCTTTGTAATTGCTGATGCTCATATTCGCCTTCGTAAAGATATAGACGACATTATCGACAACTTCGATATTCACTTCAAATGGTAGATCGTGCAGGTGTGCCATAAAGGCCGGGTTGAGCAACTCAAAACTCGTTACCTTTTCGAGGTCACTGGCGTAGACGTCATATAGTTTATTAAAGTCACCCCATTCCATTTGCACTTTCGTCAGGCCTTTGACCGGCCAGTTGATTAGCCCCGAGCGTCGTTTAACTAGGATGCGGCCGTACGTCTTGGGAACATTGGTTTGCATCACGAGGTACTGATCACCTACGGCGCCGGCAAAGTGAACAGGTTCGTAAGTATACAGCTGTGTCAGAATATTATTCGTATAGCCGATAATGTGGTTATTAATATCAGACGTCCCGAACCTACCATTACTAAATAAGTAACCGTCAACAGGCAGTAATAACCAGCCCCAGTCTGGTGAATAATATTGGTTGTTGTGCTTTGCGAAACTTCTAATTTCACGATTCGTTTTTAGCGCATCAACGGTCGACTGCTCAATACTAAGCAGAATCCAGTCATTGCCTCGTCGAATGAAATTCCAGTATTCGGTAAATACATTCTTGTCCTCGAATAACAGTGTATTCGTGCGGGTATCAATCAGCTGGTCTTTGGCTGATGCAGTAATCCCAATAATAAACATGTCATTGTCGTTGTTATCTGAATCTTCAGCATCAACAATGACGGTCTTGTCTATTTTGACATCAGTCATTCTGTTGACGCGGTGTGCGCCATTGAGCGCGTGTAACATGAGCGTAATATGTCGGTGATAGTCTGGAGCCAAGTAACGCCCCATTGACTCGGTGTCAAAGTTGGACCAGTCCTGTTGGAACTTTAGGAATATACCCTCGGCATATTTCTGCAACTTCTTTTCATTCCAGTTATAATCTTTTTTCTCAGCTGCGCGCAGTGCACTAGCGACCTGCTTGCTCTGCTTCAACTTTGTGAACCAGTTATACAGTCCACTCCCCATACCCAATAACGCGCCAAATGCGATTGGCAGGAATACGTAGAATGCCAAGACAAACTGCCCGCTCATTCCGGCTGCAATCAGCAGTGCGAGAGCAATAAGACCCGCTACTACCCATCCAATGACTTGCAAGACCGTCCAGGCAAACTTGTAATACCCGGCACGCAATACTTTGCCTAGTCCATACATCGGCAGATAGCCGACCATGGCGATAACGGCCAGAATACCGCCCCCACCGCCGCCACCAGAACCTCCTCCTGAACCACCACCGCCCGCTCGAGCGAAGTCCTCTAAGATAAAGGAGAAATGATCAAGGAGAAGGAAGCCCACCATCTATACGTTTCGATCTGTAAATGGGTCTTAGAATTTAACTTCAGTAGGCTTGTTGGCTGCTTCACGTTCAGATTCTTCGACGTCGAAGAAGTCTTTGTTCTCAAACTTGAACATTGACGCGACAACGTTAGCTGGGAAAGTTTGGATCTTGGTGTTAAGATCACGAACACCACCGTTATAGAAGCGGCGAGATGCTTGAATCTTGTCTTCTGTGTCAACAAGTTCTTGTTGTAACTCAACGAAGTTTTGGCTCGCCTTTAGGTCAGGGTACGCTTCAGCAACAGCGAAGAGGCTTTTTAGGGTATCTTCGAATTGGTTTTCAGCTGCGGCTGTTTCTTGAACACCCTTAGCGTTCAATACGTTGGCACGCGCTTCGGTTACAGCGGTAAAGACACCACTTTCATGCTTGGCATAGCCCTTTACGGTTTCAACCAGGTTTGGGATTAGATCCAAACGACGCTTAAGTTGTACATTGATGTCGCTCCACGCTTCATCAACACGGACACGGAGTGTGACCAGGCTGTTGTAAGTTGCCCATAAGAAAATACCGATTACGACGACGACTGCAAGAATAATCCAGATTGCTAACATTGTTATTTTCCCTCTTTTAATTACTGTCTCTAGTATAACAAAAACTCGGTCAAAAACCGAGTTTGTAACACTTTGGTGCGCAGAGCGGGACTTGAACCCGCACGGCCTTGCGGCCAAGAGATTTTAAGTCTCTCATGTCTACCGATTCCATCATCCGCGCACGAATAGTATAAGTACTTCGACACCCTCTACCGAGGGATCACTTGGAGGCACGTACGGGAGTCGCACCCGTCTACGCGGTTTTGCAGACCGCTGCGTAACTGCTCCGCCAACGCGCCATCTCGACATATTATAGCAGAAGGGTGGCGATAAAAACCCGGCTGCTATAGATTGCCGTCTTTATTCGAGAACTGGTAACTCGAGCGAGCCCGGATCAACGTGCTTTAGACGCCAGTCGATCATCTTGATGCGGTGTGCTGGATCTGGTGCCCATGTCTTATCACCTAGTTTATCCAACAACCCATCTTCACTATTACGAACGGACTGCAGGACCGGAAGCAGATCGCCAGCAAATTCGCCGACGTTTTGTAACTTCCGCTCCGCTTCGATACGATTTGCTTCAATCAGTGCTTGCAAATCTCTGGCAGTATCAATGTAGTCCTCAAGGACTCGACGAGCCATCTTTTCAACCTGTTGCTCACGGGCAAGAGTTCGCAAAAAGAATTCGTCATTCAAGTAGGCCTCTGCACCGTTTGCTCGTAGCGCTTGCAAAAACCCGATATATATCCCGTACGCCTCTTCGGTTTCGCCAAAGTTCGTTTTGATCCATGGGATAATTTCATTGCCAACAATCACTTCGTGTACTGTTTCTACCTCAGTACCTTGAATCGTGTACTGCTGTCCAATTTTAACCTCGTGTGTGTAGAATGGCACAATCGCTTCACTACGTTCTAGTGGGATAGAACGCTCGACGATTACGGTACTGCGGTTATAGCCATTATGTGCGCTCAGGCTGTACGACACACCCTGACCGCTCAAGCCTGGACCGCCGGCAGCATAGCCGAGCTTGCCACTTACCGCGCCGTCCGAAGCAAGCACTCCAATTGTTGCATCAATCTTTTTGATTGCATCGGTTGATACTGTTTGCACAAATGCGACCGGCTCGCCCTCATGTCCCTTAACGTGCTCAAGTGTGCTTTCAATAGTTGCAAGCAGCTGCATATTTAGGCCACCCTCTTCGTCAATTCCGTCGTCACAGGCTGCGGTCAGATCATATGCTTCATTACCTTCACCAAATGTCGTGCGACGAGAAAGAAAGTTTAGGTACAGCGGACCGTCCCGAAGGCGCTCGTCGAGTTGCGACATGTCAAAAACGACTGGCGTAGGTTGTTCCGATCCTTTTGGTACTAGTTCCATATATCCCCTGTCTTATTTCATTATTCTAATTCCAAATCATAACCCGTACAAGCATGAGCACCACTTCGATTGTCATCTCTGATTTTTAGGCATAAAATGAGGGGGTGAAAAAGTTCTACAATGTCCTGGCTAATACCCTTATCGCTAACGTTACGACAAGCTTTCTGTGGTTTGCACTGACTTTTTGGGTGTATTTAGAAACCCGCTCAGTCCTGGCGACGGCAATTATTGGCGGTTCATACATGCTGATGGTTGCTATATTCAGTCTGTTCTTTGGTACGATCGTTGACCACAACAAAAAGAAGAAAGTGATGCTCATTTCCAGTAGCATAACTTTTGTCGCTTACGCCATTGCCGGTATTCTGTATTTCTTGTTCCCTAAAGGTGACCTGGTCGACTGGAGCTCACTTATATTCTGGTTCTTCGGTGGTATCATCCTAATCGGTGGTGTCGTCGAGAATATGCGAAATATCGCACTCTCGACAACGGTTACCCTACTCGTTCCCAAAGATGATCATGCCAAAGCCAATGGCTTGGTTGGGGCAGTCCAGGGTGTCGCCTTTTTGGTCACATCTGTATTTAGTGGACTATCTATCGGATTCCTCGGCATGGGCTGGACGCTGGTTATTGCCATCGTCATGACCGGTGTGGCACTTATACACCTGCTGTTCTTTGTTGATATCCCCGAAGACGAGATCCTCCATGATCCGGCACTAACCTCTAATAAGATCGATATCAAAGGTAGCATAGCTGCTATCCGCGTCGTGCCAGGACTGGTCGCGCTGATTATCTTTACGACGTTTAATAACTTGGTTGGTGGCGTCTTTATGGCCCTCATGGACCCGTATGGTTTGACGCTTTTCTCGGTACAGATTTGGGGTATCGTCCTTGGTATTACTAGTACCGGATTTATTATCGGTGGATTAATTATCGCCAAGAAAGGCCTCGGCAAGAATCCACTAAGAACGCTCCTGCTCGTTAACGTCGCTATTGGAATCCTTGGGATGCTATTTACGATTCGTGAGTTCTGGCTACTGTACGCCGTTGGTATCTTCGTCTTTATGACACTCATCCCCGCCGCCGAAGCAGCCGAACAAACCATTATCCAACGCGTCGTCCCGTTCAAACGTCAGGGTCGCGTCTTTGGGTTCGCCCAGAGCATCGAATCAGCTGCCGCGCCTATCACCGCCTTTTTGATCGGACCAATTGCCCAGTTCTGGTTAATTCCATTCATGAATAGTCCCGAGGGCAAGGCCGAGCTTGGCTGGCTACTTGGTGCCGGCGATGCACGTGGGATCGCACTAATATTCTTTATCGCTGGCTTTATCGGTATTGTCGTCGCCCTAGTGGCATTCAAGACTAAATCGTATGCACTCCTCAGCAAATTCTACCAAAAGGCGTAATTATTCGGTTGTTGTTTCAATCGCCTGATCGTCGAGTTTGAAAGCATTTACTTTCCAGGTATCACCATCTTTTTTCAAGATAACACGCATATAGACGTCTTTGTTCTGGGCATTAACGGAGTACGTTACGGCCGCCGAGCTGGTGCCGTTTTCGGTTTTGATTGATTGTCCAGTCACTTTTTCTTCACCCTTGATCTGGGCTTTAGTTGATTCAACTAGTGTAGCGATCCGTTCTGCCGATGCAGCTTTTTGGAAGTTATCGGTTGTTAGCGCGTAGGCCGCCACCGAATCACCACCCTGGATGGCGTCAACAAATGAATTACTGACTTTTAGCGGTGCGGCGGTTGCCTGTGTGATGACGTAGAAAAGCACCGCAACTAGGACACCGCCAAGCAGGATCAATGTACCAATGATACCGAGAATAATTTTGAGTGCTTTTGGCGCTTTCTTTTTAGCGACTGGTTCATTTGGGGTTTGTGGAGCAGACGGTACATACGGGGCTGGCGCGATAGGCTCCGGGTAAATCGACTGGGGCGTTACGGGTGGCGTGTTGTCATCATTTTGCATGGAAGGATCTCGTTTAAGCTAATGTCCCCAGCATAGATCATCGCAGTGTATTTGTTAAGTTTTAACTATAAGCGCAATAACACAAAGTTTTGTATATGTAAATATAATTGTATAATAGTAACAGGTGGAACCCAATCAAGACGCTTAACAAAGGAGTTACTATGTTAACAATCAAGAAAAAGTTTCCTATTACTAAACCATATATGTATGGATTGTCAGCCTTCGTCGTCGGCTATGGAGCCGTTATGTACGGCCTGATCACGTTACCGCAACGTGTTAACTACGACAGCCTGGCAACACTCGGCATTAATATCGGTGCCGTCAAAGACGTCAAGGTAGAAAAAGCAGCAGACGCGAATACCGGTACAGCAGCCGATCAGTCGACTAATGCTGGTATTGATGTTGCTGACCAACCGTCAACTGCAACACTCGCACCAGCAACTGTTTCAGCACCAGCTGAGACCACACCGGTCACTACGACGCCAGTAACTGAGGAACCGACAGTCCCCGTGATTACACCGGAAGAGCCAGCCGATCCAATTCCGCCAGTGACACTTCCTGAAACACCTATTTCAGATCTACTAGATGACACCACAGATTTAGTTGATTCGATCTTGCCCCTATAATTAGACTAGGCAGCGCAGTAGCTGCTTATCGATTGTGATCTTTGTCTCGGACTGGGCATCCAGCGAGATAATTTCACCATCCAGTTGAACGAGCGTCTTCTTGGTGGTCGTAAAATCAAAACGCTTCGCCTTCGTGTCTTCTTTGACGCCAGTAATCGATGCCTGCAACAGGACTGCAATCAATCGAAGTTTGTTGCGACGACGGAAAATCGTTACTTCAAATTCACCGTCAGAAATACGTGATGGTTGCGAGATTTTTAGGACCTTCGACATTTTATCGATATTGCTAAAGATGAGGCTGTCGTAGTGATGCGCCTCGCCGTCGATGACAAGCTTGACGGCACCGGATGACAACAACGCCTTCGCAACAATACCGATTTGATTAAAGACATTCAGCTTTGTTTTGTTCAGTTCTTTCGCAACGTGTGGCGTGACACCAAGCCCTATGTACGAGTGAGCGTACCGAGCAAGTTTCTTGCCTTCACTTTTACCTTGGATTCGCAGGACATCGATTTGCTTTTCTTCGCCGTCGACAATCATGTCGATAATACTTTTATCGTGCACGTTGTGATAATGATCGTTGGCGTTACCGGCCGGCAGTAGACCAATGGTAGGATGAGTACCCTCTTTTTGGGCTTTCAGCGCGCCATTAACAACTTCGTTGTAGCCGCCGTCACCACTCGCCGAGATGATGAGTGGATTCTTTTGGTTTGTGGCGATTTCATAGGCCAGTTCTTCACCGTGCCCCGCATGGTCAGTGGCAATCAATTCGATTGATTGCTCTGGAAGTTTCTTTAATAATGCTTTTTTAAAGTTACGAGCAAGTTCATGGCTCGAGCCGGTACTGTTGGGATTATAAATAACTGATATCTTGGTGTAACTCATCTTTCAAGTATACTAAACAACATGTTAGAAAATATACTTTTTGCTATTTGGTTCCTGCTCCCAGCTGGATTTGCAAACGCTAGTCCAATTTTTATTGCAGCTGTACCATTCTTAAAGAAATACAATACGCCGATCGATGGCGGCAAGAAGTTTCGTGGTCACGACCTACTCGGACCACACAAAACCTGGCGCGGTATCATCACCGGTATCATTGTTGCGACCCTAACGCTCTGGGTACAGCAAATGATTGTGGTCGATGCCAGTTGGGCGCATTTTGTGACCGGACCAGTTAACTACGCTGCACTGCCCGTCCTCATTCTTGGACCACTATTTGCAATTGGCGCGCTAGGTGGTGACGCAGTCGAGAGCTTTTTCAAGCGCCGTATTGGTATAAAGTCTGGCAAATCATGGATCGGCTTTGACCAACTCGATTACGTCGTTGGCGCTATTATTATTACCTTGCCATTTGTTATTCTGCAGCCGATTCAGTACGTCATGATTATTATCGTCTGGTTCCTGTTACACCTCACGACCAGCTTCGCCGGCTGGATGGTTGGATTAAAGAAAGAACCTATTTAATCGAGTTACGATCAGTCGCGACCGGTAGCGTATTGCCACATTGCGTAAAACCCAAGCGCGACTGAAACAAATACGATCACATACACCGTACCTGCAAGTACCGAGGGCCATAGCTGTCCGGTTGCCTGAACAATCAATAAGCCCGCCAATCCTACCCAGGCAGAAGCCATACTTAGCTTGCCGATTCGTGTCGGGTGAATCTCGGCACCTTTTTGCTTTTTATAGAGCGTGATGAACGGAATCACAATTTGTGGAATCAAAAGTAGGACCATTATCCACCAGTGCGTGACGCTAGCGATAAAGAAGACCGCGATCGTCAGGAAGGTTCCAAGCTTGTCTGCGGCAGCGTCAAAGATTTCACCAGTCGGGCTTTTGGTACCGGTCAGTTCAGCCAGCCAGCCATCGACGATATCAAGCAACCGTCCAACGACAACCGCGACAAGGCCAATCCAATAGTGCTGCTGCAGAATCGCCAGCAATCCATAGACAACAAGCGCCAGGCCGATAATCGTAATGACATTCGGTGGCGTCACAATAGCGTACGTTGCAGCCGCGCCTTTTTGAAAGACGTTGCGGTTAGCTGGTTTTACGTGTTCCCAGTCAGGTTTACCAGATGTGCGGTGAAGTTTCATTCCCACAGTATACAACTGGCGAGTATTCACATCTAGTGCTTGGTAGTGTCGCCGTCATCCATATCAGAGTTTTCGATATCTTCACGACGGTCATCAGGGTCACCATCTTTGGTTTCACCGGGATCGCGAGTGTCGTCGTTTTTTAGCCCATCTTCGAACGCGTACTGATCAAGTTCCTTTTTGAACTCTTTCGGATCAACACCCAATTCTTTGGTCGGATCATCAGAACCTTCGTCCATAATCGGATCAGCGATGGTACTGCTAGTATCAAGGTCATCCTGGTAGTTCTGTAAAGTCAGATCATCATCAGGTACATTTTGTGGGTCGGGATTTACGGAATCCATATATCGCCTCCTTCAATTAATTACCTCCTCATTATACGCTCATTTCTGACTCAGTGTTACGTGGCGATAGGAAAAATCAATTCTATTAATGTTCTCTCGGGGCTGCTATATTCAATTTATGAAATTACTGCAGCCGACACTTCCCGCTTCACTCGAACCACTCGGTGACATCGCCGATTTTCTCAGTGACGACGATACAATCACCGAAGTCTCGGTCGACAGCGAATCCTTTTCTGGGCTAAAAATGAAACAACTCAACATCAACGAATCATTGATTACGAAGTCTGACTTTTCACATATTGCGATCGAGCATTTCGATGTACTCGATGCCGAATTCAAGGGCTGCAACTTTACCGCCAGCAAGTTCCCAAACTCTAGTTGGCACGTCGCCATGATCGACGGTGCCCGCTGTAGCGGGATGATGATGTCGAATAGCGTATTTAAGAATGTGACATTCAAGAATTCTAAGTTGGAACTCGTTAATTTCCGCTTTTCAAGGATGGAGAATATTATTTTTGAAGGCTGTGCAATTGATGACGCGGACTTCTATAACGCAACCCTCAAGAATGTTGAGTTTATTAATTGCACGATCAACAGCGTCACCTTCGCCAGTGCGCGCCTCAGTAATGTTGATATCTCGAAATCGCACATCGAAGGCATTAAGGGCGTGAATAGTTTGAAGGGTGTAACGATTAGTTACGACCAACTAATGAATCTCGCACCCTCTTTGGCGGCCGAAGCTGGCATCAAAATCAAGTAGTTATCCAGTATCATTTCATATGCTACTATTGACGGTAATGCACACTACCGTTGTCATTCCTGTCTATAACGAACAGGCATTTATCCAACAATGCCTTGATTCGCTATCGCACCAAACAGTCATGCCAGACAAGGTACTTCTTGTCGACAATAACTGTACAGATGATACAATCGCCATTGCCCGAACATACTCTTTCGTTGAAATTATTAAGGAATCCGAGCAAGGTATTTGCGCCGCGACCAAAACCGGCCTCGATGCTGCGGCCCTCAATAGTGGTATCATTTTGCGCTGCGATGCCGACTCCCGCCCTTCATCAAATTGGATCGAGAACGTGTCGGCGCAGTTCTCTAATAAAGACATCATTGCCGTGACGGGACCAGGCGAATTCTACGACCTAACCGGAATCAAGAAGTGGCTCGCTCACACACTCTACATGAAGGCATACTTTAAAACGGTTGGTCGTGCACTTGGGCAAAAGCCACTATTCGGCTCTAACTTTGCGCTGCGCGCCTCACTATGGCAGACCATATCAGACGAAACACATTTAGATAAACAGGACCTTCACGACGACATGGACATTAGCTACCATGTCGCTCAATACGGCATCATTACCTACGTACCAACGAATATTATGCCTGTGTCCGGCAGGCCTTTCACGTCCCTCTACTCATTACTAAAGCGTTATCCGATAGGCATGAAAAGCGTCCTGATTCACTGGCCCAAGCAAGCGCCATGGCGCATTCGTATCAGTTAAATATACTATACAACAAATTAAACATTCGTGTTTTTGAATATATACCATCGATGGTATGAAAATGTAAGCAACTATCTTGACAGTAAAATAGCTCGTTTTTTATAATATACATAGAAGCTAATTATGCTTCTCTTAAGATTTATATACCAATAATGAAAGGAGAAATATACATGAGCAACCTAACAAAATGGGACCCATTTAGTGAGCTAAGCGCCTTACAAAAGCAGTTCTTCGGCGACGACTGGATGACCCCGTTCAAAGGAACAAGCATTCCAACAACGGACGTCTACACCAAAGACAATCAACTGGAAGTTGAAGCACACCTTCCAAATTTTGAACAAGGCGACGTCAACATCGAGGTCGATGGTAATGCCCTCATCATTAGCGCTGAACGCCATGAAAAAGAAGAGGACAAAAGCAAACAATACGTCGTTCGCGAAAGCTCGAGTAGCTTCTATCGACGTGTCGCGCTACCAGAACGTGCTGACACCGATAACATTGCCGCCCAACTTGATGATGGAGTGTTAAAGGTATCTGTGCCGCTTGCTCCACTTGAACAGCCAAAGAAGATTGCGATCGCCGCCAAGTCCAAGAAAAAATAACGGCCGCTACAAAAGAAGCCTCGTTGGTGAGGCTTCTTTTATTTCGTAACAACTTTTACAAAGGATTGCGCGATCGCCGCCTGTCCCGCTGCTGTTGGGTGTAGCGGCGCAGCGGCCGTAATGCCTTGGACCCAAGGATCTTTCGAACATAGTTCGTGCCCGGTGACGCTAATCGGCACATACGTCACATTCTTGAAATACGGCGTCACGCTTCGAATCGCTTGGTTCAGACTGTTGGTCTGGTTCCGTATCCACGATAGTTCCTTCAACGTCACACGACCCTCACCCAGACACTGCGCATTTGATAGTGGATTGTAATAGCCACTGATCAACACCTTTGGTGGGACGCCACTCGTACTTAAGTTCTTGATGCGATACAATGCCGCACTCAGCTCACCGCGAAGATCAACTCGTAACACTTTAGCCGCTGCACTATCGAATGTGCTTCCACAGGTCGAAATGTAACACTTGGTCATAAATTCTATCCAACGCGCATCGTTTGCCCCGATGGTAATTGTCATTAGGTCCGGCGTACTCGTGCTCAGGGCTTGGTCGATCTGTGGGGTTAACGTTGTTCCGCCTCGCACTTGTGGCCCATACAGCCCTTCGTCTATCTTGGCGCCACTACAGGCCAGCGACGTAACGGAGGTTCCCAGACTGGCGGCGATTTGATTTGGATAGGCCTGCGACGAGCGTGCACAGATAGCATCGGCGGTCGGCAAGCCCGCTCCAGCCGCCACAGAATCACCCAGGGCAACGTATGTCGGGTTAGCTGGTAATTTGACGGCAGCACTCGCCGTCGTAGCATTAAGGCCTACGAGAACAAGAATGGCGATGATGGCGACTGTGACATATTTCATAATTTCGCTCCATTCCTATTATGACAGAAGCCTCTACGTCTTGCGAGGAATTGCAATTGGCCCCGACATATCGTAGCGTGGTGTCGTATAAAGGCCGCGAAGATATATGAGTACCGCACCACTTCCGTACCACAAGCTCAGTAAAGCAACGAATATATTGATGATAGGAATAACGAGAAGTATCGCCAATATGGCGGCACCGGTCAACATCGTGAGGACAGCGTTATGTTGATTGCGCCACACGACTCGCCCGATATAGTACGCCGTGAAAACACCACTTATGGCCAGTATCAGTACCCAGGCTAGGCCGGCCACCAGTGCGAATGGTAGCCCAAGCATGGTTAACGCCAGTATCACTACAAGGAATGGCATTACGATTGCCGTCACGAACCCTACTAGCACGGTCAACCAAGCTCGCGACACCGATGCTACACTTTCACTCGTTACTCGGTGTGGAACGCGTGGGAATAACAGCACAAAGATGATGGCACTGGTGATCAGCATCAATAACCAGACGAATGTAGCGAGGGGGTTATAGGCGTTGGCATTCGCTGTCTTTTCTCGATCAGTATAATGGTAGGTTACTTTACCAGAGATAACGGCATTGTCCGCTTTTGAAAACTGTCGAGAGCTTGTGTAGTCGAGCGTGCCAGCGACACGCGCATCGCCACCAACAGTCAGCATATCAACGTCAGCAGTAACGTTTCGCCCAATTGTCGTATTGACCGTTACTGTTGTAGCACCAATCACAGCATCACGCGCCACTGCGCCATTAACATTCGCAATCTGACTGGCGATCGTAACATCTTGGCCGATACTTCCCCGTCCGTCGATAGTAACTGTCTGACCGGCTATGGTAGCGCTTCTGCCAACCTCTCCGCTAACCGTGATCGTCTGCGCCGCCAGTCGCACGTTACCAGTGACCCGACCAGTAATATTAATGGTCTGAGCAGCACATAATATATCGCCGTCAATATCACCGCTGATTGTGACGTTCTGAGCGGCACAGTGCAGGTCACCATTGATAGTTCCGGCAACATTTACCGTCGACCCCGCCAGGTACGCCGCACCATCGATCGTTTCACCACTGGCCACAGTCGAAACCTCACCAGTGCGGAATGCCTGCGCCCCGGCAACCGTCGCAAATAGGAACAATGACACCGTCAAGGATAGTAGCGTTATACCGATTATCTTAATCTTCACCCACACCTCCTTGCCTTAGATATATCTTAGTGTAGATGGAACGCGAGATAATTCAGTAAGATATCCTACATATCTAAAATGTGAGAATTCTTACATTTTAGCGTAATTAGCGAATCGTATATAATACACCCTAGATGACATACGACAAGATTGACTGGACGACAGACTTTCGTGAACACCCCGAGAAATACCACATTGGCAGGGGTGAATTAGGCGTCTTGTCAGCTGAGCCGTATAAAAGCGAGATCTTACCACACTGGAAGTTCGCGACACCAGATAAAGCCACAGTCTCTGCTAATAAAATCCTAGCGATGTTCTACGAATACAAGCAACAGGGCGATTTCGTTGGGATGGATATGGCCCGCAAGTTCCTACAAATGGGATATACCCGGTCGCGGCGCTACGCCAATCACAAAGGTGGCAAAAAATACGACGGCCCCGTGCCGGCTGACAAAAAAGGTCAAAGCGGCGCGCATGGCCGACCGGAACTACCACGCAGCCCAGAGGATCCAATCAAAGCCGAATCTGCTCGGATCTTTCACGAACGCTACGAAACTGCCAAGAATGATAGCGACTACCAAGCTATGGCACTGGACCACAAGGTTAACACTTCCCTATCTTCAAACGATCAATAATTATTGATATATACGCAATATTATGTTAAAAGTATACATAATGCTCTTACCCAAGGCAGGCTGGATTCTATCGGAAGTGGATCATGGATCAGACCATCAGGCAGGATTGGCTGAACGCGGCTAGCAACAAGCTAGCATCGTCAGCCGCGGAGCTTTTCGAAGACTCCGACATCGCCGAACGCATCGGCGGCATCAAGGAAGTGGGCGAAGCCTACTTTGCACTACGTGCCGATATCGACAAGCACCGCCGGTCGATCTATCAGTTGGCCGGTTCGAACCACACGCTCGTGGCACTCGACCGCCAGTTGCAGATCGAACGGTTGCTATCCGACTTCGACGCCTTCGTCTTCGTTCAGCAGAGCACGATCATCACGAAGGGCATAGTCAAAGTACCCAAGCCCGAAGTTCCGCCACGACCCCGTGGCTCAATGCAGACCGTAATGGGTCCCGACTGAGGCAGTGGCTGATGGCCTGACAACGAAGCATTGCGCTTTGCTGTCAGGCCTCGCCCTGCCTTATTTTAATTGGTGCAGGTAGGGACTCTAACCCTAGGTACTAAAGCGCTCGGGATTCCTGGGCTATTATATTCTGATTCGGCCCACGGCTAGGCGTACGCTAGAGCAGCAAAACAAATAAAAAGCCCAACCTTTCAGTTGGGACTATCTATTTGGTGCGGGTACAGGGACTCTAACCCTGGGCCTCATCCTTGGCAAGGATGCGCTCTAACAGCTGAGCTACACCCGCGTGCTTGATGAATTATAGTGGATTTAGGTAGGTATATCAAGCTTTAAGGTGTTAATATGCTGAGCTTTTTGCGTATATGGTAAACTACTGAGAGCAAAATGTATTAATAAAGGACTCTTCTTGAACTCAGATACTTCACCCAACACTGCGGCAAACGAACCCATATCTACCACACCATCTCAAGCACAGCCCCCCGCCAACGACCAGCCAGCACCTCACTCGTCAAAGAAGTCACGTAAGCGCCTACTTATCGGACTTATCGTAGCCGCAATTATTCTTATTGGTGGTGCAATCACCGCTTTCCTGATCATTTCAAACATCACCAATCAAGCAAAAGACGCTGCAATGAGCTACACCAAGGCCGTTGACACTCACATTACAGCTATCCTTAACAGCTCAGTAAAAGATCGTCCCGTCACTTACGCAGAACGCCCCGTCCTCGCTGATGTCGCACAGGGTGAAACATTTAGCACAGAGTACAAAGCGGCAGTCGATCTCAATGCTCGTTACACCAAATTTCTTGATGACACAAAACAAATAGTCATCGAGCGTTACGCTACCGTAGGACTGAGGGATTATCTGGCAGGCATCACGACAGCATTTAACAGCCAGATGAATCTGCAAGCACCCAACGTGACAGATGAGGCATCACTAAAAGTTGCCCGACAAGCTGCAAAGAATATGGAATCACGGGCATATAATTTTGAAACTCTCGCAAAGGAATATGAATCATATACATACGCCGATAAATACCGAGAATACCAGACAAATGCCGTCAAAGCCCTTAAAAGCATGGCCGCGTCTTGGTCATCACTCGCCAAGCAAACAACCGCGCTTAATGACCTGCACGTAAAAATATTCGCTGCCCAAAAGTCGGGCAGCCAATCAGAGGCGATTAGTCTTGCAAGTGAGGTGGCTACTACGTCATTAGCTGCACTGACCGAAGCGGGCAAAGTCAGTCAATCATACAAGACTGACTCTGCAACACTCAACCTGAACAACCGCAGAATCGTCGAAGCCATGACGGCAGACAACTACATCAATTCTGTTGCCGAAAAGAGCGCCGCGCTAAAACCACAGCTCGAAGACTTTCAAAAATCCCTCAAGTAGTAAGACATTTATCGTAACATTAAACATCCATCCACTCGGGTGGATATTTTCTAATGTAACAAGAGACATCGCCCACAAAGAAATCCACCTCTGTGCTTGAAAAATTACCCCCGTGTGCGTACAATAGTCTGAGTACCACGTTTGGCTCTTTAGCTCAGCTGGTAGAGCAGCGGATTGAAGATCCGCGTGTCCCCAGTTCGAGTCTGGGAGGAGCCACCAAATAAAAAACCCGATCCTTACCGATCGGGTCTTTTATTTGCGGAAATTATCCGACTATTTCTTGTCACCACCAATGATTGATGTTGCACCACGCAGGGCATCGATCAATTCAACTGGGAAGAGCATCATTGTCTTCTGGCTTGGTTCGGTGCTAATACGCTCGAGTGTACCTAGTGTACGCAGGTTCAGTGCACCTGGGACCTTCGCAAAGATCGCAGCAGCATCGGCCAGGTTCTGTGCAGCCAGTTTCTCACCGTCAGCACCAATGATATTCGCACGACGTTCACGTTCTGCTTCAGCTTGTTTTGCCATAGCACGCTTCATGTCTTGTGGCAGTTCAATGTTCTGCATCTTGACGTTCTCGATGTCGATGCCCCATTTGCTGGTCTCGGCGTCAACGATTTCTTTGATGCGGTCGCTGATCTCTTCACGCTTTTGTAGTAGTTCGTCTAGTTCAAAGTTACCCGTGACGTCACGAAGGGCCGCTTGGGCAAACTGACTGGTTGCGTAGGTGTAATTGGTTGTCTCGAGGACAGCCTTGGCAGGATCAACCACACGGAAGTACACGATCGCGTCGATACCAGCGGTCACGTTATCTTTTGTGATGATTTCTTGCTTTGGAATGTCGATCGGTGTTGAACGAACGTCAACCCGGCTCATTTGTTGGAAGATAGGGATAATCACCCGTAGTCCCGGTTGGCGAACACCAGTAAAGCGTCCTAGCGTCAGCACGATGCCGCGTTGGTATTGGTTAACGACTTTCAGCCCGCTCAGAATAAAGATTCCAACGACGATGACAATTGTCCAGATTAATAGATCCATAAAAACTCCCTGTTTATACCTCTATTGTACCAGTTAAAACTGTTCGAGGAAGTTTGAGGTGAAGGTAGAGTTGAGTTTTTGCTTAGCTTCGAAGCGTTCTTCGGCCAAAACAATAAACTTTTCAACCAGTTGCATTGGCGATACACCAGCAAGGCGCCAGTTGTGACTATACAAACTACCAGGTAGTGGATTAACCTCGTTAAAGTAGACTGTGTCGGTCTTGCTGTCGATCAATAGGTCGACGCGTGCCATTCCGGTCGCACCAATAGCTTTGTAGACCGCAGCAGCGACTTCAAGCGCCCTAACGGATAGATCATCGCGTAGTTTGGCTGGCAGTTCGCTGTAGCCTTGGGCACCTGATGCGCCAGATTGCTTGCCACCACTCTTTTTTCCGCCGCCATTGATGTACTTGGTGTCAAAGTCAAAAAAGTCATCTGATTGGGTTAATGGTCGTTCAATCAGTGCAGCCGTCACGACGTCATTTCCCATCATCGGAATCGTGACTTCAATCAGGTTCTCGACACCTTCTTCGACAATGATCTTTTCGTCGTAGTAGGCAGCGACTTCAAGGGCGTTGGCCAATTCTTCGTCGTTGACGACCTTGCTAATGCCGATGCTTGATCCGAGGTGGGCCGGTTTGACGAATAGTGGAAACTTCAGTTCTTCGGTAATGCGCTGGACTTCTGATTCGAGGTTAGTCGTGACATCCCCATTAGTTAGGAAGACGAACTTCGATACCGGAATATCGTTTGAGAACGCGATCTGCTTGGCAAGTACCTTATCCATAGCAATGACACTGGCGTCCATGTCGGCACCGACAAACGGAATACCCGCCATACGAAGCAACCCCATCAGTGAGCCGTCTTCACCGTAGGCACCGTGCATTGCCGGGAAGGCAACATCGATGCGCTGTTTGTTGATTGTCAGCCCGCCATCAAAGGTAACAACTGCCGCTTTTGTCTTGGCTTCGATTTCAACGATCTTTTTAGTGCGGTAGATATCGATATTTTTAAAAATATCACCACTCACCCATTTACCGGTTTTGGTGATGTAGACTGGTACGACCTGATAGTTCTTGGTTAGTTCGAGTGGTTTGATGACCGACGAAAGAGCCGTAATAATAGAGATGTCGTGTTCGGGTGATTTTCCCCCAAAGAATACCGCGATGGTTTTTTTCATAAGACTCATTATAGCAGGCTACTTGTAGTTATCCGTCCAGTCATTTTGCATCAACACAACGTCACCAGCGGCAACGAACTGGTCAAGGTGGGTATAGAATTCCAGTGGGTTTTCAATTTCGATTAATACACCCTTAAATTCTTTGTTAATTAACCCGGTTTTAATAAATTCAGTTACAGAGTTTTTCATCAGGACAACGACGTCAGCACTACTCGCCGCCTGTTCACCAATCGCAATGTGAACACTCTCAGTTTTGTCACCCTGCTCTACCAGTCCAGGGGTCACATAAACACGGCGGGTTGCCTCGCTATCTTTTAGTAGTTCCAATCCGACACGGACACCATCACTATTGCCGTTGTACGTGTCGTCGATCACCCAAGCGCCATGCATCAGACGGGGCTGCATGCGGTGTTCGAATGGTTGGACCTTTTTTAGCCCTACTTCAACTTGTTCAGGTGTAATCCCTAGTTCTAGTGCCAGCACAATCCCGGCCACAGTCACGCCAACCGTGTGGAGACCGATCAGTGCAGTCTCGGCGTGAATTGTTACGTCTTTATTTGACAGTGTAAAGGTCGTACCCTGCACAGAAGTTTTGGCGTCGCTTACTTTCCACTCACCCATACCGTCACGGCTAAATACCAGGTCACCCTTTTGAGTGTTTTCGTGGACCAGTTCACTTTCATCGTTTACATATAGCTTCGATTGCTCGACAAATTCAGCGATCTCAAAGATCGTGCCAACGGTGCGATCAAGTGTCTTGAACGATTCGAGGTGCGCTTCGTTGATACCCGTCATAATGGCGTACTCAGGGTGAGACAGTTCAGACAGGTAGCGCACATCCCCGACTTTTTCTTCACCTAGCTCAAAGATCAGTACTTCTTCGTCACCATCTAATTTCGTCGCAAAACGACTGATACCAATGGCAGTGTTCATATTACCTGGCGTGGCAGCAACTTTCTTGCCCTCGCTCAGGACAGCTAACAAGATTTCCTTTGCAGTGGTCTTGCCGTAGCTACCAACAATCGCAACACGTGTTGCAGAGTGCGCCGACAGAATCTTTCGCGCGTTCGTAATAATTGCCCGTTCGCGCGGTTTTTGAATTACGATCACCCCAACAACAAGTGGGATCAGCAGCCCGTATGCCAGGATAGCTGGTTTCAAAAATAATAAGACAATCGCACCTACGAGCCACCAGTCAATACTCGTCGTAACAAATAGGTAGATGCCCGCAATGACTGCGAGGACAATAATCACATCAACGACATACAGCGCCAGTAATAATAGCTTCACTTTTTTGGTCATATCCAATTGACGGCGCTTGATGACGGTGCGGAAATCGCTGGTTCGGTTGAACCACGATGCATAACGCCCAAAGCGATACTCAGTATCTTGTAGCATGTACAGCAATACCTTTGGGTAGCGTGCGATGTAACGAGTCCAGTATTTTAACATCATAGAAATAAGTCCAATTCTTTCGTGACAGCCACAAAGTCGTCGTCATAGACGAAGTGGCCAGTGTCTGGCACGACGACCAATTCGGCATTTTTAATTAATCGGACCATCGTAATGGCATCTTTCACTGGTGTTTCGAAATCGTTCTGTCCCCAAACGAGAAGGGTTGGCACAGTGATTGACGGTACATCTGGTAATAGATCCTCATTAATCGTGCGCAGGAAAATACCCTGCATGTCACCGGCTAATAAATAATCCGTACTGCCAGCAGCGCTATATAGTTTCGCGCGCAGGCTGGTGCGTAATTGTCGCAGGCCAGGTAGTGATGTTACGGCCTTACCAAGTTTAGCGACAGCCTTGAATGTTTGCTTCTTCAACGATGTAGCAGGCTTGATACCAGCGGCGCCAACAAGTACGACCTTGCTTGGCTTTAGCAGGCCTTTTGCAAATCCTTTGATGATGACGCGGCCACCAAACGAGTGCCCCAGTACGGCGTAAAGGTCAGTAATCTTGAGCTTCGCCAACAAGTCGCTGGTCAGCTGCGCGTATTCACCGACACCCCAGTCATCAGCCGGTTTAGGGCTAGACCCATGTCCCGGGAAATCAAAGCGTAGTACTTCAAATCCTTGTTTTACCAAGTGCGCTGCAACCCTATCGAATGTCCCGAGTGACATACCCCAGCCGTGCAACAAAAGAACGGTCTTGCCGCTTCCCTCTTTTTTGTATTCGATTAACTGCCCGTTAACAAGGACTTTCATATAGTCACCATTATATGCTAAAAGACCACGTCGTTACAGAGTATAATGAGACTATGCAACGAGTCCCACTTGCCGAACGAATGCGCCCCGAGACTCTCGATGAAGTCATTGGCCAAACCCACCTACTCGGTGATCACGAGATCTTGAAACAGATCGTTAAAAACCGTGAGCCGGTCAGCCTCATCCTATGGGGACCTCCTGGCAGCGGCAAAACAACCTTAGCCCGCATTATTGCCAAAGAAGTAAATGCAGAATTTATCGAAATCTCTGCCGTCACCAGTGGTAAAAAAGATGTCGAGCGCATCGTTGAACACGCCCGCCAAAACTGGAACCTACAACTACGCACTATCCTGTTTGTTGATGAGATCCACCGCTTCAACAAGGCCCAACAAGACGCTTTCTTGCCACACGTCGAATCTGGCCTGATTACATTGATTGGTGCCACAACCGAGAACCCAAGTTTCGAGGTCATCACTCCACTACTCAGTCGTACCCGCGTCCTGGTCCTTGAGCCACTCGATAAGTCTGAAGTTATTAATATCCTGAAACGCGCCGTCAAACTTGAAAAAGCCGCCTCCCGGATTGATGCCAAATCAATCGATTACATCGCTGAACTATCCGGTGGTGATGCCCGCGTCGCACTTGGTAACCTAGAGCTCGCTTTCAGCATGGCCAAAAAAGTCACCGTCGAAGTTGTCAAAACCGCCGCCCAAAAGCGCTTGCCCGGCTACGACAAAAAAGGCGACATGCACTACAACGTCATCTCGGCGTTTATTAAAAGTATGCGCGCCAGCAACGTTGATGCGACCTTGTACTACATGGCGCGTATGATCGACGCCGGTGAAGATCCAAAATTTATCGCTCGCCGCATGGTGATCTTTGCATCCGAAGACATCGGACTCGCCGGTAACGGTGCGCTTGGACTCGCCCTGAACGCCTTCCAGGCTGTTGAACGCATTGGCATGCCAGAATCTAGCTATATCCTTTTTCATGTCGCTACAGCCCTTGCTAAGAGCGAGAAGTCACGTCAAACAACTGATGCGATGCAGCGCGCTACTGCCCTTGCCAAACAATATAACGATGCACCAGTGCCCCTTCATATTCGTAATGCGCCCACCAAACTTATGAAAGACCTCGACTACAATAAAGGCTATTCATGGGATGCAAATTTCAAGCACGAAAAAGGCTACTTACCAGACGAACTAAAGAACGAGCGAATCTTTTAATTTCGTTTAGATATCTTTGTTGCGATCGTCAAGCTGACGTTTCATCGCCAAATACACACCATTAGTCCAGCCAAAGCCGTCTTGCAGGGCATACTCACCACCGCCGCCTAGGCCGTTACCATCGACAACGTTATATTTCTCGACTAGTTTATGCGAGTGATCATAGACTCGTTCGACGAGTGACATCCATCGTGTCGTGATTTCGTCAGCCAGTTCATCAAAGCCATAGCGACGTAATCCTTCAACCGCAACCCATTGCAGTGGCGCCCAGCCGTTGGGACTATCCCATTGCTGACCGTTGCCATACAGCGTCGTCACGAGGCCACCAGGTTTCAAGAATTCATCGCGCAGTTTATTGGCCACTGCTTCGGCTTGCTCCTGTGAAGCAACCCCAACGTATAGCGGAAAGACCGCTGCCAGGGTAAATGACTTGGTCGATTCGCCGTGGTGGAAGTTGTAATCCATATAGAAATTATCTTTTTCACTCCACAAATAGTGATCGATCGCTTGCTTGCGCTCAGCTGCTTTTTTGCGGTAACGACGGACGGTAATTGGGTGTAGCAGTGAGTTTGTCGCATCAGCCATCGTCTCTTCAAGGTTGTACATCAAACTATTCAGGTCGATCGGAATAATGTCAGCCGTGTGAATCGTTTGAATATCACTTGGGTCACGGAACCAACGAGAACTAAAGTCCCAGCCAGATTCAGCCGCTGCTCGTAGGTGCAGGAATAATCGCGCCGGAATACGTGTACCTGATGTCGTTGCCGTTTCATTATCTTCGGCCATCGACTCGGGACGTGGCGTCACTTTGTTATCGTAGTAACGATTTAGTAATTCACCGGTTGGCATCTGGGCAACGCGGCGGAATGCATAGTGCTCAGCATCCTGCAATTTTGTGCGACCACGCATCCAAAAACGATACTCGGCCTGCATTAATGGCAGGTAGTCACGCAGGACCTTCTTGCCTTTGTGTGACGCCAGTAGCTGGACCATCATCGCAAAGAATGGCGGTTGCGAGCGACTTAAAAAATAGGTACGGTTGGCTGTCGGAATAAAACCATACTTACGGATCATGTGGGCGTAATTCTTGATCATGCCTTCGATGAGCTTCCATTTACCTTCGGCTGCCAGACCTACCATGATGAAATATGTGTCCCAGTAGAACTGCTCGCTAAAACGCCCGCCAGGAACGATATACGTGTGCGGCAATGCAACAAGTGAACCGCGATCGATGCGGTTACGGCGCTCCAGGTGTGACCATAGTTTACTAATGTGTTCCTCGATCGTGTCGGCGTCATTCACGATGTACGGGTCTTTACGGTGCACAGTTGTCGACAGGTCATAGAAGTGCCGTCCAACGAATTCACGTAGGTCGAACAGCGGGTCTTTTTTTAGAAGTTTATATTCTTCCTGAATCGAGTTAATGCGCTTCTTTGGCACTAGATCGACGAAGGTTTTGCCGTCACCATAGATATTTTGGTTTTGGACATCACGGAATAGATCACCCAGCAGTTCGTCTGGGCTCTTTTTTGAACGAATCAAAATACCCGCAGTTTTTACGAGTGAAGATTTAATGGGATCAATATTGATCTTTGGGGTAATTAATTTGCGCGCCATCTTACGTTCAAGTATAGACGTCATCTGAACCTATACAAGACTTGAAAGCAATATCACAGCTGTTTGTCTTCCGGATCATCGTCTAGCTGCACATACAGCCACGGATCAACCAGCTTTAACTGTTCAGGGAGCAAGTGGAATTTGCTTTCGTTGTAATTAAGAATTGCCGGAAAGATACCGTATGTTTCTGCCCGTACATCGACGATCTCAGTAATAAATAATACCAGTTTCGCGATTAGTACCTTACCTCGGATATGTTCGTCAGCGTCATCCTTACCTTCCAGTCGTAGCCACAGCCCAGGTTCATACGAATGTAGTTGTTGCAAACGTTCGTAATACGATTCAGCATCCTGCCGGCTAGCCGCATTATGTCGCCCAGGCAAAGGATGCACGTTCGATCCCTGCATATGTACCGCATTCAAAAAGCGCGTATTGCTATAGACGTCACGCGTCCTGATCGATGGTGCCCGAGTTGGCGACTGATCGGGTGGAACCGGCTCCAGCTCTCGGCCAAAATCAACCAGTAGCCGATCATCACCTTCGTAGCTGAGGTATTCAGCTGGTGCCAGGATCGTGCCATCATGCATCACCAGCTCATCAAACTGCTGTTGTGACTGCCCGACTGCAATAGTAATCGGACGAACGTCGACTTCGTATAACTCGACCGATCCCCCGCTATCAAAAAAGACCTCGGCCACACGAGGTGGACCAAGGTCTGATTTGGGATAAGAATTATTGTCGTTTATAGACTCAGTCATATCTCAGTGTAGCATTCTCCCGAAGGAGTCTGCAACTACTGGTTCTTTTGAGAGTTGCGCTTGCGCTGGTTTGGATCAAGGAATCGCTTACGAAGGCGAAGGCTCTTTGGTGTTACTTCCAAGAGTTCGTCGTTTTCGATGAAGTCGATTGATTGTTCAAGGCTCAGGTCAGTGAATGGCGTTAACTGAATCGTACCATCAGATGATGAGGTACGCATGTTAGTCAGTTGCTTACCACGACAGACGTTGACGTCGAGGTCACCACTACGGTTGTAGACACCGACAATCATACCTTGGTAGACAGTCGTTCCAGGACCAACGTACAATTCACCACGCGCAGATGCGTTGTCGAGGGCAAAGGCGGTCGTTTGACCAGCTTCGGTTGCGATCAGCGCACCGTTACGGAGTTGTTGTAGCTTGGCACCAAGTGGTTGGTACCCGTGAGGCAGGCTGTTCATGATCACAGTACCCTTAGTTGCGGTAAGGAGGATGTTACGAAGACCAATCATCGCACGTGTTGGGATGATGTACGTAGAACGAGTTGTTCCACTTGATGTTGTCTCTTGCTTCACTGGAGCTGCACGTCGAGCACCAAGTTCTTGGCTGACAGCACCGAGGAATTCAGAACCAACTTCGATCAAAAGTTCTTCAACTGGTTCTTTGACTTCACCATCTTCTTCAATAGTGACGGCTTGTGGACGTCCAACTTCGAATTCGAAGTCTTCACGACGGAGTGTTTCGATCAGGACTGAAAGGTGAAGTTCACCACGTCCAGAAACGACGAAGCCGATTCCTTCTTCACGAACACGAAGTGACACGTTTGTTTCAGTTTCTTGACGAAGGCGGTCACCGATTTGGCGGCTGGTGTTGTACTTCGCTTCTTTACCCTTCAATGGACTGGTGTTTGGACCAAGGTACATTGAAAGTGTTGGCGCTTCAATCTCGAGGACTGGCAGTGCTTCTGGGTTTTCTTTGTCAGCAATCGTTTCACCGATGTGCGCTTCAGCGATACCAGTCAGGGCAACGATGTCACCAGCACCAGCTTCTTCGATTTCTTCGCGGAGCAGGCCGCGGTAAGCAAAGAGCTTGTCAATCTTGGCAGGAATCTGCGTTCCGTCAGCTTTCATCAGAAGAACAGGCATGTTCTTGTTCAGCTTTCCACGAGAGATACGGCCAATGGCGTACTTACCAAGGAATGAATCGTAGTACAGAGACGTAACGAGCATCTGGAAAGGACCATCGATGTCGACTGCAGGGGCAGGAATGTCATTGATGATGGCGTCAAAGATAGGTGTGAGGTCAGTGTGGATATCAGTGTTTTCTGGAAGTTCAGGCCACGCTTTACCTTCACGGCCGATTGCGTAGTACACAGGGTACTGCAGTTGGTCGTCGCTAATTGCGAGTTCCAAGAAGAGGTCAGAAACTTCGTCGATCACTTCGTCGATACGGCGAGATGGCTTGTCGATCTTGTTGATAACAACAACAGGCTTCAAACCGAGTTCAAGCGCTTTTGAAAGCACGAACTTAGTCTGTGGCATTGGGCCTTCTTGGGCGTCAACAATGAGGAGGACCCCGTCAGCCATGTTCAGGGTACGTTCAACTTCACCAGAGAAGTCAGCGTGTCCTGGTGTGTCGACGACGTTAATTTTGTAGTCTTTGTAGTAGACGGCAGTTTGCTTGGCAGTAATGGTGATACCGCGTTCGTGTTCCTGGTCGCCGCTGTCCATGATCAGAGATTGATCCATTTCAGCTTGGTTAGAACGGAAAGTGTTACTTTGCTTGAGTAGACCATCAAGCAGCGTCGTCTTTCCGTGGTCGACGTGAGCAATAATGGCAACGTTACGAATTTGTTTTGGGTCTTTCATAAAAATATGCCCCCGTGATTCAATAGAGGGCTTCCTTATCTGTAATTAAAGCATACTTTACCCCGTTATGCAACCAGGTGGACGTGCTCGGGGAGGATAAATGAGGCCAGCTTTTGGCCAACCTGTGTCGTCTCGACTCTTGGGGTAAATTCGGTGAAGTTATCGGGATTCCAAATTTGTGTTAACTGCGCCGCAATCTCATTGTTATTGAAGTGTTTAAATTCCATTGACGGATAGACCTCGGGGATGAGTTTATAATTATTCATCACTTGCCTCGAAAGTGTCGTGAGCTGTGTCACCACATCTTCAGAACTCCCTACTTCAAAAGTCACGATCTTTCCGTCAGGATAACTATCTTCTCCTCCGAACATAACATACCCCGGGTGCAGTCCCGCAAACTCAAGGAACTGTGTATACGTTGCGTCGATAATCGTATCTATTCCCTCATGATGCACAACCGGCACTACATGCTGCATCAGAGGATCGGCTTTGATTTCGGGGACAGATAATACCAATTCAACATCATATCCTTGCTGACGTAGTTGCTCCGAGAGCGCAATCGAAACGATCCCACAGATATTTTGACTTAGACGCAACCGAGAGGGCAAAGATCTGGACATCCAGTCAACTTCTCCGAGTCCATGTTCGATATCCGCGGCCAAGGCTTCAGCATGTGTTAATTTCATAGATGGATAATAGCAGAAAAAAATAAAACCCCCTAAGGGGTCTTATTTATAAAATCAATCTGGTGCGCGTGAGAGGACTTGAACCTCCACGTCCTTGCGAACACTAGCACCTCAAGCTAGCCTGTCTACCAATTCCAGCACACGCGCAAAGTCGATTGAACTTGGCTCATTATAGCAAACAGGGGCAGCTTCGTACAGCGTTGCCTGGAACATAATATCTCGCTACAGCGGAATACCGGTCGAGGTCGAATTGTTGGCTTGCCCATCCCAGGCCCAATTCGTAGAAGTGCCGTCCGCAAATGTATAGAGAGTTGATCCTGCGGTGACCATGATATCTGTAATCTCAAATTTTGCGCCACTGGGGACGCTTGTATCCGTCAAGACTTGCAGATTATTAATAGCCGTTACACCTGCAGGTACCGTGATCAGAGCATTGTAGCGACTAAGATTTGCCGTGATATTGCTTGTTGGGAATTTTACCCATCCAGTTGAGAATTGGACTTCCACATTTGCCGATGTTACTGCGGTTGATGATCGAAGCCAATACGATACCTGATATGTCTCACCGGGCTGTACACTCAACGTACCCGACTTGAACTGCATACGCAATTGCCCTGCAGCGGCAGTAATAACAGTAAACATTGCGTCACCATTCGGTCCTGTACCCTGAACAACAGCAGCCGTACTCCCGGTTGGAGTTTGTGTCGCAAATCCGGAGGCGGTGGTCGCACGAGGATTTGTATGCAGGTTTTTGATTGTGGCAATACCGTTTTGGGCATGACCGGCATATCCGCCAGCAGTGGGTTGCGTTACTAAATTCGAGACATAATACGAAGACGATCCCACAACTGCCGTTATGCCGTATGTTCGTGGTGAAATATCATTATTATAGCTGTACTGCATTCCGTCCGTATTAGTAATCCCGGCAGCTTCGAGTGATGACGGATATTGGTCAGAGTTCTGCGCTGCATAGGCGAGCACTTTCTTGTTTGCTTGCGAGACCGCTGATTGAGCCGAGGATTGTTGCGCCTTTTTTTGGACACCATTAAAAGCAACGATTGTAATTGCAGCCAATATGCCGATGACAACAATCACAATCAATAGTTCCACAATAGTAAACCCTGATCGCTGGGGTCGTTTCGGATTAATTGTCGAGAGTTTTACCCACATTATTTACTGGCAATTGTGAAGCATTAACAGTATTGAGTCAAGCTAACACAAGAGAGAATATCGATACAAAAATAATTACTAAACAAAAAATCCATCATTGCTGATGGATTGTTTGTATGGTGGGCGCTGAGGGATTCGAACCCCCGACCCTCTCGGTGTAAACGAGATGCTCTAGCCAACTGAGCTAAGCGCCCTAACAGGTGGCAATTATAGCGGATAAGACCCCTGAAATCAATCCCCTCTCACCAGATGCAGATTATGGAGTCTTGAAGACAGCGCGTTCACCAACGGTCCAGTACAGAACATCGGCGTATCTATCAGCTGCCGAGACAAGCACTTCGCCTTCTGGCAAGGCATGTACACTCTTGCTATACACGTACTGCGTCGTTGCCTGAAACAGTCCAATTGCCGGTGCATCAGCAATCCATTGCTTGGCGAAAGTGACATATTTGGCGTTACGCAGATCAGGTTCGATACGAGTACGCGCACTAGTCAGAGCATCGTCGCTAATCGGGTTGGAATAGTTCGAGAAGTTAAAGCCACGGCTTGCCTGTGATGAGTGCCAGTAGGCGTACACGTCAGGGTCGCCACCAATCGTCAGCTGGTATAGCAGGACATCATAACTACGAGGTTGCAGAATGTTCTGCACGACGTTCTGCGCAGGGTCGGTTGGGTCAACGATACTTGTCGTGACCGTCACGCCCAAACTGCGCCATTGATCGCCGATAGCTGAAAGTACTCGTTCGAAATCATTATTTTTGGTTGTCACAACGGATAGCTTTAAAGCTACACCGTCTTTTTTACGCACCTTACCATCTAGTTTCCAGCCCGCTTCATCAAGCTGACGCTCAGCGGACGCTTTATCATAGACAGGCTCAGATGGTACATCACCGGTTACTTGACCGTTCACGAATGGCAGGTGTAATTCGGGGGTATTTTTCCCAACAACTGATCGCAGTGCTGCCGTATCAGTCCCCACCTGTAGCGCCTGGCGGACTTTTTTATCAGCCATCACACCAGTTGTCGTGTTAAACAGCGCGTAGACACCAGCGTTTACTGGCTTGCGTTCTACGGTATAGCGCTCGTTGTCTTTTAGTTTCGACACGTCACTAACAGACAGATCAGTTGCCGCATTTACCTCAGAGGTGGTGACAGCCCGTAAGATGGCGTCACTCGTTGAATATACGTGTAACTGGAGGCGATCAAGCTTTGGGGCACCCTTGTAGTACGAGTCGTTGCGCGCTAGGTGAATAATGTCACGTCCAGCCGATGTGTCGACTTCCTGGATAAAGCGCAGCGTAAATGGACCACTTCCGACTGGCTTAGTACTAAAGTCATTCTCGCGGATCGCGCCGGGTTCGACGTCACGCAGGATGTGTTCTGGCAGTACGGGCAGGAAGTTCAGCGCATGTGGGAAGGCTGCGTAGACGGCCGGTAGTTTAAAGGCGACTGTGCGGTCATCAACTTCTGTCGCCGTAATGTCATTCCACCCACTAATAGTCGAACGAGTGGCTGGGTTCTTTAATAAGTTAACTGTATAGACAACATCTTTGGCGCGGACGTAAATGCCATCTTGCCAACGAGCATCGGGACGAATCTTTACTGTATACGTCATACGGTCATCGCTAATCGACATGTCCTCAGCCAGATCGTAGTTCAATTTACCCGTTTTGTCGTACGTTAGTAGACGCGAGAACAGCAGGTAGCTGGCAGATTCCTCGGCACTCGACTTGGCAAAAATTGGGTTCAGTGTATCAACGGGACCCATTACCGCTTCCGCATAGGTGCCGTCATTGGCAAAAGCTGCCGTTCGGTAGCTATCTTGGTACCACATAAGCTGCAGTCCCGTTGCTCCGATGATAACTCCAACGGTCAGTACCCAGATTGCAATGTGTTTGCGGGCTTCGCGGATACTATCCATACGTTTAAAGACAAAGCGACGGGCGTGCTTGACGGTCGCACCTTCGACTTTTTTCATGCGACGCGAAAAGTCTTTCGAGCTAAAGCTTGGTTTGGGAAGTCGACGCCATTTACTAGGTTGGTTATCTGCCACGTTGTGGAATTACTCCTTTAATTAGGCTGGCAACAGCAAGCCGGCTAGGATCGATAGAATGAAGATGACACCGAATACGACACTGACCTCGAATAGGTTTTTGTCGATACCGCGGCGGGTCGTGTATAGCTCACCAGAGGCGCCAAATCCAGCACCAAGGGTTGCACCACGTTGCTGCAATAGAATACAGATAATCATCAGAATTCCTGAGGCAACGGTTGCGATTTGTAGAATGATATCAATTGTCATAGTTTACTCCTGATTTACCGCCCCGAATCTCGACTGCGGCACTTACTATATAGTTTATCAGACTAAGGATGATTCCGGTAAGAATCGAGTTAAAGAATGACATTGAGATACCTGGTGACAAGAGGATCGAGATATAGACAAGCGCACCGTTGACGACCAACATGAATAGTCCGAGTGACAGCAAGATTGCGGGAAGTGACAGGATGACCGCCAAAGGCTTCAAGATACTGTTCACAATCGAAAAGACAAATCCTGCAAACAAAAATCCGCCGATGCCAGCAGTGACTTCAACATTTTCGTAGCCAGTTCCTAGCAAACGAACGGCAATCCAAAGTCCAAACGAGCTCAGCACCCACCGGACAATAAAAACAAGAATCTGCTCTTTCATAACGTTAGTGGTAGTATATCACAAAGAGGTCGACAGCTTGGCGCTGAGATTCTCATGTCCTGTTTCGGTGATTAAAATATCGTCCTCAATCCGGACGCCAATACCCTCTTCGGGAATATAAATTCCCGGCTCAACAGTCAGCACCATCCCTGGCAAGAACGCCTCAGGTGCACCAAGCGAATCATGGACATCAATCCCCAATCCATGACTCACGGCGTGCGGGAAATACTTTCGATAATCGGTCGGCTCATTGAATAATCCAAGTGACTGTAGCGCCGTCTTCATAATCTCATCAACTTTTAAACCGTAGTCTTTGACATTCAACCCGGGCGCAAGCAGGTCGATAATTGCAACGTGAGCCTTCTCGACCGCCGCGTGAACCGCTCGTTGGCGGTCAGACACCGCGCCATGAGCGTAGGTCCTGGTAATATCAGCAGCGTAGCCTTTAAAGCTCGCACCAATATCGAGTAGTACGAGGTCGCCCTCATGTAACGCCGCCTGGTTTTTGCCGTAGTGCAGCGTGCACGCGTTCTTGCCTGCTGCCACGATTGGGTCGTAGGCATGTCCTGATGCTCCGGCATATACGAACGAGTGACTGAAGTCAGCTTCAATCTGATATTCATACCCGTACGAGTCAATCCCGGCTTTAACGCGCTCAAATCCATCAATCGTTATAGCGATTGCCTGGCGCATCAACTCAATCTCGGCCGGCTGTTTAATTGCTCGAAGCGTTGCCAAAGGTCGTCGTACATCTTCAATAGCGACAGATTGTTCAGACAAGACTGTGTGCAGCGTGACTGGACCAGGGTTCAAGGCGAAATCGTAATGATCAACATGGGGATCTTTGCCTAAGGTTGCAATTGGGGTTTGAGCGGCAATAACTTTTTTTATCAATGCCTCGCCATCAGCATGTGACACCACGTTATCTACACCACTGATACGTTTCGCCTCTGCGCGCGACAGGCTGCCATCAAAGATCTGGTGAACCTCATCGACGTCAGGAGCAATCAGCGTTGCATATTCGCCTTCAATCACTAGTCGCCAGTCAGCTGCATTAATACCAGTCAGGTACCAGAAGTTAGCTTCTTGAGCGAACTCATATGAGGCATCGTTCGATCGCTGGATTGCTGTATTACCCGCGAATATCGCTGTCGCTGTTGTTACTGACTCCATCAGCGCCCGTCGATTACCAGTAAAGAAATGTGAATCCATAAGACTATTGTAGCAAGTGCGGCGGACTAACTCTTTGTTTTGTCTTCAATAACACCTGAAAATGCAGCATTCGACGCATCAAATTGGCTTGTGAACGCCCGGACGTGATAATAGTAGGTCGTATTAGCATTCAGGCCGCCGGTGCTGCCGGTGGTTGACTGAGTCGTTACTTTTTTTACGTCTTTGACGAAACTAATGTCACTTGAATATTCAAGTTCGTATGATGTCGCGCCGCTAATTGGGGTCCAGCTGTAGTTGATTACAGACGTCGAGATTGGAGTAAGCGTTATCGTAGGCGCCGTCGATGCGAGCACTGTCGTAGTTGTCACCGCGGCAGACCATTGACTAGCTCCACGCTCGTTTACAGCTTGGACGGCACAGTAATAACCGGTTCCACCCCGGAGTTTACCTACGGACACACTTGTCGATTTTGTTTCCGCAGTAGCAATGTCCTTGGTAAATGCCTGGTCGGTTGCACAGCGCACCTTATACGATTCGGCATACGTGGCAGTTAACCAATTCAAATTGATGTCATCAGTTCCAACCGAGCCGATCGATGGCACAGATGGTGTCGTTGGCACGATAGTGCTCGATAACGAAAGACAATCGCCCTCTGTCGGTTTATTATCCACGCTGTGTGAGCCGACATTATATACAATCTTTTCATCACTCAAGCTAGTCCCCGTCAGACAGTACGTCGTTCCGTCAAAACTAACCGTTCCTGCCACCTTTACTTTTTCCGTTGAAGTAACTTCAGCCGGTAGCGTCGCCCTATATGTGCCATCCTTGGCGCTATTTTTCATAATGTCGTTTTGCGAAATGAGCGTATTCTTAACGCCATCAACCAGCTGTGTATGTTTAACGTTGACAATAACCAGCACCGCAATAGCAGCAATCACGATAACGGCAATAAGGGAAATAATAATATTGCGTAGCGTATGTTTTTGTGGCGGCGGTAAAGGAATAGTAGCCCGGTAGGGGTTCGTATATGCTGAGGTATCTCGAGTTACTTCAATCATGATATGTTTCCTTAAAACTTAATTACGAAACGCTTGGTTATTGATGGCTGAATGACGTTATGGGCAGCATTCCCGCCAACAAAGGTCCCGGGGGCGATTGTTGTCAAACCAGAGTATGTACCACTTGGCACGAAGAAGGTCTCACCTGCCGTCCCGTATCCATGGCTATGCGAAGGCATCTCTGGAGTTGTAAGCTGATGATACTTCTCACCAAATTTCTCTCCCATCGTGTCAAACTGCGTGTCCGATGGACCCAAGTTCACCCCAACCCTACCTCGTGAGTCTGGGACGTTAAAGGTAGTCGATCCATTCCCCACTCCATATGTCGTGCCAATGACCGCAAATAGACCCGCGTAGGTCGTACGTGACACAGCAGCGCCATCTTCAGCGAGGTACCCTGATGGTACGGCGTTCCAATACCCTTCCACCGACGTACCCTTAGCAGATGATTCTAATGTTCCGGATGGTGCAGTAAATTTAATCGCGTAGTTTTTCGTTATCGACGGTTGAATGACATTATGCGCCTGACCACCACCGGCGTTTACTCCTGGCAATGGTGCGGTCAATCCATAATATGTTCCACTCGGCGTGAGGTATGAGCCGCCATTCGAGCCATAGCCGTGATTATGATTTGGCATCTCGGCAATTGTGAGAAGGTGGGTTTTTTCACCAGTCTTTAATCCCATTGTGCTAAATTCGGTCTCCGCCGTACTAAGGTTCACCCCGGCCCGGCCCCGAGAGTCAGGGACATTGAATGTTGTCGTTCCATTCCCGGCTCCGTATGTCGTCCCTATGGCAGCAAACAGATCAGCATACGTCGTGCGCGACACAGCAGCACCATCCTCAAGCAAGTAACCAGTCGGCGCAGTTGTCGAAGTCCAGTACCCTTCCACAGATGTTCCTGCGGGCGAAAGTGATTCAGAACCAGTTGGCGGCCTGACCTTAATCGCAGCCCGCTTCACAATTGATGGCTGAATAACGTTATGCGAAAGCCCTCCGCCCACGGGGGTAGATGGAAGCATATATGTGAGCCCGTTATACGTCCCTTGTGGCGCAAGATACGACCCGCCATCTGAACCAGGTCCGTGATTGTGCGATGGCAGTTCAGCTAATGTAAGGATGTGATTCTTTTCACCATACTTCTGACCAACTGTCGCAAACTGGGTGTCACTTGGATTACGATTTACCGCTACTCGACCCTGCGAGTCAGGGAGGTTGAATGTTGTCGTACCATTCCCGGCTCCATATGTTGTACCGATGGCGGCGAAGAGTTCAGGATATCCCGTTCTCGAAACAGCCGAACCATCCTCAAGTAGGTACCCCGAAGGAATAGACGGCCAATAACCTTCGATTGATGTTGCAATCGGAAGCGAGTCGTAGTCGTAACAGTTAGGGAATGTTCCGTACTGATTAGTATCGGCACACCCATTTTGCTCAGTATTACCGGTCGTAGAGCTACTCCAAGCACTTTGCCCATTGCCGTTAATCGCTTTAACGCGGCAATAATACGTTGTCGTCGCGTTCGCGCCTGTTACCGATGCGCTCGTTTGCGTTGCGCCAGTGACAGTAGTTTGGATGAGGCCGGTAATAAAGCTCGGATCTTGGGCACACTGGGCGGTGTACTGAGTTGCATAGTTTGGTGTCGCCAAGGACCACGTCACAGCAACCTGATTTGACCCAGCAATAAAGGCGACATTTGACACCGCTATAGGTATCTGCGCGGTTGCTCGTGTTACACATGTCCCCTGTGCAGCACCGCTGGCATGAATAATATTATCAATATAGTATTTGATTGAACTGATCGAGACACTACTGCCGTCAATACAAAACGATTTAGCATCAGACGAAGCGAGGGCAATCGTTATGCCGTCACTAGCCGCAAATGTCGACGGAATAGCCGCAGGATAGCTATTGCTAAACGTGCGGGCCGATTCCATTGTCGAGGCAGCCTGCGCAAGGTCACTTTTTACACTAGATGTCGTCGTCGAATTCCGCCATGCCCCATACGAGACAAGCGTAATACCAGCTAAAATAGCGATAACTGAAATCACTACAATTAACTCAACGATGGTAAAGGCGGGGCGAAATTTTTGTCGTATCATGACGTTCTCTGTCCCCATAATATAGTGGTGGTGCTATTAGCACAAGCGCGTTCGCTAGGTCGTCAGGTAGGGTTTGATGATGAGAGCTTTCTTCTCACCAATTGCCGCGATAATGGCACTCTCTTCGGCTGCATTAACACCACGCATACTACCAAATGTTTTCAACAACTTTTTGCGGGTTGCTGGACCAATGCCCGGGATTTCCTCCAATACATTGGCAGTTTGCTTGGCGCGCTTTAGGACCGTGTGATAGCTGACGGCAAAACGGTGTGATTCATCGCGAATACGCTGAAATAGTTTCGTCACATCAGAATACGTCGACGGCAGAGTTGCGCCACGCAGGTTCTTGGAGTGAGACGAGGCATTCATCTGTCCCGGGTGCAGGTTCACCACCAGATAATCACCCGATGTCATAACTGAAATACCTACACTTGGTGTATTAATATACGGTGTCAAAAATGTCAGATCAATATTCGAACGAGTCCGGTGTACAATCACCTCCTCTTCACGCTTGGCGATACTGACCATTGGAATCTTCAGACCATATTCTTCTTGGGCCTTCAGGGCGACGTCTAATTGCCCCTTCCCGCCATCGATCAGAATTAAGTCCGGCACACCCCAGGCTTTCATATTCTTTTCACTCAAACGGCGCTGCAATGTTTCGTGCATATTATAGTAATCATCATTTTGTTCAATGCGCGTTTTAAACTTGCGGTAATTTGCTCGGTCACTGACACCGTTAGTAAATACCACCATGCTGGCAACGACGTTTGTGCCACCCATGTGACTGATATCGTAGCCTTCGATGCGAGCTGGGATTTTCTTTAACCCAAATAGTTCAACCAGACTCGACAGCGCTTTGTCTTTGCTGATATCGAGGAACTCACGATCACCAAACATAATCCGGTGCTGGAGGGCTTTCAGATCAGTTAGTTTGTTACGGTACGCAGCGGCAGTTTCAAAGTCTTGCTGTTTGGCGGCAGCATGCATGTCTTTTTCAAGCTCACGAATAATACTGTTACGTCCGCCTTCAATATAGCGAACCAATCGTTTCAAAGTCGCCTTATATTCAGCCGATGTCGTGCCAGGTCGAGGGCTTAACCCTATATGAGAATCGAGGTCGGGCTTGCCGGCGTTTTTTGGTGGTGCCGTGTAATACGGGAATACCTTGCGCAGAAAGCGCATCGCCTTTTTAATCGTAAAGCCGTTGTAGTAGGGACCGTAATAGTCAGCGCCGTCGTCAGCCGGGTTGCGCGTAAAACACACGTATGGCCATTCGCTCTTCATATCAATCCGAATAAATGTCTGTGATTTGTCATCACGCAGTAAGATGTTAAATCGTGGCATGTAGCGCTTGACCATTTCTGATTCCAAGAATAGGGCGTCGAGTTCACTTTCAGTTTCAACCCAATCGGTGTCATAAATTTCTTCGACGAGGGCGCGAGTTTTAACATCCATGTCGCGGGTACTTTGAAAGTACTGTCGGACACGGTTTTTCAGGACCGCCGCTTTCCCGACATAAATAATTTCGCCAGTTTTTGACTTATGGAAATATACCCCGGGTGAGCGCGGTAATGTTTTTAACTTATCCTGAAGTTTTTGAGTCTTTGACTCCATATATCTATTGTACCGCTAAAGTCGATTAAACGGCCAGGGCTGCCTTTTGACGACAAACGTCAGTATGGAACAAGAGGTCTGGGTTTTCTTTACAGTTTTCACAAATAAGAACCAGGTCGTTACAGTTTGCCCACGCACAGTTTTCATAATTGCTAGTCGCTTCTTTACAGTGACTACATTCACCAATGACCTTTGTGTGGTCCGAGAATTCAACCGTCATACGGTCGTCAAAGACACGCAGACTGCCTTCCCATAGCCCATCATCACCGTATTCTTCGCCGTATTTCACGATGCCACCGTCCATTTGGTAGACTTCCGTAAAGCCACGGTTCACCATCAGCGCGCTGAGGATTTCGCAGCGGATACCACCAGTACAGTAGGTGACGATAGGCTTGTCTTTGATGTCGTCGTATTTGCCACTCTCGAGTTCTTTAATAAAATCGCGACTCGTGTGCGTATCTGGCACAACGGCGTCTTTGAATTTACCAATAGCTGCTTCGTGCGCGTTGCGGCCATCAAAGAAAATAACGTCGTCACGCTCTTCGACAAGTTTGTGTAGTTCTTTTGGTTTCAGGTGAGTCCCGCCGCCAATCACACCGTTTTCGTCAACACGCAGTTCATCGGCTGCATCGAAGGCCACGATTTCATCGCGAACCTTCACGCTCATACGAGGAAAGTCTTCTCGACCACCATCACTCCATTTGAATACGATGTCCTTAAAGCCAGCGTGTTCTTTGGTCGTTTTGATGTAAGATTTTAAATCCTCCAGTTCACCACCAACTGTCCCATTAATACCGTGTGGCGAGATCAAAATACGGCCACGAAGATCCAAACCTTCGGTCAGGCCTTTTTGCCACAAACGGATCGCATCAGGATCTTTGATTGGGGTGAACTTATAATAAAGAAGGATTTTTTGCACAAGTCATATTATACCACGTTTACCAGTGTTATAATGAGAGCTTCGCCCAGCCGTTGCGATTCACGAAAAATCGTGGCATACTATAAACACTACGATCACATTGATCCTCTAGTCGCCTAACGTTCGGACGAGCCAAACCTCTAGCGACCCAATACCAACCTTATCTACTACTATCAATAATCTTTGAAAGGATTTTCATGGGCACAAATCGAAATACGCTGCGACTCTACCTTCGCCAGGTCAAAAAACACTGGCCAAGCTTTTTAGTCGCTATTATCGCCATCCCGTCTGCAACACTGCTGCTCGACACTTTCTTGCCGTATAACCTCAGCTTGGCGATTGGTGAACTCACTAAAGGCGAAGGTGCTGATATCACTGGATTCCTTATTACGGCAGCCATTGTCGGTGCAGTTGGACTGATCGCTAACTTCGTCGGCTTCCAAATGCTTATCCGACATGAAAGTTCTGTACGCAGCGACCTATACAATGCGACGTTCAAATCACTCCTCGGCAAGGATTTTGCTTTCTTTCTCAACGAAAAAATTGGCTCATTAACCAGTCGTTTTATTGATTTCGGTCGTTCACACGTTGCACTACAAGATCTACTGATCATGCGGACACTTGGGTTCGTACTTTCTATGGTGACCAGCTTGGTTATCGTTGCGACACATACGCCAATTCTTGCGGCAATCTTAGCCGGCTTAATTATTCTGATTATCGTGCAGATCCGAATTAGCATTAAGATTCGTAAACCATATCGCATCCTTCGCAAAAAATTGATTGCCGAAATTCACGGTAAAGTCGCCGACGGTCTGACGAATAACCTTATTGTCAAAACGTTTGCCGGCGAAAAGGCAGAACAACAGATTTTGCAAAAAGACCTGTCTGATTACAACGACGCTTACATTAAAGATTACGGCATCATGACAACCGATGGCGCGATCCGAAATACCATCATGACGATTACCCAGATTGTCGCGGTCGGGCTATGCGCCTACTACGTGACGCAAGGTTCACTCGACATCGCTATCGCCATCTTCACCCTGACCTATGTCCAAAGGGCTTCGACTCAGATCTTTGCAATGGGTCAAATCATCCAAGGCTTTGAACAAGCATTTCTGGATGCGGCGCCGATGAGCGACATGCTGATGAAAGCACCGACCGTCATCGACAAGCCAAACGCCATCACACTCACGAAGATCAGCCCAACTATTGAGCTTGAGAACGTGTCCTATCACTACGATGACCGCGTCGATACCAACGTCATCGACAACGTATCACTGACAATTCCAGCCGGTCAAAAAGTCGGACTCGTTGGACACTCCGGTGCCGGCAAGACGACTATTACCCACCTACTCCTTCGTTTCAGTGATGTGACAGGTGGCGCAATAAAGATCGACGGCCATGACTTACGTGATATTGCCCAAGAAAGTCTACGCCAGCACATCGCCTACGTTCCCCAAGAACCTATGCTATTCCACCGCACCCTTCGTGAAAACATTGCCTACGGCACACCTGGCGCCAGCACGAAACAAATTGAAGCAGCCGCCACTAAAGCTAACGCTATGGAATTCATCGCCGACCTGCCGCTCGGACTCGACACCATCGTCGGTGAACGCGGCATCAAGCTATCTGGCGGCCAGCGTCAGCGCATTGCCATCGCCCGTGCCGTCTTGAAGGATGCACCGATCTTGATCCTTGATGAAGCGACATCTGCGCTTGATAGTGAAAGTGAAAAGCTCATTCAAGACGCCCTCCAAAAGCTCATGAAGGGCCGCACCAGCATCGTAATCGCCCACCGCCTGTCGACTATCTCAAAGCTCGACCGCGTTATCGTCCTCGATAAGGGCGACATCGTCGAAGACGGCTCACACGAAGCCCTACTTAATGAAAAAGGTATTTACGCCAAACTATGGGCCCACCAATCCGGTGGCTTCATCGAAGAATAAATCTTGTAAGAAATAAAATAACTCCGCGTTTATAGCGGAGTTATTTTTTACAGAGAAACTAACGAATATTATTTGTTAGCGTCAACGTTTGACTGCTTTGGTTCATCTTGAGCTTTGCCACCAGGTTTGGTTTCTTCAGCTTGAGATGTCTGGTCGGTGTCAGCACCGTTCTCAGATTCAACTTCAGAGTCGATTGTTGCGTCACCGGCTGCAGCGTCGTTGGCTGCTTCAAGTGCCGCTGGTTCGTAAACACTTGCGATCACAAGGTCAGTCAGTTGAGGAGCTTCCGCATCTTCGTCTTCGTGTCCAGTTGTGTGTTCAACAAATGAAACGTTCTTTGGAAGTGTGATGTCACCAACAGTAAGCTGTTCACCAGCTTCCTTCAGTGCAGCGATTGATACTTCAAGCGCTTCAGGAAGGTCCATTGGGAAGGCACGAACTTCGATGCTATCGATAGCTTGAAGAACGATAAGTCCAGCTTTTTCAGCTTCGCTTTCACCTTCACCGATAAGGCGAATAGGCACTTGTGCGATGATCAGTTCATCCTGCTTCACAGCGTGGAATGATACGTGACGAGTCAATCCCTTAACAGGATCGCTGTCGACGTCTTTAATCATGCCGATCTCTTTTTTCGTACCGATAGTAAGGTGTACTGGTGTGTGCTTGCCAGCGTCACGGATTACTTTGTCGATAACGTTCTGTGCAGCCTGGACGTTGATTGGCTCAAGTCCTGCTCCATATACGATAGCCGGTACAATACCGTCACGTCGTAATTGTCGAACTTTTTTACCTTGCAGTACGCGAAGGTCTAGGTTTAGGGTAATTTTATCTCCCATGTCTCTCTCCTTTATGTGGATACCTTTACGGAAATAATAATTTGTTACCCCTTTAGTATACCATTTTTCATGCTAGAATGGGAGGAATGATACCTGGCGTAGATTTAATCGACTTCATTAAGCTAGTAACCATCTTTGGAGTGGCTGCCGTTGTCTTTGCCGAATCAGGGCTTTTGATCGGCTTCTTCCTTCCAGGTGACAGCCTACTCTTCACGACTGGCTTCCTTATTCATGCCGGCATTCTTGACGTCAACATCCACCTCGCCGTCCTGATTATCTTTATTGCTGCTGTCCTTGGTGACAGCGTTGGGTATGCGTTTGGACGTCGCGCCGGGCCGCGCATCTTCAAAAAACAAGACGCTCGTCTGTTCAAGCAAGAATATATCGTAAAAGCTCAAGAATTCTATGAAAAACACGGCGGTAAAGCGATTATCATTGCCCGCTTCGTACCAATCGTACGAACCTTTGCGCCAATCGTAGCCGGCGCCAGTCAGATGCACTATCGTCGCTTCCTCGCCTTTAATATCATCGGTGCCTTCCTATGGGCAGCAGGCGTGACCTACATCGGCTTCTTCCTTGGCGCTTGGTTTGAATCAATGGGCTGGGAAATTGACCACGTCCTCCTCCCTGTTATTGCGATTATTATTCTCATCTCAGTACTTCCACCGGCTATTCATATCTTCAAAAGCAAAAAGAACCGTGACGCACTATGGAACGGTACTAAAAAGCAAATTGCCGATCTTTTTCGACGCTCTAAATAGACGCCAATTGCCACCATCAGTAAAGGGTTGTCAAATCCCGCTTATGCATCCATACTGAAACTACTTATGAGCCATCAAGCGAATCATATCCTTGGTTCCCGCTTTACTAACGACGGTGTTACTTTTCGTGTCTGGGCACCATTTGCAGAATCAGTCGTCGCACTAGTCGGTGAAGAATTCACCTGGCACGAGACACCCCTAACAAGCGAACCTGACGGCTACTGGTCGGGTATCGTGACGGACGCCCAACCTGGTCAGTCCTACAAATACCGCATCGTCAGCAAAGACGGCCAAACGCTTGAACGTAATGACCCGCGTGCCCGACAGCTGACCGTGTCGGATAACGGCGCTTCGGTCATCATCGATCCTATCTATAACTGGGAAGGCGTCACCGCACCAGTCATTCCGAAAGAAAAACTGATTATGTACGAATTGCACATTGGTACCTTCAACAGGCCCGATGCTGCCACACCGGGCACCTTCTACACTGCCATCGAAAAACTTGATTACCTTCAAAGCCTCGGCATTAATATGATCGAACTCATGCCCGTCACCAGCATGGCGATGAGTAACGGCTGGGGGTATGCGCCAAACTATATTTATTCGGTCGAGAATTCGTACGGCGGTCGTCGCGGCCTGCTTGATTTCGTCAAAGCCTGCCACCAACGTGGTATCGGCGTGACGCTCGATGTCGTCTATAACCACTTCTTCCCCAACACTGATCTTTGGCAATTTGATGGCTGGAGCGAAAACGATCGTGGTGGTATATATTTCTACAATGACGAACGCGGCGAAACACCATGGGGCGGTCGCCCCGATTACGGTCGTCCCGAAGTAAGACAATTTATCCTCGACAATGTCGCCATGTGGCAAACCGAATACCATATTGATGGACTGCGGGTTGATTCAACGATTTACATGCGTAACACCAAAGGACCTGACGGCGACACAAGCACCGAAATTCCCGATGCCTGGACGCTCCTTCAAGACATATCGCAACTTGCCCACAAAATTAACCCTGAGTTCCTCCTCATCGCGGAAGATAGCTCGATCAATGACCGCATCACACAGCCCATCGCTGATGGTGGCGCTGGCTTTGACGCGCAATGGGGACTATCTTTTCCGCACACAATTCGCTCGATGCTAAACCTCGAAAACCCACAATACGGCGACAGCCTTATTAAAGAACTCCTCCACAGCTACAACAAACAAGCCGCTGACACCGGTTTTCAAAAAGTCATTTTCAGTGATTCACACGATACTGCCGCCAACGGATCGGTTCGTATTAACGAGGCAGCCACACCAGGCAACGCTGGCAGCGTCTTTGCTCGCCAGTTCGGATTGTTAGCTGACGCTATCATGTTGACCGCTCCAGGCATCCCTATGCTGTTACAGGGGGCTGAATTCATGCAAGAAGGCAGCTTTAACGATTGGCAAATGCTTGACTGGGATAAAACCGCCCAATTTGCTGGCATCGTCCTGGCACACCAACACTTGATCAACCTCCGCATCGATACCTACGAAAACACGACGGGACTAACTGGTCCTAATATAGAGATCTTTCACCAAGACAACGAAAACAGAGTTATCGCCTTTCGGCGCTGGCTACACGGCGGGACTCACGATGACGTCATCGTTATAGCTAATTTTAGCGATCAAAGATTTAAAGACTATGAACTTATTTTTCCTATCGAAGGAACCTGGCGCGTCCGGTTCAATAGCAGCTGGAAAGGCTACAGCCCAGATTTTAACGAAACACACACCACAACTGTCACGACTGAGAATCAACAGCAGGTCAGCATTGAGCTAGCCGACTATAATCTGATTATTTTGTCGCAAGATTGACGACAAGAAAAAATATTAGTAACGCAGAATCTACTTCAAAAGTGGCTTGAGATATTTGCCCGTAAACGAGGCAGCAACTTTGACTATCTGCTCTGGCGTGCCAGATGCAACAACGGTACCACCGCCCATACCACCTTCAGGGCCCATGTCGATAACGTGATCGGCCGTCTTGATGACGTCGAGGTTGTGCTCAATAATCACCATACTGTTGCCGCCTTCAACGAGTTGTTGCAAAATAGCAGTTAAACGTTTGACGTCGGCGCTATGTAGTCCTGTCGTTGGCTCATCAAGAATGTAGAGCGTCTTGCCAGTTGATCGGCGAGAAAGTTCAGACGCTAGCTTGATACGCTGCGCTTCACCACCAGAAAAGGTTGTCGCAGGCTGACCAAGTTTGATATACCCAAGACCAACTTCAACTAATGTATTGAGCTTGCGCGCAATGGTTGGCAGGTTCTCAAAGAACTTTGCGCCGTCTTCGACTGTCATTTCTAGCACGTCACTAATCGTCGCATCCTTGTATTTGATTTCGAGTGCTTCACGGTTATAGCGTTTGCCTTTACAGACATCACAGGTGACGTAGACATCAGGAAGGAAGTGCATTTCAATCTTAATCACGCCATCACCCTGACAGTTTTCACAGCGTCCACCCTTGACGTTAAAGCTGAATCGTCCTGCTTTGTAGCCACGAATATTCGCTTCGTTAGTGCTTGCGAATAGCTCGCGGATCGGCGTAAAGACGCCGGTGTAAGTTGCTGGGTTAGAGCGAGGTGTTCGACCAATTGCTGATTGGTCAATCACGATGACCTTATCAAGCTGTTCGATGCCTTCGATATTATCGTGTGTACCTGGTACAACGTGGGCACGGTGCAAGCGAGCCGATAGCTCCTTCGCAAGAATGTCGTTCACAAGCGTTGATTTACCCGAGCCACTGACACCACTCACCACAGTCATAATTCCCAGTGGGAATTCGACATCAATATTACGCAGGTTGTTTTCACGGGCACCACGGATCACAAGCTTGCGATCCTTCACAACTGGGCGGCGCTTCTTTGGCACATCAATTTTTTCAGCACCAGAAAGGTAGCGGCCGGTGACGCTATCTTTGTTAAGCGCAACTTCGGCTGGTGTGCCAGCGGCAACAACGTTACCCCCAGCTACACCAGCGCCAGGTCCAATATCAAGCAGGTAGTCGGCTTGGCGAATAGTGTCTTCGTCGTGTTCGACAACCAGGACGGTGTTACCTAGGTCTCGGAGGTGTTTGAGCGTCGCAATCAGACGATCGTTATCGCGTTGGTGAAGCCCAATCGATGGTTCATCGAGGACATACAGTACACCCTGCAAACCAGATCCGATTTGGGTTGCCAAACGAATACGCTGCGCTTCTCCACCAGATAGGGTATTAGCGGCGCGTGATAGCTCAAGATAGTTCAGTCCGACGTTGTTCATGAATCCGAGACGTGATGTAATCTCTTTCATGATCTGCTCGGCAATGAATGTTTCTTGTTCGTTTAATTTCAGCTTGTTCTGGAACATGTCGAGGGCGGCATCAACGCCAAGACTCGTAAAGTCCATGATGTTAAAATCGTGAATTGTCACTGCTAATACAACCGGCTTCAAACGCGCACCCTTACAGGTGTTACATTTGCGGTCGCGCATAAAACGTTCGATGTCTTTTTTCATGAAGTCGCTGTCGGTCTCTAGGTAACGACGTTCGAGGTTAGGGATCACCCCTTCGTATGCTGCGTCGTACGCCCGGCCGTCACCTAGCGAGACGCGGTACTTTTCGTCACCCGTTCCATACAGAATCTTTTCGACGGCATCGGCCGACAGATCCTTTACGGGAATCTTTAAGCTAAAGCGGTGACGATCGGCCACAGCCTGCAGACGCTTCATGTACCACGCGTCGCTATTCACACGGTTGTACGGACGAATCGCGCCTTCGGTTAGCGTCAGGTTCGGGTTAAATACTAGCTCTGGGTCAACTTCTTGACGGCTTCCCAATCCCATACAAACAGGACAGGCACCTTCGGGTGCATTAAAGCTAAACAGGCGCGGTTCAAGTTCAGGAATTTCTTCGTTAGGGTGATCGACACATGCATAGCGCTGGCTGTAGACGTGGGTTTTTTCAGCATCCACATCAAGGACCTGTACGACACCGTCGCCAATTTCAAGCGCTTGCTCAACTGACTGCGCAACACGTGTCCGAACATCATCGGACAGGGCGATACGGTCGACAACGATTTCGATATCGTGTTTATATTTCTTGTCGAGTTCTGGGAATTCATCAAGGGAATACACAACACCATCAACTCGAGCGCGGGCGAAGCCAAGTCGACGATACTGTTCTGGAACATGAGCAAACTCGCCTTTTTTACTTTTCACAATTGGCGCGAGGATCATAACACGCGTACCAGCAGTGAATTTCATCACTTCATCGATAATGTCTTCTGGGGTTCGGCGGCTGACGGGCTTGCCACAGACAGGACAGTGCGGCACACCGATGCGCGCAAAAAGAAGTCGGAGGTAATCATAGATTTCAGTTACCGTTGCAACGGTACTGCGGGGGTTTCGGCTGGTAGACTTTTGGTCGATACTAATCGCTGGACTGAGTCCGTCAATTTGATCGACATCTGGCTTTTCCATTTGACCCAAAAACTGACGCGCATAGCTCGAAAGACTTTCGACGTAGCGACGTTGCCCTTCGGCGTAAATGGTATCAAAAGCGAGGCTCGATTTTCCCGAACCACTTAATCCCGTAATAACGACGAGCTTGTCGCGTGGAATTTCAACATTAATATTTTTTAAGTTGTTCTCACGCGCACCAGTAACTCTAATAAACTCTGACATAACCGCTTAATTATACGCTTCTTGTCAGACTTTTTCCAGTCATATGCTCAGAACACCGTTACCCTTATGCTTGCATATCCTGACCCCTGTTGATATAGTCCAATGAATTCAACGATTCACAATAGCAAAAAAGGCACCAAAACCCATCATGAAAAAACTTATCATCATCACCTGCATCACCCTCTCAGCACTACTGATTTTTGATACCATGGACGCCGGCCACGCAATTGTCATGTTCTACCTTGCTGGACAAATCCCTTACACAAATACATCACTTAGCGCCAGCACGATGCTGCAGTTCTTCGCCCTGCTGACTGGATTCGTTTTGGCACGACTTGGTAACCGAGCAGTTATCTCGTTAGCTGACCGATTCTCAGTCGTTTTCCGTCGGAACAATACTCTCCGCCCACAGCTGTAGCTCTTGTAGGACGAATTGTTTGTCCTCACTTACTGTAGTACTTAATTCTTGCAATCTTTTTACAAAACTGGGTAATTGCTTCATGATTCGTTCAGCACGCCAGGTCTCCCATAGGCCAACTTCTTCTTCGGCTAAGCTCTTGGGGTAATTACGGGCTTTGTAGTGCAATAGCAGCGGCGACAAACGCTCATCACCAAAGTCCGGGTGCAGATCCGCCAATTGGCGTTCGTCAGCTTGGCGTACTTTTTCAATGCGCATCACGTCTACCCCGGCGATAAAGCCGTCGTATAATTGCGCTTCAACATCGTTTGATTTCTTGAACTCAGGACGTTTTTCTAATACGCTCCGAACGTTCTCTGCAAAACTCGGGTCAGATAACAAAATATTTCGATGTTTCGTAATTTGTTCTTCAGTTAGACTGAGCCGTTCCCAACCGCCCTCTTGTGCGAGGACACCAAGCGGCGCCACAGCTGGTGCGCGGTTATATTGCAATTCCTTCACTGGCACCGAAACAAAGCCATCCTTTTGACGTTCGTCCCAGCTAGCAAACATTCGCTTCTCTAGTTCAGGGAGGGACAGATTCTGGAATGGTGTTGGGTCATAACGAAGGTCATAGACAACCACATTGCTATTGCGCCCACTCGTTAACGGAAAGGCAACGGTTCCCTTGTGAAACTCGGCGTCATATTGCCCACTGACATAGACAAACGGTTGCTTGTCATCGAGATTGACCAGTTTCTTTACTTCTTTTTTGTCACGGATCTTTAAAAGGTAGCCGTAAAGTTGCGGTTGATTATCCTTAATTAATTTTGTGACGGCGATCAACGCCTCAACATCACTGAGTGCATCATGAGCTTTTAGGTGATCGATGCCATTTAGCTTGGTGAGTAGCTCAAGTCGATTGGCTTCTTTGCCGTCAATGAAAGGCCACTCAATACCTTCAGGGCGCAGGGCGCGCGTCATACGAACGACGTCAAGGATATCCCAACGTGATCGTCCATCGCGCCAACTCCACTCGTACGGATCGTAAAAGTTACGCCAGAACAAATGGCGAATAAATTCATCGTCAAAACGGATGCTATTGAATCCGACGGTAATCGTGTCAGGCGTAAAGACCTCTTCGACCAATAGCTTGGCAAACTCGGCTTCGGTGTAGCCTTCGGCGACTGTCTCTTGTGGCGTAATACCAGTCACCATGAGGGCGTCGGGACTTGGCAATGTGTCGTCATTGAGTTTGACGAGGATATTATACGGCTCACCGATAGGCTCGAGTTCAAGTGTCGTGCGAATACCCGCAAACTGCATAATGCGATCATCGCGTGCGCTAAGTCCGGAAGTTTCAAGGTCGTAAAAGAAAAAGGTTTGAGGCATACCTCTAGCATAACAAAAAACACGCCTATTGGCGCGTCGATACGAAATGTCTAAAAAAGTTTTAATAGCTAGGTTATGTATGTGTTGGCCGCAGAGGGACAAGCGTTGAAGTTGCAACCTGGGGGGAGGCGCGCCTTTTGACTTGTCCCTCTACGGGTGTAAACACAAGATCGGCTAGGCCAGATCTTCCACATCACTCTCACCTGTTGCACTGGTTGGAGGGTGGCGCTCACGAGGAGCATTTTTATGCCGAACCAGTCGGCGTGTCAACAGAATACCTCGTGCGGGGGCTGTGGTGGATATTCTGTTTTATAAGTACAAAACCTAGCTATTAAGGCGTGGCAGGAGATATATCATCACTACTACCCTATAATAATATCACTTTAATAGATAAAGTCAATAGACACCCCTGTGGCGGGTGCTAGTTCTCTAGTTCGTCGTCTTTTTGTTCGAGCAATGTAAAGGTATCTGTGCCGATACGAATAACACTATCACCTTCAGCACCAGAACGTTTCAAGGCGTGGGTAATACCCATCTTCTTCATGATATCGCGTAGGCGGTTAAGACCTTCACGGCTTTCGAAGCGAGTTCGACGACCAAACTTTTCGATCTTGGTACCGGTAACAAAGAAGACATCTGTTTCGCCCTCTTTAGTCTTTTTGATCTTCCAAGACAATGCTTCTTGATCAGTCGAAAGCGAGATAACTGGCAGGCCGTCAGATTCCTCGACCACAACTTCAGCGTCGCGGGCTGTTTGGACGGTTTTACGAAGTGAACGAAGCACTTCTTTCAGGTTCGTATGAGCCGGTGATGAGATAGCGAAGATTTCACTGTTCGGTGCGACTTCGCGAAGGGCGTCAATTTGCATTTGGATAATGTCATCGTCGAGACCTTCGATTTTGGTCAATGCGATTACTTCAGGACGACTGGTGAGGATTTCGTTGTATGAGGCAAGCTCGTTACGGATGACTTTGTAGGCTTTCGCGACATCATCGGTATAAACGTCGATCAGGTGAAGCAATACCGCCGTACGTTCGACGTGACGAAGGAAGGCATCACCGAGGCCCTTGCCTTCACTCGCACCTTCAATAAGTCCAGGAATGTCGGCAATCAGTAGGCTACCATCATCGATGTCAGCAACACCGAGGTTAGGGCTCAGGGTTGTAAAGGCATAGTCAGCGATTTCAGGACGAGCGTTCGTGACAACGCTAAGGAAGGTAGATTTACCAGCGTTAGGGAATCCAAGCAGTCCAACGTCAGCCAATAGCTTCAGTTCGAGTTCGGCTTCGAAAGTATCGCCTTCTTCACCTTTTTCAGCGATACGAGGGGCTTGGCGAACAGATGATTTAAAGTGAGCGTTACCGAATCCACCATCACCACCGCGGGCAATGATTTCTTCTTGGCCATCTTCGACAAAATCGGCAATAATACGACCGTCACGCTTCACGATAGTTCCGACTGGAACCTTGATATAGATAGCGTCGCCAGAACGACCATGACGATCACGTTTTGCGCCGTTTTGTCCGGGAGAACCCTTTAGCTCTGGCTTGTAACGGAAGTCAATGAGGGTGTTGAGGCCTTCGGTGCCGACAAAGATGACGTCGCCACCTTTACCACCTTCGCCGCCATCAGGGCCGCCCATGTCGATATAAATTTCACGACGAAAACTGACGGCACCATTACCGCCGCGTCCAGCTTGGACAAATACTTTGGCGGTATCAACAAACATATACTCTTATTATAACATAACCGCCCCGGAATTAACAGAGGCGGTTATAATTTTGCAGTATTCGTGCTAGTGAACGTACTTGTAGAGGGCGGCTTGGCCAGCGCTAATCGTACGGTTGTTGATGATATTAAATCCACCATACGCACCGTTATTCATCTCACTGACGACGACAGTTCCATCAGCAGCAACGCTTTCAACGACTGCGACGTGTCCTGGGCTACCAGCTTCAACTAGCACGGCACCGTATTCAGGAATATTGTCGACACGGTATCCAGCAGCGGCGCCACTGTATCCCCATGATCCACCGTTACCCCAGAAGCTTCCGACCGGCTTGCCCATAGCAGCACGGCGTTCGTAGGCGTACCAAGTACAGTTACCGAAGGCGTAACGGTTACCAACTGAACCAGCACGGTAGCCAGCGTAGGCGTTACCACCAGCACTACTCGATGAGTAGATAACGGGCGCCATGTAGCCAGGACGTTCGTTGGTTGGCAGCTCACCGTTTGGAACGATAATCTTTAAACCAGCGGTCACACCAGAGATCTCAAGGTCGTTATAGGTAGTGATTGTCGACACATCAGACTTATACTTGTCAGCGATGCTTGCAACAGTGTCACCCGCCTTAACGGTGTAAACAATACCGTTACGAGGCAAGATATCAAGTGTCTTACCGACAGTCAGGTTCTCAGTTGTTAGGTTGTTAGCCCATTTAATCGTATCTTTTGAAATACCAAATTTGGCAGACAACGTATCGAGTGTGTCACCAGCGACGGTTGTGTAGTTAGTAATATTACGACCAGCTGATGAAACTTGGATGATCTGTGGCTTTGAGATAGACGAATCGTCGGAACTTGGCAGTTCACTTTCGATTTGCGCTGAAATCGCGAGGCTTGTGACAGATGGAGCAACCGACAAATTAGTCGCAGTAGCGACGTTTGCGGCAATGTTAGAAGCGACAACAGCGTTGACGGCCTTCTTTTCAGTTTGTTCGGTCGTGGCAGTCGCAAGAGGTGCAGCGTTGGCAACGCCAGATACATCTTGAGGTGCACGGTAACCGATAGCGATCAGTACTACCAAGAGTACGAATACGCTAGAGTATACAGCGATAGTTGACGATTTAATTCGGCCCTTATTAATTCGGGGTCGAACAAATGTTTGCGGCTTGTTAGCTGCAATGGATCCTTGATGAGCAATGCTCGTCGTGATCTGATTACGAATAATCGTTCTCCTGCCGCTCGTATTACTACAAGGGCGTCTACCTTACTAAGTCTTAACTTCTTTCGTTTGAAAGAACGGGGTATATGTCGACCGATTATATTATTTAATATTAATTATGAGTTTTCGATACCCGTGCGACAGTTTTTGGTAGGCTCATTAGTGCTCCGATCTCCCCACTCGCATCTGCTATCTTGACCGAAGTTTTGATAGCAATAGTAGACAGAATCACGCAATGTGCTTCACCCATTGTAACAAAATAGTCCTATATACGCAATGTTGTTAGTGTTTTAAGAAAACTGTGACCTCTGTTAGAGGATACTGCACTTACGCTTACAATGCGCTTGAATATTGGCTTCATGCTCTGCGAGTGTTGTGCCGTAGTACGTCACATCATCGTCACCACTAAGGAAGAATAAGTAATCGGTTTGTGCTGGGTTGGCAACCGCTAACAGAGCGTTCTTGCCAGGAGCTGCAATTGGCCCTGGTGGCAGACCCGGATAGCGACGGGTATTATACGGCGAATCAAGGTTCACATCACGGGCCACCCCTGTTTTATCGGCAATATATTGGTACGTAACATCAGATCCAAGCTCGGTACCGTTTGCGAGGCGGTTATAGAACACGCTGGCAATTTCTGGTTCATCGCCACCGATGGATTCGCGCTGAACAATAGATGCCAGAATAATCCCTTGATATAGCGTCAGATCCTGCGCCTTAAACTTTGCTACTAGGTCATTTTCGCTCACAAATGCACTATAAATCTCGAATGTGTGGGCTAAAATGTCGTTTACGGTCGCATCGCTACCGAATTTGTACGTTTCACCGTAGATATAGCCCTCTAAATCAGCAGTTGCAGGTTTACCTTCGAATAGTGGTGAGTCGTAGGTTGCTGTCAGTCCAGCATCAACTTCAGATTCGCTGAAGCCGGCCTTGATCAATACTTCCCTATTTTCAGACAGTGTCGAGCCTGGTAAAAAGGTAATATCAAATGTGTCGACGCGGCCGCTCGTCAAGTGGTCAACAATCTCGGGTGTCGTTTCGGCCGGTGATATCCGGTAGGCACCAGCTTGGAGGCTATTCTGAGTATCAGTGACGCGGGTATAGATTGCAAAGGCCTCCTCGCTACGAATAAGCCCTTTTTCTTTGAGTACCTGACCAATCATTGATGGCGTACTATCTGCTACGATGGTCACCTTAATAAGCTCGTCTTTGTTTGAACCAACAGCACTTAGTTGTGATTGGTACCAAGAATAACCAGCGAAAGCTGCGCCAAGCACAACAACGATCAGTCCTAATAATGAGAAAAGAACGATTTTCTTTGCCCTGGAACCTTTTTTTACCTTCAGACCAGATGTAGCTGGCTGAATAGGCTGGGCCACAAGTGGCTCAGGCGCAGCAACAGGGTTCGGTGCAATCGGCGCAGGTTGCGTCGGTACGGGTTGGAATGGCCGCGGTGCGAGCGGCTCGGTTGGACGAGGTGGGCCAACAGGCGTTCCAGTGGGTCGTGGTTTGTGATTAAAATCTTGATTCATTAATGACTCTCCATATAATCTTGCAAAATAATCGCTGCCGCCTGGGCATCAATATCACCCTTAGTATACGGCTTTTTCATCGCAACGAGGCGCTGCTCGGCAATGACACTGGTAAGGGATTCATCCTGAAAAACAATGTTGTCGGTGATATCTGAAAGACGATTCGCAAACTGTTCAACGTAGTTAGTCTGCGCAGTCGTTTCGCCTTGTTGGTTACGCGGGTAGCCTAGCACGATCGTGTCAGCTTTTTCCCGTAGGACGATTTCAGCAATCGCCTGGATCTCATTGCCATCGACAAGGACCGTGTCAAAGGCGACTGCGATCTTGATACCAGTATCAGCAATTGCAACGCCAATGCGCTTTTCGCCCACATCCAGGCAGACGAGGGATCGACTACTCATTCTCTAGTTTGAATTCAATCTTAATCTTATTCGTGCTGCCAGGAACGGTGCGTACCCATGGGTATGAGAACTTAACGTCAACATCTTTGACACCATCAATAGTTTGCAAGGCAGACTGAACTTCACCGTAGATCTTGCCCTTTACCTGTTCCTTGATAGCCGCTTCGTCGATCTTTGGACCGATTTGGCCGGTGGCTGTGATTGCAACTGTCATCGCTTCGCCTTCTTTGCGGAAGTTACTGAGGCCAGATTCATCAATACCGGTGCTGTATACCTTTTGGGCATTCGTATCGTTGATTTGATCCTTCAAGCTTTCGTTCAAGTACGTTTCGATATCCGCTTTGGCAATAGCCTGCAGTGTATAGGTCGTCGAGATAGTCAGTTTTGCTTTGCCGGTTGGGGCTTCGGCATTCAGTGCTGGCGCCGACACTGCTTCGGCGCGGTCAACCGTAAAGCTACTATCAATCACTTTTTCGCCGTTCACAAATTTCTTTGCAAGGGCTGCTTTTTCAGCGTCAGTTGATTGACCGATTAACTGGCCTTTGGCGCGTTCGATGTCTTCAGCCGAGACGACTTTCGCAACCTTGCTTGTGCCGCCAGCGGTTGGGCCAGTCAAGTTAGCAGATACGCCTGACGGTGCGCCGCTCATACTGCCAGTAGCACCGTTAGTGTCAGTGCCGTTATCGACTGCTGTAATACCGGTGTTAGCGCCGCCGTAGTTACTGGTTGTTAATGTGACCGCAGAATCAGTCGTGTAGACTTTACCAGAGGTTGATGTCAATCGGGTGCCGGCTGGAATGGTTCCCAGTGAAGGAATCGATGTCGTTGAGAATCGAACGATACCAGTCGCTGGTGTACCGAGGTCTTTTTCACCCGTCGCGTCGAAATCAAGCGTCGCGTCTTTTTTCTCTTGAACAGAGACTGATTTGATTACGCCGGTTTTAAAATCAGTTGCTGCGGTGCCACCGAGCTTCACTGTTGAGCTTACTGGCGCGTCACTAGTACTAGCAGTCACGATTACTGTTGCGGCTGGTGCAAAGACAAACATCCAGATCAATAGCGCGATCAAAACCACACCACCACCGATACCAAAGAACATCCGCTTGCGGAACTTATCAAAGTTAGGAATTTTTACTTTACTACGAGCGTCATTCACTTTTTTCGATGCTGCGTAGCCAGTGCCAGCAGTTGTTGCAGCGGCACCAACCGTGTCGTCATCAATATTCATTGTTGCAATTGCCGTACTACGTCCAGCATCAGCCAAGCGCGTCCCGTCTTTTACTTTCAACGATCCAGCGTGGTCACCAACTGGTAAATCAGCGCCGTCAATAATGTCGTCTTCGTCATCAACCGCAATAGCGGCAATTTCGGCGATTTCAGGTTTTGACTGCAAGTTCTTGGCAACAGGAATTGAGGCATTGGCAGCGAGTGCGATCAATGCCTGATTGTTTGTAATAAGGACAAGTTGTTTCTTGTCAGCGCGGGCCATACGGTCAAGTAGTCGCAGGTTAACGGCACTTTGAAGAGTTCCGACTCGCTTCGGCGGAACAACGGCAACAATTTTTTCTTTTGCTTGTTTGATTTTACCGATGATTGCAGTGACATCATCGTCAACATCAATGTAAATAACGTCTTTATTCATATTAGATTCTCAGGAGGCGATTAAATTTCTCTTTGATAGAATCACCCTCTCCACTCCCTAGTATTGTATCATAGCCGACCCGTAGCAAACCCATGGCGGTAATGAATGTATGGTCGGTTACATCATTGGTTGTATCAACAACGCCGATGACTTCAGAAGGGTTGATGTGGTGAACGGTTGGCTTCTTGGTGAACGGAAGGTCCTTGTGCCAGTCGCTGCCTTGCAAGGCTGTGACGAGCTTTTCAAGACTTGAACCACCACCACAAAGCAGGATTCGGTTCGGTAAGTGATCGACTGAATCAAACTCACTCAGCGCAAGTTCAACACCGGCGATCCAAACCTCAAGGGTCTTGTCGATGGCTTCATTAACGTCTTTGGCGACGCTCGCTTTGATCTGGCTGTGATCAATGTTGACCTTTAGCTTTTCGGCGTCTTTGTAGGATAGGTCCATTTCGCTGGCGATGGTCTGTGTAAAGCTTCGTCCACCAATACCAAACATCTTGGTGCCTTCAACACCACCATCATTAACGACTGCAATGTCAGTTGTACCACCACCGACATCAGCCAAAATAGCCGTAAAGTTACTACTGGCGTCGTTTCCGAGAACTGAACGACTGACGGCAAATGGTTCGGCCGCAACGGCAAGGAGTTCAAGGGATAGTTCGTCGGCAACGCGCTCAAGCGCACCAATGTGCACCATCGGCGCGAAGGCAGTATAGATCTGCACCGCAACGTCGCGGCCCTGGAAACCAATTGGGTTACTGACCTTGTAACCATCAATGTGGATGCTGACCAGCGCGCTGTTGACGAGTTTCACCTCGACTTCGTCGTTGCCTGTTTCAAGGGCGATCTGCTTTTGTGATTTGATCTGAGCGCGTTCCTGGACCTTCTCGATGATAAATTCCATCTCAGATGAATCGAGTGGGCGGTCAGGCTGAGGGCGACGGTAGCGAATTGTGTCAGTGACCCCCTTCACTAGTTCACCGGCGATACCAATGACGACACGCTTTGCCTGGAGGCCAGCTTGCTCTTCAGCTTCAGCCAGGGCTTCTTCACAGTTACGAACAACGCCAGCGATGTCGGCGATTGCACCAGAGTGCATGTCGCTAACTTCTTGACGAGAGCGGCCAACACCCACAATTTGCAGTTCCTCGCCGTCTACTTTTGCGATTAATGCTTTGACGAATTCAGTTCCAATATCGAGGGCAACGATGTAATCGTCAGCCGGTGCTTTTTTACGAGACTTGCGCAGATTGTTTAATACCATATTACCGTCCATTATATAACATTGGTGCTTATGCTCCTAAGGGATTGTAATTTAATGTAAAATATGCTATAATATTACGATGAATCAAGCGCCAACACACGAATTTGATCCTTATTCCGATGAATCCCTTAAAATCGTCGAAACTGTTGAGGCGCTCCCCTTTAATCAGGCTTTTGAACACATGCTCTACAGCAATCGAATTGACCGAGTTGTGCAATTTGAATATGCTCACCCTGAAGACCAAGAGTACGACCCAACACCGCTAGTTATAGATTCAGACATCATGACAACTCGATTCCCCGACAGCCTCCGTGGTATTTTTCCCGAAGATGAATATGCTATTGAGGAGCTAAAGATCGAACAGCGTGAAAGTGGATCAGATGAAACGGCGGGCATATACCCTACGACCAACCTGTTAATGAGTTTCAAAACCCACACCGCCGAACATTTCATCTCAATTAAAGACGGTCTCGCTACGTACGAAACTCAAAATGCATCCGACGAGGACGTGATATATACTTTCGAGCCAGAAGCTATCATTGGACTGATCGCTGCCTTTGTATACGCAAAGCAGTACGACCCCGCGTTTCCGACTAACGCAATCGAGCTTGCCGAATCAAGCCTCGCCGCAGCCCGTGATCCCCGCGTCGACTTTGTCGAACAGTTGATTATCACACTTGGAAATTTCACTGGGCACTCAACACTCGAAACGAGAGCACTTTTTGAAAATCCTAATGGTGCACCGATTATTGCAACCCTGCGCGAACAAGAGTTTCCGGACAAAAGCTTTGTCTCAAACAAACTTATTCTAAGTGAACTGACCGACATGAATGATATTCCAACCTCGACCGAGACCTCGCTCATTCAAAAAGTTGCCAATATCGATGAGAAGGCCGGACTTATCCTAAAAGGCCGACACGATAATCAATACGCCGAACAGCGCTCGACAATTCTGTCATCACTTGGTGTGACAACCTCGGAATATATTGATCCAAAAGCAAACTACAGCCGCTGGGTAAGTACCTGTGCCTCGTTCCTACGTGCCATCAAGCAACCTATGCAGGCGCACGAAGATTTCATTGACCCGATACTCTAGACGAGAACGGCTTTGATACGCCGGATGCCGGCACTGCTTGATTCTTCTTTGAGAATCTTAAAGACTTTATCGCCAGGTTGAATTAACTCGAGAGTGTGTCCAACGTGAGGGCCACCACAGATCTCAAAGCTAAATGGCTTTTCTTCGTCGTCAGCGATCATCGTGTAGACCTTTACCGTTTCACCGTAGCGATCACCAAATTGTCCAAGCGCACCCATTTCTTCGCGGGCAACCGTGGTTGGGTACTCAGCAAAGCTAACTTTGAGGTCTTTGTTGATCTCGCGGTTTACGATTGCTTCAACTTCAGCGATTTGTTCTGGAGTTACTTTTTCAGGGTGAGAAAAGTCAAAGCGCAGACGCTCTTCGGTAATGTTTGAGCCGTGTTGGACCACGTGGTCACCAAGGACTTGGCGCAGTGCAGCGTACATCAAGTGTGTTGCGGTGTGATACTGCTTGTGAATGTCAGTCTGTCCCCCGAGGCCACCTTTGAAGGTTCCCTTCGCAGCAGTCTGTGAGCGTTCACGTTGTTCTTGCATCTTGGCATCGAATTCAGCGCGCCAGTTTTCAGATAGTGCAATGTCTTGCTTAAAGGCTTCTTCAGTTGAGAGCTCGACTGGGAATCCGAAGGTGTCGTACAGCGTAAAGAGTTCAGATCCGGTAACACCCTGGTCTTTGAACTGTTCGAGCTGACGGAGCCCCTTACGAAGTGTTTGACGGAAGACTTTTTCTTCCTTCACAAGGACTGCAATAATCTCATCACGTTTAGCGGCGACTTCTGGGTAGTCGTCAACGTACATGTCAGCGATAACTGGAACGATGCCCTCAAAGAAGTTCTGTTCAATCCCAAGGTCAAAAGCGAAACGAATCGCGCGGCGAAGCAGTCGGCGCATGACATAGCCTTGCTCTTTGTTTGATGGCTTGACGTCATCAACCGCCAGGAAAGTTGCTGCCCGCAGGTGGTCAGCGATGACACGCATGCTGGCAGTGTGACTTTCATAGTCCTTGCCAGATAATTTTTGCAATTGTTCAACAATAGGCCAGAGCAGGCTAATCTTGAAGACGTCAGGACTATCAATACTGGCTGCGGCGATACGTTCCAGGCCACCACCAAAGTCGACATTCTTCTTTTCGAGTGGTTCGTAACTGCCGTCTTCTAGGCGACGATACTGCATAAAGACTTGGTTGCCGATTTCCATGAATTGACCGCTATCGCTGGCAGGGTGTGCCAAGCCATAGCCTTCAGCGTGGTTTTGCGGACCGAAGTCGTAAAAAATTTCGCTGTCAGGACCACAAGGATCGCCAATAGGGGTCTTATCAAGGCCACCACCGCGACTCCACCAGTTTTCGCCGTCATCATAAAAGAAGATTCGTTCGCCCGGGTTAATACCTCGAGCGTCACCGTCAGCCTGTGAGCCAACTTCAACGATTTTTGCTTCAATGCCTTTTTCTTCAAAGACTTTTTGCCAAATGTTCGCTGCTTCGTCGTCACGTGGAATACCATGCTTTTCGTCACCGATAAAGGCCGTGACGTAGATCTTGTTTGGATCAAGGCCAACTTTTTCAGTCAAGAATTCAAAGAACCAACGAATTTGCTGTTCCTTAAAGTAATCGCCCAAGCTCCAGTTACCCAGCATTTCAAAGAAGGTTGTGTGACGGTTGTCGCCGACGTCTTCGATATCTTGAGCACGCAGACAGGTTTGGCTATCTACCAGGCGGACACCATCTTGGTGCGATTCACCCAGGAGGTACGGCAACAGTGGTTGCATGCCGCTCCCAGTAAATAAAGTTGATGGGTCATTATAAGGGACTAGTTTTGCTCGCGGAATAATAGCGTGGCCACGTTCTTTAAAGAACTCGAGGTATGAGTTTCGGATATCTTGTGCATTCATTACGGTTAATTATACCAGTAATTAACAGATCGTCGAGATTTAACAGGTTGGGATTGAGCTCCACCATGGCGTATACATATTTTGGCCAGACTTGCAGACGTCGCGCGCCTCGTATTGGACACGAATACCATAGCCACTGCCATCCTCTAGGGCGACGTACTGATAGTCACTTGATGAGTTAAGTGCGTGCTTCGGGTCATGCGGTACAACTTTTAAATACGGCGCCAGTTCATTCGTTAATTGTCCCGCCACACAGGCATACGGACCGCCACAAACAATCGGATACGTGCTTTTTTCGGCGTAATATTTATCAAGTGCAATCTTGATCTGTGTGACATCACTACTACGCTCTGAGTCTCGGGCACGCTGTTGAATCGCGCCATAAGAAACAATCGTGATAGCGACCAAGATACCAATGACAACAATTGCCACCAACAATTCGACGATCGTAAAGCCTTTTTTAGAAGTTTCCACCTTATTCATTACCCTTAGTTATACAGTGCGAAGGCATACAACTCAAGCTTACATCTGTTAAAAAGAAACGTAAAAATAGCCGCTCCTGCGAGGGTAGCGGCTATTTAGAGAGGAGTGGAGGCTACTCGTCCGAGTGCTCTCGGCGCTCTTCAATCTTTTGCTCAACATCTTCTTTCTTTTCTTCGAAAGATTCTTTGGCGTCTTCGGCGTGTTCTTGGATATCATCCTTCACGTCTTCCGCCTTCTCTTTGACATCGTCGGCTACGTCTTCTGCTTTTGCTTTCGCGTCATCAAAAAAACTCATAAGCACTCCTTTGTTAAGATTTGTATACTCTTATGATTATAAACAACTCGGCTGAAATAATCCTGAGAGCCGCCTACTAGTTAAGAATACCGCCGCCGATACATACTTCGCCGTCGTAAATCACGACAGACTGCCCGGCTGCCACAGCACGCTCGGCGTTATCCAGCTCGAGTGTAACGTCAGCACCATCGAATGATAACTTGGCATCAACCAACTGTGCACGGTGACGAACACGAATCGAATAGACGCCGTCAATCGGTGCATCATTAATCCAGTGAGCACTTGATAATGAGAGCTTCGGCTTCCACAACGTTTCATCGTTCAGGTCGGTAGTGACATAGACTTCGTTCTTATCCATATCCTTGCCAACAACGTAGTATGGGAGTCCGCCACCAAGGTCTAATCCATGGCGTTGGCCAATCGTGTAAAAGATTGCACCGTCGTGCTGACCGAGAACTTTACCGGTTTTTTTGTCGATGATTGATCCGGCAACCTGCTCAACGTATTGAGATAAGAATTCACGGATACCGATTTGACCAACGAAGCAAATACCTTGGCTGTCCTTTTTAGCGGCTGTGTATAGGCCACGCTCTTCGGCCATTTCGCGGACGCGCGGTTTGGTAAATTCACCAAGTGGGAACAAGGTTTTCTTGAGTGCCTCACCGGTAACGCGGTACAAGAAATACGTTTGATCTTTGTTGGTATCGACGGCTTGTTTCAAGATACCGTTTTCCACCCGTGCATAGTGCCCGGTCGCGATCATATCAGCACCGTCTTCCAGGGCCGTTTCGAGGAAAATCTTAAACTTCACTTCCTGATTACACATAATGTCAGGGTTCGGTGTGCGACCTAACTTGTATTCATCAATCATGTAATCAACAACTTTTTGTTTGTATTCGGTTTCAAAGTCAAAGACCTTAAAGTCGATTCCTAGTTGCACGGCGACACGTTTGGCATCGGCTAGGTCATCAGCCCACGGACACTTCATACCAGGCAAATCTTGCGTCCAATTCTTCATGTAGACGCCAGTGACGTCATAGCCTTGTTCTTTTAGGAGCGCAGCGGTCAGACTCGAGTCAACACCACCACTCATTCCTACATATACTTTTGTCATTACCGAGCTCCTTGAACATAAAAGGCAGTTACTTTGGCGATTTCACCACCGGCTAGCCACCAGCCGCGTGGAGTCAGCCACCAAAATAGCGACCAGTCTTTATCATTAATTAAGGGATGGTTGCGAATTGTCACATCACCGCTGAGTTTCTCAAACTCCAGCGCCGCTCGACGCTGGTGATAGCCAGAGGTAACCAAAATGGCATCTTGGATATTGTTATCGCTTAGGACTGCTTTGGTATTAATAGCGTTCTCTTCGGTTGTGGCAGATTCTTCTTCTACGTAGATAGCATTTTCTGGCACACCCTCTGAAAGTGCGTGGGTGCGCATTGCCGCGGCGTTACTCGGGCCTGATTTGTCTTGAGCAGCACCAGAGAAAATGAGTGTGTCAGCCCAGCCGTTTTTATACAGCTCAATCCCTTCGTCGGTCCGGGCGTAAGTATCCCCGCCACTCACGACGATAATTGCATCAGCCGTACCACACTGAGTAGATTCAGTTGTTGGTGTTTCTTGGCATCCAATAAAATCATTTGGTTGTAAGTAAAAACTAATCCCAACAATCAGCGCAACTAACAGTGAAGGGGCGATGAATAACCATTTCATTATTTCGCCACTCGATCGTATTCACGCTGGACTTCTTCGATAATAATCGCAGCCGCCTGGGCAGTGTTTTCTTCGGTTGATAAGTGACCCAAGGTCATACGGAGGCTCCCGTCAGCAACTTCAGCTGCGAGGCCAATCGCCGTCAGCACGTGTGAACGCGTCCCCTTGTTGGCGGCACAGGCGCTCCCGGTTGCGACCAGGACACCGCGTGACTCAAGTGCGAATAGGACACGCTCAGCATCAAGCTCTGGAAAGGACATGTGCAAGTGCCCGGCCAAACGGTGTTTATGGTGACCGGATACAACGGCACCTGGAAAGGCATCGTGTAATGATTTCTCTAGACTATCGCGTAGTTTTGCCAAACGATTAGATTCATAACGTCGGTGTTCCGTCGCCAGTTCCAAAGCTTTCGCAAAACCAATTGCTCCAGCGACATTTTCGGTTCCACTGCGGATGCCACGCTCTTGGCCACCACCGCGAATTTGCGGTTCCAGGATAACATGTGAAGCCGACCACAGGAGGCCAACTTGCTTTGGCCCGTAGACCTTGGCCGCGTTCAATGTTAGCAGATCGACACCCAAGCGGGCTACGTTGACATCAAGCTGCCCAACACCCTGTGACGCGTCGCTGTGCAGGTAGATTGGAGTGTGATCACCGCGCGCTAATCGTGCATCACGCTCTTTACGAACCACTTCACCGATATCACGAAGTGGCTGAATTGTCCCAAGTTCGTTGTTCGCGAGGGCGATACTCACCAATCGAGTATCTGGACGAATTGCTTGCTTGATTGACTCGGAGGACACCATGCCACGTACGTCTGCTTCGACCAACGTGTGGTCGAGCTGTTTAGCTGCCTCAAGGACAGCATGATGTTCGATATTAGCCGTCACGATGTGTCCACCAATACTATAGAATGCCAGGTTGATTGATTCAGTTGCGCCAGCTGTCATAACGATTTCGTCGCCTTTACCACCGATTGCACGGCCCAAACTAGATTTGGCTGCTTCGTAGGCACGACGAACTATAATCGCTGGCGCGTATGGTGCAGAGGGATTAAAAAAGTCATCAAAAAAGTAGGGCTGCATGGCAGCTAAGACTTTTGGCTCCATTGGAGTTGCCGCAGCATGGTCAAGATATATCATCGGTTCTTTCACTAGACTAATTATAGCATTCTACTACTTAGTACGGCCGCGTGGACCCGAAGATTTTGTGCGGTTTTTAGGACCAGTTGGTTTAGTGTAAATTTTTTGAATGACTTCACGGTGGTAGTGTGTCACAGCGGCTTTCAAGGTCAAGATTTCGTTTTCATCAGCCATGACGGCAACATTCTTCTCACGACCTTCGCGTTCATCAAAGTAAGTCGAGCTTTTTTCGACGCTGTGCGGACGAACCTTGTAACTGTTAGTGAAATTTTTAGACTTCACGGTGGCAGTTTGCTGCATATACCAGACGACTTCTTGGCCATCAGGCAAAAGAATGAATCGACGGGTTTTTACTTCTGGTTCAATTTTACGATCTATCGGGAAGGTCGTTTGTCCAACTTTACTGTCTTCAAATTGGGCAAGGTGTCCAATCGTTGCTTGCTCTGTGCTACCCGATTTAATAACCGGTCCAGAGTTATCGCCAAACAGTTTTCGCATCATTGCGCGGATCATAAGCTTACGCTTTCGAAGCGCAACTTGCTCGGCGTGGTGCTGCGTGCGACGCTCGGTAATCTCGTTGCTCAGTTCTAGGATTTCGACTGCGTGAGGATTGGCTTCAAGCTCTGGTGATTCAGCGACATAATTCGGTGATTCAATGCCCGCAGCAGACAGGGCGAGTTCTTTCGTAATATCTTCGAAGCTTAGACGAACTTCCTCACGGACAATATCGTCAAAGGTTCGTTCAGGCTGCACTTGAGGTTGTTCGGGCGTTCCGATATCAAAAGAAGCAGTCTCCAACAAAGTAGTTGGGACGCGGTACATGTCTTTCGCAGATTGTGGTTGATCGTTGTTATTCATGGTGGATAATCGCTTATTTAAAGTGCAAATAGCGTGATGGTATTTGCGGTGGTCGCAGATGCAATTTCATCGATAGAGATGCCTCGCCGATCGGCGTGGTACTGTGCAATGTTCCTCACATATGCTGGCTCATTTACTTTACCACGAAAGGGGGCAGGTGTCAAGAACGGCGCGTCCGTTTCAAAGAGTAAACGATCCAGTGGGATGCTATCAAATGTTGCCTTCTGGACCTCGTCTTTGGTGAATGTGCTGATACCGTTGACACCAATGTATAGGCCTCGCTCAATGGCCTTGTCCAAATTCTCTTTTGAATCAGTAAAGCTATGTAGCTCACCGCGAATTCCCGGGTGTGCATCAAATATCGGCCAGAAGTCATCAAACGCCTCGCGGACGTGGAAAATAATCGGTAAATCGTGTGCCAGGGCGACTTTAATTTGATCTTCCAGCGCCTGGATTTGAACCTCGCGGGAGCTATGGGTGTAAAAGTAGTCTAGCCCAATCTCACCGATAGCAATCACCTTGTTCGATGCATCAGCGAGCGCCGCGATCTGGGCATAGCCATCTTTAGTTTCATGGGGGTGCACCCCAATTGCGGCAAATGTATCGGCGTGACCATCCGCAAAGGCAATCGCCTCGCGTGAACTCAGCTCGCTCGTGCCAACGCAAATATACTGCGCAACTCCAGCTTCTTTGGCTCGAGTAATTGTTTCGTCGATAGGAAGCGAGTAGTCAGATTCGTGAATGTGACAGTGAGTATCAATAAATGCGTTCATGAGTGACTATGCCTTTGGTGCGTGTGGATCAGGGGTATGTAGGTAGACCTTCGGGAACATAACGCCTTCAGGCAGCTTTACGACACCAGATTCAAACGTATCAAGAATACGTGTCGCAGCGTTTGGCAGGAATGGTAACAACAGGTCGCCAATTTGCACTAACGCACCAGCACAGTGCGCCAAGATCTCTGCGAGGTGTGGTTCTGCTTCAGGATCAGTGCCAATTCCCTTCGCAACGTGCCATGGTTTGACGTTATCGATATATTGGTTCAGGCTGCGGACCATGTTCCAGACTTCGTCGATGGCCTTATTGAACTCGAGATTCTCCATTGCTTCGTGGTACAGCGTCATGTCGTGTTCGGTTTGTAGTGTTTCACCAATCACGCCGGCTTGGTATTTGTTGATCATACTCGCAACACGCTGGATCAAGTTTCCAAGGTCATTTCCTAGTTCGTTGTTGTAGGCGTTCTCGAATTTCTCCCAAGTAAAGTCACCGTCGTCCAGTGTCGGAATATGGCGAGAGAAGAAGTAACGGAAGGCGTCGAGGCCATAGTTATCAATAATAACGTTTGGATCAATGACGTTACCGACAGACTTACTGATCTTGGCACCGCCAATATTCACGAAGCCGTGCGCCAGAAGTTTCTTCGGAAGTTCCAAGCCAAGACCTAGTAGCATTGCAGGCCAGATACCGGCGTGGAAACGAAGGATGTCTTTACCAATCACTTGCACGTCAGCTGGCCAGTATTCTTGCCAGTCAGAACGGTCAGGGTACCCAAGAACTGTAATGTAGTTCGCTAGTGCGTCTAGCCAGACATACATAATTTGTTCTGGATCGCCAGGCACAGGAATGCCCCATGTCAGGTTCTTTTTCGGTCGAGAGACACTAACATCAGCCAAGCCGTCTTTGATCATTTCAAGGAACTCAACTTTACGGAAGTCAGGATAGATTTGCATCGTCCCATCATTCAGCGCAGTACGAATTTGTTCGGTAAAGGCGCTGGTCTTGAAGTAGTAGTTCTCTTCACTCACTTGAGTGTATGGAACCTGGTGATCAGGGCAAATGCCGCCGGTCGCTTGGACTTCTTTATCGGTAAAGAAAGCTTCGTGGCCCATGCAGTACCAGCCTTGATATGAGCCCTTGTAGATGTAGGGTTGTAGTTTTTCCCAGATGTATTGGACTGATGCGACGTGGTGATCATCAGTCGTACGAACGAAGTCGGTGTAGCTCGCGCCAACCTTCTTCATCAGAGATTCAAAGTTGCCATACATCATATCCGTAAAAGCTTTTGGCTCGATACCCTGCTCGGCTGCCTTGGCGGCAATCTTGTTGCCATGTTCGTCCGTACCAACTTGAAAACGAACTTCGTGGCCGTTTTGTTTTTGATACCGAGTCCAGATGTCAGCAATCAGGTAATCGAGGGCGTTGCCGATATGCGGCGTACCATTAACGTAGGGAATTGCGGTCGCGATGTATAGTTTCTTTTCAGGAGTTTCCATTACAGACTATTGTAACAGATTACAGCAACGAACTTTAGCGTTCTATTTTGGCCCTGTAGTGAACATACTCGTGATGACAGATTGAGACAACTCTTGGTTATACAGACGCACATCATCGATGTCACCGGCAAAGAAGTTGGTAGCATACGACGATCGGCCTATTTGCAGGTCATAGGTGTTAGCCACACTAACATGCGACGTCGCTATCGTTTGGACAAGATTCCCGTTAATATATAGCTTTTGCTGAGTTGGACTGACCGTGCCGACATAGTGTGTCCACTGCGTTTCATCGTAACTATCAAGCAAGTACGAAGGTCCTGCCGTCCAAACAACGCCATAGGCGAATGCAGCAGCTTGGGCATTTTTAAATCCAATAAACCAGTCATTCGTTTGATTCCAGTTCCCCATTCCGACAATGTTCCGAACATGCGGTGGAATACCAACTGTTTTTGCCCAGACGCTCACCGTAAAGCTCGCGTAGTCGTAGGTTGCATCAGTCCCAAGCGAGATATAACTGTTCGTACCATTGAATGTGTACGCGCTATTAGCGTTGCCTAGTTTATCGGTCGTTGGAGTGATATTGAATGCAGTACCCGTTCGTGCCCCGTAGCTGTCGTCATTAGTGTTTCCATTTAATTTCCACCATCCCACAATGCCACCCGCGCCACCAGCGGCGGTTGAGGCAAATAATGCGTCACATATCCCAGGACTAGAAGGTTTAGTAACAGCAGTAGCGATCGTTTTGCTGTTACTCGCTGGATTGAAGGCCCGAATACAATAATCGGACTTGTTTGTGACCACGTCTATGACATTGCCACTTGTCGGTGTAAAGGCAATGTTGCTATTCGCGCCCGCTCCTGAATACCATGACAGGGCGCTACCGTAGACACCACCATTCTTGGTTGCATAGCGAGCAAGTTCCGAACTGACGTTTTCGACATCAGATAGCAATGATTTATCTCGTGCCGATTGTTGAATCCCATTATATGACACAAACGAAATCGTAATTAAGATACCTATCACAACGATTACTATCAATAGCTCGACGATCGTAAATCCCTGTGATCGTAATTGTTTCAGTTGCCCAAGAGAGTGATTCATAGTGAGGCTATTCTAGCACGAGCGGTACTAGCCGACAATTTTCATCAGATCGATCCACTGTGGAATCGACAGTGCTTCCGCGCGGTCATCAGGACTAATACCAGCTTCGGCCAATATTGCTTCGGCTTCCGGCTTTGTAATCCCCAATCCTGACGAGATACTACTGCGGAGTTTCTTGCGTTTCGATGAAAAACCAGCCTTAACGACGCGGAAAAATTTCTTTTCATCAGCTGGGTCGATCAGCGGTTCTGGACGTGTTTTCACGACCACAACTTGGCTATCAACCTTTGGTGGTGGCGTAAAGTAGTGTGCGGGAACCATTTGATCAAGCGTCACATCAGAATAGATCTGTGCACTGATGCTCAGGATACTCATGTTGCCGGGCTTTGCCGCCAGACGCACAGCGACTTCTTTTTGGATCAATAAGACGGTCGTTTTTGGCTTGTTGGCGTCAGTTAATAACTTTTGAATAATTTTTGATGTGATGTAATACGGCACATTGGCGACAACGATATAATCCTTTGGCAATACACTTAAGTCAAAATCAAGAATATCTTCATTGATCACTTGGAGGGTTTTACCGGGGAATTGTCCCGGCAGCTTCACCGCCAGGTCACCGTCGAGTTCAACTGCAATGACTTTTTCTGCTCGACGCAGTAGTTCACTTGTCAGCGTTCCGAGGCCTGGACCAATCTCAAGGACAGTATCAAGCGGAGTAATTTCGGCGGCGTCAGCTATACCCGCCAGGACGGTGCGATCTTTGAGCCAGTGTTGGCCGAGTGATTTCTTTGGACCGGCCATTATCGGTAAATGTCCTGTAGGCCCTGGCTGACCTTACATGATGGCCATGGTTGCCAGCCACGTCGTTGGTAGGTTTCCCATGCTTTTTCATCTTGCAGCCCAGCTGGCGCATCGGCAGGATCGTAGAATCCACCATAGTTAGCCCAGGTCGAGTAGTCATATTGATAGGCACCGCGATACTTCGGGTTCTTTTTGTTGGCGTAATTACCGCCGGATTCACAGGCGCGAAGGCGACCTAGTGCTTCCGCAAAGCTACCGCTAAACGAATTACTGATTTTGGCACCGACAATTTCTACTTGTTTGACTGGCTCTTTAGTCGTCACGCTAGCGATCTCGGTGCGGCCGACTTCTTTGCCGTCTTGAATCATCACTTCATAGGTCACACTACGGCTACCATTTTGACCAGCATCGCGCACAGCTTTGTAGCCAACGTCACGGTCAGCATCTTTAATCGACTCAGTAGTAAATGTAATTTCTTCCTCAGCGGTAACTGTTTGCTTGCCTTCACGCCAGACACGCACTTCCATGCCAGCAGATACGGGGGTTTCGGCGGCAACGGATAGTCGGTCACTGACACCGAGTGTGATCTTCTTTTCTTTCAGCATGTCACCAACAGTCGTTGCCTGGGTTCGAGCTTCAGACTGGGCTCCGTACAATGTAAAGCTAAACGGTATCGCTCGGTCGATTGATAATTGCAGTCCGGCACCGTCCGCTAGAATATCATCGGTCCGACTCAATTTTGTCGCGTCTTCAGCGTACAGGGTAATGCCACTGTCTTTAACGATTTGCTCGGCTGTTTGATAGGCAGTCACAATCTTGGTACGCATTGGACCGTCTACGATCGTCACTGGGCGAGCTCGGTAAATATTAATCTGATATTCAGAGGCAACCAGCTTTTCGGTGACAGCAGGTTCAACGGCATCGTGACTATCAAGTGTAATTCCGGCAGCCGACAGTGCATCACCAATTGTCTCAGCATCACTCAGCAGGACTTTCTCCTCATCGCGGTCGTGAATAGTAATTAATCTACCAGAACCAGTGGTAGCAGTTGCGGTACGATGCATAGTGAAGAATGTAAGGGCGAACAAAAGAACAGCCAGAGCTATGCCGGCACCGAGAAAAATTCTGGATGTGGTGTTCTTACGGACGGAACGTTTCATGAATAGTAATCACACCCCTACTTGTGTGTATATGTATTATAACAGCTAAAGCTTCTCTAGATGCGCGTACTCGGCATTTAGTTTCTTCGTTTGGCCACTCGAAAACTTAATGGTGACAGCAAGTCCATCAACATCGATCACTTCACCAACACCGAAGGCGGCTGACTTAACACCGTCGCCAACTTCGAGGCCCAGTTCGTCGCTATAGAATGGTTCTTCTTCGCGTACACCAAGGAAGCTCGGTGCAGCCGTCGTCTCAGCAACTTGATCGCCCATATCAGTGATAAAGCGAGACATCGGGTTATATCCTCGTTGCCCGAACTGTAGGCGACTGTAGGCATAGCTTAAATGTAGTTCTTCGCGGGCACGTGTCATTCCGACATAGGCCAGACGGCGCTCTTCTTCCAGTTCGGCTGGTGGCGCCTCAAAGACACGGGCGTGCGGAATAATCCCTTCTTCCATGCCAATAATGAATACCACCGGGAATTCGAGTCCTTTGGCGGCGTGAAGCGTCATTAGTGTCACCTTCTGGCCATCGGCTGAATTGTCAGCGCTCGACATAAGTGCCGCTTCTTCCAAAAAGTCGGGCAGCGAGGAGAAACTGGCCGCATCAGATAACAGTGATCCGATGTTGGCCTCGCGGTCTTCGGCTTGTGGCGTCCCATCAAGAATATAATTACGGTATCCAGTTGCCGCCAACACCCCCTCGATCAGATCAGCTGGTGACGCCGTCTCGACACTTTCGTGTAGTGGTTTCAGCGCACGGCCCAGTGCCCCAAGTGCGCCCTTCGCTTTGCCAGATACAATCCCCAGCTCTTCGACTTGCCCGAGGGCGGTGATAATATCAGTCCCCTGCTCAGATTGCCAGTTGAGGAATTTTTCTAGGCTGGTTGCACCGACACCGCGGCCAGGTACATTGGCGATACGCGAAAAGCTCATTCGATCATTCGGTTGATAGATCAATCGCAGGTACGCAATCATGTCTTTAATTTCTTTACGGTCATAGAATCGTACACCGCCAACTAACTGATACGGTACACGTAGCTGCAAGAAGGCACGTTCCAATGTGTAGCTCTGGGCGTTTGTACGATAAAGTACTGCAAAATCACTGTAGTCGCGCGCTTTCATCTGGACCTGGGTCGAGATTCGCTCACCAACCAGACGGGCTTCCTCGGCTTCGTCATAGACACCGTGCACTTGTACCGGTGAGCCAGGACCTTCGGCAGTCCAGAGTTCTTTGTCAGTTCGTTGGGTATTTTTTGCGATAACGTTTTGTGCCGCTTCAAGGATGTTACCGGTGCTCCGGTAATTTTGTTCAAGTTTGACGACGTGCGCACCCGGGAAGTCGCGCTCGAAATTAAGAATGTTCGTAAAGTCAGCGCCACGCCAGCTATAAATTGACTGCCAGTCATCACCGACGACACAGATGTTCTGTTCGTCGTTAATCAACAATTTCACCATCTGGTACTGCGCAGCGTTAGTGTCTTGATACTCATCGATCAGGATCTGCTTGAAGTGATTGCGCCACTTATCACGGATATCAGGAGCATCGCGTAGCAGGCGTACGCCGTCGATCAACAAATCGTCAAAGTCGAGCGCGCCGGCTTTTTTACGCATTGCTTCATACTTCTTGTAGATCTGCGCCACACTCTTTTGATACGGATAATTCGCGTCAGCTTCGAAATCTTCGGGCGTCTGCAGTTTGTTCTTGGCGTTAGAGATAATGCTACTAATTTGAGTTGGCTTAAACTCTTTGTCGGTAATCGATAGCTGCTTCATTGCCTGCTTGATCAATGACTGACGGTCATCTTCGTCGTAGATGACGAAGTTACGGGTAATACCAATGGCGTGACCATCCATCCGTAAGAGGCGCACACAGATACCGTGGAACGTTCCCATCCAGGGCATAAAGTCACGCCGACGACTATCTTGATCGATCAATGTACCCAAGCGCTCGCGCATTTCGCGGGCTGCTTTGTTCGTAAAGGTTACTGCTAGGATTTGACTAGGCCAAATACCCTCATTAGCAATCAAGTTTGCAATGCGGTGCGTCAATGTCTTGGTTTTACCACTACCAGCACCCGCCAAAATCAGTAGCGGACCCTTTACAACTTCGACCGCCGCGGCTTGTGCCTCGTTTAAACCCTCAAGTAAATTCATTAGACTTATTATACCGTTTTTACGGCCGAGTACCTAGCTCAAAAGACGACGAGTTAAGGCTAAAGCAAAGGAAGAACAAAGAAGTAGACAGCAGCACCGATACCACCGCCGACAATGATCAGTCCAACAATCCAAGCGATAATCAGTAGGCTTGAACCCTTCTTAGCGGGATGCGCCAATGGTTGGTGATACGTCGCGGTGTCGTAGATTGCGCCAGACGCTTGATCGTCTGTACTAGGATGTTCTTTGTATTGCTGCGTGATCGATGTTGGCCCAACCGGAGCATCGTCGATTGGCGCTGGAGCAGGTGTTGGTTCTGGAGCGACAAAGGGCTCATCAACCGGTGCGGTGATTTCAGGTAGTTCGGCAACTTCAGCGTCTTCGACTTTCTCGAATTCATCTTCGTTATCGGCTTCCAGGAGAAGAATATCTTCATCAAGCTCTGTTGGTGCACTTGCATCCGTGTCAGTAGTTTTTTCAGAATTTGATGGTTCGTTTGTGAAATCATCAAGCAACGGTAAGTCAGATTCTGGGAACGAGAAGGCACCGAGTGGTCGCTTTTCTACTTTGGTATTGCTAAGGAATGGTGATTCCAATGAAGATTGTAGTTCGTCGTCAAGGTTGACAACAGGCTTTGCTTCAACCGCTGGTGCTGGGGTGGCAACAGCTTCAACAACTGGGCTAGGTGTTGGTTCCACGGCCGGTTCAGGTGCTGAGATAACCGGTGAAACGAATGGTTTCGTTGCACTGGTGTCATCTAGATTATTAAGATCAATTGGGTCAGGCCAGTGGAAAGCCGAGCTGGTTGGTGATTCAACGGGCTCTGGCGTAGGTTCAGGGGTTGATTCAACGACAGGTTCAGGCGCAAAGACAGGGCGCTCCGGGACTTCCGTCGGGCGCGGTGCAACATCTTCGCGGTGGAAGGTTGCCGCAGCCGGTGCCTGTGGGCGCATATCTGATGAGGGGTGAACGACATCCATAAAGCGACCAGAACTACGTCGTGCAGCCAGTGACGGCGCAACATGTGCTGAAATCGCCTGATTTGGCGTCGATACCGCAACAGGGGTTGAGACCGATTGAATAACGGGGGTAGCAGGTGTATCAACTACCGGTGTGCTAGCGGCATTACTCGCACTCGTGACTGAATTCACAGCTCGGTCGATTTCATCAAAGTCTATATCTTGCATATCCTACTCCTCCCTTTATTATTTCTTACTTACGTGTGCTTTTTCAACAATATTCGCGAATGCCGATTCGTCTAGACTGGCACCACCGATCAGTAGCCCATCAACACCATTGATATCGAGGTATCCTGCCGCGCTATCAGCGGTAACACTGCCACCATAGAGCACTTGAACTTCTTCAGAAGCTTTCGCACCGTACAGGTGTTTTAGTTGGTTACGAATCGAACGAACAGCCGTCAGTACGTCACCGGGCAGCGCGTTTTGACCCGTTCCAATCGCCCAGACAGGTTCGTAGGCAACGACGACGTTTGGCAGTTCTTCACTAGTGATATTTGCCAGGCCGCCGAGCAATTGGTCGTGAATAATATCTTGTGTTTCGCCAGCGGCGCGCTCGCTAGCAGTTTCACCAACACACAGAACTGGGCGAATATTATTACGGATCGCCGCTTGGACTTTTGCGCGAGTATCTTTATCAGATTCGTTAAAGACATGGCGTCGTTCAGAGTGTCCGACGAGGGCGTATTGAACGATACCACGCAACTGAGAGGCTGATACTTCACCAGTGTAAGCACCGTGGTCGCGCCAGTAAAAATTCTGGGCAGCGAGTTTAAATTGACGCAGATTAACCTGTAAACTAAGGGTTTGGATAGCGAGGATAGTCGGTGCAATAACTACTTCGACATTACGGTGAATCTTAACGAGTTTATCCAGACGGTGCAAATACAAACTAGCCTCGTGGACGCCGAGGTTCATTTTCCAATTTCCGATGATGAGCGCTTTGTCGCGTGCCATGTGGTTATTCGTTACCGCTTATGCTTATTGAGTTTAAGTGTAGCTTATTTACGTGCATTGAGCAAACTCTCTATCCCTGGTAATTTGTCCCCAGCCATCAACTCGAGGCTGGCGCCGCCGCCCGTCGAAACATGGCTAAAACTTGCCCCGCCGGCGCTATCCCATTTCAGAACAAAATCAGCCGTGTCACCACCACCAATAATAGAGGTCGTCTGTGGCTGTGTTGCCAAAGATAGGGCCAGTCGCGCAGATCCATGTGCAAAGGCTGGCAACTCGGCGTATCCCAATGTGCCATTCCAAATCACTGTTTTTGCATCAGAGATCTCGACAATGTTCCGCTCAATTGACTGATCGCCAATATCAAGGGCTTTTTCATCTTTACCAATCTGGTCAACAGGTACGTTTTTACGGACACTGGTCTCGGAAATATCAGTTGCAACCGCAACGTCAGTTGGCAAGATTAAGAAATTATCGACATTATCGCCTACTTTTGCCTTAGCGGCGTCATAGATACGGTCAAGTGTCTCAGTTTGATCGGCTTCGTACTTACTGGCGCCGACATCAACGCCCTTATAGGCAAGGAACGTATTGGCCATTGCCCCACCGATAATAATTTTGTCGGCAACTTCAACAAACCGTTCGATGACGGTAATTTTATCACTAATTTTCGCGCCGCCCATAACAGCGACCAGTGGTCGAGCTGGCGATAACATCGCGTCAGTAATCGTCTGATATTCACGCTCTAACAGGAGTCCGGCGACACTTGGAACGAATAACGTTATAGCGTGCGTACTGGCGTGTGCCCGGTGAACAACTCCAAAGCCATCTTGCACGAAGTAGCGTGCGCCGGTCGAAACAGCGATCTTCTTCGCAAACGCTTGGTCATCTGCCTCTTCTTCTTTGTAATAACGAAGATTTTCGAGTAATGTCACCGTGCCTTTTGGCGCTTTTTTGACTGCTTGGACGACCTTATCACCAATCGTATCTTCAACAAATTGAACCGGGTGGCCGAGTAATTCGGCCAATCGGATACCAATTGGTTCAAGACTCAGCGCCTTGTCGCGCCCTTCAGGACGCCCAAGGTGGCTCATCACCACAACATTACAGCCGCGGTCTATCAGATATTGCAGGGTCGGTAAACTCGCGCGAATACGTAGGTCATCATCAATTTCACCCTTTGCATTCAAAGGGACATTGTAATCTGCCCGTACCAGTACCGTCTTGTGTTCAAGCGGCACATCACGAATTGTTAGTTTGAAAAACCCCACCTTATACCCACCGTTTAAGTTGCCTTTTATTGACGTTCGAATCTATGCTTATTCTAGCACGCGGACTTTGATTGTGTCTGTAGTTCCGACAACACCAGGTTGTTGTCCACTGACGATAATCACGTTAGCAACACCTTCACCAAAGAGACCTTCAGCTTTGAGTTCTTTCGCGAGGTCAAATCCAGCTTCGTCAGCATCAGGACGAACATAGCTACGGTTTGCATAACTAAGCCCAAGTTGTTGCGCAGCACGCATTTCACTTGTGACGCTGATGATTGGAAGGTTTGGACGGTGTGCAGCGATGTTTGCAGCAGTAGCACCAGATTTCGTTTCAGCGATGATCGCGTCGACACCAAGTTGCTCAGCAAGACTTACTGCTGCAGCGCTAATGGCATCGAGTTGAATGTTCTTGGCAATTGCGTAGTCCTGAATATGTGCAACAGGGGCGTGTTCCTGAGTGTAAAGAATAACTTTCTTCATTGCAGCGACTGTTTCAAGTGGGTATGAGCCGTTGGCGGTTTCATCAGACAACATAACTGTGTCAGCACCTTGGATGACAGCGTTCGCAACGTCGCTGACTTCAGCACGTGAAGGCTCAGGACTATCAACCATACTCGCCATCATTTGAGTCGCAACGATACTTAGCTTACCGTGTTTACGGCACAGCGCAATCAATCGGCGTTGGACGATAGGTACGACTTCAGCACCAGCTTCAACTGCGAGGTCGCCACGAGCAACCATGATGCCGTCAGAGGCCAGAACGATTTGTTCCATGATCTCGTCTTTGATAGCGGCTTTAGTTTCAATCTTGGCAATAATTTGTGCCTGTGATCCGCCGGCAACGAGGATTTGACGGAGGTTGTGGATGTCATCAGGGCTTTGGACAAAGCTGAGTGCAACGAAGTCGATGTCTTTGGTAAGGCCGTATTCGACATCTTTGAGGTCTTTAGCAGTCAGAATGTCACCACCGAAGTCAGTGTCGGGTAGGTTAATACCCTTTTTGCTCATCAGAGTGCCATCGTTTTCGATGCGAACTTTAATAGCAGTTTCAGAGGTGATCTCAAGGACAGTGGTACGAACTTTACCGTCAAAGATGTAGATAGGTTCACCGACTTTTACTTTTTCAGCTAGATTGTACTGGACAGGAAGGACATTGCCGTTGTGTTCAGCGGCGTGGTCAAGGATAATTTCGTCACCTTTTTTCACGTTCATGTTTTCAGTAAGCATGCCGAGGCGAATCTTTGGACCCTGAAGGTCTTGTAGGATCGCGACTGGCTTGCCGTTTTGGCGGCTAGCTTCACGGATCCAGTTAATTTGGTCATCGCGTTCAGCGTAGTCACCGTGACTAAAGTTCAGACGGAAACCGTTTGTTCCGGCTGCGATAAGATCTTTGATCATTTCGGGTGTGCTGGTGATAGGACCAAGCGTTGCAAGAATTTTTGTTCGTTTGAAAACCATGCTCATGATATATGTACTCCTGTAAAAGATACGTTAACGGTAATAAACAAAACGGCCCACAGATGGGTCCGTCTTGCGTGTCTGATAATTTCTTGGTGATCTCACGGAGAATCGAACTCCGATTGCCAGGATGAAAACCTGGTGTCCTAACCGTTAGACGATGAGACCATTAAGGTGGTGTGACACTGCCCAATCAAACAGACTTATCTGTTCGACTCCGAAAATTGTATCAAAAAAACCCCTCTTTGACTAGGGGGTGTATACAAGTTTGAGTTGTGTGTCGGGGTTGCGGCCTAAACCACAACCCCGACACGGAGCAAATACGGCATGGTATTCGCCCGACAACTCGATCTCGCTCCGCGTGTAACGTACGGCTCAAGAGAGTGTGTCACCGCTGTTTAGGCGGCTTTTTTCTTTGCTTCCTCCTTTCGGAGGGCCTCGTCCGACAGCATTCCGCAGTCGAGCAAGAGTTCGGCGACATACGCCCGCTGATCGATGACTTCGTAGCCGGCGACCTTACGGACGTACTGGACGAAGTTGACGTTAGTCGTGTCATTCCTGAACACGTTGTCGACCGTCAGTCCAATGGGGTACTTGTTGCGAACCGCACGTTCTACCGTGGGCAGCGCGAGAAGTACCTCAACCCCCTCAGCGCGAGCCTTGTCCGTCAGCTTCACAGCTTTCGGCTTCAGGATCACGCGTGTTGCTGGTGGTGCAGTTGCGAGTTCGGTGGTCATCGAGCGACCGCCATTCCGCCAGCGTGAGCCCGTGCGGGCTTTCGGCTGAACGTTACCGTTCTGATTCCCTCTTGAGGAACCGTCTTGGTCTTCTTGCGTTCGCGCAAGCTTGCCGGCTCGTAGCCGATCAGCTTGCCCTTCGGTGACTCTTCCGTCGCCGCTGCGTACAGCGGGAACAGCTGCTTCTTTCTCACCGCCTCGTTGAGCAAGGGAACGTAGTCCTCCTTGAACCCCGGGTGACGGTTTGCCAGGCACTCGGCGAGTTCGTCGATGCTGCCCGTCATGATTGCAGCGTCACCCTTGATCAGGGTTGACACTACTTTTGCCGGCTTCTGCCCCATATTACTTTCCCCTTTCGAGGGAACGTGCGCTTTTGTCGTAACAACCAATTCTCCAGAAGAATCAGCATTGTCACTCGTTACGGCTGTCCCTTACAGCTAGCACATACGAGTGGACTATACGCTCCTTGACAGGGGCTGTCAAATATTTTTGTATATAGTGCTTTCACTACAGCAAAACCACTAGATTTAGTGTCACCTCTGATAAAGCTTGTGCTTTCTGTATATATATGGTGTTGTCTATTGACTTTTTAGCACTTATATGATACATTTATATCAACATCCACAGATAAAGGATCAAACCTTTACCTAGGTGGATCGGTCATTAACAAGTCAGATCATTACAGTGCATGTCCTGAATGTGTATTACATGTTTTAGACACACTGAAAGCTATCAGTCCCAAAGGTTTGTTTGTACTCTTTTGTTCGGACGCAGCGCGTCAGCTTATCTTTTATAAGACTGGTTGACGAGCTGTGTCCGACCTAGTGTCTCAGCAGCTGGGGAGCTTCCCCGTTTTAACTAACGGGGCAACCGCCCCAAACGCACACTACATTAGAGAAGAGAAAACAATGTCAAACGTCACCGCAATCGACACGGCCAAGAACACCGCGCCCAAGTCCGACACCCCGACCACCATCAAGCAGCTTCACGGCATCGTCGTGGAGAAGTTCGCTGCGTTCGAGGGGAAGAAGGCCGAAGCCGAAGTGCTTGGTCAGCGTGTCACGGTGCTCGAGCGCAAGTCGCTCGGCATCACCCGCGCCAACGCCGAAGTCGCCGCCCTCAAGCAGCGCTTCGACAAGTTGACCGAAGAGCTCAAAGACGACATGGACCCGGCAATCGCCGACGCCCGTGTCGCCGAGCTCAAGCGCATGGAGACGCGACTCGAGACTCTCTTCGGAGATCTCTCGGGCCGTTTCGACGTCCTGTCCGCAACCGTCGCTGACCACACCGGTCAGCTGGCGGAACACGACGAACGTCTCACCGAACACGACGGACTCATCGAGGAGGCGAAAGTCTCAGCAGGTGCGGCCACCGAAGGACTTTTCGTCCTCCGCGACCGCATCGACGCTGTGCTCAAGTTCCCCACGAAGCGTCTGGTGCTGTCGTTGATCGTCGGCCTCATCGCCGGCCTCATCTTCAACTCCATTGCGATCGGCGCCAACGCACCGACCGCCGATGGAGGCACCGCGTTCGTCCCGTATCCGGCCGACCACTGGTTGGTCGCGGTACTGTTCGGCGTCGCCGTGTTCATCGGACTGTTCGGGCTGCTGCTCATCCTCGTCCCCCGCAAGGTTGACGTCGACGACGGCAACCCGAAGACGGTACGTCCGACCATCCTCGAGCGAGTTCAGCAGCGCCCGCTGCGGAACCGCAAGACGGAGTCGGCGTCCGTGCCACCTGTACCCGTGCCCTCTGAAGAGCAGCGGGCCGACAACGCAACACCCACCGAGGTCCTTCCGACCTCCTCGGGTGCCGCTGTCGGTACCCGTTCTTAACTAAGGAGCATCATGGGAATCATCAATAGTCATCGCCGAGCGGGAGCACTCCTGCTCGGAAGTGTACTTGGATTTGCTGTGGTCATCACCACACTGGTTCCGGGGCTCACGCCTTGGTCACCCAGCGCGGCAGATGCCATGGCAAAGCTTGACCAGGTAAGCCAGTCCTGCGCCGTCTCGTACGGCGCACTCGACCCGACCAACCAGAACGTACTGAACCCCGACAAGGAAGTTCCGGCCGCGATTGGCCCACGAGTCACACCACGTGACGAAGCGGGCATCAAGGCTGACCTCCAGGAGCGACGTACCTGTGGCACCGACGGAAAGTTCGATCCCGAACTGACCGCCACCCACTACTCTGACTGGTCCGCCAAGGGCCTGACGAGCCGCAAGGTGGACTACGCAAGCATCGACGCCTTCCGGGCTGAGATGGTTGCGGACCCCGCTCTCTACGCTGCAACCCAGCTGGAACTGACCAACCTCGAAAACGCTTCGGCGTTCTCGATCAAGGATATTTCCGCCGGGATCTGGAGTGTGTACATGAAGGCAACCGGCGACGGGAACCTGACGACGCACCTCGGACGCACCGTTCACGACGGTACCGCAGCGACGTTCACTCACCCGAGTGGCGCCGTTGTCCAGTACCGCCTCGAGTGTGGCTACCAGGTTGTTCACTCTTCGCCGCCCACAGGCTACACAGTCTGTGACTACGATGAGTGCAACACTCCTCCCGCCCCGCCCGTCACGCCGCCCACAACCCCGCCGACGACCCCGCCTACCCCTGTATGCCCGCCGGAAATGCCTCACGGCACTCCCCCGAACTGCAAGGACACGCCCGCCAGCGACCCTTGGGTCAATGGTAACGCGCCTGTTGGTGGCGGTCCGAACGCGGACCCGGGACCTGGTACCTACCAGCCGGTAGCACCAGCGCAGCCCCCAGCAGCACCTTACGTGCCGCCGGCTGCACCCGCTCCGGTCATCACCCCGGCACCCGTGGTGACGCCCATCGTTCCGTCAACTCCTGCTGCCCCTCCGGTCGTTGACCCGGGTCCTCAGAACAACAACGGAACCGTGCCTGTCGCACCCGCGCCTGGCACCGCCTGCAATCCTGTTTTCCAGGACTGCTAGTAACCCCAAGTGGGTGTGTGGCCTTTCGCCGCACACCCACTTCGGTGGGATAGATAGCTTTTTCCCAAGGAGTCTTATTCTTGCAGTGTGATTTAGTTCACCTCAACAGAGTTTGACTCCTTGTGAGTTCATTTTTGGACTCGGACGTGCACTTAGTAATGATCTGATTTGTGATGATAATTAACAATTCGGCAAGAATGTTATCCACCGGTTCAATTTATATTTAATTTGATTCCATCTGCGAGATGAATCAAGAAAAGGAGCATCACATGAGTAAATTAACTTCTCTCATCCGTCGCGCGCCAAAGCGCTTCAGCGCTGTTGCTTTGATGGTTGCAGCTGCAATCATTATCCCAACAGTATCACTAGCCTGGGGACCAAGTCGTGAAACTTTCACGATCGACAACCCAAGCGACCACGTCCAGTTCAACTCTATTACTAACAACCCAAACATTGGTGACGAACGAAACTTCGTTGGTATCCGCGACAAGAGCGCAGCAAATGTTTGGTACGATTCAATGAACGTTGAAAAGAACAAAGAATACGTTGTTCGTATGTACGTTCACAATAACGCTGCAACTAGCCTCGGCCTCGTTGCAGAAAACGTTACTGCAAAAGTAAACCTTCCAACTACAACTGGCAAATCAGTTGAAGTGAACGGATTTATTAGCGCAACTAACGTTGGTGCTAACAAAACTGGTAACGCTGGTGCATACGCAGAAGTGTATGACAACGCAACATTTACTGGTAGCGAAAACTTCAACCTTGCATACGTTGCAGGAAGCTTGAAGTACGAAAACAACGCCTTTGGCGCTGCTGGTACTGCACTTTCTGAAAGCATTTTCACTAGTGCTGGTACAAAGCTCGGTTACGACAAGCTCGATGGTAACATCCCTGGATGTTTCCAGTACTCTGGCTACGTTAGCTTTACTGTAAAGCCACAATTTGCAACTCCTACTAACGACTTCACTGTTGTGAAAGACGTTCGTAAAGAAGGTGGTAAATTTGGTCAAACCGTTGCAACTAAAGCAGGCGACAAGCTTAACTACCGTATCGTTTACACGAACACCGGTTCAAGCGACGCAACTGCTGTCGTCCTAAAAGACGTCATGCCTAAGGGTGTTACATTCGTTCCTGGTTCTGTAAAGATCCTGAACGCTGCGAACCCTGCAAGCGCGACAGTTAAAGACGGCGACAAGCTGTTCACAACTGGTATCAACATCGGACAATACACTCCTACCTCAAACGCAATCGTTGTCTTTGACGCGACTGTCGACAAGGAAGAAGTATTACCACTTTGTGGAACTAACACTTTGGTTAACAAAGCAAGTGCTCAACCTTCAGGCCAAAACCCTAAAGACGACACTGCTGACGTTACAGTCGACAAGACTTGTAAGCCAAACGAATGTAAGCCTGGTATCCCAGTAGGCGACAAGCGTTGTGAAGTAACTCCACCAGTTACTCCTCCAACTGTCGAAACTCCACCAGAACTTCCACACACTGGTGCAAGCGAAAACATTCTTGCCCTCACCGGCCTTGGTGCACTTATTGCGAGTATTTCGTACTACGTTGCCAGCCGCCGTGCACTGAACCTTTAAGAGTCTGACCGCTCTCGTCTGTCAAAAGACTTCCTGAAGTGATTCAGTAAAAGAACCCCGTTATTACAACGGGGTTCTTTTTGGTATACTAGGACAAATGGCAAACAAGCAACGCAAGAAACGAAACAAAGCATACACTGGCGCCGACGCCGCGATTACTCGACCAGTCGTCACAAAGATCAGTGCCGTCAACCGGTCAAAGCCCGGTCAGTGGTGGTTTGATCACAAACGCATCGCCAAGCCAATCATTATCGCCAGCCTCGTGGTTATCGCGATCGTGATCCTGATTGTACAACTTGTTAGTTTAATCTAAGACTCAGTTCGAATCTGATTTCGGCAACGGCAAGCGGAAGCCAAATGTACTTCCCTTGCCTTCTTTTGATTCAAAAATAATCTTGCCGTTGTGGGCATCGATCACCTTCTTCGCCAGGAAGAGGCCAACACCGGTACCATCTGGTCGTTGTTTGCGAGCATTAGTTGCTCGGAAGAACTTGCTAAACAACTGTTCTTGCTCGGCAAGTGGGACCCCGATGCCAGTGTCCTTTACAGTAAATTCAACGTAGTTATTAACGACTGCTAAACCGACCTTAATCTTTGAGTTCTCTTTTGAATAATAAATAGCGTTATCCGCGAAGTTCATAATCACTTGCTGGATTTTGTTTTCATCGAGTTGCATCAGTGGGACATTCTTTGGTTTCTTGTAGGTAAAGCTGAGGCCGCGAGCGCTGGCGTTTGGCTCGAGGCCATCGACTTCTTGCTCGACAATCTTCGCCAGGTCAATCGGGTGTTTGTCGATAATGAATTTGCCTGTCTGTAAACGCGACACATTCAAGAAGTCGCCGATCAATCGGACCATGCGCTCACTACTGATAAAGGCCTCTTGTAGTAGGTGCTTCTGCTCATCGGTCACTTTGCCCACATCGCCGTCCATCAGCATACTGACGTAGCCCTTGATGCTTGTGAGGGGTGTTCGCAGTTGGTGACTGGCCATACTAATAAATTCATCCTTGGCTTCATCGAGCTTCTGCAGCTGGGCGTTACTGGTGCGTAGCTCACGGGTAGCGGATTCGATGCGCTGTTCGAGGTTGGCGTTGAGGTCTTTAACCTCCTGGACCGAGAGGGCGTTTTGAATGGCAATCACTAACTCATCAGCAACCGTCCGCAGCACTCGTTGGTCGCGGTGGCTATAGATAGATGTCCGGTGCTCACCCAAACAGACGTAGCCGACAATTTCTTGATCACGGTACAACGGCATAACAAGGGCGATCTTGTGACTAACCATCATGCGACGAATCTTGTGCGGTACATCGGACGAATCCAGTGTGATGATTTCACGCAGGGCGCGCAGCTCTTCGGCATCGTTATACGGCAGACGGCTATGGTCGTCGGTACCGGATGAAATAAATCCACCTTGTTTGGTGTAGACAAAGAAGAAGGCTTGTTCGCTGGTAAAGGTATCGGCCAGCATGACCGAGACGCGTTTTAACAAACTGCGAAGATCGGTCGTCGATGTGAGGACTTTATTCAGTGCTTCAAAAAAGTCATCCGCATTATAGACGTCTTTATAAAACAGTCGCTTCGTGAGGTGATCAAAGAACCGTTTCACTGGCTGGAACAAAAAGGCCAATACCAGTGTCAGCACCACGTTGACAATCGTTTGACTAAGCTCGGATGTTTGTCCAAGGATTTGATTAAAGATGACGTAGGCTACGATCAGGTATATAGCCGCTAATGAAATAATCGACAATCCATAAGTCACTGTTCGGACGATTGCCAAACGAACATCAAATAATCCGTAGCGTGCTACTGCATACGCGACACTGGCGATAAAGAAGATCGCCCCGGCTGGACCAAGCTGTGTAAACTGGTAGTTACCTACAATCGGTAAAATAAGGTTAAAGATTACACCAATAATCGATGAGATGATGACGCCGTATAAGATGATTTTAATTTGACGATGCAGGTCGTGGCTAGCCCTGCGAAGGTGAACGAACAATATGATACAGGCGCTCAATAAATACGTTGATAAGAATACGCCGTACAATATAATACCTGTCGTGTTCGTAAGGATACTTGTACCCTCAACAGCCGTTCCGACAACACCCGGCACAACCGAAATAAAGGCAACCAGGTAGCCGATGACGACGCACATCAATATTGGTGTCGATAACGGATATTTCACTAATCGTAAAACAAAGTAGTATGTCTGCGCGGCTACCAACATCGCCATCAAGTAGCTAATCAGCGCGAGCGGGAATTGATATCCATTCGGGCCAATCGCAAACAGAACATTACAAGCGATCCAGGCTGACACAAATCCGGCCAGCCACAAGAATGGAATGCGCAACTCATTTTTGCGATCACCCAGCCACACGATTAGGCCAATAATAAGCGTCGCGACTGCCGCCAGTAACGCCAAGATTGCTGCCACCCACGTCATCATTACAGGTCATCCTCTTTCATGGCCCGACGAGCGAAGTCACTGGTCTGGTCCATCGCCAGCGCGGCTGGTCGGAATGATCCGAATGTCGAGACAACGGCGTCACCATTTACTTTACCTTCTCCGAGTTTTACGATATCGACACCTTGTCGTTGCAGCCACAGACTCATAAATTTATCGAGTACAAATATCCACTGCGGGTCTTCGTCACCTTGTGATGCACAGTAGCGCAGGCCGTCGCCGAATAGTTTTGGAATCGTTTCGTAGCTGCCTTCCCTGCTAGCTGCCTCACCAGGAACCAGGCGTGTGAGGTCCCAGACTTGATGCGATGGATTAAGCAGTCCCGCTTCTTGTACCTGACCTTGGATCGAAGAATTCTCGATCATTTCCCAGCTAAGGGTGTGCTCAAAACCTTGGATTGGTGTCAGGCGCATACCGTGTGTCAGTTGGTCAGCCTGGTTATAGACACCGAACTGTGCCGTCTCGCTGTTGCCATCATACAGATCAACGTCGTCGTCGATACCGGTTTTTGGGGTCCAGCCTTTTTCTAGCACAAAGCTATGGCGCGCTTGCATCCAATCGTCGAATCGTTTGGTGCCTTGGCGGAGTTTAACCGTGTGATACGGCGTTAAAACATCACCCCGTTCGGGCTGTACTAATGCATCGAGGTTCGACATTGTCATAAGAGTATAACTTTCTTCGCTACTGGTAATCACGTTTAATTCATTGTACCATCAAAGCATGACCAAAATAGCCATCATTGAAGACGACGCCGTAATTAGCCAAATGTACCGTATGAAGTTCGAAGCGGATGGATTTGATGTCCAACTTGCCAACAACGGCGAACGCGGCGTTGATATGGTTGAGAGCTTTAGCCCCGACATTATTCTGATGGATCTTCAGATGCCCGAAATGGACGGCGTCACTGCGCTTGGCATTATTCGCAAGAAAGAATGGGGCAAGGATATTCCTGTTATTATTCTGACGAACCTTGGCGAAGAAGAATCACCAAAAGGCATTCGTGAACTCGGTATTCACAGCTACATCGTAAAGGCTGAACTGACACCTCGTCAGGTTGTACAGCGCGTCAAAGAAGCGCTCGCTTAAACTCTTCAGTTTTTATCTAAGAAATTAAGATTTGTTTTCGACAGTCGCGCGAGCGGCTTGGATCACATTATCGAACAATGCCGTGACGGTCAGCGGGCCAACACCACCCTTTGTTGGGGTGATCGTTAGGTCATTACGAGCGCGAACATCTTCGGCCACGTCGCCAACAACAACACCATTCTCCGATGCGGTACCAGCATCAACCACAACAGCACCAGGTTGGACCATTTGACTGTGAATTAATCCTGGGACGCCAGTGGCGGTGACGATAATTTGGGCTTTACGAACTTCAGTCGCGAGGTCGACAGTCGTATCGTCATAGACAGTGACATCAAGGCCGATTGATTGCCATAATTTCGAGAGTGGGTTCCCTACGAGGCGACCATTGCCCACGATCGCAATCGGACGACCACGAAGCTCAACATTATACCCAGCCATCAGCCAGTCAATTGCCATCGCAGTAGCCGGTGTCGCAGTTGCATTATCACTAAGTCCGTCAACATCCTTGGCGGGCAAAACGGCATTCACCGCTTCATCAGTTCCTGATGGGTCAGCCAGTGGTAACTGAATAATAATACCGTGAACCGAATCATCTTCGTTCAGTGATGCAATCGTCGTCAAAAGATCAGCCTGTTTAATCTTGTGGACCGCAACATCGATCAAGATATCTTCGCCGTAACTTTTTTTCATACGGATGTACATATCAATCACAGGATCATCAATTGTTTGGATAATCGCTAGCTTCGGGGCAACGTGATCAGCCTGGCGTAATGCTCTGACTTGACGAGCCTGGCGCTCTGTTATAAATCCTGAAAGTTCTTTTCCGTCGAGTATTCTCATTCCCCTCAGCTTAACAAACGTTATGCTACAATCAAACCATGAATACATTACTCACATTTGCACAAAGCACCTATGACTACACGACCACTTCTACGAACGCTAACATCGATGAGGCTACTGCAGCTGCAATCGGAGCGGGATTTATCCTGTTCACACTGTTCTTTACAGCTATCGGGTATGTTATCAGCGCCATCCTACTAGGACGAATCTTTAAAAAAGCCGGTATCCCTACCTGGGTTGCCTGGGTTCCTGTTTACAACAACTACAAGATGCTTGAAATCGGTGGCCAACAAGGCTTCTGGGCTATTCTCATGTTTGTCCCGTTCGTCAACTTCGCTTCAGTAGTATTTATGTACATCGCCATGTACAACATTAGCCTGAAGTTCGGCAAAGAAAGCACTTTCGTTCTGTGGGCAATCTTCCTTCCTATCGTCTGGCTTATCTGGCTCGCAGTCGACAAGTCTGTTTGGAATAATGCACTTGGCGTCCCAAGCAAGGCACCAGAACATCTTCACGGCGCACCTGCAGCTCCTGCTGTTTAGCTAAACGCAAAGATAGCGACAATAATAACCGATTGTACGATGAGCCATAGAATTTGGGTCACGACAATCGGTTTTAATTTGTGCATAATTCCATAGATTAATACCACGACACTGGCGATGTCGTAGGCTACCCATGTCAGGATTGATTGTTGCGATGCATCACCCGATTCAAAGATAAGGATGATCTGCGGCAACGTCATCAGCGGTTGCAAGATGCCAACAAGTAACGTCAAGCTATCAATCGTACGAAACGATTTCTTGCCTTTTTTCGGGGTAACCTTGTGCATGATGTGACGCATGGATTATTTCTTACGAGACTTTGCGGCGACTTTTAATTGGTTTTGCTTTGCACCGAAACGACTCACAACATAGACCAGTACAATCCCAACTACGAGAATCACGATTGATGTGACGGCGACTTGACCATAGCCACCGTTGGCCGGATTAAGGAATGGGTATGGGTACCAGTCGACGATTGGACCACGGATCAATGAGTAGCCAAGATATGCTAGTGGGAAAAGTAACCACAATAGCGCCTTCTTGAACGAGACGCGTTGGCTCGGTGGATCGACGAACCAGTCAAGGGCGACGGCAATCGGCACGAGGTAATGGAGGACAATATTGTCCCACGGCGCAGCTGTCAGCGTAGCACCTTCGATGCCAGACAATAGCACCGCAAAGACAATACCTGTCACGACCATAAAGAAAGTCGATGCACCCCGGAAGAAGTCGAGTGTTGTACTTTTTTTGCCCGCAAAGACAAAGAAAGCGCTAACTAGGAAAACAATAAACGCAAAGGCGTTCGCTTCGATCGTAAAGTAACTAAAGAAGTTTGTTGGCTGCCAGTTACCCTGTGCAACGATGGTTGCAATCTCTGTAACGATTGCGCTCAGCCCCAATAGGCCAAAAAATAACTTGTATCCAACGAGGTAATTCTTTTTCATTGCTTTACTATACCAGAACCACTAGCACTATGATATCTCTCTGTTATATGTTACAATTACCCCTGTATTACGCACCCGTAGCTCAGCGGATTAGAGCACTGGTCTTCGGAACCAGGTGTCGCAAGTTCGAATCTTGCCGGGTGTACCAATATTATGAATAAGACCTCTCCGGAGGTCTTATTTTATTATGCAATCTGAATTATACTCATGCTTATCATGACAAAACACAAAAAATATTTTACCCCGCAAGACAAGACAACTATCATTTTTGGCTACAGCTTATTTGCGCTTATTGTTATATCGTTCATCGTATCAACGGTGATTCCATTTAGTCACGCCCTTACCTACCCAACGGCACGTCATTTCAATATCATTGTCATGGTACTAGTCTTCGCGATTTCGGCAATTTTACCCGCACTAATTTCATATCTAATTGGTGACCGAGCAACACACAATAAAAATAAGACACTTCATCATTACAACGGTGTATTATTTGGTGTCGCGGCATACTGGGTCACACAACTACTTACTTGGGTTGGGTTCAGCTCGGTATTTTTCGTGAGCAAACTCGCGTTCCCTATACCTTTAGCTGTCAGTAATATTATCCCTGTCATCCTTGCAATTATCATCATGGCTGTCGTTGCAGTAACGTACACCAAGAAGAAAAATACCATTTCCGTTTTACAGCACCGGCCATATCAAATCGTGCTAGTTGCTTCAATTGTCGGACAGCTCGTTTACCCGGTACTCATTTCAAGTACGACCTACACACTAGGCGCCATTACGTTTCTTGCTGCACCCATTATCGTTATAGGCATCGCCTATAAAGTCCTTGCTAAGTATCACTCGACACGCCTTGCCCGACTCTCTGATGGAATCATCGCCATGAGTATGGGCTGGATTGCAATGTGGGTGGCGGATCCTTTATTTGCCCATCTACAGATACCTTATCCATTCATGCCCATCCCGTCCTACGTTATAGCATTAGCCGTATTTGTGGCCTACCTGTATCTACGAACCCGCAAGAGGCTTTAACACCTTGACGGGAACGAAAAATCTATTATACTAATGAGGTTCTAATTGTATTAGATCTGCTCTATGGGCCAGTAGCTCAGCTGGTTAGAGCGTCTGCCTCTTAAGCAGAATGTCGTGGGTTCAAGTCCCACCTGGCCCTCCAAATAAATAACGTCGACGTAGTTACTACTCGGCGTTTTTTATTTGTTACAATCTAATTATGAATAACCCGCTTCTCCTCCAAACTGCGCAACAGTATATCCTCCTCTTTCGTCAGCTTGCTGCAATCACAGACACCGCCATGGATCATATCGAGAACAACCCTCCAACATATCTCAGTAGCCTCGATAGAGTTGCTCAATCGGTCGAAACAATCGCAAGCCTACGCGGTGATTCGGGCGCTTTTGAAGATTCGCGACCCGCAGGTCTGGTCGAATTCCAATATGAAATGAACGACACAGAAAACAAGCTGAGGAATCGACTACTGAGCTTAGGGTATACATACCCTACACCACGATCGTTGAGTGAGACGGTGTAATTATTGCGAGGAATTTTCCTTTAGCGGTATACTTATTCCAGACATGGAAGTACATACAAACATCCCCCTCAAAAATTACACCACAATGAAACTCGGTGGACCGGCCAGGTTTATGGTCGAAGTGCGCACACCCGAAGAAGTCATTGCGGTACACCGCAATGCGGTTTCAAAAAATATCCCCATCTTTATTCTCGGTGGCGGCAGCAACGTCATTGCCCGCGACGAAGGATTCCCGGGCATCGTCGTCCGTATCCGCATTCCCGGTTTTGAAACAATCGCCGATGACATCAATAGCACGACGATCAAAATCGGTGCTGGCGAGAACTGGGATGAAGTCGTTAAGCGTACTGTCGAGATGCGCCTCAGTGGTATCGAAGCAATGTCGATGATCCCTGGTACATCTGGTGCCGCACCGGTCCAAAATGTTGGCGCCTACGGCCAAGAAATTGCCGATACACTCGTTTCTCTCGAAGCTTACGACTCGCAATCAGATTCAATTGTTGTGTTACAAAACGAGGCTTGTGGCTTCGCCTACCGCGAGAGTATTTTCCGAGGCCGCGAAAAGGGTCGCTACGTCATCACCAGCATTACCCTAAAATTATCAAAAAGTCAGCCAACACCACCATTCTACGACGCGCTCCAAACCTACTTTGATAGTCATGGCATTACGTTCTTTACCCAAGAAACCGTTCGCGATGCCGTCATAGCAATTCGTACCGAGAAACTCCCCGATCCAACAATTCGTCCAAATACTGGGTCATTCTTTAAAAACGCGATCATCGAAAACTGGCAACTGACCGACCTGCGCGCCTCTTTCCCCGATATCAAAGTCTTTGATATGGGCAACGGCCGCTCGAAAATTCCAAGTGGCTGGTTAATTGAACAATCTGGCATGAAAGGCCAACTGCTGCACGGTATGCGTGTTCATGACAAAAATAGCCTGGTTCTCATTAACGAATCAGCAACTGGCTACGCCGATTTGGCCGCTGCCAGAGATGAAGTTATTGGCGCTGTTCGTGATAAATTCCGCATCCTGATTGAACAAGAACCACTCGAGCTACAATAGCTTGCGAATTCACCTCAAACCCCTTATGCTATAAGCATGACACGGCGTGGTTTCACGATTGTTGAACTGATTATCACAATCACAATTATGGGCATCCTGCTAACCTTAGCAGTTGTTAACGTTAACTCGACCCAAATCCAAGCCCGCGACACTGAACGCAAGGTAGATATTGAATCAATCGCCAATGCACTTGAGGGATATTATTTAACTGGAGCTGACGGTTCAATCAACCTCGGACGCTATCCATCTGTTGCACTAGCAGATGATGTCTCGACATTAAATACCAACCTCCGTGATATTGACCTGAAATCATTTACCGCACCAGGCGTTGATGATCCAATGACGACATTTATCGCTTCAACAAATACAGGTAACGCCAAAGGTATCCAAACTACCGCCGGCGTCCTGCCACAACCCACCAAAGATCAGTACGTATACCAGGCAATCAAAACTGATGGAAGTATATGCGCAGCTGGCGTTGTCGACTGTCGCAAGTTTAATCTTTTCTATCGCCTTGAAGGTGACAACACCGTCTACAAAGTAACGAGCAAGAATCAATGATCCAGCATGCCAATAAACAAGCTGGCTTTACGGCCGTAGAGCTACTTATCACACTGTTCGTCGCAGCAGCGTTTTTGATTGCGGGATATCAATTATTCACTGTTGTTATTCGTGATGGTGGCCAAACGCGCGCTGAATCACGCGCTGCCAATGTCGCCTATGACTACATGCGTCAATACACCTCGTCATCTACTACTGTCCCGTGCTCGCCCTCAACGCCACTGAGCAATGCGCCGATAACTGTTGACGGGCTTTCGAGTCCCAAAATAACCATCAGCATCACCTGCCCCGGTGCTGCGACCAGTGTTTCTAAAGTAGAAGCCGCTATATCCTACAATGTTCCGACACAAGTCGTGAAGTACGCAACCTACACGAATACTGCCGGTGCCACAGCCACCAACGACGTCACAAATGGCATCGTTGGGTGGTGGAAATTCAATGGCAATGCAAATGACAGTAGCGGTAATGGCAACAATGGCTCAATCGCCGGCGCGGCGCTAACGACTGGTGCCACGAGCGCCCCTAATACCGCTTATACGTTTGCTGCCAGCGCGAGCACTCAAGTGATCACATTCAACAGCGCTGGATCAATTGCCAATAACCTCACTGTCTCGGCATGGGTGCGTCCAACCAGTTATCCAACAGAGCGCAGTACTATCGCTGAGGGTATTGACCCATATTCGTACTACATCTCACTCGCAACTGATGGATCACTCCAAAGCTATCGCTACGGTACAGACCCAGGCGGCTACCACTCTAGCGGTGCAGGCACAGTCCCGCTCAATACATGGACTAACATCGTCGTTGCCTGGGATGCATCGAGTGTCAAGCTATACGTAAATGGCGTACTCCGAACAACTGTTGCAACGACCGGTACCGGGCTGGTCGGCTCGCGTATCATCGTAGGCGCAGAAAGTACTGCACGGCAGTTTATCGGTGCCATTGATGATGTTCGTGTATTCAACCGTACTCTTCCGGCAACAGACGTTACCAAGATCTACTCATCGGGGGCTAAGTAATGAATCGCACTCTTCAACGTGGCTTTACACTCGTCGAAATGCTCGTCGTAGCGCCAATTGTTATTTTGGCTATCGGTGCATTCTTAACTGTCATTATTAACATGACCGGTGAGGTCCTAGCATCCCGTGCCTCGAATACGCTCTCATATACCGTCCAAGATGCGCTTAACCGCATCGAGCAGGACGTCAAACAAAGCAGTAGCTTCCTTGCAACCAACACCGTCACGCTTGCGGCGGCCAATGCCCAAGGCTACAACGACGACGCAACTGCCTTCACAAATGTCGGCGGCACGAGCAATACCAGCATCATCCTCAATATGGTCGCAACAACAGGTAACCCTATCTCAACCAGTTCTGGGTATGTGTATTTGAAAAACAAACCAAATGCCTGTGCCTCGGCCCAAGGAGTTAATACGCCTTTCACGTATAACGTCGTCTACTTTACAAAGGTAGACCCGGTCACCAACATCAGTAACCTCTGGCGTCGCACTGTCATGCCAACTACCTATACTGATACGACGAACACGGTTTGTACCCTTCCCTACCAACAGCCGAGCTGTTCACCAACTTACATGGACGCCAACACCGCGACTGCAACCTATTGCAAAACAAATGACATCAAACTCGTTGAAGGAGTCGCCAGTACTGACTTTATCGTGCAATACTTCAGCGGCGAAAGTGCGAGTACCGTCAACGACACCGCTACCAACACATCAGCGAGCACTCCCGACCGCAATACCGCCCTGCAATCAGCCACAACCACTCGTGTTTCGATCACCGCCAAACTGACCGCTGCTGGACGCGACGTCGAACGAGCGGCTAGTTTGCGTGTATCAAGACTCGATACGAACGCATCGAGTATCGCCGTCGTCACAACAGATGGTGTTCCTGCGGCACCTACGGTGACATCCAAGCTGTCGGGTACAACCGATGTCTCTTTTGTATGGCCAAAAGTACCCGGTGCGACCACCTACACTATGCAATTCCAGCGTAATGGTGGCGCCTGGACAGCCGGAACGACCAACTCGACTGCCCTGGGATATACCGTGACTGGCAACAACCATAAAGACGTTATCAATGCCCGCGTCACGGCAATAAATGCAGCCGGAACCTCCGGATACGGCACCAATGCATTTACCGTTCCACTTTGGGCACCAATGAATCTCGCCGGCAGCTGGTCTAATTACTCACAACCATACGCCACTGCCGCTTATACCAAAACAAGTGCTGGAGTTATTTTCCTGAAGGGACTCGTTCGCTCTGGTAGCGGTGTTATTGCCAACCTCCCGGCAGGCTACCGACCAGCTAAATACATTATGTTCCAAACATCATCACTTGATGTCGGTGTCCGCGTTGACGTATACCCAGATGGAAATGTCGTGATGGTAACCGGCAACAACGGCTGGTATTCACTCGATGGCATTGCCTTTATGCCTGCTAGTACGACATATACAGCACCAACATTCCAAAATGGCTGGATCAATCACGATGCAACCTGGCAATCAGCTGGGTACATGACGGACAGCCTTGGGCGTGTTCAATTAACAGGACTCGTACGAGCAGGAACGTACACCTCTGGAACGCCTATTTTTACCCTGCCTGCAGGTTCTCGGCCATCAGAGTACATGCATGTCTTGAATGACATGAGCGATACTGTCGCACACTTTGGTGTTGATGCGGCGGGTAACGTTGCTGCGAAGGGATATGGCAACGGTTATCACTCCCTTCAATATATGTTCTACCCGGCGGGACGAGCAACCGGCACAACCTGTACGACACAGTGGTGTGCCCTCCCGCTACAAAATGGCTGGACGATGTACGGCGGAACAAGTTCTGGATTTGGATCACCTCAATACACCAAATCGGCTGACGGCATCGTACTGCTAAAGGGGCTTGTCAGTAGTGGTAGTACGCCACAAGCGATCATTGCAACACTACCAGCGGGATACTGCCCGAAAGAGCGACTCCTTATGGCAACGATTTCAAACAACGCATATTCACGACTGGACGTTATACGACAAGCTGACGGTAGTTGCCAGCTAGCGCCGCAGACTGGATCGTCGACAGTATGGTTCTCACTCGATGACCTTCGTTTCATCGCTGAGTCATAGGTGTTAAACGGCTGAGATAAATGGACATACTGCTTGTGTTTACACGCTGCTCATAGTAAATTAGTGGCAGAACTAAATTACATTTCACAATAGGGGGCAACTCATAATGAGTTTCAACAATACAAAAATTAAATCACAATCAGAACGCGGTTTTACAATCGTCGAACTCTTGATCGTGATCGTGGTCATCGGTATTCTTGCCGCTATCACAATTGTTTCATTTAACGGCGTGACTGCACGTGCGAACGCAACCAGCGCTAAAGCAGCTGCTGCATCTGCAATTAAAAAGGCCGAAGCCTACAATGCGGAAAAGGCAACATACCCTACCACTCCAGCTCAATTAACAACTGGCGCAGCAACCACTGACACCTTCCAACTTACTGGTGTGTCCTTCAATACGGTAGCCGGTACAACCTCGCCTATAGCGCCTCCGGTAGTAGCACCCGCTAACTCATCAACTATTAACTTCTTCAACTGTACAACTGGTGCCCGATTCGACTACTGGGACTACGCAGCCACAGCTTCGAACAAATGGACAGCCGTATACACAGGCGGTGCAGACGCTACTAACTGCCCTGGCACAACCTACATCAAGGTTTAACCCTTAGCAGCATCCCTAAGAATACCCTCAGCAATGAGGGTATTCTTTATTCCTCAGTGATACAAAATGCTTGCGCTTTGATGGTCGCCGTAGTACATTAGTGGCAGAGTAAATTACATTTTTAATAGGGGGCAACTCATAATGAGTTTCAAAGATATCAAAACTAAAACACAATCAGAACGCGGCTTCACAATCGTGGAACTCTTGATCGTCATCGTTGTTATCGGTATCCTTGCCGCTATTACAATCGTATCTTTCAATGGTGTCACAGCCCGCGCCAATGCAACTAGCGCTAAAGCAGCTGCTTCATCAGCACTTAAAAAAGCAGAGGCTTACAACGCAGAAAAAGCTGCGTATCCTACCCTCCCGTCACAACTAACTGGCGCAGCAACCACTGACACCTTCCAACTTACTGGCGTCACATTTGCACCAACAAACGTAACGACTGCACCAGGCGCATCTTCGGTACTTCAATTCTGGACCTGTACTAACGGTCTTCAAGTTAAGTACTGGGACTACGCGGCATCACCAGCAGCATGGGTTATCCAAACTACTGGTGCTTGTACAGGTACACCAGCCTTCGTAGCCGGCACACTATAGATTCACATCTTTACCAAAAAACTGCCTCGTACGAGGCAGTTTTTTGTTTGGGGGTATATTTTAACTACTGGTCACTTGGCAACGGAAAGTCCTGCACAAAAGCCTTCACGGCATCGCGCAACTCATTGAGCTTGATTGGGTCATCACGCCCATCAATCGCTTGCTTCATCCATTCAGCTACTTGTTCCATGTGCTCTTCTTTCAAGCCACGAGTTGTTAGTGCTGGCGTACCTAGGCGGATACCGCTCGGACGGAATGGTGGCAAGACATCATCTGGTACCGAGTTTGCATTAAGCGTCAGACCAATTGTGTCGAGTGCTTCTTCGGCAATTTTCCCGTCGATTCCGAAACTCTTGTAGACGTCGGCTAGAATCAGGTGATTACTTGTACCACCTGTTATTAACTGGAAGCCGCGAACGCTCAGCGCATCAGCCAGGACTTTAGCATTCGTCACTACTTGGGCGGCGTATTGTTGAAAGTCGGGTTGCATCGCTTCGTGGAAAGCGACCGCCTTGGCTGCAATCACGTGCATATGTGGCCCGCCCTGCATACCAGGGAAGATCGCTCGGTCAATCAAGGTTGGGATATTTTCAATTGTCTTTTCGGGTGCACGCAAAGGATTACCAACAATCCCCTTCGTCAAGATAAGGCCGCCACGTGGGCCGCGTAGGGTTTTGTGCGTTGTAGTCGTCATAACGTGAAAACCATGGTCCAGCGGGTTCTCAGCTACCCCACCGGCGATTAATCCGGCAATGTGCGCCATGTCAGCCATTAGTAGCGCGCCGACTTCTTGCCCGATAGCGGCAAACTTGTCGTAATCTAGTTCACGCGGGTAGGCACTAAAGCCGGCCAAGATGATTTTTGGTTTGTGTTCGAGAGCCAGCATGCGGATATTTTCGTAATCGATTTCACCAGTCTCGACATTTTTCATCTTGTAACGGACGAAGTTATATAGTTGTGCACTTCGTGTCACCGGTGCGCCGTGCGTCAGGTGTCCACCATGGCTCAGGTCCATTGCAAGGACAGTATCGCCAGGCTGCAACCAAGCACTATAGACCGCTTCGTTAGCTGGGGCGCCAGAGTGTGGCTGGACGTTAGCGTGATCGGCGTGGAAGATTTGCTTGGCACGATCGATCGCTAGTTGCTCTACTTGATCGGTGAACTCTTGCCCACCATAGTAGCGTCGACCAGGATAGCCTTCTGCGTATTTATTCGTAAAGATACTGCCGAGCGCAGTCAGGACATCACGACTAACATAGTTTTCACTAGGGATTAGTTCTAGGCCATCGCGTTCACGCTGTTCTTCGCCGGCAATGAAGGCCGCCACTTGATCATCATGAATCACCGTATTGTTGTTTTTATCTGACATAGCGCTCCTCTTTCCCTAAATTATACCACCGGGCTGATTTATTGACTATATACCATGTATGATATACCATAGTGGTTATGGAATCTACTTCACATACTTCGAAAATCGGAACACTTATTCAGGAGACACGGCAAGCTCGCGGCATGACACAAGCTCAGCTGGCAAAGAGCTTAAATACTAGTCAGAGTGCGATTAATCGCATTGAAAAGGGTGGACAAAATATCAGCCTTGATATGTTAGCTCGCATTAGCGAGGTTTTGTCAAGCCAGATCGTGACCATTAATCAGTCTGGAACCATCAACTTCCGCATCGAAGGTGGCCGCAAACTATCTGGACACATTGTCGCCAAGACCAGCAAAAATGCTGCCGTCGCACTGCTATGTGCCTCACTTCTTAACCGTGGCACCACCGTCCTTCGCCATGTAGCTCGCATTGAAGAAGTAAATCGTATCCTCGAAGTACTCAATAGTATCGGTGTGAAGACTCGTTGGTTCGGTGATAACGACCTTGAAATTATCCCACCCGCAAAACTAAAGCTCGAAAACATGGATATCGAAGCTGCTCGCAAGACCCGCAGCATCATCATGTTCTTAGGCCCACTTATGCACCGACAAAAATCATTCGAACTGCCATACGCTGGTGGTTGTACACTCGGTGAGCGAACCGTTGAACCACACCTGAGCGGCCTGGAATACTTCGGCCTGAAGGTTGATACTGTCACCGGTCACTACTCTGCCGTTTCTAACCCAGTCCACCCCGAAAAGGCTATCGTCCTATCAGAACGTGGTGACACGGTTACTGAAAATGTCATCATGGCAGCTGCGCTGAACGATGGCATCACGACCATCCGAAATGCCAGCCCGAACTACATGGTACAGGACCTTTGTTTCTACCTTGAAAAGCTCGGAGTTAAAATCGAAGGTATCGGCACGACTACCCTAAAGATCCATGGCCTTCGTGACATCAACAAGAACGTTGAATACGCTCCTGCCGAAGACCCAATCGAAGTTATGAGCTTTATCGCTGCTGCGATTGTCACGAAATCTGAAATCACGATTGAACGTGCGCCAATCGAATTCCTTGAAATCGATCTTAAGTTCCTCGAAAGCATGAACTTCCAATACGAACTATCTGACGAATATACTGCCCTTAACGGCAAAACTCGCCTGGTTGATATCACGACCAAAGTCAGTAACCTGAAAGCACCAATCGACAAGATCCACGCGATGCCATTCCCTGGTATGAATATCGACAACCTGCCGTTCTTTGCCGCTATTGCCGCATCCGCTAAAGGTCGTACATTAATCCACGACTGGGTCTACGAGAACCGCGCTATCTACCTGACAGAGCTTAACCGCCTGAATGCGAACGTCCAACTAATTGACCCGCACCGCCTCTACGTCACCGGACCTACCAAGTGGAAGCCAGCTGAAGTTGTCACTCCACCAGCCCTTCGTCCAGCCGTTGTGATTATGCTCGGTATGTTGGCTGCGCCTGGTGTCTCGACACTGCGCAATATCTACTCGATTAACCGTGGCTACGAAGACCTGGCCGAACGCCTGAACACACTTGGTGCCAAGATCACTATCCTTCGCGATATTGCAGAATAAATAAAGACAAAAAAATCGTTAGCGAATATCGCTGATGATGCGGAACGAAGCGGCATTGTATGATGCCGCTCTTTCTGCAACCTGACGATCGCGACGAGCCCGCGCTTCGGCACGTAACTTTTCAGCGTCGACTCGTCGTGAGACACGCATATCCATGGCTGGAGTGGCTGGTTTATGAGCGACAGTTTGAATAGGCTTGGCGTCAGGAATTGGCGCAAGGATAAGTTCCGGCAGCTTCTGTGCTCGGGCAGCAAAGAATTCATCAATCAGTTGATCATCAAGGGCGATCTCTTCAGCGGTCTGTAGCTGCATGGGTACCGCAGATTTTGAGCTGCGCGCCATAGCGTGACGCAGAACGATCATCACGACCGAAATGTTATACAAAATAATGATTGGGCTAGCGATCAAAAGGCTGGTCGTGATATCAAGTGCAAACGGCACACACAGGCTGACAATCAATCCACCAACAATGACATATTTTTCAGCGGCAATTAATTTCTTTGGTGGAATCGGTTTGATGCGATCAATAATGATCATAATTAATGGAATCTGGAAGACGATAATAAATGTCACGATGGCGTTCGTCACGAAGTTGAGGTAGTTATTAGCATCAATCAGCGCAGATAACCCTTCGACCTGGAAACCAGCAAAGAACTTCAATGCACCAGGCAGAATGATAAAGTACGCGAACAGCGCACCAACAGCTGCCAGGACAACTGATGCAACCGTGTACAGCAAGACCTTGGTAGCTGGCAGACGCTGTGCAAAAACGGGTTGTACAAACATGATCAGCTGGTGAATAAGGAACGGCACCGCTGCCAGAACACCGATCATGCCACAGACCTTGAGGATAAAGTTAAAGCTCCCGGCAGGGGTGCTGTAGTACAGATCTTGCCCAAGTGGTGAGCGGAGTATCTCTAAGATAGGCTCATAAAAGATATAGCCTACAACACCGCCTATAACAAGAACAACTGCGCATACGAGAATTCGCATACGCAGTTCACGGACATGATCCATCAGAACCTGTTCGCCGGCCGTCAATTTCTTTGACCGCTTCTTCACCCCTCTGAACTCCCTAAAACTTATTTCTTTTTTGAAGAATTAGACTTTTTGGCAATCTTTTCATCTTCTGTGTCATCTTTGAAACCGTTCTTAAGCTCTTTAGCCGATTGACCGATTCCGCGGGCTAGTTCTGGTAGTTTTTTAGCTCCCACAAATAGCAAAATAATGACCAAGACGATTATGAGAATAATCTCTATTTTTCCGAAACCCATAGTAGGCTCTCCCTCTCTTTAATACTGACTAAACTATAAGCGAAATACACTAATTATGCAATATATCTGGGGAACTAGCGGTTAGTCTCCATGTACATGCGGTTCACGCCCAGTGTGACGTCACCGATTGTTCCAGCGGTTGGACCGTTTCCAACGTGGGCGGCTGCCATTAACATCGTATTCACCACTGGCAGATCAGTGTTTGTCACACCCTCAACAACGGTCACTCCGGTATCGACACGATCGAGTCGATAATACACGCTGTTACTATTGGGTGGGTTCCAAATATACGCATCATAGGCACTGTTAGGCGTGGCAAGCGTACCCTGTCCGGGAATGACGTCTTTCGTAGCAACTCCGGCCGCATCGTTATGAATGAAATACCAGGCATTATCCGTCGAGTCGAATCCAAACCCACAAATATTAAATACCGTCGATGGCTCGGCAGTCAAAATAACGGTTGATGCAGCCATGCCAATAAACGCCCTTGCGGTTGTTGTGATGGTCGAAAAACCAAATCGACAGGCGTAAAAGAATCCTCCCAAATCAGGACTAGCGCTCCGGAAGAATCCCGCATCGCTTCGTAGCCCGGCTTGTGAATTGGCCGCGGCTGCCGTCGCAAACGTCGAGCGTCGCATACCGGTATAGATATTCGTCGTCGTCGGCAAGACTTGTACAGCCGATGCGCCAACATTGGCACCATTAATTCCAAACCAAGTTCCAACGTTATTCGACGGTGTCCACAAGCACACATTGTTTTGCCACAACGAAGTCTGGATTGCCTCAACATCACCAGCCGGACCCTGTTTTGTTAACTGATACTTACCGGCAATTTTTTGACTAAATATTTTCAGGCTATTGGGTGCCGCGATTGAGGGAATTGTTGTAACTGTCGTCAGTGTTACGTTCGCACTTGCACCAGCGATTTTCAGAATATTTTTCTGAGGGACCCAGCTCAGGTTGCTGTCCCCACTCAGTAAACCGTTCGTATTTGTAACTATTTGATTTGCTAGCGTCGTTGGTGATGCAAAGTTTGCCTTCACTGTGCCGTCGGCCGCATGTAATTTCCAGCCAATGCCGTCGACATACTGTAGCATTTCGCTTGGGGCGAGTGGTACATCTGGGGTGAGCTTGTACTTCGTTGTCCCAATCATTTTGTTGATAGACATCGTACTAGTCGTTGCTGCCCTGTTAACAAAGCTTGCCAACTTCACTGTACGCGTCGCGTTTGTCGCTGGATTACCAAGGACCGGTGTATCGCTCGCATTCGCATTTACCGCAAACATAATATCGACGAAGTAGTTAGAACTCGCGTACGTCGCTTTCGGGAAAGACGGGCTTGGGCCATATTCATATATACCGTTGTTTAGACCAGCGTTTGAGGGATTAATCGTCACTGGACCATTAGTTATAGGTGTGGTGAAGTAATTTTCAGTGTAAGCGTAATTCCCGTTCGGCGTGTGATACGAGACTATGTACGTATTACCAGCCGTTAAGGTAATTGGCGTGACAAGTTGCTGCACTTGCCAGCCACTCGCCGTGTCGTTAGTGAACGGGAGTGTCAATAGTAGCGCCCCGTCATTCGTCCACAGATGTCCCGTTTTCGTTGCCGTACTGGCGCCAACACCCTTGTAGTAACGAAGTGCCGTCACTACTATATTTGCCGACGTCGTAAAAGCGACACCCAGCTCTACCGCAGCCGGATCTGTGACGTTATTTTGTGACACAGGTGTATCGGTCGGGAATAAATTTAGTGGCCCCTGTTGCTGAACCTTAGCTTCTTGGCTAGAGTACGTGGAACCAGTCGTCCCAGCTTCTACGTATGAAACCGAACTATCAATCGCCGCCAGGCGAGTCCGTGGAATAGCGATTTGGATTGCCTGGGCGTTGGATGCCTGGGCGTTGGCATACTCTAGTCGCACGTCACCCGTTGCACCCGCCGGTGAGACATCTGGCATGATACCAACCGTCGTCGTTTGGATGGCGTTTGTATTTGCCTGTTTGTAATAGATCCACTTTTCAGCACCTTGCATGCTAACAATATCTGCTTCATCGGCGATCGTACGTTCAGTACTTATCGCCAATACTAAACTATGGTCATCAGTAGTCGTGAGCGACGGCGCAATCGAACCTGTTGTCGTCGCTGGCGTGATACTGGCACGCGCACGAACCGCTCCAACCTGCCAGGCGCCAACGCTATCACCGCCAGAACCCCATAACAATGTGGCGTCCGATGAAGTACCTCCGCCAGAGAGTGAAATCACATACGATGCGTCACCTGCTTCTCGCGACCTACCATAAATAGCAGTATTCTGGGTTCCTGCCAAAGTCGGCGCCTGCAAAACAATCCAACCAGGCAGTGTCGGACCGTCGATGTTTACTCCGTCATACGTCGCAACAACCAGCACCATCCAATCACCAACTGAAATAGTCCCGTCTGGCGAGACAGTAATCGTTGTACCAGTTCCCACGGCGTGGGACGAGCCCTTTCGCACCGGCGCATTAGGACCTGGGGCAGTAATTGCCTGAAGTGTTTCGTTCGTGGCTTTTAATATGATCATAAATGAGACCGCTTAGTTACAGGTTATCGGTTTGTTTCAACGTAGATACGGTTAACACCAAGTCCAGCAGCACCGACAGCGGTGTTTGCGCCGTTACTCATAGCTGTCCTTGCATAGAGCATTGCAACGTTACTTGGCAAAGTCGTTGTCGTTGAGCCCTCAACGATCAACGCACCGGTCAAAGAGTTTTCGAGTCGATAGAATATAGTTGTTTCGTTCGGCCGAGCGTAGATATATGCGTCGTAGCCATTATTGGTTGCCAGAACTGGTTGTCCAGCAATCGCGTCTTTTGTTGCAGTTGTTGTACCGTCAACGTGGATAAAGCTAATTGCGGTATCGCCAGCGTTAATCGCAAAACCAACCGTATTGGCGATAGTCGTCGGGTCTGCCATAGTCGTTGAGTTCATACCGGCTGTTAACCCAATAAATAAACGATCGCCAGCAGTCCAAGCGTTTAATCCAAAACGACAAACGAAGAAGAAACCGCCCATTCCAGCAGCAGCACCGCGGAAGAACATAGGCTCAGATGCCATACCAACCTGTTGGTTGGTTGTCGTAACTACTGATGTAAAGGTCGATCGGCGCATCGATGTATAAATATTTGTTGTTGTCGGAATTGCAAGCGCAACCGTACCGGTACTTGCCGAGGATACTGTTCCTTGCCACACACCAGCAGCCACACCTGGCGTCCAGAGCACCGTGTTATTTTGCCAGATTGAGGCCTGTATTGCTTCGTCATCACCAGCCGGACCCTGTTTCATTAAGTGCATTTTTCCAGACAATGCTTGGCTGAAAATTTCAAGCGTTCCAGAGGCAGGAATTGTTGGAAGTGTCGAGACACCGGTTAGCTGAATTTGCCCAGTCGTCCCGCCTACTCCAAGGCTGTTTGTGGCACTGTTCCACGTTAGCCCGGCATCACCAGACAATACGCCGTTATTACTGTATTGGACCTGGGTATTCGATCCGGCAGCGGTTTGCGTGCTTTTGATGGCACCGGTTGCTGAATAATACATCCAGCCTTGGCCATCCATGTACTGCATCGTTTCACCAGCCAGTAGTGTGACAGTTGGGGTTAAGTTATAGGTTGTTGAAGCAATCAACTTTTGGACCACGACAGTATTACTAAGTGAGACGTGACGGTTAGAGATCGTAATGAGCTTTGTTTGACGCTGAGTAGAGGCAGCAGGCGCGGCCAAGATACTTTGCGTCCCGGCAACAACCGAACCCTCATTCGAAGACGGCAAGAACGAGGTTGTCGTAATATCGGCATAGGAAACAGAGAAGTCGATATTCGCGGCTGTCGTGACAATCATCTGTAAGGTTTCGTTCGTAGCTTTAAGTAAAATCATAATTGTTCCTATTCTATATTCTCATTGAACTAATAGCCATTACTTGTTGTTGCGTCAGTCCGCTTCCGCCGCCTCCACCAGCTGCCGGTGTCACCCAAGTCGGGACACTACTCGCAACAGTCAACACCTGCCCAGCCGTACCAACAGGCAGGCGAATCAAGTCACCAGTGCTGTTGCGGTAATAAACATCACCACTGGCGCCGAGTGAATCATTAACCGCAAGTACCGTCATCCGAGCCGGCCCGGTTGTCTGCGTGTAGTACAGGCGGTTGGTGTTGAATTCAATAGCACCAACTTCGGGGGTGGTAAGTAGTGGTCCAGAGGTTAGTTTTAGCGGTGCAGTACCAGCAGCAGCAGTTCCGGGACGGATCGTGACCATCTGGTGTCCACCATTAGCTGCGTTGTCGGTGGCGTCGTCGTAGTGCTCCTTTTTTAGGTATTGGTTAAGAATGGTCCCCCACTGACCATCATCCCCACTTACTACCGGAAGCCTTTGTGGCATCTGTCCCCTACCTTTTTACCCGCACTTGATTACTGTTTATTATATAGCTAATTTTAAGAAATGAGAATAGGTTATGCTTGGCACGTTTAACAGATGCCAGATGTGCTAAGCTAGGCGTATGAACGTTCGATCGCTGATCTTTTTTGCTGCAGTACTCGTTACTGCTGTTGGCTTCGGTGCGTTACTCGGCACTCCGGCAAGCGCCCAGTCAGCGCCGGAACGACGCCTGCAGGTCTCGCCACTTCGTAACGAGATATCTGTCGAAGCCGGCGCAGCCTATAAAGGTTCGATCTCACTAAAAAATACCGGCAAGGCCACCCTCAAGGTCACGCTGTCCGCCGAAGCTTTCGGTGTAATCAATCAAAACTATGATTATGAGTTCAATCCAAAAGCACCTGTTAGCGAATGGGTTCACTTTACTCAATCCGATGTCATCATTGATGAGGGCGAAACATACGTTGCCAATTATTTAATAAGCGTCCCAATCGGGGCTGAGCCGGGCGGTAAATATATTAGCCTCTTTGCTTCTGCCCTTCCATCGGCTAACGACGGCATCACCAGTGTCGATCGGATCGGATCACTGATATACCTGACGGTACCCGGTAATATCACTAGTCCTGGCGAACTCATCTCGCTCAAAAGCCCCCTGACTACAACGAGTGACTTTAACTGGAGCGCCACAATTCGTAATGGAGGCACAGCCCACTTTCGTAGCAATTACTCAGTCACCACTCAAACACTCTGGAATACGAATATCGCCAAAACTGAAGGGAGTGGCCTGATACTACCCGCGTCCGTTCGACTCATTCAAGGCAGTGGCGCGCAGCCCGAGTGGCTTGGCATCTACAAAGTCCATTACCAATTCGGACTCGGCGATACCCCAACAGCCGATCAAACAAAGCTACTTTTCTACCTCCCGCCTTTGCAGACTATCGCTGCAGTCGGCCTACTCATTGCATTTATTTCTTTCCTCACAAGTAGTCTTCGCCGCCATAAGAAACGAAAGCACCTACAGCACAAAGATTAGTTCGTTTGGGGAACGGCTGTATATATGACGTTCGACGCGTATGAGCCAGCTGACTTACTACGGTCAATATTTAGTCCGTAAGTCACTGTTGTTGGGTCGCCCGTCGAGTACGGTCCGGTTGCATTCTTTAGTAACGCGTCGGTAGTGGTAACGCCGATAAAGTTAGCACTGCCCGTCGTGTTGTAGCCCCACGTATTAATACCGAGTGCCGCAGCCGTTACGTTAGTCGAAGCGGGAATGTTCGCCCCAACCATCGTCATAGCGGTTGACCCAACAGCCTTTATGTACAGTTTATATCCGACGACGTCCGTCGAATATACTGTCACATTGCCGGCCGCAGTTGCCAGCGTGCCAGTCGTGGCTGGGTTAATTGTCATATTCACACCACTTGTGGCACTAATGGATAATGATGTCTCGCCGCCATAGGGCGTATTACTGCTGTAAGCACCCATGCCGTATGGTTGAGCACTAGCTGTATAATCTACAACAAAAGCTATTGCGATTATGCTAAAAAATGCTAATATTAATCTATATCTCATTAATACGCTTATGATACCAGTCGAGTGTCGAAATAGAAACAAGAAAGAAGACAAAAAAGTAGCATGAAAAAATTAAATAAGAGCATCCTCAGAGCGGTTGTTGCAGTACTTACTGTTGCCTCAATTGCACCAGCTCTGACAACAATCGCAGCCGCTGCTCAAATCACTGGCCGATCAGTCACTATCGGAACATCAGTTGCGAGCGCCTCAACTAGTTATAGCTTCAATTTCACCGTCCCGACTACTACAGCCATCAAGTCACTCGCCTTCCAGGCTTGTACGACTGCCTCTGGTACATGTACGACACCAGCTGGTTTCAGCGTATCAGGTGCGACACTCGCCTCACAACCAACCGGTGTCGGTGCAGCAAGTGGCTGGACAGTGAACACTGCAACCGCCGGATCACTCCGCGTCCTCAATGCCAGTAACGCCACTGCCGCAAGCGGTAGCCAAGCTGTTAATTTTGCCACTGTGACGAATCCAAGCACAGTCAACTCGACCTACTTCTTCCGAATCACTTCATACTCAGATGCAGCTTGGACAACCGCGATCGACACAGGAACTGTTGCTACATCAACAGCCGGTGCCGTCACGGTCACTGCCTCAGTCGATGAAGCCCTGACATTTACACTTGCCAGCACAGCCGTTCCCCTTGGAACACTCAGCTCAAGCTCGACTGTCTCAGGCACCTCAACAATGAGCGCCTCAACAAACGCTTCAAGCGGATACTCAATCACTGTTAACGGGACAACCTTAACCTCTGGTGCAAATACTATCACCGCCCTGACAGTACCAACCGTTTCAACGACTGGAACAAAACAGTTTGGTATGAACCTTGTTGCCAATACGACCCCAGCTGTCGGTTCAGCTGCCAGTGGTGCCGGCACCGGTACTGCCCAAACGGGTTACGGCACAGCTAACAACTTCAAGTTTGTCAGTGGTGACACTGTTGCAGCCGCAACTGGCCCAACTAACGCCAACTCGTACACTATTAGCTATATCGGTAACGTTGATGCAATCGCTAATCCAGGTGTCTACTCAACCGTCCTCACCTACGTTGCGACTGCCAACTTCTAGGCCATGAAGATCATCTCCAAGCGCACTATTATCACCCTCGGGTTGATACTTGGAGTTGTTCTCGTTCCTTCAACGGCTATCTACGCCCAATCAAATGATCAAAGTGACGGACTGGAAATCAGTCCAGCTTTGGTTGAAGTCACCGGTGCTAAGGGAAAGGCCTACACAATAGATGTAAACGTTCGCAATGTAACGCAATCACCCCTTATTTTCGATAGTGTCATCAATGACTTCGGTGCCAAAGACGAAACTGGTGCGCCGAGCGTCCTGGTTGATGCAACCGACGACCTAACAACCTCTATCAAAAGCTGGGTCGGCACTATTCGCCCCTTCACCCTCCAAGCTAACGAAAAGATCACCCTCAAAGTCACCATCAACATTCCCGCTAATGCCGAACCGGGCGGTCACTATGGAGTAATTCGTTTTGCCGGTCGCACCCCCGATAGCCCAGCCACCGTTGGCCAAGTCGCCAGCGCCGGCACACTTGTCCTTATAAGCGTCGATGGCAAGGTAAACGAAACGCTAGAATTGGCCTCACTTGAAGTCAGCAAGAATAATACAACCGGCTGGTTCTTCGAAAACGGCCCACTGACATTCGTCAGTCGTTTCAAAAATACCGGATCAGTTCACGTTAAACCTGTCGGCCAAATCGAAATCCATGATAGCTTCGGCAAAATTGTTGACACCATCCCCGTCAACGCCGAAAAAGGAAACGTCCTGCCAGATAGCATCCGACGATTTGAATCTACTTTCGACAAGCCTTGGATGTTCGGTCACTATTCAGCTGACCTCAGTGTCGGGTACGGCTCAACCGGCCAGGCACTTGTTCGTACGATTTCATTCTGGGTCATCCCATATAAACTTGTCGGTATTGCCCTTATCCTGCTCATCACACTTATCTATGTCCTTCGTGGCGCGATAAAGCGCTATAATACATACATCATCAAGAAGTCGCGTAAGAAGTAATTCTAAAGTAGGCACCAGTGACACAGACACAAAAACGGACATCCAAAAAAACAACTCGATCCTCACTCGCCTCACATGCTGTCACGAGTTTGTTATCTGTGGCTCCACATGTTCAGACCGGTCGATCACTGCATCACAAACACACCTCGCACGGCGCACTGCTCGTTGCGCTATTGTTAACCGGAGTCCTACTGTTCTCTAACCTTGGGGCCCTCAAAGCCTATGGCGTAACCAGCAATGGATCCCACACCGTCACGGTTAACGTCGCTGGTGCACCGCCCGCAACTGGCGCCGATATCATGTATCCGACCCATAATAGCAGCACCCAGTCACCACTCATCGAAGTGAAAGGAACCTGTGAACCAGAGACACTCGTCGCCACATACAACGATGGCACGTTTGCTGGTTCGTCAATCTGTACGACTAATGGCGACTATGCCACGACTATTCAACTCCATGTTGGCGTCAATATCCTGCAGTCACAAAACTACGATGCCCTTAATCAACCCGGACCTGTCACCAACCAAGTAACGATTACTCGCGAGGCCGATCCTGTCGTCGTACCTAGTGACCCAACACCACTCGTCATCCCAGAAGTCGCGACCACATCAAACGATACCACTATCAACCCAACACCACCCGTCACGACACCTGCACCGCAACCCGCCGAGAACCCTTGCTACCAAACCCCGAAACCATCAGATCGAACGTCACGTCAGCCAATCATTTTTGTCAGCTGTGTCGACCGGACTATCTTTGCCAATGAGACATTGAACCTTCCGGTTATCATTAGTGGCGGCTTTGCACCATTTGCGTTGTCAATCGACTGGGGCGACGGGGTCACTGACCTAAAGAGCGTGACCGACAACGCTTATCACACCTACCAGCACGTCTATCGTCAAACCGGATCGGTTTCAGTGACACTCCGTACCACTGATAGTAAGGGCAATACTTCGTTCCTTCAAACAGTCGTGCAAGTAAACGGCGCACCCGCAACAACTGGTTCGACCTTCGGCAACATTACAAGTGGACTGAGTAATATTTGGACTGAAGCACCAGTCCCGCTGTACTTTGCCGCGCTGGCTCTTGTGCTAGGATTCTGGATCGGTGATATCTTCCAGCGCTACTTTAATAGCAAAAAGCCAAAAGCTTCGGCTCGTCGTCGCCACGCCTAGCAAGAAATATCAATAGCCAATGAAGTAATCGGTCTTGATGTGTTTCGCCTTGAGAGCCGACAAATGTTTCTTGGTGCCATCAATCATCGCCGGTGGACCAGAGATAAACGTCGTCCGAGCGGCAACATCAGGAATATACTCACTGATTGTGTCTTTGGTAATAAAAGGTGCATTGATGTGTACCCAGCCAATTGGTAATTCGATAGGACTATCTGATTTCGTAATCACAAAGACCTTAATGCCAGATGCGACGAGGATATCTTTGTACGCGAGCTCGCCAATGTGCGCTATTGAATAGAAGAGTACGATATCGCGTGGTTGTTTTGTCCGTGTCAGATGCTGCAGGTGACTAATGAACGGCGTAATCCCAATTCCACCCGCAACGTAGAGTAATGGCTGCGTAGCGTCTTTAGGCAAGGTGAAGTCGCCATTAATACCAGTTGTAGGCAAGACGTCGCCTTTTTTTAACGTGCGTAAAGTTTTCTTTAAAGAACTCGATGGTTCGTAGAACTTAATCCCTAGACGGAGCGTGTCTTCGCCGGGTGCCGATGTCAAGCTAAACGAACGACGACTACCGCGCAAATCATCTTTATGCGGAACCTGAATCTCAACGTACTGCCCTGGCTGATGCGTAAGGGGCCGAGATGGAGTAAAGATAAATTCATACGTGGTTGGTGTTAGTTGCCGCTGCTCTTTGAACGTTAGCTGTAACGATCGGCGGCGCGTGAAGCCGAAGGCAATCAGGTTGCCGACTAATAGCGCCAGGGCAGGTGTCGTCGTAAAGTCACCCAAGTGAATCGGAATCGCAAACAAGATCGCGACAACGACAGCTTCCAGGATTTGTTGCCAGCGTTTGCCAGGTAACGTCAACGGCTCAGTCAGCATGAAACTCGAGAAGAACAGGATCGGCCACGACAACCAAAGCACCGCGCTCTCACCAAACGTTGCACCCTCAAACATCAGCATCGCAATAACCAGCAACGACGCGACACCCATGAATGTACCACTCGACGGCACGCGGCGAGTCTTTTGGATAATTGCGAAACCAAGCAAGAAGGTTGCTGGGATCAACACTGGTGTTCCAACCCACCAGGATGCATAGGCCAGACCAGTAATGCCGACAACGAAGGTTGCCAGTGCTGCAGCATTAAAGAGGTGCCGTCCGCGCCAGACCAATAAGAATTTCGAAGCACCGGCAATAATACCAGTGATAAGTAGCGCCGCCAATCCCGTCAGCTCAAGTGTCGGGGTGAAGATAAAGAACAAAATCATTGCGGTAATAAATGATGATTCGGTATGAACACGGACACCAAAGATCAGACCGAATAGGAGGCTGGTCAGGAAGACCGAAAATCCAAGCACCGCCACACTGGCCAGCATTGCTAATGGTGAATACGCAATAACACCCAGGAGTGACAAGACAATTGCCACCACGAAAAGAATAGTAAGTGACCCTGAAACGACTTTGTACATTGAATAGCGGTTGAGTAAAGTATTAAGCATTATTACAATTTTCCTTCAAAGGCATATGAATAGTCAATAGAGCCGTCTGCATGCATGCGTGCAAACCCAAATTCGAATGACGCTGCCACTACGTTCGGGTCAGTAAAAAACAGCGCCGTCGCAATACCGTCGGCCACCATTGCCTCGTCAGCAATTACCCAGCTGGCAATAATTTCCGTGGTTGGTGTGGCCACATCGGGGTCAAAGATATGATGCAGGTCATCCCCCCATGCTCGGCGGTTACTGGCCGAGGCGCATAGGCTTTTATTGCGTATATCAATGACACCGATGATTTTAGTTGGGTCGCGTGGATCTTCGAGGCCGACTTTATTTTCCATCGTCCCCTTATGGCGTAAATCACCACTAGCATCAACAATGTAATTCCCTATTCCACCAGCATCAAGAATGCTGCAAATAATATCTACCAGATACCCCTTACCAGCCGCGCCGACATCCAATACGATCGGCCGAGTCGTAGTAAGCACCGGGCTCTGCCAAGTCATAGCCTCGTCCCACTTCGGAAGCTGTTGTTGGGCCTTTGGTTGCAACGAATATGCCGCGTCGTAGCCGGCCCGTTCTAGCATTTCACCAATTAGCGGGGTTACTTTACCGGCGGTAGCGCCGTATAGATTTCGATACAATTTAAAGAGGTTATCCGCATCGGCTGGAAAAGTAAAACTTCCCTTTTGCGTCGCCACTTTTGTTACCAGCGAATCCGCCCGAAAGCGCGAATACGTCGCATCGAATAGTTCAATACGCTGGTGGATTCGATCGATGAGTTCCGTAGAAAGCCGGACCTCGGTTTCGATTGCCCACTGTGTTCCGAGTGCTTCGAACGAAAGATTATGCTTCGGCATCAGATTTAATTTGATCAAGCGCAGCATTAAATCCGTTTGAAGTCAGAGATGACCCGGCAACACGAGAAAGTGAAACTTCATCAACATTCTTGCCCACAACCAAGCTTTTATACCCAGACGCAAAGTCGTCTTGGTAATTCTTAGCTTCGCCAGATGTCGCGTTTTCAACCAGGCTTGTGCTTGTAATTACACCACCAGCAATTGTCACCGTCAACTCAATTGATTCACGTCCACCAGGGCTTGAGTAACTACCGGTTGCACTATAGGTACCGTCTTTGTAATTACCGGCGATGGTCGCATCACTATCTTCAGGTGTCGTTGTTTCAGAAGCCGATGGCGTTGTTTGCTCGCTGGTTGTTGTCTCGGCGGTGTCATCCTTAGAGTTTTGTGTATTAATAACGATAATGGCCGTAGCGACAATCCCGACCAGGACGATAACTATCAGGGCGGTAATACCGGGGTGAATTTTTCGAGCTGGTTGCATTGATGGACTCCTGATTATCTTTTCATTAAGTATAATAAATTTTACTGATATCTGCCTGAGACAAATATTCAGCCTTTCCCCAGTATCGCCTGCTACAATTAATAGATATGTTTTCCTCAATTAAATTATTCCGCATTTTCTATATTAGCCTAATCCTCACCTTCGCCGTTGTCGTGATTAAATACACATTCCACGAACTCGGCTGGGAACTGATCGAACAAACCTCACTGCATAACAGCGTTATCTCCAGTGTTACATTCGTCATCGGGTTTTTGCTATCAGCGACGATCGCCGACTACAAAGAATCAGAGCGTATTCCATCGGACTTTGCTTCGAACCTCGAAGATATGTACGATGACGCGGCCAGTATTCACACGGCCTATCCAGTCTTTGATATCGATGCCTTCCGAAAGCAGCTCCACACGATCGCGATTGGCTTTAGTCGCGATGCTCGCAAAAAATCATACGATGCTCGCCAGGATATTCGTAAACTCAGCCCATACTTCGCCGCCATGGAATCCGGTAAAGTACCACCAAACTTTATCGTCAAACTAAAACAACAGCAGACTCAGTTGCTTCGTAGTCGTCAACGCGTTAACTACATTCAGCGTATCAAGTTTATTCCGTCGGCAACGATCCTCGCTCGTTCAATCGTCATTGGCGTGATCATCCTACTCACCCTCACTAACATCGATCCATTCTATGGTGGACTGGTCATCTCGGCAATCATCAGCTTTATCCTGATCTACATGCTAATCCTTATCAAAACCATCAGCACGCCGTTTCATGAAGCCGGTAAAACACGTGATGACGTCAGCCTATTCCTTGTTAACGACGCAGCTGAATATCTCGCGAAGAAACCACGCTCAAACTAGTTATTGTTCGATAATATGTTGATCAAAAGATCGCTGCAACGACTGAAAGTCTTTCTTCAGCGACAATGTATCGCTACTCGTTGATTGAATAAATCCGCCTTGTTTTGGCGCCACGACATCGCGAACAATTCTAAACAATAGGATTGGTTTTGGAGTCTGCACTATTTCGGATAAGTTCTGCAACTTGTCGACAAAGGCTTTGACGTCCGTTTTCTGGGTCGCAGTCTGAACCGGGGCGATCGTTCGAATAATCAATTGCGCGATGACCAACAAAACGATGCTCACAACAACCAGCACAAAGACCGGAATCGCCAGCAACAACCACCATGCGCTTACTGTCAGTAACCAAACCATCAAACCTAGCAATACCACATCGGTGATCGCGATAATAACGGCAGCCGGGACATACATACGCTTGGCAAACTCCGTCCCAATAGCGCGGATGACGGCAACAGAATTTTTCATCTTACTTTTGACTCGCTTTCTTTTGAAATAGCGTCTTTAATGACAAGCGATTGCTGTATTCCAGGGCGCCGTAGCGAAACAAACGAATTGAGATAGCCAGGGCGATAATCGCCGACACAGCCAGGATTGAAATACCAAGGATGGCATCCGGTATGCTCAAGTTCCCGACAGCATTACGCAGCATCAACGGGATCGGCGCAGTGAGCGGGAAGAATGATAGCACACGCACAATCATCGAATCAGGACTCGAAACAAATAGCGTCACGGCATACAGTGGACCAAATATAAACAACATAACTGTTCCAAAAAATCCCGATGCCTCTTTGGCAGTCGGTGTCGCCGCACCAATCGCTACAAGTAGTCCCGTGAACAGCAGGAAGCTCGTGACGAACAGCAGCGCACCAATCGTAATACGAACTGGATCAAGCGGGATATTCGTCAGGTCAAGATTCGGAATTGCCAGGGCATCCCTAAACAGCAGATAGGCCGTCAATACCGGTACAATAATCACCAACATTTGGATCGCCGCCAGCACGATGAGTGACAGGATCTTTCCGATAATTAATGTTCGTGCCTGAATCGTTGTCAGGATCATTTCGATCACGCGGTTTTCTTTTTCTTCGGTAGTACTGGTAAGCATCTGATTACCAAACATCGCAATCAGAATGTAGAACAGGATCAAGAATACACCCGGTGCAATCAATTCTTTAAATCCGTCGTAGGCCTTGCCATCCTTGTACATAGTTGCCTGGAAAGCAACCTTGTCCTCAAGGATAGCCCTGATCTCAGGTGTGGCATTCGCCTCACCAGCTTGTTTTAGAAGCGCATCAGCAACTGCCTGGTAGCGGTTATTTTCGAACAGGCCAATATTCTTGGCATAGACTTCTACCTTTTCCTTTGTGACATCGGCTGGATAGTAGATGTAGGCGTCGAGTGTGCCAGCTTTGACCTTATCGATGGTTGCTTGCTTGTCAGTGACAGTCGTCGCCTTTAATTGCGCCAGCGTCTCTGGATTAATCAGTTTACTCTCATCAGTCACAGCAAATGAAAACGTTTGATCTTTCATGTTTTCGGCAGCATCTGTTGTTGCCTGATTTGAGAAAAAGATAATCGCAAACACCACACCAATAATTACTGGGAATGAGAGGGCAGTGATCCAAAATGATTTCTTCTTTAGCGTTCGTCGGACTTCAAAACGAAATACGGTTCCAAGATTATGCATTATTCGTCCCCTTCTTTTTCTTCGTTTTCATCGCTATATACTTGAATGAATATGTCGTCCAATGAGGCGCCGTTAAATAACGCCTTCACTTCTGGAATTGTTCCATACGCGCGTGATGTCCCATTCTTTAACAAAATAATACGATCACACAATCGTTCGACTTCTTCCATTTGGTGGGTCACAAAAATGATCGTGGCACCCTTTTCGCGGTGTTCTTCGATGATATCCATCAATAGGCGTCGGTTTACTGGATCGAATCCCTTAGTAGGTTCATCGAGGATCAACAAACTTGGGTTATGCATAATCGTAATCCCCAGCTGCACCTTTTGCTGTTGCCCGCCAGATAGTTTGTCTAGACGAGTCTCGGCCTTGTCAGCCAGCCTCACTCGTTCGAGGTACGCGATTGATCGTGCGCGGGCTTCAGTTTTCGTCAAACCGTTAAGTTGCCCAAAGTAGACCATGACATCGATGACTGATTCTTTTTTATATAGTCCGCGCTCCTCTGGTAGGTATCCCAGCTGCAGTCCTGAAGAAACTGAGAAGGTTTGACCACCAATTAATAGTTCGCCGCCAGTTGGCTGGTAAATTCCCAGCAGGGCCCGGATCGTCGTCGTTTTCCCAGACCCGTTGCTCCCCAAAAACCCAAAGACTTCGCCCTTATTGACTTGAAACGATAAATCTTTGATGACTACCTTGTCGCCAAAACTCATCTTGAAATTTCGAATATCGACAATTGTCTCTGCTGCTTTAGGTGAACTCATAGACCTCCAGGTGTTATGTCCCTAGTATAGCAAAATAGACTTTTGGTGTGCTCCATGATATTTATGCTATACAAAATATAGTAGTTGTACTATACTTAAGTAAGTAATTTCGCTGTACGTGTTAAGCCGTGCAGCGAGATTCTACTTTTATCACATACAACAAGGAGTTATTTAATTATGTCAGAAGTTCTGATTGTTATCGGAAGCGCCCGTCCAGGACGTGTCGCCGGTAAAGTTGCCGAATATGTTAAATCAGATCTCGCTAGCCGCGAAGGTGTGAACGTAAAGATCGCTGATCTCAAGGAAATCGACCTTCCTTTCTTCGATAACGAGAATGCACCCGCATCTCCTGACTACGAGATCACTAACCCTAACGCCATCGCTTGGAGCGAAATGGTTACTGCCGCTGACGCAATCGTATTCATCACCCCTGAATACAACCACACACTGAGCGCTATTGAAAAGAACGCGCTCGATACACTTGCTACTCAGTGGGTTGAGAAGCCAGTCACAGCTGTCGCATACGGTTGGACCGGTGGTTCACTTGCTGTTGCAACATTGCGTGAAGTTCTTGGCCACCTAAAGGCTGACCTAAAGCCAAGCATTTCACAACTCGGTTTCATGAAAGACCTGAACCCAGATGGTTCACTTCTTGACGAAGCTAACGTGACTGCACAGATCAAAACTACTCTCGACGAAATTCTTTAATAGAATATTCAACGAATCTAAAGAGACGCCCATTGCGGCGTCTCTTTTCATAATGATAATAGTGCTAAAATAAAGACATGACACAGATCAACGAAGGATTCACTGGCAAGAGCGCCGCATCAGACGATCGCTTACCTCCTGGACAGACACAGGTCACACAGTGGCCGGTACTTTCGTACGGTCCGACACCCGACATCGACAAGGCTGATTGGTCACTGACAATCGACGGTGAAGTGAACTCGCCGATCACCTTAGACTGGGAAGCTTTCAACAAACTACCCCAAAGCACTCTCACAACTGACATTCACTGCGTTACACGCTGGAGTCGTTTTGGGATGGAATGGGAAGGCGTCCTGATTGACGACTTGATTGCTCTGGCTGGCGGACTGACGACGAATGCCAAGTTTGCTATCGCGCATAGCTACGGCGGATATACTACCAACCTCCCAATTTGGGACGTCCAAGGCGGTCGCGGTATGATCGCTACGAAAGCGGACGGCGAACCATTAACCCCAGAACATGGTGGACTAGCTCGATCATTCGTCCCCCACCTATACCTCTGGAAGAGCGCCAAGTGGATTACTCGCCTGACCTTTACCGCTAGCGATGACCCAGGCTTCTGGGAAGTAAACGGCTACAACAACTACGGCGACCCCTGGAAAGAAGAACGCTATAGCGATGAATATTAGCAATAACGACTGGGTTGACGCCACCGTCGATAGTATCGTTACCGAAACCCCTACAGTCAAAACTTTCACTTTTAAACTGCCGCGCAGCATGCACAATATTGCTGGGCAGCACTACGAACTGCGACTGACGGCAGCCAATGGCTACCAAGCGGCGCGACCCTATTCAGCCTCTACAGCGACAACCGGCAGTGACCTGCTTGAACTGACAATCCAACACGTCCCCGGCGGGGAAGTCACCAGTTACTTACACTCTCAGTTAAAAGTTGGCGATCCGATCCAAGTTCGTGGCCCATTCGGCAAGTTCTTTGTGTGGGAACCGGTCATGAACGAATCAATCTTCCTTATCGCAGGCGGTGCTGGTGTGGTGCCGATGCACTCGATTATTACATCACACCGCGATTCTGGATCGACAGCCGAAATAAAGTTGCTGTATAGCGCCCGCACTTTTGACGATATTATCTATAAGGATGATTTCTTGACTACATCAGCTGTCGAAATAACTCTGACCAAAGATCAACCTACTGACTGGCACGGACGCAGTGGACGGATCAATCAAGCAGCCATCAAAGAAATCCTTGATGGTTTCTCGCAGACCCCCAGCATTTATATCTGCGGCATGAGTCCATTCGTTAACGCCGTCACCGATGGATTACTAGCACTTGGCATTGATCCCGCAACAATTAAAACCGAAAGATTTAACTAATGAAACACAACTTTCCACTACTCCAGCCAAAAATAATCCTCGGTATCGCCGCTCATCCTGACGACCTCGATGTTGGCGCCGGCGGCACAATCGCTGAATTCATCCGCCGCGGTGCCATCGTGCACTACCTTATTCTGACTAACGGTAGCAAAGGCTCTGACGATCCCGACATGACTTCCGAAAAACTCATTACGATTCGACGTTCCGAGCAACAAAAGGCCCTAGAGATCGTGGCCGGAACTTCTGTGACATTTCTCGATTATCCGGACGGTGAGCTCGAAATAACGATGGGGCTCAAAAAGGACATCGTCAAAGTGATCCGCACCATTAAACCCGATGTCGTCATTACAATGGACCCAACCGTTATTTACTCATCAAAAGCCGGGATCATTAATCATCCCGACCACCGCGCCGCCGGACAAGCAACGCTTGATGCTATCTTTCCACTCGCCCGCGACCGTCTGACTTTCCCCGAGTTAGCCGTCGAAGGATTCGAACCACACAAGGTCGCTCACGCACTCTTAATTAACTTTGATACCAGTAACTATTCAGTCGATATCACCGACACCTTCGAATTAAAACTTGCTGCAATAAAAGCACACGCCAGCCAATTTGGCGACTTGGAAGATTCAGCCTGGTTGCGCGACATGGCACTTCGCCAAGGCCAACGTGCCGGCTATAGCCTAGCCGAATCATTTGTTCGTATTGATATCGCCTAAAAGAAATACCCCCGACAGCTCAACCTTACGGTGAATGTCGGGGGATCCGGTTAGTCCGATGCTGAACTGTCGGCTGGTTTCTTTGCTTTGATTTTGGTAGGGATTTCGAGGTTTGTTGCCGTTGGGGTGATGATGAACTCTTCATGATTGCCAAAGCTCACTCCCTCAACCCGCTCGGCGACTTTGCGCTCGCGACCCATCGCCTCCTTGTTGACGGATTCTTTGATGGTGATGAACCGTCGAAGTCGGCGTGCCTTCAGACGCTTGATAACGTCATCGGCGCCTTGGATGGTAATCGCGACTGGTGTAAACCGCCACTGAAACGTACCATGAGCGAACTTGACCGTCTTGGTGGCGTTGTCGTTTGTTAGCTCGGTGCGATTCTGTTCACCGTACAAGGCGAGTTCTTTCACAAGCACATCGATCTCTTTTTGCAGCGGCTCGCGCGCAACACGTGCAGCCTCGGTGATCCTGGCTACCCGTGTGTTCGCAGCGTTCGCGATCTTTGCGATGTCTCGTTGCAGCTGTCCAATTGCGGCAATTGCCTTGTCGGCATCTTCCTTGGACGTATATATAGATGCAGTCGGTGCTTTAATCCGCCGCGTAGTAGCCATGTCACTTCCTTACTATTAAGGTTCAAGCTATTACTAACCACCTTTTATTATACGCTTCGATTCAGTCTACTCATCGCTTCGTGCTCAACATATTAAGCATAAAGAGATGAGGACAGAGAGAGATGAACCACTGAACCTCACCCGTCGTTGACACTGGGCAGCGTTAGCGAGGCCGGTAGGCAGCGTCTGGATTAAGCCGAGCTGCCTTATCGACAACAACGGCTCCATCCTTCACAGCCAAGGTGAACTTCAGGGCATGCGTCATAAAGACCATTTTACCCAACAGTTCGATCGGAATAGCTGTGCCGTAAATACATCCATCGACAACATCCCCGGCTTTCTGGCCGACGATCCATTCCGCCAGGTCAACGTTCACCGAACGGGACTTGCGACGACTGCGCACAGCCTCCATCCAGTCGCCGCTCAGCTCGTGAACGATATTTTCGATCACGCGCTTGTTGTACGTCAGAATAGCGTCGATTTCCAGCTCGAATAGCAATCGCTCGATGCACCGATTAAGTGAACGGGCCATCGCCTCACGCAGGTAGGGGTCTGCCTGTTGGTCAAAAATAATGGTCAACGCGAGCTCCTCGTACGACACATTCTTGTTTGGGTAATGCGTTCGGATATAGTCATGCATAGTACTGACCATGATTCATCTTCTCTCTGTCAAAAGTCGTCGTTCACCACACGGTAAACGTAGGTTACTAGAACAAAGCTAGTTATAACAGATAAGTCGGGTTATGCAAAACTTAAGCATCATACATAACAGAGTAGGGGAGTAACATGTCGCGAATTTGCTTGACATTACTTTTTCAAAGCAATATGATGAATATAGTTAACTTTGTTAAGTAAACTAATAAGACATTTTAAATAGTAGATTTAATTATCTCAGGAGCTCACAATGCAAGATTCAACAAAGACCAGCAAAACAGCGAGAAACGTATTATTCGTCCTTGTTGCCCTCATCGTTGGTGGCGCAATCACTTATCCGTTCGCACACATGATGGGTAAAGATTCAGTCGACCAAACAACCTCAACCAGCATGTCAACATCGACAACCACAAAGGCCGCTGACCTTCGCGCCACACTCAACAATCTCCTTCGTGAACACGTCACGACCAACCTGACTGTTAGTTATAACATCATCGATAACGCGTCGGACACCAAACTTCAGGCGTCACTTGATGCCCAGACAGCCAACGCCGTAGCTATCGCTAATGCAGTTGGAAGCGTCTATGGTGACGAAGCAAAAACGGCTGTAACTGCCCCATTCGTCGAACACCTAACACAGTCTAACAACTACGCTAAAGCCGTTCACGCTGGGGACGCTGCCGCGGAAGCGACCTCCCTTACCGCCCTACAAGCAAGTCTTCGTGATGTAGCAAACGTCTTTAACAGTGTTATCCCTAGCCTGTCATCCGACACACTCTACGGTGCACTAAACGATCACGAAACATTGATGAATAAAGTCGCTATGGCATACCAAGCCGGTGACTACGCAATGGCCTACCAACTTGAAGCTGAAGCCCTTACCCAGATTTCTGGTGGTGCTGATGCAATCGCTGGTGGTATCGTTACTGCAAAACCTGAACTATTTAAATAATAGTCAGCCCTTTCCTCCACAAAAATACCCGCTAATTACAGCGGGTATTTTATTTGACCCAGTACCAGATAGTACCCGGGGCCTGCTTTTCGGCAGACATATACGGTGCCGGATCCCAGCCAGATCCGCCAGTGACGAGTGTCCCCCACCAACCACCTGTTCCGTCAAAGGTCGTCAATGCTTCTTGCGTGCTACGAGTGTACGGCATAATGTTGGTTAATCCTTCAGCTCCGGCAGTACTGGTGTGTATTGTCCAGCTGTCATATTTCTCAAGGTTCGTCGCATTATTTTGCATGGTCGTACCACTGAATGTATTTGCGTACGGCGCTTCCCATACTCCGCCCCATCGGCCAAAGCCCTCTGCATCAATCCTATACTGCAGCTTACCGCCAAGATTTGCCTTGATCGAATCACCCTTATCAAGAATGGAGTAGGCAGATTTAGTTGAGGGGTTATTACTATTAAATGACCGAACGGTCGTCGTATTCCATACAGTATATGGGCCCGGATTAGCGACAAGTAACGTCCAGCCACCACCCGATGTTGTCATATCACAATATACTCGAATCGAGGTAGCCGACCCAGCCGGCTTGATCCAATACACGCCACTACCGGTTGATCCGCCATCGCTCAAGATAGACCAGCATGAAGTCGGCGCACAGTTGCCTGGTGCATTGTTACCCGTTTCGGTTGTTCGGTAGCTCGTCCCGTCGCTAGATTGAGCAGTAATACAAAATGCCCGTGGCGTCGCAGTATTATCAACTTGGTAATCGACGTATGTCACACCACCACTGGATTTCAAGCAGGTGTTAACCGCGGTAGGTGTCGGACAATTAGTAATACTCTCGGGGTAGACAGACTTTTCGACTTCCCATAACTTGAGTTGTTTCGAGGCACCGGCAAGGTCACTTCGAAGCGCCGCAACCTTCGCGCGATTTTGTACGCCATTAAAGGCAACGATTGTGATGGCTGCGAGTATGCCAATCACCACAATAACAATGAGCAACTCAACGATAGTGAAGCCATTAGCTCTGTATTGCTTAGTTCTGAAAGTATTTATTTTTGTGCCCATTTAGTCAGAATTATGGAGCATGAGCGTCATATAGTCAATCTGTCGACCTAGATGCCGTCGGGGTTAGACCAATCGGTTGCCAGGTCAAACCCAAACGGATGCTTGGCGGCAAATCCACCGGTATCATAGACCTTTCCGAGCCCAAGGCTGGTCTCGACGATTGAACACTTCGGATAGTTAGCGTAGCTCGCTGCAATCAAGATGTACCCCTGCGCATCAACTTTGGCGCCGTCTGGTCGAACAGAATACGAACCACCTTGGCCACAGCTTTGCATCACAACGCGCATGTTCAGGTCGTAATATGTCTCGCGGTGTTGCACACCTTTACTATCAACGAATTGCTGTGCGCCCTTTGATTTTGTCAGGCCGCCGCCGTCATTGCGTAGTCCAATCACTTCCGTTTGGTCAGTAGCATTACGGGTGATAATATTGGCGATCTCGATGCGTGATATTTCGACACCGTCCTTAATTTCTAGCTCGTAGGCAATACTTCGAATACCCGGGACACCCTTATGCTCAACAGCACGGTAGCCAATCGGTTGGTCGGCGTCATAGACAATTTGATTCCCTACCGGGATCTCTTGTTCGATAGAGACTGTCTGTTTGCCCTCTTTCCAGATACGGATCTGCATACCTGCCGTGATTAGTGTGCCTTGTGGCAACGAAACGCGGCCATCGATTCCCAGGTCGATCTTCTTTTCTTTCAACATATCCCCGACTGTTTTTGCCTGAGTACGCACTTCGGTCTTTTTGCCATATAGATCCAGCACGATTGAAATCGAGCGAGTAATCGTTAGTTCCAGGCCAGCGCCATCATTTACAAAGTCGGTCGAAGGCCGCAGTGTCGTGGTGTCTTCGTCGAAGATCGCAATCTTCACGTCTTCGGCAATCTGCCTGGCGGTTTGGTGTGACGAGATCGTCTTCACACGCGTGGCACCGTCGACGACAATAACAGGACGGGCTCGGTAGATATTCACCCGGTAATCAGCTGCAATTAATTTCTCGTTAACGCCAGGTTCAACTGTATCGCGAGCATCTAGTTCAATATTCTGAGCCTTTAGCGCATCGCCCAATGTCGCCTCTTTCGATAAGAATACTTTTTGTGTACCGCGGTCATAAACGGTAATTAACCGCCCAGTTTGATCTTGGGCATGCGCAGCACTACTCAGGCCGACAAACGAAACGACAGATAAAGCAACCAACAGAATAAAGCGCCACACCATTTCCCTCAATTATAACACCGCGCTATACTAAAAATATGTCTGAACTACCCAAACGATTTACCAAGGACGAAGTACTCCGATCAGAAGCCGCACCTGACACGTATGGCCAAGCCCTTTGGGTAGATATTCCTGGCGTACTGAACGGAACCGAGGTACTTGGCCACTGGCGAATCGTCGGTCCGACACTGGTCGGTGATCGAACGTATCGCCGAATCCTTGACGCCTCTGACGCAATCTATCACACCGCAAGTGACGACGACATTTCACTACATCCCTACCGGCCGGAACTATTCACCGAGACGCAACGAATTCAACAACTCGTTACCGAGTTTGAGGCCGATCCTATCTATGCCGGTATTCTGGAGAATATGCGCGAGATCCTCGCCGAAAGCACCGAACTTGATTGGGTAAAGTTTGAGCGTCGTATTAAAAAGCTAGGACAAGTCGCAAATAGTCGAACCCCCTTGTACGTTGCCGGCGATGAGCTTTGGTTAAGTGACCGCGAAAGTGTTCGCACACCCGGGTTTGCGGGACCACTGAAAGGCATGGTGACAATCAAGCAAGACGACGGTGATAACTTTACCGTTGAACCGCTCGTGGAAGGCAAAGATGGTTCCGTTGGCCTCTTCCCAGCTGGTGTATTCTTCCAGGGGCTTTACGCAGTTCATGAAACAAAAACATATGACAAGAAATTCCTCATGGAACGATCAGATGAAATTACTGCCGAAGAAAAAGCCGCAGCCGACGCTGATTATATACAGCAGGAAGTTGCCTTTTTGGCAGCACGCGTTAAGGACTAAAGTTTCCCAGAACTAGGTCTGGCTTATCATGATGATTAACAGTATGAAAATAACTGGCCACACGATCGATACATAATATTGCCATCGTCTTCGTTTCGTCCTGACGTGCGAAAGATACCAAATCGAGTAGATCATTGCCACTAGCCCAATCACACCTAGCCCAAATACGGTCAAAAATATCTGAAATACCGCATGCCCTAACTCCGCAAAATAGGCAGTTCTATCATACGATGCAGCTTCGAACAGTCCAATAATAATGAGTGCGCCGATAGGTACTGCATAAAAATACAGCAAGAAATTGTTTGGACTGAGGCGTTTTTGCTTTACGTTGCCTTTGCGCTTCGTCGACGAACTTTTTACTTTTACACCAAGGCTACGCTGTTGCCGATCGTCTATGTCACGCAATGTTTGAAATATATTTTGATGTCGTTTTGTCATAGTGAAAGCATAACAGGTTTTATGTACTTATATATCTCAGTAATCCAACCATTATTTTAGTAAATGTCTTAGGTGATCTGTAAGTGAAGCGGTTTCGTTAACATGCAAGAAATCGATTCCAAAATCTTCCACGATTTCCGTATCGATACTATTGTCAATCAACACCGACTCACCAGGATGAATACTATTCTGCGCCATAAAATGAGAAAAGAATTTACTCGTCCCATTTCCATGCATTTCAGTTTTGAGTGCACCGCAGGTATCGGATGTTAGTATGCCGTCAAATGAACTTTCAAGTTCAAGTGCCGGCGCCGACCACACTCTAAATGTATCCATGTTGTCGGTGGCAATAACTACTTTTGTTCCGCTACCACGCAACTTCTGTATCAAGTCGATTGATTCGTCGTCGATGAACTTCATATGTTTGGCGCTGTATTCCAACTCACTCACTAGTTCTTCATAGGGTACACCGGTGCTCGGCTCGACGTATCGCAAGACTTGCCCATAAGACACAAGACCAGTCATCCAAAGACGGATATGCTCGCGGCCATCAACAAATAAAGCCTTTTGTATACGATTATATCTATCTGTCCCAATCCACCTATCCCAGAACCTCGAGTTGGACAATGTTCCGTCCCAATCGATAAAGATGACTTTATATGGTTTTGTCATACTCTCAGACGTGTATATTCTGTCATCGTATTAATAAAGCCCTTCGTAAATCTCTGCGGTTCATCACGCATCAATTGCTGTACGTCAGCTATCGCCATAGGAAAAATTTCTTCGACTTCTTCGTTCGGAATAAACTTCCAAGAAGTATCGGCGACGCAAGTATACAGTCCAAACATATGCTGCATGTTAGCGCCTTCATCAGAATAAAATACGCTCAGTTCCTCAAGCGGTTGGGTAATACCAAGCTCTTCTTGTGCTTCACGTTTTGTTCCTTCGGCGTAGGTCTCACCCTGCGATATGTGCCCGCCAACGGAATGATCATACAGGCCACCGCTTTTCTTGTGGACTTGGACATACAGCCTGCCGGCATCATCGAAAACATAGACGGCGCCGACGCGGTGGAGTTTACCGGTAGCATGTGCTTCCAATTTGTTAGTTATGCCGATAATATTGTCGTTGCTATCAACGAGGTCAAATAATTCCATACTCATAATTACACTATAACAAAATTAAAATAGAACGAATTAACAGTTCTATTTTAAACAATGTCAAGACCCTGATATCACTTGCCTGTCCAAGCCCTCCAAGGACCAAGCGTTGTATCATCGGATGCATAGCCCCTTGTAATATCATCGTAGCCAGGTAGTACAGATGTGCAAAGGGCGCCAAAATCTTCTGTCCACGATACAGACGACTCTGTAACGCTGCCCGTATTCGTAATACTAAAGACCTTTCCAGATTTACTTTGCGCAATAAGGCCAAATGTCCCTCCATTTGCATTCTTAAAGCAATAAAAGAGATTACCTATGGTCGAAGGTGCTACCTTATAAGAACCTTTTGATGCCTGAAAGCCCATAGCGGCTAACTGATTCAACACAGTGTCTCCAGGGCGTCCGGGATATAAATCGTTGTTATCGATTTTGTTTAACTCGAGCTTCTTTTTTAAAGCTTGTAGGTCGCTCTTCACACTCGTGTCATACGCCTTGTTCTGAACACCGTTAAATGAAACTATCGTGATTGCGGCCAGGATGCCGATAACAACAATGACAATCAAAAGTTCGACTATCGTAAATCCACGAGTATAAAAAAGAGAGCGTTTCACTGCTCTCATCTTAGCATAAGCACTGTGCCGCAGCAGTATGTGCGAAGTTAGAGCCAACTAATGTCGCAGTGAATAATCGTAAACGATTTTCTCGAAAATGAAATCACTATCTTTCAAGCTTACAGGATCGATAAATTTAATCTCATCAGCATCAGCACCTAAGCCATATTCAAGATTTTCGATAGTAACTTCATAAAAAAGCCATAAGGCCCACATATCGCTATCGGGAAGCCATATGGTCTGGGCTTCTACAAATTTTTCTTGAAATGGCGCCTCAATGAGCGCCTCCTCGTATAGTTCTCTCTTTAATGCATCGTGAATAGTCTCACCATGATCAATACTACCACCAACAAAAGACCAGTCGTTTTTCCACTCTCGGACTAACAAGTATTCATTCTTATCATTACGAATGACCGCCTTTACTGACGCTCGATAAAATGCGTTTGGGTATTTTCCAGACATGTCTTAACTATACCAGAGATTTAAAAGCTCTAAATTAATCAATCTCGCCTTGGTACCCTTCAGAATTTGAATCTACGACCTTAGGCTTAGATGTCCCGCGTTTACAGGTGTAGCGTCGAGCATGGCCAGTGCGCGCGCGTTTGCACGTGAACGATACATGCAGTACCTAGTTGGTGTTGTTGTCATACATATCCGTCAGTAACTACTTGCTGCTTTTCTGTTTAACCTGTCTTACGATTAGTATAGTAACTACCGCAATGAGCACAAATTCAAATATATAGATAGCATCGCCAGAAGTCACCTTTAAGTCTGAAAATATTAAAGTAGCAAACAAAATACCCATCGCCAACACGAAAAGATATAGGTTGTGTATTGCGTTGTCATCCCTTTTCACCTTGCCAATAGGAATTCTTTTAGAATTCTGAATAAGTGTGACAATGACGATGTAGCCTATTAAACCAAACCCTACTAGGTATCCGATTACACTAAACATTCAACACCTCAACTTTCTATACGTTGCTAAAATGAAGACTACCGCGATGGTACAGAATATAACGAATAATATCGAAAAATAATTTTGGTACCCCGGGCAGGATTTGAACCTACGACCTTAGGCTTAGAAGTCCTCTGCTCTATCCAGCTGAGCTACCGGGGCATACCTGTTCGCTATTATAACAAAAGACGCCACTTCTGACGTCTTTCATAAATTCTTGGTGCGGGCGGAGAGAATCGAACTCTCATCGTTTGCTTGGAAGGCAGACATATTAGCCATTATACGACGCCCGCGAACTTGATAATTATATCATATTTTCTTATGATCTCTAATCTGTTAGAATAATTAAGCACAACATTCCATTATGCATATGTGGCGGATGTAGCTCATCTGGTTAGAGCGACGGTTTGTGGTACCGTAGGTAGCGGGTTCGATCCCCGTCATTCGCCCCAAGTAAAAAACTCGATCATTGCGATCGAGTCTTTTGTTTTATAAGGCCTTTTCAACTATCCCGTCAGCCTGTTTTTTCTTATCCAGCATCGATTTGACCTGATCCAAAGTAATTTCAATTGAACCGCCAGCTTGGACTTCGCGGGCCAGCATCAGTTTGGCAACCGTATTCTCAACGGCGCGCTGCACAACGCGGCGCATCGGACGCGCACCCAGACGGGGGTCATAGCCGACTTCTACTAAGTATTCTTTCGCGTCCTGCGCGACGACTACAGTCACCTTTTGTTCGTTCAGGTTCTTATTCACATCAATCAGAATGAGATCAACGACTTGTAGCAGCTCCGGTTTACTTAGTGGCGCAAAGACAACAATCTCATCGAAACGGTTAAGGAATTCAGGGTGGAACAAGTTACCACTAATTAATTCGTCGACGAACTTGTCCTCGAACTGCTCTAGGTCGTAACCTCGGTGCAGGTATTCTTGAATACGATCAGCCCCGGCGTTACTAGTCGCAATGACGATCGTATCGCGGAAGCTCACTTCACGACCACGTGCATCGCGGAGGATGCCTTCATCGAGTAATTGCAGTAACGTCGTCAGGACGCTCGAGTGCGCTTTTTCAATCTCGTCTAACAGCACAACACTAAATGGTCGCTTCATCACCTGGGCAGTTAAGCTACCAGCATCTTCCGCGCCATCGGCAATCAAACGCGCCACATCATTACTGGATACGAATTCATTCATATCAAGACGAATAATATTCTGTTCACCGCCAAAGTAGACCGCGGCTAGTGACTTCGCTAGCTCCGTCTTACCAACACCAGTTGGACCGAGGAACATAAACGTCCCGACGGGCCGCTTTTGGTTGCGAACACCAGCACGGGCTCTACGAAGGGCGTCAGACACAACATTAACCGCCCGCTCTTGGCCAATCATACGCTTGTGGATTAATGATTCAAGATTCAATAGCGTGTCACGTTCGCTATCATCATCGACAATATTTGTTTTCACACCAATCGTCTTTTCGATTGCCTGGTTAACTGAACGCGCCGTCACCAGTCCATTCTCAGCATAATCAGCCGAAGCATCCAGCAAGCTAATCGCCTGGCCTGGCATGGCGATGTCATAAACATAGCGAGCACTCAGCTTATACGCCTCTTTTAACGCCTGATACATATAGGTTACTTTTCGACGGTATTCCATCATTGGCAATTGCTCTTCGAGTACTCGTAATGTATCCGTCTCGTTAGTTGGGGTAATGTTGATACGATTCACTGCTGCGGCGAGTGCCGGCGTTCGTTTGCTGATCTGTAGGAACTTTTGCTCGTCGACTGTCAGAATAATCGGTAGTCGTCCCGCCTCAAGGATTGGCAGTAACATGTTCGTGATATCGACTGAACCAACACTCTCTTCCAGGAAGACTTGGGCGTTATCAAGACAGATAATAATATTTTTGGCGACGTAGGCTTCCGCAAGTATGGTCTGGACTAAACCTTCAAGTTCTCCTCTGCCGTTAACCGAGGCAACCAGTCGCGTCGCGTCCAACATGAAGATTTGGTGATAGCGTAACTTTTCAGGAACATCAGCTGAGGTGCTCATTAACCTGCTGGCGAGTTCGTAGACAAATTCTGTCTTGCCGACACCGGTTTGTCCAACAAGTGCAATTGCACCGCGGCCGCTGCCAAGTGCACCGATAAGTTGCGCCAGCGGTTCGTCACGAACGTTCGATCGTGAGGTTGATTCAGAAATGTTCTGACCGTAACGCGATAACGTTGGAATCCAGCCAAATGACCAGTCACGTCCGATGCCACCTGGCTTTGATTGCTTTTTGTGATCACCGTCAATAAGGTCGCGTAACTGCTGATACCACTGGATACCTCTGATAAGATCGTCCTCTTCTAACTGTAGGTGACCAAGCAAGGCCTGTTTGGTGGGGAGTTTTCGCAACATCGCCAGCATAATGACACCGGCCGTCATTCGGCCACCGAGCTGGTTAGTAATCTGTAACGCTTCCTGGAAAATTGCCTTGGTATCGTCACGGTTGGTTGAAGCAACTTGTTCGAAAAAGCCGCCACTGACACCAAAACGAACCGCAAAGAACTGACCCCCGGTTGTCCTCGATAAAATAGCGGCAATATTTTGTGGTGTCGGTTGATCCATCAAGAGGCCGAGTATTTCAGCATCCAGTACATCATCAATTCTGGTGCCATTCGCAGTAATCGGCACATCGCGTAGTTCATATTTGTACCATTCGACAATCATAGCCGGGATAGCAGCCAGTCCGATGACCGCCCACCCAATCGCAAATCCGAAGAATAGTAATGAGATACCGCCGACAATCAGCAAGACAACACCCACTTCAAGCGTTGCCGCCCACGGCGACAGTGCGTGACCTATTCGAGCCTTTGTCGCCCGCGCCGATTTGTAGTCAAATAGTTTTATATCCATCTTGGTACCCATCCGATCACAAATAGTATTAACCCAGCGATTGGAAATAGTGGCAATACTACCCAAATCACTAACACGATAGCTTCAACGAGCACTTGAACGGCCATGACAATTAATCCGGCCAAAATCGTAAAACTGCGCACAATCGCACCGATAAATCGTGAAATTGTCTTGTCAAAAAAGGCTCGAAGCTGCGCGCCGACCGGTCCATTGACGCTTCCAGCCGAGATTTGGCGGAACGGAGCGAAGAGTGTGGATAATAATTGACCAATCGAAAAATACCCAGCCGTCGCTGTTAAACGGTCACGGATCCTGCCGATTTGCCCCTGCAAACCACGTCCGTACCACCACGAGATTATTCCCACCAAAAACATACCTTCATTATACGATATAATAGTCTGTATGCCTCACCCCTTTGTCGTCATCTTGGGAAAAGCCGTCCGTTACGCCGCTCGTTTGCGGGGTGGTGGATCTGCACTTCCAGGATTATTTGTAGAAAAAATCAGTCCCGACTTTATTAAACAGACCCTGGCGCAGCTACCGCGCGGCGTTGTCGTCATCAGCGGCACCAACGGCAAAACTACCACCACCAAGATGGTCGTCGCCCTTCTCGAAGCCCACGACCTCAAAGTCTTCACCAACCGAACTGGCAGCAACTTTACTCGTGGTGTCGCCGCCGCACTACTTGGTGACATTGATATCAAGGGCCACCTCGATGCCGATATTGCCGTCCTTGAACTTGATGAGGCTCACGCCGTTCACTTCGTGAAGGCCATTCCACCACACTACAGCCTATTGCTCAACGTCATGCGCGACCAACTCGATCGCTTCGGTGAAATTGACGCAACGGCCAAAATGCTGGAAAAGATTGCCCTCGCGACTACCGATACGGTCGTTCTGAATCGTGAAGACCGCCGCGTCCTGGCTATTAAAGATGTTCTGACAGATCAAAAAGTCGAATTATTCGGCCTAAGTGATGCATTACTTGGTGACTTCCCTAGTGATGACGAAATGCGCGGCGGCAAACTCAAAACCATACAACGCCCCGACGCCACTGTCCTATTAAAGAAATATAGCGGGAACGAAGCCACCTACCAAATCGCTGACCAAGAATTTACGACGACATTGAAATTAAATGGCGTCTATAACGTATTTAACAGTGCGGCGGCTATCGCCCTCACCCACGCCATCATGGGCGACGAAACCAAAGCCGATGTCGTCATCTCGACCATCGCTACCGTCAAACCAGCCTTTGGTCGTGGCGAAGAGCTACAAGTCGGTGGTCAACCGCTCGAACTTGTCCTCGTAAAGAATCCATCTGGCTTCCGCCTAGGATTGAAATCATTCTCACCCGAAGGTTACGCCACAATGATCGCTATCAACGACAATTATGCCGATGGCCGCGATATGTCATGGCTATGGGACGTTGATTTCGAAAGCCTGACCGAACTTGGCGTCAGCGAAGTATCTGGTGTCCGCGCCTACGACATGGCACTTCGTTTGCAGTATGACGAAGTCACCATTGGCCACATCGACCGCGACCTTTCGTCCGCCCTCCGTCAATTCATCGACACCAATAAAGATTCACCGAAGCGCATTTACTGTACCTACACCGCCATGCTGGCACTGCGCAAAGAACTGAGTAAAATTACGAAAGTCGAGGTCGTCTCATGAGTAAGCAAATCATTAACGTCCTCCAATTGTATCCAAAAGATATGAATATCTACGGTGACCACGGCAACCTATTAGTACTCCAACGACGCCTGGAATGGTACGGCTACGAGCCAAATATTATTCACTACAATGTCGGTGACACATTGCCCGAATCTGCCGATATTATCATTGGTGGCGGTGGCCAAGATAGCGGACAAGAAGTTATCCATGCCGACTTGATCGCGATTGGACCAAAGCTCAAAGCCTTCGCCGAAGCTGGCGTCCCGATGTTAATGGTCTGTGGACTGTACCAGTTATTTGGCAACTTCTTTAAAACCTCAGGTGGCAAAACCCTTGAAGGTATCGGCGTGCTTGATGTTGAAACACACGGCACAAACGAACGCCTGATCGGTAACATCGTCACCAATAACCCGGAGTTTGGCGATATCATCGGCTACGAAAACCACAGCGGTCAAACATTCCTTGGCAAAAACGCCGAGCCATTCGCTAACGTTATTAAAGGCGCAGGCAACAATTCGAAAGACGGCCACGAAGGTGCGCGTTACAAGAATGTCATTGGCACATACTTACACGGTTCAATCCTCCCAAAGAACCCATTGATTGCTGACTTCCTGATTCATACCGCTGTCACGAAAAAATACGGCGATTTTAGCACTGACCTGATCGACGACCTACTAGCTGATTTAGCGCGAACTAACGCTGCTGATCGCCCACGATAGCTCTGTCACAGGCCACTGGACCAATGGGCAAATTTACTCCACGATGTTCACTCCTCGTAGACTAAAGCCCGTCTTGCGCTGCATATAAACGCACCCAGCGACCAGTAACATGATGTACACCACAATTGCCCATCCAGGGGTGATGATCGGCGTCTGTGCCCATGGTAGCCCGGCAAGGGTTTCGGCTGTGTAGGTCATGTAATGCAACAACCAGGTAGCTGGCATCCCCACGATCTCTGCAATCGAAGGCAGTATCAAGACAGTTACACCAACGATGAATGTCAGCAACATAGCGAGTGGCACCAATGGCACGATCAGAATGTTGGCCGGAATAGCAACATTCGATAACACACCGAACGCCGGCACCACTATTGGGATCGTCACGATGTGCACCGCTACCGTCTCACCTAGCACCTGCCGGATCATCCCCGGCTCTTTTTCACCAAAAAAATATTGCTGTAGCAACGGACCGACAATCATGACGGCGGCGAACGCAGCGAAACTAAGTTGCCACCCCAAATCACCCCAGGCATAACTTGGTTGAAACAGCACTGTGATCGCGGCTGCAAACGGCAACAATACGAAAGGATGAAATTGTCGGCCATAGTACCAAGTGAGTAAGCTAAGGCTCGACACCAACCCCGCCCGCGTCATACTCGGACTGAGGCCAGTCATCGCCACAAAACTAGCGATCATTATCCCTGAAGCAAACACGGACAAGAACTTGGAGGCCCTAATAAATAACCGACGCGCCAACCTTACGAGAATCGTTAAATTATAGCCACTCGCAACAACTATATGACTCAAGCCGGCGATTTGTAGCGCTTCGGCTAAATCAGGCGGTAACGCGCTTTTTTGTCCGGTTAAATACCCAATCCCTAGACTTGCTTGCGGTTCTGGAATGCCTTTGCGAATCGCATCTGCAAACCAATCGCGCACGACTCGGCCGATATCGCCCGGCACTGGTTGTACGATACTCGTTATCTTGGCAGTGAACATTGTCAGCGCGAATGTGCCGAAGCCTTCGGTCGTCTTGCCGGATACAGCAACAATATCACCACGCTTCACTTTTGGGTGCCCGAGTATGCTGACCCAGACCGATCCTGGCAGGTCGTTGCCGTCATAGCGAATACTATCAAGTTGCAATACGAGCAATCCTTTTGCAGTTGTCGACGGATCCTCCTTTACCCTGCCCTGTAGTTCTAGCTGAACCCCAATCAGCGGACGATATACTTCCATTCCGCCACTGACGGCAGATCCGTAACAGACGCCAGCAATTAATCCCGCCAACCCAACAAAAGGTAAAGCGAATAGCTGGCGCCGCCGGAACCCAAACACACCCAGCAGAATAGCCGCAATAAGCCACCACAACGTCAGTGGCACATATTGCGCCGTCCACACACCCACAACCAGGAATAAACAGAACAACGCGATACACCACGAGATATGCACCCGCTGTCGTAACTTCCATAGCTGCATACCAATAACTATAGCGACGTGATATTAACTTACGCTAAACCAATTACTAGTCAAAAAATCATTTCCAAATAAAAAACACCCCCGGTAGCGAAAATGGGATGTTCTTTATTTGGAGGGCCAGATGGGACTTGAACCCATGACACCCTGCTTAAAAGGCAGGTGCTCTAACCAGCTGAGCTACTGGCCCATGTTGTCTTGTGCGTACACAAAAGCTTCTCACACTATAGCGGAACAGGGGTAGTGTGTCAATATTAACGATGGTGTTCGTGGGACTTTTTCGGAGCTGGTTTAGTGAAGAATAGGTCAACCACCGCAAGGACAACCCCGATGCTAATGATCGTATTTTTATTCTCAGCCAGTAGTGTGTATACATCGTTAGCGACACCCGTCAGCGGTAACGCGAAGCCGATTGGCTCGACCAAGAATGCGAGCGCCAATACCGTAAATAGAGCCGATCCAATAATCCTCGGGAGTGTGCCTTTATAGGTGTAGCCGTGGAATAACAACAGTACAGCCGGCAGTAGGACGACGATCGACAGAGCGACGGCATTCGTATACGGACCATCTGGCACCAGTCCTGTCCCTGCAATCATTAATCCGGCTGTGTCATTCCAGATCGTGCTTAGCGTTGCACCAGCTGTCAGCGCCAGACCAAGAAGTCCGAAGCGTCGTTTTGATAAGAACGCTCCAGCGAACAAAGCAATCGCAATCACGACGAAAACAATAATAACTATCATTTAGTTTCTCCTTTTACTTCAAATTCAGCTTGACTGCCAATGATGATACCAGCTTTTTTGATAGCACCAGACTGTAGTTCGACGACGTATCGCGCTGGACTCAGCGGGACGTAGCTTTTTAGATTAACAGCGTCTGGTTCAGGCTGTGCGTCCATCACCATGAATATAACTTTTTTATCCTTATCGAGCCATAGGATATCGATCGGAATTTTCATATCCTTCATCCAGATGGCATATTTGTCATCTTTCTCGAAGACCATTAAGAGCCCTTCGCTTGGGCTGAGTTTTTCAACGCCAGAGAGTCCTTTTTCACGCGCCGCTTCGGTTGAGGCAACGCGCGTGCTAAAGGCACCAGAACCAAGTTTTACCTGGGTGGTTGGCTGAAAGTGAGTCGCCATAAACGAAATGACGAGCGCCAAAAGAATAGCCACAAGGCCGCCAATAAGAATGCTAGTTGTATGAGGGCGCCATATGCTCATGATAAGGTTACCATGAGCATATTATAGCAGCCCACTAAGGTTTACGCGCCGACTTTGTCGCGCTTGCTGCCACGCTTGGCGTTTTGTTCGATGTATTCGATGATCGGAAGCGCAACATTGCGACCAGTTACCTTCTCAACACCAAACCCAGGGCTTGAGTTTACTTCGAGGACAAGTGGACCACGCGCACTGCGCATCAGGTCGACACCAGCAATGTTCAAGCCCATTGCTTTCGCGGCTTTGATCGCCATTTTGGTTTCTTCGTCAGTTAGTTTCACAACGGTTCCTTCGCCACCACGGTGGAGGTTAGATCGGAAGTCGTCATCAAGGCTTTGGCGCATCATACTCGCGACTACTCGGCCGCCGACAACGAAGGCACGAATGTCAGTACCAGCAGATTCTTTCACGAATTCTTGCAGCAGGACGTTTGTTCCGTCTTCGTTTGTCAGGTAGAACGCCTGAAGTACAGATTTTGCTGCCTTCTTTGATTCGGCCAAAACAACACCATTGCCGTGTGTACCACGAGCCAGCTTGATAATAACTGGAGTACCACCGACTTTTTCAATAAGGTCGTCGATATCAGTCGAGTTACGAGAGACAATCGTCTTCGGGATCCCGACACCAGCACGAGCAAGTAGTTGCAAGCTGCGGAGTTTATCACGAGAACGGTTGATCGCGATCGAGCTAGAGACCGTGTAGACACCTTGCATTTCCAGCTGACGGACAATAGCAGTACCGTATCGAGTCATATTAGCGGCGATACGAGGGATAATTGCATCAAAGTTTGCAAGGTCTTCACCACGGTAACTTACCGTCGGCTTTGCCTGTTCGATAGAGGCGTAACAGTCGCGGTATTTGATCACTTTAACTTCGTGACCACGCGCAATTGCCTCTTCTTTGAGACGTTTTGTTGAATAATTTCCGTTTCCGTTTGAGAGAATGGCGATTTTCATAATGTCTCCTTATTTTTCGTTCTGGTGATATTTCTTGTGGAATGCATACGGGTCTTCGAGCATTTCTTTGTGCAATTCGCTTCCGCGTTTCACAAAAGGTGGTCGCTCATATTCCTTTGCGGACACATCGACAAGGAATTTCTTATTGATAGTCTTTCGCCCTAACAGGACCGGGAAGTGGTTGAGTGATCTATCAGACAGGAATAATGCCGCCCTCACTCGCTTACCGGCAACTCGTATCGGAATCTCCGTACGATACCTGATCTGTTCATGGCCATTTGAGCTTCGGACAATCGCGACGCGGTAGGCTTTTCGCTTTATCACTTCGCCAGTATAGTACTCGGAGCCCTCTCCGAAAAGAGTAAAACTGAGTGTCCCACGTTTACTGATCTTGATGTTGGTAGCCCATATTGAAGAGCTGTCAGCACCGGTGTCGGTCTTCGCAGGAACGTTCTTGGCATGGCCGATAATATCAACCAGTACGTTACGTCCAATGACGGGGAGTTTTTGATCCATACTACTTACCTATTATACCTTTGCTGCTTCTTCTTCGGTAGGGTCATCAGCGAATGACGGGGTGGCCGTCTCGAGCATGATCCTTCGGTGAGAAGGGTTAGAAGGATTCGCTTTACCAAGCAAGACCAACATAAATTCAATGTCGTCACCAACAATTGATTCCAGGTGTTTCCATGTTTCGGCAGCACCGTTGTAATATGCGAGGTCCTTAAACCACGGCATATCGTCTGTTCCGCGCATAACGCGCATCGTGTTCTTGTAGGTAGCTTGCTTTGTCTTATCGAGCGCTTTGTCAGATGTTTCAATGTCATCCTTTGCCAGTGCATCAAGACGCCACTTGATTTCAAAAATGTCACGGAAGTCTTTGCCATCGAAGTGCGCCAAACCGGCGGTTAGATAATGGCCAAGGCCTGCTTCTTTAAATTCACCGGCTAGTGCCTGTTCCATCACAACACCAAGGCCTTCTTCGGTGTCATAGTACTCACTCAAACCAAGTCGTAGCGGAAGCAAGTCTGTCTGATCACCCATCACTGAGCGCATAAAGTGAACACCGAGTTCATGAACAACGAGATCGCGTAGCTCAGCCTGACTTACTTTTCGGCCCTCAGGAATGACAAGGCGTTTTTCGCCAGCCTTGACGTTAATACTTTGTGCTTTTTCTACGTCGACTTTCCACCCCTTAGCGCTTTCACCAAATTCTTCCAGAAGGATGTCCTCAAAAACAGCTTTAATCGCAGCGTCTTCGAACGTTTTCTCGTCAGGAATATGATCGAGCATGCCGTCGTATAGACTGTGCGCGATTTCATTCATCCAAGCAACCGTCTCTTCGGAAGGGTGGAATCGCTCAACGTTTGACGTTTCAACGTCACCAACAAGCCCCATCAGCTCATCACGAATAGTTGCCGCCTCACCAGACAACTCTTTATTCTTTATGACATCTAATTTTTCGTTAAGAATTGAGCGGTACGTTTGCTCGTCAGGTTCACCGTATAGTTCGATGTTCATCTTCATAAGGTCAGCCCGAAGCGCATCTTTTGTTTCGCCATCTTCGGCTTGCTTGTACTGATTCACCTTTTCCATGTAGATGGTTTTGTTAAGATAGTTTTGACCAAAATTAACGTACGTGTCTTTGTACTTTAAAGGCGTGTCTTCGTGATCAACCAGTTGGTTAGTCACATCAAGGATTTCAGTACGGTTAGCTTCAAAGTCGATAGCACTTAGCTTGTCATACTGATGGTCAGGGTTACGGATCGTTCCATCAAAAAAGAGATCTTTTTGCTCGGCGGCATTGGTTGGGACAAAGTTTCCGATTGGTTTTGGCTCTACGGCAAGGAGTGTATCGAACAGCTCCTCGACAGAGGGGTCGCGATTCAGCTCAAATGGATTGACGGCGTATATCTCAGACATATGACCATATTCTAGCACTTTTCGGCCTAAAAGTCAATACGCTTACGTCTAAGCTAGCTTACTGGAAGATGCTGCGCTTTTTGCCAGCGTCGAATTGCTCAAGGAGTTCACGCTGCTTTTTAGAAAGCTTGGTAGGCGTGTCGACGATGATGTTGACGATGTGGGGACCACGGCGTTCGCTGTTCATGTGTGGCACACCGTGACTGGATAGTTTGAAGTCAGTACCAGATTGTGTACCAGCTGGGACTTTCATTCGCACCATACCGTCAACTGTCTCGACATCGATCTCAGCGCCGAGTGCTGCATCGATCATGCTGACGTGCTCTTCAGAAAGGACAATGTCGCCTTCGCGGGTAAAGCGTTTGTGGGCTTTGACGCGGATATTAACGTAGAGGTCACCCTTTTTGCCATCAGTGATAGCTTCACCACGGCCTGAGAGACGAATCGTCGATCCGTCATCGATACCAGCAGGGATCTTGAGCTTGATAGATTGCTTTTTGCGCTGCGTGCCTGATCCGTGACAAACCGTACACACAACTTCAGGGATCTTGCCACGTCCACTACAAGTAGGACAGACAACGCTCTGCTGAATTGGACCGAACATTGTGTTCATAACGCGAGTTTGTTGACCAGCGCCCTTACAAGTTGGACAGGTCTTCATGTCATGACCAGGTTCGACAGTTTCACCCTTACAGTGTGGGCAAACATCGTCAATATCAAGATCAATCGCAGTTTCAAGGCCAAAGACAGCCTCTTCAAAGTTAAGTTGCAAGTTTACCTCAACGTCACGGCCGCGCTGTGGGGCTTGTTGACGTGAGTTACCGCCGCCAAAGAATTGACTAAAGATATCACCGAGGCCATCACCGAAATCAAAGCTGCCGCCTTGGCCACCGAAGCCTTCGAATGGATTGCCACCTTGGCCACCACCGCCACCACCAGATCCGCCTACACCGGCGTGACCGAATTGATCGTAGCGTTGACGTTTTTGAGCATCTTTCAGGACATCGTAGGCTTCGTTGATTTCCTTGAACTTTTCTTCGCTACCGCCCTCTTTGTCGGGGTGGTGCTGCACCGCGCCACGACGAAAAGCCTTCTTAATTTCATCAGCGCTCGCGCCCTTGGCGACGCCTAATACTTCGTAATAATCACGTTTACTCATCTGTTACCAGTATATAAAACTAGCACTCAAATGTCTAGAGTGCTAGTTATATTTTTTAGCGAAGAAGTACTACGCTGCTGTTTTGCGGCCGCCAGTGATAGCGCGCCAAATGAAGAGAACAATCACCGCTCCAACCAAGGCAACTAGGAAGCTCCAAAGGTTAAATCCAGTAACACCCGCTCCACCAAATAGACCGAAGACGAATCCACCAACAACACCACCGATAATACCTGCAATGATATTACCAAGTAGGCCTTGTCGAGCGTTCGTGCCCGCAAACATAGAGGCAACCCATCCGGCTAACCCTCCGAGTACTATCCATCCAATAATTCCGAGTCCGTCCATTACATTCTCCTCTTTCTCTTAGGTTTTGTACCTCTTATTATACGCTTGTTTCAGGCTGAGTTCGATTTTTTAGAACTTTTTAAAGTTTGCGGCGAGACAGTTTCTCGGCGCTCCGTACCTGTCGTGGACTCAAATTATACAGTAAGCCGATCATCTCACGGGCCTGCACCAGTGCATCGCGCTTCAGACTAAGATCTGTCGGCTCGCTAGAAAGCTCTGGCTCATCAGCGTAGATCATTTCTGGCACAGGCATGCTCGCATAACCACTCATAAAAAAGGATCGAGCCAGGATTTGATTCTCAAGTGGCGGAACTGGTCCGGTCACCGGTTTTGGGGTATCAACTTCTTGCCATAGCCGTATTTGCTCGTCTTGCGCCAAGCGCTCGTCGTTAATATATTCAGCTAACGCATAGGCGGCAATCTCTTTTCGATAGCGAAGAGGCATCTTGGCATCCTCAAATACGGCGTCTACTTGACGTTCGAGCTCGTATTCTTCGTGTTGCTCCATGCTCATAATGGGGAAAGTATAGATGATGCTCGTTAAAAATACCACCATAAGAACGATCGAGCGCTATGCGTATATACATAACTGTAATCAGCCGATATACTGACAATTAATGAAACCTTTTATCCGAAGTGCCGGCGCAGTCTTGGGACTGATCCGGGCCGAATACCGACAACTCCACAACCGCTACTTTGGCACAATTGAACGATTCGAAGGCACCCCGAAAGAGATTTGCGCCCAGATCATTGCACGATTATGGCAAGGGGATTTTTACCGTACCAGCCTAGGACATTTCGACTTTTTTTGGATGCGTGACTTCGGGACTGTTGCCGAATCACTGGTTAACATCGGCCAAAAAGATAAAGTGCAGCATACTTTGCGCTGGGCACTGAAACACTATCGCCGCGCCAATACGATTACTTTGTGCATCGACCAAGCTGGCAACACATTCAACGCCCCCGCCAAGCGCAGCATCGACGCCCTTCCCTGGTTGCTCCACTCATTAGTCGTCAGTAAATATAAATTAAATAAGTCTGAGCACCTTTTTTTGCAGCGGCAGCTACGCAAATACGTCAAAGCCTACCTCGAACCTGAAACTGGTGATCTGTTAAACGTTCGCTACGCTGAAATGCGCGATGCCGTCTTTTACGACCGCAGCGCCTACAGTATTGCGCTGATTGGACGATTAGCCCGCTGTACGGAAATCCTCCGCCTGACAGCTTTCCCTTTCCACCCAGAGCAGTACAAGCAAGAACTGCTGGATAACTACTGGAACGGCAAATACTTTAGCGCTGACCGCGCCAACGAAGCCTACAGTTCAGAGTGCGCACTGATGCCGTTCTTTTTAGGCGTGGTGACGGACGCTGATCTGGTTGATAAAACGTGTGACTACATTACGAAATCTGGCATGAATAGCACCTACCCGCTACAGTACGGCGAAAATGCAGACCAGTTCAACTACCGTATCGGCATGGGCAAACGATTAATGCCTAACTATACCGGTACGACCATTTGGACCTGGCACGCAACGTTCTACCTCCACGTACTGAAACGTTATAAGCGACCAGAATACGACGCCCAGTACAAACGATTCGGTGAACTTATTTCACGACACGGTACCTATCCAGAACTGGTTAACCCCGATGGATCGTGGTACTACGTCCCTATTTACCGGGCCGATCCTGGCATGGTATGGGCGGCACTCTACCTCGAACTGTAGGTTATTTGTGAATCAGAATGTATGGTTTTTTCATATACAGACTGAACCGAGGAAGCCTATTTTCAAGTTTAATCAGATGGGTGTGTTGGTGTTTCACCGAGCGGGTAATACTCCCTAAACCACGGGCATATATGCTATAACCCAGTAATTCATATTTTGCTAAGAGTTCTACCATGTCGAGCTTCTCTTGATCGGTAAAGTCAGCAATATTTTCAGCGTGACGAATCGGCAGCACCATCAAGTGATCCTCGACCCGACGACCTTCAAAGATATCGTACGATACACGGTTCGGAATCACGAGCATCGTCTCTGTCTTTTCAACCAGTCGTGACTCAAGTTTTTCATCACCACAAAAGGCGCATAGATTTTTCACCTTGTCACTTTTGTTGTGGCTGGCGTACTTTTTGCGGGTTTTGGGATAATGAAGCATCTCTCTTAGTATATTTTGTTCGTCCAACAAAAAGAACCCCGAGGTGGGGTTCTTTTGAAAGTGAGAAGTGGAGGTACTACTTCTTTTCTTTTGTTTCTTCGTCCTTGTCGACGACTTCGCCTTCGACAGGCTCGTCAGATTTTGCGTCGTCAGAGGCAGGTGCGTCCTCTTTCGATGCAGCTTCGTACATCTTGGCACCGATAGGCATCGTTGCGTCGTTGAGCGCCTTGGTGGCAGCTTCTAACTCATCTTTGTCTTCAGCGTCTTTGTGCTTTTTGGCTTCTTCAACTGCATCAAGGATAACTTTCTTGTCGTCATCGCTAATCTTGTCTTTGAATTCGTCAGGCATTTTTTCAGCTTGGTAGATAGCAGACTCTAGGCCGTTGCGGGCGTCGATTGCTTCACGCTTTTTCTTGTCTTCGTCAGCGTGGGCTTCTGCATCCTTTGCGGCTTTTTCGATATCTTCCTTTGAAAGGTTTCCGCTGTCAGAAATCGTAATGTTCTGCTCTTTACCAGTACCCTTGTCTTTGGCAGTCACGTTCAACAGACCATTGGCGTCAATGTTAAAGGTCACTTCGATCTGTGGCACACCGCGTGGAGCTGAGGCAATACCATCAAGAACGAATCGTCCCAGTGATTTGTTATCAACGGCCAATTCGCGCTCACCTTGGGTGACGTGGATTTCAACTTGTGGTTGGTTGTCAGCCGCAGTCGAGAAAGTTTCTGACTTGCTAGTTGGAACAGTCGTGTTTCGTTCGATAACCTTGGTTGCAACTCCACCCATTGTCTCGATACCGAGAGAAAGTGGGGTGACATCGAGAAGAAGTACATCCTTCACGTCACCGGCTAGGACACCACCTTGGATAGCAGCACCGATAGCGACAACTTCGTCAGGGTTCACACCCTTAAGTGGATCTTTACCGAAGAGGGCTTTCACCTTTTCGACAACTGCAGGCATGCGAGTCATACCACCAACAAGAACAATTTCGTCGATGTCAGATATTTTCAGACCAGCGTCTTTGAGAGCGTTCTCAACAGGTTTTGCAACACCGTCGATCAGATCTTTGACGAGCTCTTCGAGCTTGCTACGAGTTAACTTGTATTCAAAGTGCTTTGGGCCGTCAGCGTCAGCTGTGAGGAATGGCAGGTTGATTTCAGTTTCGTTAGTAGAAGAAAGTTCCTTCTTCGCCTTTTCAGCTTCGTCTTTCAGGCGTTGCATTGCGGCCTTGTCAGATTTCAAGTCAATGCCCTGTTCATTCTTAAAGACATCGAGGAAGTGATTAACGATACGGTTATCGAAGTCTTCTCCACCAAGGTGTGTGTCACCATTGGTAGACTTCACTTCAAAGACACCATCACCGAGTTCCAGGATTGAAACGTCGAATGTACCACCACCGAGGTCGAAGACAGCGATCTTTTCGTCCTTTTTAGACTCAAGACCGTAGGCAAGGGCCGCCGCAGTTGGTTCGTTAATAATACGCTTTACTTCGAGGCCGGCAATTTTACCAGCATCTTTAGTTGCCTGTCGTTGGGAGTCATTGAAGTACGCAGGAACGGTAATAACCGCTTCAGTGACTTTTTCGCCAAGAAAGGCTTCAGCGTCAGCTTTGATCTTTGAAAGGATCATTGCTGAAACTTCTTCTGGGCTATAATCTTTGTCGCCCATCTTTACCGCAACGCCATCACCTTTTTTGATGATTTCGTATGGCATGATGTCGTGGTCTTTTTGAACCTCTTCGTCACTGAACTTACGTCCAATGAGGCGCTTTACACCATAGATAGTGTTTTTAGCGTTGGTAACGCGCTGGCGTTGAGCGACTTGTCCAACTAGGCGTTCGCCGTTTTTGTTAATTGCAACGACGCTTGGGGTTGTTCGGTTACCTTCGGCGTTTGCAATGACTTCTGGTTTACCCGCAACCATGTACGCAACAGCACTGTTGGTGGTTCCGAGGTCGATTCCAATGATTTTACCCATAAATTATTCTCCTATTACTGTCAAAATGTTTCGTAAATTCGTATTGATTCTTATTCTATTTTAGCACTCTCTTGTTGAGATTGCTAAGTACTCTTCTATTATAGAAAGCTGGCACTCTCATGTCAAGAGTGCCAACATAGATTATTTATACATACATACAAGATGCTATACTAGACCTACTTACATAAGGAATATATATGCAACCAAACACCCAACCAACAGTCACTCCAGAGACACCAGCTCAGCCTACTACACCCGTCACTCAGCCATCACCAATGTCACAGCCTGTTATGGACGCTGCTGCTGCGGGTGGATATAGAATTCCTACAAAAGAAAACCTTAGCAAACTAAAGAAAATCGGATACGTACTTGCGATCCTGAGCATCGTATTGTTTTTCGTCGTCCTATCCTTTGGCTATACGCTCGCAGGCCTCGCGTTCCTTGGTGCATTTGGTCTACTCTATGGCATCAAGACAAAGACCGTGCCACTTATTGTTCTCGGTAGCATCGGCCTCGTCCTTAACCTCGGCGCCTATACTATAGCTGTGTTTTCTAGCCTCTAAGCATTAGTCATCATCACGGCGTAAATAACTGCGCCTACGAAAATAATGCCAGCGAGGATGAGGCCCCACTTAATTGACCAGCTCCAGCCCATAACTTTGGTTTCAACGCCGCTGGCTTTGAGTCGGTTTGTCCAGGCGTTAATACCTGAGTTCTTTGTCTCTTGGTAGGCGAAAGCGAGGCCGACCGCACCGAGTCCCATTTTGCCGGCAGCAGTTTGTGAAAACTGAACATTATACTTGTTACCACCTGTGTGAAATGTAAGCATAACCATTGACCCTGTCACCTTTGTGATGGTGCCGATTGTTGCGTCGAAGATGACGCTTTTGGCTTGCTTTGTATCAAAGTCCATTTCGAATAATCGAATGTGGTCATCGAGGCCCCATTCCAGTAGTGACGGCTTGGCACCGGCGATGGTAATACCGGGAAGATAATCGACAATTGCCTGTAACGGTTGAGCGGCTGGAGAGACTGATGTGGCTTGGGGTGAAGGTGTTTGTTCCATGTCCTTATCATACCAAAAAAATCATATTGATTTTTACGAAATCGAGGACTATTATCAATAGGTCTTTACGGATACACCACCTTAGCCCAAAAAACTACCGCAGGAATGCCCAGAAAGAAGCGAATCCGCTTAAGTTGATATAACTTAGGTGGATTCATTTATTTGCAGAGAGGAACGTGGTCGTTTGACCAACTTACAGCAAGAACGCACCGTCAAAACTTCGGATGAACAGTTTCATGAGCTCTACGCGACTCTGGACGATCACGAGAAGGCGATGTACGCCGACCTCGAGCTCGACCGGGCAGAAGCAGAAGAGAACGCGAAGAAGCTGTTTGGCTTCCTCAAGTTTAAGGACGGCGAATACCGTCTGGTCTTGCTTCGCCGGCAGTGCGCGTTTGTGAAGGAACTCAAAAAAGGCAAGGTCCACGTCTCGAACCTCGTGCTCGACGACAAGGACTCGCTTTCGACGAAGACCTTCATGAAACTGATGTGCCTGCTGAAAATGCAGGGCTACCGCGTCAGGGAACCGGAGTATCACGACAAGTGCGAGCAGTACGAAATCGACTACGGGTACTTCACCTTCAGTTTCGATTTCAATCCGTCATCGGCGACCTAGCTCGCCCAATAACAACGAAGGTTGGTTTGGGCTGAGTGGTTCGTTCCTCTCTGCCTATTCCAATCATTATCAAAAAAGCACCCATCAATTGGGTGCTTTTGTTTTAGGAAGTAGTATTACTGTTTAGTAACTTTGACCATCGCGTGACGAATCACGTGACCGTTCAATGTGTAGCCGGCTTGCATTTCATCAGCGATAACTTCTTTGTCACCAGTCGAGTCTTCGTCGAACTGAATGGCTTCGTGGAAGTCTGGGTTAAATTCTGTACCAGGTTTGGCATCGATACGTCCCAGATTTAGGCTCTCTAGCGACTTCTCGAGGTGTTTAACGAGTCCGGCAACACTTTGCACCCAACTATTGTCCTTCAAGTCTTCGGGCGTGTAGGCAATGGCACGTTCGATATTATCGATAACAGGCAACAGCTTCAAGATGGCATTCGACTGACCAGCTTCGCGGGCAGCGACTTTTTCAGCATCGACACGCTTACGGTAGTTCTCGAAATCCGCACGAGTACGCTGGACATCAAGTGTCAGTTCCGCGATCTGCAGATCCTTCGCATCTAGTTTTGGAGTTTCTTCGTTCTTCTTTGATTTCTTTGGCTCTGTCATTATAAAATCTCCTCTAACATTGCGCCGGTATGGCGAACTAATCTCATTACTTTTTCGTAGCTTTGGCGAGTGGGGCCGATGACACCGATATAACTATTATCGCTATACGGTGAACGGAAACGGCTGATGATCAACGTTGCACCACTAGCCCGTCCAATTGGATTCTCTGATCCGATGTAGACATTGAGTGGTTCGTTGGGCTTGGCTTCACGGAGCCACGGCTCGAGGTTGTCGAGCAAACGTGCGACTGCCTGAGCGTGATTACCTTGCAGGAACTCTGGTTGTGAAAACAAATTGCCGATGCCACCCATGTACAACTCATCACCAATCGTGGCGATACCCATATTTTGGGTCAGCTCAACCAAGCTATCAACCGCACTACGAATCGCCCTGTCTGCTTGTGACGAATGCGTTTGCACTCGGGCCTCAATCGCTCTCACACTGCGATCAAGGAGCAGGGGCTGAGTTTCGTTGGCGTGTGCCTCGTTGAGTGAGTTCACATAGAAACGATAGCCTGCATCGGTCGGGACACGGCCAGCACTGGTGTGTGGTTGCTCAATCATACCCATGTCTTCCAGGCGTGCCATTTCACTACGAATTGTCGCACTAGAGACACTAAAAAGCTTAGCAAGCATCACGCTTCCCACTGGTGCGGCAATCTCGGCGTGTTGCTCGATAATTGCTGCCAGTATCTGTCGTTGTCGATCAGTCATAGCTCCATTCTAGCCTGTTCTAGCACTCTATGTCAATGAGTGCTAAGTTGCACCACACCACTTCGTCCGCTATACTTCATCTATGAAAAACCCCGACCTCATTACTGATATTCAACAATGGCTGGGGAGCGGATCGATCAATATATTTGGTCGACCCTTCGCCGGCAAAGATACCCAAGGTAAAATCCTCGCAGACCTGTTCGGCGGTGACCTACTCGGTGGCGGTGAAATCCTGCGCGGCAGCGACATGCCCGATCACATCAAAGCCCACATGCGCACCGGCAAACTCATCCCAACTGACGATTACATTTCGATCGTTCTCCCCTACTTGTCTAAAAAGGAATTCGCCGGACGTCCATTAATCCTGAGTTCAGTTGGGCGCTGGCACGGCGAAGAAGCTGGGGTGATCGGTGCAACCAGTGATTCTGGACACCCGACGAAAGCCGTTGTCTATCTTGACCTTGATGAGTTAAAAGTTGTTGATCGCTGGAAGTCGCTCGCAAATAACAACGATCGTGGCACTCGTCACGATGACACCCTAGAGATCCTTGATACCCGTCTAGCCGAATACCGCGAGAAAACACTGCCGGTCATCGAGCACTACCGGGACATGGGTCTTTTGATTGAGATTGATGGCGATCAGTCACCAGAGCAAGTAACGAATGTCGTCTTGCAGAAGCTCGCTAGTCTCGCTTCAACATCACCATAAATGCTTCAGAAGGAATATCAACTTTACCAAAGCGCTTCATGCGCTTTTTTCCTTTGGCTTGCTTGGCGAGCACCTTTTTCTTGCGTGATACGTCACCACCATATAACCCAGTCGTGACGTCTTTGCGGTAAGCACTCAGGTCTTCACGGGCAATAAACTTACCACCAATGCCGGCCTGCAAGGCAACTTGGAAGTTTTGGCGCGGAATGACATCTTTTAATTTCTTGGTAACTTCACGGCCGAGGCTTTGGGCTTCAGAGCGGTGGGCCATGATACTAAGGGCGTCCACCATTGCACCGGCGACGTAGAAATCAATACGCACGAGGTCTTCGATGCGGTAATCATCGAGTTCGTAGTTAAATGAGCCGTATCCGCTGGTAATGGATTTTAACTGGTCATAAAAGTCAGTTAGCAGGTTTGCCAGTGGCGCCTCGAAACTAATCAATGCACGTTCATCGATATAGCTAAGGTTCGTTTGTAGTCCACGCTTGGTTACGATTAGTTGAATCACGCCACCGATGTAACTAGCTGGTACGATAATCTCGCCCTTGATCCAAGGTTCGCGGATCTCTTTGATGCGAGTCACATCCGGCAAGTTACTCGCGCTCTTGATGTCGAGGTCTTCGCCTGAATTTAATTTGACGTGGTAGTCGGTTGAAGGGTTCGTAATAACGAGGTCGAGGTTGTATTCACGTTCTAGGCGTTCACGGATAATATCGAGGTGAAGGAGTCCCAGGAAACCAATGCGGACACCAAATCCAAGGACAGGTGATGTTTCGGGCTCAAACTGTAGCGCCGAGTCACTCAGGCTGAGTTTTTCGACCGCATCTTTAAGGGCCTGGTAATCATCGTTACTGACCGGGAAGAAGCCGGCGTAGACGAATGGTTTGACTAATTTATAACCAGGTAGCATCTCGGTGGCTGGACGGCGACGTACTGTTACCGTGTCACCGACCCGGGCGTCACGCGTCGTGCGAAGGTTGGTCACAATATAACCAATCTCACCGCTTTTTAAGACCGGGCTAGCACTCATGGCTGGATTCAATAAGCCAACCTCAAGGGCAATGCCGTTCGCCCCGGTTGCCATCATATCAATCAGGTCAGCTTTTTTAATCTCACCATCGATAACACGGACATACAGAATGACACCGCGGTAGTCATCAAAGTAGCTATCAAAAATCAGGGCGCGAGTTGGATCTTCGCTATTGCCACGTGGTGAGGGAACTTTCTCGACAATCGTATCGAGAACATCGAGCACACCCTCGCCTGTCTTGGCGCTGATCTTAAGAATGTCGTCTTCGGTACACCCCAGAAGGTTGATGATTTCAGCACTGACGCGAGGAACATCGGCGGCCGGGAGGTCGATCTTGTTCAGGACTGGAATGATCTTAAGATCAGCCGCTAGTGCGAGATAGACGTTCGCAAGCGTCTGCGCTTGGATACCTTGGCTGGCGTCAACGACAAGGATTGCACCTTCACAGGCCTGGAGGCTGCGGGATACTTCATAGCTAAAGTCGACATGCCCAGGAGTATCGATAAGGTTGAGTTCATTTTCTTTGTATTTCATACGTACCGGCGCGAGTTTGATCGTGATGCCTTTTTCGCGCTCGAGGTCCATGCTATCAAGCAGCTGCGACTTCATGTCACGTTTTTGGACAGTACCGGTCAGCTCAAGCATACGGTCAGCCAAAGTAGACTTACCATGATCGATGTGGGCGATAATACAGAAATTACGAATGTGTGATTGATTATTCATCTTTGACTTTCGGGCTTTTAAACAGAATTTTTTGAATACGGGTCAGAACGGGCTTAACTTCTGGGAGTTTAAACAACCAGCAGAACAGTAAGTATGACAGACCAGCGATGCCTGCGACAAGGGTAAACTTCGGGAAGGTTGCCCAGAAGCTCTGGTCATCGGCGGTGAGTGGCAAGAAACTGAGGGCGACATACGTAATCAAAGCGGTGAATCCAGCCGCACTCGCCATACGCATAACTGCCGATACGAACGTAACGTCAAACAACCCTGGGATACGGCGAGACATAACCGTAAAGAGGATTGTCATCTCTGTGGCTGACACAATTACTGCCGCCCAAGCCAGTCCGTGTACACCTAGCCCCAGACCTAAACTGAACCAGATCGCCAGTGTGATGTTTAATCCAATCGTGAACAGCGAGATGTAGAGCGGTGTCTTGGTGTCTTGGTGGGCATAAAAACTGCGTGCTGAAATAAAGTAGACCGAACGGAAAAGAATTGAAATTGCCAAGATTGCGAAGATACTCGCCATATACGGGTCACCACCGTTGACGATAAAGTTCACGATATAGCCACGACCGAAGATCGCAATCACTGTTACCGGCAGCGCCAGCCAGATAATGACCCTTAGCACCGTTTGCAGCTCACTCTTGAACAGATCCGGTCGACCTTGTGCCAGACGTTCGGTCATCTTCGGGAATGCAGCTGTACTAATCGCCACACCAATAAGGTTAATCGGTACGTACGTCAATGACGTCACTTGTTGATAGGCGCGGACACTACCAGCCGCCATGCGTGATGCCAGGTTTGTTTCGACAATACTGTTAACGTAGTCAATCCCCTGGTCAAGTGAGCGTGGTGGCAACAAACGCAGTACTTGGCGGAATCCCTTGTTCTTCCAGAAAATCTTGAATCGGTAGTCAAAGCCCATGCCAAATAGTCCGAGTGTACTGACAATCAGTTGCAGCACTGCCCCCAGCACGACACCAAGTGCGACGCCCATGATACCGCCTTCAAAGACTTGCCAGCCGAAAATGTTAATCCCGTTTGTAAAGAAAAGCAGCCCGATAATAATACCGACGTTATAGATCGCCGGGGCGAGGGCGAAGAACGCGAAGCGACCAACTGCCTGTTGCATACTCGTGATCACCGTCGCAACCGCGAACAAGAACGGGCTGACAGCGATGACGCGCATCATACTGACGGCGAGGGCGCGACTTGATTCATCAAGTCCTGGACCGACCACATAACGAACCAGAGGTTCAGCAAAGATAATAATCAATACACTGGCGATCAGCGTCGCCAATGCCATCAAGTTAATAATACTGGTTGAAAGTTCCCAGGCTGATTTTTTGTTGCCGGTTGCGAGGCGTTGGTTAAAGACCGGGATGAAACTGACACTCAGCGCACCTGACACCAAGATAATAAACATAAAGTCCGGCACCGAGAAGGCCACCGTGTAGGCGTCAGCGCCTGTCGGATACGTAATGTAATACGTGCTGTTAAAGATACGGTCTCGGAAGATACCGAGCAGACTGGCGATCAAAGACGATCCAGCCAACAAGGCTGCCGCTAATTGCAGTGGCAGCCTTCTGTTGAGTTTCGATATTGTTTTTCGAAGATTAACCATTAATTGTGGTCAGTAGCCAGGCCTAGTAAAGCGCAGCCTCCTTTGGCAATTTGGCGTCTTTTAGTTGTTTCAATACACCTTCTTCATCAAGTGTTTCTTCTTCAAGAAGCGCGTCGGCTAGCTTCTTGAGGCTTGGCATGTTTGCCTTTAGAACGGTTTCAGCACGAGTGGCTGCTTCACGAATCAGCTGTGCAACTTCAAGGTCGATCTCTTTAGCTGTGTCGTCGCTGTATGGACGTTCGTGAGTCATACGGTCAAACATCATGCCGCCGTTGTCTTCGTGGAAGACTTGGTCGCGAAGTTTTGTACCCATTCCCTGTTCGATCACCATGTCACGGGCAATTTCAGTTGCCTTACGGAGGTCAGATCCGGCACCGGTTGTGATACCATCAGCACCATTCATGATCTTCTCCGCGATACGTCCACCAAGCGCACGAGCAAGGATGTCCTTGAATTCGTAGACGCTGGTGTAAATCGTATCTTCAGGAGGAAGGAACCAAGTCACTCCACCAGTTCCACCGCGAGGAATGATCGTCACCTTGTGTACTGGGTCGCTGTCAGGAAGGACGTGTCCAACAAGAGCGTGACCAGCTTCGTGATATGCAGTTAGTTCTTTGTCTTTTTGGCTCATGACCTTTGACTTTCGTTCTGGACCAATCGCAACTTTTTCAAATGCTTCAGTCAGGTCGGCGTTACTGATCTTTTTACCGTTACGACGAGCAGCGACAATAGCAGCTTCGTTGGCGATGTTCGCCAGGTCAGCACCTGATGATCCGGCAGTTTTAGCTGCGAGCTTATCAAGGTTAACCGTTTCGTCGGCTGGTTTGTTCTTGAAGTGAACCTTCAAGATTGCTTCGCGGTCTTTGCGTTCTGGAAGGGTAATGTTTGTTCGACGGTCGAAACGACCTGGACGTAGGAGGGCTGGGTCAAGAACATCAGCACGGTTGGTTGCGGCAAGAACGATAACATTCGTACCGGTTTCAAATCCGTCCATCTCGACAAGGATCTGGTTAAGGGTCTGCTCACGTTCGTCGTGACCACCACCCATGCCTGAACCACGCTTGCGTCCAACGGCGTCAATTTCATCGATAAAGATAATCGCCGGAGAGTTCTTTTTTGCTTTCGCAAACAGGTCACGAACACGTGAGGCACCGACACCAACGAACATCTCAACGAATTCAGAACCAGAGATGCTGAAGAATGGTACGTTTGCTTCACCAGCAACAGCACGGGCAAGCATTGTCTTACCAGTACCCGGGTTACCAACAAGCAGCACTCCCTTAGGAATTTTGGCACCAAGTGATTCGTACTTCTTTGGGTGCTTCAGGAAATCAACGACTTCTTCGAGGTCTTGCTTGGCAGATTCATTTCCGGCGATGTCGCCGAAAGTAACCTTAGTCTTATCTTCGCCATATAGTTTCGCCTTAGACTTACCGAAGCCAAGGGCTTGGTTATTCTGACCTTGTGATTGGCGCATGATAAACATAAAGAAGATCACGATCACGATGATTGGCAGTGCAACGAGGGCAAGTTGCCACAGGATGTCACCCGTGTTTGATGGTTGGCTAATAACTAGCTCAACCTTGGCGTCGTTCTTTAAGCCTTGCTCTTGCAAGCTGCTTGAACCATCCTTGGTAGACTTTTCGGTTGCAGTGTCACTATTTTGTGGCGTGACCTTTAGCTCGTTACCTTGCAGTTCAATCTTCTTGATCTCACCAGCATTCGCACGAGTAATCACATCTGATAGCGCAACTGATTTGAGGTTCTCGTGAGGGGTCGCAACTGCAATCGCAGCGAGGACACCAATAACAAGAATCGCCCAAAAGAGGGTTAATCGGAGGACATTATTTGGTTTCTTGGGCATAGGGGACTTTATAGCCATGACAAATCATTTCCTTTCGGCATAAGTAGCAGTATTTTCTTATCCTTATTTTAACAGTGACAGAGAAAAATTACGAGTAGTGAAATCAAGGCTCAGCCCCGATCCGGCATGGTATGTACTCTTCGGTGACGCCGTTTTGATAGCCAGCAGGGCACGTTCGAGTTGTGGGCGCGTTAATTGTGCCGCAGTTACAGCCCGCAGGCATTCGACTGCGACACTTTTGGGAATATGGGTAAAAAAGTAGCGACTGTAATCTGGGCCCGGACCAATCAGGTCACTCACCTCTTGATCGATCTGGCGCTTGTGGTCAATTTGTTTTTGACGGTGCTGCAAAAGCTCAGTTTTCTGCTGCGAATCAAGCCCAGCAACTAATCCGCGTAGACGATTACGTAAATACGCGTCACTACTGTTAGTGCTATCTTGATACCACGAAAGATTACGCGTATTTGCGTAGTGCAACAACTCGGCCTTTGTTGTCTGTAGGAGCGGGCGCACGATCTCCGAGTCAAGTACCGCCAATCCCCGCCAACCAGTCCCGCGATGGAGATTAATTGCGATGGTTTCAAGGGCATCATCGGCGTGATGCGCGGTCACAATACGAGCACCATGTGCGCCAGCGATCTTGCGCAGGAAGGTATAGCGCCGTTGTCGCGCCAGATCTTCGCTGGCTTTCGATCCGAGCTCCTCACGTTTTGTTTCGAACGTATATCCGTAATGGCGAGCCAAGCCTTCAACAAAGCGAGCGTCATCGCTCGAATCGTCACGAATACCATGGTCAAAGTGTGCCACGATAATGCCATGCCCAGGAACTCGTGACAGCATATCTAACAAGACAACCGAATCGACTCCCCCGCTGACAGCCACCACGTATTTTGTCATAAGTTGGTTTCTTGCAACTTCTTTAGTTCGTCAATCACCTGTTCACCATGACCCATCGGGGTGACGCGGCCATAGACTTTCATAACTTGACCTTCAGGGTTGATGATAAATGTCTTACGGAGAATTCCTTCACGACCATACATCTTTTTGCCCCAAGCCCCATACTTTTCAATTACTTCGCCTTCCAAATCTGTTAAAAGCGTGAAATTTAATGAATATTTTGCTTTAAATTTCTCATGGCTATTGGCATCGTCTTTGCTAATACCAATAATTTCGGCACCCATTTCAGCCAAAGTATCGCGGGCATCGCGCAAACTACAGGCCTGCGTCGTACAACCAGGTGTATCGTCCTTAGGGTAAAAATACAGAACAATCCATTTTCCTTTGTAGTCACCGAGTGAATGACTATTTCTAGAAACATCAGGCAGGGTAAAATCAGGGGCGGCGTAGGGTGGTTTCATACTTCCTAGTATAAGCCCTCAGGCGTCTGCCAGAAAAACTTGTATAATAAAGCACAGTGCCAAAATCTGAGATCAAAAAAACAAACCGGCTAGAGACCCTCGACCACCTTCGAGGATTTTTCATTATCGTTATTATTATCGATCATCTCGCCCGCTGGCCAACGATGTTGCATATCTTTACGGGCAAGGCACTACTCTGGGTAACGGCCGCCGAGGGCTTTGTGGCAATTTCAGGATTACTTGTTGGCTACGTACGTGGTTACAAAAACCGCACACTCCCGTTCAAAGATGTCAGCTTCAAACTCTTAAAACGTGCCGGACTGCTGTACCTTTGGTCGCTGATCACCTCAATTGCTTACGTTGCGGTTATTTGGTATCTTCCGCTTGACGGTGGCGCACCGAGCACGCCGATGGCCGTTGGTGACTGGGCGACATTCCTTACGCAGCTCGTGACAATGCAGTACACATTCGTCTGGGTGCACTTCTTGACGCTTTACGCACTATTCTTAGCCGCATCCCCGATTGCAATATGGCTACTTCGACGGGGGTTCGCCTGGATAGTCGGACTACTAAGCTTCGCGTTGCTTGCACTCGGCTGGGCGACACATTCCGAGGCTCTACAGTGGCAGTTCCTGTTCTTCATTCCAGCCATCGTCGGTTATTATCTCACCAACATCCTGAACTGGTGGCACGACCTCACCAAAGGTAAACGCGTTGCCATTGCCGCATCAAGTGTTGGGCTGACAGCTATCACTATCATCATTTCAACCGTTCTTGCCTTCTATGCCCAGGGATTCCAAGATGTTGCCAATCAGGTAAACATGCTGTTTGCGAAAGACTCAATTAGCCTGCTACGCGCAGCGACCGCATTCCTGTGGTTCACGGGGTTCATGTTTGTTTTTTATGCACTGCGACACGTTATCGCAAAATATCTCAACTGGCTGCTACTCCCCATCGGGACGCACTCACTGACCGCTTATATACTTCATGGAGTAGCGTTGGTAATTATTAGCTTGCTTACAGTGAGTAGTGAAAGCAACATCTTTAATACACTTCTTGGACTTGCGGCGATCTTGATCGTATGGATCTTACTAAAAATCCCATTTGTGCGACGTGTTATTCCGGCCTAAGCTGTTCGACTTGAAGAGTTTGACTTAGCGAGCTCGGTATTCGTTACCCTTGTAGACCGTTTTGCCATCGATGTGACTCGTAACCGATACTTCATCGATTGCTTTCCAGGTACTCACTGGTGGAACCAATTCACCTTCGGCGTAACCGATATACCAGACAACTGGGTGTTCTTTCGTAAACGCTTCAATATCTTTGATTTTATGCTCATCGCTGTATTTCAACATATCGAGTGAGCCGTATACGTATTGGACCTGAGAATCAATAAAGTAGACTGGGTGTTCGTCAGATGTATAGAAAACGGCTTCATAAAAGACCCATGGGCTCGCAGCAATGATTGGCTGACCTGGTTCCGATTTGGCGATGACGTCTCGGACGATTTGTTTAGTCTCGATACCAGTCCGAGAGTTCTTGTTATAATTTCCGTAGTAGAACATATTTGAGACACCGAATATCAGCATGGCAATAATAATTGCAAAGATCGCCAGTTGCTTTACGATGCCGACTTTTCGCAGCCCGTACGCCAGCGTCACACCCATAAATAGTGCCGAGGCAATCGCTGCCGGCAAAAGATAGCGTTCAACGAATGATGATGTCAGCGGTGGTAACGATGCGATGAATAGAATGATTGGCGGAACCGCAGCAAGACATAATAGTAGCAGGTAGTTTTTCTTGAACGTTTTGTTGCCATTTTTGTACGTTCGAATCGCTAAAACTGTAACGACCACCGCCATCAATCCCAATCCAGCTGCGAGCCAGCCGGTCACTCGGTCGTGTTCAAGGAAATAAACCAAGGTTCCAAAGTAACCAGTGAACGTGTCGACACCAACGGGGATGATCCAGAATCCTTCAGATTGAATCGTGAATAGCTGGATTGCCATCGCCGGCAACCACGGCAAGAATAACGCGATAGCGATAACGTGCGCCATCAGCCAGTTCTTTGTAAAGAACTTCTTAGCAATTTCACGACCGCGCTCACCTTTTTGGCGAATCGTGATATAGCGCCACACCCAGTGCGCTAACCATGCCAGTGCGATAAAGTAGTGTGTCCACATCCCTAGCGATACTAGAACACCGTACAGCACCCAGAGCTTGCGACGCTTTGATTCAAGTGCTTTCACGAGGACGTATGTTGCCGACAGCACGATAGTCGCACCTAAGGTGTACATGCGAGCTTCTTGGCTGTAACGGATAAATAGTGGCGAGATAACGAGAATAAAGATACCGTAGAGGGCAGCTTTACGTCCAAATTGACGACGAACGAGCAGGTAGCCAAAAATGGCAGCGATCGCCCCGAATAGGACACTCATTGATCGCAGAGCGAATTCGGAATGACCGAATAGCAAGCTCCATGACTTGAGGACCCAGTAATAAAAGGGTGGGTGGACATCAGTAGCTGTGTAGCGAGCGATATCGAGGAAGTTGTATTGAATCAAGTAGGCACTAAAGGCTTCGTCGAACCAGATTGAAGCACCAGAAATATTCCAAAGTGCGAGCACAGCGAACAGCGTAATCGCGACTGCGACGAGTAGATAATCGGCCTGGGGACGATCTTGGAAAAAGTGGAGAATTGTTCGTGTTAGTTTCTTCATACAATAGGTCCTCCCCATAATACCCGAGGACTTATAGCAAAAGCAACAACATCACCCCAAGTCAGGACTAGAAATGAGGCGAGAAATAGCGTATAATCACCCGGGTAACACCATCGGGGTGTGGCGCAGTTGATAGCGCGCTCGGTTTGGGACCGAGAGGTCGAAGGTTTGAGTCCTTTCACCCCGACCAAATAAAAATGATCGTCATTCGACGATCTTTTTTATTTCCCGTCTTTTACACGAAGCCTTAGAATGCGTATACTTATCCCTAACATAAGTAGTATGAAGGAATAACATGCAACCAAATCAACCAAACTTTGACCCAAACCAACCACCACAGCCGCAGCCTCAACCGATGCCTTACGATAACCCCGTACCGGCACCACAGCCCTACAGCGCACCTGCTGCACCATCTCCAGCGCCAAGTCCGGCAGACCCTAACCCGCAACCAGTCAATCCATTTGGTCCCCCGATTGAACCAGTCGCCTCGCCGAATCCTTTCGGCAACGTAGAAGCACCTGCCACGCCAGCAATTAGTCCCTTCTCTCCAGCCCCCGAGGCACCAATTGATCAAACGAGCCAATTTCCCCCCGCTGGTGTCGCACCAACACCGGCCCCAAAGAAATCAAAAAAATTGCTCTTTATCATTATCGGTATTATCATTGCACTAATTCTTGCTGCTGGAGCAGTATTTGCAGCCACAACACTATCAGGTAATAAAAAAGACAATACAGTCACAGCTGGTGGTGTCACGAGTGATGCCGACAGCGCAGACACTACCGATTCCGCCAGTAAAGAATCAGTTACTGCCGCGAAAGTTGGCGAGTACCTTGATGTTTGTAACGGCAAAAAAGTCGCCAACGCTGCCGCAGCTGCGAAGCCTTATAAAGGCGCCGGCTTCGTTAACGCCGGTGGTGACTGGGCACTATTCGGTCTCTTCGGCTACGGTGAAAATGCAGCCGATGCTGACTATGAACCAGGTGCATCAAACCTAGCTATCTGCCTAAGCCCTGATGTTGCGACCGCCACAGCCCCACTGACTTGCGAAAATATCAAAGATCCTGTTGCCAACAAGTCTTTTACTGCCCAGGTTAAGGGTGTCACATACAATGTTGCCTACTACGCTGCACAAACTGGTGAAAAACTTGGCGATGACAAGATTACTGTCGCAGCAACTTGTCCCTCATTCGGCGTCGAAGAAACGTTTGCCGAGTATGTAGCTCCCCTTGAGGCACAATACAAACCTGTTATTGATGCCTTCCTCGCTAGCTAGTTAACTTAGCATGCAAATAAAATACCTGCTCGATATAGAGCAGGTTTTTTATTTAGAGCGTTACCTATTTAGCGTATTCAGTCGCTCGGGTCTCACGGATCACATTGATCTTGATAGTTCCCGGATACTGCATCGTGCTTTCAATCTTGTCAGCAATACTGCGGGCAAGCTTGATCGCGCTTAGGTCATCAACCGATTCTGGTGTCACGATGACACGCACTTCACGTCCGGCGCTAATTGCATAGGATTTTAGAATACCAGGGAAACTGTTGGCGATGTTTTCAAGTTCGCGCATACGTTCCGAGAAGTTTTCGGCACTAATGTTGCGGGCACCAGGACGAGCAGCTGATAGTGCGTCACAGACACGAACAACTAATGCCTCTGGGGTCGTCGCCTCGACATCGTCGTGGTGAGCCTCGATAGCATGGACAATGGCTTCGCTCATGCCGTACTTGCGCGCCAGATCGGCACCAATGTGGTGGTGCTTGCCTTCGACTTTGTGCGTCACAGCCTTACCAACATCATGCAAGAGCGTCGCGATCTTTGAAACGCGCACATCGGCACCAATTTCTTCAGCGATCAATCCGGCCATATGAGCCATTTCAGTACTGTGCATCAGAACGTTTTGCCCGTAACTGGTGCGGAATTTCAACTCGCCTAGTAGGTGGATCATTTCTTTTGGAATGCCGACAACACCGACTTCGCGGGCCGCATCTTCACCAGCACGCGTCACTTCTTTTTCGATTTCTTTTTCGGCTTTAGCAACCACTTCTTCGATGCGTCCCGGGTGAATACGACCATCCTTCATGAGCATCTCGAGTGTAATGCGCGCAACTTGGCGACGCAGTGGATCGAAGCTTGAAAGGATAATCATACCAGGGGTGTCATCAACCAAAATGTCGACACCAGTCGCCCGTTGCAGAGCTTGAATATTACGACCCTCTTTCCCGATGATACGGCCTTTCATATCGTCATCCAGCAACTTGATCGCCGTCACTGTTCGTTCAGCCGTCACTTCACTACTCATGCGCTCCATAGCACTGACAAGTATCAGTTGCGCCTGCTCTTCTGCTGTATCACGAGCTTCATTTTGAAGTTTGTTGACCAGTCCAACGAGATCTTGCTTGATATCGCGTTCAGTCATTTCCATCAGTTTGCCAGCGGCGTCTTCTTTTTTCAGACCAGCAATCTTTTCGAGTTTTTCTTGTTGACGAACACGAATGTCGCGGATGTCATTCTTTAGTTCATCAACTTCATCCTCTTGACCGCGAAGCCCTTCGGCGCGTTTGTCGAGTTCGTCTAATTTACGATCAAGGCTAACTTCACGCTCGGCCAGGCGGTTCTCAGTTTTTTCCCATCCACGTCGGCGGTCGTTTTCTTCTTTTTTCGCTTCATCAGCGAGGCGCATTGCATCGTCTTTGGCTCGGACAACAATATCACTCGCCTTAATTTTGGCGTCGGCGATTGCTTGGTCGGCTTTGCGTTGGCCATTCGCGCCCCTGTTACGGGCGTAGACGGTCGTTCCACCTATGCCAGCAAGAATACCGACAACAGCGGCAATTATTCCTTCTATCATGATCATTCCTTTCTCAGACACTCCTGGCCAAGTGTTCGTCTTGGCAAAATCTATATCACAGGCGCGCTGAAAGTTTTCAAAAGTTATTGGGAGCCCACAGAAATACGTTCGGACTACTTTCTATTGTAGCGCCGCCAAAGCATCGAAGGCAAGCTTATTTACGCGGGGTCGTAATGTGCGCTTCGGCGCCATATTCAGGCATGACGAGTCCGTCGTTTTCGCCAGCAGCGAGACGTGCAAGCCCATCTGCCTGCCAGTTGTCACCAGTTGCGCCAACGATAGGAATCGCTTCACTATCAGCGATCGTGTTCAGCACAGTTAATCCGATACGTAATCCCGTAAAACTACCTGGTCCCTGAAATGCAACAATTCCAGATATATCAGTCCAAGTCTTGCCATTCTTTTGCATGTTAGCTTGCAAGTAACCCAGCAGCCCTTTAGCGAGAGTTCGTCCAGATTCCCATTCGTCATCAAAACGCCAGTCGCCGTCGACGAAGCTTACTTTACAGACAGGAGTTGATGTATCGAGTAGTAGGATCATAATTTCTCTAGTATCTCTGTTGGACCGGTCAGGGTCAAGTGTCGGGAGGTTTCAGTCGGCGAAGCAAATACAATCCCAAGACGATCCTTTGGCAGCACGCCTTCAACAATATCAGCCCATTCGATTACCGTAACAGTGGTCGGATCTTGGGTTGTCTCGGTCAATTCAGCCGCCATAATGCCGGCATCGTTGAGTCGGTAAAAGTCGTAGTGCGCCAGTTGTAATCCGTCGCGAGCTTCGTAGACACGGCTAATCGTAAAGCTTGGGCTCTGCACATCTTCATCAATTCCTAATCCAAGCGCCAATCCCTTTACGAAAGTTGTTTTCCCTGCACCGACATCACCTGTCAGTTCCAAAGTTTCGCCACCCCTGAGAAGCTCGCCAATTTTCCTGCCAAGTGCTCGAGTTGCCTGTTCGCTGTCTACCTCTATAATCATCAGAAGTATTATACCACCTAGCGCTTTTGGGGTCGCTGCATTACAATTGAGCGTAAGCATTATGCGCATTTCCGATAACATAATCGAAACGTTGCTTGGGCGGGCAAGTCTTGCAACTCCAGAGCAAATTACGTCCTTGAAAGAAGAGGCCGCTCGTTCGAAGCGCTCTTTGCAAGATACCGTGGTTGACCAGCGTGTTGCTGACGACAAGACACTCATCCAAGCCTTCGCCGACTACGCCGATATCCCGTATATCGAACTTGACCCCCGGGACATCTCGCCCGAGGCGCTACAGCTCATCCCTGAACGTATCGCCCGTCAGTACAACGCTATCCTCTTTAAAATCGACCAGGACGGTATTCGGTACCTGGCAATGGAAGATCCGGACGACGTCCAGGCAGTTAACTTCCTACAAAAAGAGATTGGCGTTAATTCACGCATCTATATCTCAACCCGCGAAAACATCCTGACCGCCCTCGAAGCGTATCGTGGTGACGTTAACCAAGAATTGAACGAAGTTATCGACGTCCAACGTGAGGAAGAAAGTGAAAGCCAGGCCGTTAAGGATCAGGACATCGCCGAAGACTCACCGATCGCCCAAACCGTTAACTTGCTTCTCGAATATGCGATTCGTTCACACGCCTCTGATGTGCACATCGAACCTCGCGAAGAGTTCGTCCAGATTCGCTACCGTATCGACGGCGTCCTAAAAGAAGTGAACCGTTTGCCGCGCAACGTCCTTGGTGCGCTGATTAGTCGTATCAAGATTCTAGCCAACCTGAAAATCGACGAACGTCGCGTCCCACAAGATGGCCGTTTCAAGATCAAAGTCGGTGGTAAACAATATGCACTACGTGTCAGCTCGCTACCAATTGCCGACGGCGAAAAGGTCGTCATGCGTATTCTCGATGAGTCAAATGATGCCGTCAGCCTGGAATCACTTGGTTATTGGGGCAAAGCCTTGGCTGACGTTACCCGTGAAATGTCAGAACCAAACGGTATCGTCCTGATGACCGGACCAACTGGTTCGGGTAAGTCGACTAGTTTGTTTAGCATCCTAACGATTCTGAATAAACCAGATGTTAACATTTCTACCATCGAAGACCCGGTTGAATACAAGATTCCTGGGGTTAATCAAACACAGACTAACCAAAAAGCTGGTATGACTTTTACCACCGGACTGCGCGCACTGTTGCGTCAAGATCCAAACATTATCATGATCGGTGAGGTCCGTGACGGCGAAACGGCCAACTTGGCTATTCAGGCCGCCCTCACGGGACACATGGTCTTTAGTACACTGCACACAAATAACGCCGCAACTTCCCTGCCGCGTCTGCTCGACATGGGCATCGAACCCTTCCTTATTGCGAGTACCGTTCGGGCTATCGTCGGACAACGCCTCGTTCGTCGGCTTCACAAAGCATCACGTGTCAGCTTTGTCCCGACTGATGAAGAGAAAGCTGCCGTCGTCAAACTTTTCAACCTGCAATCAGGTGATGATTTTAAGATTATCCACGAACTTGAAAAACAAGCAGCTAGCCAAGGCCTTGGTGGCGATACACCACTCAGTACGGATGAAAACGGCATCAAAACGATGTGGCGCGCCAATAAAGACTTCAACGACGACGATGCCCAAGAAGGCTACAAAGGTCGAATTGGTATCTACGAAGTACTCACCAATTCCCATGAAATCGAAAAGATCATCATGACTCGTGGTACGACCGATCAGATCCAACGCCAAGCCATTAGTGAGGGCATGATGACCATGCAAATTGACGGATTAATTAAGGCACTTCGCGGTGAAACGACTATCGAAGAAGTCCTGAGAGTGAGCCGAGACTAATGCCACAGTTTGCTTACGTCGCAGTCGACGCCCAACAAAAAGCTATAAACGGTAAAACCGAACTTCCTGATCGAGCTGCAGTGATTGCCGCCCTGACTCGTCAGAACATGCGTCCTATCAGCATCAAACAACTCGCCGACAAGAAAACCGGCAGCTTTGACCTCAATAATTTATTCGAATCAAAACACGTTAAGTCTGACGCACTGGTTATCTTTACTCGGCAGTTAAGTGCCATGGTCGGTGCTGGTGTGCCACTCCTACGCTCACTATCATCGCTCGAAAAACACGCCGAAGACCCAGTCCTCAAGAAAATCCTGGGCCAAGTTATTCGTGACGTGGAAGGTGGTAACTCACTCGGAAATGCCCTGTCTAAGTTCCCAGATAGCTTTAATGACATCTATATCAACATGGTACGAGCAGGTGAAACTGCCGGTATCCTCGATGAGATTCTCAAGCGCCTGGCATACCAGCAAGAGAAAAGCTCTGCTATTCGCAAAAAGATTAAAGGCGCGATGGCGTACCCGCTCGTCCTTATAGTCATTACGGTACTCGCTTTCTTCGGACTGATGCTTTTCGTCATTCCGCAAATTGGAACGATCCTGACTGACCTCGGTGGCCCCGACGCCAAACTTCCGGGTATTACCCTATTCATGCTGGGACTGAGCCATATTATTACTACGTATTGGTTCATTATCTTCCCGGTCATTGGCGCGGCAATATTCGGTGTACTAAAGTACATCAAAACGCCAAAAGGCCATCGTCAATTCGATGCCCTCGTCCTGAAGATTCCTGGTATCAAAAATATTATTAAGAAGAATGCGATTGCCCGTTTTGCCCGCACCTTCTCTGCCTTGATGGGCGCCGGTGTTGCTGTCTTGGAATGTCTCGATGTCACCTCGCGTGCCGTTGGTAACCTTTTATACCAAGAAGCCCTCCAAGAAGCCGCCCGCGAAGTCAAAAACGGTAAGTCACTCTCATCTGTCATTGAGGCGAACGAACTCTTCCCTGCCATCGTTGCGCAGATGCTTGCCGTTGGTGAAGAAACTGGTCAAACCGATACCGTCCTGATCAAAGTTGCTGACTTTTACGAAGAAGAAGTTGACCTGGCGATCGGCAGTATTAGCTCAATTATCGAGCCAACCATGATCGTTGTCATGGGTAGCATGGTGGGGCTGATCGCTGCCAGCGTCATGACCCCTATTGCCCAACTCTCACAAAACATCCAATAGTCATAGGATCGAACTTAGTGCTCATGCTATAATAGCTATAGTTATTTACAGTGGGCATCATGTCAAAATTATTCTACAAAGACAAACCAATTATCGGACTCGACATCAGTAATACTGGTGTTAAAGTAATGTCCACCGATCCAAAGAAATGGCTCGTCCATGGCTATGGGTCGATTGATCTTGAGCCACTAAAGGTCAAGGATGCGATGGAAAACGCCAATAGCACATATCTGAGCGACAACATTAAGACATTGATGTCCGAAAAGATCATCGGAACTCTACCCAGCAAGCGTGTTGCTATTGCCGTCCCTACCGCTCGCAGTTACTCGCGAACATTCATCTTGCCAGCCTCTGCCGAGAAATCTTTGCACGACGCCGTCATCCTTGAGGCCGACCAATACATTCCAATCCCTTCAGCCAACCTATACATTGATTATCAAATCATCGAACGCAATAAAAAAGAGATTACCGTCTTGATGAGTGCGGTCGCGAAAGTGATTATCGACAACCTTGTTAAAAGCGTTGAAGCTGCCGGACTCGAGCCAGTCTTGATCGAGCCAAGTATCTGTTCAGTCGGACGCGTCCTGACTGCCACTGAGCGCGGTGACGACCTTCCAACCGTTATCGTCGACATCGGTCCCGCTAGTACGGATATCGCGATTCTTGATCGTGGCAACATCCGCGTTACCGGTGGTCTGGCGGTTGGTGGAAACACCTTCACGCTTGATATTGCCAAGAAACTAAACGTCGAATTGGAAAACGCTCACCAACTCAAGGTCCTCAACGGCCTGAGCGCTGGTCCTCGTCAGCAAAAACTCACCGCCGCTCTCGAGCCAAGCCTCCTACGTATCCTCAGCGAAGTACGCAAAGTCATGCGCTACTACGACGAACGTATTAGCACGACCCGTAAACTTGAACAGCTGCTTGTTGTTGGAAGCGGCAGTAGCCTGCCTGGTATCGGCGAATACTTTACCAATACTCTCGTCATTCCAGCGCGCGTCGCGAACCCGTGGCAGAAACTTGATTTTGCAAAACTTCAGGAACCGCCGAAGCAATTCCGTCCCCGTTATATCACCTCAGCTGGCCTGGCTAGCATTAACCCTGGGAGTATGTGGAAGTAATGATCAACTTGATGCCCGACCGCGACAAACAAGAAATCCGCGCCGCCCGCGTGAATATCATTTTAGTTCGTTATATTTTTGTTATTCTTATCGCCTTTGGCTTTCTAGTATTACTCCTAGCTGGTTCGTACGTCGTGCTTACCCAAACCAAAGCCAGCGCTCAGCAACTGATCGATTCTAACGACACCAAGGCAGAAGTTTATAGCTCTACGAAAGCCCAAGTTGACGCACTCAGTGCCGGCCTATCGGAAACAAAGACCATACTCGATCAAGAAACGCTATATTCAAACGTGCTGATGAACATCGGGCAACAAATGCCCGCAGGCACGGTCATTGAGAAGATCGACCTAAATGCCGCATCGTTCACCGGCACCCCAGTTGCGATGAAGGCCTACGCGAAAACTAATGATGCCGCCGTAGCACTGCGCGAACGATTCCAAAGCTCACCTCTATTCTCTAACGTTAACTTTGAATCAGTTTCTGATAGTGCCGAAGGTGTTACCGGATATCCAATTAGCGTTTCGCTGACACTGACATTAAATAAGGTAGCTGCCCAATGAAAAACAATAAAAACAAAGGCATGAAAGCAACTTCAACCCGTAATATTTTGGCGTTCCTGATGTTTGTCGTGATTGCCGGCGCGGCGGCTGGATTCTATTTTGGCCTACAGACTATCAAGACCTATGCCCTTGATGTGAGCCATACGGTATCAGATGCGAATGCCAGTGGCAAAAACGTCGAACAACTCAGTGAATTAAAACAGGCTCTGGCTGATCGTGAACCACTTGTTGCCAAGGCTAACAGTTTGTTTGCTACAGAAGCAACGTACCAATCACAAGTACTCAAAGACCTTCAAAAATATGCCAGTGATGCAGGTATCACTATTTCGAACACCTCATTCGACAAGCAATCGGCCAGCGATACCGCCCCTATTGCATCTGCCGTCACTAGCGAAAGTGTCGTTGTAACCGTATCGTCACCTGTCTCATATGCACGACTAATGAAATTCCTCGACGAACTTGAAGGTAATCTTCCAAAGTTACAGGTTACTGGTATTAGCCTTAGTCGCCCGACTAATGCAACCGGCGACCTAGTCGTAACGGATAAAATAACTATTACGGTGGCAACGAGGTAATATGAAAAACGCAAACGTCTCACTTTCATTCAAACCGCTGGCAAAGCTTTTTAAGCGTTTCCATATGACATTCTTTATCGTCCTACTGGCTGGTGGTTTAGGATACGCTGTTATGCTATTCACAACCATACTAAATGAATCCTCTGTCGATACAACCTACACCTCGCCAATTGAGGCTGGCTCTATTGACCAAGCGACCCTTGATCGCATTAAAGCACTCCATACCAGTGACGAAGTCGTTCCCGCAACGGTAAACCCAACAGGTCGCATTAACCCCTTCTCGGAGTAAACAGTCTAGGCTATACTAATAATATGCTAGTGCTTGGTTCACGACTAAACGAAACCCCTGTAATGAGCCTGCAAACAGGTACTCGATTAGCGCAGACCGGCACACCACTTATCAACCCAGCAAATCTTAAGATTATTGCCTTTGAAGTTGAAGGGCCACTACTGACAGAACATCCGTCATTCCTGCGTACCGCTGACATTCGTGAAATGGGTAGCATCGGCATTATTATTGACGATAGCGACGAGTTAATCGGGCTCGATGACGTCATTAAAATCAAAGAACTGCACGAACTTAATTTTTCACTTGTTGGTATGAACGTGATTGATGAGCACAAACGAAAGCTTGGCAAGGTTGACGGCTACACCGTTGAAACAAGCAGCTTCGTCATCCAACAACTCAATGTCCGCCGCGGCATTCTCCGAGGACTGACCGATACCGGCTTGTTAATTCACCGCTCACAAATTACCGAGATTAATGATAATGCTATCATCGTCAAGACAACGGCCAAAAAAATAAGCCCTGAGCCTATCATGCAGGCTACCAGGCACGACTACATCAACCCATTCCGCAACCCACTGCCGCAACCCGAACAGATCGACGCTTAGTCTATTTCGTCAGTGTTGTTGAGCGCCGCTTTGATATCATCATAACTAAAGCCTTGTCGCGCGAGGTAGGACATAAGCTTTTGTTCATCGGGGTAGCGCGATCGTTTTTTATCAATAATTTTTTGGAGTTCAGTCGGATCGGTACGATCGGTTTCGAGAAGTAAACGTTCAATGATCGATCGCTCTACGCCTTTAGCGCTTAGTTCTGATGATAACTTGCGTTTACTCGAACCTTTCCGTAAGTTGCGATTTTCAATCCAGAACGCCGCGAACTTTTCATCGTCGATATAGCCTTTTTCTAATAGGCGATCAAAGACTCTTTCCGTAAGTTGCACCGAAGCGCCTTTACGTACCTGGCCAGTTTTTGAGAGCGTATCACGTGTCTTGCGGTATAAATAATCTCTGAGTTCACGTTGACTATGCGGACGCATCAAACAATACTCGAGTGCACGAGTATATAGTTTACCGAACTGGCTCTCTTCTTCCAGAGCAACCATTTCTTCTTCGGTATATTCTTTACCGATTTTCATACCAAGCTCAACGAGCTGGTACATATCAAGACTCAATCGGTACTTGCCATCAACCGAAACATTTACACGATTTTTATCGCGTACCTGTACGGAGATGGAAGTAACCTTCATGAGCTAAGCGAGCCTATTCAGCTGCGATGTCTTCGGCAACCTTAGCGCGAACCTTAGCTTCGATTTCAGCGAGGACTTCAGGGTTTTTCGCAAGGTAGGCTTTACTAGCTTCACGGCCTTGACCGATTTTTGCATCAGCATAGTCAAACCAAGCACCGCTTTTACCAACGATGTTGTGTAGGACAGCGAGGTCAAGGACGTCACCAGTCTTTGAGATACCTTGGTTGTACATGATATCAAATTCAGCAACCCGGAAAGGAGGAGCAATCTTGTTTTTCACCACCTTCACCTTTGTACGGTTACCAATGATTTCTTCACCGTTCTTGATCTGTCCAGTACGACGAATATCAAGACGAACAGAAGCGTAGAACTTAAGGGCGTTACCACCAGTAGTTGTTTCTGGGTTACCGAACATCACACCAATCTTCATACGGATCTGGTTAATGAAGATAACAGTTGTGTTGCTCTTGTTGATAATACCGGTCAACTTACGAAGAGCTTGGCTCATCAGACGAGCCTGGAGACCCATGTGGCTGTCACCCATTTCGCCTTCGATTTCGGCCTGAGGAACAAGTGCCGCAACGGAGTCAACGACAACAAGGTCGACTGCATTAGAACGAACTAGTGTCTCGGCGATTTCAAGCGCCTGCTCACCGTTGTCTGGTTGAGAGACAAGGAGGTTATCCGTATCAACACCTAACTTTCGAGCGTAAGCAGGGTCTAGGGCGTGCTCAGCGTCGATAAAGGCTGCTGTACCACCTTGCTTCTGGATCTCTGCGATCGCGTGAAGTGTTAGGGTTGTCTTACCAGAACTTTCAGGTCCGTAGATTTCAAGGATACGGCCACGAGGGTACCCACCGCCGAGTGCGAGGTCGAGTGACAAGGCGCCACTACTTACTAATTCAACGTCAACAGTTTTCGTGTCACCAAGACGACGAATCGCGCCATCACCAAATTGCTTATTAATTTGCTCTTGTGCGAGACCAAGTGCTTTTAGCTTGCCTTCATTGGCAACAGGTTTAGCGGGCAGCTCAGTATTCTTTTCTGATTTTTTCGGCATATAGATTCCCTCTCTTAATTCACCCCTTATTATACGCGGCGAAATCTTAATTTGCTATAATCATAAGTAATGAAAACTACATCACGCGGCTTCACAATCATCGAGCTCCTTTTTATCATCGTTCTGCTTGCCGCAGCAAGCGTGCTATTCTTTGTTCAAAAAAATAATTTAGAAGTTGCTGGCAGGGATGAGACCCGCAAAACAGCCATCAACGCCATGTATTACAGCATCGAAGAAGTCTACTTCAAAACCAATGGCTACTACCCTCGTTCAATTGACGAAGCGACACTGCCATCAGTTGATCCAATCCTCTTCAAAGACCCAGCTGGCGTCAAAATTGGCGAAGCAAACAGCGACTACCGCTACGAGGCTTACAACTGTACCGACGACCAGTGTAAAAGCTATTCACTCCGCACCACACTGCAAAATGAAGACGACTACGTCAAAACAAATCGAACGAAATAATTAGAACATACCTGAACGACTAGTTGTCGTCGACTGGACGGCCGTTTTTGAAAGCTTCGACGGCGTTATTAAGTGTCGCAATGTGTTGTTTTGGATTAGCAACATATGTAAAACGATACGTCGTTTCATCACCTTCAGTACTCAGGCGAATTGAGCCATAGTTAAAAATTTGTTGGATGATTCCGTGTTGGGCATAGCTTGCATCCTCAATATTATTCAAGCTAACGGTTTGTTCGTGTCGCGAGAACAGGCTGACCTGAATCTCTTGAATAACACTCTCGTTTGTTAAGAAGAACTTATTATTTACGTAGACGTAGTAGACGATAAACATTCCAAGCGCAACAACCGCAGAGAAAAGCAGGATTGGTGTCGTCACGGTCGTGACTTCAGCCAGCGTCCCAGTGAAGTTAAGTGCGTCAGCAATCGCAGGATACCCCGTGAGAATCGTAAGAGCTGCAGCAATGAGCAGGACACCGATTGCCATTGGCACAACGAGGCCGATCGGGTGACGACGAACGGCACTGATAATATATTCACCTTCGCTTAAGTTAAGCGTCGGGTACAATCGAGTAGAACGTTCGTGTTTTTTCTTTGTTTCTTCACCGACAACTTGAGCGACTGGTTCGATTGAACGAGCGACGTGCACAACTTGCTGAGCAGCGGGCTTGGTCATTAGACGAGGCGGGTGGGCATATAGCGGACGACCTTCGGCATCATAAGCGACGGGGTCATTATAGTTTTGTTCAGGATTGGTTTCGTCAGAATTCATACTAATAGTATACAGCTATGCTGCCAGATCTTTAGGTGTTTTACCTAGGTGCTTGAAAGCTTTGGCAGTTGCGCGTCGGCCGCGTGGCGTTCGTTCAATAAAGCCAATCTGCAGCAAGTACGGCTCGTAAAAGTCTTCGATTGTCGTCGCCTCATCGCCCGTCAATGCTGCAATCGTGTTCAGTCCGACCGGTTCACTGCCATAATTATCAATCATATGTGTCAGGAGGTTGCGGTCACCCGGATCAAGCCCTAGTTCGTCGACCTCGAGGAGTTCGAGTGCCTGAGTCGTGATGACCGTGTCGATAATACCGTCACCATTCACATCCGCATAATCACGCACACGCTTCAAAAGACGGTTCGCGATACGAGGAGTTAAGCGAGCCCTGGTCGAAAGTGTCGTCGCCGAAGCGTCGTCAATTTTGCTGCCAAGGATTTCCGCCGCTCGACTAATAATACGGCTGATCTCATTTGTTTCGTAGAATTCTAGACGGTAGATGTGACCGAAACGGTCACGCAGTGGTGCAGCCAAGGCGCCAGCCCTAGTCGTCGCCCCAATCACGGTGAACTTCGGCAGATCAAGCCGAACGCTACGCGCTGCTGGACCCTTTCCGATCATGATATCGAGCTTGTAATCTTCCATAGCAGAATACAGTACTTCTTCAACCGTTCGCCCCAAGCGGTGAATCTCATCGATAAATAAAATATCACCGTCTTGCAGGTTCGTCAAAATGCTAGCAAGGTCACCCGCTTTTTCAATCGCTGGACCAGATGTCACACGAATGCTTTTTCCCATCTCGTTGGCAATTACCGTCGCCATTGTCGTCTTACCAAGTCCTGGTGGACCGTTCAATAAGATATGATCAAGTGGTTCGTCTCGCTTTTTGGCAGCTTCAATCGCAAGTTTTAAATTCTTCTTTAAGCGATCTTGTCCAATGTAGTCATCGAATGTCTGAGGACGAAGCGAGACTTCAATAATTTGCTCGGCAATATCTTCTTCGTGATCACTGGTATCGACGATGCGTTCGATAGCCATTAGCTCTGGCCCTTCAATGCGAGGGTGACACGCTGTGCGGTTGGCAGATCAGCTGGCACGGATTCGAGCGCTGCCATGGCGTCGTTTAAGTTATAGCCAAGTGCCATAAGGGCCTCAAGCGCTTCGTCACCAGCTAGTGTTGCGACTGAACCACTGGCGTGTGCCACATTCACCGCTAGGCCGACCTTGTCGGACAGGTCAACAATAACGCGTTCAGCAGTTTTCTTGCCAACACCGCTGGCTTTTGAAAGGAAGGCACTGTCACTATTGGCGATGCCGTTGCGAACCGCTTCACTTTCACCGAGGCTCAGGATCGCTAGGGCCGCTTTTGGACCAACACCCTGGACAGTAATCAGGAGTTCAAATAATTTCTTTCCAGCCAGTGATGAAAAGCCAAAGAGTTCCTGTGATTGTTCGCGGATATGGTGGTAGGTATAGAACTTTATCGGCTCACCTAAAAGCGCCCGGTCAAAGTCGGTTGTTGGTGTTTGAACTTCGTACCCTATATCGTGAACATCAACGATTACCGAGTTCGCAAATTTTTCGGCCACTATTCCAGAAACATGCGCAATCATAAGTCTATTATGACACATCCATAGCATGTCTGGTATTTCCGCAAAAAGTTAATTGCAGCGCAAGATCTGCAGCCTATAGTCGAACCTATGCAAAGCTTCCTCCATAATGCACTCATTCAAGACAGTGGTTACTTCCACGTCTGGATCAGCGCGAGCAAGGAGGCTGTGTTTTTCAGGAGTAATCTCGATAAAGCCTACTTCATGACACTCATCCAGGACAATCTCTCGCCACGTGGACAGTTACCCGAATTGCCGCCTGTGCGAAAAGGATTCGCCGACAGTATCGATTTACTCGCCTACTCCCTGACCACTGAGGGTGTTCATCTATTAGTGTATGCTGCTCGTAAATATGCTATCGAAGAGCTTGGCCAAGTATTGCTGCTGAATTACGCCGACTTTATCCAAGACAAACCCACGTTCACAGCCCTGCCTTTTGATACGATATTCATTTTTGATCATCTTGCAGGTCGCCACGAAGCGCTGAGTGTCTCAAGAGAGATCCACATGCTGCATGATGATTGGCGCTTCGATCGCTATTCAAGTATCGGGTTCTTCGTCGATGATCGACGCGGTGATTGGATGCGCCCACTGCGACTGACGTCACTTTATAATAATAAATCTCGACAGTATCTACGTTTTATGAAAAGCCAGGCTACCGAAAGTGACCGGATCTTTGAATATCTTGAAACGTAAATAAAAGGACGTAGTTAATCTTCGAAGCGACTCATCAGCGAGTGTGTAATTGCCGCAGCCAGTGCATCGGCACAGTCATCTGGCTTTGGGACTTCTTTTAGCCCTAACTGCATACGTACCATTTCCTGGACCTGCTTTTTATCAGCCTTGCCATAGCCAGTCAAAGACTGCTTAATCTGCGGTGGTGTGTATTCAGCGATCGGAAGCCCTGCCTGCCGGGCAACCAATATAGCGACACCACGGGCTTCGGCGACCGTCATCGCAGTCGTGACGTTATTGGTGAAAAAGAGTTTCTCAATCGAGCAGGCGTCCGGTTTAGTGCTGGCGATAATTTCAGTCAGTCCATCAAAGATTTCTTCTAGTCGTTCATCATGCGCGGTGTGTGGCGGAGTACGAATCACACCAGCTTCGACGAGCTTGAACTTACCCTTAATAACGTCGACGACGCCAAATCCCAAAATACCCGTTCCTGGGTCGATGCCAATAATTCTCATATCCCATTAGTATAAGTCACTTGCGGAGTCGCGCAAACAGCGGAACTCGACGTAGCAGTGTGTGAATAAACTTACCGATCTCAACGTGCCATTCCCAAATCGCATACCCAAGTGCCAATACCAGAATGCCGCCAATTGCGATCCAGGCGTACCAACTGCCACCATTTTCTGCTTTCGCGCCCAACACTGCATAATCGGCGCTCGGCATTTTAGTGATTGTTCGACAACGATTAGTGTCCGGATTGCGCTCTTGACCCTCCTTGCAGGGTGCTGGTGTGGCGGCAACAGCAATCTTGCGACATCGACCCGTTTCGGCTTTGCGCTCTTCACCTGCGTCACAAGGAACAGGTGTCTTGCTATCGGACGCGATATTGCGACAGCGATTGGTTTCTTCGCTTCGGTATTGCCCATCTTTGCACGGCGTCACTGACAAACCCGCTGTCACCAATAGACGGCAACGACCGGTATCTGGATTGCGGTATTGATTAACAGCGCATGGCGTCGGTGTTGTCTTGGCCGCTTCGTCGTCATCACCCTTGGTAACCAGTGAGATGTTTTCAGCACCAGGCGTAGGCAGCTCTGTATACTGCCAGGTGTTTCCGATCAATGACCAGCTCGCACCATCTTTTGGATCGGTGTACGGAGGCACTTCACTGACGACAATGCCGTCTTCGGTCGTAATTCGTACCTGACTCGAAGAATTTAACAAACTGAATCCGATATCTTTATTCGAAAAACTACGGTAGGTGTGCGGAGGAATAATCGTCGAGGAAGGGAAATCATATGACACATCTAACTTTGGCCCAACCCACAACATATAGCCCGCCAAATCGACCGGCGTATCATTCGGATTAAACAGCTCGATAAATTCACTACCTTCGTCGCCTCCAATCGCATTGGGAAGTACTTCAGTAATATCAATTTTGACGATCACCCGTTGGTGACAATTCTTGTCGACATCGATTACCATACCCTCGGGCGCTATAGCTTGCTCGCCTTCGATGTTTGCACAGACATCAATACTAACCGTTTCCAAGACTGTACCTTCTTGCGGTATATGCGACGGTGACACCACCGACCAGTCTGTGGCCACGTCAGTATCTATATACATAGTTGTATCAGCTTGTTTGTGACGTTCCAGCTGCGTGCCACCCACTAATGATGTCGTCCATGCATGTTGATCAACCACTGCACCGGTGTGATTAATGAGTGAGATCGTATCACTCCCCCCGGTTATACTGCCGCTACTTTGACTGAGTGGTGTATACACTGTGGTGAAGAACCCGGATGAAGCTAAAGCCGTGACCAGTGCGCCCGATCCAGCAACCGCATAGCTGTGTGATGGCAGGTACCGTACCTGCCCCGGGGTTGTCGCAAAACAAGCAAACACAAGATTCGTCTTGTTGGTGAGGCACCAATTCGTAATATCTACCCCACTGGCAGAATTGTTGTAGATCGCCACAAATTCCTGCGTGGCAGCACCAGTACCACCAGCCTGGATCTGCGAAATAATAACGTTAGCTGAAGCTGCGTGTACCGGGGAGAAGATACACGCACTCGAAAGGAGAACTACCACACTCACCAAAAATCCGAGAAAAGCTTTCAGCATGCTTCTCAGTATAGAAAGGAAAGATTAACTAGTTATGAGCTGATAAACGAAGACTAAACATCAGCCGTAATATCGGCGTTAGTGTGAACACTAGTGACATCATCGAGATCGTCGATTGCATCCATAACCTTCAAGACCTTTTCCGCCTGTTCGGTATCCGAAATCTCGATTGTGTTGTTAGGGACGTATTGCAGTTCAGCACCCGTCACAGTCAGACCTGATTCCATAATGGCGGTGCGCACTTTCGCAAGCTCTTTTTGCTCTGTGTACACAATCATTTCGCCGTCTTCTTCGACAGCATCTTCTGCACCGGCATCAAGCACGGTTAGCAAGGCATCTTCGCCAGAAGCAGCGACATTGATCACACCCTTACGAGTGAATTGGAACATGACACTACCAGCATCTGCAATGCGACCACCATTCTTTGCGAGGGCATTCTTGAGTTCTGGGAAGGTGCGGTTCTTATTGTCGGTGGCAGTTTCGATAATGATACCAACACCACCTGGACCCATTGCTTCGTAGGTGGTTTCTTCGAGTGCGGCGGCATTCTTGTCAGCTGCGCGGTCGATAGCACGTTGAATATTAGCGGCTGGCATGTTGGCTTGCTTCGCTTTTTCAATAGCCATTTGCAGAGCCGAGTTCATAGTAACGTCAGTACCGCTGCGGGCAGCGATAGCAATCTGGCTACCGATTTTTGTGAAAATAGCACCACGCTTAGCGTCTTTGGCGCCCTTTTCACGTTTGATTGTTGACCACTTGCTGTGTCCAGACATAAGAAAAACTCCGTTTAGGTTTTCAGTAATTTAAACCTATTATAACAGATGTGGAGTGTGTTTTAAAGGGTCGGCAATTACTTGCCGTACGAAGAGCTGCCGTAGCCGTTACTTGTCTTTGCGGGCGGTGTTGCTGGCGCGCTATCGAGCAACCCCCTACTACCAAGGAGCATGCGTACAATCCCGGTGATACCAACGACCCCTAAAACAATCGTGCCGGCATACTTAAGAAAATCTTTACGATCCATCTTTTCTTGCAATAGTGCGTCGATTTGGTCCCTGATTGGCATGTTTGTTTGGCCTAGATGTTCATTAGTTAACGATGATTATTATTAGTTAATCAGAAACCAAGACTGAGCACAAGCGCTATAGGTAGCGGGTACTACCAAACGGTATCTTCTGTTTCACATAAATGCCCGTCCCAAGCGTATTGGCCGAGTGAATCGTCCGTTCACCAAATCGGTTGTTGATACCGTCAACCGCACCTGTCACCTGACGCTCATGTACGATCTGATCATTAAAGAAGCTTACTTGCTGACTTTCAATTGGCTCGAGTTCATAGCAATGTAGCCCAATTTCTTTTAGCCCATCGGGTGCTTTCTCAAACAATTGTCTTGCGAGGAGTGAAATCGTCTGGTCAGATGAGAATGGTACCTGTGACATCATCGAGGCATGCCAATATCCCCGCTCGAGGGTTTTGGCATAGACATAGATCCCCCGGGCGGACTTATGCTGTGAGCGCATACGTGAGCCAACCGACTCACACAGATGATGAAGTCTCTGACTAATTTCATCTTGTGATAAATTAAAACTCTCCAGCACATATTGCCGACCGACGCGTTTAATATCTGACTCAACGTCGTCAACCTCAAAGCCGCGCAGGCGATCATACCACCAGCGACCAACGACACTCTTGAAAACTATCTTTTGCAGCGTTACAACATCGGTATTTAAGAATTCGAGTGGGGTAAAAATCCCGACACTATTCAGACGTTTTTCATTGCGATGTGCGATACCGGTCAGATCGGTCATCTTCATAGTACCCAGCACCTCGTGAATATTGGCTGGCGTAATCACGTCCAGGCCGTCTGGCTTGTGCAGCCCAGCCGCAGTTTTGGCAAGAAAACGATTGGTTGCAATCCCGATATTGCAGCGCATCCACACACCGATCTCGTCCTTCAATCTTTGCTTGATCTCCATACCAATTTCGACCAGGTCACGACCCTGTATTTCAGCCGTTGTGTTATGAAAATCAATCACCCCCTCATCAATACTTTTCATCGTGACGTGAGCAGAATACTCTTTCATAATATCGAGTAGGCGGTGATAGACATAACGATACTTTGAAGGGTCGCTTTCGAGGGCAATAATATCCGGACAGAGCGCCTTGGCCTCACGGAACTTCATACCGACTTTGACGCCCTTGGCTTTTGCTTCATAGCTAGCCGTAATAATAGCGGTATGTTCGGTCATGCGATTAATGATAGCGATTGGTCGACCACGCAACATCGGGCGAGCTTGCTGTTCGACAGTTGCAAAACAACTGTTCAGGTCGATATGCATGATCAGCGGGCGTTCGTTATTGAACTCGTTCATAGTGATCTGCCTCCATTGTGAGGTGCCAAGTCAGTCGCTCGCTATCAAATTCTAATCGGTAATCAGCACCACCATCGGTGACATCAAACATGTGAATCGTTTTGTTGCCATTACTCACCGGATGGCGTAGCCCAAGCTCCGTCACCTCAATAACACGTCCACTGGGCCGTTTAAATTTTAAGATCTTTACCGGATGGTGACCACCGCCAAAGACCGCAATCACTTCAATTTGTTCGTTGATAAAAGTTTCGTCATTCATGTCAAAAATCCTCTAAGAGTTGGTTAGAGAAACGCTTTTAACTGTATTGCCCGTGCATTCACCCGTTTCTTAGTGAATATCCGAAGACAATTGAATGACCGTTCGCGAGGGACGCTTAACTGAAAGTCAGTGAGTATCGCGTGGCTATCCTTAGTATATACCTAATTGAATAGAGAGTGCTATTTTTTCACCTCTGGAATAATCGCACAGTATTTGGTACAATCATCCCTGTACTTTATGGCAGCGTAGCTCAGTTGGTTAGAGCGCGAGACTCATAAGCTCGAGGTCACAAGTTCAATTCTTGTCGCTGCTACCAAATCAGAAACTTTGACGGATTTATCCGTCATTTTTTGTAATAACAGATAAGAATCTAGCTTTTCAAAGGTTCCATACCCAGTTTCAAAGTCATAAACAACTCCATTCGGAAAGAGAAGAAGTTGAATCATTTGCTTAACAGAGGTAGATGAACGGTTCCAAAATAATTCAGGGTTAGTGATAAACTGCATTGCATTATCAATAATAGATTCGTTAACCTCTAGATATTGGGTTGCGATTTCTAAGTCAGCCTTGGAGCCTTCCAGCTTAGAATCTATTACTTTGTATTGCATATCCCTATCAGATTCAGTGATTTTATCGGAAATAAACTTTTCGTTCGTTTTAAAACGCAATAACTGATATTCGTTAATTTTCTTATTCAATACCTCAATATTATTGAGACTTTGACAATATTGGTCATTCCAAGCTTTTATGACAAGTTCTTTATATAGCTTAGCAATTCCATCATCTAACGGTCCAAGAGCCCTTAGGACGGCCCTAAAGTCTTCGTGGGCAGTATCAATACCGATACTCGCCCTCTTGCCCGTTACAGACTTACGGCAAGTACTGCGATTACATTGGTATATTGGGTATCCTATCTTTTGGTGATTTGATGGAGTACTAGCTGTTAAGCTTTTGCCGCAATTCGAACAAAGAAGAATGTTCTTTAATGGATATAAATCATCACCTTTGAGCTCATAGTTTCTCTTAACACCATCAATAATATCTATGTTAGCTTGTATAACTTCCGGTGAAACAAGCGGGCTATGCAAACCCTTGGTCATATTTGGGGTTAATTTGTTCTTTGTAAAACCCGCATACATAGAGTTTTTTAATATGGCTTTAATCGCATCAGTCGATTTTGGTTTTCCGGATTTAGTCTGAACCCCTTTTTCAAATGCATACCTAGCAACTTCGGCCAAGCCCATACCACCAGCCGAAAACTTCGTTAGAATATCTGTAATAATTGGGGCAAACTTTGGGTCCGGAACTACCCGACGGTCCTTTTTTACATAGCCTATCGGAGCTGAGTGAGGCCACCCACCTTGTTCAACTCGAATACGCATACCTGTAACGGTGCGAATAGCTCGAATCTCGTTATCAAACTGAGCGGCTGCCGCTAGTATTGCCTCTAAAAACCTTCCCACGGGGTCATCTTCAATTGGTTCGGTTACAGATACAATCCTTACGCCGTATTTGCTCAAAGCTACTTTAATTCCGTAATAGTCCCCCAAGTTACGAGAAAGCCTATCTATCTTCCATATGTAAAGAACTTCTACTTTGTCCTTATGGGTGCGGACGTACTCAAGCATATTTTGGAGTTGAGTTCGGTCGGCAAACTTAGCGGACTCACCTTCTTCTCTAAAGATACACTCTTCGACTACATTAACTTCATTCTTTCGAGCCAATGCCAGACACTCTTTCTCCTGAGATGCTAAGCTAGTTTTATCAACAACTTGCTCTTTTGAAGACACCCTCGTATAGATAATTCCATTCATATGGAACTAATTATATATAGATTTATTAACTTTTTTCAGTTCTAATGAATAATTGTGGAACCTAAGTCTTTAACTATTTGGCTTGCTAAGCTAGACAATAAACTTACGAGATGCTCGATTTGAATATCACTCATCTTTTTGTATTTACTACCAAGCCTTTTTCTAGCTTCTTTAACAGACATAGAAACAGATGAAGTGCTCAAGTCTCCACCTTCAATCTGATTCTGTGCCTTTGTATTCATAAAATAAAAAACCCACAAGCGGCCGAGCCGTGTGGGTTGATAAACCTCTATTACGATACTCTTATAGTAACAATATAGGTTTGCAGTTTCAAGCATAATATTGTAACGCTATACGCATTGAATCTATTGCCCATAGGGGTTATGATAGGTAAGTCTAAACCAAAAACATATTACGTACGCACGTCCTGCGTGTGGTTGCTCGTTAAAATGGGCGGCCACTCAAAAGAAAGCACGAGTAACATTGTGTTTTTGGTTTAGACGACCTGATGGCCGTCCTTTTTATTTGGCCTTAAAATGGAGATTTTATGATTGAAGCAGCAATTTGGATAGTTTCAGTAATTATTGTTATTTGGGCTATCGTAGCAATTGGAATACCTTTGCTAATATTGGGTACAATAGCCGTAATATCATTTCGAAAAGTCTTAAGTGGGATAATTGGTATATTAGCCGTCCTCCTTGCTGCTGGAGCATACGAGTCTAGCTCACAACTTAGTATTGCTCTCGCATTCATAGGTCTCGCTTTGGTCGTCTATGCATTTACAAAAGAGCAAGGCAATGAACTGCCGACAACAGCAATAGATAGCTCTTCAAACCAGAAGTCTATTGATATGGCATTAGATGACGAGACACAAGATGATATGTATGCAGAAGCCGTAAAGATTGTAACGGAAACAGGAAAAGCTAGTGCAAGTCTCTTACAAAGACGTTTAAGGGTCGGTTACGCTCGTGCAGCTCGACTTATCGAACAGATGGAAGAGAATAGCCTAATTGGACCAGCTGATGGTACACAACCGAGGGATGTTCTAATCAAGTAGCTACTCGTTATTGCTGTAACTAGCGATAACGTCGTCTGGTACTTTTCTAAGGTTAGCTAAAACCTCTGGTGGGGTTTCTTGCTTAGTAATTTCCATCATAAACTCAGTGTATTTAGCGGATAAGTATTTGCCACGTTCATCCGTAATATGGGCCGTGTAGACAGGTGTAGGTTCTGGTGGTTCAGGCTGGATGGTAAACAAGGACTTCTCTAGCCTTTCCAGTGCGAATTCCGCTTTGGTTTTGATAAATGTTTTGCGGACCCATTCGGAATGAGCTCTCTGTACAGCATCCGCAAATTGCTTGTCTGTTCTTCTCCATCTCATAATAGTGTCTTCATCTCGACCGATATACTCTGCTGCATATTTCTGAACAGGAACATCCCGAAAATATTCAACATAATCCTTTTTGAGTGATGCGATTGTCATAATACTCCTTAAAATAAAAAGACCCACTCAAAACAATGAATGGGCCGATAGGTCTCTATTAGAATTATACCCAGAAAGAGTTAGAATTAGTATAGTTACGAGAGAATAATAATCATATGCAATTACAAAACCAGATTGAATCTATCAACAACCCTCAGGAGTTCACGAGACTCTATAATTTCTTATTGGATATGGAGTACGGTCTTGATTACGTACCTATTGATGATGACCAAGCGGACAGGGGGAACGACGGCTACTTAAAACCTGAAAAACGAATATTTGCTGGTCACTGCTTTAAAAGAATACAAAAGCAGAAAATTAACGAGGAAATCCTTGAGAAAATGTCTTCCGACTTAAAAAAAGCAATCAAGTTGAGAGATGAGGCAATTTGGGAAGTAGATTCCTGGACATTCATATCAAATTATCCAATACCTGAAACTGTTGCAGAAAAGATAATTAAAATTGGCAAAGAAAACAAAATAGATGTTAGCTGGAGGAGTGCTGACTACTTAGCAAAACTTTTAAACAAATATAAAGAAGCAGCAGAAGCATTTCCCCATTTAGTATCCTCAAATATACAAGCAAAGCTAGATGTAATCTTAGACACTCTTACGTCTGACGCTAAAGAGCCTGACATAATCACAGAAGTGCCATCAAATGATATTGATATTCAGAAACTAATTATTAATAAGCCAAATTACTGGTCATACCTTTATTTTGGTGGCCTATTATATTCGGGGCGTGCTAAGCTCAATGAAAAATGGCTAAATCACAATCTTCGCTATGCTCGTCCAAGTGGTATTGGTTACGACGATGAAGAAGCAAACAGACAGATGAGTGTTATATTCCCACAATTATCTAAAACAATTGATGGGCTAGCAGAAATGGTAAATCAAAATGCGGCAGTCGCATTCGGAACTGATGCACAGGACGGAGATGAAGATACAATTCGGTTCATCGCAAACCGTATTCTAAATTCGTACGAAGATATGTTAGATTGGGCTTCACGAATTAGGTCGTCTACTTATCCGAAGAAGTACGAAAACGTGTTTCTTGCTTCTGCCGATATGGTTGACCAGCCTATTAAAGATATTAGGAAATTCATCGACGATGTTTATGAAGCTGGAAATAAAATCATATCTCACTTCTCAGGAGATGATAAAGGTGATGATTTGGAATTGAAGCTCACGCTCCACTTGAGCATTGATGACCAAGACCAGGCAAGGTTTAATCGTGAGATGAGAAAACTAAGAAATAGGTTTGGAATATTCTAAAAGGATTTTAAAATATCCCTTGCCAATGCCCTCATTACAACTAAATCTTCTTGGGTCCGTTTCCAGTCCTTCGGATTATCAGGGCTATGGGTTTTTGCTCCACCGTATTTATATTCAGCGTGTGCAATCGCAGTCCGCTCAGTCTTAGAAAGATAGTGCCCAGGATTTGATTCTCCGCCATCCACTACCACTTTTTGGTACCAATCTAAGTTCTTTTCTTTACAAACTCTTTCAACATTCGCATTTATCCAGGCTTGTGCCTTGGAGGTGTCTTTTCCCGTATTAGCTAGTTCGACTACTTTAAAGAAATTAAGAAAAGAATAATAAATACTATTTGAACTGACCGCTTCTCTTATGAAAGCAAGGGCTATCCACTTCTTTTTAGAATACTTCTTGTAGTCGTCTGAGGGAAGTACAAATCTCTCGTCAATCTTCTCAAAAACCCCTAATCTAGTCTGCCTAAACCACGGTAGGTATCGTGGTTGTTGCTGACTTATGAGCTGCTCGGAAAGCTTTACATCGTGTCCTAAGTCCATAACGCTCAGAAACTTTCTAGCTACTTCAATACCATCAGCTCCGTCATCATCGTTTGCAGGAACTATTAACATTGACTGTATAAAAGCATTCCCATTTACCCACCTAACTGTCCTGTCAAAGAACTCAAAATACTCTTCTTGCCCGTCGCCAATCAAAACGTTACTAGTTATTGGTATTTCTACTTGCCACTTATATCCGTTAAAAGCTTTGCCAAATAATTCTAAATCTTTGTTAGTTGGCTTAGTTGAAACGATAGGTTCATTAGGGTTGGCGTTGGGAAATTTTAGATGCATAACTAAATCGCTTCCTAACCAGTCTGGGTTTGAGAAAGGGCTTCGAGGATACCACTGCATTGGGACGAAATCAAATGGGGTAGGCATTTGCCACTGCCAGTGCAGATAGCTTGTTTGACCATTATTGTCGTACATCGTGCACGACAGTTTTTCTGGGAAATCTTCTTTATTGTTTTCATACTCGTACGCAATATCAAAAAGAGCAATGAATCTCAAAATATGAGATAATTGACCGTATCTCTGCTGTGTTTCATTTGTGTAATATTCGAGCATTTCCTCCGGAGGAGTTTTGAGACCGTGCACTTCAACTCTCCCCAACTCTTTATCAATGTAATAATATATTCCGTCTTTATCCCTACTAACCTCTTCACCGTCGTGCAAAAAGCTCCTATCGGGCATTGGGGCAATTACTTGTATGTTGTCTACTAGATACTTACGAATCTTGTTCCAGTCAATTTTGACAATTCCTTCACCTTCAATCAAAATATCCAACAACCCAAGCAATGCTTGCTTAGTATCTTCGTTAATTGGATTACCGTCGTAGCGTTCGTATTGAGTAAAGATTTCTAAAACTGCCGCATCCCAAGTAGACTCTTTATCAACTCCATACTCAGGATTTACCGAATACTTTATGTACTTCCTTAGGAAGGGCACTATGTTGGCCGCATTCTCTCTCAAAAGAGGCAATAGGTTAGTCAGTTTCTCTTTTATATCGGTATCAACCATCGTGATACCGTTTAGGTACCTTAGGAATATTCCTTTTGGATAGTCAGTCATCATAAACTCCTGGTTATACAGATATTGTCTCACACCCTATTTAATTCCTATTGATTTAGTTATTGTGTGACGAGGTGTCGTAGCTTATAGCTTCAATCGAGAGTGTAGCACTCCTGCTGAATGTAGTTTTTAATTTTATCCTCTGAAAAAAGGCAAATGTAATCTTGTTATAAAAAGAAAAAAACACTCTCCTTGCGGAGAGTGTCCCAGAATGGCCGACGTATTTACAATACGTTTAATTCTGCAATCGGTTACATCCTGTAAACAGTGCATAAATGCCTGTAACATAAGCTTATCATCGCATAGCACAAGCGTCAAGAATAAGCACTATGCCTACTAAGGTAGCTGAACAATGTGAAGCTTACTGAGTTGCCTCAAATCTGGCAGATTGTAATTGAAACTAGTGTGCATACGATTAGCCAGAATGTCAGCGGCTTGAATTAGATAATTTCCTTTAGAGTCGCAAAATTTAACTTTGATACCGATCTCCCCAGTAAATAATGGCGGGTGAAAGGCACTATAATCAAGGTTTCTAATTCCATTCACAAACTCTTCACGAATAGTCTCTTCGAGATTATAAAAACCATCCGTTGAAGTATGCTGCTCGTCAATAAATATGTTGAGCTCCGTAGGTGCTGTTGCGTCGATTATACCCCTATTAATCATCGCTTCAAGTTTTCGCTTTATTGCAATCTTAATCGCAAAGTCCTTGTAGCGATGAATGGAAAGCTTATTGGCCATTATGGGCGGGTGAATGCTAGGAAGCTTAACGACGCACGCAACACTATCGTAATCTTTCAAGACTCTTACTAACGACCTCTTATGCTTAGTACCAGTGAGGTGGCTCGCCTTGAGCTCACCTTGAAGACCCAGCTCACTCCTGATGTCATCCGAAAGAGTTCTATACTCCCTGCTAGCGTCACCTCTCTTTTCGTTGCCAATAAAAACATAGCCTGCGTATACAAAAAAAGAGTGCTCTTGGTTTGGTGCAAAAATACCAGAGTCGTCTAAGAAAATGTTAATGATTTGTTTTTCTTCAATCACAGCATTTCTATTATACCACCCCTGACAATCCTATATTAAGTAAGTCCCCTGCTTTAATTATCCGTGTATTCATAGCCCTCGTAATGTTTGCCCTCATCAAAAAAATACTTCGCCTGTTCCTTTAGCTCATCCTTATTTTTAAACTCCACATCTTCAAGGATCATTGCGTCAAAAGAGCGACCGTGACCCTCAAGCGGCTCTGTAGCAACGCCGATAATCTTACGAAGATCTTTTGCTGCATAAGCAGTTGATGCAAGCACAGAAAGCCTAAATGCTCGCTCTTCACGATCCGCATTATCCGATGAATAGAATAGCAAGCCCTCGTCGGGCTTAAGGAACATTAAGCTATAGCCCTCGTGATACTTTGGGTCATTAGCCTGCCGCATCTTCTCTTCCATTTTTCGGCCAAAAATACGCCTATCAAGACGCTTCAGTCTTGACAACTCAGACACAACCGCCCAGTAACCCTCGGCCGTTCCAGGCTGCATAGGCTCACCTGTTAAAGGGTTCTTGACCAGGGGCGTATAGTCAATTGATTCGACCATCTTTTCGATCGTCATATCAACTAAGTAACTCTGCCTGTTTAGTGTATTACGAAGCTTTATTGCCGTCGCACTCCCTGACTGGTATTCGTCCCAAATTCCAGGATGAATAATGAGCCGCCCGTGCTTATCTTCAAGCACTTCCCTGATCAAGTCTGGCTGGGTTTTATAGGTTGCTAGAAAATCTAGCTCATTGAGCGAGTTCAACCTGTCTTCATTTAATAAGCGACCCCTCACATCCAGATACTCCATTAAGTCTGGTATCGTGTCGATCTCACTAGAGACGGCGTAAAAATCAGCAACGTCCACGATATGTATATCCATATCGTGTTTACGGACGTAGTCAGAACCGACCCTCAAGTGGTCATTATCTTGATCGTACACATTCACCAGCACTATGCCGTGTATTTTTACAACTTTTGGATTTCCGAAAGGAATTTCAATGCCGTGAGTATTCTTATACATATGTACCGTGCCATCATCGGCCAATAGGCGAGTGTTGCGTAGCTGTCCAACTGCATCATCTATTATTTTCTTTACCCGACTCTCGATCACCTCCTCGGTTGCATTTTTGGTATTAACTACTTTTGATTTTGCCTGAATGGAGATAGCATTCTCGCCAAAAGGAACAAGTATATCGGTCAGTTCTTTTTCTTGCCCGTTCGATTTCTTATACTTTGGGTTTCGCACTACGAAATCACGAAGCACAACGACTTCAGCAATGTTGCCAATCAACCTCTCCGTCTCGTCACCTTTGTCTTTTGATCCTGGCATAATGTAATTATTATACCAATTTAAATTGACGCTTAATCCCTATGACTTAAGAGCTACCTCAAGGCTACTCTCGTAGGCTTTAACTATCCTATTCATAGCTATCAGTTCAGATCTTACTTGGTTCCATTTCGCTCCTATCACTCCTACCAAAATTATACTATAACCTCTTCGGGGGTTATTTTTATTTGCCCTCGCCTATTTTCAGATATGAAAAGAGGCAGGGTAACCCGAGCCTCTTTCCCTGTTCTCGCAGTGCGAAAACGGTACTTG